>QMCD01000007.1_pt1 | contig 214259 bp, 204 predicted proteins | sample 1821841 | NCBI WGS metagenome assembly QMCD01 (sample SAMN01991225, study PRJNA193472) | Termite gut metagenome, whole genome shotgun sequencing project. | isolation source: worker | host: Macrotermes natalensis
CGCCTCATCGGCCGTCAAAACCGGCGGCTCGGAGTGTTGAGAAACGGGGGTTTCTTTGGAACAACTTGCCGCCAGAATGACGGCGAAAACGTAGAAAAATAGTTTTTTCATAAAAGTTGGTTTTTATAAATTTGGACGCAGAACTATTTCTGCGAGTCAAAGGTAAAAACTATTTTCGGAGAAAACAAAACATTCACTATCTTTGCAAAAACAAATCTATGGTTGCGAAAGTCATACGGGAATACCTCGCAGAAGGTAAAAACAAGCTGACCGTGCCCGGTTTCGGGACCTTTATGAAACGCGACTCAGGCAACGTCATCTTCGTGGAACTGCTCCGAACAGACGACGGCATCCTGTCCGAGCTGGTCGAGGACACAGGCAACTATTCCGACGTCGAAGCGATGGCGTTGATCGACCGCTTCATATTCAACGTCCGAAAAGAGATAGAACGTCACGGAAAAGCTGTTCTGGAAGGGTTCGGTGAGATGACCAGGGACGAAAACGGGGCTCTGAAATTTACCTACCAACCCGCCAGAAAGCCGGTTCCGGAGACAGCCCGACAAGAACGGCTTTTCGAAGAAAAAGAGCCAGCAAAAAGAGTCGTGCGAAGGCCCGCCCCGAGGCCGAAACCATCTTCGAGGTCGAAAAAGACCGACACCTTCATCGTCATTGCCGTCATTGCGGCGGCGATAGCTGTCATTGCGCTGGCGTTCGGATTATCGACGGGAAATATGCCGTTTTTGAAATGACAGAACTTCAATCGGTCAAGAACCGCTTCGGCATAATCGGCACCAGCGAGAAGATGACCTCCGCGCTGGAGATCGCGTTGCGGGTTGCACCAACTGACCTGAGCGTGCTGGTGACGGGCGAGAGCGGGGTGGGGAAGGAGTTCTTTCCGCAGGTGATTCACGCTTTCAGTCCGCGCAAACACGGTAAGTATGTGGCGGTCAACTGCGGGGCTATTCCGGAGGGCACCATCGACAGCGAGCTTTTCGGCCACGAAAAGGGTTCGTTCACCGGTGCAGTGGAGGCGCGAAAGGGATACTTCGAGGAGGCGAACGGCGGGACCATATTCCTCGACGAGGTGGGCGAATTGCCGCTTTCGACCCAGGTGCGGCTGCTCAGAGTTTTGCAGACGGGCGAGTTTATGCGGGTCGGGTCGGCACGGGCGCAAAAGACCGACGTGAGGGTGGTTGCGGCGACCAACAAATCGCTGCCCGAGCTGGTTGCGGCGGGCCGGTTCAGGGAAGACCTCTACTACAGATTGAACACCGTTCCCATTGCCGTGCCGCCGCTTAGGGAGCGGCGGGGCGACATTTACGTTCTGTTCAAGAAATTTGCTTCCGACATTGCGGCTCAATATCGAATGCCGCCGATAAGTCTGGATGAGGGGGCGAGGCGGGAGTTGGAGGGCTACTCGTGGCCTGGCAATGTTCGTCAGCTGAAGAATGTGGCCGAGCAGATCTCGGCTATCGAAACTCGGCGTGAGGTGAGCGGCGATGTTTTGCGGGGTTATCTTCCCGCGGGCTCGTTCCAGTCGGGGGCCGTGACGCACGTCGGGCCGCCTGTGGCCGGTTTTTCGGACGAGAGGGAGATACTGTACCGCATTCTTTTCGACATGCGCTCCGAGATGGGGGAGATGAGGCGAATTTTGGAGGATTTGAAGAGCAGCGTTTCATCGCACGAACCTGCGCCCGCGCCGGAGCCTGTTGCCGGTCTTCTTCCCGCCGCCGAGGTGACCAGGGGCGACGCTATGAGGGACAGGATTGTGCAGGCATTGATCCGCAGCGGAGGAAAACGCAAAGAGGCCGCCCGCGAGCTCTATATGTCGGAGCGGACGCTGTATCGTAAAATTAAAGAACTTGGGATAGAATAAGAATCAGACAATGAGACAATTAGGCAATAATTTTCTACTTTCGAAGACCCGACGCCAAGCCGAGGGGCAATCGAGCTTGCTCGGGATTGCCCGAGGCGCGAAGGAGCTGGGCGAAGCCAAAGTCGTCGGCCCGCTGAAGGGCGGGAGCGGGCCGAAAAATTTTCTGCGTAGCTTATTTTTCATTTTTCATTTTTCATTTTTCATTTTATTTTCTGGTTGCACGGTGAGTTATACGTTTACCGGTGCGCAGATTCCTATGGCGGCCAAGACGTTCAGCGTGGCCTATTTCCCCAACAATGCGATGTATGTTTCGCCCACGCTGGCCAACGCCCTGACCGAAGGGTTGCGCGACCGGATGATGCGTCAGACGCGGCTCAGTCAGGTGGCCGAGGAGGGCGATCTGTCGTTCGAGGGCGAGATAACCAGCGACGTGGAGGCTCCGGCTTCGGTGACGGCTAATGAGGACAACCCCACGGCGATGAACCGCATCACGGTGACGGTTACGGTGCGGTTCAACAACGTTCACGCGCCCGAGTGGAGCTTTCAGAACGGCAAGACTTTTTCCGCTTTTTACGACTATCCGGCCAGCGAACTGCGTCCCTCGATCGAGGATGGGGCGGTGGAGGATATAGTCGATAAGCTGGTCGACCAGATCTTCAATGCGAGTGTGGCTAACTGGTAGAAAACGATATGAAAACCACTCTCAATTTGGCCGACTTCACCTACGCCCAAGCCCGGGAGTCGATCCTGGGCGGCGGAGTTGTCGGCTTTGTCGACCGCGCGGCGGGTATCGAAAGGGATGTCGAACTGACTGAGACTCACCGGATCAAGGATTTTAGTGCCTCCCCGTTTCGTTATTTTGAGGCGGAAGGCGTGGTTGTTTCGCTGGGAGAGGAGCTGTGCACCATCAGGTTGGACGAGGGCGAAAGGGTGTCGATGGCCTATGCAGCTTATCGGGATGAGGCGAAGAATGCCGAAGCGACGGAGTTCTATGCGGCTAATATGAACGGGCTTGCATCGACCGGAGGGAAAAATATTCGGGTCGAACTGCCCGCCACTCAAAACAGCCCCGATGACACCGTCGAGGTGCCTGCCGGAACGGTCAAACATCCCGCAGGAGGGCCCTCCGAGCCGGACAATCGAGGCAACATAATTATGCTTCACCTGTTGAAGGAGAAGGGTTCGAATGTGATGGATCACGAGCGCGAGTGGCAGATCGACGACCTGTGTGCCTCGCTCAACATCATCTCCGACTGGACGGCGTTGGGGCTTTACCGCGAAGGCAAGTGCGCCTATGAGGGCGGCAGCGATTCTCTCACCAGTCTTGAGAATTTCCGCACCTGGGCCAAGCAGAACCAACATTTGGCGGGTGTAGACATCTTTTTCCTGATCCGTTGGGGCGGCTGGAACGATGGCATTCTCGGCCGCGCCTATGTCGACGGGTACGACGTGAACGAATATTATAACGATCGGGCGTTCGGCATCAGCGCCACGTCGTGCATATATCCACGTGTTTTGGCTCACGAGATGGGGCACATCCTGGGTGCGGTGCACGTCGACGACAGGCGCGACGTGATGCACCCCAATACGGGCACGACCAACCAGCACCGCGACAAGACCAATCGCGACAAAATCTGGACGAACGGGTTTTATAGGGGTTGAGGTTTTGGCGGTTTAATATTTTTGTTCTACTTTTGTGTTTCTAAATTTTGTGGTGCTATGTATATTGCGTTGATTGTTTTGATCTTTATAGCAAGTGTGTTGCTTATTCTGGCGGTGTTGAGCCAGAGTCCCAAGGGTGGAATGGCGGCCAATTTCGGTGCCTCGAACCAGGTTATGGGCGTTCGTCAGACGGCCGATTTTCTCGAAAAAGGGACGTGGGTGCTGGCGATTTTGATCCTGCTTCTGAGCCTCGGAGCGACTATGGCTATGCCGAAAGATCGCATCGAAAGCTCGCGCACAGGTCTTGAAAACGCTATTTTGGAGGGTGCCGAGCCCGAACAGGCCGTGCCCAATCAGGTTCCCGAAACTCCCGCCGAATAACTTCGGGGTTTTTCCCGTTTTGTCATCCCTTGCCTTCCGGTGAGGGATGACTTTTTTTGTACCTTTACGACCGCTATCGCGTTCGTGAATTTAGGCTACGGCTCAGAAAATCACAAACAAGTTTGCATTTTCGCTCGCCTTGCACTAAATTTACAGAAGATAGGATGCGGTTCGGAAAACTGCAAGCAAGCTTGCGTTTCCCCTCACCTTTCACTATCTTTGCCTTATGAAATTCGCCGAAAATCTCCGGAAGACGCTCGGGCAGCTGCTTTCGCCCGCGTTTTTGCTCATTTTGCTGGGCTCGTGCCTGCTTTGGTACACGTCGAAACTCGGGTATGATTACACCGCCGAGATACCCTTGAACCTGCGCATAGACGGACAGAAGTATCGGGTGACGGCCAAGGTTTCGGGTCGCGGATCGCAGATCGTGGCGCAGCGGTTGTCGCTCAAAAGTGCGTTGAACGTGGCCCTGAGCGACCTTTCTTATCGTGCATCGCCGGAGACGGAGGGCGCGATAATGATCACTCCGGCGTCGTTGGCGCGCGCGATTAACGATCAGATTGCGGGTTTGGTGGTCGAGGAGGTGGTGGAGGCGCCCGATTTTGTGCCTGCGCCGGTGGAAGAGCCCGAGATTTCGGAGGGGGAGGCTCCTGCAACGGAATGATCCGAGTGGGGGTTACGGGCGGCATCGGGAGCGGCAAAAGCACTGTGTGTCAGCTGTTTAGCGAGCTCGGGGTGCCGGTTTATAACTGCGATTCGAGGGGTCGCGAGTTGATGGACGAAGATGGTATTCGTTCCAGGATTTTTGAGTTGCTGGGCACGAACGACAGGGCCGAAATTGCTCGTAAAGTGTTCAGCAACAGCGAGTTACTGCGCAAACTTGAAGCTATTGTTCACCCAGCCGTCGTGGCCGATTTGGAGAAGTGGTTCGAGGTCCATCGGGAGGAAAAATATGTCGTGGCGGAGAGCGCCATTTTGTTCGAAAGCGGGTTTAATTCGCTGATGGACAGCGTGTTAGTCGTTACCGCTCCTCTGGATGTCCGAATTGCGCGCAGTGGGTTCGAGCGAGACGATTTTATGCGCAGAGTCGCCAGCCAGATGACCGACGAGGAACGCGCCGCAAAGGCAGATTACGTGATTGACAATTCTCTGACTGTCAATGAGTTGCGCGCAAAAATTGAAGTAATAGATAAACTTTTCAGACAATGAAAATAGGTACACAGACGCTCGATCTGGAGCGTCCGGCGGTGATGACGATCGTCAATGTCACGCCCGATTCGTTTTTTGTGAACAGCCGCTCGATGCACGTCGAGGAGATCACTATGCGGGTCGAAGAAGCGGTCGGGTGGGGAGCGAAAATCATCGACATCGGGGGCTATTCGTCCCGTCCCGGCGCGGCGGAAGTGCCTGTGGATGAGGAAGTTGACCGCGTGATGACGGGTGTCGAGGTGGTTCGCGAGAAGGCTCCGAACGTGATAATTTCGATCGACACTTTTCGCGCCGAGGTGGCCCGTCGGGTGATCGAAAAGTTCGGTCCGTGCATCATCAACGATATTTCGGCGGGCCAGATCGACCCCGAAATCGTCGATGTTGCGGCCCAAACGGGGGTTCCTTATGTGTTGATGCACTCGCGCGGCAATCCCCAGACGATGCAGGAAATGACTGATTATCAGGACATTGTGCGCGAGATAAAGGACTTTTTTGCCGAGAAGATCGCGTTTCTGAATGGCCGTGGGGTGGAGGAGATAATCATCGATCCCGGGTTTGGATTTGCCAAGACCACCCCGCAGAATTTTCGGTTGCTGGGTAACCTGTCGGAACTACAAAAATTCGGCTATCCGGTGCTGGCTGGAATTTCGCGTAAGTCGATGATTTACAATGTGTTAGAGAACTCGCCAGTGGAAGCTTTGGCGGGTACGGCGTCGCTCAATTGGGCGTGTTTGCAGGGCGGCGCGAACATTTTGCGGGTGCACGACACGCTTGCCGCAATCGAGGTGGTGAAGCTGTATAACTATTATAAGAACGTCAACGGATGATCGCGGTCAGGGATTTGTACAAAAATTTCGGTTCTGTGGAGGTCCTGAAGGGCATTTCGCTGAATATTAAGCGGGGAGAGGTCGTCTCTGTCGTGGGACCGAGCGGTGCCGGAAAAACCACTTTGTTGCAGATTTTAGGCACCCTTTCCAGGCCGAACAAAGGTGAAGTGATTGTTGACAAAACGGCTGTTAATTCGCTTGGGGACAATGAGTTATCTGCTTTCAGAAATTCGCAGATCGGGTTTGTTTTTCAGTTCCATAATTTACTGCCGGAGTTCACCGCTTTCGAAAACGTTTGTTTGCCCGGATTTATCGGCGGGCGGGAACGGAAGCAGGTGGAACAAAAAGCCACGGAACTCATTGATTTGCTGGGACTTACGTCGCGTCGCGAACATAAACCAGCCGAGCTTTCGGGGGGTGAACAACAGCGGGTTGCGATTGCGCGCGCGCTTGTCAATTCGCCCGCCGTGTTGCTCGCCGACGAGCCTTCGGGCAATCTCGATTCGAAGAATAGGGACGATATTCATCGGCTTTTTTTTACTCTGCGAGAGCGGTTCGGGTTGACTGTTGTTGTGGTTACCCACGACGAAAATCTGGCCTCTATGGCCGACCGGAAGATAGTTATGTGCGATGGGTTAATCGTTTGATAGTCAGCTTTTTGAATCGTGAAAGTTAAAGTTTTACTTGACAAATTGCACGACCGCTATAACCGGCCCGAATTTGTCGTGGCCGACCCGATTTCCGTGCCCCATTTGTTCGAAAAACAGAAGGATATCGAGATCGCCGGTTTTCTGGCCGCGACCATCGCTTGGGGCAACCGCAAGGCGATCGTCAACAGTGCCCGAAAAATGGTCGGATTGATGGACGACCGACCTTATGAATTTGTTATGCAAGCGACTGATAATGAGCTGGTTAGCGTCACAAAATTTGTTCACCGGACGTTCAACGGAGGCGATTTTCGGTCGTTCATTTTGTCGCTTCGCCATTTTTATGATAAGTTCGGTTCGATGGGATCGTTTTTCGAGACAGAATATGCGCTGGAAGGCGATTTGAGGCCGATTATTTCGAAATTTCGGCGCGAATTTTTCGCTCCCGAACACGAAAAGAGATGCGAAAAACACTTGTCGTCGATCGATCGCGGGGCGGCGTGCAAAAGAATCAATATGTTTCTTCGATGGATGGTTCGCGCGGACGATCGCGGGGTCGATTTCGGGCTTTGGCGGAGCATTCCGGCGTCGGCTTTGTGGCTGCCGCTGGATGTTCATAGTGCGGCCACAGCGCGTTCTCTGGGGCTTTTGACGCGCCGACAGAATGATTGGCGAGCGGTGGAAGAGGTCACGGCGCGCTTGCGCGAGTTCGATCCAGCCGATCCCGTTAAGTATGATTTCGCGTTATTTGGCGCGGGAATATCAAGTGATACTTCAATTAATGAGCTCTAACTCGTTCATTTTCAAGCAGTTTGCTGTCGGGCAAGAAGGGTGCGCGATGAAGGTTGGGACGGATGGAGTGTTGCTTGGCGCGTGGTGTCGGTTAGAACCCGGGAAAGATGAAGTTTTACTTGACATTGGAACAGGTACGGGGCTGATAGCCTTGCAGTTAGCTCAACGAAGTTTCGATTGGTCGGCGGATATTTATGCCATCGAGATCGACGAGCCGAGCGCGCGGGTGGCGGAGCGTAATTTTGCCGCAAGCAAGTGGGCTAACCGATTGAGTATCAGTGCGGTGTCATTACAGAAGTTTGTCAAAAACACGCACAGGAAATTCGATCACATTGTATCAAATCCGCCCTTTTTCATAGATTCGCTGACGACGCCCGACCCCGCGCGAACGACGGCAAGGCACGCCACGCGGTTGACTTATGACGAACTTATCTCGCTGAGTGTCAGTATTTTAGCTCCTGGCGGACGTATTTCGACGATCGTTCCTGCGGGTCGCGAAACACAAAAAATCGTGGAGATCGCGGCCGCCGAAAATCTTCGACCGATACGCATTATGGAGGTTCATTCGACGCCCAAAAGCGGCCCGAAACGCACTTTGATCGAGTTTTCGACTTGCGCAACCGAACCGGTACAGGAGGGAAAATTGATTATAGAGGAAAATGGAACTTTTTCCGATGCATATCGCGCTTTGACGCGCGATTTTTATCTGAAATTTTAATACCTTTGCGAATATGAAAACGACACTTTTTACCCTATTTGCCGCCCTGCTGAGCATCTCGGCCGCGGCTCAGTCGACCACTTTGTACATCGATTTGACCGTCGAACGGCAGGAGATCGTGGCGGGTCCTTATGCCCGTTATGCCCAGAAATATCTCGGCGTGACGGCTCCGTTGGCCGATAAAGTTTTACTTCAGATTGTGGCGGCTAACATTCAGGACACCAATGATTTAGAGCGCGAAATTTCGACGCTTGAAACGACGGGAAATCAGACGGAAGTTCAGCATATGTATCCTTCGTTCGGTTTCCCGAAGCTGACGATCGACAAGGGTTCGGCGGCTCCGGAGAGCTTGGAGGACAGCGCGAGGAAGGCGGCGAGCAGGATTTTTGAGATTCGGCGCAATCGGTTCGAACTGATTACGGGAATGGCCGGCGAGAACGTTTTCGGGGCGGGATTGAAGGCCGCGCTGGATAAGTTGGACGAATTGGAGCAGGACTATTTGTCGCTGTTCTTTGGTCGCCAGACTACGCAACTCATTGATAGTCAGCATCGTGTGACCCCGACTCAGGGGTTGACCACTTATACTGTTGCGAAATTTTCGACGACGGAGGGGTTGCTTCCGAGCGATTCGGACGAGGGTGCGGCGGTTGTTTTGACGCTTCGCCCGATCGGTAGCGCTACGGCGGCGGGGCTTCGCACGGTTGACAAACCTTCGTCGAAGACGACTACGGTGCGGATTCCGGTCGATGTGGAGTGTCGTATTTCGTTGGATGACAATGAGTTGACTACTTCGGTGTTGCCGGTTGCGCAGTTCGGTCGGACGGTGTATCTGGTTCAATAATCTGTTATTTTTAGTTTTTTTTCGTTAATTTTTTTGGCTGAAAAGGTTGCTTTTTGCGCAGAAATCGTTACTTTTGCATTGTGTTGCTGTGGCGTAGTGCTACGGAAAGCTACAACCCAACTTTTTAACTAAAAATTTTTCCGAAAATGAAAGCGTCTGCTGCAAATTTTGCTGTGGTTTTGTTGTTGGCTCTGGGTGTTGCCGGTTGTTCGAAGGAACGTCCTGCGGGTTCGATCGGGCGTGTTGGTAAGCCTATTTATTTTTCGTCCCAGATCGATTTGCGGACTCGTGTGACGGGTACGGAGTGGGAGGCTGGCGACGCGATCGGGATTTTTATGTTGCCTGCGGGCGAGGGGTTGGAGGAGAGTTTGTGTGATAATGTTAAGCACGTTCACGCCCAGGGCGGAACGTTTACGGTGGAGGATGTCCAGGATGCGCTTTTTTACCCTGCGGACGGATCTAAGGTCGATTTTGTGGCTTATTATCCCTTTACGGGGTCGTTGCAGGGCGGGGTTTATCCTATTGATTTGACGGACCAGAGCGATGTTTCGGCTATTGATTTTTTGTATTCGGACAATGCGAGGGGTAAGGATTCGGAGTCGACAGGGTCGCCGTTTTTGCATTTCGATCACGTGCTGAGCAAGTTGTTTTTTGACATTGTTGCGACGGATGAGGATACCGATTTGCGTGGGATGCGGGTTGAGATTTCGGGTGCGAGGAGGGGTGGGGAGTTCGATTTGTCGACTGGGGAGTTGCGGGTGACGGGTGATGAGGGGAAGATTTCCACTTTGGTGAGTGGGACGCGTGGGGAGGCTGAGGCGACGTTGATTTTGTTGCCGGAGCAGGGTTTGGAGTTGACGGTTCATTTTGTTTTTGCGGATGGCGAGGAGTCGGTTTTGTTGTTGCCGAATGTCGATTATGACGGTGGGTTTGCTTATGGTTATACGGTTTCGGTGGAGGAGTCGGCTGCGGCGGCGGTTGTGAGGGTTGGTGAGGCGCAGATTGATGGTTGGGAGCTGGGCGAGGGCGATGCGTTTAAGATTGGCAAGGCGGAGCGCGAGGAGTTTTATTCGGAGGGTTTTGGAATAGGGGACTATGTTGTGGAGAGGCCTGCTTTGGTTGATTTTGTCGGTTGGGACAGTGGGGTTGCTGGGGTTAGTTATGCTTCGCTGGGCACGGGAGTGGCGATTCGTTCAAAGGATAGCGATGCTTATATGTATCTGCAGAATGGGGCGGATGTTAAGATTTCGGGGCTTCCGACGGATGGTTATGCCGATGTCGGGTTTTCGTGTTCGGTTTTTGCGACGGGTGCGGGTGACGGAAGGCTCACGTTTTTGGGCGGTGGCGATGAGCTTTGGAGCGGCGATGTTTCGGAGATTGGGGTTGGGGGAATGTCGGTGGAGTTCGGGTTGCCGACGGGGGTGGATGAGGTTAGGGTTTCTTTGATTGATGCGGCGGCTACGTTGGGGGTGGACGATATTCGGCTTGAGGGGTTGAAGACTAAGCAGGTTTCGGTGAGGTGAGGTTGTTTTTGGTGGTATCCGGCTGGGGGATTGAATAAAAATAGATGTTTTGGTTAACAGTTTTTCCTTTTTGTCGGTGGTGGCTCTTTCTTCGGGAAGAGCCGTTTTTTTTCTTCTCAGCTTCAGGCTACAGCAACAGTGGCGGCTCCTATCAGAGCACGTACGGTCGTTATTGGTCTGCTACGCAGAACCCATCCAATACCTCCTACGCCTACAACCTGTACTTCCACAGCTCGGGCGTCTACCCGGATAACTCTTACCCTAAGACCAGTCGTGTCTCCGTCCGGTGCATTCGCCCTGCGTAAAGAGCAATGGACCAAACAACACAACAACGATTAGCGATTAGCGATTAGCGATTAGCAGGCTACGCGACGGCGGGACAAGTTAAGAGTTAAGAACTAAGAGTTAAGAGTTGGCTACGCGACGCGAGTTAAGAGTTAAGAGTTGGCTAACGCGACGCTTTTTTCATCTTTTCATCTTTTCATCTTTTCATCTTTTCATTTTGACGGCCTCTTAGAGGCCGATTAGTTCAAAATCAATCTCTGCTCCTCATTCAAATAAAAAATACCATCCCGCCAAAATCCTTGCCCGCTCAAAAGTTCCCCGTCGTCACGAAAGCACACATCGCGATAGGTTCCGTCATCGGCAATCTCAACCCGCCATCGGCCTGGTTGATAGTCATACATCCTGATCCATTCGCTGTCGACAAAATAGTCGAACCCTAAAACATCATAAGTTTTCATAAAAAAGGTGTGGTTAAACAATCCCCTTACTGCAGGCCTCACGAGCCCTCATCTGAAAAGATTGCACCACACCCAAGGTCGCTTTGGCACAAAATGCGCCAAAGCAAACCCCGAGCCGAACAATCTTTTTTCTCAGAGAAAACACCGCCCGTAGGCGGTTCGTGAGTTTGCAGCAAGAAAAAAGTTGTTAATACTCAATATGTCACTGCAAAGATAACAAATTAATCGCTAATCGTTGATAGCTAATCGCTAAAAAAATCCCACCCCCGAAAGGATAGGATTTTCAAGAAAGGGGGGACAACCGGGGCCCTAACGGGTCCGTCCAACAACCTCTAACCCCGGAGCCACCCCAAAATATTTTTCACGAGCACGAATCTGCCCCACAAAGATAACAAAAAGTATTTAAAAAATATCAAAAACCGTCAAAAATTGTTCTCAATTCCGCCGCAAGAATAACACCTTTGTGCCGCCACAATACCTCTCCCGATCGAAAAAACATCAACATCGGCACACTATCGACACCATATTCGTCCGCCTTCACCTTGTTCACCTCGGCGTCAATATCCACCTTCAATACCTGTAACTCGCTGTCAATCAGCGATTTAAATTTATCCACCTCTTTCATAACCTCCCTGCACTCCCGACACCAATCGGCACAAAAAAGCACCAGCGTCAACTGATCTCCCCGTACATAATCTTTGAAATCTCGCATCGAAAAAAATAACAAATTCAACTACAAAAATAACAATTTTTGTCAAAAAAATACCAATTTCAGATCAAAATCTCTGATTTTTTTGCAAAAAAAGACGACGCAAATCACCGGACCGCGATCCCGCCGAAGAAACAAACCCGCACCTCTCGAAAAGCCGAATGCTCGCCACATTCTCCGCCTCGACAATGCACCAAAGCTCACCCAAACCCAACTCGCAAAAGGCCAGCTCGCTCAACAACCGCACCGCCCGCGTTCCATACCCCCGCCGCCGATCATCCCCGCCATATATCAAAATTCCAACCCCCGCCGACCCAGCTTCCACATCAAACAAATCCACAAAACCAACAGGCCTATCATCCAAACAAACCACAAACCTGAACTGCCCATCTCCCTGATTATCAATGAATTGCGCCAACTCTCGGGAAGAATATGGCGGCCCGTCACCCTGCGGAAACGAGGAATATTTCCACACCTCGGGGTCGTTCTCCCACGCTTCTAAAATCTCCGAATCGGCGGCGGAGAGCGGTCTCAGAGAAATCACGCTATCCCAATGATTTTGTTCCTCATCAGCATCGCCGCGCCCAGCGCACCCGCATTTTCGTCCATCCGCGAAAGGCGAAAACGGGTGTCCTTATAGACCAGATTGAGCGAATATTTGTTGGTCGAAGCCTTCAGCGGCAACATAATATAGTCGCCCGCCATCGACAAATTCCCGCCGATGATGACCGTTTCGGGATTGAAAATATTGATGAGAAAAGCGATGGATTTTCCCGCCTTTTCGCCCACCTCTTCGATGAGTTCTATGGCCAGTGTGTCGTCGTTTTTCGCGGCGGCAATGATGTCGTTGATGTGAATATTTTCGCCTTTTTCGAACTTTTCGCGCAGGATCGAGTTACTTCCGTGGCTCAGCATATCGACAATCTTTTCCTCCACCGCCACGCCCGAAATCTCGGTTTCCAGACACCCTTTTTTACCGCAGCTGCAAATCTTTTCGTTATCGAAGAATGGCGTGTGGCCGAATTCACCCGCGAAGCCAGATTTGCCGTAGAACAGTTTTCCGTCCATCACGATGCCGATGGCGACACCCCGACCGAGATGGAGATAGAGAATGTTTTCGCCGTCCTTGGGCCTGTCGGCATTATATTCGGCATAGCATCGTGCGCGGGTGTCGTTCTCCAGCAGGGTTTTGATGCCTGTCCGCTCTTCGAAAAGTTCGGTGAGCGACTCCTCGCACCACGTAAAATACTTGTAACTTCTCCCCGTGTTGGGGTTGACCCGGCCGGCGATGCAGACGCCCAGACCGAGGATTTTTTCTTTGTCGATTTTGCTCGTGGCGATGAATTTATCGACGGTGGACATAATTTTTTTGAGACACACGGTGGTGTCTTCCAGCACGAAGTCGGTTTGTTCTGCGCTCGCGATTATGTTGTTTTGCATGTCCGAGACGACGAATTGAATATTGTCGCGGCCGATGGTTATTCCGGCGAAGTAGATTGCCGACGAGGTGAGGGCGTATGCGTTGGGACGTCGTCCGCCGCTGGTTTCGACTTTTCCGGTTCCGTCCACCAGTTTGTCTTTCACCAGACTGCTCACCAGGCGGGTCATAGTGGGGACGCTGATGTGCAATGCGGAGGTCAGTTCGGCCAGTGTCGATGGGCCGTGAACAGCCATATAGGCAACTATCGACCGTTTGAGAATATTGTTTTTTTGGTCGACACCGCCTACCGCCTGCACTTCGCTCTCGTCGCGATTGAAAAATTCTTTGAGTGAAACCATCTGAAAAAAAAACTAAAAGCTAAAAACTACCCCTGCGAAACAAACTCACTTCCCGCGATCTTGCCTATCAGGCCCGCGAGTACATTCCCCGGCCCGAGTTCGACGAACTCCGTCGCACCGTCCGTCACCATATTTTTCACCGTTTGGGTCCACCTCACGGGCGAGGTGAGCTGGGCAATCAGGTTCTCTTTTATCTTCGCAGGGTCGGTGTACGGCCGCGCATCCACGTTTTGATAGACCGGACAGATGGGGGCGACAAAATTGGCCGCTTCTATCCCCTTTGCGAGTTCGACGCGTGCGGACTCCATCAACGGCGAGTGGAATGCGCCTCCGACGGGCAACCGCAGGGCGCGTTTGGCTCCGGCTTCTTTCATCCGTTCGCACGCCGCATCGACAGCTTCGATCGTTCCCGAGATCACCAACTGGCCCGGACAGTTATAGTTCGCCGCCACAACGACGCCGTCTGTGCTTCGGCATATCTCTTCCACCTTTTCGTCGTCCAACGCCAGCACTGCGGCCATTGTCGAGGGAGTGGCTTCGCACGCTTTTTGCATTGCCCGGGCGCGCACCGAAACGAGCCGCAGTCCGTCCTCGAAACTCAGGGCTCCTGCCGCCACTATCGCCGAAAACTCGCCCAGAGAGTGCCCCGCCACCATATCGGGCCGGAAGTCGGCACCCAACGCCTTCGCCATCACGACCGAGTGGAGGAAGACCGCCGGCTGGGTTACTTTTGTCTCTTTGAGTTCTTCGGCCGTTCCGTTGAACATTATGTCGGTCAGCCGAAAGCCCAGAATATCGTTGGCCTGCTCCATCAGATCCTTCGCCACGGGTACGCTATCGTACAGTTCTTTGCCCATTCCCGTGAACTGTGCTCCTTGCCCGGGAAAAACATACGCCTTTGCCATTGTTCATAATTTTTTAATAATTCGCCTGCAAAAGTAACGATTTTTTAGCAAAAAATCACTAACCTTGCAGATTATGTTTACTTTCCTGTACTACGTTGTTATTCTTTGTGCTGTCGTTATCTTTTTGATACTCAGCTTTTTAGCTTGGTTGCTTGTGCCCATAGACCGTAGCCGGAGATTGGTCCATTCGATGTCGCGGGGCATTTCGATGGTCTTTTTCCGCACTCCGCCGATGTGGAGGACTGTTGTGGAGGGGTTGGACAATATCGACCTTTCGCAGCGTTATGTAGTTGTGTTGAACCATCGTTCGTTTGTCGACATTCCGATGCTGTATTGGACGCCGATGAATTTCCGTTGGGTGTCGAAGAAATATATCCAGCGTTTTCCGCTTATCGGGCAATATATGTGGCTGCACGGCGATATTTTGATTCCGGACGGGAATCCGCGGCGGGCTGCGGAGAAGATTATGACGAAGGGCAAAATGTGGCTCGATGAGCGGGGGGTGAACGTGGCAATATTTCCGGAGGGCACCAGGTCGAAGACGGGCGAGATCGGCCGGTTCAAGGCGACGGCGTTCAATCTGGCCAAAGAGGCTGGGGTGGGGGTGCTGCCTGTGGTGTTGGACGGGAGCGATGTCATAGGCAAGGGTGGGAAGCTACCTTGGCGACATACGTTCCGGGTGAGGGTTTTGGCTCCGGTGAGTGCCGCGGATGTTGCCGCCAGGGAGCCCAAGGAGGTGATGGAAGAGGTTAGGGAGCGAATGGTTGAAGAAAAATCGAGAATTAATGAGTGAGCAGATAAAATATACCGAGGCCGATATCAAGACGCTCAGCACGCGTGAGCAGATGCGGCTCAGGCCCGGGATGTGGATCGGCAAGCTGGGTGATGGCAGCCAGCCCGACGACGGGATATATACCCTCATCAAGGAGGTGATGGACAATTCGGTCGACGAGTTCATTATGGGCGCGGGCAAGACCATCGAGCTGAGTATCGGCGAGGGCAACGTTGTCACCGTGCGCGATTATGGGCGCGGGATTCCGCTCAATTCGCTGTCGGATGCCGTGAGCAAGATCAACACGAGCGGCAAGTATGGTTCCGAGGCGTTCAAGAAGACGGTGGGGTTGAACGGGGTGGGGGTTAAGGCGGTCAATATGCTCAGCAGCAGTTTTATGGCGCGCTCGGTGCGGGAGGGCGAGGCACGGACGGTGACGTTCGAACGCGGTGTGGAGACGAGTGATCGGTGGGAGAGCGGGGTGAACGAGAAGGACGGAACGCTCATCAGTTATGTTGTGGACACCGAGGTTTTCGGCGAGTATGTCTACAATATGGAGTATGTCGAGCAGCGGGTGAGGAACTACACCTATCTCAACACGGGGCTGACCATAAAGGTCAACGGGGAGCCTTATGTTTCGAAGAACGGGCTGCTCGATCTGTTGAATGAGAATTTGGGCGAGGAGCCGCTTTACGAGCCGATACACCTCAAAGGAGAGGACATAGAGGTGGTCATCACCCACGGAACGGGTTATGGCGAGAGCTATTTTTCGTTTGTCAACAGCCAGTACACTTCGCAGGGCGGGACGCATCAGGCGGCTTTCAGAGAGGCCATTGCCAAGACGGTAAAGGAGTTCTATCGCAAGGATTTTGCGCCCGAGGATATTCGCGGGAGCATCGTGGCGGCCATTTCGCTGAGTGTCGAGGAGCCCGAGTTCGAGAGCCAGACCAAGATCAAGCTCGGCAGCCGCAATATGAGTCCCAAGGGCCCGACGGTGCGGCAGTTCGTGTTGGACTTCGTCAAGGAGCAGTTGGACAACTATCTGCACAAGCACCCTGCGACCGCGGAGATCCTGGGCAGAAAGATCGCCGATAACGAGAAGGAGCGCAAGGCCATCAGCGGGGTGCAGAAGAAGGCGAGGGAGCTGGCGAAGAAGGTTAGTTTGAACAACCGCAAGTTGCGTGATTGCAAGGTTCATTTCGGCGACAAGGATCCGCGCAACGAACAGACGATGATATTCATCACCGAGGGCAACTCGGCGTCGGGGTCGATTACGAAGTCGCGCGATGTGCACACCCAGGCGGTGTTTTCGCTGCGGGGCAAGCCGTTGAACACTTTTGGGCTGACCAAAAAGGTGGTGTATGAGAACGAGGAGTTCAACCTGTTGCAGGCCGCGTTGAATATCGAGGATAGCATCGACGACCTGAGATATAACAAGGTGATCATTGCCACCGATGCCGACGTGGACGGGATGCACATTCGGTTGTTGATGATGACATTTTTCCTGCAATTCTTTCCGGAGGTTATTCGTCAGGGACATTTGTACGTTTTGCAGACGCCGCTGTTTCGGGTGCGGAACAAGCGCGAGACCATTTACTGCTATTCCGAGCCGGAGCGACAGAAGGCCATAAAGAAGCTGGGGACGGCGGCGGAGATTACGCGGTTTAAGGGGCTGGGCGAGATCTCGGCGGATGAGTTCAAAGAGTTCATCGGCCCCGATATGCGATTGGAGACGGTGCGGCTCTCCAAGGGCGACAGTATCGGCGATGTGCTCTCGTTCTATATGGGAGCCAACACGCCCGAGCGACGCGAGTTTGTGATCGATAATTTGAAGATTGAGGCAGATTATGTCGAAAATTAAAAGGAACAAAGCAAAAAAGTCTGATCTGTCTGCTGGGAGGAGACCCCGCCAAAGCGATGTAAAGCAACTGAGCGTCGCCTCCATATTGGCGTATCATCTGTTGCCGGGCGTGCCGATATTGTTGTGTGTCATCGTGTTTGCCAATCCGGTGTGGGGATTCGGCCTGCCGTCATATCTGGCTATGCTGCTGGCCATCGCGATTGGGCTCATTCCGGTGCAGTTGGGCATTTTAGCGGTGGTCGCTCGAAAGCAGAACAAAAAAATACGTGACATCATCCTGTTCCGCAGCAAGATGCCTCTCGGTCGGAAACTGCTGTGGGCGATCCCGATATTGCTGTTTTGCATCGGCGTTTTCATGATCCTTGCTCCCATCGAGCATCCCCTGTGGGGCATTTTCGACTGGGTGCCGGATTGGTTCAGGGCGGACCGGTTTGCTGTCGAAGACGCATCGACTGGAATGCTGTGGCTCGTGATCGTTCTCGGACTTCTTACCAACGGCATCTTCGGGCCTTGGGTCGAGGAGCTCTATTTTCGTGGGTTTTTGCTGCCGCGAATGAGATGGCTGGGAAAGGCTGCGCCGCTGGTAAACGTGGTATTGTTCTCTGTATATCACCTTTTTACTCCGTGGGAGAACATCACGCGCATCATCGCCCTGACGCCTATGGTTTACGGCGTGTGGCGGAACAAAAGCATCAGCATAGGTATGATCGTGCATATCGCGCTCAATGTGGGAAGTGTGGTGATGCTGGCGATCGCAATGTTAGGCTAAAATTGAATCGAAATGAAAAAGTTATTGAAAATAGTCGGGATTATAATCGCGGCGGTCGTGGGGATCGCGGTAATAGGCCTTGTCGTTTTAGCGGTGTGTAGTCCGGGAAAGTTGAAACCGTTGAAAGACGCCGACGGTAACGAAATTGCCGGAGCATTGGCCGAGAAAATATTTATCGAGATCGGCGGCATCCGGCAGGGTATGTTCATCCGGGGCGAGAATCCCGAAAATCCTGTCATCCTATACTTACACGGAGGGCCGGGGACACCCGAGCTTCCTATGATTCTGCCGAATGAAAAACCCGAGCGCCTCGAAAAATACTTCACGGTTTGTTACTGGGATCAGCGCGGAGCCGGTATGACGTACCACAGCGACATCACGCCGGAAGGCGCGACTGTCGATCACTTTGTGGAGGACACGCGCAAAGTGACCGAGTATCTTCGCGAGCGCTTTGGGCAAGAGAAGATTATTCTGATGGGGCACTCGTGGGGCAGCTATATCGGCGTGAAGACGATCCAAGCGTACCCCGAACTTTTTTCTGCCTACATTGGGATAGGGCAGGTGACATGGCAGCAGGAGTCAGAGCGCATTGCCTACGATTATATGCTGGCCCACGCGACGGAGATCGGCGACGAGAGCGCGATCCGGCAGTTGTCGAAATTCGACCGACAGGCGGTGGATTTCCCCGCAATGGATTTTGTAATGTCTGCTGCGAGGACTCCGCTGATGAACCGCTACCACATCGGGGTTACTCGCGCGCCGATCTCTACGGCTGATATTGCGATGGATATCCTGTTCTCGTTCGGCGGCTACACGGTGGGCGAAAAGATGCAATATGTGGCCGGGATGGGCTTTTCGGGTGTCAATGTCTTCCCGCAGGTGTTGGCAGACAATTTATTCCTTTCGGCACGAAGTTTCGAAATTCCTGTCTACGTCATGCACGGGAAGTGGGATTATCAGGTGTCGCAGGTGCTTTCTGAAGCGTGGTTCGACGGGATCGAGGCTCCGGAGAAAGGTTATTTCGTGTTTGAAAACTCCGCCCACTCGCCCAACGCCGAGGAACCGGAGAGGTTTGTGCATATCGTTCGCCAGATCGGGCGAGCACATTATCTGAAATGAATTTATGAGTGATACTTCGAATATAGAGAGCGGCCACGGTTCCAGCAAGCTGGGCGGAATGTACCGCGAATGGTGGCTGGATTACGCCTCGTACGTTATTTTGGAGCGGGCGGTGCCTCACCTCGAAGATGGGTTGAAGCCGGTGCAGAGGCGCATACTTCATTCAATGAAAAGGTTGGATGATGGTAGGTACAACAAAGTTGCCAATGTCATCGGCCACACTATGCAGTTCCATCCGCACGGGGATGCTTCGATAGGCGATGCGCTGGTTCAGTTGGGTCAGAAAGACCTGCTGGTCGATTGTCAGGGTAATTGGGGCAATATTCTCACGGGCGACGGAGCGGCCGCGGCCAGGTACATAGAGGCGCGGTTGAGTAAGTTTGCGCTCGACGTGGTGTTCAACCCCAAGACGACCGACTGGATGCTCAGCTATGACGGCCGCAACCAGGAGCCGGTGACGTTGCCGGTGAAGTTTCCGCTGTTGCTGGCTCAGGGGGTCGAGGGGATTGCCGTGGGGTTGGCGTCGAAAATTTTGCCCCACAATTTCAATGAACTTATCGACGCGTCGGTCGCTCATCTGAAAGGGCAGGATTTCGCTCTCTATCCCGACTTCCCCACGGGCGGAATGGTCGATGTGAGCCGCTACAACGACGGTTTGCGTGGCGGAGCGGTCAAGGTGAGAGCTAAGATTTCGAAGATAGACCGCCGTACGCTGGCCATCACCGAAATTCCGTTCGGCACCACCACCGAGAGCATCAAGGAGTCCATCATTAAAGCCAACGAAAAGGGAAAGATAAAGATCCGCAAGGTGGACGATAACACCGCCGAAAAGGTGGAGATCATCATACACGTCTCTAACGACGAATCGAGCGACAAGACCATCGACGGGCTGTATGCTTTCACCGATTGCGAGGTGAGCATTTCGCCCAATTCCACTGTGATTTGCGACGATAAGCCCCATTTTCTGGGCGTTTGTGAAATTCTCCGCCGCTCCACCGAGAAGACCAAGAGCTTGCTGGACAAAGAGTTGCGCATTCGGCTGGACGAACTATCGGAGGATTGGCACGCTTCGACGCTGGAAAAGATTTTCATCGAGAATAGGTTGTACCAGCTCATCGAGGGAGCGAAGAGTCGCGAGGAGGCCTATTCTGCCGTCGACACAGGGCTGGAACCGTTCAAAAAGCTGCTCCGACGGACAGTCACGCAGGACGACGTGGTTAAACTCACCGAGCTGAGGTTCATCCGCATTTCCAAATACGATACGGCCAAAGCAGATGAACATATAAAGGGCGTCGAGGAGGAAATGAAGCAGGTGCACCACGATTTGGAGCACATCGTCGACTACACCATTGCCTATTATGAGGGCATCAAAAAGCGTTATGGCAAAGGTCGCGAGCGGCGCACGGAGATTCGCGAGTTCGACAGCATCGAGGTAACCAAGGTTGCGGTGGCGAATGCAAAACTTTATGTCGACAGGGCGGAGGGCTTCTTCGGCATCGGTGCGGGGATGCGCAAGGACGAGTTTGTGTGTGATTGTTCGGACATCGACGACATCATAGTGATTTGCCGCGACGGGCGGTATGTCATCACCAAGGTAGGCGACAAAGCCTTTTTCCATAAAAATATTCTCTATATCGGCGTGTTTAAGCGCGGTGACGAGCGCACGATCTACAACCTGCTTTATCGCGACGGCAAGCAGGGAGCGGTGATGATGAAACGGTGTGCCATTGTCGGCATCACGCGCGATAAGGAGTACAACATTACCAAGGGCACGGCGGGAACCGATATTCTCTATCTGAGCGTCAATCCCAATGGCGAGGCGGAGGTGTTGAAGATATATTTCAAGCCGCGGCCGAGGTTGAAGAAAGTTATCACCGATCTCGATTTTTCTACGCTGGCTATCAAGGGGCGCGCAAGCCAGGGCAACCTGTTTTCGCGTTATGGCATCCACAAGATCGTTCTCAAAGAGAAGGGCACCTCCACGTTGGGTGGTCAGAACATCTGGTTCGACGAGGATGTTCGCCGCCTGAATGCCGACGGCCGCGGGGTGTTGCTGGGCGAGTTTTCGGGTGACGATCGGATAGTCGTGTTCGGGCGGCACTCCTATTATATAACGGGCTTCGAGCTCACCCATCATTTTCCCGAAGATACGGTGAGGGTCGAAAAGTGGGAACCCGAGCGGGTGTACAGTGTGGCCTATTTCGACGGTTCTGCGGGCTTCTATTATGTTAAGCGTTTTCCAGCGACCAACGGCACGGCCCAGATGCAGGAGTACCTCGATGCCGATTGCCGGCTGGTCGAAATGACGGAGACGGAGCGGCCATTGCTCGAAGTCGCCTATGGCGGGACTAATGCCGGTCGGGCAACAGACACGGTCGATGTTCAGGACTACATCGGCGTTAAGAGCCACAAGGCCAAGGGCAAGCGCATCACCACTTATCAGGTAGCCGCATTGAGGTTCCTGGTTCCCGTTCCTTCTGCCCCTGTTCCCCCTCAGGTGGCGGATGACGAACCCGAAGAGATCGAAAAGAGTGTGGAATTGGAGATAGAACGGCCGGATGAGGGTCAATTGGATCTGTTCTGATGCAGCGGTTGTTTTTGGTCGGTTTTATGGGCTGCGGCAAGAGCAGCTTTGGGCGGCGGTTGGCGGCGCGGCTGGGGTGGGAGTTTGTGGATACCGACGCCGAGGTCGAACGACGGGCGGGGATGAGTGTGGCCGAAATTTTCGCTGTTCACGGCGAGGAGCGGTTTCGCGAGTTGGAGCGCGAGGTGGTGGATGAGCTTTGTGTCACGGACGGTGCGTTATCACGACAAATAGTGGCTTTGGGCGGCGGCACGGTTTGTCGCCAGGGAGTTATGGAGCGGTTGAACGGGGCGGGCACGACGGTTTATTTGCGAATGCCGCCCTCGCGGTTGGTGAGGCGAATGAGCGCGGCGGGGCGTGCCCGGCGGCCGAAGATTGCGGGTATGGACGATGCCGAGCTGCGTGCTTTTATCGAAAACGCGTTGCCGGAGCGCGAAAAGTGGTATAAAAAGGCTAATTTTGTGGTCGAATGCGGCGGGGCATCAGACGGAAGTGTGCTTCGAATGCTTCTGCAACATATTGATAACCAAAATATTAAATAAGAAATGAGACGTTTGACGATCCTGTTTATCGCTTTTCTGCTTTGTTTGAATGCGTGCGCGCCGAAGGTGCAGCCAACCATGATCGAGAAACCCCGTGTCGACAAAAACATCGAACTGCTGAGTATGGTTTTTCGGCTTGCCGGTTCGTGGGAGTACAATTTGTCGGAATTCAAAATATATACTGATGCGATAGACGCCCGGTTCACCGATTTTAAAGACCACGAAATGGTACTGTTCGCAGGGGATCTGCGATCCGAGCACGGTATCGGTTTCAATGCCATTCCGTCTATCGCGCTGTGTCTCGATGAGGAGCTGAACTTTCGTAAAGATCTGGCGGACGGGTGGCCCGACGACAGAAGATGGGATGCCGTAGACAAGGAAAAGTTCGTAGCGTTGTTGAAGCAGTTTGCGGTCGACAGCGATTTCGAGAGCTTTTGGAACGAAAATGCCACCCTTTACGCCGATGTCGAAACCAATTCCACGGCACTTTACGAGGCTCTGGATGTCGAGTGGTTCTCCCGTTTTTTCGGAGTTGAGACGACGGACTATTTCCGCATTGTGATCGGAACGCTGAACGGCCCTTGCAACTATGCCTCGGGGGTGAACACCACCGACGGCCCGAGAGAAGTGTATGCGATCATAGGAGTGGGAGCGACCGATGAAAACGGAATGGCACTCTTTCGGGTGAACGACTATATCTCGACCCTGGTTCACGAATTCAACCACTCTTTCTGCAACCCCCTGAACGAACGACACGCCGATGCGTTGAAATCGAGTGCCAAGGCTCTGTTCGATGCCAACGCCGAGCACTTCCGCAAGCAGGCTTACGGTGCCCCTGAGTATGTGATGAACGAAGCGTTGGTCAGGGCCGCAACGATAAAATATCTGCGCGATCACGATTACGACGACGATTTTGTCGACAACATAACTGAATACGAATTGAATTTCGGATTCACATGGATAAACGAACTGATCGCGGAATTGGAAAAATACGACTCCCTTCGCGACGAGTATCCGACGCTGGACGATTACATGCCCAGAATAGCCGAGGCATACAAAATTTGGGCAGAAAAATACGATTAAAGTTGATATGATATTGTTTTTTCGTGGGGATAAGGGGGTTTTCGCGGTCGATGTTGCGGGAGAGTTAGGTGGAGAGGATATTGTCGGGTTGGAGTGGTTGTTCGGCGGCCGATTGATAGACGGACAGTCGGTCGGCGGCAGTTTTATTGGTCCGCGGAGGGAGATGGTCACGCCGTGGAGCACCAATGCGGTCGAGATAACGCAGAATATGGGCATCGCGGGGATTCGTCGCATCGAGGAATTTCTGCCCTATAGCCATTCGGCGGAGTTCGACCCTATGCTCAATCGGCGTTATGATGGCTTGGGGCAGGATGTTTTTGCCGTTTCTGGCACTCCCGAACCGGTTCGCGAAGTGTGCGACATTGCGGCCTATAACGCCGAGCAGGGGCTGGCGTTGAGTGAACAGGAGGTCGAATATTTGGAGCAAGTGAGCACTAAAATGGGGCGTGCGTTGACCGACAGCGAGGTTTTCGGCTTTTCGCAGGTCAATTCGGAACACTGTCGCCACAAGATTTTCAATGGCGAGTTTGTCATCGACGGCGTGTCCAGGCCCGAGTCGCTTTTCGGCCTCATCAAAAAGACCACTAAGCTCAATCCGAACCGCGTTACGAGTGCTTATAAGGACAATTGCGCCTTTTTGCAAGGGCCTGTGGCTGAGCAGTTTGCGCCGCAGCGGGGCGATGCGCCGAGCGAATATTCGACAGTCGACTTCGAGAGCGTGATTTCGATCAAGGCCGAGACGCACAATTTTCCGACGACGGTGGAGCCGTTCAATGGCGCGGCGACGGGCTCGGGCGGTGAGATACGCGACCGCATTGCGGGTGGCAAAGGCGCGTTTCCGGTAGCTGGAACGGCGGTTTATATGACTTCGTACCCGCGGTTGGATGGCGGTCGCGAATGGGAAAAGTTTGTTCCCGAGCGTCGGTGGCTCTACCAGACTCCCGAGCAGATTCTTATAAAAGCGTCGAACGGCGCGTCCGATTTCGGCAACAAGTTCGGCCAGCCGTTGGTTTGCGGCTCGCTGTTAACCTTTGAGTATCAAGAACTTAACCGCACCTGGGGTTTCGATAAGGTGATTATGATGGCGGGCGGCGTGGGATATGGCCGAAAGGCGGACAGCATCAAGGATGAACCCACGGCGGGCGATGCGGTGGTGCTGTTGGGCGGCGACAATTATCGCATCGGGATGGGTGGCGGCGCGGTTTCGAGCGTTGCGACGGGCGAATTTCGGGGCGAGATCGAGCTCAATGCGGTTCAGCGGTCCAATCCCGAGATGCAGCGGCGGGCTTATAACGCTATTCGCGCGGTGAGCGAGGGGACCGAAAATCCCATTATTTCCATCCACGATCACGGCGCAGGGGGCCATTTGAACTGCCTTTCGGAGCTGGTCGAGGCGACGGGCGGGAGGATAGATATGGAAAATTTGCCTGTCGGCGACCCCACTCTTTCGGCGCGCGAGATCGTTGGGAACGAGTCTCAGGAGCGTATGGGGCTGGTTATCGACCCGAAATATGTGGACTATTTGCGCGCTATTTCCGAGCGGGAGCGCGCCCCGATGTATGTCATCGGCGAGACGACGGGCGACGGGCGGTTTACTTTTGTAAACAATCTCACGGGCGAGCGTCCGATAGATTGGCCGCTCGAATTTATGTTCGGAAAACCGCCGCGTACCTCGTTGACGGACAGCACTTTACGCGAAATTTTTAAACCTTTGGTTTATAATTCGGGCGATGTCGTTCGCCATATCGAGCAGGTGCTTCAGATCGAGGCCGTGGCGTGTAAGGATTGGTTGACCAGCAAGGTCGACCGCTCGGTGGGCGGGCGTGTGGCGGTTCAGCAAACCGTGGGCGAGGTGCAGCTTCCGTTGAACGATTGTGCCGTCGTAGCCCTTGATTACCAGGGAGTTACGGGCATCGCCACCTCCATCGGCCACGCTCCGGCGGCGGCTATGATAGATGCCGCCGAAGGGTCGCGACTGGCTATCGCCGAGGCTTTGACCAACATCGTTTTCGCGCCGCTGACCTATGGGCTGGAGGGCGTTTCGCTTAGCGCCAATTGGATGTGGCCGTGCCGCAATGAGGGTGAGGATGCGCGTCTTTACGAGGCCGTCGAGGCTGCGAGCGAGTTCTCGATTGCACTTGGGATCAACATTCCGACGGGCAAAGATTCGCTCTCGATGACCCAAAAATATCCCGACGGTGAGCGCGTTTTGGCCCCCGGAACGGTCATTATTACCGCTGCGGGCGAGGTTTCGGATGTTTCGCAGTGTGTGAAAGCAGCGTTGAAACACACCGAGAGCGACCTTGTTTATGTCGATTTTTCGCGTTCGGCGTTCGATCTGGGCGGCAGCAGTTTTGCGCAGATTCTCGGTGGAGTGGGGGATAAGGCCCCTTCTGCGGGGGATGCCGGTTATTTTAAGAGTGCTTTTTGTGCAGTGCAACAGCTCGTAAAGGACCAAAAAGTTTTGGCCGGCCACGACGTTTCGGCGGGCGGCCTGATCACTGCGCTGTCGGAAATGACCTTTGCCGACAATGCGTCGGGGATTGATTTGGAGTTGTCGGGACTGGGCGAGGACGACGTCGCGAGATTGCTTTTCAGCGAAAAACCCGCCGTTGTTTTGCAGGTCGAGAACGGAAGCGATGTGGTCGATTTTTTGAGAGCACAAGGCATTGATAGTCAATTGATTGGCCGCGTAAACTTAAAGCGAAAGTTCACTGTTTCGGCACGAGGCGTGGAGTTCGAACTTTTACAGAACGATTTGAGGGACAAATGGTTTAAAACCTCCTATTTGCTCGACCGAAAGCAAACTGCAAACAATTGTGCATCAGCGCGTTACACCAATTTTGCGAACCAAAGCTTAACATTTGACTTTCCGAAACATTTCGAAGGGACGTATGTCTCTTTGGGGATCGACCCGCGCCGCAAAACAAAGTCGGGCGTTCGTGCGGCGGTGATTCGCGAAAAGGGGTGTCAGTGCGAGCGCGAGACGGCCTGGGCGTTGCATTTGGCGGGTTTCGATGTTCGCGACGTCACGATGACAGACCTCATATCGGGTCGGGAGACGCTTCGGGACGTGAATATGGTGGTTTTTTCGGGTGGATTTTCCAACTCCGACGTGCTCGGGTCGGCCAAGGGTTGGGCGGGCGCGTTCCTCTATAATCCATTGGCCAAGAGGGCGTTGGAGGATTTTTATGCCCGTCCGGATACCCTTTCGGCCGGTTTTTGCAACGGATGTCAACTAATGGTTGAACTCGGGCTGGTTAAACCATTGACTGACAATGCTTTACCTGCTCGAATGTTGCATAATGACAGCCATCGGTTCGAGTCGGGATTCGTGGGGGTCGATGTTCGGGGCGGATGCGTTATGTTGGACTCTTTGAAGGGGTCGAAATTGGGCGTTTGGGTGGCTCACGGCGAGGGTAAGTTTTCGCTTCCGGCGGGCCAGCAGGGCTATAATATTGTGCTGAGGTACTCTCATCCCGATTATCCGACGAATCCCAATGGCAGTGATTTCGGTGCGGCGGGGATCGCTTCGGAGGATGGTCGCCACGTTGCGATGATGCCCCATCCGGAGCGCGCGCTGAAGCCGTGGAATTGGGCCCATTACCCCGAGGAGAGGGTTCACACGGACGAGGTTTCGCCCTGGGTCGAGGCGTTTGTCAATGCCCGTCGGTGGATAGAGGAGAAATTGAAGTAAAGCTTTAATTAAGTACGGTTAATATATTGAATGTCAATCCAATAGGTATTTTCGATTCGGGTATGGGCGGGTTGACGGTGAGAGCCCAGATTGCTAAAAAACTCCCGAACGAGTCGCTGATATATTTCGGCGACGGGCTTAATGTGCCTTATGGCGGGCGGCCTCGTTCCGAGATCATAGATTTTGCCGGGCGGGCGGTGGAGATACTGCTGGAAAACGGCTCGAAGATGGTTGTTGTGGCGTGCAATGCGGCGACGGGAGCGGCGATAGAGGCACTCAGGGCACGGTTTTCGAATGTTCCGATTGTTGGGATGGAGCCTGCGGTGAAGCCTGCCGCGCTCACCACGAAGACGGGGGTTATCGGTGTTTTGGCGACGCGGGCCGCGCTTTGCGGCGAGCTCTATTTGAAGACGGCGGCGCAGTTTCGGGAGACGGTCCGGATCGTCGAGGCGGTGGGCGAGGGCTTCGTGGAACTTGTTGAGAATGAGCGGGTTAACTCTGACGAGGCGTTTGAAGTCGTTGGGAAAGTGTTGGAGCCGATGTTGGAGCAGGGCGTGGACAGGATCGTGCTCGGGTGCACCCATTATCCCTATTTGGAGCCCGTTATGAGGGAAATTATAGGCGACCGAAACGTAGAGATTATCGACTCTGCTCCGGCGGTGGCGCGACGAGTGGATAACTTATTGACAATCAATGAGTTGCGTGCATCCGAAGAGAATGTGCCGCGGTATGAGTTTTTGTCGTTTGCGGGCCCCGAGTATGTCGAACGGTTACGAAAAATCAGCAGATTATGAGCAATGATATAGGCAGGAGTCGTTTTCACTTGACCGACAACCAGCGTTGGGCGGTGGGTTTGGTGTTGTTTTTTTTCGCGCTTTATACGTTGTATGTTTGCGCGAGTTATTTTTTTACGTGGATCGCCGACAGTGCCGATTATGGGTCGGTGACGAGTGCGGCGGATGCTGTTCCGACCGATCGGCGGGGCAGTTTCGGGACGCAGTTCGGTGACGTTTTGATCGCTCGTGGGTTTGGTCTTTTTGCGGTTGCGATTCCGGTTATGCTCATTATTTTGGGTTTGCGGATGATGCGTTATCGTCCGGCGTCGTTGGAGAAGTCGGTGAGGGTGACGTTTGTGGCTATGATTTTGGGCTCGGTGTCGTTGGGGTTGGCATTTGGGACGACGTGGAACGTGTTTGGAACGGGGCTGGGGGGTCAGTTGGGTATTTTTGCGGCGGATTGGCTGGAGCAGAAGATAGAGTGGGTCGGGGCGGCTTTGGCATTGATTTGTTTGTGGATTTTGTGGGCGGTTTATGTTAGTCGCAAGACGATAGATGTGGTTAATCGGGCTGGGAGGGCGTTGGTTGGCAACGGGAAATTGGAGGGCGACGAGGAGTTCGAGTCCGAAAGCGAGGAGAGTTATCAGGAGGACTATGAAACCCCCGCTGTCGATCCCGACGAGAAGGAGAAATTTTTGGAGGCGTTGCGCAAGACGCAAAATCCCGACGTCGAAGTTGTGCAGTCTCCGTTCGAGGTTGTGGAGATCGACAAGCCGGGCACCCTTAAAGCCGGCGGCGTGGTGAGTTCGGACGGCGAGTGGTTGGAGATCCACCAGAAGGAACAGCGCGACGAGGAGGCGGAACACATCGACAATCAGTTGTTCGACCCGTTGAAGGAGTTGTCGAATTATCGCAAGCCCGAGATAGAGGGCATCCTGACCGACCACGGGACGCGGGTGGAGGTGACGGACGACGAGATTCAGGCTAACAGCAACCGCATTGTGCAGACGCTGCGGAATTTCGGGATCGAAATTTCGAAGATCAAGGCAACTATCGGCCCGACGGTGACTTTGTACGAGATTATTCCTGCGCCTGGGGTGAAGATAAGCAAGATCAAGGGGCTGGAACAGGATATTGCACTGAGTTTGAAGGCGTTGGGGATTCGCATCATTGCGCCTATGCCAGGGAAGGGGACGATCGGGATCGAGGTTCCGAACCAGAATCGCGAGGTGGTGTCGATGTACTCGCTGGTGAAGAGCGCGAAGTTCCAGGACAGCAAGGCCGAGTTGCCGCTGGTGCTGGGCAAGACCATTCAGAACGAGACTTTCCTTGTCGATTTGGCCAAGATGCCTCACTTGCTTATCGCCGGTGCGACGGGTCAAGGCAAGAGCGTCGGGCTGAATGTCATCATCGCGTCGTTGTTGTACAAGCGTCATCCGGCGGAGGTGAAATTTGTGATGGTCGACCCCAAGAAGGTGGAGTTGTCGCTCTATGCGCGGTTGGAGAAGCACTTTTTGGCAAAGATGGAGAGCGAGGAAGATGCCATTTTGACCGACACTCAGAAGGTCGTTTACACCCTCAATTCGCTTTGCGGCGAGATGGAGGCGCGGTATGAGTTGTTGCGCAAGGCGGAGGTGAAGAAGATAAGCGAGTATAACGAGAAGTTCATTCGCCGGCGGTTGAATCCCGAGAAGGGACACCGCTATTTGCCTTATATCGTGGTGGTTATCGACGAGTTTGCCGATATGATTATGACGGCGGGCAAGGAGGTCGAGCAACCCATCACGCGCCTTGCACAGTTGGCCAGGGCGACAGGGATCCACCTTATTATCGCCACTCAGCGGCCCGATGTTAAGGTCATTACGGGACTTATCAAAGCCAATTTCCCTGCGCGGATCGCATTTAGGGTCACCTCTATTGTCGATTCGAGGACCATACTCGACCAGACGGGGGCTAATCAGTTGATCGGTCAGGGCGATATGTTGATTTCGTTGAATGGCGAGTTGACCCGATTGCAGTGTGCGTTTATCGACACGCCGGAGATCGAGCGGATGACGGAGTTTATCGGGGCACAGCGGGGTTATGGGTCGCCTTATCCGTTGCCCGATTTTGTTCCGGAGGGGGTTGGTGAGGCGTCGGGGGGCGATATTGGCGATTTGGATCGTATGTTTGAGGAGGTTGCGCGGTTTGTGGTGGCTAATCAGCAGGGCTCGACGTCGAACATTCAGCGTCATTTTGCTATCGGGTATAATCGCGCTGGTCGGTTGATGGACCAGTTGGAACGGGCGGGGATCGTTGGGCGTGCCGAGGGCTCGAAACCGCGCGAAGTGCTGCTCCAAGACCCCAGGTCGTTGGATAGAATTTTCGAAGACCTTGGGATATTATGATACGTTGTTTTTTTACATTTGTCGCCATTTTTTGTGCCACGGCAGCGCGGGCGGATGAAAAGTCGACCGATATTCTCCGAAAGTTAGAGCGGGAAGTGGCAAGTTGGGGCGACTATCGGGTCGATTTTTCGATCACGGCGGACGGACAAAAGGTCGAGGGAAGCTATTGGGTCGATGGCGACAAATATGCCGTCAGAACACCCCTTGTCGAGGTATACAGCGATGGCACGACGCGCTGGGAGGTCGATTTGGGGGAGAAGACCGTGGTTGTGGATGCCGTCGATCCGACCGATCGCAACCCGATGGCCAATCCTACGCGGCTGTTCGATTTTTTGGACGATAGCCATACCCACAGGTTTGTCGGCTCGGCGGTTATCGACGGTCAGAGGTGCGACAGGCTGGAAATTACGGACGGCACCGACATTGTCGACGCCTATATTTCTGCCTCCGATCGGCCCGTGAGGCTGGTTTACTCGACCTCTTACCTGGACGAGGCCATTGTGATCGACATTTCACAGATAGCCGCCCACGCCGCGTTTCCTGTTCCGAAGCTCGATTATCCGGGCTTCGAGGTTATAGATTTCCGATAGCCGCGCCGACACTTTCGATTATCGTGTCAACGGGCAGGGTGAAGAGCAGACCGACGAAACAGGCTGCTGCGGCCGTTATGGCCCACATCGATTGTCGACGCAACCTCTCTTCTTCGGCGCGTGCAATGGCGAGAACCGCGGTTCGTCGCTCCCATTCGGCCGTCGGCTCGGGCGTGTGACAGGCCGCCCTGATCAAATCCTTAATAGTGTCCATAATCTTTTAGTTCATCATTTGTCTCAATTTTCCGCGCACCCGGTGCAGTTTTACTTTTACGTTTGCCTCGCTCAGACGGCATATTTCGGCGCACTCTCTGACCGATTTGTCGTCGATGTAGAATAGCTCCACCAACGCTCGCTCGTCGGGCGCAAGATGGCTCAGTGCATCCTTCATCCGCACGATGTTTTGCTCCGTTGTTTCGAAATTTTCCGCCTCCGCCGTCTCCGGAATATCCTCCCTGAGCTCTTTGAAAATCGGTTTGCGGGACCTCACCTGCGAGATGGCCTGCCGATAGACAATGGTGTAGAGCCACGTGGAAAGCCGCCCTTCGCCGCGCCACGAGGAGTGCTTTTGGAACGCTTTCACGAGAGCGTCCTGCACCACATCTTCGGCTGTGGCTCTGTCGCCGACTATCCCCTGGGCGAGCCCTATCAGCCGCGGGGAGTAGTCGTGTACGATCTTGGCAAAGTTTTCCATTTACATAATAGTAGACGCAAGTTACACAAAAAAGTTACACGTGTAACTTTTAGAACGAAAATGCGTCATAATTGCGAACTCAAAAACATTAAAAATTAAAGATTATGGCAAGTGACATCGTAGCTTTATTGATCCCTATTTTGGGTGTTATCGGTTTATTTACTTCTATCACGCTGGGCATCTATTTCAAGACGCGGGCCAAGGAGAGCATCAGTCGCAATATTTCGGGTGATGCCGTGGGCGAATGGTTCAGGTATGAGGCCGAGGCTCGGGCACAGCGGAGTCGTAATGCGTTGTTTCGCACGGTCGGTTTCTTGATCGGGGCGGGGATCGGTGTGGCGATCGGTTGCGCGGTGATTTCGCATCCCGATTTTGCTGCACATACCCATTTCGATGTGTATGCTTTGGCGACGTTCACGATTTTGGCGTTAGGGTTGGTTTGCGGTGGGTTGTGTATGATCGGGAGCTATTTTGTGCAGCGGGCGGTGGAGCGGAAGCGGTAAAAATTATTACCTTTCCAGAAGATAGGATGCGGTTCGGAAAACTGCAAGCGAGCTTGCGTTTCCCCTCACCTTTCACTATCTTTGTGGCGATGAATGCACTCGCCGAGAAGATTGAATCGGGTTCTCGCGTCACGACTGAGGAGGCACTCAGGCTGTGGCGCGAGGCTCCGTTGTGGCTTTTGGCGCGGTTGGCGGATGGGAAGAGACGGGCGTTGAATGGCGACAGGCTCTATTATAATCGCAATTTTCACATCGAACCGACCAATATTTGTGCTTTTTCGTGTGAGTTTTGCTCTTATCGCCGTGGCAGAGGCGATGCCGAAGCGTGGGATTTGACCATTGCCCAGATGGAGGATATTGCCCGCGCCCAAAAGGACAAGAGTATCACCGAGGTCCATATCGTGGGCGGGGTGCATCCCGAGCACGATTTGGAGTTCTATGTCGAATTGATAGCGTCTGTTAAGAATATTTTGCCGCACGTTGCTGTTAAGGCTTATACGGCGGTGGAGCTGGCTTATATGATCCGCAAGAGCGGGTTGTCGTTGCGCGACGGGCTCCGGCGGCTTGTCGAGGCGGGAATGGATGCCATTCCGGGCGGCGGGGCGGAGATTTTCGACGAAACACTGCGGCAACGTCTTTGCCCCGAGAAGGGCACGGCCGAGGAGTGGTTGGAGGTGCATCGTACTGCTCACCAGCTCGGGCTGACCACCAATGCGACGATGCTTTACGGCCACGTGGAGAGTATAGTGCAGCGCATCGACCACCTCGACCGGTTGCGGAGGTTGCAGGACGAGACGGGCGGGTTCAGCGCGTTCATTCCGTTGAAGTATCGCGGGCTCAACAACAGGCTGGCGGCGTCGGAGGCGGGGGTGGTGGAGGATATGCGGGTGTTGGCTTTGTCGCGCATTTTCCTCGACAATGTTCCGCATATCAAGGCCTATTGGGTGATGTATGGCAAGACGGTGGCCGAGATGGCGTTGTCGTTCGGGGCGGACGATCTGGATGGCACGATCGACGATTCGACGCGCATTTTTTCGATGGCGGGGGGCGAGGAGCGACCGCGGTTGAGTGTTGCCGAAATCGAGAATATGGCTGCTTCGGCGGGTTTGCGAGCCGTCGAGCGCGACACTTTTTATAATGAGTTATGAGTAGTTTTTTTCAGAATCCCGTTGTTCGCCATTTGGTTTTGGCGGTTTGTTCGGTGGCGATTTTTGTGGGCGTTTCGGCTTTGGTGCTCAATTTTCTCACCAGGCATAATCAGCAGAAACCGGTGCCCGATTTCGTCGGGGTGCATATCGATGATGTGGTGAGGCGTGCACGGCAGGCCGATTTGAAGCTTACGGTGGTCGATTCGGTCTTTGCGCCGGTTTATGCGGGTGGCACGGTGGTCGAGCAGGTTCCGGCCGCGGGGGTGGAGGTGAAGAGGGGCCGAAGGGTTTTTGTCACTGTCACTTCGCATAGCCAGAAGATGGTTCCGGTACCCTATGTGACGGGGTTTTCGTTGCGTCAGGCCAAGAATATGATCGAGATGGCGGGGTTGGAGATACGCGAGTTGCGCTATGTGCCCAATATTGCGACCAATAATGTTTTGGCCGAGCTCATTGGGCGCGACACGGTAAAGCGCAATTCGAACCGCCAGTTGGAGGTCGGTTCGGGAGTGACGCTGGTTGTGGGCAGGGCTGCGAATGCACCCTGGGTGGAGGTTCCGCGGTTGACGGGAATGTCGGCGGGGCAGGCCCGGAGCTTGCTTTGGGAGCGGGGGTTGAATGTGGGCGAGGTGTCGCGGGACGAGGGCATCAATTTGGTGAATCAGCGCGATGCGCGCGTTTATCGCCAGAGCTATGGGGCGGGACGCGAGGTCGAATTGGGTACCCGTGTGGGGTTCTCGATAACGTTGGAGAATGAAAAATTGCCCGAATAATAATCCCGTCATTCCGAACGAATGTGAGGAATCTCCCGAGTTTGCTTCTGCAAGCTCGTCAGCCCGCCGCTCCCCCCGCGGCGGGCTGAATCATCAGCCCTTGCGTGCGTCTGGCTCTTCCGAGAACTCTCAACTCTCAACTCTCAACTCTCAATTGTCGCTCCCCGATGACGACGAAATGTTCGAGCATTTCGCTCTGACGGTCGATCGCGGCCAGTCGTTGCTGCGGATAGATAAGTTTTTGACCGACCGAATGGAGCACGTATCGCGGGCGCGGATCCAGAGCGCGGCGGACGGGGGCAATATTCTGGTCAATGGCGCGGCGGTGAAGAGCAATTATCGCGTTAAGCCGCTCGACAGGGTGCAGATCGTAATGCCTTATCCGCGGCGCGAAGTGGAGATTATTCCCGAGGATATTCCGCTCGATATTGTCTGGGAGGACGACGATTTGTTGGTTGTCGATAAGCCTGCGGGGCTGGTGGTGCATCCGGGTCACGGGAATTATAGCGGAACGCTGGTCAATGCGCTCACTTTCCATTTGCAGGATTTGCCGCTATTTAGGGAGGGCGATATGCGGGCGGGATTGGTCCATCGGATAGATAAGAATACGTCGGGGTTGCTGGTTGTGGCGAAGACCGAGCTGGCCCACGCGCGGTTGGCTAAGCAGTTTTTCGACCACACCGTCGAGCGGCGTTATGTTGCGCTGGTGTGGGGCAACTTCGACGAAGATGAGGGCGTTATCGAGGGGAACATAGGCCGCAGTCATCGCGACAGGTTGAAGATGGCCGTTTTTCCGGATGGCGAGGATGGCAAGCGGGCGGTGACCCACTATAAGGTTTTGAAGCGTTATGGCTATGTGACCCTTGTCGAGCTGCGGTTGGAGACGGGCCGGACGCATCAGATCCGGGTCCATATGGAGTGGACGGGCCATCCGTTGTTCAACGACGAGCGGTATGGTGGCGATAGGATTTTGAAGGGGACGACGTTCAGCAAGTACAAACAGTTCATAGAGAACAATTTCCGGTTGATGCCCCGGCACGCCCTGCACGCCCGTTCGCTCGGGTTCGTCCATCCCTCGACGGGCGAGAGGGTCCATTTCGAGAGCCCTTTGCCGGCCGATTTCGCCGCCGTGCTGGACCGATGGGACACCTACGTCGCCTCCCGCGATGCCCTCGCACAGGAGGAATAAAAAAAGAGCCACTCCGAACGGGGTGGCTCTTTCGTTAACCAAAACACTATTTAGAACATAAACGCAACACCGGCGGAGAGCAGGAAGCGGTCGAATTCGCCGCCCACCTTATATTTCGCCTCGATGTTGAGCAACGTCGCCCGAGCAATCTTGAAGTCGACACCCGCACCGAGGTTGACCGCAAAATCTGTCTCCGAAGCACTTCCCTTACGACCTTCCACCTTGACCTTAGCCTTGGTTCCGATCACACCGATACCTGCCAACGGATAAAGGTTCACACCTTTCGCCACGCGGAACAACCAATGGGCATTGGCATTCAGGTCCCACATAGTGTACTTGAGGTCGGCGAAGCCATCGGCTTCCTTAGGAAAAAAGTAGTTGAACGACGCTTCCAGACGCAACGGGTTGGTCACATTGTACTGGAACTTTGCGCCGATCCCGAAGTTGGTCAGGTCGTCGCCCATACCCAGCGTAATGTTTGCACCGGCGGCCATATCGCCTTTTTCCTGGGCGTTTACCGCGAATGTTGCCACAGCCAAAGCAACGACGACTAAAAAGATTTTTTTCATATCAACAAGGTTTTAGATGATATTCACGGTCACTGCAAAAACTATGCCTTACCTGCGCTGCCGAGCACGTGTTCGCATTTGTGCATATAAAGTTTCTTGAGTTCGTCGCGCGCCGGACCCAGATATTTACGCGGGTCGAACTCGGCCGGAGAGTCATTGAACGTTTTGCGAACCGAAGCGGTCATAGCCAAACGACCGTCGCTGTCGATATTGATCTTGCAAACGGCACTCTTGGCCGCCTTGCGCAGTTGCTCTTCCGGAATGCCGATCGCATCTTTCAACGCACCGCCATTTTCGTTGATAATCTTCACATACTCCTGCGGCACGCTCGACGCCCCGTGCAACACGATGGGGAACCCGGGAATGCGGCGCTCGATCTCTTCCAGAATATCGAACCTGAGCGGCGGCGGAACCAGAATACCCTCTGCATTGCGCGTACACTGCTCGGGCTTGAACTTGTTGGCCCCGTGCGAAGTACCGATAGAGATAGCCAGCGAGTCGACCCCCGTGCGCGTCACGAAATCGACCACCTGATCGGGCTCGGTGTAGGTATGATGCTCGGCCGAAACCTCATCTTCGACACCCGCCAGCACGCCCAGCTCGCCTTCGACGGTCACATCGTGCTGATGAGCATACTCGACCACTTTTTTGGTGACCGCAACATTCTCCTCATAAGGAAGGTGCGACCCGTCGATCATAACGCTCGAAAAACCCATATCGATACAGCTTTTGCACAGCTCGAAACTGTCGCCGTGGTCGAGGTGCAACGTGATGGGAATATTTTTGCCCAACTCCTTAGCGTACTCCACCGCGCCCTGGGCCATATAGCGCAACAGGGTCTGGTTGGCATATTTGCGTGCCCCGCTCGAAACTTGCAGGATAACCGGAGAAGATGTTTCGACACAAGCCGCCACGATGGCCTGCATCTGCTCCATATTGTTGAAATTGAAGGCCGGAATGGCATACTGGCCGGCGATAGCTTTTTTGAAACCCTCCCTGGTGTTCACCAGTCCTAAATCTTTGTACGAAACCATAAATTCGATAAGTTTGATTGTTTGAAATTGTGCGCAAATTTAGTAATTTTGCACCACAAATCCAAAAACAATTATGAGCACGTTCAACTATCAGGAGCCGTTTCCTTTGTCCGCAGATAACACAGAGTATCGCCTTTTGACCGACAAGTTCGTTTCCGTCCAAAAGTGCGGCGACCGAAGTGTTTTGCATATCGATCCGCAGGGGCTGGAGTTGCTGAGTCGGGAGGCTTTCGACGATGTGTCGTTCTATCTGCGGGCCGGGCATTTGCAGCAGTTGCGCAATATTCTGGACGATGCCGAGGCGACGGATAACGATAAGTTTGTGGCCTATACGATGCTTTTGAACCAGGTGGTGGCGGCCGAGGGGCAGTTGCCCACCTGTCAGGATACCGGAACGGCCATTGCGGTGTGCAAGAAGGGCGAGGATGTCTACACAGGGGTGGACGATGCGGAATGGATCTCCAAGGGGGTATTTGAGACCTATCGGGAGAAGAATTTGCGCTATTCGCAGGTTGTGCCGCTGACGATGACCGAGGAGAAGAACAGCGGAACCAACCTTCCGGCCCAGATTGACATTTATGCCGAGCGTGGCGACCAATATAAGTTTTTGTTCATCACCAAGGGGGGCGGTTCGGCCAATAAAACGTTCCTCTATCAGCAGACCAAGGCGTTGCTGAACGACGACAGTTTGGAGCAGTTTTTCAGAGAACATATCCGCGATCTGGGCACTTCGGCCTGTCCGCCCTATCATCTTGCCATTGTTATCGGCGGCACCTCGGCCGAAGCCAACCTTGCGGCGGTGAAGAAGGCGTCGGCTAAATATTATGACAATTTGCCGACCTGTGGAAACGAGGGGGGACGGGCGTTCCGCGATTTGGAGTGGGAGGAGCGCATTCGCAAGATTTGTGTCGAGAGCGGCATCGGGGCGCAGTTCGGCGGCAAATATTTGGTTCACGACGTACGGGTTATTCGTCTTCCGCGCCACGCCGCTTCGTGCCCCGTGGGTATGGGGGTGAGCTGCTCGGCCGACCGGAACATCAAAGCTAAAATCAACAAAGATGGAATCTGGCTGGAGCAGTTGGAGAAGGATCCGAAAAAATTCCTGCCTAAGGAGGCTCCCTATCTCGCTCCGGCGGTCGACATCGACCTCGACGAAGGGATGGATAAAGTGCGTGAGACGCTTGCTAAATATCCCATCAAAACCCGACTTCGCTTGAAGGGGCATATGATCGTGGCGCGCGATATTGCCCATGCCCAAATCAAAAAGCTGATAGACGAGGGTCATCCGATGCCCGACTATTTCAAGAACTATCCGATTTACTATGCCGGGCCGGCCAAGACTCCGGCGGGTATGGCCTCAGGCAGTTTCGGGCCCACCACGGCGGGCAGGATGGACCCCTATGTCGATCTGTTCCAGTCGTTGGGCGGATCGCTCGTGATGGTGGCCAAGGGCAACCGCACTCAGCAGGTGACCGACGCTTGCCGCAAGCACAGCGGATTCTACCTCGGCTCCATCGGGGGCCCTGCCGCGATTTTGGCAAAGGACAGCATTAAAAAGGTGGAGGTTGTCGACTTTCCCGAGCTGGGAATGGAGGCCGTCCGCAAGATCTATGTAGAAGATTTTCCGGCGTTCATAATTGTGGATGACAAGGGGAATGATTTTTTTCAGCAATGAAAAGATGACAAGATGAAAGTATGAAAAGATTAAAAGATATAGATTGCTTCGTCGAACATTGTTCTCCTCGCAATGACACTTGTTGTTCGCCGTCATTGCGAGCGAAGCGCGGCAATCTTTTACTTGTTTTCATTTTTTCATTTTTTCATTTTTTCATTTGCGAAGCTCAAAGCATAAGCTTCGACGTTGCGGCCCCGCGTGCGGTGGAGGCGGGCGAGCTGTTTCGGATCGAGTTTATCGTCAGTGGCAGCCTTAATGCCGAGTTTTCGCCTCCTGTCATCGACGGGTTCGAGGTGATGGCGGGCCCGAGCGAGTCGCGCGGGACCAGCGTTCAGATAATTAACGGGGCCAGTTCGCGCACCGAAACCACCACTTACACATACGTTCTGCAAGGCTTCGAACAGGGGGTGTACACCATTTCGGGTGCGCAGGTAACGGTGGATGGGCAGACATACTCGGCCAGAGAGGTGGCTATCGAGGTGGTGGGTTCTGCCGATGCCGCGGCTCAGCGGTCGGAACAGGGGTCGCAGTCGCCGACCACCATTTCGGACAGCGATATTTTTGTGCGTGCGGCGGTGAATAAGGGCTCGGTGTGGAAGGGCGAACCGGTGGTGGTGACGCTCAGGCTCTATTCGCGGGTGCAGGTTGGGGGCATCGACTATTTTTCGCCGCCTGCGTTCAATGGTTTTTGGCAGCAGGATATTAGTCCGGCGCAGGTGGTGGAGGAGCGCGAGACCATCGACGGGCGGGTTTATAACAGTTATGTGTTGAAGCAATATTTGCTCTATCCCCAGCAGGCGGGCGCATTGTCTGTCGAGCCGTTCGAGGTTACGGCTGTGGTGTGGGTTCAGAGTGCGCAGAGTTCTCCGCGCAACATTTTCGACGAGCTGATGGGGGGCAATTCGGGTTATCAGCAGGTTCAGCGCAAGCTTTCGTCGCGGGCGGTGGGTGTCACGGTGCGCGAGTTGCCGACGGGTGCTCCGGAGGATTTCGACGGGGCGGTGGGTGATTTCGAGATTTCGTCTACTCCGCCGCCTTCGGTGGTGGGTGCAAACTCTTCGGCGAGCTATGTTTTACGGTTGGAGGGCACGGGCAATTTTCCGTTGGTGCGTGTGCCGCGGATCGAGTTTCCGGCCTCGTTCGAGCAGTATAATGTCACCACGGCCGATAATACGACACATACGGCGGCGGGCACGAGGGGTTATCGCGAGTTTACCTATCCGTTCATTCCGCGCACCGATGGCGCGTATGTTATTCCGGGCCCTGGGTTCTCCTATTTCGATCCGTCGTCGGGACGCTATGTGACGCTTTCGGGGCGCGAGATTGCCGTCGAAGTCACGGCCGACACCACTGCTATTTCCGTTCCCGTGGGCGTTGTGGGTGGTATTTCGCGCGAGGATTTGCGGATTTTCGGACAGGATATTCAGTTTATTAAGCGCGGTGGGGCAGGGCTCAGGCCGAAGGGGCGGGTATTTATGTGGAGTTGGGGCTATGTTCTTGTTTTGTCGACGCTGGTGGCTCTGTTCTTCGCGGGTTATGTTTTCGGCGGGCGGTATGTGCGCAATATGCAGAACGACAGATTTGTGCGCAATAAGCGGGCTAATCGCGTGGCACTCAGGCGGTTACGTATCGCAGAGGGAGCTATGAGGCGCGGCGACCGACATCTTTTTTACGACGAGATGCTGAAGGGTCTTTGGGGTTATATGGGCGATAAGCTGGATATTCCGCTTTCGGAATTGTCGAAGGATCGGGTGCGTGAGGAGCTGTTCGAGCGGGGTGTTCCGGCGGTGGATGCCGACGATTTTGCCGATGTCGTTTCGGAGTGCGAACGGGCGCAGTATTCGCCGTCGGGAGGTGCCCAGATGGGCGATTTGTATAAGCGCGGGGTCGAACTAATTTCGAGGTTGGAGCTATGAGAATTTTTGTCCTGGGGGTGATATTGTTTTTTTCGATGTCTTGCCGGAGCGGCGAAAATCCGCTTTGGGACGAGGCCAATGCCGCTTATCAGGCGGGCGATTACGCTTCGGCCGCGGCTCTCTACGACTCGTTGGAGAATCGGGGAATGGTTAGTGCCAAGCTCTATTTCAATAAGGGCAATGCGCTTTTCAAGATGGGTAAGTTGGGGCCGGCGATACTCTATTACGCTAAGGCTCAGCGACTTAGCCCTGCGGATGAAGATATTAGGCACAATTTGGAGGTTGCGTCGGCCCATACCCGCAATCGCATAGAACCTGTGCCGGAGTTGTTTTTGAAGCGTTGGGGTAGGGGATTGGGTACGATTTTGAGCGTCGATGGGTGGGCTGTTTTGTCGTTGGTGATGTTGGGGTTGGGGTTGGCCGGGGGGTTGTTGTTTTTGTTGCCTTTTTCGCGTGGGGTGCGGCGTGGCGGGTTTTATGGCGGGGTGGGGGCTTTGGTTTGTTTCGCGGTGGCTTTTTTTTACGCCCAGAGCGGTTATGGCGAGGTTTCGCGGCCGACGCAGGGGGTTGTTGTTCGGTCTCAGGCGGCGGTTAAGAGCTCGCCGGATGGCGGCGGGACCGATCTTTTTGTGCTTTACGAGGGCGATTTTGTGAGGGTGCGCGACAGGTTGGGCGAGTGGAGCGAGGTTACGGTGGCCGATGGTAATCGCGGTTGGGTTCGAAGCGATGTGTTCGAGTTGGTGGATTAGTCCGCTTTTTCGACTTCGCGTCGATTGGCCAGGGCGTGCGAGATGGTGAGTTCGTCGGCGTATTCGATTTCGTCGCCGAAGCCTATCCCGCGGGCTATGGTGGTGATTTTCAGTCCCTCGAATTGTTTGAGGCGGTTGAGAATGTAGAACAGCGTGGTTTCGCCTTCCACGGTTGTGCTTATCGCCAGAATCACCTCGCGGATGGCTCCGGAGGCGATGTTTTCCGTCAACAGGTCGATCTTCAGGTCGCTCGGCGCGATGCCCGACATCGGCGAGATAACTCCGCCCAACACGTGGTAGAGGCCGCGATATTGCCCCGTCTTTTCGATCGACATCACGTCGCCCACCTGCTCGACCACACAGACCGTGCTGCGGTCGCGGTTGGGATTGGCACACACATCACACAACTCGTTGTCGGACAGGTTGTTGCACCGCGCACAGTGGCGTATTCCGGTCCGGAAATCGCTCACTGCGCGCACAAATTCCGCAACGTCCCCCTCCCTCCAACGCAGCACCTGCATCGACAGCCGCAACGCCGTTCGCCGCCCGACGCCGGGCAGCCGCGAAAACTCGCGGACTATGTCGTCTAACAATTTGGACATTATTTCAGGGTGTTGCGGCGGGTTTTTTCGCGGCGGCCGCGCTTCTTGCCCACCACCTTTTCGTCGCCCCGACGACCGAAACCGCCGTCGCGCAAGCCCACTTCGGGCAGAGGATTGACCTTCCCCGTCTCGAAATCTATTGTCCCCACAAGGGTGAAATCTATGATCCGACGACCCAGATCGGCTCCCTTCACCTTAATCCTCACCAGATCCCCCAACGTGAATTTTCGCCCGTTGGACTGCCCCACGGCGGCATAAATGTTCTCGTCGAAGCGGTAGAAATCGTCCGCCACATCCCTCATCGACACCATTCCCTCGATCAGGCTCTCCTCCAATTCGACATAGATGCCCCAGTCGGTGATGCCCGAAATGTGACCGTTGAACTCCTGACCCACCTTGTCGAGCATATATTCGGCCATCTTGTACTTGACCGACGCCCGTTCGGCATCTGCCGCACGCACCTCCATATCGCTCGAATGGTCGCACAGCTCCTCATACCTCACCTTGTCGACACTCTTGCCCCCGTCGAGATAGTGCGCCAACAGGCGATGCACCATCATATCGGGATAACGCCGAATGGGCGACGTGAAGTGGGTGTAATAGGGAAACGCAAGGCCATAATGGCCGATATTCTCGGTCGAATAGACCGCTTTGGCCATCGTTCGGATGGCCAGAGTGGAGATGACATTTTCCTCGCTCTTGCCCTTGATCTTGGCCATCAAATCGTTCATCTGCCTCGACACATCCTTCACCCGATCGGGCCGGAAATAGTAGCCGAACCGGATCACGAAGTCGCTGAACTTCAACAATTTCTCCTCGTCCGGCTGGTCGTGCACACGATAGACGAACGTGCGTTTTTTGCCTCCGCCGCGACCGCCATACTCGGCCACGCGCCGGTTGGCCAGCAACATAAATTCCTCGATGAGCTGGTTGGATTCCTTCTGCACCTTGTGATAGACCCCCAGCGGCTTGCCATTGTCGTCCAACCGGAACTTGAACTCCTCGCGGTCGAACGTTATCGCCCCCTTCTTGAACCTTATCGCCCGCATTCGTTGGGCCAGGTCGTTGAACTTCAAAATCTCGGCCTTGAAATCGCCCTCACCGCCCTCGATAATGGCCTGTGCCTCCTCGTATGTGAACCTGCGGTCCGACCGAATGACCGTCCGCCCGAACCATTCGGAGTGAATGGTGAGTTCGTCGTCCATCTCGAACACCGCCGAAAAGCACAACTTATCCTCGTCAGGCCGCAACGAACACAGCTCGTTCGACAACCGTTCCGGCAACATCGGCACCGTGCGATCGACCAGATAGACCGACGTGGCACGGTTTTCAGCCTCTGTATCAACCACGCTCCCTGGCGTCACATAATGGGTCACGTCGGCAATATGCACCCCTATCTCCCACCGTCCGTTGGCCAACTGCTTGATACTCAACGCGTCGTCGAAGTCCTTGGCATCCTCGGGGTCGATGGTAAAAGTGGTCGTGCCGCGAAAATCCCTACGCTTTTTTATCTCGGCCGCATCGGGTTCGCCGATAGCCTCCGCAGCATCCTCCACCCGCTTTTCGAACTCCCACGGCAGGTCGAACTCGGCCATAATGGCGTTCATCTCCACGTCGTTGTCGCCCACATCGCCCAACACCTCCACAACCTCGCCGACAGGCGAACGCGATCCCTCCTGCCAATCCACGATCTTGACCACGACCTTCTGACCATCGACGAGTTGCGGCCCGTCTTCCACTCTGCGAACATAAATATCGACCGGCATCTTGCGCCCGTCGACCTTGACGAACACCGCGTGGTCGCTCACATCCAAAACGCCGACATAGTTCCTCTTGCTGCGCTCCAGTACCGCCATCACGACTCCCTCCAGCCCTCCGTTGCGGCGGCGTTTGGTCACTCGAACCTCCACCACATCGCCGTTCAGGGCTCGGTTGGTGTTGCGTTGGTCGACAAAAATGTCCTCTTCCAATCCCTCTACATTGACATAAACGTCGCCCGCGGAGGTCATATCGGCCACACCGGTAAAAATCTCCTTAATGCCCTTCTTTGGGCTATCTTTCTTCTTTTTCATTCTTAACAATATTTACCGCCTCGCGCATTGCGGGGTCGATAGCAAAATAGTTGTCCCAAAAACCGTTGTAATCGGCGGCCGTGTTGCGCCCTATCAACGCCCTGAGCTGTGTCTCAATAATCGTGCGAGACTTTTCCAGATCGCGACCGTCGGGCTTCACGCCATTTCTGGCAGCGTACGAAACAAACTCGTCCATCAATCCCGTGTGGCGCGCAAACATCTTCCTCAAATCCGTCACATCCTTCACCGCATTCATCTCCTCGCGATGCCTGTCGCCCCAATCGAGCGTGAACCGAGCGATCAGATTTTGCCCGTTCACCCGCCTGTAATAACCCGTCATCCCCACCGTGTCGACCCCCACAAACCTGTCCGGCATAATGCCCCCACCGCCGTGAACGATCCTGCCCCCTTTGGTGAAATAGTTCACCGTGTCCTGCCGCGTGCTGTCGGCCGCAAACATCTCGCCGTCGACATAGCGATTGTACAGGTCCATATCATAGTCGTCGAAAGGCTTCTGAATCGAGCGGCCCGACGGAGTATAGTACCGAGCAATGGTGAGCCGGATGGCCGACCCGTCGCCATAAGGTATCTCCCTCTGTACCAGCCCTTTACCGAACGAGCGGCGACCGACGATAGTGCCGCGGTCGTTGTCCTGAACGGCCCCCGCAAGGATCTCGCTGCTCGACGCGCTCCCCTCGTCGATGATGACCGCCATCGGCAACTCGGTGAACGCTCCCTTGCCCTTGCTGTACTCGCGCATCTGCCGCCCGTCGCGATCGACCGTGTAAACGATCAAATCGCCCTTCGGCAAAAACATATTGGCCATCACGATGGCCTGATCCAAATAGCCGCCCGAATTGCCCCGCAAATCGAGCACCAACCGCTCCATACCCTGCTCGCGTAGCTCCACAAGAGCCTTATGCAGCTCCTCGGCACTCACCCGCGAAAAGGTCGACAGCTTGACGAACGCCACACCCGGCTCGACCATAAAAGCCGCATCCAACGCATTGAGCGGAATAGCGTCGCGCGTCACCACAATGGGAATCTCACTCCCTGCACCGACCCGCTCGATGCCCAACTTCACCTGCGTTCCCCGCGGCCCGCGAAGGCGTTTCACCACGGCATTCTGATTTATCTTGCGCCCCGCAACGAGCGAATCGTCGATCCGAACGATCCTGTCGCCATTCTGCACCCCAGCCTTATCGCTCGGCCCCTGGGGAATGACATTGAGCACCACCACCGTGTCCGTAGCCATATTGAACATCACCCCGATGCCGTCGAACTCACCCTCCAGCGACTCGTTGGCCGCCTGCAAATCCCTCGCCGGAATGTACTGCGAATGGGGGTCGAGCTCGGCCAGCACCGCCGGAATAGCCAGCTCGGCCAGCGAATCGGCCGTCAAAGGTTCGACATAAAACTGCTCTATAAGCCGCATAGTGAAATCGAGCTTGCCCTCGTCGGCACGCCTTTGGACACACGAAAAAAACAGCACGCAAAGTGCCGAAAAAATCACTTTTTTCATCCTACCTGTTCTTAAATCTGTACGTCAACCCCACGCGGAGATAGTATTGCATCTGCAACTTATCGATCTGCGCGCGGTCGTAAAACATAGTCGTGCGAAATTCCAGCGACAAGAACTTCAACGGATTGAATATCAACGAGTTGGTCCAATTGACGGTGGGAATGATGGCCGTCCGCGTTCCCGCCACATTGTCGCGGCTGAGCTGCGTCATCCAGCCGTAAAACGAGCTGAACGTGGTGTTGTACTGCAACGTCATCCAATCGCGGCGGTCGCTCAGGGCAAAAGTGCGATTGAACGCCACATTGAGGTTCGACCCACCCTCCAGCTTATGTCTGACTATCGAGCCGTCGGCCTTGCGCGGAGTGGTGATGCCGAGCTCCTTGCGCCGCGCATCGTCGATCCGGTCGTCGAGCACAAACAGCGCGTTGCCGCTGACGGGGTTAACCGTGACGATAAACGGAAACTTCTTGTTGGGCGAGGTGTAGGTCAACCCGACCCCGAGATTAAGCGTGCCCGGAGCCATAAAGTTGCTCCACAAAATCTTCTCCGTGCGCGACTTGAACCCCTGCGAAAACTGCGTCGCAAACCCTGCCGAAAAACTGTAAGCCCAATTGCGCAATGCTCCCTGTTCCTTCAACTTCCACGACGAGAGAAAATAGAGCTTCAGCAGGTCCTGGTTCTTGAACCACACCTCGTCGATATAGTTCATTCCATAGAGCGCGTCGAATTTAAAAATCGTGGTGTGACGCCCTTTTTGAAAGGTGTGATAATAATAGGAGGAAAACTCGCCTGCAATGGCATTCTCGTTGTTGGTCTTCCACGACTTGTTGAAATGGGTGATGAAACCCGTTGCGCTCACCCGAAAATCGACCGCGTTGCGACTGTTCCACAACTCTTTTTTACGCACCCGAGCCTCCGCTTCGTTAAGAACTTTCACGTCCACCTCGCCTTTGCGAACGGGGATGGGTACCGTCGGAGTTTTGTCGGGGGCGGTGCTGGGAATCGTAAATTGCGCGCTCGCGGCGGTGGCGAGCATCAGTATAAGGATCGAAAAAAGATGTTTCATATAGGCGCAAAGATACGAAAAAATTGTTACTTTTACGGTATGAAAAAGTATATCGGAGCACACGTCAGCGCGGCAGGCGGGGTGGAAAACGCACCGCTCAGGGCACACGAAATCGGCGCAACGGCCTTTGCGTTGTTCACCAAAAACCAGCGACAATGGCACTCTGCGCCACTTACGGCCGACTCCATCTCTAAATTTCGCGACAACTGTGCCGCCTTCGGTTACGGCGCAGGGCAGATTCTGCCCCACGACAGCTATCTGATAAATCTCGGTCACCCCGCGGCGGCCGAGTTGGAGAAGTCGCGCGAGGCGTTCTACGACGAAATGCACCGTTGCGAGCAATTGGGCATCGACCGTCTGAACTTCCACCCGGGGGGCACCCTTGGGCAGATTTTGGTGGACGAATGTCTGGGAAGAATAGCCGAAAGCATCAACCGTGCGCTCGACCGGACGCACGGAGTCACCGCCGTCATCGAAAACACAGCGGGGCAGGGGAGCAACGTCGGTTTCCGGTTCGAACATCTGGCGCAAATCATCTCCGAGGTCGAGGACAAGGGCAGGGTGGGGGTGTGCATCGACACCTGCCACGCCTTCACCGCAGGCTACGATATGCGCGATCCGAAAGCGGTTTTTGCGGAGTTGGAAAGCGTCGTGGGCTTTCGATACCTGCGCGGAATGCACTTCAACGACACGCTGAAAACCCAGGGCAGTCACGTCGACCGCCACGCCCCTCTGGGCACCGGCGAGCTGGGCTGGGGTTGTTTCGAGTACATCGTGCGCGACCCTCGTTTCGACGGCATTCCCCTCGTTCTCGAAACGCCCGACGAAAGCCTCTGGCCGCAGGAAATTGCCAAACTCAAAAAGTTTGAGAGATAGAAAAAACAGGGGCGGGTCATCTCGACCGGCCCCTGCCACCTAATCAATCACTTAAAAACCTTTGGAAATTTTATAACTTTATCACTAAACTATCCACAGAAGTTTCGGTTCCGGCCTCAGTTCCGGCTTCAGTCTCTACCTCAGTCTCCGTCTCGATCGTAACACTATCCGGTTTGGCAGGCTCGACAATTACCCTTATCTCCTTGCGCCACTTCTCGCCACTATGGCGAGGCTCGCCGTTGCCATCCCTGTATTCGAACAGCCGATCGCCCCGCACCTCCTCGCGAATATACCCCGCATTACGCCCGATAACCGTGATGCAAAAGAGCAAAATCACAAACCAAATTCCCACCAACGACAAGCTCACAACCTTAGCCACACGTCCCAACCGCCAACCGAACACAAAGCTCAACAACGTGAACCCCAGCCCGAGCAACGGCAGCATAGCCAAGATCAACACCATAGTCAACAACCCCGTCGCCGAAACAATAGCCAGGTCAGGCAACCACATCATAGCCGGAATCGATACCGCCCAAGGCGCAAAAACCAACGCTCCGATAGCCACCAATATCCCCAATCCGGCGCAAACAAACGCAAAACCCACACACGCCGCAATAAACTTCACAAAGAACAGCAACACCCGTCCGCAAACGATCAACACCTCCGCCGCAACCGACGTGGCCCGCTTCTGAATGGGGGTCTTGGCCGCACTGTTCAGGTTCTGGCGTATCCTTCCGGCCGTAATTTTCTCGCCTTTGCCCTCCAACACCTGCCGCGGCGTCCGAGCCATCGGAACTGCAATCCACAAAATTATGTAAGCCAGCACCGATATGCCCCAAAGATCATCCGTCACCCGATCCAGCCAATGCCACGAATACCAGCTGGTGATCGAAAATATCAGCGGCAACAGAAATATCAACCGCACCCACGCCACATTGATGTTGAAATAATTTGCCAATCCGCCGCAAACACCGCCCAGTATCTTCGGGCTCTGGGCACGATAAAGCCGCTTCTGGATGGTTCCCTCGCCGGTCGAACCACCTCCCACCGACCACGCCGGAGCACCGTCCGTCTGAACATCGTCGTCGATCTCCTGCGCCGAACCCAACTGCGCCACGATAGTCTCCACCAGCTCGAGTGCAACGACCTTGGTATACACCTGCTCGTCGAGTATCAGCTCGGCAATCCGCGCCTCGATGTCCGCAATAATCTCCGCCCCATCCGGATCCTTATCGTAATGGGAGTGCAACGACTGCAAATAATCGCGCAAAACAGCATAAGCATCGGCATCCAACATAAACGAGATGCCGGCAATGCTCACCTTCTCAATTTTTTTCATATCGAATAATTTTTATCTGTTCCACCATCTCGTCCCACGCCGAATCCAACTGCCCGAGCACCTCACGACCACGATCGGTGATCATATAGTACTTCCGCGGAGGCCCCTGAGGCGACTCCTCCCACCGATAACCCAGCAAGCCCTGGTTCTTCTGGCGCGCCAACAACGGATACAGCGTGCCCTCCACCACGATCATATCGGCCTGCTTCAATTCGGCAATAATCTGCGGCGCATAGCTGTCCCCGCGCGACAAGATCGACAAAATGCAATACTCCAAAATGCCTTTGCGCATCTGGGCCTTCACATTATCGACATTCTTTACATTTTCGTCCGACATATCACTGTCCTCCCTGATTTATCTATATACCGGCGCCTTAGGCACCACTATCCACATAATAATATAGGCCCAGAACGTAGCCCCGGCGAGGAAAAGACCCGCCAACGACACCAACCTCACGATCACGGGGTCGATGTTGAAATACTCTGCCAGCCCCGCGCAAACCCCGCCCAGCATCTTGTCGTCCGCCGAGCGATAGAGCCGTCTCGGGCCCTCCGAGTTGTGGTACGAAAAGTCTTTTCGTTGTGCTCCGAACACATCCGGCCGGCCGATAATGGCCATAGCCCGACGCACCGTTTCGATGTTCACCACCTGCATTTGCGACGACACTTTTTCGTCGAAAATTTCGGCCACGCGCGCTTCGATGTCCTCCATCGACTCGGCATCGACATCTTTCAGACGGCTTGAAATGTCCTGCAAGTACCTGTCGAGCAGTTCATAGGCGTCGGCGTCGATGTTGTATGCCCGACCTGCGACGTTAACGTTGAATGTTTGTTTCATAGCTGTATAGTCGTTTTAATTATTTTCACACTGCAAAGATAAAACAAAAAATAATACTATGCAATACATAATACTATTTTCTGCAATCTTTTTTTGATTTTTTGTCCATTTTGCCACTTTTTACTATCTTCGCAGTGACATATTTGAGTATTAACAATGTTGAATCGATTGTAAACTACCACTTTACAATTCCCCGATTCAGTTTGTTTGCTCAGAGTCTGCCTTGGCATTGCTTGTGCCAATGGCAGCTCTGGTGCGGGACTGTTTCTTGGGGAAGGGCTGTGGTAGGCCTACAATTGGGAAACTTTAACGCACCTTTTTTATGAAAACTTACGATGTTTTGGGATTCGATTATTTTGTCGAAGGAGAATGGATCCGGATGTATGATTATGAGCCCGGGCGGTGGAAAATTGAGATTACCGAGGACGGAACCTATCGCGATGTGTGTTTCCGTGGCGGCGGGGAGTTGCTCAGCGGGCAAGGTTTTTGGCGGGACGGTATTTTTTATTTGGATGAGGAGCAGAGGTTGGTGATTAATTAGATAATTTGAGAATTAGATAATTGGCTACGCGACGCAGATTTCAGCTCCCCCTGTCCATTCAGAGCCGCCGAGCAAAGCTCGGCACTTTCTGCTCCGGCTTCTCACCGCTCGCTATTCTCTCGCGGCGGGAAAGCCATCGCCCCCAACGGGGGAGCTGACGAGGTCTGCGACCTCGAAAAAAAACTCTCAACTCTCAACTAAAAAAGCCACCCCCTTACAGGAGTGGCTTTCAACTAAACGGCCAACCGTCAACCCTTCTTGCTCGCCATCGACCGACCGGCAGCGGCCTTCGAGCCACTCGTCTTAGCCGAAACGGGCTTAGCCTTAACCACCGGCTTCTTCGCCGCAGCCTTAGCCGGAGCCTTCTTCACAGCAGGCTTAGTAGCCTCGCCGCCCTCAGTGGCAACAGCCGCACTCTCCGTCTGAGCCGAAGCAACCTCAGCCGCACCCGAAGCCTTAGCAGCCCCGCCGCTCCTCCTCGTCCGCGTCTTACCAGCCCCCGAAGCCTTCACGGCTCCCTCGCGATAAGTCTCGTTGAAGTCCACCAGCTCGATAAAACACATATCCGCCGCATCACCCAACCGGAAACCGGTCTTCAAAATGCGAGTATATCCGCCGGGCCTGTTACCCACAGCCGGAGCAACAACCCTAAAAAGTTCCGTCACCGCATCCTTGTCCTTCAAATAACTAAACACCACCCTGCGCGAATGGGTGCTGTCCTCCTTCGACTTGGTGATCAACGGCTCGACATACATCCTCAAAGCCTTAGCCTTGGCGGTGGTGGTCTTGATCCTCTTATGAATCACAAGCGAAGCCGCCATATTGGCCAAAGTGGCCTTCCTGTGCGAGCTTGTCCTCCCTAAATGATTAAATTTCTTGTTATGTCTCATTTCTAACTAATTAGCTTTATAAAAAACACAGTCCCCCTCCCCAAAAACACAGCCTCTCTCCCAATACCCCCCCCCAACAATCTCTCCCCCCAGCTTCGGCCCCTTAATCTTTATCCAACTTGTACGGCGTCACATCCATCCCGAACTGCAAATTGAGATTGGCCAGCAGCTCGTCCAGCTCCGACAATGACTTCTTCCCAAAATTGCGGAACTTCAACAAGTCGTTGCGATTGAACCGCACCAACTCGCCTACGGTCTCAACTTCTGCCGCCTTCAGGCAATTCAATGCCCGAACACTCAGATCCTGGTCTGCCAGCTTGGTCTTCAACAACTGCCTCATCTTCAGCACATCCTCGTCGAACTCCTCCGGCGCAGAAACCTCGTCCACGTTCACCGTTATCTTCTCGTCCGAAAACAACATCAAATGGTGGATCAAAATCTTAGCCGCCTCTTTCAAAGCCTCCTTCGGATGGATACTGCCGTCGGTCGTTATCTCCATCGTCAGCTTCTCATAGTCCGTCCGCTGTTCGACGCGATAATTGTCGATCGAGTACTTCACATTAACGATAGGCGAGTGGATCGAGTCGATAGCCAACAACCCGAACGGAGCCTCCGCCGGCTGGTTCTCCTCCGCAGGAACATACCCGCGGCCCTTCCCGATGGTCAGCTCGATAGTCAACTTCGTATCCTTCGACAACCTGCAAATCACCAAATCGGGATTCAAAACCTTAAACGACGACAAATAATTGGAAATATATCCCGCCGTCAAGCTCGTCACACCCGCAACATTCAACGTCACCCGCTCGCCATCCACGTTCTCCGTCGTCCTGACAAACCGAACCCGCTTCAAGTTCAAAATGATGTCGATCATACCCTCCATCACCCCTGGTATGGCGGCAAACTCGTGATCCACCCCCGAAACCTTAACCGTCGTAATCGCATAACCCTCCAACGAGGAGAGCAAAATACGACGCAAAGCATTCCCAACAGTCATCCCGAACCCAGGTTCCAGCGGGCGAAACTCAAACTTGCCCACCCGCGACGTAGATTCGAGCATAATAACCTTCTCAGGCTTCTGAAATGCCAATATTGCCATATTATTCTGAGTTTAGTTGTTATTATTTCGAGTACAATTCGACGATCAACTGCTCCTTGATATTCTCCGGAATATCCTCACGCTCGGGACGCTGCAAAAACTTGCCCGACATCGCGCCTCCGTCCCACTCCAACCAAGAATACCGCGTCCTGCCGCCACTAACCGCGTCGGTAATCACCTCCATACTCTTGCTCTTCTCACGCACCCCCACAACATCCCCGATCTTCAAACTATACGACGGAATATTAACAACCGCCCCATTAACCGTAATATGCCTGTGACCCACCAACTGACGAGCAGCAGCCCGCGTCGGCGCAATCCCCAAACGGTAAACAACATTATCCAGCCTGCACTCCAACAACTTCAACAAATTCTCACCCGTCACACCACCCATCGCCGCAGCACGCTTATAAGTCACCCCGAACTGCTTCTCCAGCAGCCCGTAAATGGCCTTAGCTTTCTGCTTCTCGGTCAACTGCACCCCATACTCGCTCACCTTTTTCCGCTTGCGGTTCTGTCCGTGCATTCCCGGCGGATAATTCTTCTTCTCGAAAGCCTTGTCCGCCCCAAAGATCGGCTCGCCGAACTTGCGCGCAATCTTTGTCTTCGGTCCTATATATTTTCCCATTTTCCTAAATAATTAAAAGTAGAACAACAAAAAATGCTCAAATCAGACACGACGCCTATTGGGCGGCCGACAACCGTTGTGAGGCAGCGGAGTAACATCCACAATCTCCACGACCTCGATGCCCGCCGTATTAATCGTCCGGATAGCCGACTCGCGACCAGCCCCGGGGCCCTTAACATAAACCTTAATCTTGCGCATCCCCATATCGAACGCAACCTTCGCACAGTCCTGTGCCGCCGTCTGAGCCGCATAGGGAGTATTCTTCTTGCTCCCCCTGAAACCCATCTTCCCTGCACTCGACCAGCTCACAACATCCCCGTTCTCGTTCGTGATGGTGACAATAACATTATTAAAAGTCGAATGAACATGGGCAGCACCCATCGCGCCGACCTTAACAACTTTCTTCTTAACCGCTGTAGTCTTCTTAGCCATAATTCAATCCGATTTTTACTTAGTCGCCTTCTTTTTGTTCGCAACAGTTTTCTTCCTGCCTTTCCGCGTTCTCGCATTGTTCTTGGTACTCTGCCCCCTGAGCGGCAGCCCCAAACGATGCCTGATCCCGCGATAACACCCGATATCCATCAACCGCTTGATGTTCATCTGGACCTGCGAACGATTTTCACCTTCCACCTTGATCCCGCTATCGGCGATCGCCGACCTTATCGCCCCGACCTGTTCGTCCGTCCAGTCCTGAACCTTCACGTCGTACCCGATACCGGCGGCATCCAGCAACCTGCGCGACGTACTCCGGCCGATCCCATAAATATAGGTCAACCCGATCTCGCCACGCTTATTCTTTGGTAAATCTACACCTACTATACGTGCCATAAAATTTTTCTAAAATTTAGAATTAACCCTGACGCATCTTATACTTGGGCGTCTTCTTGCAAATGACGTACAACTTGCCCTTTCGGCGAACAATCTTGCAGTCCTCGCTCCTCTTCTTAATCGATGCTTTTACTTTCATCTTCGTTTAGTTTTTCTTTAAAAAAACCTACTTGTACCGGAAAGATATTCGCCCCTTGGTCAAATCATAGGGCGACATCTCCACCTTAACCTTATCCCCGGGAAGGATCTTGATGTAGTGCATCCGCATCTTTCCCGAAATATGGGCAGTGATCACGTGGCCATTATCCAACTCGACCCTGAACATTGCATTGCTCAACGCCTCGGTAATCACCCCGTCCTTCTCGATAGCAGCCTGTTTAGCCATAAAAATGTCTTTTACTCGCGCTTCCATCCGCCTTTCACGACCCAATGGACCGTGTCAGACTGCGTTCAGCGCTCGATCAATAATGCTAAAATCCGTCAATACATCCGGCCCTCCGTTCGGAGTTATCGCCACCGTCCACTCGAAATGAGCACTCGGCATCCGATCCCGCGTCCGCACCGTCCAACCATCCGCCTCGGTGACCACCGCCTTCTTACCCATATTGATCATAGGTTCGATGCAAATCACCATTCCGGCCTTCAACACCGGCCCGCGACCCTTAACCCCGAAATTAGGAACCTCAGGCTCCTCATGCATCTTCCGTCCGACCCCGTGACCCGTCAAATCCCTCACCACAGAGTACCCATTCGTCTCGGCATGCCTCTGCACAGCCGCAGAAATATCGCCCACGCGATTCCCTGCCTTAGCCTGCGCCGCACCCTTACAAAGAGCTTCCCTGGTAACATCCAAAAGCCTCAGCTTATCCGGACTAACCTCGCCCACACAAAACGTGTAGGCCGAATCACCATAAAACCCCTTCATAATCGTACCACAATCCACCGACAAAATGTCACCCTCCCGCAACACATACGACCCCGGAATACCGTGCACCACCTCCTCGTTCACCCCCACACACAGCGTCTTCGGAAAACCATTATAACCGAGAAATCCCGGAACAGCACCATTATCCCTAATGAACTCCTCCGCAATCCGATCTAGCTCTTCGGTCGTAACACCCGGCCGAATATGACCGCCCACCAAAGCAAGCGTCTTACTCACCAGAATGTTATTCTCCCGAAGGATCTCGATCTCCTCCTCGGTCTTCAGCGAGATCATAAAGTTAGTTCCCCGTGCGTCCCTTAATCCGGCCCGTCTTCATCAAGCCGTCATAATGACGCATCAGTAAATAACTCTCGATCTGCCTCAAAGTGTCGAGTACCACACCCACCAAAATCAGCAAACTCGTCCCCCCGAAGAACAACGCAAACTGCTGATTAATACCCAATTCTGCCGCAAAAGTCGGCAAAATCGCAATAACCCCCAAAAATATGGAGCCCGGAAGTGTGATCCTCGTCATAATGTCGTCCAAATACGAAGCCGTTGCCTTCCCAGGTTTAACCCCCGGAATAAAGCCGCCGTTGCGCTTCATATCGTCCGCCATCATAACAGGATTAACCGTGATGGCCGTATAAAAATAGGTAAACGCCACCACCAAAACGAAAAATACAACATTATAAGGTAAACCCCCATAACCCATCCAACGCGCAAAACCGCCATCGCCCCAATTCTGGAACAAAGCCGGAACAAACATCAACGCCTGAGCAAAAATAATCGGCATAACCCCCGCCGCATTGATCTTCAGCGGAATATACTGCCTAACTCCGCCGTACTGCTTATTCCCCACGATCCGCTTAGCATACTGCACCGGAATCTTCCGCACCGCCTGGACCAAAGCGATCGACGCCATAAAAATAAGGTACAACAACACCAGCTCCACAACCAACATCACCACACCCGTGCTGTTAATCACCCTCGTCGTAATCTCGCTCCACAACGCAAACGGCAACCTGGCGATAATCCCCACCATAATGATGAGCGAAACCCCGTTCCCGATGCCCTTGTCCGTAATCTTCTCGCCCAACCACATCGTAAACATCGTCCCTGCGATCAAGCACGTCATAGCCACAGCCATAAACTGACCCTGAGGCAGCGTCAATGCACCGCTCAAATTGCTCCCCATCGGCGACAACAAATTCGCCAAATAGGCCGGACCCTGCAAAAACAAAACGACAATGGTCAAATACCTCGTCCACTGGTTCATCTTCCGCCTTCCGCTCTCGCCCTCCTTCTGCAACTTCTGGAAATAGGGCCATATAATCCCCAGCAACTGGATCACGATCGAGGCCGAAATGTAGGGCATAATCCCCAACGCAAAGATCGAAGCGTTGGAAAACGCACCCCCCGAGAAAATGTCCAACAGAGTCAACAACCCGTTCCCCTGCACCTGGCTCCCCAGTTCCGCCACAGCCACAGGATTCAACCCGGGGATAACAATAAAACTCCCGAACCTGTAAACCAGAACCAGCAAGACCGTATAAACCAGCTTCTCCCGAAGCTCCTCGATCTTGAAGATGTTTTTAATCGTCGTTATAAACTTCATAAATTTCAGAGTTTAATGGACTTGCCTCCCAAACCTTCGATAGCCGCCGCCGCGCTCTTCGAAAAAGCGTGAGCCGTCACCGTCAAAGCCTTGGTCAAGGCACCGTTACCCAAAACCTTCACCCGATCGTTCTTCGACACAAAACCAGCCTCGATCAGGGTATCCACCGATATCTCGCTCAGATTCCTCTTCACGGCCAGCTCTTCTAAAGTGCCGAGATTGATGGGCTTAAACTCAACCCTCTCGATATTGGTAAACCCGAACTTCGGCAACCGACGCTGCAAAGGCATCTGGCCTCCCTCGAAGCCCAATTTGCGCGAATAACCCGACCGCGACTGAGCACCCTTATGCCCGCGAGTCGACGTACCGCCCTTGCCCGAGCCCTCTCCGCGACCGATCCTGCGCTCCCTGTGCGTCGATCCCTTGGCGGGTTTCAAATTATTTAATTCCATAGTTGTAATCGTAAAAAATTATTCCTTAACTTTCTTCGGTGCAGTCGGCTTTTTCGGAGCCGCGGTCTTGGCCGTTGCCGGCTTTTTCGCCACAGGCTTCTTCTCGGCCGCGGTCTTGGTCGCAACGGGTTTCTTCGGGGCCGCAGCCTTCTTCTCGGCCACCGGCTTCTTAACCGCGGGCTTCTCCGCCGCCGAAGTCTTAGGAGCAGCAACCTTAGGTGCCGCAACAACCTTCTTCGTCGGGGCAGCCTTAGCCGCCTTAGGCTTCAAATCAGCCTCCGTAGCCGCTTCCACCTTAACCAAGTGTCTAACCTTCTCGATCATCCCCTTAATGATGTTCGAGTCCTCGTGCACAACGCTCCTGTTCAACTTCTTAATCCCCAACGCATCGAGATTCCTCTTCTGACGAGCAGTGCTTCCGATGCGGCTAACTATCTGAGTGATCTTAATCTTTGCCATCTTCCTAATCAACCATTAAAAACCTTACTCATCGAAATACCACGCGTCTGGGCAACCGTATAAGCGTCCCTGAGCTCCAACAAAGCACCAATAGTCGCCTTCACCAGGTTGTGCGGATTACTCGAACCCTTGCTCTTTGCCAACACGTTCTTCACCCCCGCGCTCTCCAACACTGCACGCATAGCACCACCCGCAATAATCCCTGTACCGGGAGCCGCCGGACGGATCAAAACTTCCGACCCGCTATAACGCATCTCCTGAGGGTGGGGGATAGTCCCGTGCAAAACCGGTATCTTCACCAAATTCTTCTTAGCATCCTCCACTCCCTTGGCAATAGCCGACGTAACCTCGCCCGCCTTGCCCAAACCATAACCCACAACGCCCTTCTCGTCCCCAACGACCACGATCGCCGAAAAACTGAACGTCCGACCGCCCTTAGTCACCTTGGTCACCCTCTGGATGCTCACCAGCCTGTCCTTCAACTCCAGGTCGCTGGTCCTGACTTTCTGTATATTACTCTTTGCCATATCAACCCGAAATTAAAATTTCAAACCTCCCTCTCTCGCAGCCTCCGCCAAAGTCTTCACCCTGCCGTGGTACAAGTACCCATTCCTGTCGAAAGCAACCTTCTCTATCCCCTTCGCCACAGCGTTCTTAGCCGCCAACTTCCCGACAGCCGCTGCAACCTCCATCGGGGTCTTGCCCTCCACGCCCTTATCCATCGAACTCGCCGAAGCCAACGTCTTACCGGCCACATCGTCGATAAACTGAACGTAAATCCCCTTATTGCTCCTGTAAACACTCATCCTCGGTTGCTGGGCCGTGCCACTAACCACCTTCCGTATACGCATCTTAATGCGCGCCCTTCTTTCTGTCTTTGTCAATGCCATAACTTACAACCTCCTATTATTTACCGGCAGACTTACCAGCCTTGCGACGCAACTGCTCGCCAACAAACTTAATACCCTTGCCCTTATACGGTTCCGGCTTACGCAAGCTCCGTATCTTCGCCGCAACCTGACCGATCAACTGCTTATCGATGCTCTTCAAAGTCACAATCGGATTCGCCTTCCTGTCCGTCAACGCCTCCGCCTTAACCTCCGACGGCAACATCAAATAAACATCGTGCGAATATCCCAAACTCATCTGCAACACCCCGTTAACAACCTCGGCCTTGAAACCGACACCGACCAGCTCCTGCTTGATCTCATAACCCTTGCTCACCCCGACAACCATATTGTTGATCAGGGCCCTGTACAAACCGTGCATCGACCGATGACGCGGCTGATCCGTAGGCCTGGTAACGGTCAAAACATCGCCATCGACAGAAACCTTTATATCGGGATCCACCGCCTGCGACAACTGTCCAAGAGGCCCTTTCACACTAACCACATTGCCGGCACCGACCTCCACGGTCACCCCGGCGGGCAGGTTTACAGGTAATTTACCAATTCTCGACATCTTAAAATATTATCAAAATTTATCCGCCACGACCCATTTCCCTGCGCGGCGGAAGTTAAACTTTTACATTAATAAATATAACACAACACCTCGCCCCCGACATTCTCTGCCCGGGCCGCCTTGTCCGTCATTATACCTTTCGAAGTGGAAACAATGGCAATCCCCAACCCGTTCATCACTCTGGGCATCTCTGCCGCCGACGCATAACGTCGCAAGCCCGGGCGCGAAATGCGCTTCAGCTCCTTGATAGCATTGACTTTGGTGGTGGGATTGTACTTCAGTGCAATCTTGATGGAAGGTTTTCCCTTCTCGTCCTGCTCGAACTTATAAGCAAGAATATAACCCTGATCGTAGAGGATCTTGGTCATCTCTTGTTTAATTTTTGAACCGGGAGCTTCAACCGTCTTGTGGTTGGCTTTCGCCGCGTTTCTAATTCGAGTCAGAAAATCCGCAATAGGATCTGTCATAACTGTCTAACAATTAGAATATTAAAATTAAACTCTGCATTGCCTTGCCATCCGGCTCGGCAAACGCGAAAAATCGTGCAAAGATAGTGATTTATTTTCAATAAACCACTATCTCTGAAATATTTAACAACAAGGGTGGGGCAGACCAGCCCCTCTCATAGCTCCTTCACCCCCTTCTATCCCCCTCTCTCCCGGGCACCCCCGTGTTTCGGCCTACCAGCTGGCTTTCTTAACCCCGGGGATCAACCCCTGAGAGGCCATTTCGCGGAACTGGATGCGGCTGATGCCGAACTGCCTCATATAACCTTTCGGCCTTCCGGTCAACTTGCACCTGTTGTGCATCCGGATGGGATTGGAATTTCGCGGCAACTTGCTCAGCCCAACCTGATCGCCGGCCTCCTTCAAAGCCTTGCGCTTCTCGGCATACCTGGCCACCAACTTCGCGCGCTTCACTTCGCGCGCCTTCATCGACTCTTTCGCCATATCTCTTTACTGTACTTTTTTAGCATTCTTAAACGGCAACCCGAACTCCCTGAGCAACGCATAAGCCTCGGCGTCATTCCCGGCACTGGTCACGAAGGTGATCTCCATCCCAAGGATCTTGGTGATCTTGTCGATGTCGATCTCCGGAAAAATAATCTGCTCGGTGATCCCCAGCGTGTAATTGCCCTGACCGTCGAACTTCTCGTTGATCCCCTTGAAGTCGCGAATACGAGGCAATGCCACGGCAACCAACCGCTCCATAAACTCATACATCTTGTCGGCCCGCAACGTAACCCTCACCCCGACAGGCATCCCTTTACGGAGTTTAAAGTTCGAAATATCCTTCTTCGACCTTGTCTGCACAGCCTTCTGGCCCGTAATCTGGGTCAACTCGGCAATCGCAACATCGATGAGTTTCTTATCAGCCACAGCCTGGCCCATACCCTGATTAACCACGATCTTCTCCAGCTTGGGTACCTGCATCACGCTCTTATACCCGAACTCCTTAACCAGCGCGGGTTTGATCTCTTCCCTATACTTAGTCTTAAACGTGGGAACATACTTGCCCACCTTATTAGCAGCTGCCATTATTTAATCTCCTCCCCTGACTTTTTAGCATAACGAACCAACTTCCCATCGGCCCCGACCCTGCGTCCAACCCGCGTCGGGATCCCGCTCACCGGGTCCACCAACTGCAAATTCGACACGTGAACCGCCGCCTCCTGCTTAACAATGCCTCCCTGGGTATTCTTAGCGTTGGGTTTAGTGCTCTTCGAAACCATATTCACACCCTCCACGACAGCCCTCTGTTCCTTAACGCTCAGCACCTTGCCCGACTTACCCCTATCGTTCCCGGCCAACACCATCACGGTGTCGCCACGCTTAATATGTAATTTATTTGCCATCTTACAATACCTCCGGTGCTAATGACACAATCTTCATATACCCATCGCGAAGCTCCCTGGCAACCGGCCCGAAAATACGTGTCCCACGCATCTCGCCCTGGTTATTCAACAAAACAACCGCGTTATCGTCAAAGCGAATATACGACCCGTTCTGCCGCCTCACCTCCTTCTTAGTCCGCACCACAACCGCCTTCGACACCGTCCCCTTCTTCATCTCGCCCGCCGGCGTGGCACTCTTAACACTAACCACAATCTTATCCCCAATAGATGCATACAACCTCTTCGTACCCCCAAGCACCCTAATGCAAAGCACCTCCTTGGCGCCGCTATTATCAGCGACGGTCAATCTACTTTCCTGCTGTATCATAACTATTTCGCCCTTTCAATAATTTCCGTCAACCTCCAACGCTTGGTCTTCGACAACGGACGTGTCTCCATTATCTTAACCACATCACCTGGATTACAACTATTCTCCGCATCCTCGCAAGCAAACTTCGTCGTCTTATTCACAAACTTGCCATACATCGGATGTTTCACCTTACGCTTAACCGCAACCACGATGGTCTTCTCCATCTTGTTGCTCACGACCGTTCCGATCCTCTCTTTTCTCAGATTCCTTTCCATAATCCTACTGTGCATTTTTCTGACCCAAAACAGTCATCATCCGCGCAATATCCCTGCGAGAACTCTTAATCTTACTCGGATTTTCCAACGGACTCACCGCGTGATTCAGCTTCATCTCACGCAAATTCTTGCGCTCAACATCGATCCTCTCGCGCAAATCCGCCACCGACAACTCCTTAATCTCCAATGTCTTCATAATCGTCAAACAGTTTCGGTATAATCCCTTCTAACTATAAACTTAGTAATGATAGGCAACTTCTGGGCTCCCAATCTCATCGCCTCCTTGGCAACCGCCAAAGGCACACCCTCGGCCTCAAACAATATCCTGCCCGGCGTCACCGGAGCAACAAACCCCTCCGGAGCACCCTTACCCTTACCCATTCGCACCTCGGCAGGCTTCTTGGTGATGGGCTTATCCGGAAATATCCGAATCCACAACTGCCCCTCACGCTTCATATGCCTCACGATCGCCTGCCTGGCCGCCTCGATCTGACGTCCCGTAATCCACGTCGAATCCAAAGCCTTAATGGCAAACGAACCAAAAGCCAACTGGTTCCCCCTGCCCGCCAAACCTTTCATACGACCCTTCTGCATCCTGCGGAACTTGGTCTTTTTCGGCTGTAACATCTCTTATCTCTTAAATTAATTATTCAAAAAAAACACCCCGACGCACAATCCTCCCGCTCCTCAAAAACTAACGGCGAGGCCCTCTGTTATCCCTGCGATCACCACCGCCGCGCCTGTCCCCGCGATCCCTGCGATCACCACGATCCCTTCTGTCGCCACCGCGATCACCGCCGCCCGAGAACGAGCTTGCACTCGCGCCCTGATACTCGAACAAATCGCGCTTCTGATAAACCTCGCCCGTACAAATCCAAACCTTCACACCCAATATCCCCACCTTGGTCAACGCCTCGGCCAAAGTGTAATCGATATCGGCCCTGAACGTGTGCAACGGAATACGACCCTCCTTATAGCTCTCGCTCCGCGCCATCTCGGCTCCACCGACACGACCCGAAATCTGAATCTTAATCCCCTCGGCACCCATCCTCATCGTCGAAGCAATGGCACTCTTGATCGCCCTTCTGTAAGAGATCCTGCCCTCCAACTGCCTCGCGATATTGTTAGCCACGATCACGGCATCCACCTCCGGCCTCTTAACTTCGAAAATGTTGATCTGAACCTCCTTGCCCGTCAACTTCTTCAGCTCTTCTTTCAACTTATCGACCTCCGAGCCGCCCTTGCCGATAATTATCCCGGGCCGCGCAGTCGAGATAGTCACGGTGACCATCTTCAGCGTCCGTTCGATAATGATCTTCGAGATGCTCGCCTTAGCCAAACGTGCATTCAAATATTTCCGGATGGTCGCATCCTCGACCAGCTTAGCCGAAAAATCCTTACCCCCATACCAGTTCGAATCCCATCCGCGAACAATTCCCAAACGATTCGATATCGGATTAACTTTCTGTCCCATTTCTTATTCGGCTTTAGTTTCCTGTGCAACTTCTTTCTTCACGGCTCCTTTCGCGCCCCCCTTTGCGCCCCCCTTTTTAGCAACAGCCTCGGGCTTCTGTTCCAACCTGTCCACAACGATGGTGACGTGATTGGACCTCTTGCGAATCCTGTGTGCCCTTCCCTGCGGAGCCGGCTGGATCCTCTTCAGCATCCGGCCCTCGTCCACCATTATCTCCTTAACACACAGCGGAGTATCTTCCAACCTCAGCCCCTCGTTCTTGTTCTCCCAATTCTTAATGGCAGAGCGCAAAAGCTTTTCGACCTTGATCGACGCCTCCTTCTTCGAATACCTCAAAATCCCCAACGCCTTATTGATCTCCACGCCCCGAACAATATCCGCCACCAACCTCATCTTACGCGGTGAAGTAGGGCAGTCCCGCAGAATAGCGAAAGCCTTCTGCCTCTTCTCGGCCTTGCGAACCTCGGCCGCATCGTGTTTTCTCGATCCCATAATCTAACCTGTTCCTACTTTTTACGATTACCCGCATGACCGCGGAAATTACGCGTCATAGCAAACTCTCCCAACTTGTGACCCACCATATTCTCGGTCACATAAACCGGAATAAACTTATTCCCATTATGCACCGCAATGGTCTGCCCCACAAAATCGGGCGAAATCATACTTGCCCTCGACCACGTCTTAATAACACTCTTCTTGCTGCTCTCGCTCTGCGCAATAACTCTCGCCTCGAGCTTGGGCTCAATATATGGCCCCTTTTTCAATGAACGACTCATATATTATCACTTCTTTTTCTTAGACACAATGAACTTCGACGAAGCCTTCTTCTTGGCCCTGGTCTTATAACCCTTCGCCAACAACCCCGTCCTACTCCTCGGGTGACCACCGCTTGCGCGACCTTCACCACCACCCATCGGGTGATCCACCGGGTTCATCACAACCCCCCTGTTGCGCGGCCTGCGACCCAAATGCCTTCTCCGACCCGCCTTACCGTGACTCTCCAACCCGTGGTCGACATTCGAAGCAACACCCACCGTTGCTCGACAAGTGGTCAACACCATCCGTGTCTCCCCCGAAGGCAACTTCAAAATAGCATACTTACCCTCTCTGGCCAGCAACTGAGCATAGCTCCCCGCACTCCTCGCCATCACCGCGCCCTGACCCGGATAAAGCTCGATCGCGTGAACCACTGTTCCAAGCGGCACCTCGGCCAGCAACAAACAGTTCCCAACCTCGGGAGCCGCCCCAGGCCCGCTAACAACACTCTGACCCACACTCAACCCATTCGGAGCGATAATATAAGTCTTCTCCCCATCGGGATACTGCAACAACGCGATCCTCGCCGTCCTGTTAGGATCATACTCGATACTCTTCACCACAGCCGGAACCCCGTCCTTCTGCCTCTTAAAGTCGATAACCCTATACCTCTGCTTATGACCGCCGCCGATATACCTCACGGTCATCTTACCCGTGTTGTTCCTGCCACCGCTGCGCTTCTTAGGAGCCAACAGACTCTTCTCCGGCACCGACGTCGTAATATCCGTCGTCGTGCTGATAACCTTATGCCTCTGTCCGGGCGTAATAGGCTTAAATTTCCTGACTGCCATCTCCCTTAAATATTAGCGTAAAAATCAATCTTATCCCCGGCCTGCAACGTCACAACAGCCTTCTTGGTGTGGTTACTCCGCCCAACCTGCAAACCGTTCTTGGTATAACGCCTCTTGGCCTTACCCATATAGATCACCGTGTTCACATCGGCCACCTTCACTCCATAAGCCTTCTCCACTGCATCCTTAATGGCAATTTTATTAGCCGAACGTTCGACCACGAAGCCATAACGCGCCATCTTCTCGCCGATAGCCGTCATCTTCTCCGTCAAAACGGGTTTAATCAAAATATTCTCCATAACTTTCAACCCAACAATTCATTAAGAACACCCACAGCCTCAGCCGTAGCCAATATCGATGTGCTATTCATCACGTCATAAGTGTTCACATTCCGCGCCTCCACAACCTTAACACCCGGCACATTCCTGGCCGACAAAACGGTATTTCTGTCGCCACTCTCCAACACAACCAACACCTTCCGGCCAAGCCCCAAAGCACCCATCGCACCGATAAAAGCCTTAGTCTTAGGTTCGGCAAACCCAAACCCGTCGACAACCTTAATCGCCTCGCCCTTTGCCTTATAAGTCAACGCGCTCCTGCGGGCCAACTGCTTCAGCTTCTTATTGAGCTTAAACGAATAATCCCGCGGAACCGGACCGAACACACGACCTCCGCCGACAAACAACGGATTCTTAATGCTACCCGCACGCGCGCCACCCGTACCCTTCTGTTTCTTCAACTTCTTAGTCGATCCGGCAACCTCGTTCCTCTGCTTCGACTTGTGAGTCCCCTGACGCTGAGCGGCCAAATAGTGCTTAACATCCAACCAAATAGCGTGATCGTTCGGCTCGACACCGAAAACCCCCTCGGCAAGCTCGACACTCGTCGATGTCTCCTTGCCCGCAATATCATATACCTTCAGTTTCATAACCCTCAGTCCTCAATTAACAGATAAGTACCCTTTGCCCCGGGAACCGACCCTTTGACAAGCAACAAATTATTCTCGGGAATAATCTTCAAAATCTTCAAATTCGCAACCGTCACCCGATCGCCACCCGTGTGCCCGGGCAACTTCTTGCCCTTAAACACCCGCGAAGGATAACTCGACGCCCCGAGCGAACCCGGCTTTCTCGCCCGATTGTGCTGACCGTGCGTCTGGCCACCAACCCCGGCAAAGCCGTGCCTCTTCACAACGCCCTGAAAACCTTTCCCCTTCGAAATGCCCGTAACATCCAACCAAGCCTCCTCCACAAAATCACCCACAGTCACCGCATCTCCCAAATTCAACTCCTTGCCCTCCCAGTCCCTGAACTCGGCCAACTTACGCTTAGGCGTGCTGCCCGACTTTTTCAAATGACCCAAAACGGCCTTGCTGGTGTGCTTCTCTGTCGTATCGTCATAGGCAAGCTGAACAGCAGAGTAACCATCTTTCTCCACAGTCTTCACTTGCGTAACCACGCACGGACCAGCCTCAATGACGGTGCACGGCATATTCTTGCCGTCGGCCCCGTAGACGGAAGTCATTCCGACCTTTTTTCCAATAATTCCCGACATTACTTATTTTATTACAACTAAATTCCTTAAAACGTGATTGCTTTTGAGAGATGAAGCGCAATCAAACCTTGATTTCAACCTCCACACCGCTCGGCAACTCCAACTTCATCAACGCATCGATGGTCTTGGACGTAGAGCTGTAAATGTCCAAAATCCTCTTAAACGTACACAACTGAAACTGCTCGCGCGCCTTCTTGTTCACAAAAGTAGACCTGTTCACGGTAAAAATCTTCTTACGCGTGGGCAAGGGCACCGGCCCGCTAACAACAGCTCCACTCGTCTTAACCGTCTTTATGATCTTCTCAGCCGACTTATCCACCAGCGTGTGATCGAAAGACTTCAACTTAATCCTGATTTTCTGACTCATATTCCTATTCTTCTTCTTGTTTTCTCCTACCCGCCGATTTCTCGATAATGTCCTTGGCGATATTGCTCGGAACCTCCTCGTAGCTCGACAACTCCATCGAACTGGTCGCACGACCGCTCGACAAGGTCCTGAGCACCGTCACATAACCGAACATCTCGCTCAACGGAACCTTGGCCTTCACCAACCGCGCGTTCCCCTTCTGCTCCATCCCTTCCACCTTGCCGCGACGCTTATTCAAGTCGCCGATAATGTCCCCCATATTCTCCTCCGGAGTCACCACCTCGACCGCCATCACAGGCTCCATAATCACCGAACCCGCCTTAGGCGCAGCGTGGCGGAAACCGGCCCTCGCCGCAATTTCAAACGACAACTGGTCCGAATCCACCGGATGGAACGACCCGTCGATAAGGCGAACCTTCATACTGTCCACATTATACCCCGCCAACGCACCATTGCTCATTGCGCTCGCAAAACCCTTCTGAACAGCCGGAATAAACTCCTTGGGAATATTGCCGCCCTTCACCTCGTCCACAAACTGCAAACCTTCCGGAGCATCCGCATCCGCCGGTCCGAGTTCAAAGATAATATCGGCAAACTTACCGCGACCCCCGGTCTGCTTCTTAAACACCTCGCGATGCTGAACGGCCTTAGTCAACGCCTCCTTATAATTAACCTGAGGTGCACCCTGGTTGATCTCCACACCGAACTCCCTCTTCAACCTGTCCACGATAATCTCCAAATGCAACTCGCCCATACCCGAAATAATCGTCTGGCCGCTCTCCTCGTCGGTCCTCACGGTAAACGTCGGGTCCTCTTCGGCCAGCTTAGACAGCCCGACACCCAACTTATCGAGGTCTTTCTGCGTCTTCGGCTCCACCGCCAACCCGATAACCGGATCGGGGAAAGTCATCGACTCCAACACGATAGCCGCCTTCTCATCACACAGCGTGTCGCCCGTCCTCACATCCTTAAACCCTACCACAGCCGCAATATCACCCGCCCCAACGTACTCTATCGGGTTCTGCTTATTGGCGTGCATCTGGTAAATCCGCGAAATCCTCTCCTTCTTATCGCTCCGCGAGTTATAAACATAGCTCCCCGCATCTAGCTTGCCCGAATAAACGCGAATAAACGCCAACCGTCCCACAAACGGGTCCGTAGCGATCTTAAACGCCAAAGCAGCAAACGGCTCTGTCTCGCTCGGCTTGCGCTCTATCTCGTTCCCTGTCTTGGGATCGGTGCCCACAATAGCATCCACATCCAACGGAGAAGGCAAAAACGCAATAACATAATCGAGCAATATCTGCACCCCCTTATTCTTGAACGAACTGCCACACAGCATCGGCACGATAACCATCTCCATCGTCGCCTTGCGAATAGCGGCAATCAGCTCCTCGGGCGTGATCGTCTCGGGATCGTCGAAAAACTTCTCCATCAACGCCTCGTCCACCGTCGCAACCTCCTCGATCAACTTCGCACGCCACTCGGCCGCCTCGGCCTTCATACTGTCCGGAATATCCTTAACCGTAAAGTTGTCCCGAACATTCTTATCGTCGAAATAGTAATAAGCCCTGTTGTATATCAGGTCCACCAACCCTTCGAACTCGTGCTCGTGCCCGATCGGCAACACGACCGGCAACGCCGTCGCGCCCAGCTTCTCCTTAACCTCCGAACAAACGCTCAAAAAGTCGGCACCCGTCCGGTCCATCTTATTCACATAACCGATCCTGGGAACCCTGTACTTATCGGCCTGCCTCCAAACGGTCTCCGACTGGGGTTCAACCCCGCCCACGGCACAAAAAGTCGCAACAGCACCATCCAGCACCCTGAGCGAACGTTCCACTTCGACAGTGAAGTCGACGTGGCCCGGAGTGTCGATAATGTTGATCTGATACTGATGGTCCTTATAATTCCAAAACGCCGTCGTGGCCGCAGAGGTGATGGTGATACCACGTTCCTGCTCCTGCGCCATCCAGTCCATAGTGGCCGAACCCTCGTGGGTCTCGCCGATCTTATGGGTCTTGCCCGTATAAAACAAAATGCGCTCCGACGTGGTGGTCTTCCCCGCGTCGATGTGAGCCATAATGCCGATATTCCTCGTGAACTTTAAATCTCTCGCCATATCCCCTAAAACCTAAAATGTGCAAACGCCTTATTAGCATCCGCCATACGGTGCATCTCCTCCTTGCGCTTAAACGCCGCACCCTCGTTATTATAAGCGGCCATAATCTCGCCCGCCAGCTTCTCGGCCATCGACTTACCTGCCCGCTTCCTCGAATACATAACCATATGTTTCATCGAAATACTCACTTTCCTCTCCGGCCTCACCTCCATCGGCACCTGGAATGTCGCACCACCGACCCTGCGGCTCTTAACCTCCACCTGGGGGGTGATATTCTCCAACGCCTGCTTGAAGATCTCCAACGGAGCCTTGTCAGCATCTTTCATCTTCTCGCCGACCATATCCAACGCATCGTAGAAAATGGTGTAGGCAATACTCTTCTTGCCATCCAACATCAACGAGTTGACAAACCGCGTAACCTGCGTGTCTGAAAACTTCGGATCCGGAAGTAGAATTCGCTTTTTAGGCTTTGCTTTTCTCATCGCTTATTATATAAGGTATAAAATTTCTTTACTTAGGCTTCTTGGCCCCATACTTACTCCTCCTCTGCTTGCGATTGGCCACACCGGCCGAATCCAAAGCACCCCTGACAAGGTGATAACGCACACCCGGAAGGTCCTTAACCCTGCCCCCGCGCACAAGCACGATCGAGTGCTCCTGCAAATTGTGCCCCTCGCCGGGAATATAGGCATTGACTTCCTTTCCGTTGACCAACCTCACACGCGCAACCTTACGCATCGCCGAGTTCGGCTTCTTAGGCGTGGTGGTATAAACCCTCACGCAAACACCCCTGCGCTGAGGACACGCATCCAACGACGGCGACTTGCTCTTCTGTTCGATAGTCGTCCGACCCTTTCTCACTAACTGCTGAATAGTAGGCATATATTATTGTCTATAAATGAATTACTTTTCGTTCGGGCATAAAATCAGGGCACAAAGGTACAAAAATTTCTCGAACCGGCAACACTTTCCATCATTTATTCTTATCGTTCGCCCAGAACTATCATTCTCGCTTATCATTTTGTGATTTGTACGATTATTGTTGTACCTTTGTGCGGTATGAGAAAGCATCTGTGCCTCGTTTTTGTCCTCTTTTGCGCCTTTACCCTAAATGCGCAATGGGTCGATAATCCCGACAATATCCTGAACCCCTCCACGGTCTCCAAAATCAACGATATGTGCGCCGAGCTGGCCTCACAGCACATTGCCCAGATCGCAGTGATCGTGCTCGACAGCGTGCCCGAGGATGAGCTCGATATGTTTGCCCATCGCCGTCTGAACGAACTCGGGGTGGGGGAGAAAGGGCGCGATAACGGGCTGGTAATCAGCGTGGTACGTCAGCAACGCGACATTCAGTTCGAGACGGGATATGGGCTCGAGGGGGTGTTGCCCGATGCTATTTGTAAACGCATCCAGACCACATATATGGTGGGTCCGCTCGGTGCGGGTGACTTCGACGGCGGCACTCTGGCGGGCGTGACGGCGGTCTATAATATTCTTATGGGCAATCGCGAGGAGTTGGGCGCGCTTTACCAGGCCGATAGCGAAGAAGAGGTGTCGCCGTGGGCCGCTATCGGGGGCCTATTGTTGCTCATACTTTTGGTCATCGTTCTCTCGCGCGGGGGTGGGGGAGGTTTGGGTGGATTTTTGCTGGGCACGCTTCTTGGGAGTATGGGTCGCGGAGGCGGAAGTTTCGGAGGCGGAGGGAGCTTCGGCGGTGGATTTGGAGGAGGTTTCGGCGGCGGCCGCAGCGGAGGAGGAGGCGCACGGAGCGGGTTTTGACAAAAACTTTAATTAAACATAAATTATTATGAAAAAAGGATTGATCGCAATCGTTGTCATCGTGGCTATCGCCGTGGTGCTGTTTATGTGGGGATCGGGCAAGTACAACGGCTTTGTTCAGCAGGAAGAGGCCGTCAAACAGTCGTGGGCACAGGTCGAAAACCAATATCAACGCCGCGCCGACCTCATTCCCAATCTGGTGAACACCGTGAAGGGCTATGCGGCGCACGAAAGTTCGACCCTCGAAGGGGTCATCGCCGCACGTGCACGCGCAACCCAGGTGACGGTCGACCCCAACCAGCTCACTCCCGAGGCTATTGCGCAGTTCAACTCGGCACAGAGCGGTTTGACGCAGGCGTTGGGGCGGTTGATGGTTGTGGCGGAGCAGTATCCGGAGCTGAAGGCCAACCAGAATTTTCTCGAATTGCAGGCGCAGTTGGAGGGGACGGAAAATCGCATCACGGTGGAGCGTCAGCGGTTCAACGAGACTGTTCAGGGGTACAACACCTCACTGAGACGCTTCCCGGGGAACATTTTTGCGTCGATGTTCGGGTTCGAGCCGCACGGCTATTTCGAGGCCGCGGAGGGTTCGGAGGTCGCTCCGGTGGTGGAGTTCTAAATGAGGATTTTGTTTATCATTCTCGGGAGTTTGACTCTCGGGCTGGGTGTTGCGGGCATATTCCTTCCGGTTTTGCCCACAACGCCTTTTTTGCTTTTGACGGCGGCGTTGTGGTGCCGGGCCTCGCCGCGTCTTTACGGGTGGCTGTTAAACAACAGATACTTAGGCGGTTACATTCGTAATTGGAGGGAGCATCGGGCGATTCCTCTTCGGGCAAAAATAGTTTCGGTGGTGGTGCTTTGGGCGACTATTTTGCTGTCGGCTTTCCTGGCTGTCAGCTCGTGGTGGCTGCGAGGCATACTTTTTGTGGTGGCAATCGGCGTCACGATCCACATCCTGTCGATCAGGACGCTGAAGTAGGATAGTCGGTCGAGTAGTGCAGGCCGATGGATTGGCGGCGGGAGCGGGCCTGCTTAATGATAAGGTAACCGACCGTTATCATATTGCGAAGCTCGCACAGCCGCTTGCTGGGCGTGGTCTTGGCATACAGCTCTTCCGTCTCATACCAAATAATCTCCAACCGGCGAGCAGCCCGTTCCAGCCGCAGGTTCGAGCGAACTATGCCCACATAATTGCTCATTATCTGCTGCATCTCTTTGGCATTCTGGGTGATGAGCACCATCTCCTCGGGCGCGGCTGTTCCGTCGTCGTCCCAGCCGGGGATCCCGTCCTGAAGCTCGACCCCGCCGATATGGGCAATGGCGTGCCTGGCGGCCTGGTCGGCATAAACTATCGCCTCGATAAGCGAGTTGCTCGCCAACCTGTTGGCCCCGTGAAGACCCGTGCACGAACACTCGCCCAGCGCGTAAAGGCGGTTGATGGAGCTCTCGCCATTGAGGTTGACCTTGATCCCGCCCGTGCAATAGTGCGCCGCCGGAACGACCGGAATCCAATCTCGGGTGATGTCGATGCCCAGCGAAAGGCACTTTTCATAGATGTTGGGGAAATGGTCGATTATATCTTTGGCATCGCGCGACGTTACGTCGAGATAGACAAACTCGTCGCCGCGGATCTTCATCTCGTGGTCGATGCTTCGGGCAACAATGTCGCGCGGAGCGAGCGAGCCCATCTCGTGATAGCGGTGCATAAATTCGTCGCCGTTCTGCAGCCTCAGCACACCGCCGAAGCCGCGCACGGCCTCCGAGATCAGGAACGACGGCCGCTCGCCCGGGTCGTAAAGCGACGTGGGGTGGAACTGAATGAACTCCATATCCTGCGTCGTCCCTTTGGCACGGTGAACCATCGCTATGCCATCGCCCGTCGCAACCGCCGGATTGGTCGTGGTGGCATAGACGTTGCCCACGCCGCCCGTCGCCACAACGGTGAATCGGGCACGAAAGGTCTCTATCTGCTCCGTGGCCAGGTCCAGCACATACGCCCCGAAGCACACTATCTTCTTGCTGTGCTTGGTCACTATCTCGCCCAGGTGGTGCTGGGTGAGTAGATCGACGGCAAAATGATTTTCGTAAACAGTGATGTTTTCGTGACGCCGCACCTGCTCCACCAGCGCACGTTCGATCTCGGCCCCGGTGAGGTCCTTGTGGTGAAGAATGCGGTGCTCGGTGTGGCCACCCTCGCGTGCCAGCTCGTAGGTTCCGTCGGGCTTTTTGTCGAACTGCGTGCCCCATTCGACGAGGTCTTTTATGAGTTCAGGGGCGCGCCGCACCACCAGATCGACCGTCGCAGGGTCGTTGATGCCCGCTCCTGCCGCCATCGTGTCGGCAATGTGCTGTTCGAAGGAGTCGCCCGCGTCCGTCACCGAGCTGATGCCCCCTTGGGCAAAACGCGTGTTGCTTTCGGTCACCGCGGACTTCGTCACAACGACCACAGAACCATATTCGGCAACCTTCAGCGCGAAGCTCAGCCCCGCCGCACCGCTGCCTATGACTAAAAAATCGGCATCAACCATAACACAAAATTAACCATTTTTGTAATCTTTCGCCATTCGCGGCGTCAAAGAGGTATGAAAAAACTGATTTTACTTCTGCTTTTGCTCTCGCCGCGCATGGTTTGCGGCCAGAGCGTGGTGTACGACTTCCAGTTTGCCGACACCGCCGTTCGCCACCTCGAAACGGGTGACCCGCAGCTGCTCGACAGTCTCGCCGCGCTTCCCGCAACCCGCCATCTAGCCGGCCACAATGCCATGTTCGACTATGGCGCGCCCACCGGTTCGCCCCGCGCGCTGGTCAAATATCTAATAGCCGAAGAGGTGGACGTCCGAACGTTGCCGCAAATAGTGCGCAACATCGACTATGCGCGCCGCCACGTGGTCGAAACCGATCTGGCGCAACGGGTGGCACTGGAGTATCTGCCGAAGGGTTTTTGCTACGACGGCGCGTCGCTCTTCTTCACCCTGGGCTACGACATGGGGGTGGCGTACGGCACCAACGCCAGCGTTAATCTCGCCCATCCGCACTATCTGGCCGACCCGACCGAGATAAAATACTACTCCATTCACGAGCTCCACCACGCGGGCTTCATTGCGATAAAAAACGGCGAAATGCCCTCGCTCGACGTCAAAACGCGGGGCGATATGGCGCAACTGATGGCCTATATGACCCATCTGGAGGGAATGGCGGTCTACGCCGCGCTCGATATTCGCACCCGCCAAGGGGCTCTGGACTCCGACGGCGACTATCGGGCGTTGCAGGACAATGCGCTGATGAAGCGGTACAAGGCCGAGTTTTTCGACATCTATCGCCACTTTACCCGCCATCCCGAAGTGGAAATCACGACCGAAGATTGGCAGCTGTTCGGCATTTTTGCGCGCGAAAGGATGGCCTATCGCGTCGGCGCGCTCATCGCCCGCGAGATAGACCTGAAGCACGGACGCAAAAAACTGGTCGACACAATAGCCCTGCCGTCGGAAAAATTCCTAACTTTGTAAAGTGGAAAAATCGTGGGAAAATATTGCTAAAAAATATAAAAACCACATCGGGCTCGAAAAGCGGTTGTCGGAGAATAGCGTGATGGCCTATATGCGCGATCTGGCGCAGTTTGCGGGCTACATCGAGGCCGAATATCGCGTCGGTCCGCGCTGGGTGACCCGACCGATGATCGAAAGTTTTCTCGCCTCGCTCTACGACCTGGGCGTGGAGCGGACGACCCAGGCGCGGGTGTTGAGCGGCATCAAGAGCTTTTTCAACTTCCTGCTTTTGGAAGAGATGGTCGAGTCGTCACCCGCCGAGTTCGTCGAGGGTCCCAAGTCCACCCGCAAACTGCCCGAGGTGCTCACTATCGACGAGATAGACCGCATCCTGAACACCTTCGACCAGAGTGACCTTGGGCTGCGCAACGCCGCAATGATCGAGACGATGTACAGCTGCGGACTGCGGGTTTCGGAACTTGTCGACCTTCGCCTGAACGACCTTTTTTTCGACGACGGATTCGTTCGCATCACCGGCAAGGGCGATAAGCAACGCCTCGTTCCGGTGAGCGAAACGGCCGTGGAGCGCATCAGGAAGTATCTAAAAGTCCGTTCGGGGGGCAACGAGGAAATTGTTTTTTTGAACTCGCGTGGCCGTGGGTTGACTCGTGTGATGGTGTTTTTGGTGCTGAAAGATGCTGCCCGCAAGGCGGGATTAACGACCGTCGTCAGTCCCCACACTTTGCGACATAGCTTTGCGACGCACCTTTTGGAGGGTGGGGCGAGCATCCGGCAGGTGCAGGAGATGCTGGGCCACGAGAGCATCCTGACGACCGAAATCTACACCCACCTGAACACCGAACATCTCAGGCAAACCATCGACAACTTTCATCCGCTGAGCGACAAAAAGAAGGGGGATCGTTAATCCCCCTGACTGTTAAATTTACGGAACATTATTGAACGGGAGCAAATAGCCCTGAATATGGCTTGTTGTTCCACTATCCCACGAATATCCCATTGAGGGAATCCGGTAGTAATTTGCCTCTGTTTCATCAGTTGTCATAAATGTATTTTTATCGATTCGATTGTACAAACGATATACGGGTCGGCATTCCGCAGGAAAACTGTAATTGTTAGGATAGACGTATCCTAAAATATAGTGTGTGTTGTACCCATAATCCCACTCGTGATTTTTTGAGCTGATATAATACTGAGCCTCACTCGCAGAATTAGAGAAGAACGTGTTTTTAGCCCCACTGTCCCACAGTCTGTACAATGGTACCGTACCGGGCTGCTGGGTCTCAAACACATATCCTTGAACATAATGCGTTTCTCTGCCTGCACGGCCGTTGTCAAAGGTGTAATTATGGGTCGTCTGATAATACTTTGCCTCATCGTACGACGTTGTGAAGAATGTATTTTTATGCCATGAGTCCCATAACCTATACAGCGGCTTAACTTTTATCATTGTCATTCCGGCTGTCCCTATATATTGTTCTGTGGCAGTCTTGATCTGAGCTCGCTTTGTGGCATCGGCAATAAACTCATAGATATAATGGGCGTTGCCCCAATCTATATCGATTATTCCCGCGTTGGCCTCCGTCACCGAACTTTCCCACGCATCGAAATTCAGTGAAGTGACGGGGTTCCCATTGCTGTCAAACTGTACTGAGTGACCACTCCTTGTACCTCCCATATAGGAGACAGAAAGTTCCCAAGTTGCATTCTTATGACTTTCGGATGTCTGGTTTTGAAAGGAGCCTGCTTTGTCTGCGCCTCCGTCTACAACCGCTTTCTTTACACCTGCATCCACAATAACTTTTTTACTGGTCGAACTCGATGTCTCAATTATCTCGGAACGATAATCGAATCGCATTTTCCCGCCTATATGAATATCCAATAAGATATGAGTTCCATATTTTTTGACGAACGCCGCAGGGGTCATAGAATTCAAATCTCGCGTAAATGCAGGAAGAAGATATCCACGTAACATCTCGGGAGTGGCATTTAATTCCAGACTCTTAACCTGCTTCATCATATCGACCCGAGCATACGAATACTTACTGTGATATGTATTGGTTCTTGTTGTTTCCGAAGATAATCCAAACGATACACCAAAAAGTTTAATTGGGGTAACGGAAAGGCCCTTCGTAACTGTCTGCGAAAAATCAGCAGCATCACTTCCGGCATAAGTTTTATGACCTCCCCCTCCGGTCGAACTCACAACAAGAACATCGGGAGAGTTAGCCGCAATGAAAGCGTTGATGTCGATAGCAGGATAGCGTGTTGCGTCATCTTCATAATATCCCATCGTAACATCATAACTCGTCCCCAACGAATTATAACCTTGATTGTCCACTCCTCGTGTCGTGGGTTGAGATTCGGTTTGTGGAATTTGTTCGATCGGTTCCTTAGAGCACGACGAAAGCACCACCAGCGCGAACGCGCCGATGCCAAGAAAAAGTTTCTTCATAATACAAAAAAATTAGTTTGGGCGTCACCCAAACTAACTGCAAGCAAAAACCGTACCTATACTCGAAATGAGCTGACTAAATACAGATGGGTTTTTAACACTGCGCGGCGTTATATGCCGGAATAATAACAGAAATCTTCATAACTCGAACGTCGATTTCTCGGGAAGAATAAGTTCGAAACCATCGCGCAGGGAGGCCATAACCCGCTGATAATGAGGAATATGCACATTGTCGTTCAAACAAACCAACGCATACTTCTGCTCCCTCACCGCCCTTATGGCCGCCCGTGAATGAAGCACCAACGGAAACATCCGCGTATCGCCATAAACATCATAAGGCTCATAATTATCCTCACAAATCTGCCAGGTGCGAAAAAGTTCCTGCGTGAGGTCCCTCTCGGTGCGAAACCGATGGGTCGAATTTTCGCTCAACTCGTCGCCGCAAGCCGCCCAAACCCGCTCGAAAGTGCTCCGCAGATATGGCTGGGCGTTGTGAGGCGTGCGATAAGCCACAAAACGCGGAAACGTACGCATCCAAAACGGCGTCCGAAAATGCTTATTCACCAACCGCACATTGTTCTGCAACATCTTGGCCCACTGCCCGCCGCCCGAATTAAACCGCAACGCGGCAACATCGCACGGCCGACCATCGACAAAAAAACGCTCCGGAGCAACCTCTCGCGTAATAAAAAAGTCGTCGTTGAAAAACACGAACTGCTCGGCCAACCCTGGGATCAGGTGAAGATAGCTCTCAATCACCCCCGAATTGAACAACGGCAGGTATTCGGCCGGAATAAAATCTTTATGGTCGACCAAATTGAGTCGCGGATTGCTCTCGTCCAGCCACTCGGGCTTCTGGCCGCACGTCACGAAATGGACCTTCCGCACCCACGGCGCAAACTTTTCGACCCCCCGAAACCAATAACGCATAAAGCCATAGTCGCGAAAACGCGCCTCTGACACCTCGTTGCGCGAATTGTCGATGCCCGAAAAGCGCGAAAACTGCTCCCGCCACGCCGGATCGTCCATATCGACCCACATAACGACAAAATCTATCATAACGAACAAAGGTACGCAAAAAATTGATAATTTTGCACCACAATGGAATGGTTGACCGACTTGGGATATTTGGGGCTGCTGTTCGGCACTTTCATCGCCGGAACCATACTCAGCCTCTCCTCCGACATACTGTTGCTCGCCCTGCTGGTGGCGGGCGGCGACCCGTGGATATGCCTGGCGTGTGCCACCTGCGGCAATGCTTTGGGTGCGCTGACGAGCTATGCAATGGGGTGGTTTGCGCGCTGGGAGTGGCTGGAGAGGTGGTTTAAGGTGCGGCACGAAACGCTCGAACAGCAACGCGCGCGCATCCAGCGTTTCGGTGTGTGGGGCGCATTTTTTTCGTGGCTGCCGGTCATCGGGCAGGTGTTTATGATCGCGCTGGGGTTCTACAAGGTGCGTCCCGTCGCCACCGCCGCCATCACTTTTGCCGGCTGCTTCGTGCGCTTTCTGGTTTGGGTGCTGCTGTTCGTCTGGCAGGGCGACGCGTTCGTAGAGTGGATTAAAACTTATTAACGTGCGGATAAAGGGACTCGAACCCCCACGCCTCTCGGCACCAGATCCTAAGTCTGGCGTGGCTACCAATTACACCATATCCGCGTTTGAAGGGGCAAAGTTACGAAAATAATCTCACTTTTCAGCCCTCCCCCCGCCATCGGCAGGCTAACGACTTTCTACGAAAGTCGAACGTCCTCCAATAATGGTTCTGACCACCCTGTGCCGGAAAAGGCGACTCCCTTCGAGCGGCGACCAACCACACTTGTAGTCGATGTTGTCGCGACCCACGACCCACGAAGCGTTCGGGTCGACGATGACTATATCGGCCGGCGAGCCCGTCCGCAAAAATCCACCCTCCAACCCGAACCTCACTGCCGGAGCGTGACACATCTTCTCGACCACCAATTCGGGAGGAAAAAGCTCCAACATCGCCACCAAAGAGTGCTGTACCATAGGTATTCCGCTCGGCGCATCCCAATAGGGGCGCAGCTTTTCGGCCAGCGTGTGCGGCGCATGGTCGGTGGCGATGACGTCTATTTTCCTCGACTTCAACGCCTCGCGCAGGGCCAGTCTGTCCCGCTTTGTCTTGATCGCCGGATTGCACTTAATGAGGTTGCCCAGCCGCGCATAATCGTCGTCCGAAAACCACAAGTGGGGCACACAAGCCTCGGCCGTGATGCGCTTGGCCGCCACATCGCCGCCACTGAATAACGCCAGCTCCCGCGCCGTAGAAATATGAGCGACATGCAGCCTCGTTCCATATTTATCTGCCAGCTCGACCGCCCGCGCCGTCGCCCGATAGCACGCTTCCTCGGAACGAACACGCGTGTGAATAGCCGCCGTCGCATCGGGTTCCTGCCGCCTGAGACGCTCCGACGCCTCGCGGATCATCGCTTCGTCCTCGCAATGCGCCACTATAACCCCCTCGTACTCGGCAAACAATTTCGACAACAGACGCTCGTCGTCCACCAGCAGGTCGCCCGTCGACGAGCCGATGAAGACCTTCACCCCGCAAAGCAGCTTCGAGGCGTTGAACTTCGGAATGTCATTGAGAATATTTTGGGAAGTCGCCCCGACGAAAAAGCCATATCGGGTCGCCATTTTGGTCCGCGCAATCTCCATCTTCTGCTCCAACAGTTCGAGCGAAGTGGTCGCCGGAGAGGTGTTGGGCATCTCCAAAACCGTCGTCACACCCCCCATAACCGCCGCCCGCGATTCGGTCGCCATATCGCCCTTGGCCGTCAACCCAGGCTCGCGAAAATGGACGTGGGGGTCGATAACACCGGGCAAAACCAGCATCCCGCGGGCGTCGATAATTTCGGCTCCGGACTGGGAAAGCCCCTCGATAACCCCGTCTCGCACAACCACATCGCCAACGAAAGACCTGCCCTCGTTAACGATCGTGCCTCCGGAAATGACAAATGAATTCATAAACAATATCGTCTAATTCGGTTTCGTAGAAACCGTCAGCCCGTCGCCGCCCCCAGCGGCGGGCTGAATGCTCAGCCCTTGCTCGGCGACGTGCCTTTGATGTGTCGAAACCGCAACCCCAGCACGCCCCAGAACGCCTCGGAGAATATCCCGCTGCTCATCTTGGAGGTGCCGCGCGTGCGGTCGACAAAAACTATCGACACCTCGCCCACCGTGAAACCCAGCCGCCAGGCCGTATACTTCATCTCGATCTGAAATCCATAGCCGTGCATCCTCACCCGCTCCAGATCTATCGCCTGCAACACCCGCCGCGAATAACCCACAAACCCCGCCGTGGCGTCCCTCACCGGCATCCGCGTGACAAACCTCACATACTTCGAAGCAAACCACGACATCAACAACCGGCTCATCGGCCAATTCACCACATTCACCCCCACCGCATAACGCGACCCGACAACGACATCCGCCCCGCTCTCGGCCCTTAGGGCCAACCTCACAAGGTCATCCGGATTGTGCGAAAAGTCGGCATCCATCTCGAAAATCAGCTCGTAATCCCGCTCCAACGCCCACCGAAACCCCGCAATATAGGCCGAACCGAGACCGCACTTGCCCTCCCGCTCGATGAGGTAAAGGCGACCGAAAAACTCGTTCATCAACCCCCTGACAATACTCCCTGTGCCATCCGGCGAGCCGTCGTCGACAACCAGCACATCGAACCCGCCAAGCGACATCACCCGCCGGACCAGCAGCTCGATATTCTCACATTCGTTGTATGTCGGAACGATTACAAGCCTGTTCATAGAGCCGCAAAGTTAACAACTTTTTGCCCCGCGGCAACACTTTGGCCGGAAATTTGCATACACGCAGGGCAGTGGAAGCGACCAAAATCTTGAAAACAAAACTTACGATAGTGTTAGCCGTGGGCGCACTGATGTTCATTTCCTGCCACCGTCCCGAGTTGCAGGGCGTCGAGGTAAATGGCGTTGTGTGGGCTGTGAGCAACATCGACGCACGCGGCAAGATCGCCCGCGAAAGCTATCGCATAGGGCACCATCATAACTTCACCGACTGCTTTGTGACCGAAAATCCGTGTCCGGAAGGGTGGCAGGTGCCCGGTTACAGCCACTTTATGTCGCTGGCGGATGCCGATGCGGTCGATTGTCGCTGGACTCAGGCTCCCGACGACGAGGAGCGCGCGGGCGAGGAGAAGTGCGGGTTGCTGTTCACCGACCGGAAGAGTGGCCAGGTGCTGTTTTTGCCCGCGGCGGGAATGGTGGATGAGCGCGGCGAGCATCGCGATGATGGTCGGAGCTGTTATTATTGGTCGGCCGAGCCGGACGCGGGAGAGTTGCCGGCGACGATCCCGATGGCGGGCGGCGACAATTGCGGATATTTCTTCCACTTCGATTACGAATATGCGACGCCGAACGACACCACGGGCAGCCTCATAACGCAGTATCACGCCGCTACCCGCGCCGCCAAACACGGCTACTCGGTCAGGTGCGTAAAAAGCGCGAAATCAGCCTAAATAGCTTTTCAGCCATTTGGACTTCGAGCCGTGCCGCAGTCGGCGGATGGCCTTCTCCTTTATCTGGCGAACGCGCTCGCGGGTGAGGCCGAATTTGTCGCCTATCTCTTCGAGCGTCATCTCCGGACAGCCGATCCCGAAAAAGTACTTCACAATGTCCTTCTCGCGCTCGGTCAGCGTGGCCAGGGCGCGGTCTATCTCGGTACCCAGCGACTCGTTGATCAGCCCGCGGTCGGCATTGGGCGAATCGGAATTGACCAGCACGTCGAGCAGGTTGTTGTCCTCGCCATCGGCAAAGGGCGCATCGACCGACACGTGACGGCCCGCCACGCGCATAGTGTCGGTCACCTTTTCGCGCGGCAGGTCCAACACTTCGGCCAGCTCCTCGGGCGAGGGTGTGCGCTCGTTCTCCTGCTCGAACTTGGCGAACGCCTTGTTTATCTTGTTGAGCGAACCGACCTGGTTCAGCGGCAGGCGCACTATCCTCGACTGCTCGGCCAACGCCTGCAAAATAGATTGGCGTATCCACCACACGGCGTACGATATGAACTTGAACCCGCGCGTTTCGTCGAACTTTTCGGCAGCCTTTATCAGCCCCAGATTGCCTTCGTTGATCAGGTCGGGCAGGCTCAGTCCCTGGTTCTGGTACTGCTTTGCAACGGAGACCACAAATCGCAGGTTGGCCTTGGTGAGCTTCTCCAACGCCTCCTGATCGCCTTTTTTGATTCGCTGGGCAAGCTCCACCTCCTCTTCGACGGTGATAAGGTCCTCCTTACCTATCTCTTGCAGGTATTTGTCCAGCGACGCGCTTTCGCGATTGGTTATCGACTTTGTGATTTTAAGTTGCCTCATCGTGTGTTTGGGTATAAATTAACGGGTGAGCAGTTCGCTCTTTCCGGCACTATTACGCAAAACCACCTCGATTTGTTTCACTTTTTCTCCTCTTTTTATCGAAATTTTTATCCTGTCGCCCGGACGCTTCTGGCTGAGGGCTTCGGCGATGACTGCCGACGAGGTCACTTCGCGCCCGTCGATGTGGGTGAGAATATCGCCCGCCTCCACTCCTGCGGCGTGGGCGGCACCTCCCTTGGGCACTTCACGAACCACGATCCGGTTTTCGTCGTCGACGATATAGCTGATGCCGATGATGGCGCGCTGAACCACACCGTACTCGCGCAGATCGCTCACAACCTTGCGCACAATGGTTTCGGGCACGGCGAACGAATAACCCGAATAACTGCCCGTGCGCGACAGGATAAGCGTGTTTATCCCCACGAGTTCACCCGCCGCGTTGACCAGCGCACCACCCGAATTGCCCGGATTGACCGCCGCATCGGTCTGAATGAACGCTTCGACACCTGCGTTGCCCGCCGTCTGGATAACCCCCAGCGAGCGCGCCTTGGCACTCACGATGCCCGCCGTGATGGTCGACCGAAGCTCATAAGGATTGCCGATAGCCAGCACCCACTCGCCCAGCCGCAACTCGTCCGAACTGCCGAAACGCAACGCCGGCAAGCCCCGCTCGTCTATCTTCACCAGTGCAACCTCGGTGGCCTCGTCCGTTCCGACCAGACGCGCATCATAGGTCTTTCCGTCGGGCAACTTGACCGTCAGTTTGCTGGCATTCACCACCACGTGGTGGTTGGTGACGATGTATCCGTCCTCCGAAATTATCACGCCCGAGCCACCGCTGGTCTGCTGGCGCAAACCGCCCTGCTGGTCCTGCCCGCCCTGAATGCCGAAAAAGTCAAAAAACGGATGGCTGCGCACCGGAATTTCCTCGGTCTTGATGACGCTCACAACCGCTTTCACGGCATTCTCGGCCGCATAGGTCAGGTCGGGATAGCCGTCGGCGGTGTAGGCCGTAAAGTGGGCTCCGGCACCCGCAAATTCGCTGCTCGGAGCGCGATCGAGGGGTTGATAGTCGGTAAATTGAGCAACCATCCACGCCACCGACGCAGAGACAACGGCGGCCACAACGACAACGGCGGCCGCAAACACGATCTTGTTTTTCATAATCTTAGAGTTCTGTTTTTGAGACATTTTTTTTCTCACAATTAACGTGCCGCCTCGAAATTTTATTGTACCTTTGACGGCCAAAATTATGAGTTTTTTGTTTACGTCGGAGTCGGTGTCCGAGGGGCATCCCGACAAAATTTCGGATCAAATATCGGACGCTATTCTGGATGAGTTTCTGCGTTCCGACCCTTCGTCGAAGGTGGCGGTCGAGACGCTGTGTACCACCGGACTTGTCGTCGTTGCGGGCGAGGTGCGCTCGGAAGCGTATGTCGATATTCAATCCGTCGCCAGAAAAGTTATTGCCCGAATAGGCTACACCCGCGCCGAGCTGGGCTTCGAGGCGAGTTCGTGCGGGGTGGTGAGTGCCATTCACGAGCAGAGCCCCGACATCAACCAGGGGGTTGTTCGCGCCACCGAGCAGGAGCAGGGCGCGGGCGATCAGGGCATAATGTTCGGTTATGCGATCGACGAGACGCGCGAGATGATGCCTGCGACGGCCATTTTGTCGCACGTTATATTGAAGGAACTTGCCGACATTCGTCGGGGCGGCGAGGTGATGACCTATCTGCGTCCCGATGCCAAGAGCCAGGTGACGGTGGAATATGACGACGAGCGGCGGCCGCGGCGGGTTCACACCATTGTGGTGTCGACCCAGCACGACGAGGAGGCTTCGGTGGAGCGCATCAAAGAGGATGTGGCGGCCATATTGATCCCCCGGGTGAAGTTGCGGTTGGAGAAGGCGGGCGACAAGCTCTCGGAATTGATCGGCGACGACTACATTCTGCACGTCAATCCGACGGGCAAGTTCGTCATCGGCGGGCCGCACGGCGACACCGGGTTGACGGGGCGCAAGATCATTGTCGACACCTATGGCGGCCGTGGGGCGCACGGAGGGGGGGCTTTTTCGGGCAAGGATTGCTCGAAGGTCGATCGCTCGGCGGCGTATATGGCTCGCTGGATAGCTAAGAATATGGTTGCGGCGGGTGTCGCGACTCAGATGCTGGTTCAGCTGAGCTATGCTATCGGCATTGCGCAACCGCTGAGCATCTATGTTGATACTTACGGCACCTCCAAGGTTGATATGTCCGACGGCGAGATCGCTTTGCGCATCGGCCGGATGTTCGATTTGCGGCCTGCGTCCATTGTGCGGCGGTTCGGGCTGACCAACCCCATTTTCGAGGCCACGGCGGCTTATGGTCACTTCGGCAATCGGCCGTACACCCAGGACGGGGTGGAGTTTTTCGGCTGGGAAAAGCTGGACGCGATGGACGAAATTGCGAAGCAGTTTCAAACTAAAAATTAAATTTTTCGACTTTGCAGGGCAAAGTCGTTCGGCCCGCTGAAGCGGGGGAGCGGGCCGAAAAAAATCATTTTGATGAATAAAGTCAGAAATATAGCCATTATCGCCCACGTCGACCACGGCAAAACCACGCTGGTCGACAAAATGGTGCTCGAAGGGCAGCTGGTGAACAAAGATCTGACGCTCGACACGGGCGATTTGGAACGCGAGCGGGGGATAACCATCCTTTCGAAGAACGTGTCGGTCAACTATAACGGCCACAAGATAAACATCATCGACACCCCGGGCCACAGCGACTTCGGGGGCGAGGTGGAGCGGGTGCTGAATATGGCCGACGGGGTGTTGTTGCTCGTGGATGCGTTCGAGGGGACGATGCCGCAGACGCGCTTTGTGTTGCAAAAGGCTCTCTCGCTCGGCAAGAAGCCGATTGTTGTCATCAACAAGGTGGACAAGCCCAATTGCCGCCCCGAGTATGTTCACGAGCAGGTTTTCGACCTGATGTTCGACCTCGATGCCACGGAGGAGCAGTTGGATTTCCGCACCATTTACGGCAGTGCCAAGCAGGGCTGGATGTCGAACAAGCTGGGCGAGACAACGGACAGCATCGTCCCGTTGTTGGACGCCATCATCGACGATATTCCGGCACCCGAAGTGAGGGAGGGCACGCCGCAACTTTTGATAACATCGTTGGAGTTTTCGCCCTATATCGGCCGCATTGCCGTGGGAAAGCTGACGCGGGGCACGTTGAAAAGCGGACAGCAGGTTACTTTGGCCAAGCGGGATGGAGTCACGCAGACCAAAAGCCGCATCAAGGAGCTGATGGTGTTCGACGGGCTGGGTAAAACCAAGGTGGAGGAGGTGCAGTGCGGCGAAATTTGCGCGCTGGTGGGCATCGAGGGGTTCGAGATCGGCGACACGATCTGCGACTTCGAAAATCCCGAACCGCTCGAACCCATCGCCATCGACGAGCCGACGATGAGTATGCTGTTCACCATCAACGACTCGCCGTTCTTTGGCAAGGACGGGAAATTCGTCACATCGCGCCACCTCAAAGAGCGGCTCGATCGCGAGCTGGAGCGCAATCTTGCCCTGAGGGTCGAACCCGGAGCGACGGCCGACAGCTTTGTGGTGTTCGGTCGCGGGGTGCTGCATCTGTCGGTGCTCATCGAGACCATGCGCCGCGAGGGGTACGAATTGCAGGTCGGGCAGCCGCGCGTGATAGTCCGCGAAATAGAGGGGCAAAAATGCGAACCGGTCGAAGAACTCACCATCGACCTGCCTGAAGAGCACTCGGGGCGCGCCATCGAGATGGTGACGCGGCGACGGGGCACACTGCTCAAAATGGAGACCACGGGCGAGCGCACCCGACTCGAATTCGACATTCCCTCACGCGGTATCATCGGCCTGAGAAGCGGTCTGCTGACGGCGACAGCGGGCGAAGCCATAATGGCGCACCGGATGAAGGGCTTCGAGCCGTGGAAGGGCGACATCGAGATGCGCACCGCAGGCTCGCTAATCGCTATGGAGACGGGCACAGCGTACGCCTATGCCATCAATAAGTTGCAGGACAGGGGCAAATTTTTCATCGCCCCGGGGGACGAGATCTACGCCGGACAGGTGGTGGGCGAGAACACCCGCGCCGAAGATATGGTGGTCAACCTGACCAAGAGCAAGAAACTCACCAATATGCGCGCAAGCGGGTCGGACGAGAAGACGAGCATCGCTCCGCCGGTGTTGTTCTCCCTGGAAGAGGCGTTGGAGTATATCAAGGAGGATGAGTATGTCGAGGTGACGCCCCACGCGATGAGGTTGCGCAAGATCCTGCTCGACGAGAACGACCGCAAGCGGGCGAAATAGTTACTCTCTGATCAGCGACCGGATATTTTCGATCAACATAGCGACGGCAACCGAATTGAAGCCGCCCTCGGGGATTATCACGTCGGCCCAGCGTTTCGAGGGCTCGACAAACTCTTCGTGCATCGGTTTGACGGTCTGCAAATATTGACCTATCACCGATTCCATACTCCGTCCGCGGTCGTTCACGTCGCGCAGAATGCGACGTGCCAGCCTCACGTCGGCGTCGGTGTCGACGAACACCTTGATGTCCATCAGCCGACGAAGGGGTTCGTTCTCGAATATCAATATTCCGTCGACGATTATCACCCGCGCGGGCTTCACCGTTATGGTTTCGCCGGTGCGGTTGTGGTCGACGAACGAGTAGACCGGCATTTCGACCGGCACACCTTCGCGCAGGGCAGACAGGTGCTCGGTCAGCATCTCGGTGTCGAATGCGCGGGGGTGGTCGTAGTTTAGTTTGGCGCGCTCTTCCAGCGTCAGTTCGCTGTGCGCTTTGTAGTAGCTGTCGTGCGCCAGCACAGCCACGTGCTCGCCCTCGAAGGCGTCCAGCAGCCGCTTCACCAGAGTGCTCTTTCCGCTCCCCGACCCGCCGGCAACCCCTATGATCGTGACTTTCATCAGGCGTCTATATTCGCGTACCTGGCATTTTCTTCGATGAACTCGCGGCGGGGCGGAACATCGTCGCCCATCAGCATCGAGAACACGCGGTCGGCCTCGGTGGCGTTCTCCACCGTCACCTGCCGCAGGATCCTCGTCTCCGGATTCATCGTCGTATCCCACAGCTGTTCGGCATTCATCTCACCGAGACCCTTGTATCGCTGAATATGCACCCCCTTGTTTCCCATCTCTTCGACGGTTTTTTCCCGCTCTTCTTCGCTCCAGCAATATTGCTCCTTGTTGCCCTTTTTGACCAGATAGAGCGGGGGAGTGGCGATAAACACGTGCCCACCGTCTATCAGTTCGCGCATTTTACGGAAGAAGAAGGTCAGCATCAGCGTCGCAATGTGACTTCCGTCGACGTCCGCATCGGTCATAATGATTATCTTGCCATAGCGCAATTTCTCCAAGTTGAGAGCTTTGCTGTCCTCTTCGGTGCCGACGGTCACGCCGATGGCGGTGAACATATTTTTTATCTCCTCGTTCTCCCACATTTTGTGCTCCTGCGCCTTTTCGATATTGAGGATCTTGCCCCTCAAAGGCATAATGGCCTGAAACACACGGTCGCGTCCCTGCTTGGCGGTTCCGCCCGCCGAGTCGCCTTCGACAAAGAAAATTTCGGCCTTGTTCCTGTCCCGCGACGAGCAATCGGCCAACTTTCCGGGTAACCCCACACCGCTCAGCACGGTCTTTCGCTGCACCAGTTCCCTCGCATTCCGCGCCGCATAACGAGCCGTGGCCGCCAGAATAACCTTCTGAACAATAGCCCTTGCGTCCTTGGGATTCTCTTCCAGATAGTGCCCCAGCGCGGTCGCCAAAGCTCCATCCACAGCCGTCGCCACTTCGCTGTTGCCCAGCTTGGTCTTGGTCTGCCCCTCGAACTGGGGCTCCTGCACCTTCACCGACACCACTGCCGTCAGCCCCTCGCGAAAGTCGTCGCCCGAAATCTCGAACTTCAACTTGCTCAGCATTCCGCTCTCGTCCGCATACTTCTTCAACGTGCGGGTCAACGCCCTGCGGAACCCCGTCATATGCGTTCCACCCTCGATGGTGTTGATGTTGTTCACATACGAGTGGACATTCTCGGTAAATCCGGTGTTGTATTGCATCGCCACCTCCACCGGCACTCCGTCGCGCTCGGTGTCGAGATAGATAACGTCTTCCGTCAACTTCTCGCGGCTGGCATCCAGATATTGCACAAACTCCTTCAACCCGCCCTCGGAATAAAAAGCCTCCGTCCTGGCAGGCTCCTCCCTCAGATCGGTCAGCGACATCCTGATCCCCTTGTTCAGGAACGCCAACTCACGCAGCCTGCCAGCCAAAATATCGTATTCGTATTTGGTGACGCTGAATATGGTCGCATCGGGATGGAAAGTGATCTTGGTCCCCGTGGTCTTGCTCTCACCCACAACCTCCATCTTCGATGTCGGCGCACCGATGCTGTAACTCTGCCTGTAAATCTTACCGTCCCTGCGCACCTCGGCAACAAAATCGTCGCTGAGCGCATTCACGCAACTCATCCCCACACCGTGCAACCCGCCCGAGACCTTATAACTGTCCTTGGAGAACTTACCTCCGGCGTGCAAAACGGTCAACACAACCTCCAACGCGCTCTTGCCCTCCTTCTCGTGGAAATCGACGGGGATCCCGCGCCCGTTGTCCTCGACGGTTATCGAATTATCGGGATTGATGGCTACCTTGATCTCGTTGGCATAACCCGCCAACGCCTCGTCGATGGAGTTGTCGACAATCTCATAAACCAAATGGTGCAGACCCTTGATGCCGATGTCGCCAATGTACATCGCGGGCCTCTTGCGCACCGCCTCCAAGCCTTCCAGCACCTGAATGCTGGAGGCCGAATACTCTTCCTGATTCTTTATCTTTTCACTCATAACAATTTCAAATCAACCCAAAATAGCATTTATATCCAACTCCTCGATCCTGCCCTTGTTGAACCTTATTGTCCGCGACGGGAACAGCTGAATATTGGCCACATTGTGGGTGCTCATCACCACGGCGCACCCGCTTTTCGTAATGTCCTTAAACAGCCTCATAATGTCGTCGCCCGCCTCCGGATCGAGGTTACCCGTGGGCTCGTCGGCCAGGATCGCCACCGGATCGTTCAGCAACGCCCGCGCAATGGCCAGCCTCTGCTGCTCGCCGCCCGAGAGTTCGAACGGCATCTTGTACTCCTTATTCCTCAATCCCACCTTATTCAGCACCTCGTCCGCGCGATGCAACATATCGGGCCGGTTCCGCCAACCCGTGGCCCTGAGCACAAACAGCAAATTCTCCAGCACCGTCCTATCCGTGAGCAACTGATAGTCCTGAAACACCACCCCCAGCTTTCTGCGCAGATAGGGAATATTTTTTCTCCTGATGTTCGCCAGATCGTATCCCGCAACAACTCCCAGCCCCTCCAACAAAGGCACCTGGGCATATAGCGTCTTGAGCAGCGTGCTTTTGCCACTGCCGACTCTGCCGATGAAATAGACCAGCTCGCCCTGCCGGACAACGAGGTCGACGTCCGAGAGCACCTTCTCGCCCAGCTTCTTGTAATTGCCAGCCGTCAGCCGCCGTCCCACCACGTTCGAGTGGTAGACGTTCACGTTTCTGAGCTCTATGACTTTCTCTGTACGCATTTAGCGCACAAAGATAGCGAAAAATTACGAATTACGAGTTACGAATTACGAGTTTTTTCCACCTCAGATAGCCCATAACTGCGAGCACGGAATACAAACCATAGAGCCCCGCCGTGAGGGGAATATCCTTATAGATATAGAGGCCGCAGGTGACCACGTCGACCGCCAACCACACCAGCCACTGCTCGACCATCTTGCGCGACAACATCCACATCGCAACAACGCTCGCCGCGGTCGTCAGCGCATCCCACACCGGCACCGTGCTGTCGGTGAAGCGCACAAGCACAAAGTGGATGGCAAAAAAGACGGCAATACCCACAACCGTCAACGTGGGAACCAGCCGCAAAGGGGTGTGGGCGATCGGAAATCTGCGCTTACTCCTGCGGCTCCAAAAGACCAGCCCGTACACCCCCGCCAGGATGTAATAGCCGTTCATCGCAGCGTCGGCATACAACCCGCTCCGATAGTACAGCACGCCGTGGACGAGGGGCATCAACAGCCCCACCACCCACAGCAATATGCTGGCCCGATACTCCAGCCACAGGTAGAGCAGCCCGAGCGCAACGCCAACTATTTGAAGAACCAACTTAATGTCCATAGTCTGAGATTGCCACGTCGCGCTATGCGCGGCAGTCTAAAATTATTAAAAGCGCAGAGTCACATTGCCTATGAAATTGGCACCTGCCTGCGGGAAATAGGCTATCTGGCCGCCGCCCCAATCGTACCCGAAGCTCGAATAGCGCGCATCGAACAGGTTGTTCACCGTAACCCCCAACTCGACCCGCCCGAAGTCGTAACCGGCGCGCAGAGTGGTGACACAATAGTCGGGCAGCTTCAACTCGCCCGCATTGGTAACGTACTGAGCACCCACATAGTTGGTCTGCAACGCGCCGCGGAACTTGCCGAAACTCAACTCAAAGATGTTTCCCGCCACCACATCGGGCGAATAGGCCAGGTCGTGTTCGTCCACGCGATTGCGCGAAAAGGTTGCAAAAACCCTCCACGTCAACCACTCTGCCACGCGCCACGAAGCCTCGATTTCCACCCCCGCGCGATAGCTGTCGGCAATATTTTCGGCCAACAACTCACCTATGTCATTCACCTCGCCCGTCGGCACCAGCTGGTCTTTGTACTTCATATAATAGAGGTTCACGCCCGCCGTCACGCGCCGGCCCGAGAACTCATAGCCTGCCTCCCAGTCGGTCAGCCGCTCGTGACGGGGCTCGACGTCGAAACGTGCGTTGGTGTAGTTATCTCTCGTGGGCTCCTTGTGCGCGATGCCCAGCGAGGCGTAGATGCTGTGGTGGCCCGCCGTATAGTGCGCTCCTACCTTGGGATTGACAAAGTTGAACACCCGCGCTACATCCAATGCCTGCAACCGGCCGTTGATCCAGTCCCACGTGTCGTTCGCGCCGTCGATGCGGTGGTCGATGTGGCGGAACTGCACGTCGCCCCACAGGTTAAGCCCCTCGGCTATCTCCCACGAAGCCTTGGCAAATGCGCTCAGGTCGTTCTTGGCCGACGAGTTGCGATAGTATTCGTGGAGCGGATCGAGCGGTGCGGCATAGTTCTCCACCCAAGTCACCTGCCCGAAGTGGTCGCCGCTGTAACGATTGAACGCCGCGCCGAAAACAGCGTCCAGCCGCTCGCCGTCGAAGGTTGCCGAGGCCAGAAGGCCGCCGAAGTCGTTCCACATCTTTTTGCGCCTCACCAGATTGCTCTCGTCCCCTTCGAGCCCGTATTCCATCAGAGTGCGCCCATCCTTATATTCCTCATAATAGCCGTCGCCGCGAGTGTAATGTCCCGTCACGTTCAGGTTCCATCGGTTGCTAAGCCGTTGATCGACAATGAGTTGGAAGTTGTATTGGGTGTAAAAATCTTTTTGGTCGGGATAGTACACTCCCGGGCGTATCTCGCCTGCCGAGTTATATGTCCGGCCGAACTCCTTCATCTGTTCTTTGGTGACGCCGTTCCAGGCGTGATAGGTGGCTTCGTGGCCGCCGAACGAGAGCAGTTTCACCGTGGTAGTGCGTCCGAACCAGCCCCCTTGGACAAAATAGCTCTTCATATCGGCACTCGCGCGGTCGACATATCCATCCGAGCCGATGTTGGTCAACCGGCCGCCGAACGCCCACCGTCCCACCTGTCCCGTGCCGAACCGGATGCTCTCGCGATGAGTATTAAAAGAGCCGTAACTGCCCGCAATTTCGGCGAACGGGGTGGGGGAGAGCGGCTCGGTGGTGATGTTGATGCTGCCCCCGAACGCTCCCGCACCGTTGGTCGAGGTACCCACGCCTCGTTGTATCTGGATGCTTCCCGCGCTGGCGGCGATGTCGGGGGTGTTGACCCAATAGAGTTTGTGCTCCTCGGCGTCGCCCAGCGGAATGCCGTTGGCGGTGACGTTGATTCGTGTTCCGTCGGTTCCGCGGATGCTCACCGAGGTGTACCCAATGCCCGTTCCCGCATCGCTTGTCGCCACGACGGAGGGTGTACCCGTCAGCATCGAAGGCACATCGCCCACATCTTTGGTCAGGCGCGAAATGGCCTCTCGGTCGAGGTCGGAATGAGCGACAGGCGTTTTGTCGCTGGCACGAATAGCGGAAACGGTGATGGTCTGGACGCGCAAAGTGTCTGACACCTGCGCGGTTGCGCCGCTTGCCAGAACGGCAAGCACGGTCGCTAAAAACAGCTTCTTCATTTTCTTTTCCTCCGCCGGAATTACCCGGATCAGGTTCAATGGGTGTGATCTCAGCCCCCACAACAGGGACACCCCAAAAATTCGAAGACAAAAGTAATATAAATTAGCGATTAGCGATTAACTATTAGCATTTTTTTCGGCCGCCTCCCGCATTCTAAACTCTCTTATATACCGCGGCTGTGCGACAAACATTATATATGCTCACGTGGTTGCCGTCGAACGTAAAGTGCTCGCCCTTCGTCAGCCGCCCCTGCCCGCCGAACTCGGTATCGTCCGTCGACAACACAAGCTCATATTTCCCCGCCTCGGGTACCTCTATAATATAGTCCGCCACCGACACCGACGGGCTCCAATTGAAGACAAACACCAGCTCCCCGCGCGAAAAGACCATCGTTTGCGTCCCCTCGTCCATCTGCAACCGCCGCGGATAGACATCGTCCAGAACCCCGAACCGCTTAACCGCAGAGATCATCGCCCTGTCGAACGCCAGCAACTGCGAATAGCGCAAAAACGGACTGTCGGCCAGGCTCCACTGCCGCCGCGCGTGTGCATAGCTCCACCCGTTGCCTTCACGCGGAAAATCTATCCACTCGGGATGGCCGAACTCGTTGCCCATAAAGTTCAGGTAGGCCGTTCCCCCCGCCGCAATCGTCACCAGCCGTATCATCTTGTGCAACGCCACGCCCCTGTCTATCACCAGATTGGGCATATCGCGCGACATCGACGAGTACATCTCCTTGTCCATCAGCCGAAACGCAATGGTTTTGTCGCCCACCAACGCCTGATCGTGGCTCTCGGCATAGGCAACGGTACCCACGTCGGGCAGCCGGTCGGTGAGTATCCCCCAGATTTTCCAGATATTCCACTGTTCGTCGGGCACCTCTTTGAGCATCTTGATCCAAAAATCGGGGATCGCCATTCCCAGCCGATAGTCGAAGCCCACGCCGCCGTCCTCTATCGGCGCGGCCATTCCGGGCATTCCGCTCACATCCTCGGCTATGGTCACCGCCCGCGGACGGAAGTCGTGGATCAGTTTGTTGGCCAGCGTGAGGTACAGGATCGCATCTTCGTCGACGTCGGCCCCGAAAAACTTCTCCCTGCTGTCGAACTCGGTGTAGCCGTGATGATGGTACACCATCGAGGTCACGCCGTCGAACCGAAACCCGTCGAAGCGGAACTCGTCGAGCCAGAACTTAACATTGGAGAGCAAAAAATGGAGCACTCCGTCCTTGCCGTAGTCGAACAGCAGGCTGTCCCAATATTTCTGATAGCCAGCCTCGCCCGATTTGGAGTAGAGATGGTCGCTTCCGTCCAGCTCGGCCAGCCCCTCGTTGAAGTTTTTCACATAGTGGGCGTGCACCAGGTCCATCACCACCGCTATGCCCAGTTCGTGAGCCCTTTTTATCAACATTTTCAGCTCCTCGGGCGTGCCGCAACGCGAACTGACGGCAAAGAAGTTGGCCACGTGATAGCCGAAACTGCCATAATAGGGATGCTCCGCCACGGCCATCAGTTGCACCGTGTTATAACCCTCCTGGGCGATGCGCGGCAATATATTTTCGGTAAATTCGACATAAGTACCCACCCCTTCGCGCTCCTGCGCCATCCCCACGTGCGCCTCGTAGATAAGCAGCGGCCTTGGCGGAGTGAAGTCGTCGCCGCTCCAATCGAACGGTTCGGGATTCCAAAATTGTGCCGTGTAGTCTTTAGTTTCGTCGTTCTGCACCACCCGCCGCGCATAGGCCGGAATGCGATCGTGCCAGCCATTCGCTCCGTGAACGTGAATCTTATACAACGATCCGTGCCGCAGTTCGAACATTCCGTCGGGCAAAAACACACTCCAAACACCTTCCGCGCCCCTCTCCAGCCGCAACGAAGTGCGCTCCCAATTGTTGAAATCGCCGAATAAAAAGACGTCGTACGCCTCCGGAAGCCACTCCCGAAACCACCATCCGGCCAACCTGTCGTCCCTTTGAAAACCGAAATAGCGATAGCCGTTGGCAAACTCACACAGATCGCCCAACTGTGCCGACTTGTCACGATACCTTTCATAACGGGACATCAACACATTCTGGACCGGTTCCAACCACGGGTCCTTTTCGACTATTGCCAATCGTTTTTTCATAGGGCTAAAATTACAAAAAAATTTGTAATTTTGCAAAAATCTAACTCTGAGCTTATGTTTAAAAATCAACCCAAAGGACTCATCGCGGCCGCGCTCACCAATATGGGCGAACGGTTCGGATTCTACATTATGATGGCCATCCTGACGCTGTTCATCTCCGCCAAGTTCGGACTGGACGAGATCACGGCAGGCTACATCTATTCGGGCTTCTACGCCTCTATCTACCTTCTCGCCCTTGTCGGCGGATTGATCGCCGACAGGACCAAGAAGTACAAGGCCACTATTATGTGGGGCCTCGTCGTGATGGCTGTCGGCTACTTTCTGATAGCCATTCCGACGCCCACTCCGGTGCCCAGTTTGACGTTGTATTTGGGGCTCACCTGTCTGGGATTGCTGGTTATTGCGTTCGGCAACGGTCTGTTCAAGGGCAATTTGCAGGCTTTGGTTGGGCAGATGTACGACCGGAGCGGATTGGAGGAGAAGCGCGAGAGCGGGTTCCAGATTTTCTATATGTTCATCAATATCGGTGGCTTTTTTGCACCGTTCATCGCCATCGGGGTACGGAATTGGTGGCTGGCCAGGCACGGTTTCGACTACAACGGCAACCTGCCCGCCCTGTGTCACGAGTATCTCGGCAGTGGGGGAGAGATGGCGGGCGCGGGGCTTTCGAACCTCACCGAGTGGGCAAATGCTGCGACGCTGAGCGGCTCTCCGGTGACCGATCTGGGTGCGTTTTGTAACGATTATTTGAATGTTTTCAACCACGGGTTCCAGTATGCGTTCCTGGCGGCGGTGGTTATGATGGCGGTTTCGCTGGCGATATATCTTCTCAACAGGGGCAAGTTTGCCGATCCGGCCTCGTCGAAGGACAAGTCGACTGCAACGGCCGCCGAGATAAAGATGAGTGCCGACGAGATCCGTCAGCGGTTGTATGCCCTGTTTGCGGTGTTCGGCATCGTAATCTTCTTTTGGCTGTCGTTCCACCAGAATGGATACTCGCTGAGCTATTTTGCCAGGGATTATGTCAATCTGGATGTTATCGACTTCACGATTTTTGGCTTTTCGATCAAGGGGGCCGAGATTTTTCAGGCGGTCAATCCCTTCTTCGTCGTGGTGCTGACCCCCATTATTATGTGGTTCTTCGGGTGGTTGAAAGGTCGCGGGAAGAACATTTCGACCCCGATGAAGATCGGCATCGGGATGGGTATCGCTGCGGCGGCCTATCTGCTTTTGATGCTCTTCTCGCTCGCTTTGCCGTCGAAGGCCGAGTTGGGCGGAATGACCGCGGGCGAGGTGCAGAGCGTGCTCGTCACGCCGTGGGTTATGATCGGGTTGTACTTTATTTTGACCGTTGCCGAGTTGTTTATTTCGCCGCTCGGGTTGGCATTCGTATCGAAGGTTGCTCCGCCGCATATGCAGGGTCGGATGCAGGGCTTTTGGCTGGCGGCTACGGCTGTGGGCAACGCGTTGCTGTTCGTCGGCGGCATTTTGTACACCCACGTACCCATTTGGGCAACTTGGTTGGTGTTTGTGGCGGCTTGCTCGGCGTCTATGATAGTTATGTTGAGTATGGTCAGGTGGCTTGAGAGAGTGACTAAGTGAGGTATTTTTTGACACTCTCTTATCTCGGGACGGCGTACCACGGTTGGCAACGACAACCGGGTGCGCCGTCTGTTCAGGGGGCTGTGGAGGATGTTTTGTCTCGGTTGCTGGGTGCGCCCACTCCTGTGGTGGGGTGCGGCCGCACCGACACGGGAGTGCACGCCCGCCGCTATGTTTGTCATTTCGATGTTGCTTCTGTCATCCCGAACGAGCGAAGCGACCTCGACAGCTTCCTGTACCACGCCAACGCAATGCTTCCGGCCGATATTGCGCTGGTCGATTTGCAGCCCGTGGCGGATGATGCCCACGCCCGTTTCGACGCGTTGGAGCGCGAGTACACCTATGTTATCAGCACGTCGAAGGACCCTTTTCGCGTCCTGACTAGTTGGCACTATTCGGTGCCGTTGGATGTCGGGGCGATGAATGTGGCGGCGGCGCGGCTTTTGGAGCACCGCGATTTCACTTCGTTTGCCAAGCTGGGGTCGGACAACAGGACCAATATTTGCGACGTCGGGTATGCGGGGTGGAGCGAGGAGGGTCACATTTTGAGCTTCACTATTCGTGCCGACCGGTTTTTGCGCAATATGGTTCGGGCGATTGTGGGGACGTTGGTGGATGTGGGTCGCGGAAAGTTGACGGTGGAGCAGTTCGAGACCATCATCGCTTGCCGGACCCTCACCTCCGCCACAGCTCCTGCCCACGGCCTGACCCTGAGCGGAGTGAGGTATTGATGAATTTACAACGAGTACAACGCTTCGGGCGCGATATCTATGCCATCCGACCACTCTACGGTCCAATCGGAAAGGTGAAAATTTCGGAAATTTTCGACATCCTGCAACGGCTGTAAAATTCCGGTAAAATCGTAATCCTCCAGATCGACGGTCTTTTCAATCCCGTCGCTGAACGTCAGAGAGATTTTGTGTCCTCCCGCCCACGTTGCATTTGTCACCCAAAGCGGTTCCATAGTCATTCAACTCAAAGGTTCGATGGTCTTCAGATACGGCACTCCCCGAACAATTTTTCGTCAAAAGTGCCCGAATTGACGAAACAAATTTTTCGTCAGCGTGGTGCAGGTTTTGCGCCGACCGTAAATTGAGAGAGCGGGGATAGTACAAATAGTACAGCCCCGCTCTCGAAATAAGGAGGTGCGAAAGATGCCCGCGCTCACGAAAAATCACTGTTTCGCTTCGATGCAGAGGGTGGCGTGGGGCACGATGCGGAGCCGTTCGGCGGGGATCAGTTTACCGGTTTCGCGGCATATCCCGTATGTCTTGTTCTGGATGCGAATGAGTGCGGCTTCCAGGTGTTGAATAAACTTCAGCTGCCGTTGCGCAAGACGCCCGCTCTCCTCTTTCGACAATGTGGCGGCTCCCTCTTCCAGGACCTTGAAGGTGGGCGAGGTGTCTTCCGTATCGTTGTCGGCCGAGTGGGTCATCGTCGAGTGCAGGAGTTCATAGTCGGCTCTTGCTTTCTCCAATTTTTCGAGAATTATGGCCTTGAATTCCTGCAATTCACTATCCGAATATCTGGTCTTTTCTTCCATAGCAATCAAAATTAAATAAAATTTATCACTTGACCAAATTTATCGCGATTTTTACCGCCACTCCGTCGATGTCGAACTGCTGAACGAACTGCCCCGCGGGATCCGAAGAGGTTGTCACGCTCACCGCAAGCACCTGACCTGCGATGTATCCGGCCTCGCTTTCGAGGCTCTGGGCAACCATCGGCACGCTCTCCACAACCACTTCCACCTTGTCCGTCACCTCCAACCCGCTCTCTTTTCGCAGGTTTTGAATGCGGTTGACCAGCTCGCGCGCCGTGCCTTCGCGAAGCAGACTGTCGGTCAGGGTCACGTCCAGCGCAACGGTCAACGAGCCCTCGGTCGCCACCAGCCAGCCGGGCATATCTTCGCTCGTGATCTCGAAGTCGGCGCGTTCCAAGGTGAGCGATTGTCCGTCGATGGTCAGACCGATAGCACCTTCGCTCTCCACCCGCGCAATGTCTTCCTGCGAAAACCCTGCCACAAATGCGGCGATGGCCTTCATTTGGGCACCATATCGCTTGCCGAGCGTCTTGAAGTTGGGCTTTATCTGCTTGGTTATCATCCCCGCCGTGTCGCGTATCAGCTCCAATTCCTTCACGTTTACTTCACTCAGGATCAGCGACTTTACGGCTTCGATGCGTCGGGCCATAGCGTCGTCCAGCACCGGTACGACGATGCGCGACAGCGGTTGACGAACTTTGATACCCACCTTTCGTCGCAAGGCCAGCACCATCGACGACGCCTGCTGGGCCAGCGCCATTATCTGCTCCAACTCGCTATCTATCAACGAGCTGTCGGCAACGGGGAATGCTGTAAGATGCACCGAATCCGGCTTGCCGCCCGCAACGTCGCCCCACAACCGCTCGGCGTAGAACGGGGCGAAGGGGGCAATGAGACGCGCAACAGTTTCGAGACAGGCGTGCAACGTTTGATAGGCCGCCAGCTTGTCGCGGTCCATTCCGCCACCCCAGAAACGTTTGCGATTGAGCCTCACGTACCAGTTCGACAGATTTTCGTCCACAAATTCGGCTATGGCACGCGCCGCCGGAGTGGGGTCGTAGTCTTCCAGCCTCTCCGTCACCTCTGCGACCAGGCTGTTCAACAACGATATGACCCAACGGTCGATCTCCGGTCGCTGGGCCACGGGCACCATCTCTTCGCGCCCCGTGAATCCGTCGACATTGGCGTAGAGTGCAAAGAATCCATAAGTGTTGTACAGCGTCCCGAAGAACTTGCGGCGCACCTCGTCCACTCCGTCGGCGTCGAACCGCAGGTTGTCCCACGGCTGCGAGTTGCTCATCATATACCACCTCACCGCGTCGGCACCGTACTTGTCCATCATCTCGAACGGATCGACCCCGTTGCCCAGCCGTTTGGACATTTTGTTGCCGTTTTTGTCCAGCACCAACCCGTTGGAAATAATATTTTTGAACGCGACCGAATCGAACAGCATCACCGCCAGCGCGTGGAGCGTGAAGAACCATCCGCGGGTTTGATCGACCCCCTCGGCAATGAAGTCGGCGGGGAACAGTTTGCCGAAGAAATCGTCGCCATCGATGTCGAACGGGAAGTGCTCCTGCGCGTATGGCATCGCCCCGCTGTCGAACCACACGTCTATCAGATCAGGCTCGCGCCGCATCGGCAGACCCTTATCGGAAACCAGCACAATCTCGTCCACGTAAGGCCGATGCAGGTCGGTCACTTCGAAACCGCTCTTCATAAAGCCTTTTTGCACTGCCCGCTCTATCTCTCGCCGCAGCTCGTCCACACTGCCGATGCACTTCATTTCGCCGTAGTCTTCCGTCGCCCAGATAGGCAGGGGAGTGCCCCAAAAGCGGCTTCGCGACAGGTTCCAGTCCACCAGCCCTTCGAGCCACTTGCCGAAACGGCCGCTCCCGGTGCTCTCCGGCCGCCAATGAATTGTGTTGTTCAGCTCTATCAGCCTCTCCTTGACCGCCGTCGTGCGAATAAACCAGCTGTCGAGAGGATAGTACAACACCGGCTTGTCAGTCCGCCAACAGTGGGGATAGTTGTGGGTGTATTTCTCTATCTTGAACGCCTTATTTTGACTTTTCAGATACACCGCCAACTCGACATCCAGCGATTCGCGCTCCGCATCGTCGCCGTACTCCGCCTTAACGTACCGCCCCGCCCAGGGTGAATAGAGCTCCACATCGACATTGGCCGGATCCAACTCTTCGACGGGCCAAAACCGCCCTTTCCTGTCGACCAGCGGTTGCTTCTTGCCTCCCAGATCGGTCACAAACAACCCTGCTATCCCCGCGGCCTGCGCCACCCGCATATCGTCCGCCCCGAACGTCGGCGCAATGTGCACTATGCCCGTTCCGTCCTCGGTGGTCACATAGTCGCCCGCGATCACCCGAAACGCATCGCCGTCGGGCCGCACCCACGGCAACAGCTGCTCATAACGCATCCCAACCAGGTCGGCACCCTTGCACTCTTTTACGATTTTATGCTCGGCCTTGGCAAAATACTTTTCGACCAACGCTTTGGCAAGGATCACGGTCTGCGGCGCATCGGAATAGGGGTTGTGGCACTCCACCTCCACATAATCTATCGCAGGATTGACCGCCAGCGCAGTGTTCGACGGCAGGGTCCACGGCGTTGTCGTCCACGCCAGAAAAAACTTATTATCGGAACCGACAACCCTAAACTGCGCCGTCACCGACGTGTCCTTCACATCACGATAGCACCCGGGCTGGTTCAGCTCGTGGTTGCTCAGCCCCGTTCCCGCCGCCGGAGAATATGGTTGAATGGTGTAACCCTTATAGAGCAGCCCCTTGTCGTAAAGCTGCTTCAACATCCACCACAAGGTCTCGATATAGTCGTTTTCGTAGGTCACATAAGGGTCTGACATATCCACCCAATAGCCCATCCGGCGCGTCATCTGCTCCCACACGCCCGTGAACTCCATCACCGCCTCGCGACACGCGCGGTTATAGTCTTCTATCGAGATTTTTGTCCCGATGTCATCTTTGCTGATGCCGAGTTTCTTCTCCACCCCCAGCTCGACGGGCAGTCCGTGGGTATCCCAACCCGCCTTGCGCCTCACGAAGTAGCCCTGCTGGGTCTTGTAGCGGCAAAACACGTCCTTGATGGTCCGCGCCATCATATGGTGAATGCCCGGCATACCGTTGGCCGACGGGGGTCCTTCGTAAAAGACAAACGGTTTGCCGTCGCAACGCTCGTCCAGCGAGGCTTCGAAAGTCTTTTCGGCATCCCACTTTTCCAGCACCTCGCTGGCCACCCGCACCAGGTCCAGGCCCTTATATTCGTTGAAATTGCTCATCTGAAAACGTTTAAGGTGCAAAGATAAAAAAAATCGACTTGCTTCGCAAGTCGTGTCGCCCCCGAGGGGGGTGGGGGCGACAAAAAAATTATTATCTTTGTCCCTTCATATTGACGACCCAAATGAAAATCACCGATTTCGATGTTGTGACGGGCACGGCCGCCCACGAGCAGTTTGCGCCCCAGATCGTTGCCGAGATGGCCGACAGTGCGCGTGCCCGCGGTACGGGCATCGCCAAGCGTTCAGCGGAATATGTTGCGGGCAAGTTGCGCGACGGCAAGGCAGTGATAGCCTTCCACCGTCCGACGGGCGAGTGGGCGGGCTTCACCTACATCGAAACGTGGGGTCACGGCCGCTATGTGGCCAATTCGGGGCTCATCATCAACCCCAAGTTTCGCAAGATAGGGTTGGCGCGGGCGATCAAGACCAAGGCTTTTTTCCTGTCGCTGAAGAAATTCCCGGGGGCGAAACTTTTCGGCCTCACGACGGGATTGGCGGTGATGAAGATCAATTCGAGCCTCGGGTACCGGCCCGTTCCGTTCAGCGAGTTGACCCACGACGACGAGTTTTGGGACGGGTGCCGCAATTGCATCAATTATCCCATTTTGGAGATGAAGGAGCGGGGCGCGTGCCTATGTACGGCTATGCTGTTCGATCCGGAGGTAGACCACGTCAAGGCGTCGCTGTTGGCGGGTGAGTTGTTTAATATAATGGAGGATATAAGTAAATGAAAAAGGTTGTACTTGCATTCAGTGGTGGTTTGGACACCTCTTATAGTGCGATATATTTGCGTGAAGAGATGGGATTGGAGGTTCACGCGGTGTTGGCCGACACGGGTGGTTTTTCGGCCGACGAGCTCGCTCTGATCGAGCGGCGGGCCAAGGCGTTGGGCGTAGAGAGCTATCGTGCGCTCGATGTCGCTCAGGAGTATTATCGCGACCAGATCCGGTTTATGGTTTACGGCAATGTGCTCAAGAACGGCACGTACCCCATTTCTGTCAGCTCGGAGCGCATTTCGCAGGCGGTGGCTGTGGCGGAGTATGCAAAGAGCATCGGGGCGGACTATCTGTGCCACGGCTCGACTGGTGCTGGCAACGACCAGGTGAGGTTCGATATGATTTGGGGCACACTTGCGCCGCAGATTCCGATAATCGCGCTGATTCGCGAAAAACGCCTCACGCGCGACGAGGAGATAGAGTATTTGCGCGCTCACGGGGTCGATTTCGACTTCAAGAAGGCCGAATATTCCATCAATCAGGGGCTTTGGGGCACCTCGGTGGGTGGTCGCGAGACCCTTTCGTCCTCCGAGACCCTGCCCGAAAGTGCTTATCCGTCGCAACTCACTCAGGCCGAGCCGAAGCGCGTCACGCTCACCTTCGAAAAAGGAGAGTTTGTGGGCATCGACGGCCGGATTTTCGATGATAAAGTGCAGGCCATCAGAGAGTTACAGTCCATCGCCGCCCCCTATGCCATCGGTCGCGATATGCACGTTGGCGACACCATCATCGGTATCAAGGGTCGCGTCGGGTTCGAGGCCGCCGCGCCGCTCATCATTATTAAGGCCCACCACACGCTCGAAAAGCACACCCTTGCCAAGTGGCAACTGTTTTGGAAGGACCAGTTGAGCGCGTTTTACGGCAATTGGCTGCACGAGGGGCAATATTTCGATCCTGTGATGAGAGATTTGGAGGCGTTTTTGGAGTCGTCGCAGCGCACGGTCAGCGGCGATGTTTATGTCGAGTTGCACCCCTATCGCTTTGTGGTTGTGGGCATTTCGTCGCCTCACGATTTGATGTCGTCAAAGTTCGGCGCTTATGGCGAGGTGATGAGCGATTGGACGAGCGCGGATGTCGAGGGTTTCGGTCGCATCTTCGGGTTGCAAAACAAGATCTATCGGCGCATCAACGAGTAGCTTCTTCGAAAAATTTCCACAGGTTGTCGCCCTTGGGGGGTGGAGCAACCACGGTGAGGGGTTCTTTTCGCACCGGATGGAGGAACGACAGCGAGCGCGAGTGGAGTGAAATTCCGCCCCCTTCGATGCTTCGCTTGGCTCCGTATTTCAGGTCGCCGCGAATGGGCGCGCCTTCCCGCGCAAATTGGGCGCGGATCTGGTGGTGGCGACCCGTAATTAGCTGAACCTCATAGAGATAGTAGTTTTTGCTGCCCGCTATCATCCGGTAGTTGAGCGTTGCCTCTTTGCTGTCCCGCACAGGCGAAATGTGCGCTCGCGAACGGTTGTTACGGGGGTCGCGGGCGATGTGGTGCACCAACGTTCCCTGCTCGGCCGGCAGCAGCGATTCGGTTATCGCCCAATAGGTTTTCTCGACGGCGCGATCTTTCACCATTTCGTTCATTCGGACGAGGGCTTTCGACGTTTTGGCAAACACTATCGCGCCGCTCACGGGCCGGTCTATTCGGTGCACCACACCCAGGAATACGTCGCCGGGCTTGTTGTCCCGACGTCTCAAAAACGCTTTCACAGCATCTTCCAGCCCTGTTTCGCCTGCCGCGTCGGCTTGCACCAGATCGCCTGCACGCTTGTTCGCCACCAACAGGTGGTTGTCTTCGTAGAGAATGTCGGTTGTCGAAAAATCTATCATAGCTGGAATTGGAAAGGTAGCAGGTCTGCAGCCGAATCGACCGTCGAAGCGGTACTGTCGCTACACATTATGATGCGGATGGGACTGTTTTGCCGCCGCTCGGTGTCGAGCAACACCTGACGACACTGGCCGCACGGATAACACTCCCTTTCGCCGGGCTGCGACGCTATGGCGATGGCCACTACGGGGTCTTTGGCGTAGTGTGCTTGCCAGTGAAAGAGGAGGGTCCGTTCGGCGCACATCGTTGCGGGGAAAACTTCGCTCTCCTGGTTGGCCCCAGTGAGGATTTTGCCGCTTTTGAGGCGTGCCGCCGCTCCCACCCGGAAGCGCGAATAGGGCGCGTGGGCGTTTCCGCACGCTTTTTTTGCCGCTTCGGCAAGTTCCTTGTCGGCGGCGGGCAGTTCGCTCGTCGCCCCGAACGCTTCGTAATCGAAAATGTATTGTTTTTTCATAGTCTGTTTTCTTTTTCAGCCCGCCTCGTCGCGCGCAACATATGCCTCTTTCCCATCGCTCCGGCGAGTTTTTCAACCGCGAAGCCTGCTGCCTGCAATGCCCGCTTCACCGTCCCTTTGGCCGAGTAGGTCGTCAGCACGCCCCCTTCCGCCATCGCCTCGAACACGCGCCGGAACAGCTCCTCGCTCCACAATTCGGGCTGGGTTTCGGGCGAAAACGCATCCCAAAACACTATTTGCGGTGATAGCAAATCAAAACAATCGAGCACATCCACCTGCAACTTCAGCAGCCTGAACCCCTGCGAGATCTGCGTCCATTCGCCCCACGGCGCAGCGTGCATCTCCCGAAAGCGCACATCGTCGGTGTAGCCCAACTGCGCCGCAATCTCCTCGGGCACAGGGTGGAGCTCCACCCCCATATAGTCGACCGACCGCCCCGTCCGCTCGGCTTCGAGCAGCGTCAGCCAGGCGTTCAGTCCGCTCCCGAAACCCATTTCTAATATTTGCCGTGATAGCGGTGCATCTTTCGCACCTCCTCGGTTCTCGCTCGGGGCCGTACCGGTATGTACTGTCCCCTCGCTCGCCCATTCGGTCGGTACAAAATCTGCACCACTCTGACGGCAAATAGGTTCGTAATTGAGCCCCGCCTCGATAAACACGTGGCGAGCTTCGCCCATCGCTCCTCGGGTGGAGTGATAGGTTTCGCCGAACGCCTCCGACATCAGTGTCGAGGAACCGTCGTCCGTACCTCTTATTATCTGAATAGAACGAATTTGGCCGATACGTTATAGGTTATGGTTATGTCCTGCATATCTATCTGTTGCTCGGCCGTTCCCTGCTCGTAGACGGTGTCGGCGGAGGTGTAAACGCCCATTGCACGCACCTTCATTGCGGGCAGATAGCTGTTTTCATAATAGCCATTGTCGATTATCCACACCGCGGGGCCGATCTTTTGGTCGACTGCTCTGGCGAGTGTCTCGGCTGTTGCGCGAGCATTTTTCACCGCTTCGATGCGTGTTTGTTCGCGCAGGTTCTCTATTTGACTGTGCGACACCTTGGTGACGGAAGCTTCGGTCACGTTCATTTCGCCCAGCAGTTCGAACACACTGCCCAGCGTCCACACGTCGCCCACCAACAGTTCGTAGCTTCGGCGCGAGTCTGCATCGGTTTTTTTGCGGGGTGCGAGATTTTGGCTGGTCACTTTCAGCGCTTTTGCCACGTCGATGCCCAGCACGGTCAGTTCGCTTTTCATCCGCGATTCGAGCTGGTTGACGCTTTGGCCCTTGACGAGACCGTCTTTGAGAACGATGGAGAGGTAGATTTGGTCGGGCGTCACCTTTTTTTCGGCTTTTCCGTTCACCTGCACCGCCTCTTCGTACTGCCATTGGCTCGGTTGAGCGTTCGCGACGGCCACGGCAACTGCCATAACCGCCAGTAAAATCATCTTTTTCATCTCTTTATAAGTTTAACAACGTTTTCGACGTGGTGTGTGTGCGGGAACATATCGACCGGCTGCACCGCAACTATCTCATAATTTTCCGCCATCAAAGCCAGGTCGCGTGCCTGGGTGGCGGGGTTGCAACTCACGTAAACGATGGTTTGCGGCGCGGCCCTCAGAATCACATCTATCACGGGCCCATCGACTCCGGCACGCGGCGGATCGAGGATTATCACGTCCGGCCGCCCGTTTTGCGCCACAAAGTCGTCGGTCATCACGCGCCGCATGTCGCCCGCAAAAAAGCGTGTATTGGTTATCCCGTTCAGGGTCGAGTTCACCCGCGCATCGTCTATCGCTTCGTCGACATACTCCACTCCGACGACCATCGCCGCATCCCCGGCAACGAAATTGGCGATCGTTCCCGTACCTGTATACAAATCGTAGACCGTTTCAGTTCCCGTCAGCCCCGCAAACTCCCTGACCACCTTATACAGTTCGTACGCTTGGGCCGAGTTGGTTTGATAGAAACTCTTGGCCCCTATTTTGAATCGCAACCCCTCCATCTGTTCGAAGATGTGGTCGCGCCCGCTGTGCAGTATCGCCGTTTGGTCACCCAGCGAGTCGTTCAGCTTCTCGTTGACGATGTACATCAGCGAAGTGATGTCAGGAAACTTTCCGCGAATATGGTCGAGCAACCCCGCGATCTTCGCTTCGTCTGAGGCCGCAAACACCACGATCACCATCACTTCGCCGGTCGACGCGGTGCGGACGACCACGTTTCGCATCAAACCCGTGTGCGCCTTTATGTCGTAAAATTCATACTCCTCACGGAGACAATAATCCTTCACGGCCAGCCTTATCTCGTTCGACGGGTCGGGTTGCAGCCAGCACTTTTCTATGTCCAGTATCTTGTCGAACATTCCGGGAATGTGAAACCCCAATGCCGGTGTCGCTTCCATCCCTGCGTCCATCTCCTCGGCGGTCCGCCATCTGCGCGGTGCGAAGGTAAATTCCAGCTTGTTGCGATAAAACAGCGTCTCGCCCGAACCCAGAATGGTCCGCACTTCGGGCAGCTCCAAATGGCCTATCCTCACGAGTTGGTCGACCACTTGTTGCTGCTTGAACCGAAGTTGTTCGGGATATGGCAGATTTTGCCATTTACACCCGCCGCAAATGCCGAAGTGGGCACACACGGGTTCGATCCTCATATCGGAGAACTCGATAAAGCTCACTATCCGCCCCTCCAGAAACCGCCGCCGCTTGTTGCGCACCTCCACTTCGACCACATCGCCCGGCACCGCTCCCGGAACGAACACCACCTTGCCGTCGTGGTGCCCCAGAGCTTTTCCTTCGGCGGCGATGTCGGTTATGGCGAGGCGTTCGATGGTGAAATTCTTTTTCATTTAACACAAAAGTAGCGCAAAAATCGTATATTTGCATCTCCTATGCGCCTTTTTCTGACTATTTGCACTCTTTTTTGCGTTTCGGCGGCTTATGGGCAGTCGGTCGATTCGCTGGGAACGTTCGGCATCGAGACCGTCACGGTCGATCCCCGCGGCGAGGACAGGGCTTACGGCATTATGCGGCAGGCTATTGCGGCGGCCCCGTTCCATCGCGAGCGGGTGGGGGAGTATTCGTCGGAGGTTTACGTCAAGGGCTCTTTCGAGGTGACGCGCATTCCGAAGCTGTTCACCAAATCTTTTCGGCGCGATTTCGGCGACATCGAGATCGGAACACGCTATGTCGACGAGAGTTTCAGCCGGATAACGTTTCGCCGTCCCAACCACTATGACCAGCAGGTGATGAGGCGTACGACCAGCCTTCCGCCTCGGATGCGGGGCGATAGTCCGATAGGTTTTTTTCGTTTCGACATATATCAGCCCGCATCGTTTTTCATTTCGCCGTTGTCGCCGGGCGCGTTTTCCCACTATAAGTTTCGCTATGACGGTTTCGCGGAGTACTCCGACGGGCGGATAGTCAATCGCATCGAGGTTACGCCCACCCGCCATTCGTCGGAGCTGGTCAGGGGGTGGATTTGGATCGTGGATGGCGAGTGGGGCGTCCACGAGTTCGATTTGTCGGGCAGCATCAACATTTTAACCATCGACTTCGGTTACCGGCTCCATACGCAGTTCGACAGGCGGCAGAGTGGGGCGTGGATGCCGGTGAGGCACAATTTGTCGTTGGAGGTCGACGCGTTCGGCATCGAGGGGAGCGGGGGATATTTTGCGACGGTGGAGTATCTCGATGTCAAGGGGAACAGTGGCGCGGTCGAAGTTGTGCAGGCCCCTGTTGTTGTCGTGGAGAAGAACCGGCAGGCTTATCGCACGGCTCGGCGGACGGCTCGGCGGCTCGCTCGGCCCGAGGGGTTGGATTTGACCGAGCGGATGAGCAATAATTACAAGATGACGGTCGACAGTGCGGCGTTGGCTCCCGACACCCTTTTTTGGAGCACCGTTCGTCCCGAGCCGTTGGCTCCCGAGGAGTTGCGGGGCTATGCGCAGTTGCGGCCAGAGGCTTCGGACGGGAAGGTAAGGGACACGACGGCGCGCAGGAGGTCGGCCTTTTCCACCGTTGTGTTCGGCAAGAATAGACAGGGGCTGGCTTGGCGCGGCATTGTTCCGACCAGGGTGGGGTTCAACACGGTGGACGGCTTCTATTTCGGGATAGCTCCGTTGGTTTACAGCAAGACCTTTTCGGCGGGCACCGATTTTCGCCTTACTCCCGATGTGGGTTGGGCCATCAATCGTCGGGCGTTTGTTTGGACGGTGGATGCGCGGTTGCGGTTTGCGCCTATGCACCGCGGTCAGTTGACGCTTCGGGGCGGCCAGCGGTCGCAGGACTATGCGGGCTCGAACAACATCGACACTTCGCTCCCGTCGCTGTTTTTCCGCAAGAACTATCTCAAACTCTATGGCGACAACTTCGTGGAGGGGTCGCTGGCGATAGACGTGGTCAATGGGTTGACTTTTAAGGGCTCGATGAAGTATGCCGACCGGCGGATGTTGGATAACAATTCCGATTTTTCGTTCTTTTATCGGGGTAAGCGCGAATATGGGCCCAATATTCCGCTGAGCGACGAGGTGGAGGTGGTGCCGTTCGACCATTCGGCGGCGGTGATGAGTTTGGGGTTGGAGTTCACTCCGCGGTACTATTATCGCGTTGCGGATGGTCGTAAGCAGATGGTGCGCTCGCCTTGGCCGACCCTGTTCGTCACTTGGGAACGGGGGTTGAAAGGGGTGGGGGAGAGCGTTGTAGACTTTCACCATTTTATCTTCGGGGTGAAGCAGAATTTGTCGCCCGGGAGTATGAGGCGACTCGATTATTTCATTCACGGCGGCTTTTTTTCGCGCTCGAAGAGTCTCTTTTTTGCCGATTATCGCCATTTCGGCTCGACCGACTTCCCGTTGACGGGGAGCTCCATCACTTCGGACAACCTGTTCCACCTTTTGCCGCGGTATAAGTACAGCACCGCCGACAGGTACTTGGAGGCGCATATTTATTATCAGGCTCCGGTGATACTCATTAAGAACATTCCGTGGTTCGGCAAGCGGCTTTGGCGCGAGGGGATACAGATTAACTATTTGACCAACAGGGTGATACACAATTACACCGAGCTCGGTTATACCGTCGGATTGATTTGGCAGGCGGGTATTTTCGTCGGGTTCGACAACTTCAAATACCGCAGTTTCGGATTCAAGGTTTCGTTGCCGCTGGGCAGGATATTGTCGCCGCGCGAGGGAAAGGTGGAGTTGGCATTTTAGGATATGCGTTATGAATATACACAGGTTTAATTTCAATCCCATTTCGGAGAACACGTGGCTCGTTTGGGACGACACGCTTGAGGCGGCCGTGATAGATGCGGGGAACAGCAATTCACCGGAAGACAGGGAGTTGGACGAGTTTGTCGCCGATAATGGGTTGCGGGTTGTTTTGGCGATCCAGACCCACGGCCATTTCGACCACGCGATGGGTGTGGCGCACGTGGTGGAGAGGTACGGGGCGCGGTTTGCGGCCCATTCGGGAGATGCGTTTTTGTTAGACAATATCGTTTCGGCGGCGCAATTTTTCGGGGTGACGGCCAGGAGTGTGCCGCCTGTGGATGTCGATTTGGCGGGGCTTTCCGAGATCGGCTTCGGGAATACCGTTTTGCGGGTTCTTCCCACGCCAGGGCACACTCCGGGTCACGTTTGTTTGTTCGAGCCCGTTAGCCGTGTGGTTTTCACGGGCGACACTTTGTTTGCCGACACTATCGGAAGGACGGACTTGCCCGGGGGCGATTACAGTTGGATTATGAAGAGCATTTTCGAGCAGATTTTGCCGCTCGGGGGCGATGTGAGGGTGCTTCCGGGCCACGGCCGCGACACCACCATCGGTCAGGAGCTGCAGAGTAATCCGTTTATAACCGAGGTTCTCGATGAAGGCCGTTAAAAGGTTTTTGTATCGTCATTTGTCGCTGAACAGCTATTTGAGCGTGTTGAGCTCTCTCTTTTTTGTCGGTTATCGGCTTGGAGTTTTTCGGCCGGAGTATTTGCGTTTTTTGCGGCGTGTTGTGCGTCGGGACGATGTGGTGATAGATTTGGGTGCCAATTTGGGGTACTATTCGGTTGTGCTTTCGCGGCTTGTGGGTTCGGAGGGTAAGGTTTATGCGGTCGAGCCGGTGCCGCCGGTTTTGCGGGTGTTGGAGCGCAATGTGGGGGGTTGTCGCAATGTCGAGATTTTGCCTTTTGCGCTGGGCGAGAGGGATGGCGAGGTTGCTATGGTCAACGATTGCGAGGAGGGTTATATGGGCACGGGACGCAATCGGGTTGTCAATCGGTCGGAGGAGCCGAAATCACTCCGCGTAGCTGGGCGGCGCGTAGCTAATTCTCAATTCTCAATTCTCAATTCTCAATTAAGTTTCACCGCCCCGATGCGGCGTGGGAGCGAGGTGTTTGGCGGGCTGGAGCGCGTGGACTTCATTAAGTGCGACGTGGAGGGTTATGAGCTCGGTATTTTGGGCGATATGGCTGCTCTCATCGAGCGTCATAGCCCTGTTTGTTTGGTCGAAACTTGTGGTGCTAATCGGCGCAGGGTGATAGATCTGTTCCGCTCGCTGGGTTATGCGGGGTGGGTGCTTCAAAAGGGAAATCTTGTCTCGGTTATGGAGGCTTCTTCTGAAAAAGATATTGTTTTTTTACCTGCCCAAAGATGCGTATAGATATATTGACCGTTCTGCCCGAACTGTTGACTTCACCGCTGAGTGAGTCTATCGTGAAACGCGCCAAAGAGAAAGGGCTCGTCGAGATCGTGGTACACAATATTCGCGATTACACCACCGACAAGCACCGACAGGTGGACGATTATCCGTTTGGTGGCGAGGCGGGTATGGTGTTGAAACCCGAGCCGGTGGCGCGGTTGATGGACGAGTTGCTGTCCGAGCGGCGGTACGACGAGGTTATTTACACTTCGCCGGACGGGATGCGGTACGATCAGCGGGAGGCGAACCGGTTGTCGCTGTTGGGCAACATCATCGTTCTTTGCGGCCATTATAAGGGGCTCGATCAGCGCATTCGCGACCTCTATATCACGCGCGAGATCTCGATCGGCGATTATGTATTGACGGGCGGCGAGTTGGCTGCGGCGGTGATTGTGGACAGCGTCGTGAGGATCATTCCGGGGGTGATAGGCGACGAGGCGAGCGCGCTCACCGATTGTTTTCAGGACGGGTTGTTGGCACCTCCGGTTTATACTCGTCCGGCGGAGTTTCGCGGCCTGCGGGTTCCGAATGTGCTGCTTGGCGGCAATCCCGCGCTCATCGGCGAGTGGCAGCAGGAGCAGGCCGAACAGAAGACCGCCCGTTTAAGACCAGACTTATTGAAATGAAGATAATTTGCGTTGCCAAAAATTATGGCGAGCGGGCGAGCGACGAGGCGATATTTTTTTTGAAGCCCGACACGGCGTTGTTGCGCAACAACGACCCCTTTTATATCCCCGATTTCACGCGGCAGGTCGACTATGAGTGTGAGTTGGTGGTGCGCATCGACAGGGTGGGGCGGTGTATCGACAGAAAATTTGCACATCGTTATTACAGCTCCGTCACGTTGGGGATAGATTTCACGGCGAGGGATTTGTTGGACGGGGCGCGCGAGGGAGGGCTTCCCTGGGAGGCGGCTAAGGCGTTCGATAGATCGGCGGCGGTGTCGCCCGAGTGGGTTCCGTTGGTCGGTGATGTGCAGGACCTGAATTTCGAGATGCGGTTGGACGGCGAAGTGCGGCAGAGTGGGTGGACGGGCGATATGGTGTTCGGGGTGGACGAGATTGTGGCTTATGTTTCGCGGTTTGTGACGTTGCGCATCGGCGATTTGATATTCACGGGCACTCCTGCGGGGGTGGGGCCTGTGAGCGCGGGCCAGCGGCTTACGGCGTCGTTGGAGGGTCGCGAACTTTTGAATTTCGAGATACGATGAAGTTGATTTTGGCATCCGGTTCGCCGCGTCGGCGGCAGTTGTTGACCGATGCGGGGGTCGCGTTCACTCTCGCGCCGCCTTATGATGTGCGTGAGGTTTGGCCGCCCGATATGGCTGCGGACGAGGTGGCGGAGTACCTTGCCGGTTTGAAGTCCGACGCTTTTCCGCGTTCGTTGACTGCCGACGAGGTTCTGTTGACGGCCGATACGACCGTGATTTTGGATGATGAGATTTTGGGCAAACCGGCCGATAGGGACGGGGCTGTTGCTATGTTGCAAAAGTTATCGGGTCGCGAGCATCGGGTGGTGACGGGTGTGGTTTTGCGCTCTCTTTCCCGCCGGGAGACTTTTAGCGTCACGACGCGGGTGTGGTTTCGCGAGCTCGGACAGGCGGAGATAGTGCATTATGTCGACACCTTTTCGCCGCTCGATAAGGCGGGCGCTTATGGCATCCAGGAGTGGATCGGCCTGGTCGGTGTGGAACGCATCGAGGGATCGTTCTACAACGTCATCGGCCTTCCGACACAGGCTATTTATAGAAAATTAGAACTGTTTATATGAAAAAGTTTCTTTTACTTTTCACTCTTCACTCTTCGCTCTTCATTCCTTCGGCGTCAGCCGAGGAAGGTATGTGGCTTCCGTCGCAGATCGGGGCCAAGGTGGAGGATATGCGGCGAATGGGGTTCCGGTTGCGGGCTGATGACCTTTACAGTGCCACCGAGCCTGCTTTGAATCGCGCCGTGGTGATGTTCGGGCGGGGGTGCACGGGAGCCATCGTGTCGGCGGATGGATTGCTTTTGACCAATCATCACTGCGGTTATGGCCAGATTGTGGATCACAGTACGGTGGAGCACGACTATCTTACGAATGGTTTTTGGGCTATGAGTCGCGCCGAGGAGTTGCCTAACGAGGGGTTGGAGGTGCGGATTATGGTGCGGATGGAGAATGTGACGGAGGCGGTCGAGGCGGGTTTGAGTGAGCGCATCATTGCCGAAGCCGAACAGCGTGGGCGGTACAGGGCGGAGATCAAGCCGCTCTATTATGGCAACGAGCATTGGATGTGGGTTTATGAGGTTTTTCGCGATGTGCGGTTGGTGGCTGCTCCGCCGAGTGCGGTGGGTAAGTTCGGCGGCGATACGGACAATTGGATGTGGCCGCGCCATACGGGCGATTTTTCGATTTTCCGGATTTATGCGAATGCCGACAATGAGCCCGCCGATTATTCGCCCGACAATGTGCCTTATCGACCCGCCCGACACTTCGAGATTGCCACCGAGGGTATTCGTGAGGGCGACTTCACTATGGTTTACGGCTTTCCGGGCTCGACGCGCCAGTATATTGTTTCTCCCGAGGTGGAGTACATCGAGCAACGATCCAACCCTATGAAGATTACGATTCGCACCCACCGGTTGGAGTCGATAAGGCGGCAGATGGAATCGTCGCCCGAGCGTCGCATCGAGCTTGCGGCGCGCCAGGCGTCGATTGCCAACGGGTGGAAGAAGTGGCAGGGCGAGAGTTGGGGGTTGGAACGGCGCGGTACGGCGGATCGCAAGCGCATCGAGGAGGAGCGGTTCGAGCGTTGGGCCTCGGTAAGGCCGCGTTATGCCCATTTGCTGGACTCGTTGCGTGCGGTTTACGGACGGTTGGAGGAGCATATTTTCGTTTCGGAGCAGCTTTCGGAGGTGCTTGGTTCGCGGGCCCGGAGTTTTGCTTCCGATCCCGAGTTGGCGCGGTTGTATAAGACCTATATGCGTGCTTTGCGCGAGATGGAGCCCGAGCGCGATTTTTATCCCGATGCCAATTTCACTTTGCGCATCTCTTATGGCCGCGTGGAGGGTTACGCGGCGGAGGATGGCGTTTGGCACACTCCGTTCACCACTTTGGCGGGGGTGATGGAGAAGGACAATCCGGCCATTTACGATTATGATGTTCCGGAGAGGTTGCGCGAGCTCTATCGCAACAAGGCTTTTCGCGACGTTCCGGTTTGTTTTTTGGCTTCGAACCACACCAGCGGAGGTAATAGCGGCAGTCCGGTGCTGGATGGCCGCGGGCGGTTGGTAGGGTTGAATTTCGATCGCACGTGGATGGGAACTATGAGTGACATCGAGTTTTCGAACGATTTTTGCCGCAATATTTCGGTCGATATTCGCTATGTGCTCTTTATCACCCAGCATCTGGGCGGTGCCCGCTGGCTGGTCGACGAAATGACGGGAAATTTCAGCCCGCCCCCGCCCATTGGCGGGCTGACGACTTCGAAGAAGTCAAAGAAATTCTCAACTCTCAACTCTCAACTCTCAACTCCGCGCCGCTTTGCCTATCGCGGTTTTTCGGGCGGGATGATGGTCCACACGGGTTATCTGGGTGGCGGTGAAACATTCAACGGCCAAAACGTCAGGGGCGTTCCGACCGGCATCGGCGGCGTTGCACGAATCCATTTGGGTGATCACCTGCGGGTGGGTTCGGAGGGCTATGTCACCACACTTCGTTACGGTTCGGGCGACTCCCACGCACGCATCGGGTGGGGTGGGGTGCTGGCCGATTGGCATTGGCAGCTTGGCCGTTGGGCACCTTATGCGGGCGGCACGGTTGGCGGCGGCGGAATGTCCAATTATGTCGAGACGGCTCCGAAGACCCTTGCGTACGACCATTACAGCTTTATGGTGCTGGTGCCTTTCGTTGGTGTGGAGTACGCACTGACGGACAAGATCAGGCTCAACGTGAAGACGGATTGGATGTTGAACCTCACCGATCACCGCCCCGACTTCCCCTCGGGCCCAAAGGTTTATCTGGGCATGAGCTTCTATCGGTTGAAAAACGACGATTAATCACATCGAGAACAGTTCCCTGTACTTGGGCAGGGTCCACAGGCGGTCGTCGATCACCATTTCGAGGTGGTCGATGTGGTCGCGGATCTTGGACAGGAACGGGGCGACGTACTTTTCGTAGCCGGCCGCGCGACCCGGAATGTCCATACGCATATTCCACACTTTGCGCTCTTCGACCATTTCGTGCACCATTGTGCGGATGGCTTCGGTTCGGCGCGAGATTTCGGTTATCACCTCCATTTGCGGGCCGATCATCTCGCTGGCTTGCACTTTGAACACCTCTTTTATGCTCCGTACGTTGTCCAGCAGCAGGTTTTGATAGCGGATTGCGGTGGGGATGATGTGGTTCAACGCCAGGTCGCCCAACACGCGAGCCTCTATTTGCACCTTTTTGAGGTACGTTTCGCATTTGATTTCGTGTCGTGCTTCGAGCTCGACGGGCGAAAAGATATTGAATTTCCCGAATAGCTTCACGTTGTCTTCGGCCACATATTCGCTCATCGCATCGACAACGCTGTTCATCGCTTTCAGACCGCGGCGTGCGGCTTCGTCGTGCCAGTCGCGGGAGTATCCGTTGCCCTCGAAGCGAATTTTGTGGGTGTCGATGATGTGCTCGCGGATCACTTGCAGAATGGCGACGTCTCTTTTGACACCCTTTCCCACCAGCTTTTCCACCGCCGCGGCGAAGTCGGACAAGGCGTCGGCCATTGCGGTGTTGAGCACAATGAGCGGCATCGCACAATTGGCCGAAGCACCCAGCGCGCGAAGTTCGAACCTGTTGCCCGTAAAGGCGAATGGCGAGGTGCGATTTCGGTCGGTGTTGTCCAGCAGGATTTCGGGAATTTTGCCTATGTCGAGCTTGATGCCCGTTTTTTCGTCGGGCGAGAGGGCTTTTTTGCTCACCCGTTGCTCGATCTCGTCCAGCACCGCGCTCAGTGTTTCGCCCACAAAGACCGAGAATATGGCCGGAGGAGCCTCGCCGCCGCCCAACCGGTGGGAGTTGCCCTCGGTCGCCACGGATGCCATAATCATATTGCCGTGGCGCGCCGCCGCCGTGAGCGCACACACAAAAAACGAGAGAAACTGCATATTGCCCTTCGGCGTCTTCCCTGGAGCGAGCAGGTTCATACCCTTATCAGTAGCCAGCGACCAGTTGACGTGCTTGCCCGAGCCGTTCACCCCCGCAAAGGGCTTTTCGTGGAACAGCACCGCCAGCTTGTGGCGCAACGCCACGCGCCTCATCACCGTCATCAACAGCGTGTTGTGGTCGACGGCTATGTTGGCCTCCTCGAACATCGGCGCACACTCATATTGGTTGGGCGCGGTCTCGTTGTGGCGCGTTTTGAGCGGAATGCCCAGCCGGAAACAACGCTCCTCCACCTCCTTCATATAGCCTATCACGCGGTCGGGGATCTCGCCCCAATAGTGGTCTTCCAGCTGCTGGTCCTTGGCCGCGGTGTGCCCCATCAGCGTCCGGCCCGTCTGCACCAGGTCGGGCCGCGCCTTAAACAACGCCTGGTCGAGCAAAAAGTACTCCTGCTCCCATCCGAGGGTCGGCACCACCTTTGTCACATCCTTGTCGAACATTCGGCACACCTCCACCGCCGCCCTGTCCAACGCCGCGATGGAGCGCAAAAGCGGCGTCTTGAAATCCAACGCCTCGCCCGTGTACGAGATAAAAACGCTTGGGATACACAGCGTGTCGTCGATAATAAAGGTGGGGCTCGACGGGTCCCAGGCACTGTATCCGCGCGCTTCGAAGGTGTTTCGCAAACCTCCCGTCGGGAAACTCGATGCGTCGGGCTCCTGCTGGACCAACATCTCGCCGCTGAACGCCTCCCATCCGCCGCCGCCCCACAGCGGTTCGAAAAAGGCATCGTGCTTCTCGGCGGTAGAATCGTTCAACGGCTGAAACCAATGTGTATAGTGGGTTGCGCCGCGATCTATCGCCCACGCCTTCATACCCGACGCCACCTCATCGGCCACCCGACGGTCTATCCGCCGATTGTCTTCAATCGCGCTCACGACGCTTTCAAACACGCTTTTAGGCAAGTATTGACGCATCTGCTCACGCCCGAACACGTCGCATCCGAACCACGACGAAATCTTGCCCTCGGGGAACTCCACCCGCGGCAATTTGCGTTCGCCCATCTCTTTTAGTGCTGAAAATCTCTCCGAACTCATAATTTTTAAGGGTATGTTGCGCAAAATTAACACTTTTTTCGGATACACCCCCTATTTTTCAGGGGGTCAGGTCGAAAAAAGTTAAAAAAACGAATATATAAACACAAAAAATGGAAGCGTCGTCGCGACGGTTCCATTTTTGCGGGGGAAAAGATGTGCCCCCAAACTACTAACCCAAACTTAAATAAATGAAGAAACCTTTGTCTTTCGCCCGAAACAAATGCAAACCCCGTGCCAAACTTTGCCCGCACCACAAAAAAAAAGCCACCTCCCGAGCGGGAAGTGGCTTTTCAATGTAATTCGGATCCGAGGATTAGAACCTCACGCCGATACCAACCGAAAGACCGATGTTGTTGCTTTCGTCCAAATCGCTGTTCAAACCCTTCTTGTAGTAGATTGCGGGAGTGAAGAACACCTTTTCAGATACGAACAGGTCGTAACCAACGGTAACACCTACATAAGAGTTCAAGCCGTCTACGTCCTTGATCGACTGACCTTCGAAACCAACGCGAGCAAACAAGTTGCCAACCGGATAGTAACGTACACCTACACCGAAAGTGAATGCGTTGGTGCTTTCGCTTTCATCCATACCTTCATACTTCCAGCTTTCCAAGCCGAAGCCCAGGGCTGCATCCACAGCGAAACGATTGCTGATAAAGTAACCTGCGTTAACGTCGATGCTGAAAGTGGTTTCAGAATCATCATCAAAGAATTTGTGAGACAAACCCAAACCGTCCACCTGCGCACCGGTAAACCAGTCGCCCTTGTTCCAATCCTGAGCGTTAGCAACACCAACACCCATCACAGCTACGATAGCCAACAAAATAATCTTCTTCATAACAATAAATTTAGTTAATTTTTGAGTTTAAAATCGGCGCAAAGGTAATGCTTTTTTTCAAAACCAAAGCACAATGTTAAGAAAAAGTTAACCCTACCAGTTCAAAATCTTTTTGAAATCGAACTCCTCGGGGTTCTTGACATAAGCCTTCGCCGCCTCGTAATCCTCCGGCTTGATGTAGGCCAAAATATTCTCGATAACGGCCTCCACCTTATCACAAGCCATATTCACCAACCTCGGCGGAATCTTATGCGTCGTCGGATCTTCGAGGTCTTTGAGGTAGAGCGGCCACACCATCCCCTCCTGGTTGACATAAACCATACAGCCCGTGTTGCCCTGCGCAAAAAGCTTGTAAACCCCCATCCCCAACTGCGAACAATACACCAAATCGTACGCCACAGGGGTCGCACACCGCACCTCATAGCCGATCTCGACCGGACGGCTCTTCACCTTTATCCCCAACGCCTTCAACTTATTCTCCAACATCTCGTTGAAAATGTGCGCCTTGCTCACCTTGCCCAGCTCGGGATGGCCGTGGTCGTCATAAGAGAACGTCACGCCGCTCTTCTTGCACTCCTCGGCACTCAATTCGTGGAAAACGCCCTCCGAAATTATCGCCGCGCCGTAATCCATACCCATAATCTTGCGCTTGATAATCGCCGACACAACCAGATTGACTATCTTATCGACCGTGATGGTGGTCTTATTGAACATCTCCGGAATGACGATCATAGGATAATGGCACGCGCTCCCGATGCCGAACGCCAGGTGACCCGCGCTACGACCCATAGCCGCCAGCACGAACCAGTTGCCACTCGTCCGCGCATCCACATATACCGTCCGCGCGATCACCGCCCCCTTGTCCTTAGCCGACTGGTAGCCGAAAGTGGGCATTCCGTCCGGTAGCGGCAGGTCGTTGTCGATGGTCTTCGGAACGTGGATATTGGCCACCGGATACTTGTTGGCCTCCAAAAACGCGGCAATGCGGTTGGCCGTCGACGCAGTATCGTCGCCGCCCACCGTCACCAGCAACTTCACATTGTTCTTCTTGAAGAAATCGAGGTTGAAGTTGTTGTCGAAGTCGGCCTGAGAGGGCTTAAAGCGGCTCATTTGCAGGAACGAACCCCCGCGATTGAAAATATCGTCGGCCAGCGGAAAGTCGATCTCCGTCGAGCGAACATCCTTCGAGAACAGCCCGCTGTACCCCCCGTGGAGGCCGATGACCTTGTAACCTTTCTGCAAAAAAGTCTTCGCCACACTGCCCACGACCGTGTTCATTCCCGGCGCAGGGCCCCCGCCCGTCAAAATTGCAATTGCTTCTTTCATCTTATTATTTAAGTTTATTTGGTTTTTGCGAGTGGCAAAGTTAATGATTTTTTATTATCTTTGTGTCAACATATTTGAGTTGACACTTTTGAATCAGCTTGTAAACTAACGCATTACAATCTCACGATTCAGTTTGTTTGCTCAGAGTCTGCCTTGGCACTGTGTGTGCCGATGGCGGCTCTGGTGCGGGACTGTTTCTGTGGGAAGGTTGCGTTAGACCTACAAGCTGGAAACTTTAACGCACCTTTTTTATGAAAACTTATGATGTTTTGGGATTCGACTATTTAGTCGAGGGCGAATGGATTCGGATGTATGATTATGCGCCGGGGCGATGGAAAATCGAAATTTCGCCTGACGGAGCGTATCGCGATGTCTGTTTCCGCGACGGTGGAGAGTTGCTGAGTGGCCACGGATTCTGGCGGGGCGAAATGTTCTATCTGAATGAGAAGCAAAGGCTGATTTTGGATTGAAGCACGTCGCCGAGCAAGGGCGCAACGATAGTTCAGCCCGCCGCGTGGGGGCGGCGACGGGCTGACGAACTCTGCGAGTTCAGGCGGAGCTGTAAAGATACTTTTTCACAAAACTTTTCGTTAATTTTGCAACGTGAAACGCCTCGTCGTCATACTGTTTGTGCTCACCTGTGCATCCGCCGCGGGGCAGGAGCGCATACGCGGCATATCGCACTGGGGCGTCGAAACCGGCCCGAGCGGCGATACGACTGCGATAAATGTCTACATCAACGCCGTTCCCGTCTTCTCCAAGCCGATAGACATGCGCAAGCACCGAAAGCTGGTAAGAGATTTTCGCAAAGTGTACCCGCTGGCGCAAATAGCAAAAGAAAAAATGGCCGGTTTCGAAGAACAAATCCTCGCCCAACCGACCCGAAAAGCCCAACGTGCCTACGCCAAAAGCGTCGAAAAAGCCCTCGTAGCCGAGTACGAACCCACGATGCGCAAAATGACCGTATCGCAAGGCAAAATCCTTGTCCGACTTATCGATCGCGAAACCGATATGACCACCCACCAGATAATTAAGGAGTTCCGGGGCGGTTTCACGGCGGGTTTCTGGCAAGGCATAGCGCGCATTTTCGGCCACAACCTCAAAGATCAATACGACCCCACCGAGCGCGATCGCCTGATCGAACAGTGCATAGTGATGTACAACGCCGGCCTGCTACCCGAATGGTGAGTAACCGTTTGGTAAAATTTTTGTAACTTTGTCTCATTATGACAGCACACATAGAAATAAATCTCAACTCGCCGCAAGCCGCAAGCCTGTTGCAGTACATCGAAACGTTGCCGTTCGCAAAAGTCAATAAAGACACGGGCGACGGATCGCAAACCTCCGTCCAACAGCTCCTCGACAGCGGGAAAGCCGTGACGTTGGAGGAATATGGTACACGACTGAGGGAGGCAATCAAAAAAGGTTATGGCACAAATGCGTAGGGTCGTTATCTCGCAGAACGTGGTGGATAAGGTTCTTGAAATCCACGATTATTTACACTATGACCTTAAATTGTCGGAACAGGCGGCCGACAAATACTGCACGCGACTGATCGACTTTATGGGTGGGTTCTCTGCCGATTACGATTCGCCGCTGTGTCGGGCAAAACGGTGGCGCGAACTGGGTTACCGATGCCGTCCTTTCGAGAAAAAATGGGTCGTGGCATACGAGATCGCCTGCGACGGCATCGTCATTCGCGATATGGCCCACGGGACCGTGTTGTGGGATGTTTAAAAAGAATATCTAAACAAACGGCAGCTTCACGACTGCGGCGGGGATGGCTTTGTCGCGGATCGAAATAGCAACAGGCGTGCCCACAGCCGCATACTCCGAAGCCACATATCCCATCCCGATGCCCTCTTTCAACACCGGCGACATTGTACCGGAGGTCACAGTGCCTATAACTTTCCCTTCGGAAACAATATCGTACCCGTGGCGCGGGATGCCCCGCTCCAGCATCTTGAAACCGACAAGCTTACGCTTCGGGCCGTCGGCTTTCTGCCGCTCCAAAATATCTTTACCCACAAAATCCTTCGTAAACTTAGTTATCCACCCCAAGCCCGCTTCGAGAGGGGTGGTGGCGTCGTCCAGGTCGTTGCCATAGAGACAAAAGCCCTTCTCCAACCGCAACGTATCGCGCGCCCCCAGGCCGATATTCTGCAAACCCGCCTCTTTTCCGACAGCCCAAAGTGCCTCCCACAACCTGTCGGCATCCTCGTTGCGAACATATATCTCGCACCCGCCCGAACCGGTATAACCCGTCGCAGAGAGAATCGCGTCGGCAATCCCCGCAACCTCGGTCTCAATAAAGGTATAATAAGGCAACTCGACCACCGGCACCGTACAAATCTTCTGCACTATCTCCATCGCCCGCGGACCCTGGACCGCCAACTGGCACATCTCGTCCGAAGCGTTATACAACGTACACTCGGGGTGGTCGAAAGAGTTCAGATGGGCCCAATCCTTCGCAATATTCGACGCATTGACAACCAGCAAAAAGGCATCGTCGGCAAACTTATAGACCAAAATATCGTCCACCAAACCCCCGTCGGCATTGGGCAAAGCGGAATATTGCGCCCCGCCGTCCCGCAACTTGCTCACGTCGTTGGTGGTCACCCGCTGCAAAAAATCCTCGGCACCCGCGCCCCTCACCCAAATCTCGCCCATGTGGCTGACGTCGAACACGCCCGCCCGCTCACGCACACAAAGGTGCTCGTCGTTGATGCCCGTAAACTCGATCGGCATATTGTACCCCGCGAACTCGGCCATCCGCGCGCCGTTCCCGATATGGTATTTTGTAAATGGTGTTGTCTTCATAAACTAAAAATTATCCTTTTTTTACTCCTAATCCGCGGCGCACGACGAAACTCGGCGGTGCTGTCGAACAAATAGCGATACGTCACGTGGGTCTTGTGCTTGGTGGCGCAAACATAATTCTCAACCATCCGCATCATAATTGGATTGAAATCGCCCACCCAGGCCAGCTCCAGGCTCTTATAACGGCTCAAACTTCCGCGCCCCACCTCGCTCTCGAAAGCGTGTATCATACCGCTCTCGATGCCCTTGCCGTGGAACTCGGGCGCAACACCGAAAATGATGGCAAATATCCTGTCCGCCCGATGCAGCACTTTGAGCAAAAACCACAACCGCAACTTATTCAAAAGGTTCAACCGCCCGTTAAACCGCCCCAAAACCCGATTCAAATCGGGGATCATAATGAAAAACCCGATGGGCTCGTCGTTAAAATAGGCGAAATAGATGAGCCGCTCGTCGATAACAGGCCTCAAAACGCGCATAAGCTTCTGCGCATCCTCCCTTTCCATCGGCTTGAGACCCGAATGGAACGCCCACGCCTTGTTGTAAACCAGCAAAAAATCGTCCGCCACCTGCTCCAAATCCTTGAGCCGGATATGCTCGAACCTGTACCCTGGCGACTCGTTCAGCCTCCTCGACCGCTCATACACCGAGCTGTTGAGCACTCCCGCCTTCAACGGCCGCGAATAGGTGTACTGATTGAAATAGTTCTGCCACCCATAGCCCTCGAACAACCGCACATAATAGGGCGGATTGTAGGGGTTGGCATACAGCGGCTGAAACTCGAACCCCTCCGTCAAAAGCCCCCACCAAGCATCTCTCGACCCGAAATTGACCGGCCCCTCCATCGCCTCCATTCCATTCTCGACCAACCACACCCTTGCCGCATCGAACAGCAAATCGGCCACCTGCTGATTGTCGACAGACTCGAAAAAGCCCACGCCTCCGACCGGAATATCCTCCGTGGCGGCATCCTCGCGATTGTAAAACGCCGCAACCCGACCCACGGTCTTGCCCGCCGAGTCGCGAACGATCCACCGCACAGCATCGCCCGCCTGGAACTTTTTGTTCTTAGAGCGGTCGAAAACACCCTTCACATCGCTGTCCAGCGGGCAAACCCAAAATCGATTGTCTTTATACAAGGTTTTGGGCAGCTCCAAAAATTCCTTCGCCTGCTCCGAAGAATCCACCCGTTCGAGAGAAAAATTTTCCATAACGCGAAGATAAGAAATTTTTTGTAACTTTGGAGACTTAAAAATCAATAACCTAAAATAAACATTATGAAAGTCGACAAACTGATGGCCGAGATCGAGGCCAAACACGCAGGCGAACCCGAGTACCTGCAAGCCGTGAAAGAAGTTCTCGTGACGGTAGAAGAGGAATACAACAAACACCCCGAATTCGAAAACCACCGCATCGCCGAACGCATCGTCGAACCCGACCGCATCTTTACATTCAAAGTTACGTGGGTGGACGACAACGGCGTGCCGCAGGTCAACCTCGGGTACAGGGTGCAGTACAACAACGCCATCGGCCCGTACAAAGGCGGCATCAGGTTCCACCCGTCGGTGAATCTGTCCATCCTTAAATTTCTGGGATTCGAGCAAACCTTCAAAAACTCGCTCACCACACTGCCTATGGGCGGGGCGAAAGGGGGATCCGACTTCAACCCGAAAGGCAAATCGGACGCAGAAGTGATGAGGTTCTGCCAGGCGTTTATGCTCGAGCTGTGGCGTCACATCGGCCCCGAAACCGACGTTCCGGCGGGCGACATAGGCACAGGCGCGCGCGAAATCGGCTTTATGTACGGAATGTACCGCAAGCTGGCGCAGGAAAACACCGGCGTCTTTACCGGCAAAGGGATGACCTACGGCGGTTCGCTCATTCGTCCCGAAGCGACGGGCTATGGCGCGGTTTACTTTCTGGTCAATATGTTGAAGGATGCGGGCGACAGTTTGAAGGGCAAAACCGTGGCCATCTCGGGCTTCGGCAACGTGGCGTGGGGTGCCGCTTCGAAGGCGACCGAGCTGGGCGCAAAGGTCGTCACCATCTCCGGCCCCGACGGCTACATTTATGACCCCGCAGGTTTGGATGCCGACAAGATTGCCTATATGCTGGAATTGCGCGCATCGAACAACGACGTCGTGGAGCCTTATGCCAAGCGTTTTGCCGGTTCGAAATTCTTTGCCGCCAAAAAACCGTGGGAGCAAAAGGTCGACATAGCAATGCCGTGCGCCACGCAGAACGAGCTGGGCGGCGAGGATGCTAAAACGCTGATAGCCAACGGAGTAAAGGTCGTGGCCGAGGTCTCCAATATGGGTTGCACGCCCGAAGCCATCGACGCCTTTATCCACGCGAAAATCGCGTACGGGCCCGGTAAAGCGGTAAATGCAGGCGGGGTTGCCACCTCGGGGCTGGAGATGAGCCAAAATTCGCAAAAGCTCAACTGGACAGCCGAAGAAGTGGACGCCAAATTGCACCAAATTATGGATTCGATCCACGCCGCGTGTCTCGAATATGGGCGCGAAGGGGGCTACATCAACTATATGAAGGGAGCCAACATCGCCGGATTTATGAAGGTCGCCCGAAGTATGGTCGAGCAGGGGGTTATATAGAAAATGGCGCGCAGGTATTGCGCGCCATTTTTTTGAGCTGTTTACATCGGAGCTGTTTGGGGAGGATTCTGCGAATCCTCGTGCGCCCCTCGGTCGGGTTCGTTTGACGGCAAGCCGCCATTCGCCCGACACTCGGAGCTGTTTCCGAGGATTGAACTCGGGACCTCTTCCTTACCAAGGAAGTGCTCTACCACTGAGCTAAAACAGCAACAAATCCTTAAAACCGGGTGCAAAGATAGAAAATAAATTTTAATAATTCGTAATTCGTAACTCGTAATTGATTATAACCGGTCTCCTAACCGCGAAAATTTGGAGGAGTAGGGCAGGGCAGAGTACCTTTGCCCTCGTAAACCAAAAAATTTTAAAGCTATGAAAAAAATTATTTTTGCAACACTTTTGGCAGCTATGACACTCTTTGCCGCGAGTGCGCAGACCACCCATTTCGCGGGCGAGACGATCACGGGGGTGGAGACTACGGGACCTATTAAGGTGGTGTTGGTTAAGAGCGCGGCCACTAAGGTCGTTGTTGCGCCGAGCGAACTTTCGCAGTACATCAGGCTCGATCGCAAGTCGGACGGGGTGGTTCGGGTCGATTTGGACGATGTGCCGGACCAGGTTTGGCGACGGGCCAATCAGGGTCGCAAGGATGTGTTGATGGTGGCGATTTATTTGCCCCAGTTGCAGACGGTGAGGTTGTCGGGTGCGTCGTTGCTTGAGTCGAACGATGTTTTTGCTTCGCCGAGCGTGGATGTTATGATTGCGGGTGCTTCTAAGGTGGATGATCTGGATTTGTCGGGGTCGAAGAATGTGAAGTTTCAGACGAGTGGTGCGTCGAGTATAGATTTGCGGGTCGATGGTGTGGAGTCGTTGATTTTGATGATTGCGGGTGCGTCTAAGGTCGATGTTGACGCCAAGGGTGTGGGTTATTCCAAGATTGCTGTTGCGGGTACGAGCAAGGTTGAGATCGAGGGGAGCAGTCGCCGGAGCGAGGTTTCGGTTGCCGGGGTAAGTTGGTTTATGGGCGAGGATTTTGCGGTGGAGGATATGACGTTGAGTGTTGACGGGGTGTCGAATGCTCGGGTTAAGGTTTCGGACGAGTTGTCGGTAAGCGCTGTGGGTATGTCGAATGTTTACTATTATGGCGAGCCGAAAGTGGATATTAAGTCTGTGGTTAGCTCGACTGTTGAGAAGGCGGATAGTAAGTCTGTGGTTAGTCGTTCGACTGTTGGGAAGGTTGATATTAGTTCTGTTAGTAGTTCGACTGTTGGGAAGGCGGAATGAAGGGTTGGTTGATTGTTTTTTTGTCGGTTTTTGCGGGGCTGTCGATGGTTTTGTCGGCGGTTCCGCCGGCCGACTCTGTTGCTTTGGTGGAGGGGTTGCGACTTTATGAGGCCGAGCATTATGAGCAGGCCCGTGAGCGGTTGCTGGTGAGCGCGGCGTCGGCGGATAGCGAGGTTCGGGCGGAGTCGTTCCTCTATTTGAATGCGCTGGAGATGGAGTTGGGCAATTGGGATGCGGCTCGGCCGTGGCTCGAAAAGTATCACGCCGAGATCACGCGGCAGTCGGTCGAGCGCGCCGTGGCGCAGGTCAATCGGCGGCACAACACCATTATCGGCGTTATTTGCGGGGTTTTGTTATTGGGGTTAGGCGCGTTTTTGTTGCGCCATCGGGTCCGCACCAAGCCGCGTGTGAAGATGGCGGAGTATGAGCAGTTTCGGGCCGAGGCGGAGGCTTTTCGGCGCACGGAGATATATTCGGAGATTGTCGCGCTGGCTTCGCAGGGCGAACGGGGGCGCGAGGCGAAAGTATTGTCGCTGGCGCGTCAGGAGGTGCTGAATGGCGAGTTGAAACGGGTTTTTGCGGGTTTTCGCGAACGATTGCGGCACGATTTCCCCGCTCTGACGGTCGGCGATGTGAATTTTTGCTGCCTGTCGTTGGCGGGACTGTCCACTTTTGCGCGGGCGTTGTGCTTCGGTTCGACCGAGACCAACATCGTCAAACAGCGCAAACACAAGATCAAAGCCAAAATGAACCCCGCAACCTTCGCGTTCGTCTTCGAATGAGGTGCGAAGCGGATTCGAACCGCTGTAGCAGCTTTTGCAGAGCTGAGCCTAGCCACTCGGCCATCGCACCGAAAATCGAGAGTGCAAAGGTAGTAAATTATTCCTCACGGGCAAGAAGTTCGCGGCAAATCTTTTTCGCAAACCCCGGGCCGTTATACACCAGCCCCGTGTAGACCTGCACCAGGTCGGCTCCCGCATCGAGCATCGCCAGCGCATCGTGGGTCGTCATCACACCGCCCGTGCCGATCACCGGATAGCCCGCGCCCATCTTCGCCCGAACATATCGGATCACCTCCAACGACCGCTCCGTCAACGGCCGTCCGCTGAGCCCGCCCCTGCCTATCGCCTCCACACGCCGCTCCGAAGTGCGCAAACCGGCACGCGAAGTGGTGGTATTGGTCGCCACAATGCCGTCCACACCCAGCTCCGTCACCACACTTATAACCCCGTCGATCTGCTCGAATGTCAAATCGGGCGAGATCTTCACCAGCACCGGCCGGTACTCCTCCTGCCCGTGGCGAAACTCCAACAACGGCGCAACAATGGCCCGCAGGCTCTCGTCGTTCTGCATCGCCGTCAACCCCGCAACATTGGGACAGCTCACATTGACCACAAAATAGTCGCCGAACTCGTACAGCCGCCGAAAAACTTTCAGATAGTCGGCCGGCGCGTCGTGGGTGTTGGTGTCGGTATTCTTGCCGATATTGATGCCCAGAACACCGCCATTGCGCCCCCGCAGATTGTCGGCCATAGCTTCCACGCCGCCGTTGTTGAAGCCCATTCGGTTGATCAACGCCCTGTCGGAGGGCAAACGAAAGAGCCGCGGCCGCGGATTACCCCGCTGACCGAGCGGCGTGACCGTGCCCACCTCCACAAAGCCTAACCCGATGACGCTCAACTGCCGATAGACCCGCGCATCCTTGTCGAACCCCGCCGCCATACCCACCGGATTGGGGAAGCGCAGTCCCAGCACCTGGCGTTCGAGCCGCGGGTCGTCGAGCGTGAAGATAGCTCTGAGAATCTGCTTCAACCCGGGCACACTGCCCGCCACCCGCAGCATTGCAACCGTCACACGATGTACCCACTCGGCATTGAACCGAAACAAAATGGGTCGGATTATCGATTTGTACATAGTCCTTTTTCTTTAGCAAGTTTTTCCATCAGTGCGAACGCGGCGTCGTAGTCGTTGGGGATCGCGCCGTCGAGGATGGCATTCTTTATCACCTCCTTGATCTCGCCCACCACGCCCGAGGGAGGTATGTTGTATGTGTTCATTATAATATCGCCCGTGATCGGCGGCTGGAAATTGCGCACCCTGTCCTTCTCTTCTATCTCCACCATCTTGCGCCTCACGAGAGCAAAATTGGCCAGATAACGCCGCACCTTAGCATCGTTCGCACTGGTTATGTCGGCCTCGCAAAGGGTCATCAACGCCTCCACATCGTCGCCAGCCTCGAAAAGCAACCGCCTCACCGCGCTGTCGGTCACCTCGTCCTCGCTCAGCACAATGGGCCGAAGATGCAAAAACACCAACTTCTGGACAAACTTCATCGGCGCATCGAGCGGCAATCTCAGTCGCCGAAAAATGCGGGAAACCATTTTAGACCCCACCACCTCGTGCTGATGGAACGTCCAACCGGCACGCGGATCGTAGCTCTTGGTGGCCGGTTTGCCGATGTCGTGAAGCAATGCCGCCCACCGAAGCCACAAATCCGGAGACTTCATAGCCACATTGTCCAAAACTTTGAGCGTATGCAAAAAAACGTCCTTATGGGCATTCGCACCCCGCCGTTCCACCCCCTTCAACGCCTCCATCTCGGGGAAAATAAGTTTCAGCAGCCCCGAATTATCCAGCATCAGAAAGCCCAGCGACGGTGCGGGCGAAAGAATGATCTTGTTGAGCTCGGCAACGATCCGCTCCACCGACACGATGGTTATTCGCCCTGCGTTGCGCCGGATAGCCTCGAAGGTGTCGTCGTCGATGTCGAAGCCCAGCTGGGTCGCAAAACGTATCGCCCGCATCATCCGCAACGGATCGTCCGAAAAGGTGATGTCCGGATCGCGCGGCGTACGGATCGTCCGCTCCTCCAAATCGTCCATCCCGCCGAACGGATCGCACAGCTCGCCGAAATCGGTCGCATTCAACGACCACGCCAGCGCATTGATCGTGAAATCGCGCCGCAACTGATCGTCCTCCAACGTGCCGGGCTCGCACTCCGGTTTGCGCGAATCCTCCGAATAGCTCTCTTTTCTCGCCCCCACAAACTCCACCTCCACGCCGTGCCAGCGCAACATCGCCGTGCCGAAGGTCTTGAAGATGCTCACCTTGACCCCCAGCTTTCGCCCCAGCTCCTCGGCCACCGCCACCGCATCACCCACCACCACCACGTCGATGTCGGTGCAGGGTCGGTGCAGATAGTAATCCCTCACATAGCCCCCCACGACAAACGCCCGCAAGCCGCGCGCATCTGCCACAGCCGAAATCTCACGAAATATGGGATGGGTCAAAGGCACGACAAATATAACTTTATTGTGTTCTCCAGCCCCAAATACAACGCCTCCGAAATGAGTGCGTGGCCGATCGACACCTCGTCCAAAAACGGTATCGCCTCGGCAAACCGCCGCAAATTCGAAGAGTTCAAATCGTGGCCCGCATTAACCCCCAACCCCAATAGTCGTGCCTCATTGGCCGCAACCACATAAGGCTCGACCAAACCCGTCGCGGCATAAGCCTCAGTATAAAGCTCCACGCGATCCGCCCCGACCGCCGCCGCACCGCGAACCATATCGACCACCGGATCGACAAAAACCGAAACCCGAATCCCCGCCGCCCGAAATTTCCGAACGATGTCCCCCAAAAACCCCGAATGCGCAACCGTATCCCACCCCGCATTGCTCGTCAACGCACCCACCGCATCAGGCACCAGCGTAACCTGCGTTGGCCGCACGTCAAGAACCAACTCCACAAACCGGGGCTCCCGCGGATTGCCCTCGATGTTGAACTCGGTGGTCACCACGCGCTTCAAATCCCGCACGTCGCTGTACCTTATGTGCCGCTCGTCGGGCCGCGGATGGACGGTGATGCCCTGCGCCCCGAACCGCTCGCAAGCCACGGCCGCCTCCACGACCGACGGCACATCACCCCCGCGCGAATTGCGCAAAACCGCCACTTTATTGATGTTGACGCTTAACTTAGTCATATTTTACTTATCTTTACGCCGTGCAAAAATAGCAAACTTTTATGAAACTTTTCGGATACACCCGCCCGCGCGACTTCGTCTCGCCCGATTTTTCGAACAGCTTCGTCGCCATCGCCGACCGAAACAAAATCCCGTGGATGGTGAACGAAAACTATTCCCACCACGTCCGCACGATGACAGGTCACGAGCTACCCTATTATAAAGAGGTGACGATGCGCGACGTCGACCAGGGGGGAGTGATGATCTCGATGGGGGGCGACGGAACATTTCTGGAAGCGGTGCGCTCGCTCAAAGGACTGCCGATGCCCATCATAGGGATCAACACCGGTCGGTTGGGCTTTCTGGCCAGCATACCGCCCGAAAATTTTGCACAGGCGTTGGACGACATCAAGCGCGGAAACTATCTCGTCCGGCCCCGTTCGATGCTGGCCGTGGAGGGCGATTTCGATGTCGCCCCCGACTTTCCCTGCGCCCTCAATGAGTTCACGTTGCACCGCCACACTGCCGATATGGTGGAGATAACGATATGGATCGACGGCAAGCCGACGACCGTGGTGAGGGGCGACGGCGCGATAGTCAGCACCGCGACGGGCTCGACGGCCTATTCGCTCAGTGCGGGCGGACCGATCGTGGCACCGGATTGTAGCTGTTTTGTGGTTTCGGCCATTGCGCCCCACAACTTTTCGATCCGCCCGCTGGTGGTGTCGGAAGATGCCGTCATCGAGATGGAGGTTCACACCAGGGGGCGGGAGGTGATGGCCTCGCTCGACAATTCGAGCCACATAGTGGGCGACGGAGCGCGCTTCACAATCCGAAAATCGAAATATTCGACATTTTTTGTCCAGCCTCACAATATATCTTTCTTCGATACGTTGAGAGATAGAATTATGTGGGGTTTGGATAAACGCGATAAAAGCCCTAACTTTGCCCGCTAAATGAGTTCAAGCGAGAAGATACCGACCCACGTGGCCATAATTATGGATGGCAACGGAAGGTGGGCTGCGGGGCAGGGTCTCGACAGATTGCAGGGCCACGGAAAAGGGGCGGAGAGCGTCAAGGCGTGCATCGAGGGGGCCATCAGGGCGGGGGTCGGGTTTTTGACCTTTTACGCCTTTTCGACCGAGAATTGGGCGCGGCCGACCGAAGAGGTGGAGGGTTTGATGGGGTTGTTTTGTTCGAGTGTAGCCAGCGAGACGGACGAATTGGTGCGGCAGGGGGTCAGGGTGAAGGTTATCGGGAGCAGAGAGGAACTTTCGCCGAGGGTGAAAGAGCACATAAGTCTGATCGAGTCCGAGACTGCAACAGGGGATAGGCTGACGGTCGTTTTGGCGTTGAACTATTCGTCCCGAGACGAGATAAGGCGGGCGGTGGAGATGGCGGGCGTCGATTTCGAGAACCATTTGGACACCGCGGGCATTCCCGATCCCGACCTGATAATCCGGACGGGCGGGGAGAAGCGGTTGAGCAACTTTTTGTTGTGGCAGGGGGCTTACTCGGAGCTGTATTTCACCGACACGATGTGGCCGGAGTTCACACAGGCTGATTTTAATGATGCGCTGGCGGAGTATGCCGCAAGAGAGCGCAGGTTTGGAAAAATCCCAAATTAGATAATTGATTATTAATGATAATGACCCACACTGATTTTTTAGACTGCCGCGCTGATGCTCGCAGTGACGTCGGCTCTCGCACCGTCATTGCGAGGAGAGCATTGGCTCGACGCGGCAATCTTTTGTTGTTTTTCATTTTTTCATTTTTTCATTTTTTCATTTTTGAAGTGTCGGCGCAATCGCCGCCGATGATGGACTATTCCGCGCCGCAGGAGTATGTGGTGAAGGGGGTCAACATCCACGGCAACAAGTACTATCCCGAAGAGATGATGCGCTCGGTGATCGGCATCACGGATGGCCAGACGGTCGCCCTGCCGGGCGATATTGTTTCGCAGGCCATCGACAAGGTGTGGAGTATGCGATTTTACAGCGATGTGGAGATAACCTACACGCCCGACGAAGAGGGTGGGGTGGTGTTCGATGTCTATTTGACCGAAAGGCCGAGGGTTGTGCGTTGGCGTTATGAGGGAACCAAAAAGCAGGAGGCGACCGATCTGGCCGACAACCTCAAACTGCGTCCCGGGAGCGAACTGTCGGACTATGTACTGGACAAGAACAAATACCTTATAAAGAACTATTTTGCCGACAAGGGCTTCCGCAATGCCGAGGTGGCAACGCGGATAGAAAACGACACCATCGTCGGCAACGCTGTAAACGTAACCTTTGTGGTCGATAAGGGCGAAAAGGTGCGAATAGGCGAGGTGGTGTTCGACGGCAACGAACAGTTCAAGGACAGGAAGCTGAGGAAAACCTTCAAGAAGACCAACCAGGTGAGCCTCAATTTCTTTAAGAACAACAAATTCCGCGAGGAAGATTTCGAAGCGGACAAGGAGAACCTGTTGGACTTCTACAACTCGAAAGGGTACAGAAACGCCACCATCCTCACCGACTCCATCTATCCCATCAACCCCAGACGAATGGGGGTCTATTTGAAGGTCGACGAGGGAAACAAGTTCTACTATCGCAACGTCGACTGGGTGGGCAACACCATCTACACCACCGAGATGCTCGACGCCCTGCTGGGGGTGGAGAACGGAGCGACGTACGACCGCAAGAGCCTGCACAAAAGGCTGGGGGTCGGTCGGGAGATAAACATCGAGGACAACACCACCATCACTGCACTCTATCAGAACAAGGGCTATCTGATGTCGAAGATCGAGCCGGCGGAGGTGGTCGTGGGTGTCGATTCGCTGGATTTGGAGATAAAGATATTCGAGGGCGAACAGTTCACAATCAACAATGTGGCGATTCGGGGTAACGAGCGGGTGAACGACAACGTCGTTCGGCGCGAACTGTCGACCTATCCTGGCGAGATGTACAGCCGCGAGCTGATAATGAACACCATCTATCGCCTCGGCGCGATGGGGCACTTCAACCCCGAGAACATCATTCCCGACATTCAGCCCGTCACCAACTCTCTGGTGGACATCAATTGGGATTTGGAGGAGCAGCCGAGCGACAAACTCGACATTTCGGGCGGTTGGGGCGCAGGTATGTTCGTGGGCTCGGTGGGGGTGCAGCTCAACAATTTGTCGCTCAAAAACTTCTTTAAGAAGAGCGAGTGGCGCCCATATCCCCAGGGACAGAACCAGCAGTTGGCAATTCGCGGACAGAGCAACGGGCAATATTACGGAGCGGTGTCGGTAAGCTTCACCGAGCCGTGGCTGGGTCAACGCCGGCCCCACTCACTGACCATCGGGGGCTTCTACTCGGCCGAAAGCAACGCCTATTATATTTGGCAGAAGGCGACGGCCCACTTCCGCACGATGGGTATCTCGGCGGGGATCGGTTTCCGGCTCAACTGGCCCGACCAATATTTTACGCTCTACACCGAGCTGGGCTATCAACGTTATATGTTGAAGAACTGGACGGGCTTCCTGATGGGGACGGGCAACAGCAACATCTTCACTTTGAAGACAGTTTTCGGGCGCAGTTCGGTCAGCCAGCCCATTTATCCGCGCTATGGGAGCGACTTTTCGCTGTCTATCCAGCTCACGCCTCCGTTCTCGCTGATGGACGGTAAGGATTATGACGACCCCAACCTGAGTGACGACGACAGGTATCGGTGGATCGAGTATCACAAGTGGAACCTGAGCGGACGATTTTTCCATCCTTTGACCACCGACCAGAAGCTGGTGTTGATGGCTCGGGCGGAGATGGGCTATTTGGGCCATTATAACAAGAATAAGTTGTCGCCTTTCGAGGGTTTCCGCATCGGGGGCGACGGGATGACGGGCTACACTTTGTACGGCGAGGATGTGGTGGCGATGAGGGGTTATGGCGATTCGGAGCTGGTGCCGATCGAGAGTCAGCGCATCAACGACAATGCGCGGGTTTACAGCAAATATACGCTCGAAGTGCGCTATCCGTTCCTTTTGCAGCCGCGCTCGACCATCTATGGCTTGGTTTTTGCGGAGGCAGGCAACGGTTTCTCGTCGTGGCAGAAGTTCAATCCGTTCCAGTTGAAGCGTGCCGCGGGGGTCGGGGTGAGGGTGTTCCTGCCCATCGTGGGGATGCTGGGCTTCGACTGGGCGTGGGGCTTCGATCCTCCCGCAGGCGGTACGCGCAGGGCAGGGAGCGATATTTCGTTTACGATCGGGACCGAGTTCTAACTGAGGCGGCGGGCTAATTATAAATTTAAAAGAATTAATATTATGAGAAGGTTCATTTTTCTTTTTTCACTCTTCATTCTTCACTCTTCATTCTTTTGTGCCGTTCAGGCACAAAACTATATGGTTGTCGACAGTGAGCAGATTTTTAAGTCTATCGACAGCTATAACAGTGCCCTGAAGACCGTCGAAGCCGATGCCGAACGTTATCAGAAGCAGGTGGACGACGCTTTCGACCAGCTCGAACAAACCTTCAACAACTATCAGAGCCGCAAAGCACAGATGAGTGCCACCGAGCGTGCGCAAACCGAACAGCGCATCGTCGACCGCGAGAACGAGATTACGAAGTTCCAGGAAGAGGTTTTCGGCGAACAGGGAAGCATCATCAAAAAGAGGGTGGAGCTCATTAAACCCATCGAGGAGCGGGTTTTCAAGGCGATAGAGGATTACGCCGCCGGCAAGGGCTATGATGTTGTGCTGGACAGGGCCAACAACCCTTCGATTCTTTATTATAAGCCCACGGCAGATCACACGGATGCGATTATTGCGATTGTTAAATAGCGAATTTTAAATAAACCAAATTATAAGATTAAAATGAAGAAACTGATTGTTTTGGCGGCGGCGTTGCTGTTGTCATCGAGCGCGTTGTTCGCTCAGAAATTCGGCCGGCTCGACTATGTAGCCCTCGTGCAGGCCATGCCCGAAATGACTAAGGTGCAAACCGACCTCCAAAAGGTACAGGCCGACTACGAAGAGCATCTGGAAAATCTTCAGGTCGAACTGAACAACAAGATAAACGACTTTCAGAACCTGCCCGAGAGCACTTCGCAAACCTCGCGCGATCTGAAAGGACGCGAAATCCAGGAGCTTCAGACCCGCTTGCAGGAGTATTTGCAGGTGGCCCAGCAGGGTCTCCAAAACTCGCAGGCCGAGATGATGGCACCGTTGCAGGAGAAGGCCGACGCGGCTATCGCCAAAGTGGCAAAGGCCCAGGGCATAATCGTTGTGTTTCAGGAGGAGTCGGTGATCTACCTCGACACCGCATCCGTGACCGACATCACCGCCGCGGTGAAAAAAGAACTGGGGATAACCCAGTGAAAAAAAGCCCTCGAAAGAGGGCTTTTTTCAAATGAAGAATGAAAAATTAAGAGTGAAGAAAGGCGTTACGCAAAACTTTTTTCACTCTTAATTTTTTATTTTTCATTATCTTTGTGTTTATGAATAATCATTTCGCACAGCTCAAAAAGGATGTTCGGAGCGCGCGCTGGTGGTGGTCGTGGGTGGCTATTGTTGCCGGATGCACCATTATGTCGCTCGGCTTCATTCTCTTTATGTACCCCTATAAGATCACTCCGGGTGGCATTTGGGGTATGAGCACTGTGTTGCACGAGATTTTTCCCGCCATTCCGCAGGGGTGGTTCGGGTATATGATGGACATTCCGTTGCTGTTGGTCGGTTTTTGGGTTTTCGGGCCCATATTCGGGTCGAAGACGGTGTTTGCCTCGCTCATCACGCCGTTGTTGATGTTGGTTTTGCCTTATGCGGTGTTTCCGGATGTGGCGCATCAGACGGCCGAGACGCTGCTGTGGGGTCGGTTGGATTTAAGCGGCGACCTTATTTTGGCAACCGTTTTCGGCGGGATATTCATTGGTGCGGGGGTCGGGATGGTGGTGCGGACGCAGGCGACGACGGGCGGAACGGACATTATCGCGATGCTGTTGCAGAAGTTTTCGCACATCAAGTTCTCGACCGGAATTATGATCGCCGACGTGTTTGTGGTGCTGTGTGCGCTGGTGGTGCTGGTGGGTTTCGGCGACGAGAGCCCGACTCTGGCGTTGTACTCGCTGTTGACGATCTACATCACCGCCCACGTGATCGATCTGGTGGTCGAGGGGCGCAATTACGATAAGGTGCTGTTCATCGTGAGCGATCGGCAGGATGATATTCGGAAATTTATTTTGCACGACCTGGATCGCAGCGGGACGGTGATTCGCAGCTCGGGGCTGTACACCGGTAGCGAGAAAAATATGATATTCGTGGTGGTGAGCCGGCGCGAGATAGTGCCGGTTAAGCGGCGGTTGCACGAGATCGACCCGGGGATGTTTGTCGTGGTGGTGGATGCCCACGAGACGCTGGGCGAGGGCTTTCGGTCGTTTGCCGAGATGAAGACTTCGTGAGAGGGCTGTACATCCACGTTCCGATGTGCACGCAGAAGTGCGGGTATTGCGATTTTTACTCTGTTTCGGGGGTAAATGGGGAGCGGTTGACGGAGGCTTTGCGGGGGGAGATTGCTGTTCGGAAAGATTTTTTTTGCGGCGGGGCGCCTGACACCATATATATCGGCGGGGGCACCCCTTCTTTGTTGTCGCCTGCGCAGTTGCAGGGGCTACTGGATTCGAGTTTCACAGAAACTCGTCGGCCGCCTAAAGGGCGGGAGGCGGCCGAAACTGGACGTCGCGTAGCCAACTCTCAATTCTCAACTCTCAACTCTCAACTCCAAAGGGAGACAACCCTCGAAGCCAACCCCGAGGACCTCACGGAGGAGTATGTCGAGGCGTTGGCGGCGAGCGGTTTCAACCGCCTGAGCATTGGCATTCAGAGCTTCGACGACGACGTTTTGCGCCTGATGAACCGCCGCCACACCGCCCAGCGGGCACGGCAAGCGGTCGAAGGTGCGAAACGTGCGGGCTTCGAAAATATCTCCATAGACCTTATTTACGGCATTCCCGAGATGACATCGGCGGCGTGGGAAGACACGCTCCACAGGGCCGTGGAGCTGGGTGTGCAGCACATTTCGGCCTATCATCTCACCATCGAACCATCCACGGCGTTTGGGCGCGCTGGAATGCGGCCCGTGGCCGAGGCGGAGAGTGAGCGGCAGTACGAAACCTTGCGCAGAGTGCTGTCCGAGGCGGGTTTCGAGCAATATGAGGTGTCGAACTTCGCACTGCCCAACCACAGGGCGGTGCATAATGGTAATTATTGGCGGGGTGGGGCGTATCTGGGCATCGGTCCCGGGGCGCATTCGTTCGACGGGGTGCGGACGCGCAGTTGGGTTGCGAGCGATGTTGCAGCCTATCTGGCGGGCAACGCGCTACGTCACAGCGAAGTTTTGAGCGACGGGGAGTTGCGTAACGAGCGGTTGATGGTGGGGTTGCGCACGGTGGAGGGAGTCGAACGAACGGAGGAGTTGGCGACGAGGGCCGAACGGTTTTTGCGCGACGGGTTGCTTGTCGAACGCGGCGGCCGACTTGCCATTCCGCCCGAAAAATTTCTCGTTTCCGACTATGTCATCGCTTCTTTGTTCGAATAATTTGTGCTATATTTGCCCTATAACCTAAACCTTTTACTGCTATGAAACGACTTTTTTTGCTCTTTTTTGTCTTGTCGGCCGGTTTTGCGGCTGCCCAGACTCTGGACGAAGCTTTGCCCACGAGGGGATTGGCCATTCAGGCTCCGGCACGTGCGGGAGTGGACGATTTTGTGAAGTTCATCGAGCACGAGCTTGCTCCGGCCCACTTCAATCTGTTGATTTTGCGGGTCGATTGGAATTACGATTATGAGTCCCATCCAGAATTGCGCGAGGCGGACCCGTTGACCCGAAAAGATGTGAAAAAGCTGGTGGAAGCGTGTCGCAAACACAACATCGAGCTGGTTCCGCAAATCAATTTGCTGGGTCACCAGTCGTGGGCGACCACCACCCACGAGTTGTTGCGCGAGTATCCTCAGCTGGACGAAACGCCCCACGTCGACACGGCGAACTATACCGGTTGGCCAAACGCCGACGGGCTGTATTGCAAGAGCTATTGCCCGCTCCATCCCGAGATGCCGCCGATCGTGAACGCGCTGGTGGACGAAATTATGGATGTGTTCGAAGCGCAGATGTTCCACGCGGGGATGGACGAAGTGTTCTACATCGCCGACGACAAGTGTCCGCGCTGTGCCGGTCACGATCCGGCGGAACTCTTTGCGGGCGAGGTGAGGCGGATCCACGAACACTTGGCGTTGACCGGCAAGCGGCTGATGATTTGGGGCGACAGGTTGCTCGATGGTGCGCAAACGGGTCTGGGGGCGTGGGAAGCGAGTATGAACAACACCGCTCGCGCCGTCGATATGATACCCAAAGGGGTGTTTATCTGCGATTGGCACTATGAGCGGGCCGACCTTTCGGCTGTCTACTTTGCGATGAAGGGGTTGGACGTGGCGACCTGTCCGTGGCGCGAACCCGAGCTGGCCCTGCGGCAGATGAACGATATGGTGGCGTGGCGCGCCCAGACCACCGAGCAGACCAAGAGCCATCTGCGGGGCATCATCGAGACCGTTTGGTCGCCCGCCGAACCCTTCCTGCGCGACTATTACGACCCCGCAACCACCGACGGTGTCGCGCTGACGGTGAGGGCGTTGATGGAAGAGTACAAGAGAATGAAGAATTAAAAATGAAAAATGAAAAAAGATTTTCGAGTTTGCCGGGCAAACTCGTCAGCCCGCTGAAGTTGTGCGTCGCGTTAGCCGCTTTCTTCACTCTTCATTCATCATTGCTCATTTCCGAAGCGAACGCGCAGGGAAAATACACTCATCTTGTCAACCCGCTGTTGGGCACGGCGACGCTGCACGATCCGGCCGATCTGGGCTATGTGCCGCAGTGGCGGACGTGGGGAGCCGAGGTTTTTCCGGGCTCCAGCCTCCCTTTCGCGATGGTGCAAGTGAGCCCCGTGACGATGTTCGGCAGTGGCGCGGGTTATCAATATGAGGACGAGGTGATCTACGCCTTTTCGCACACCAACAAGGGGCATTGGAACCTCAATCACGTGCCGATGATCGCGTACGCCGGCGATATTGGCCCCGACGATTATGCCTCGCCGTTCAGCCACGAGCGCGAGAGTGCCGCCCCGGGCTATTACAGCGTGTTTTTGGAGCGCGGCGGCATCGAGGCCGAGGTGACGTCGACGTTGCGTGCGGCGGTTCATCGCTATCGGGGGCGCGATATGGGGTTGCTTTTGGATTTGCAGCGGGCGAACGATCGGGTGCGCCGTTGGAGCATCTCGCAACAGGGATCGAACTCGTTTTCGGGGTGGCAGCAGGGCGGCGAAACGGTCTTTTTTTGGGCCGAAACCAGCGCGCCGATCGAGAGCATCTCCCATCTGCGGGGCAAGGGGGCGCGAAGGTTGACCATCGTGGATTTCTCCCGAAAGAGCGATGTCTTGGAGGTTCGGATCGGCTTTTCGTTCACAAGTGTGGAGAATGCCAGGGAGAACCTGCGCGCCGAAGTGGGGCAGAAGAGCTTCGACGAGGTACGTGTCCGGGCCGACGATGAATGGAACGCTATGTTGGGCAAAATCCGCGTCGAGGGCGGTACCGACAGGCAGCGGGGATTGTTCTACACCACTTTGTACCGCTCGATGCTGTGGCCTGCATTGCGGAGCGATGTGGGTTCCGACAGCCGTGTGTACACCAATCCGTCGTTTTGGGACGACTATCGCAACAAGCTGGTGCTGATGGCGTTGATGGCTCCCGACGTGGCGGCCGATGTGATAAACTCCATCACTCTGCGCGGAGAGCAGAGCGGGTTTATGCCCACCTTTTTCCACGGCGACCACGCTTCGGTGTTCGTTGCCGGAACCTATTTGCGGGGTATTCGGGAGGGGTATGATATTGAGAGAGCCTATAAGTTGCTGATGAACAATGCCACCGTGGAGGGCAAACCTGCACGCCGAGGGGGGCAGGACAGTTACGGAGGGCGACCATATCTGAGCGAATACATCGAGCGCGGCTGGATCTCGGAAGAGGTGATGGATCCGCCGTTCGTGACGGCCGACGAGCGAAAATCCGCCGTGACCAAGACCCAGGAGTATGCCTACGACGACTATGCGACGGCACTTTTGGCGCGCGAATTGGGGCACACCGACGATTATGAGTTATTGATTGCCCGGAAGGATAATTGGAAAAACCTGTTCAATCCGGCCAACGGCTTTATGCAGGGCCGGTTCGAGGATGGCAGTTGGGTGGAGCCGTTCGACCCCTATTTCCCCTATTATGCCTATATGTATCGCGAGGCAAACGGCTGGCAATCGATCTTTTACGCGCCGCACGATCCGCAGGGGATGGTCGATATGTATCCCTCGCCTGCCGCCGCCGAAGCGAAACTCGACTCGCTCTTCACCGAGCCCTGGCGCGGTATTCAGGCGCACAATATGTCGGGCTTCATAGGCCAATATTGCCACGGCAACCAGCCCGACCACGGTTTCCCCTATATGTACTATTGGTTGGGCAAGCAGCCCAAGTCGCAAGCCATCATCGACCGCATTATGGAGACGTTTTACGACATGGGACCTCATCGGTTGGCCTATTGCGGAATGGACGATGCGGGCGAGATGTCGGCGTGGTATGTGATGAACGCGCTGGGCATCTACACCTTTTCGCCCGCCGATCCGGAATATATAGTCTCGGTGCCGCTGTTCGACAGGGCGGAGATGGACCTCGGCTCGGGCGAGACTTTTACTATCCGACGAAAAGGCTCCGGCCACACTATCAGGTCGATAACGGTGGGTGGCCGCAAACTGAACGGCTTCGTGCTGCCCCACACCGCCCTGACAACCGGCAAGGAGGTGGTGGTGAGGGTTAATTGATGGTTTTGCGCAACTTATCGGGATTTTTTCGGCAATCCCAAATTGCGACTATAACAACCATTTCGTCACAGACCCGATAAACGATCTTATAGTTGGGTTTCACAAAAAGGGTGCGGTGATCGGGCGCAAAGTCGCCCATCGCCTCGCCCATAAACGGCGACAAGGAGAGTTTCCCCGCCTCGTCATATATGCCGTTGTGTACCCTTACCGCCGCTTTTTGTGATACGCGAGCCAAAAACAGATATATGCTTTCGAGGTCTCGTCGCGCATCCTCGATCCACACGACCCTCATATTGCTTTCCGCTCGATATTTTCGTGGGCGATGAATCTTCCTGCGGCTATCTCTTTGTCGGCTTTTTCAATCCGCTTACGAAGCTGGTCGGCCGTGAACCGACACGGCGCAACGACGATGCGTGAGGCGATGTCGTTCAAAACGCCCTCGTCATCCACATCAAGAAGCATTCGGATGAGCTCCATCTTTCGAATATTCATTTCCGTTGCTGTCATATCGCAAAAATAGACTATAAATATAACAACTACAAATTCAATTCCCTTTTTATCTCCTCGATCTTAGTGTCGAGGAGGGTTTCGGTGCGGTCGAAATCGTCCACCGAAGCGAGCGGCGCGCAAACCCCGAAGTAGAACTTAATCTTCGGCTCGGTACCCGACGGACGAACCGAAACCTTCGTCCCATCCGCCGTGAAAAACTGCAAAACATTAGAACGCTCGCCATCCACCGGCTCCTTAAGAATATCCCGAACCTTCACCACAGGAGAACCCAAAATCTCACGAGGAGGATTCGACCGGAACTCCCTCATCATCCGCTCGATCTGAGCCACACCATCCAACCCCGGGCGCGTGATCGAAACCAACCCTTCTTTATAGAACCCATACTCGACATACATCTGCTTCAACCACCCGTAAAGCGTCATCCCCTTGCTTTTAGCCCACGCCGCAGCCTCAGCCGCCAGCGAACACGCGCTCACACCGTCCTTGTCGCGCACGAAATCGCCCGCCATAAAGCCGAAGCTCTCCTCGCCCCCACCGATATATTGCTCGGTGCCCTCCTTGTCGCGCACCAGCTTGGCAATATACTTGAACCCCGTCAGACAATCATAGCACTTCACCCCGAACTTCGCCGCCACGGCAGGTATCATCTCCGACGTGACGATGGTCTTGACCACAAACTCCTTACCACTAATCTTGCCGCTCTCCGCCCAACCTGTCAGCAGGTACGACGTCAGCAGAGCACAGGTCTGATTGCCATTCAGCAACACGAACTCATCGCCGTCCCTGACCGCAATCGCCAATCGGTCGGCATCGGGGTCGGTGGCCAGAACCAGCTCGGCACCTATCTCTGTGGCCAGGTCTATGGCCATCTTCATCGCCGTGCGCTCCTCGGGATTGGGCGAAGCGACGGTGGGAAAGTCGCCGTCCAGAATGCTCTGCTCGGGCACGACCGTCACATTGGTGAAGCCAAACTTTTTGAGCGATTCGGGCACCAAACGCACTCCCGCGCCGTGCAGAGGGGTGTAGACGATCTTCATATCGGCAAACTGCCGCACCGCCTCGGGAGCAACCGACAGGGAGTGAACCTTATCGAGGTACAGTTCGTCGAAGTTTTTGTCCAGAATCTCGATCCTGTCCCCTGCATTTCCCGATTTGATCTGCGAAATATCGGTAATGCGCGCCACCTCGGCGATTATGTTGCGGTCGTGAGGCTCGGTCACCTGACTGCCGTCGTTCCAATACGCCTTATAACCGTTGTACTCCTTGGGATTGTGCGACGCGGTGACCATCACCCCACTGTGGCAGCCCAGCTCGCGAATGGCGAAACTGAGCTCCGGAGTCGGCCTGAGGGCATCGAACAGCCACACCTTGAAGCCGTTGGAGGCGAAAATATCGGCCACGTGCTCGGCAAACTTACGGCTGTTGTTGCGCGAATCGTGACTGACCGCAACTTTTATCTGCTGGCCGGGGAAAGTTTTCGACAGATAGTCGGCCAGTCCCTGGGTCGCCATTCCGACGGTGTAGATGTTCATCCGGTTGGTGCCCACGCCCATAATGCCGCGCAGTCCGCCTGTGCCGAATTCCAGATCGCGATAGAAGCTCTCGGTCAGCTCTTTGTCGTCGGCTTGAGCCAACATCTCTTTGACCCTTGCGCGGGTCGTTTCGTCGAAATCTTCGGAGAGCCACTTTTCGGCTCTTTGCCTTGCCTGAACACTTACATCGGAACCCATAATGCCTATAAGTTTAATTTATACTAACATTAGAATATTATAACCAACAGCTTAACTGACTGAGTATCAATATCTATAAAAAAACCCTATATCGAAGGGGTGAAAAACACAAAAATATCTATGAGCAAAGGTACGAAAAATCGGTGAGTTCTCACTATCAATGTGTTAGGTTTTTTGCGAAAAAATCAGGGGGTTTTTCTATAAGAATTAAAAGTTTATTTGCAACAGTAAAACAATTTTTTTTTGATTTTTTTGCCGTACCTTTGTAGACATCTAAAAAACATCAATCATTCAGCACCTTTGCGTAATCAATTGACATACAATGCTTTATGGCAAGACTGCCTGGCCGGAATCAGAAAATCCACCTCTGAGGCCGAGTTCGAGCGTTGGTTTGCACCGGTGTCGCTGATGGACTTCGACGGGACCACTCTCAGGCTGCGGGTGCCTAACGAAAGTTACGTCTCTCACATCGAGAAAAATTACATTCCGATGCTGCGTCCGCTGATCCAAAATCTGTTCGGCGACGGAGCGCGTTTGCGGTATGCGGTGCCCAAAAACGAGGGACCAAATATTCCGGTTCCGGGCGACGCCGACATCACCGCAATTTCGAATTTCAAAGAGCAGACCAACACTGCAAATATAAAGAATCCTTTTGTAATTCCGGGCATCAAGCGGATAGTCATAGATTCTCAGCTCAACCCCAATTACACGATCGAGAGCTTCATCGAGGGCGACTGCAATCGGCTTGTCCGTTCGACGGGCATTTCCGTCGCTTTGAGCCCGGGGACGACACCTTTCAACCCATTGTATATTTTCGGTGGGAGCGGGCTGGGCAAGACCCACGTTGCGCAGGCGATAGGCAATGAAGTGAAGCGGCGTTTCCCGGAGTTGCAGGTGCTCTATGTGTCGATGCACAAGTTCCAGGCGCAGTACACCACGGCCATCCTTAATAAAGAGGTGAACGACTTCATCCATTTCTACCAAATGGTGGATGTGCTGATCATCGACGACATTCAGGAGCTGTCGGGCAAGCCGAGCACGCAGAACGCTTTTTTCAACATCTTCAACCACTTGCAGTTGGCGGGCAAGCAGCTGATACTCACCTCCGACAAACCGCCGGTGGAACTTAAAGACATCGAGGCACGACTTCTGACCCGCTTCAAGTGGGGACTTTCGGCCGAACTCACCGTTCCGGACTATGAGACCAAGGTTAAGATAATCCGAAGCAAGGTGAGCAGGCTTAGCGTCGATGTGCCGGAGGAGGTGATGCTGTTCCTGGCCGAAAGCATCCGTGCGAACGTTCGGGAGATAGAGGGTGCTTTGGCGTCGTTGGTGGCCAATGCGCAGTTCCTGGGGCGGCGGATAACCGTTTCGCTGGCCAAGGAGATTCTCAAAGTCTATGTCAAGGTCAATCGCAAGGAGGTTTCGATCGAAGCCATAAGGGACATTGTGTGCGAGGTGATGGGGGTTAGTAAGGAGGCTTTCGAGTCGTCGCGGCGCACCAGGGAGATCGCCCAGGCACGGCAGGTGGCGATGTTCCTTTCGAAGAAGCACACCAAGGCCCCGCTGGCCGTCATCGGTTCGGCGATAGGGGGGAAGAACCACGCCACGGTGCTTCACTCGTGTAAACAGGTGGCCAATCTGATGGAGACCGACCGCGGTTTCAGGCTGCAGATAGAGGAAATTGAGAAAAAAGTGCTTGTTTAGGCACTTTTTTTGTATCTTTACACTTTGTTAAACCCAAACTTAAAATTTTAGTACTGTTATGGCAAATCCCGTGAATGGAGAGAAGATGAAGGTGTTGAGTGCTGTGATGCAGAAGATCGAGAAGGACTTCGGCAAGGGCTCGATTATGAAGATGGACAATACGACCGTCGAGGAGGTGGCGGTTATTCCCACGGGTTCGTTGACTCTGGATGTTGCGTTGGGAGTCGGGGGCTATCCCAAAGGTCGGGTGATCGAGATTTACGGGCCCGAGTCGAGCGGGAAGACGACGCTGGCACTGCACGCTATTGCCGAGGCGCAGAAGGCAGGGGGGATTGCGGCATTTATCGATGCCGAGCACGCTTTCGACAGCTATTATGCTCAGAAGCTGGGGATCGACATCGAGAATTTGTTGATTTCGCAGCCCGATAATGGCGAGCAGGCGTTGGAGATTGCCGACAGCCTGATACGCTCGGGGGCGGTGGATATTGTGGTTATCGACTCGGTGGCGGCGTTGACGCCCAAGGCCGAGATCGAGGGCGACATGGGCGATTCGAGGATGGGGTTGCAGGCGCGGTTGATGTCGCAGGCGTTGCGCAAGCTCACCTCGTCTATTGCCAAGACCAAGACTGTGTGTATTTTCATCAACCAGCTCAGGGAGAAGATAGGGGTGGCTTATGGCAATCCGGAGACCACGACGGGAGGCAATGCGTTGAAGTTCTATGCAAGTGTGAGGATAGATATTCGGAAGTCGACGGCGATTAAGGACGGGGACGAGGTGTTTGGCAACCTGACCAAGGTGAAAGTGGTGAAGAACAAGGTTGCACCGCCGTTCCGCAGGGCGGAGTTCGATATTATGTATGGCGAGGGTATTTCGAGGGTGGGGGAGATATTGGATTTGGCAGTGGATAATGATATTGTGAAGAAGAGCGGCAGTTGGTATTCGTTTGGCGACAGGAAGCTGGGACAGGGCCGAGATGCCACCAAAGAGGCGTTGATGGGCGATGCGGGATTGCAGAAGGAGATAGAGGAGAAGGTTTTGGCGGCGTTGAAGAGCTCGGATGGCGAACCCAGAAAGGTGTCGCGCAAGGTAGACGATATCGAAGATTGATGGAATACACGCCCAAAGATGAGAAACTGATCGCGGAGCGGTTCGGTGAGCTGCTCGAAAGCTGCAAAAAGATTTGCCGCTCGGATGATGATTGGGAGATTATCAAGAAGGCGTTTAATGTCGCCAAGGAGGCACATAAAGGGGTTAGGCGCAAATCGGGCGAGCCCTATATCACCCATCCGATTGCCGTGGCGCGGATTTGCGTCGACGAGATAGGGCTGGGGGTGAAGAGTGTGGTGGCGTCGCTGCTACACGATGTGGTGGAGGACACGGAGTTGACGGTGGAGGACATCGGGCGGATGTTTACGCCCAAGATAGCTTCGATGGTGGACGGGCTGACCAAGATTTCGGGCGTGTTCGACGATGTGGAGAGCTCCGAGCAGGCCGAAAGTTTTCGGAAGATGCTGCTCACGCTTCTCGACGATGTGAGGGTGATCCTGATTAAGATCGCCGACAGGCTCCACAATATGCGCACGCTGGGCTCGATGCCGCACGAGAAGCAGATCAAAATCACCTCAGAGACGCTTTTCCTGTTCGCACCGCTGGCCTATCGGCTGGGACTTTATGTGATCAAGAGCGAGCTGGAAGACCTCAGCCTGAAGTATCGCTTTCCGGAGCAGTATGCCGAGATCGAGCAGAAGCTGGAGGCGACAAAACTGCAACGCGACAGCCTGATTCAAAAGTTCGACGGACCGATTGTCGCGAAACTGCGCGAGAACGGGGTCGATTTCGACCTGTCGGGCCGGGTGAAGAGCGTTTACTCGGTTTGGCGCAAGATGCAGGCCAAGCAGATCCCGTTCGAAGAGGTGTACGACCTGTTCGCCGTCAGGATCATTTTCCGGCCCTCTCCGTTGATCTCGGAGCGGACGCAATGTTGGTATATCTACGAGCTGGTGACAGACCTCTACACCTCCCGACCGGACAGATTGAGGGACTGGATAACCTATCCCAAACCCAACGGCTATGAAGCATTGCACTGCACCGTGATGGGCCCGGGCGGAGTGTGGGTCGAGGTACAGATCCGGTCGGAGCGAATGAACGAGGTGGCCGAACACGGCGTGGCAGCCCATTGGAAGCACAAGGAGGAGGGGGGAGACGCCCTGTCGGACGAGAAATTCGACGCCTGGCTGGGCCGGATCCGCGAAGCGTTGAGCAATCCGGGCGAGAATGCGGTCGACTTTTTGGACAACTTCCAACGGTCGCTGTACGCCTCCGAGATTGTGGTTTTTACCCCCAAGGGCGAAAACCGGATGTTGCCGAAAGGCTCCACGGTGCTCGATTTCGCTTACGACATTCATAGCAAATTGGGCGCAACGGCCATCGGAGCCAAGATAAATCACAAGATCGAGTCGATATTCACACCGTTGAAGAGCGGCGACCAGGTGGAGATCATCACCTCCAACAAATCTGCGCCCGATGTCGGTTGGCTCGACCACGTCGTCACCAGCAAGGCCAAGCAGCATATCAAAAACTATCTCAGGCGTGCTCGGCAGGTCGGAGTGGCTCGCGGGTTGCAGATGTTCGAACAGAAGATGGCACAGCTGGGCATCGCTCCCAGTGCGCGGGTTTTCCGCAAAGTTCTGCCGGCCTATAACAGTGCCAACAAGGACGAGTTTTACAAAAATCTTGCGTCGGGGGCTATCAATCTCGACAATTTGCAGGATGTTTTGAGGCAAAATTCGGCAAGCAAGTATCTCAAATTCTGGACGCTGTTTCAGGGTGGGGGAGGCGACAAATCGGCCGATCCCGAGCGTCAGTGGGATGCCGACGAAGGGCGCAGGTTCGAGATTGCCGAGTGTTGCATCCCCATTCCGGGCGACGATGTGACGGGATATAGGGAGAAGGGCAAAATTGTTGTCCACAAGACCAATTGCAACGAGTTGGTGCGGTTGGCGTCGCAACACGGCGAGAACATCGTGGGCGATATTAAGTGGTCGTCGCACAAGGCGATGTCCTATCTTTCGGTGGTGAATGTTCAGGGCATCGACCGGATCGGGATTTTGATGGACCTGGTGGGGGTGATTACGGGCGAGCTGGGGATCAACATTCGCGAGCTAAGGATTCAGTCTCACGACGGCATTTTCGAGGGAGAGATCAGCCTTTATGTCACTTCCATCGAGAATTTGAATGCCGTGATTGCCAATATCCGCAAGATTAAGGGGGTCGATAAGGCTCTCCGCTCGGCATAAGCTTCCCCGCGAGGAACAACACCAGCGAAGCAATCTGAAGATTGCCGCGTAGTCCTTCGACTCCAAAGCTTATACGGGGCTGGTTATGCGAAAAGGGGTGGGGCAAGGCCCAAAATCTCTCACAGTTCAATTTTTTAGTCACCGCTCGGAAGTCGAGAGTTATGCCCGCGCATCTTGTTGATAATCAACAAGATAGGGTAGACGCACGCAAGCTATTTAACATAATAATGCCGACCACCGCTCGTCTCATATAAATCCACAACACACATCTTCTGTACATAAGTAAATATCGAGTTAAATTACATTTGTAACCTACACTTTACGTAAAATCGCCCTTTGGGTTATCTGTTTTGTTGACATTTGTAAACTTTAAGGCCGTTATTGGTGATTGATTTACAATTCAACAAGTCCTGAAATCATCACTATTTTACATCAACTATGGTACAAATTTCATTGATAATAAATCAATATAACTACCTGAAAATCAGTAAATTAAGTAGCTTTTATTAAAGTATTTATTCGCTATTTTGCGCCTTGTACGCGCCTATGCCCCGTCAAATCGTATTTTATCAGGTATTCACGGTGATTAATAGCATTGATTATCAATAACTTACACTACAAAATACAAAGCTATTGTTCTCGCAATAAAACAACTTATATTTGCCATCATACAAAGATTTACATCTGTAACAACGAAGAACAGCTGAACTGCCTCCATTTTTGAGCGTAAATTTTGGTTTACAAAAATAAATGTTTACCTTTGTAACAAATAACGCCGAAATGGAAGAAAAGCTGCGACGACTAATGCGACACGAGGGGATCAACTCCACCCGTCTTGCGGAAATTCTCGGAATCCAAGCCTCCGGAATTTCGCACATTATGAGCGGTCGAAACAAGCCGAGCTACGACTTTCTGCTCAAACTTTTGCAGCGTTTCCCGCAAATCAACCCCGACTGGCTGCTGCTCGACAAGGGACCGATGTATCGCGATGAGATCAAAAAAAGTGCAGTCGCGCCGATTCCGGTCGCTCCCGAACCCGAGCCGAGCCAAACGCCGACTTTTGCCAACGAACTGTTCTCGCCACCGCCCGTTACGAATCCGATGAACGTAACCAGCTCGGTGCCAAAGAGTTACGAACCGGATAACGACGACATAATTCCCGCGCCGCAACGGCCGTCCGAATCGAAAACGGCTTCGGGGCACGCCGTAGAGCGGGTTTTGGTGTTCTACCGCGACCGGACTTTCGCGGAATACCGACCCGAGTAGTTTTCGGCACAGAATTGATATTATGTTAAATCAAACCTCTGGCTCCGGCAAAGTCGAAAAAATCACTAAATTTAAAGAAGATAGGATGCGGTTCGGATAAAAATTCCGAGCAAGCTCGACTTTTTATCTCTCACCTTTCACTATCTTTACGAAAGCGTGAATTTAGGCTACGGTTCGGAAAAACTCAAACTTCGTTTGGTTTTCCGCTCACCTTGCACTAAATTTGCCGAATGATAAACGCAGGGCAATTCCACGACCTAACCGTCAACCGCATCTCCGCCTTCGGGCTGTTCCTCGCCAACAATGAAGGCGACGAAGTGCTCCTCCCAAACCGATATGTCTCGATGGCCGACCATCCCGGCGACACCCTCCGCGTGTTCGTCTACCACGATTCGGAGGATCGACTGGTCGCCACGAAAGAGACCCCGCTGGCGACGACGGGCCAAATCGCGTACCTGCGGGTGGTGGATAAAAGCCCCCACGGAGCGTTCCTCGATTGGGGTTTGGAGGCCAAGCATCTGTTTTTACCCAACCGAAATCAGCAGGGAGGCGTGGTCGTGGGGCATAAATATTTGGTCTATCTATATGAGGACAGTATCACCGGCCGCGCTGTGGCGTCGATGAAGCTGCGGTCGATGGTGAATAACGACGAGATCGTGGTCGAGCCGGGCCGGAAAGTGTCGATTGTGGTGGCTTCGGAGAGCGAGATTGGTTGGCGGGTGATTGTCGAGGGGCGCAATTGGGGGATGCTGTATCGCAACCAGGTGTATGACGCGGTGCATATCGGCGATCGGTTGGAGGGTTTTGTGAGGCGGGTGACGGACGATGGGCGCATCGACGTGGCGATCCAGAAGCAGGGTTATGACGAGGTGAAGGATGCCGCGGAGCGCGTTTTGGCGTTGGTGAAGGAGGGCGGCGGTGTGTTGGAGTTGGGAGATAAGAGTTCGCCGGAGGAGGTTGGGTTGCGGTTGGCGATGAGCAAAAAGGTGTTTAAGCGCGCTTTGGGCACGTTGATGAAGAGCGGCGTGGTGGAGGTGGGCGAGTTTGAGACGCGCTTCGCGAATGAAAAATGAAACGCGACGCGCTATAAGATTTTCGGCCCGCTCCCGCGCTTTAGCGGGCCGAACGACTTTGCGAGCAAAGTCGAAACAATTAATGCACTGCGTGCCTTGATTGTAATCCTCACCTCTGAACTAAAATACTATGAGCACTGCCGAAAGAGTTTCGTACAGCGACCCGAGCGATGGTTTCGTTCTGGCGCGGTCGGTTTTGGCCTATCGCCGGGCGGCCGAGATCGTTGGCGGCGATGTGCTCGAAATCGGCACCGGAAACGGGTATGGAGTGGAAATTCTGGCCGAAAAATGCCGAAGTCTCACAACTGTTGACAAATATATGCCTCAAAACCCTACTCCGGCAAAGGATAACGTCAGTTTTCGCCGGATGCGGGTTCCGCCGCTCGGGTTTGAGGATGCGAGCTTCGACTTTGTGGTGGCGTTTCAGGTGGTGGAGCACATCCGTGACGACCACTTTTTCCTCTCCGAAATTACACGCGTTTTGCGACCCGGCGGGCGGCTCGTCATCACCACGCCCAATCGTCCGATGTCGCTCACACGCAATCCGTGGCACGTTAGGGAGTATTCGGCCCAGGAGTTCGGCGAACTTTTGGGTCGCTATTTCAGGGAGGTCGAAATGGCGGGCATCGTTGGCAACGAGCGGGCGATGGAGTACTATGAGCGCAACCGCGATGGCGTTCGCAGGGTGTTGCGATGGGATGTTTTGCGGCTCAGCAGGTGGCTGCCGAGGTGGTTGTTGCGGGTGCCTTATGATTTGGCGAACCGGCTGAACCGCCGCCGATTGATGGGGGGCGATGCTATCACGCCCGACGATTACGCGCTGTCCCGCGACACCGAGCGTGCGTTCGACCTGCTGTGCGTCGTCACGAAATAATGAATATCGCGGGGCGTTTGGCGAGGGTCGGTGCGGAAGCCTTGCGCCATTCGGCGACGGTCAGGGTGCGGATAAACTCGCCCTCGCCCGTGACATCAGCCGCAACCGTCAACCGTGTCTGAGGAGCGCAAACCTCCAAAAACTCGCCGAAAAGGCGATCGCCGCGATAGGGCGTCTCGATGAAAATCTGGCTTTGGCCCTCGTCCCGGGCACGCCGCTCGAAAAACCTTATTGCCTTGGTTCGCTCCGGCCCCTTGATGGGAAGATAGCCGTTGAACGCAAACGATTGCCCGTTCGCCCCCGAAGCCATCAGCGACAAAACGATCGACGACGGACCCACCAACGGCCTCACTATCAGCCCTTTACGGTGTGCCGCAGCAACGACATCCGCCCCGGGATCGGCCACGGCAGGCACTCCCGCCTCCGAGATCACTCCCCCACTCCGCCCCTGTGTCAAAGGCGCAAGCATAGCCTCCACCTCTTCGGGCGGCGTGTGTTCATTGAGCTCGATAAACTCCAAACGATCGATGTTCTTGACCCCCGCGCGCGACAAAAACCGCCGCGCCGAGCGCACATTCTCAACGATGAAATAGTCCAAGGTGCGCATCACCTCGAAATTGGCCGCCGGAAGCACCGCCTCTGCCCCACCCTCGGCAATGGGACACGGAAGAAGATATAGGACGCCCCCGCTCATCTGACGTGAACCCGTTTTAAACGCGCCGAGACCGAGGTCATAATCTCATAAGGGATGGTGCCGAGCGCGGTCGCAAGGTCGGCTATCGTGTTGCCGTGGATGGGCGAAAAAATCGTCACCTCGCTTCCCACCTCGGCGTTCGAAATGTTCGTCACGTCGACCATCAGGCTGTCCATACACACGTTGCCCACTATCGGTGCCGCCCGCCCGTCGACCAGCACACTCCAAGTGCCATTGCTCGCCGCGCGGCTCAATCCGTCGGCGTAACCGATTGGTATAGTGGCGATTACCGAGTCGCGCTTCAGCACGCCGCGCCGATTATACCCCACCGTCGCACCCTTCGGAAGATGGGAAATGTTCACCACCCGCGTACGCAAAGTGGCCGCCTGACGCACACCGTCGATTCCCACACCGTAAAGCGCAATGCCCAACCGGACCATATCGAACTGCGCCTCCGCAAAGCGCGCCGTGCCGTTGGTGTTGGCGATATGACGCTCGAACGGATAAGGCAATACGGCCGCAACTGCGTCGCTAAGTTGCTGAAAATCAGCTATTTGACGACGCGTAAAGTCATCTTCGGCGGGATCGTCGGCCGCCGCCAGATGGGAAAAAACGCTCATCACCCGCACCCTCTCCCCTGCGTCCCGAAGTGCCGCCAAAAGAGGTTGCAAATCGCCCGTCCGAAAGCCCAGCCGGTTCATCCCCGTGTCGAACTTAATGTGAACGGGATACTGCTCATCGTCGTCCAGCAGCCCCAGAAAGCACTTCAACGTCTCGAAGTTGTAGATCTCGGGCTCCAGCCGGTGTTCGATGGCCTCGGCAAAGCTGTCGCGGTCGGCATTGAGCACAATAATGGGTGTCACGACCCCGCCACGGCGCAAAATCGCGCCCTCCGAAGGGAACGCAACGGCAAAATAGTCTACCCCACCCCGCTGCTCCAAAGCGCGCGAAACCTCCACCGCGCCGTGACCATAAGCGTCGGCCTTCACCACCGGAATCACGCCCACATCGCGCCCCAAACGGCTTTTACACAAATCAAAGTTGTGCTCGATGGCACTCAAATCTATCTCTAAATGTCTCATTGTCTGAAAGTTACCACTGTTATGCCCGCCCCGCCACGATCGGCGTGGTCGTCCACCGCACTCGCCACCGACGGAATGGACTTCAAATACCTGCGAATCTCCATCTTCAACGCCCCCGTACCCTTGCCGTGCAGGATGCTCACCTCGTTCACCCCGATCATCAATGCGTTGTCGATGAACCCTTCGACCTCTTCGATGGCCTCGGTGGGACGCAATCCGCGCACATCTATCGAGGGTCGGAACTGCAATTTCCGCTCCGAAATCGCGCTATCCACCACCGTTCGGGGCTTCGACAAAGAGCGAGCCTGATTGCCCGAAACGGCCTCCAAACGTTCTGTGGCGACGGTAGAGAGAATCTGGCCGAACGCCACGGTGGCCTTCGAGCCTTTAACTTCGCGCACCTCGCCCACGGTGTCAGAATCTTTGAGGCGCACTTTGGAGCCTACGGAGAGAGTTGAGACTTGAGAATTGAGAGTTGAGAGTTTTTCTACCACCCCGTCAGCCTGCGGCTGCCACCCCTCCTTCGCAGGGAGGGGAATTTGGGCACGCAAATTCGATTTTCGTTTTTCGCGATTGGCCTGTCGCCTGAGTATCTTTTCCATCTCGGCGTCGACGCGGGGGTCGGACGGAACAGCCTCCACGGCCTCCAATTTATCCTTGAACTCCTCCACCTCGGTGCGCGCAAGGCGGGTGAGCTCGCGCTCGGCCTGCGACTCGCGAATGGTCTTTATGGTGCTCTCGATCCGGCGATTGGCCTCGACGATAAGCTCTTTTGCCTCCGACTTGGCGGCCTTGATGATCTCGGCACGCTGCGAACGGAGGGCGGCAAGTTTTTCGGCATATTCCTCTTCCAGCCGCTCCACGTGGCGATCGGCAACCCGAATGCGGTCGCGCTTGGTCTCCCAATAGCGGCGGTCACGGGCAATTTCGCGCAACTGACGCTCGACAGAGACGTGGTCGCTTCCCGCTTTTTCGGATGCGGCACTGATGATGCTCTCCGGTAGTCCGATCTTGCGCGCAATTTCGACGGCGAACGAGCTGCCAGGCTCACCCTCGATGAGTTTGAACAACGGTCGAATCGCCGCAACATCGAACGCCATAGCCCCGTTCACAACGCCCGCGTGGTTCGACGCAAAATATTTGATATTGGAATAGTGGGTCGTTATCACCCCATACACACCCTTCTCCAACAGCTTTTCGAGCACGCTTTCGGCAATCGCACCCCCCATCACCGGCTCGGTGCCGCTGCCGAACTCGTCGATGAAGACCATCGACCGCCCGCCGGCACGGGTGAGCATCGTTTTCATATTCAACAGGTGCGAACTGTATGTCGACAGGTCGTTGTCGATGCTCTGCTCGTCGCCGATGTCGATGAACAGGCTTTCGAACACGGGCATCTCGCTATTCTCGCCCGCCGGAACCAAAAAACCGCACTGAAACATCCATTGCAACAACGCCACGGTCTTCAAACACACCGACTTACCCCCCGCATTAGGGCCCGAAATGACGATGATCCTGCTCTGGGGCGACAACGACATATCCAAAGGCACCACCTCGGAAAACCCGATGGCCTGAGCCAACAGCGGATGGCGCGCCTGACGCAAAACCAGCCGTCCGTCGAGCGAAACTATCGGCCTGGCAGCCCCGTTCCGCATCGCCCAGCGGGCCTTGGCGCGAATGAAATCTATCCCGCACAGATACTCCCCCACCCGTTCCAATCCGTCCAGGTCGGGTTGCAAACTCTCAGTAAAACGGGTCAGGATACGGACAACCTCGCGCCGCTCGGCATAAGCCAGCTCGCGCAGCTCGTTGTTGATTTCCACTATCTCCACCGGTTCGATGAAGAACGTACGGCCGCTCGCACTCTGGTCGTGGATAAACCCTGGCAACTTGCGCTTATTGCCCGCCGCAACCGGAATCACCGTCTTGCCGTCCCTAACCGACAGCTGGGCGTCGGCATCGACCACCCCCGCCTTTTGAGCCTGAGCAAGAACCGCCTGCATCTTTCGGGCAACCTCGCCCTCACGGCTGCGAATAGTGCGCCGAATATCGAACAGCTCCGGCGAAGCACTGTCTTTCAGGTGGCCAAATCTATCGATAATGCTCTCGATATGGCCTACAATGGCCGGAAAACTCTCCACCCCCTCCCCCATCGAGCGCAACAACGAATAACGCTCGTCTATCGCCCCCGCAACCTCGCCGACCGATACCAGCGCGGAATGCAAAACACCAATCTCCTCCACCTCCAAAAACGCCCCCTCCACGCGCGCCTTAGCCACCACCGGTGCCACGTCGACAAACTCGCCGCTCGGGAACCCGCCCTCGGTCGCAAGAATCGTCCTCAACTCATCCGCCAAACCGAGCCTGTGCTCCAACTCGCCCGCGTCGGTGCAGAACGAGGCTTCGTCCACCAAAGCACGCCCGCCGGAGGTTGTACACAACTCCCGCACCTGCGTCCTGACGCGATCGAAACCGGTTTTTTGTTCGAAATTAGACAATGGGTTACGCAAAATTCTTTCGAGTTGCGACGCAACTCGTCAGCCCGCCAAGGGGCGGGGGCGGGCTGAAAAAATCAACAAAACATTAAAACACCGAAAATCTCACATACCTCTTCGGATTAGCCTTCAAGTCCTCCAACAGTGCCGACAACCTGCCCGTTGCGACGGTGAGCGAATCATACAAAGCCGGATCGCGAACCAACCGTCCCGCCGTGCCCTCGCCCGACTCGACAGCCAAAAGTACCGAATTGAGCCTCTCCACCGTGATCCCGAGCCCCTCGATCGTACCCCGCAGATCGGCCTCCGCCATCTGTGAAGAAACGGCATCCAGATTGCCAACAATGCTCTCCATCCGTTCGGAATTGTCGCGCAACATAGTCGTGAAAGCCCTGATGTCGCCCAGCATCTGCCCCACCCTTGCGTCCGAAATCTGCCCCGTGACGCTCTCGACGTTAGTCATAATGCCCGCAAAACTGTCGGCACTGCGCTCCAGCACGCCGTTCAGGGTGTTGGAAGTGGCTTCGAGCGACACCATCAGCTCCCGTGCCTGCGCCACCATATCGCCTATGCCCGACGAGGTGCTCTCCAACAACCCGCGCTCGTTCTCCGACGGAACCACCGCCCCGCTCTCGAAGAAACCCTCGGCCGTGCCACGCACCAACTCGATGGACTTGCCGCCCATCAACCCGTCCGAAAACAGCTTGAAGCGGGAGTCGACCGGCACCGAAATGCCCCTCTTGATCCCCATCGTCACTTTCACCGACTCGCTCGCCTCGGGGTCGATCTCGATGGCGGTCACCGAGCCCACCTTCACCCCACGCAAAACCACCGGAGCCGAGGTTTGCAGCCCCAAAGTGTGGTCGAACATAGCGTAGAAAGTGCGATCCGAACTGAAAAAATCTTTGCCTTTAAGGTAATTTATGCCGAAATAGAGGCACACCAGCATCGCCACGGCAAAGAGCCCTATTTTAACCTCTCTTTTCATACCATTATCGTGTAACAAAAGCGTCCTTGTACCTGCCCCGCCGCACTCTGTCGCGCGCCTTCAAAGCCTCGGCCTCGGTCGCAAAGGGTCCCATACAATATTTATACCACCCGTCGATCCGCCGCTCGACCACATCCCTCTCCGAAACCTTCACACGCGTCTTCGAAGCAAAAAGCTGGACATAATATCCACCCTTTCCAGAGCTCTCCCGCGGCTCATCGACAGTCAGAACAACCCTCTGCGGAGCAGCATTTTCAACGGGAGCCGAGGGCCTTATCCCCTCCTCGGCCAGCAACTTGCGATATTCGCAAAAAGCGTCGAACAAGCACTGTGCAACCTCGTTCTGACCCTTTGTCGACGAGATATATGCCCTGTCCGAAGCGTTGCTCATAAAGCCCACCTCGGTCAGAATACTCGGCATAGCGGGCTTCCACAGCACCACGAATGGTCCCTGGGCCGCACCTCGGTCGCGCATCGGAGTGACCGCCGTATAGTGTTTCTGAATTATCTTCGCCAGCGCAAGGCTGTGGTCGAAGTGAGCGTACTGCATCAGGCTGAAAATGATGTAACTCTCCGCCGACGAGGGATCGAAACCCTCATAGCTCTCGGCATAGTCGTCTTCGAGCTTTATCACTTCGTTTTCGCGCATCGCTTCGTGGAGGTTGTCCTCGCTTTTGCTCACCCCCATCACGTAGGTCGACGAACCGTTGGCCGACGAGGTGTGGTGGGAGTTCATATGGATAGAGAAGAACAGGTCGGCTTTTGCGCGATTGGCGATCTGACCGCGCTGGGCGAGCGAGGGATTGGTGTCGCCGGTGCGGGTGTAGATGACCTTCACGTCGCTCAGGTTATCCTCTATCAGCTTGCCAAACTTTTTGGCGACGGACAGGTTCAGGTCTTTCTCCAGCAATTTGCCGCTCACGGCCCCGGAGTGGTTGCCGCCGTGACCGGGATCGATGACGATGGTGAAGTTTTGCGCCCCCGCATCCCAACACACAAACAGCAATATGGCGAGTACCTTGTAGAAATTCATAAAAAAACTGTACTTTTGTAGATTACATCACAAAGGTACGGCTTTTTTATCAAGCGAGCAAAAACATATCTTTTGGCACTTCTGCTACTTTCGATGGCGACGGTGGTTTTCGGGCAGGCTCCCGTCGACTCTTTGCCCGAGCCGCAGTTGCCCGCCCAGTCGGACAGCCTGGTGATCCTGCCCGAGCCCGAACCGGCCCCGAAGCGCGATTTTCTGGAAGCTCCGGTGACGGCCAACAGCAACGACTCGTTGGTGTACGACGTGCGCAACCGCCTCATCTTCATCTACGGCCAGGGCGACGTGACGTACGAAAACAACAACCTGAAAGCTGACAAAATGATACTCAACGTCGCCAGCAAGGAGGTTTTCGGGGTCGGCGTGCCCGATTCCTTAGGCGTGATGTCGCGACCTGAGTTTATTCAGGGGCGGTCCAACTATACGATGGACACCATCACCTACAACCTCGACAGCCGCAAAGCCAAGATCAAAGGGGTTGCAACGAAGGACGGCGAGGGCTATCTGCTGGGGCGCGACCTCAAAAAGATGCCCGACAACACCATCAACATCGCCGGAGCGAAGTACACCACCTGCGACGTGATCGAGCATCCCCACTTCTACATAGCGATGACCAAAGCCAAGGTCATTCCGGGCAAGAAGATAATCACCGGCCCGGCATACTTCGTGATGGAGGATGTGCCGATCTATTTTCTGGGCATTCCGGGCGGATTCTTCCCCATCACCGCGGGACCCCAATCGGGGATCGTGATGCCGACGTACGGTGAAGAGACCAGGCGGGGCTTCTATCTGAGAGACGGCGGATACTATTTCACTTTCGGCGACTATGCCGACCTGGAACTGACCGGTTCGATATACACTCTCGGTTCGTGGGGGCTGAAGGCGAGCTCCAACTATATGAAGCGATACAAATTCTCGGGCTCGGTGGGAATGGACTACGAGCGGGTCGTGCTGGGCGAACGCAACAGCACCGACTATCAGAACACCCCCTCGTTCAAGATCAATTGGAGCCACCGGCAAGACCCCAAAGCGTCGCCCGGGCGCACATTTTCGGCCAGCGTCAACTTCGCAACCTCGGGCTATCGCAAACAGGCCACAACCTCATTGCAGGACCACCTTGCCACCCAAACCAACTCCTCCATCTCATATTCGCGGATGTGGAAGGTGGGCTCGACCTCCATCAACCTGACGGCAAACGTCGGCCACTCGTCCAACTCGGTCGACTCGTCGCTGATGCTCACCCTGCCCTCGTTGAACCTCACCGTCAGCTCGTTCGCCCCATTCAAGCGACGGGTGCAGGCGGGCGAGCAAAAATGGTACGAAAAGATCACGATGAGCTATTCGATGCAGGCCCGCAACTCGGTGAAGGCCAAAGAGTCGACCCTGTTCACCAAAAAAACCCTCGAAGATATGTCGAACGGTGTGACCCACCGGATCCCCATTCAAACCTCGTTCACCCTGTTCGACTACATCAACTTCGCCCCCTCGTTCAACTACGAAGAGACGTGGAACTTCAAGCGGGAACGAATGATCTACAACCCCGACACCGGAAAAGTCGACCCGAGCGATCCGGAGTTCGGCTTCTTCAGAACATACAGCTGGAACGTCGCCGGCTCGTTCAGCACAAAATTCTACGGGATGTACGAGATGAAGAACAAGGAAGGGTGGCTCCAGGCCGTGCGCCACGTCGTCACCCCGACCGTCGGCTTCAGCTATGCACCCGACTTTCGCGACCCCCGATACGGCTTTGTGGACTACTATCAAACCAACGAAGCGGGCCGAATAGCCGAAAACCCCAACTATTATATGGGCGAACCGCGCGGCCGCATAGGCTCGCCGAGTGCGTCGATCAACTTCTCGCTGTCGAACCAGATCGAAGCCAAAGTGCGAAGCCGCGCCGACACCACCGGCCTGAAAAAAATACCTTTTATCGAACAACTCTCGGCCAGCGGAAGCTACAACTTCATGGCCGACTCTATGCGTCTCTCCCCCATCTCGCTCACCCTGCGGACCGGAACGCTCTTCAAAAATTTCGCTATTCAACTCAATGCCACCTGGGACCCTTATGTGGTGCTGAACGTCAACGGAAACGCCGTTCCGACCGGAAAATATAACATCGGGAAGGGGAAATTCGGCCGCATAGCCTCCACCAGTTGGACATTCGGCTACACCTTCAACTCCTCCGACTTCTCCCAGCCCGTGATGAACGACATCAACTCGGGAGCCTACATCGGTGCCTACACCAATCCTTACGACCCCTCGCTAAACCTCGATCCGACGACGCGACGGCAATATCTCGTGTCGGCCTATTATGACTTCAGCATCCCGTGGAATTTCGGCTTCAACTACTCGATAAACTACTCCAACCGCGGTTTGCGGCGCGAGATAACGCAGACTCTGGGCTTCAATGGCTCGGTCACCCTGACCAAAAAGTGGGGCTTCACCTTCAATGGCGGCTTCGACATCGCCGCACGCCGTTTCACCCCTATGCAGATCAGCGTCACACGCGACCTGCACTGCTGGAATATGAGTTTCCAGTGGATACCGCTGGGGATGCTGAAGAGCTATTCGTTCCACATTGGCATCCGTTCGGGTATGCTCCGCGACATCAAGTACGACAAGCAATCCTCCCGCTACGACAACCTGCTGGAATAGTTGAGAGTTGAGAATTGAGAATTGAGAATTAGCGCCGCATAGCCCCTTAATCATTGATCATTAAAAAAGCCCCTCTTGCGAGGGGCTTTTTTTTAAAAGAACCTTAACGAGAGATTACAACTGAATCCCCTTCAAGTTCACATCGTGAGCAGCCTTCTGAGCATAAGAAGCATCCTTAGCGATAGCCTTCTTAACCTCCGCAGCAGCCGCAGAAGCATTGCCCTCCTTAGCCGCAATCACACCGCGCAAATAATCCGCCGCGGCAGTCGTGTTGCCAACCAAAGCGTTCTTCGCCGCACTCAAATTGCCATTCAAAGTCTCGGCAACAGCCTTATTGTAGCCTTCGAGGTTCGAAGACGCCGAAGCGTAATTGCCCTTATTGATGTCGTTCAAAGCCTTGGTCGAAGCACTCGCCGTAGCCAAATACTTAGCCGCACCGTTCACGTCGCCATTCTGCAAAGCCGCCAATGCCATATTGTTAGCCAACGCAGGGTTCGAATCCTTGTCAGCCGCCTTCTTAAAGGCATCTTCGGCCCTCTTCCAATCGTTCTGATAAGCGTAAGCGATACCCAGATTGTTCCACGCACGTGCATCGCCGAACTTGTCAGCCGCAGCCTTATAAATCTCAGCCCTCTTAGCGCAATCGTCATACAAAGTGGCCGCAAACAGCATCTCTTCCAAGTTCAACTCGGTTCCGGCCGCGATAGCCTCACGGAGTTCCTCGTCGGTCTTGCCCTGAATATCGGTGATGGCAACCATTTGCGTACGACGCAAAGCGGGCAAAATCTCCTTCTTCAACTCGGCGAAAACAGCAGCCATATTGCGAATCTCAACATCCCTCTGAGCGGCCGACGAATACATATCCAACACCTGGATGATCATCGCCTTGTCCCTCAAATCCGACTCTTCGACCAGCTTCTTGAAGCCTTCCCAGTCCTCGCCATAAGCGGCAACGTCGTAGTTCAAGCCCTTCAACGAGCGCAACTCGCGCGAAACGGCAGTCTTACCGCTCTCCGAACGACGGGCCGACAACTTATCGTTGAAGCCTTCGTCACCCTCGGGCGAAGCGTAACCATTAGCCTGAATGTTCCCCAACGTCACACGGTCCCTGTTCTGGTTGTCCTTAATAAACTGTTCGAACAGCTTGGTCTGCTCCTTGGTCAACTCGGTGCGGCGAACATTCGACTGGTTCACCTGGTACATAATATCCACCGTGCCAGTTTCGTGAGTAACCCTCTTGAAGTTGTCCGGCATCACGATCATCGCGTCGGCATAAGACAGGTCCTGCTGAAGAGTGTTGACACCCTCTGCCACCGGAATCACGCCACCGAGTACGAAATCGGCACCCTCCTTGCACTTGCCTTCGACCTTCAGCTCCAAAACGCACTCGCGTGCCCTCGGGTCCCACGGGAAAGCGATCCTCTGGGTGTAGACACCGCCCGTCTTCTTGTCGATAACGGGATAGTTGTCCTTCACCTTCGAGCCCTGCAAAAACTTAGGCTGGCCTTCAACCGAGCCGCCATCGAAAACCAAAATCGGCGTAATCTTCACGATAGCCTTGGGGTTGTAGTACTTCTCGGGGAAAACAACCGTCACATCGGTCACGATCTCATTGCCCACCAAAGTCAACATCTCGGGATTAGCCACCACCGAGATGTCATCGGTGTGACGGCCCATTTTCTTAAAGCAGTTACAACTCGACAGCGCCATCACGCATACGAGCGCAACAACACCATACTTAAACAAATTTTTCATACAGTACGTTATAATTGGTTTTATTTAATGTGATTTAATTTTACCCGACAAAGATAGTAAACAATTACGAATTACGAATTACGAATTACGAATTTTCACAAAAAATTATTCCCTTATTATGCCGACCTCGCCCCCCTCGCCCAGCCGGATGATGGCCGAAGCCTTGCGGGTAGGACTTCCCTCGAACCTGCGATCTATAATAAGGTCCACCCCGCTCCGGATCCGGCCCGAAATCTCGTCGAACCTCACCGGCGTCGACGCTCCCGAAACATTGGCCGAAGTCGACACCAGCGGCCGACCCAACCGCCGCAACAAAGCGTGACAAAACTCGTGCTTCGGAACACGAATGCCTATCGTGCCACCCTCGGGAATAAGGTTCGGCGCAACTCCGCAACCCCCTGGCAAAATGAGCGTCAACGGACTCTCGGCCAGCTCCAGCAACTCCCACGCCACCTCCGGGACCCGCCTGACATACCGCCCGACATCGTTCACCGACGCCACCAGAACGGTCATCGCGTGCTTATCGACGGACTGTTTCAACTCGTATATCCTGGCCACGGCCTGTTCGTTGGTCGCATCGCAGCCCACGCCCCACACCGTGTCGGTGGGATAGAGCACCACCCCACCCCGCTTTAACACGTCGACGGCTTTCTGAACCTCTTCTTTCATTGTACAAATGTAGAAATTTTTGACTATTTTTGCACACGAAAAAAATCATTAAGAAACTATGGGACGCGCGTTTGAATACAGAAAAGCGACAAAGTTAAAGAGGTGGGGCAATATGGCCCGGGTCTTCACCAAGCTGGGCAAAAGCATCGAAATGGCGGTGAAGGAGGGCGGCGCCGATCCGTCGGGCAACACCCGTCTGAGGATGCTGATGCAAACCGCCAAGAGCGAAAATATGCCCAAAGAGAATGTCGAGCGGGCTATTAAGCGGGCGACCTCGAAAGATACCGCCGACTATAAAGAGGTGATATACGAAGGTTATGGCCCGGGCGGAATAGCGGTTCTGGTGGAGACCGCAACCGACAACAACACCCGGACCGTGGCCAACGTGCGCTCCTATTTCAACAAGGCAGGCGGCACGCTGGGCACAAGCGGCTCGGTGGGCTTTATGTTCGACCACAAATGTGCCTTCAAATTTGTCAACACCCACGGCACCGACCCCGAGGAGCTGGAACTCGAAATGATAGATTTAGGGGTGGACGAACTTGTGGTGGAAGATGACGGGATCACGGTCGAGGCTCCGTTCGAAGCGTACGGCGCGATCCAGAAGTGGTTGGAAGATGGCGGGTACGAGATCACCAGCGGCGAATTTCTGCGCCTTCCGGTCGAGACCAAAGATGTTTCGGCCGAACAGCGCGAAGCGGTCGAAAAGCTCGTCGAACGCCTCGAAGAGGACGACGACGTGACCAATGTCTTCACCAATATGAGCTGATAACCTGCGTCATATCGACGTCGCCCCACCCCTCGGCAACGCTGTCGAGGATGCGCAGGAGTTCGGCCACATCCGTTTCCGTCACCAGGCGCAGGCGGGTGGCTTTGAAGTCGGGCAAGCCCTTGAAATAGCACGACAGGTGGCGACGCATCTCCAACACCCCGCCGCGCTCGCCCTTCACCTCCACCGACTTCAAAAGGTGACGCCGCGCAATCTCCACCCGTTCGACCACCGAGGGCTGCGGCAAAATCTCGCCCGTGGTCAAATAGTGGCGTATTTCGCGAAATATCCACGGCCGGCCATAAGTCGCACGGCCTATCATCACCCCGTCGACACCGTAACGCTCGAACGCATCTTTCGCCCTCTGCGGCGAGTCGATGTCACCGTTACCTATTATAGGTATGCGGATCCGTGGATTGCGCTTCACCTCGCCGATGAGCGTCCAGTCGGCCTCGCCTCGATACATTTGAGCGCGCGTCCGGCCGTGGATGGTCAGGGCGGCGATGCCCACGTCTTGCAACCGTTCGGCCAGCTCGGGAATAATTTTGCTCTCGTCGTCCCAGCCCAGCCGCGTTTTGACCGTCACGGGAGTCTTCACTGCATCGACTATCCGGCGCGTCATCTCGACCATTTTGTCGGGTTCGCGCATCATCCCGCTACCCGCCCCGCGACCGGCAATTTTCTTCACCGGACAACCGAAATTGATGTCGATAACCTCGGGACGCGCCGCTTCGGCCATTCGTGCCGCCTCCACCATCGGCTCGACGAGATGGCCGTATATCTGAATACCTATCGGCCGCTCGTCGTCGTCCAGCTGCAGTTTGGCAAGCGATTTCGCCGCATCGCGAATCAGCCCGTCGGACGAGATGAACTCGGTGTACATCATATCCGCGCCGAAACTTTTACACAGCCAGCGAAACGACCGATCGGTCACGTCCTCCATCGGGGCGAGCAACAGCGGCCGTTCCCCGAGCTCTATATCTGCAATCCTCATCGGATTGCAAAATTACGAAGATTTTTTTCACTATATTTGCACCCAATTATGAATATCGAGAAAAAATTGTGGGAGGCGGCTTTCAAAGCCGTCGGGGAGCTGTACGGCGATGTCCCGAAAGAGCTGGTACAGGTGCAAAAAACAAGGAAAGAGTTCACGGGAGACTATACCCTGGTGGTGTTTCCGCTGTTGAAGGTCTCGGGGCAGTCGCCCGATCAGACGGCTCAACAGATAGGTGATTTTTTGGTGGCGGGCAATGCGGATATAGACAGCTATAACGTCATAAAGGGCTTTTTGAACATTTCGCTCAAACCGGCGTTTTGGGCGGACAGGTTCGCAGAGATAGGGGCGGATTTCGGCGTTTTGCCACCGACGGGAAGGACCGTTATGGTCGAATATTCGTCGCCTAACACCAACAAGCCGCTCCATTTGGGCCACGTGAGGAACAATCTGCTGGGGTACTCGGTGGCGGAGATTCTGAAAGCTTGCGGCAACACGGTGCTGAAGGCCAATCTGGTGAACGACCGCGGGATACATATATGTAAAAGTATGCTCGCGTGGCAACTTTTCGGAGGTGGCGAAACCCCACAGTCGAGCGGAATGAAGGGCGACCATCTGGTGGGAAAATACTATGTTCGTTACAATGCCGAGCTCAAAAACGACCCCACTCTGGAAACCCGGGCTCAGGAGATGCTCCGAAAGTGGGAGGCGGGTGACAAGGAGGTTTACAAGCTGTGGGAGACGATGAACGGCTGGGTCTACGACGGCTTCGACACCACGTACAAGCGGCTGGGGGTCGATTTCGATCGGATGTACTATGAGTCGCAAACCTATTTGGCGGGCAAAACACTGGTCGAAGAGGGGCTGAAAAAGGGAGTGTTCTATCGGCGCGACGACGGCTCGGTTTGGGTAGATTTGACTGCCGACGGGCTCGACGAGAAGCTGCTGCTGAGGGGCGACGGGACGAGCGTCTATATGACCCAGGACCTGGGGACGGCTCTGGAACGCTTCACCAAGGAGCATCTCGACGAGCTGGTGTACGTCGTGGGCAACGAGCAGAATTACCATTTTCAGGTGCTCAAGCTGGTGCTCAAAAAGTTGGGGTACGATTGGAGCGATGCGATATATCACCTCTCTTATGGGATGGTGGAGCTGCCCGAGGGCAAGATGAAGTCGCGCGAGGGGACGGTTGTCGATGCGGACGACCTGATAGAGGGGATGGTCGACGAGGCTCGCGAAATGAGTGTTCAGCTCGGCAAGAGCGAGGGCGAGGATGTGAGCGAGATGGTGGGCTTGGGCGCGTTGAAGTACTTTATTCTGAAGGTCGATCCGCGCAAGACGATGCTGTTCGATCCGCGCGAGTCGATCGACTTCAATGGCAACACGGGGCCGTTCATTCAGTATACTCACGCGCGGATACGGTCGGTGCTGCGGAAGGCTTCGTCGGACTATTCGGCGGGTGCCGTGGATGTTTACCTGCCTGAGGAGTTGGAGCTGGTGAAGATGCTGTGTGATTATCCTGCGGTGGTGGCTCAGGCCGGGAGGGAGTTTTCGCCGGCGGTTGTGGCGGCTTATGTTTACGATCTGGCGAAGACGTATAACGGGTTTTATCACGACCATTCGATCTTGAAGGAGCCGGACGAGGCGACGCGCAATTTTAGGCTGCGGTTGTCGCAGCGGGTGGCGTTTGTGATTAAAAGAGGTATGGCCTTGCTCGGCATCGCCGTCCCAGAGAGGATGTAGGAAATAATTACAGTAAAAAACAATGACACAGGAAGAACTTTTCAAGAAGCTGATAGCGCACAGCAAGGAGTATGGCTTTATTTTTCCGTCGAGCGAAATCTACGACGGACTAAGCGCAGTGTACGACTACGGGCAGCTGGGCGTCGAGCTCAAAAACAATATCAAAGCCTATTGGTGGGACGCTATGACGCGGCTCAGAGAAAATATCGTCGGTATAGACGCCGCCATTTTTATGCATCCCCGAACCTGGGAAGCATCGGGCCACGTCGGAGCATTCAACGACCCGCTGATAGACAACAAAGATAGCAAAAAGCGGTACAGGGCCGATGTGTTGCTCGAAGACCACCTCGCAAAACTCGACGAAAAGATAGAGAAAGAGGTCGAAAAAGCGCGCAAACGGTTCGGCGAAAGCTTCGACGAAGGGCAGTACAGGACCACTTCGGAGAGGGTCGTTGCGTTGCAAAAAGATCGCGACGCGATCCACGCAAGAATGGTCAAAGCATTGACCGACAACGACTTAACCGAGCTCAGGCAAATTATCGTCGATGCCGAGATCGTCGATCCGGTGAGCGGCACGCGCAACTGGACCGAGGTGAGGCAGTTCAACCTGATGTTCGATACGAAGATGGGCTCGGTGGCCGAGGGTGCCAACACCATCTATCTTCGGCCGGAGACGGCCCAGGGCATCTTTGTCAACTTCCTCAATGTCCAGAAGACGGGCCGGATGAAGATCCCGTTCGGCATTGCGCAGATCGGCAAGGCGTTCCGCAACGAGATTGTGGCGCGGCAATTCATTTTCAGGATGAGGGAGTTCGAGCAGATGGAGATGCAGTTCTTCGTTCGGCCTGGCGAGGAGATGCAGTGGTATGAGTATTGGAAAAACTTCCGGATGAGCTGGCATCGCGCATTGGGCTTCGGCGACGAGCTCTATCGCTTCCACGACCACGACAAGCTGGCCCATTATGCCAACGCTGCGGCCGATGTGGAATTTCGGTTCCCGTTCGGCTTCAAGGAGGTGGAGGGCATCCATTCGCGTACCGATTTCGACCTGGGTAACCACGAGAAGTTCAGCGGCAAGAAGCTACGTTATTTCGATCCGGAGACGGGCGAGAGCTATGTGCCTTATGTGGTCGAAACGTCGATCGGGGTGGACAGGATGGTGTTGCAGATACTTTCGGCTTCGTATGCCGAGGAGCAATTGGATGGTGGCGAGAGCCGTGTGGTGATGCGCATTCCCTCTCAGCTGGCTCCGGTGAAGGTGGCGGTGCTGCCGCTGGTGAAAAAGGACGGATTGCCCGAGATCGCCCGAGGCATTATCGACGCGCTGAAGTACGACCACAACGTTCATTACGACGAAAAGGACAGTATTGGGAAACGTTATCGCCGTCAGGACGCCATCGGGACGCCATTTTGCGTGACCGTCGACCACACCAGCGGCGAGGACGGAACAGTGACGGTGCGCCACAGAGACACAATGGAGCAGCAGCGGGTTGCCATTGCCGACCTGCCCGCACTCATCAATAAGGAGTGTTCGCTTCGCAGCCTGCTGGAAAAACTAAAAAATTAGTAGATGACATTTGAAGAATTAAACATAGCCGAGCCCATATCGAGGGCGATAAGTGAGAAGGGATACACCGAACCCACACCGATCCAGCAGCAAGCGATCCCCGTTGTGAACGCCGGACGCGACATATTCGGAATAGCGCAAACCGGAACCGGAAAAACCGCCGCTTTCGCCATTCCGATACTGCAAAAACTCTGGGAAGCCACCAGGCAACCCGTCGCATCGGAGAACAGCGAGGAACAATCGACCTCCGAAAGGCCGAAACGCAAGGACAGAAGAGGCCGAAACCACGGAAAACCGGAAGCCAAAAGGGCGATCAAGGCGTTGATACTCACACCAACGCGCGAACTTGCCGCGCAGATAGATGAGTGCTTCACCGACTATGGGAAATACACGGGGTTGCGCCACACCACCGTCTTCGGCGGCGTGAAACAGAAGCCCCAGACCGACAAGTTGCGCCGCGGGGTCGACATTCTTATCGCCACCCCCGGGCGTCTTCTCGACCTGCACGGACAGGGCGAGGTGGACCTGGACGAGATGATATTTTTTGTTCTCGACGAGGCCGACAGAATGCTCGATATGGGCTTCATCGGCGATATTCGTCGGCTCGTGAGGCTGATTCCCGAAAAGCGGCAAACACTCTTTTTCAGTGCCACGATGCCCGCGCCGATAGTGAGCCTGAGCCGCGGCATCCTCACCGACCCCGTGAGGATAGAGGTCAGTCCCGAATCGAGCACGGTGGACACCATCGACCAAACGATCTTCTTCGTCGAAAAGCCCGAGAAAAAGGCACTGCTGATAAAACTGCTCAAAGAGAACGAGGACACGAGCGTGCTGATCTTTTCGCGCACCAAGCACGGGGCCGACAACATCAGCAAAATACTCACCAAGGCAGGCATCCAGAGCGTGGCCATCCACGGCGACAAGAGCCAGGGACAGCGGTTGAAGGCGATGAGCGACTTCAAGGGCGGCCACGCCAAGGTGATGGTGGCGACCGATATTGCTGCCCGCGGGATAGATATTCGTGAGTTGGGGATGGTGATAAACTTCGATCTGCCCGACGTGGTGGAGACATACGTTCACCGCATCGGCCGGACGGGAAGGGCCGGTCGGACAGGGAGGGCGTACACCTTTGCTTCGCAGGACGACCATATGATCGTGAAGGAGATCCAGTCGCTGGTCGGCCGCCCAATCAAGATGGAACTTTTTTAGAATACAGCTATGAAGGTACTTGGCATCAACGGCAGTCCCCGCGGCAAGGGAAACACGGCTCTTGCGCTGGGCGAAATGCAAAAGGAGTTTGCGCGCCACGGCATCGAAATGGAGATCGTCCACATCGGCAACAAGGCGATACGCGGCTGTCTGGCGTGTGGGGCGTGCAGTCGCAACAGGAACGAAAAGTGCATCATCGACGACGATCCGGTCAACGACATTGTAGGACGGATGAAGGCTGCGGATGCCATTGTGCTCGGTTCGCCGGTGCATTATGCCAACATTGCGGGTACGATGAAGAGTTTTTGCGACCGTGCTTTTTATGTTGCGGGGGCTAATTACGGGATCTTTGCGGGTAAGCCCGGAGCGGCGGTGGTTGCGGTTCGGCGGAGCGGCGGCTCGAATGCCTGGAGCGCGCTCAACTACTATTTCACCATTGCGAATATGCCTGTTGCGGCGTCGACCTATTGGAGCATTGTCCACGGAACGGCTGCGGGTGAGGCGACGGAGGATGCGGAGGGGTTGCAGACTGTGAGGAACGCAGCTCGTGGGATCGTGTCGTTGCTGACGGGCGCGCCCGCTGAGTTCGAATTCGGTGCGAGGACGAGTTTTATAAGGTGAGATTGGTACGTTTTTTGTCTTTTCCTGTCGCTGAGAAATAACTTATTTTATGGAAAAGAAAGCGTGTGGCTGCGGCGCGAAAACCAAAGCCAAATTCAACGACGGTCTGAAAAAGGATGCCAAAGCCATTGTAGCCAATGTCGAAGGGTACGGTAAAACCGACAAAACCAAGCGTTCGGCAGAGGTCCGTGCGGCATTCGCCGAGAAAAAACCGGCAGCCAGAAAAACCGTGACAAAGGCTTTTGCCGCTCCGAAAGGCGTGAAGACCACCAAGGCCGTGGCTAAACCGACCTCGAAGGGTGTTCAGCGACCGTTGCCCAAGCCCGCCGGAATGTCGAAAGGTCCCCACAGCGGCGACCAGTGTTAACAAAAGAGCCCTCTCCGGAGGGCTCTTTTTATTTGTCGATTATAGCTTTCACCGTCTGCCGCAACCCTTGTTCGAAATCCATCACGGGACGCCAACCCAAGGTCCGGCGAATCTTCGAAGTGTCGACGGCATACCGGAAGTCGTGTCCCGCGCGATCGGTCACAAACTCGATGAGCCGCTCGCTCGACCCCTGTGGCCGACCCAAAGCATCGTCCGTCAAACCGACAAGCATCCTCACCAGGTCAATGTTGCGCACCTCGTTGCCGCCACCCACCAAATAGGTCTCGCCCGCCGCACCACGATGTAAAATGGCATCTATGGCCGCCACGTGGTCGCCCACCCAGATCCAATCCCTCACATTGGTCCCGTCGCCATAAACGGGCAACGGCTTCTCGGCGGCTATGTTGCCGACAATGAGCGGAATAAGCTTTTCGGGAAACTGCCCGGGGCCATAATTGTTCGTACAATTCGAGATGATGGTCGGCATCCCATAGGTGTGATGATAGGCCCTCACAAAGTGGTCGGCGGCGGCTTTAGATGCCGAATAGGGCGACCTCGGATCGTACCTTGAAGTTTCGGTGAACACCCCGCCCTCGCCCAACGAACCGTACACCTCGTCGGTGGAGACCTGATAGAACAGTCTGCCCCCGTAATTGCCGTTCCAATGCGCCCGGGCGGCCTCCAAAAGCGCAAGGGTGCCCATCACATTGGTACGCGCAAACACACTCGGCGCGCCGATACTGCGATCGACGTGGCTCTCGGCCGCAAGATTCAGGACGGCATCTGGGGAGTATTCGGAAAAAATCTTCCTCAACAAATCGCCATCGCAAATATCCCCCCTGACAAAGGTGTAATTCGGCACACCGTCGATCTCCCTCAAATTGTCGAGACACCCCGCATACGTCAGCGCATCGAGATTGACCACCCGATGTCCCGAAGCAACAAAATGCCTCACCACGTGCGCCCCGATGAAACCCGCACCACCCGTTATCAAAATAGTCTTCATAGCCCCCTATCGTAAAGAAAAAACCCGACCCTGCTCGGCAATATAGCTCTGCTCAAAAACCGTGCGCGCCTCCGCCTCCAACACCGAAACATCCTTATACCGCGCCGAAAAGTGACCTATAATCAACTTACCCGCCTCGGCTTTCAGCGCGATCTTTGCAGCCCCCAACGCCGTCGAATGGCCCGTGCGCGCCGCCAAATGTCTGTCCGCATCCGAAAAAGTGGCCTCGTGGTACATCAAATCGACCCCCTTGGCCAGCAACGCCGCACGCCCCGAAGCCGTCGTGTCGCTCAAAAAAGCATAACTACGCGGCACCGTCCCCACCCCATCCTGCTTCTCGCGAAAAACATATCCGGTGGTCGGCACCCGATGGCGCAAAGGCACCGAATGCACCTCCATAGACTTATTCTCATAAACCAACCCGCCGTTCGAAGTATCCACCGCCGTGAACTCCAACGGAAAATCGACCGGTTGGCCGAAATCGTTCACGAAAAAATCTATCAACCGCCCCACCCCAGCCGGCCCGAATATGGGCAAAGGACTCTTCCGCCCCATAAACCCCATACTCGAAACGAGCGGCAACAGCCCGTAAACGTGGTCGCCGTGGATGTGGCTGACGAACACCGCCCTGATCTGCAACGGCGAAACTCCCGCCCTCATCAACCGCTCCTGGGTGCCCTCGCCGCAATCGACCAAAAAAAACTGCTCACGCACATTAAGCACGTGAGCAGTCTGGTATCTGCCGACAACCGGTGAAGCCGAACCATTACCCAATATGGTAACCTCAAACCTCATCGCCCATAGTCCGGCAAAATTACTCCTCTTCGGCCGCCTTCACAGCCTTCTTCGCCGGAGCTTTCTTCGCAGGCTTAGCCTCGGCCTCCTCCATATCGGCCTTCAAAGCCACAAGAGCCGACAAATCGCCCAAAGTGGTCTTCTCCACCGAAGCGTTCACCTTCTTCACCGAACTCGAAGCCTCATCAGCCGCCGCACGACGCTCGGCCCTGACGGCATCACCCGCCGCACGCTTAGCCTCTTCATAGGTCCTCACGTGAGACAACACGATGCGCCGCGTACCCTTCGAGAACTCGATAACCTTCAGCGGCAACACGTCGCCCACCTTAGGCGTCGAGCCGTCCTCCTTGGTCAACTGACGCGCCGGAACAAACCCTTCCACATCCTCGCCCAACTTCACAACCGCGCCCTTGTCGTTAACCTCGGTTATCGTCCCGTCGTGAACGCTGTCCAGTGCATAAGTGCCCTCGAACTGGTTCCACGGATTCTCCTCCAACTGCTTGTGGCCCAGGCTCAAACGACGATTTTCCTTATCTATCTCCATCACCACCACCTGAATATCTTCGCCCACCTTGGTGAACTCGGCCGGATGCTTGATCTTCTTCATCCAACTAAGGTCCGAAATGTGGATAAGTCCGTCGATGCCGTCTTCGAGTTCGACAAACACACCGAAGTTGGTGAAGTTGCGAACCTTGGCGGTATGAACGCTTCCGACGGGATATTTCTTCTCGATACCCTCCCACGGATCGGCGCCCAACTGCTTGGTGCCCAGCGACATCTTTCGCTCGTCGTGATCGAGCGTCAAAACCACGGCTTCGATCTCGTCCCCGACCTTCATAAAGTCCTGAGCCGAACGCAGGTGCTGGCTCCAGCTCATCTCGCTGACGTGAACCAACCCCTCGATTCCCGGAGCAACCTCGACGAACGCCCCGTAATCGGCCATCACCACAACCTTACCCTTTATCTTGTCGCCGACTTTGATCTCCTTGCTGAGCGCATCCCACGGATGGGGTGCCAACTGCTTCAAACCGAGCGCGATACGCTTCTTGCCCTCGTCGAAGTCCAGAATAACGACATTCAGCTTCTGGTCCAGCTCCACCACCTCTTCGGGATGGGTTACACGGCCCCAGCTCAGGTCGGTGATGTGGATGAGCCCGTCGACACCGCCCAGATCGATGAAGACCCCGTAAGTGGTGATGTTCTTGACCGTTCCCTCCAAAATCTGACCTTTCTCCAACTTGCCGATAATATCTTTCTTCTGCTGTTCCAATTCGGCTTCGATAAGAGCCTTATGCGAAACGACGACGTTGCGATATTCGGGATTGATCTTCACCACCTTGAACTCCATCGTCTTGTCGACATAGATGTCGTAATCGCGGATCGGCTTCACGTCGATCTGCGAACCAGGGAGGAACGCCTCGATGCCGAACACATCGACGATCATACCGCCCTTGGTGCGGCACTTCACATAGCCCTTGATGATCTCGTCGTTGTCCATCGCCTGATTTACGCGATCCCAGCTCTTCAACTGACGAGCCTTCTTGTGCGACAAAACGAGTTGTCCTTTCTTATTTTCGGCATTCTCCACAAACACCTCTACCTTCTCGCCAACCGCCAACTCGGGGTTATAGCGAAACTCGGTGATGGGGATGATGCCCTCCGACTTATAGCCGATGTTAACCACCACCTCGCGCTTGTTGAGCCCGATCACGGTGCCTTCGACAACCTCGCCCTCGACAACATTGCTCAGCGTCTTCCCATAATCTTCCGCCACAGCCTCTTTCGATTTGCCGTAGAGAGCCGAGTCGTTTTCATACGCCGCCCAGTCGAAATTTTCGTTGGACACCTTTTCTTTTACCACTTCTGACATAAAAACTAAATTGCGAACCAGTCGCCCGTTAAAAGATTAAACAATAGGGCGCAAAGATACAACTTTTTTAATTATCTTTGCCCTATTGGAGCGCGTGCAATGAAAAAGATTCGGATAATATGTGAGAACACCGGCAAGGCCCTCTTCGTCGAGATGGGGTCCTCGCTGTCCGACATAGCCAAGACCATCCATTCCGAGCGTCCCATACTGGCAGCGTACGTCAACAACAAGATAAAGGACCTCTCGTTCGTGCTGTTCGAGCCGTCGAGCGTCAGGTTTATCGACATCACCCACTTCGAAGGGCACAGGGTGTACGAGCGGACACTCTTCTTCACCCTCAACCTGGCCATACACAGACTGTGGCCCGAGCAAAGATTCAAGATAAGGCACAGCGTGTCGAGGGGCTATTATTCCGAAATTACGGGGTTCGACGAGGTTACCGACGAAATGATCGCCGACATCAAAAAAGAGATGGACTCCATAATTGCGTCGGACCTGCCCATCGGAAAGGATAAAGTGCTGTACGACGAGGCGCGGGAGAGTTACGAGAAATTGGGATACGACGACAAGATAGCTTTGTTGGAGACGCGCCCAAGGCTCTATGTCTCGCTCTACACTTTGGGCGACACGGTGGGCTATTTCTATGGTGCGCTGGCCCCATCGACGGGATATGTCGGGCTTTACGACCTGCGACCTTATTACAAAGGAATGTACATCTCCATCCCGAAGCGCACACGGCCCGACGTGCTCAACGAGATGGTGCCGCAGCACAAAATGTTCGACACCTTCGCCGAGTACAACGAGTGGGTGAGCATCATCGGGGTCTCCAACATCGGGCAACTCAATCAGCGGGCCGCCCAAGGGGAGACGAGCGACCTTATCAAGATAGCCGAAAGTTTCCACGAAAAGAAGCTGGCCTCCATTGCCGACACTGTCTTCGAGGCCAACCTGTTGAAGGGCACGCGGGTGGTGTTGATGTCGGGCCCGTCGTCGAGCGGCAAAACCACCACGGCCAAGCGGTTGGGCATTCAGTTGCGCATTCTGGGAATGGTTCCGGTGCTGGTGTCGCTGGACGACTATTTTGTGGAGCGCGACAAAACCCCGCGCGATCCCGTGACGGGAGATTACGACTATGAGGCGTTCGATGCGATAGATCACGACGTGTTCAACGACCACCTGCGCCGGTTGACTGGTGGTGAAAGTGTTGAAATTCCCCGTTATGACTTCATTACGGGCAAGCGAATGACCCACGAGCAGCCGCTGAAACTCGGCGAACGGTCGGTGTTGATAGTGGAGGGCATCCACGCGCTCAATCCCAGGCTGACCGAAAGTTTGGACGAGGACTCGAAGTTCAGGATATATCTTTCGGCGTTGACCTCCATAGGGATGGACAACCTTTCGCGAATCCCCACCACCGACAACCGATTGATCCGGCGAATGGTGCGCGACAGTGTGGCTCGCGGGGCTAACGCTTCGGACACTTTGCGTCGATGGCAGAGCGTGCGTCGGGGCGAGGAACGATGGATATTTCCGTTCCAGGAGAATGCCGATGTGATGTTCAATTCGTCGCTGTTCTACGAGATGCCGGTTTTGAAGAGTTATGTTGTTCCGTTGTTGCGCTCGGTGCCCGACAACATACCCGAATATGGCGAAGCGCAGAGGCTGTTGAAGCTGTTGGACTTTTTTGCGCCCATCGAGCCTTATGAGATTCCGCCCACCTCAATCCTGAGGGAGTTCATCGGGGGGAGCAGTTTTAAATATTAGAGCAATAATTTTTTTGAGACAAAACTTATGAATTTTACACAAAGGCTCATCGGAGTGACCGATCGGGGTGAGTTAGCAGAGATGTTGAAAACCATTGGGGTCGAGTCTGTCGAGGAGCTTATCGGGCAGGTGATCCCTGCCAATATCAGGCTTAAAAAGCCGCTGGAATTGCCCCAGGCTATAACCGAGAGTGAGTTTGCCGCTCACATTGCCGAGCTGGCGGGACGTAACAGGCAGGCGCGTTCGTTTATCGGAATGGGATATTATCCGTGCGAGACGCCGGCCGTGATTATGCGAAATGTGTTTGAGAATCCCGCGTGGTACACCTCTTACACCCCCTATCAGGCCGAGATTTCGCAGGGACGGTTGGAGGCATTGCTCAATTTCCAGACGGCGGTGGTGTCGATGACGGGGATGGAGATTGCTAACTGTTCGCTGCTGGACGAGGGTACCGCCGCAGCCGAGGCAATGGCGATGATGCTGGGTTTGAGGCCGCGCGGGAGCGACAGGAATGTGCTGATGGTCGACTCCAACATCTTTCCGCAGACATTGGACGTGTTGATGACGAGGGCCGAGCCGTTCGGGGTTGAGCTGGTGGTGGACGACTTTGCGACGTATGAATTTACCGGCAAGGAGTTCGGGGCCATCGTTCAGTATCCGGCGGCGAACGGGGCGGTGAGGGATTATCGCGATTTTGCGCAAAAGGTGCACGACAACGGAGCGTTGTTGGCTGTGGCGGCCGATATTTTGTCGCTCGCACTTTTGGAAGCTCCGGGCGAGTGGGGTGCCGATATTGTCGTGGGGTCGACCCAACGGTGGGGCATCCCGATGGGCTTCGGAGGCCCCAGTGCGGCCTATTTTGCGACCAAGGATGCTTACAAGAGAAGTATGCCCGGGCGCATCATCGGGGTGTCGGTGGACAGGTTGGGCAATCGGGCTTTGAGGATGTCGCTGCAAACCCGCGAACAGCATATCAAGCGCGAGAAGGCGACGTCGAATATCTGCACCGCGTCGGCTTTGGTGGCCTCGATGGCGGGGTTGTATGCGGTGTATAATGGCAAGGAGGGGTTGCAGGAGAAAGCTCAGAAGATTTATGACACCACCTGTGCCGTGGCCGATGCGTTGCGGGGAATGGGCTATCAGGTGGGCACCGATTTTTTCGACACTCTGGAGGTCGAGGCGGAGGTTTCGGTGGTGCGTCAGGAGGCGGAAGAGCTGGGCATCGACTTTTTCTATCCGGCGGACGGTGGCCGCGTGAGGATGAGTTTCGACGAACTGACCACTGCCGCCGAGGTGAGGGATGTGGTGTCGATATTTGCCGCCGCTATGGGGGTGAGGGCACCGAAAACGGTCGGCGTAAAGGCTGGTCGCGCACCGAAACTTAGCCGGAAGAGTGATTTTCTCACCGAGCCGGTTTTCAAAAACTATCATAGCGAGACCGAATTGATGCGCTATATCAAGCGGCTCGAATTGCGCGATATTTCGCTGGCCAATGGGATGATCCCGCTGGGGTCGTGCACAATGAAGCTGAACGCCGCGGCGACTATGATGCCCCTTTCGCTGTCGGGTTTCGGCAATATCCACCCCTTTGCTCCCCTCGGGCAGGCGGAGGGCTATATGGAGATGATCGAGGAGTTGGAACGCGACCTGTGCACCATTACCGGTTTGAGTGCCTGCTCGTTGCAACCCAATTCGGGCGCCGCGGGCGAGTATGCGGGGCTGATGATAATCCGCGCCTATCACCAGAGTAAAGGGCAGGGGTATCGCAATGTTGTCTTAATACCTGCGAGTGCCCACGGGACAAACCCTGCAAGTGCAGCGATGGCGGGAATGACGATAGTGACTGTGGTGTGCGACGAGCGCGGAAACATAGATGTGGACGATTTGAAGGCCAAAGCTGCGGAGCATTCTGCAGATTTGTCCGCTTTGATGGTAACCTATCCCTCGACCCACGGCGTGTTCGAGAGCCGCATTCGCGAGATCGTCGACGCGGTGCACGACGCGGGCGGGCAGGTGTATATGGACGGAGCGAATATGAACGCCCAGGTGGGATTGACCAATCCGGGTTATATCGGGGCGGACGTTTGCCATCTCAATCTGCATAAGACTTTCGGGATGCCTCACGGCGGCGGCGGTCCGGGCGTGGGTCCGGTGTGTGTCGCTTCGCATCTGGCTCCTTTCTTGCCTTCGCATCCGGTCGCCACAGTCGGTGGTGGGGAGAGCATCACCGCCGTAGCATCGTCGCCGTGGGGAAGCGCAATGCTGTTGCCGATAACTTATGGTTACATCAAGTTGCTGGGCGAGGAGGGGTTGCGGCGCGCCACCGAGATGGCCATCGTGAATGCCAACTATATGTCGCGTGCAATTTCGGACAGCTATCGCACGTTCTATTCGGGTGAAGGTGGCCGTGTGGGGCACGAGTTCATCCTCGATCTGCAACACTTCAAGCGCGAGTTCGATGTCGAGGTGGGCGATGTGGCGCGGAGGTTGATGGACTATGGCTTTCACGCGCCTACGCTGTCGTTTCCGGTTCACGACACGCTGATGGTCGAGCCGACCGAGAGCGAGGGCAAGGCGGAGATGGACAGGTTCACGGAGTCGTTGCGCGCAATTTTGGAGGAGTGTCGCCGGACGCCCGATGTGGTGAGGAATGCGCCGCACACCGCGGTCGAGATTGCCGGCGAGTGGGAGCATTCCTATTCGCGGAAGACGGCAGCTTATCCTGCGCCGTGGCTGCTGGATGGGAAGTTTTTCCCGTTCGTGAGCAAGATTGACAATGGGTACGGGGACAGGAATTTGGTTTGTATTAACTCTTAAATAAATAGATAATGAAAATCACAGAAAACACATTTGTTTCGCTCGACTATAAGTTGGAGGTCGACGGGAAGATCGCCGACCAGAGCCAGCCGGGTCAACCTTTGAAATTCGCCTTCGGGATGGGGATGTTGCTTCCCAAGTTCGAGGCGGCTATCGCGGGGTTGGAGCCCGGACAGGAGTTCAAGTTCACTTTGAGCCCTGCCGACGGTTATGGCGAAATCATTAAGGAGGCCATCGTAGAGTTGCCCAAGGAGGTGTTTACGATCAATGGCGAGGTGGAGGAGGGCTTGCTGACGGTGGGCAATATGATCCCGATGGCGGATGCGAGTGGCAATCGGTTGATGGGTCGCGTGGCGGCTGTTGCGGGCGATAAGGTGACGATGGACTTCAACCATCCGATGGCGGGCAACACGCTGAATTTCAGTGGGCGGATCGTGGATGTGAGGGAGGTTACGCCCGAGGATTTGCAGGGCTTCGCCGGTGGCGGAGGTGGCGGGTGCGATTGCGGCGATGGCTGTTCGTGCGACGACAGCAAAGGCTGCAAATGCTAACCAAAAGCCCTCTTCGGAGGGCTTTTTTCTTCTCAGCTTCAGGTGTCAATGGCGGCTCCGGTCAGAGCACGTACGGTCGTTATTGGTCTGCTACGCAGAACCCATCCGGTACCTCCACCGCCTACGGCCTGGGCTTCAACAGCACGAGCGTCTACCCGGACCTCTACTACAATAACACCGGTCGCTTCTCCGTCCGGTGCATTCGCCCTGCGTAAAGAGCAATGGACCAAACAACACAACAACGATTAGCGATTAGCGATTAGCGATTAGCAGGCTAGTTAAGAGTTAAGAGTTAAGAGTTAAGAGTTAAGAGTTAGGCTACGCGGCGCCCAGGCTACGCAGAACCTTCGGCTCGACCCCGCCCCCCACGGGGCGAGCCGACGACTTGCATTCGCAAGTCGAAAAACTCTCAATTCTCAACTCTCAATTCTCAACTCTGATAACGTTAACCCCGTCGCGCAGGGGAACGATCACGTTCTCGACCCGGGGGTCGTCGTGCACCAAGCGATTGAACTCGCGAATAGCCTCGGTGTGCCGATCCGTCACCCCACCGTCCGCCACCTTGCCATACCACAGCACATTATCAGCCAACAAAACCGAACCCGCCCCCACAAGTCCCCCATCCATCAACATCCGATAATAATCGGGATACTCGCGCTTATCGCCGTCGATATAAACCAAATCGAACCTCCCGCCCAACCGCGGCGCAACATCCAGCGCCGACCCGATATGCAGCTCGATCTTATGGCCGTGCGGACTGCGCGCAAAAAACTCCCGCGCCAAATCCTCCAACTCGTCATCCACCTCGATGGTGTGCAACACCGCACCCTCGGGCAATCCCGCCGCCATCGACAAAGCCGAATAGCCCGTAAAAGTGCCTATCTCCAACACCCTGAGCGGCCTGGCAATCTCCACCATCATACGCAAAAAAGCCCCCTGAACCGCGCCCGAAACCATCTGCGGCTGCACGACACGCAAATTCGTCACCCGCTCCAACTCCTCCAACAAAGGGTCCGGCGGCGACGAAAAACAGTCGATATAACGCTCGATACTCATCGGTAAGTCACAACAGACACACGGCCGAAAACATCCCTTGCAATAGCGAGCAAATCATCGGCCGTGACGGCATTCACCTTGCGCGCAACATCGGCCGGCGAGTCCACCTCGTCGTGAAGCAACATCGCCTTGGCCGCGCCCAGCATATAGCTCTCGTTCGACTCCATAGCCACCACGAACTGCCCCGTAAACTGCTTTTTGGCCATCGCCAACTGCCGCGCCGTGAGCGGAACCTCCATCATCGAAGCGATCTGGCCCTTCACCAAATCGCGGCACCGAACCAGCTTATCCTTCTCGCAACTGAAATACACCGTCACAAGGCCGCTATCCGAAAAGGGCATATAACCTGCCTCGACGCTGTAACTGAGACCATTGCGCTCCCTGAGCTCGGTATTGAGCCGTGAATTGGCCGCCGGACCGCCCAAAACATTCACCAACAAAGCCAGCGGCAACCGTCGAGGATCGGAATAACTGTACGCCCGCGAACCCATCATACAATGCGCCTGATGGCTGCCCGCCTTGGTCACCTCACTATTGAAATAGCGCGACGGAGCCGGCACAACGCGCTCGAACCCGCGCCGACGAGCCTCCACGCCACCGAAATATCGCTCACAAACCGTCCGGAAAGTCTTCTCCGAAATGCCGCCGATGGCCGAAAACACCATCTGGTCGGGGGTATAAGTGCGCTCCACGAACCTCTCGATCATAGCCCTGTCTATCCGCTCGACCGAAAGACTCGTTCCCACGATATTGCGGCCCAGCGGCGAAGTGCCGAAAATGCGACTTTCGAAGTCGTCGTAGAGCTGCTCCTGAGGAATGTCGAGATAGGAATTGATCTCGTCCTGAACAACCCACTTCTCGCGCTCGACCTCGTGAGCCGGAAAGGTGGAGTTGAAAACAATGTCGGCTATCAACTCGGCCGCCTTCGGAAAATCACCCTTCAGCGTCGTCGCGTGAATAGTCGTATCCTCCTTGGTGGTAAAAGCGTTGAGCTCTCCCCCCAGATTCTCCAACCGCGAATTGATGTGAAAAGCACGCCGCTTGGCCGTGCCCTTAAATACGCAATGTTCGACCAGATGGGCGATTCCGTGCTCCGTCTCCAGCTCATCACGCGAACCGGTGTTGATGGTCATCGCGCAGTGGGCCACGCCCGAACGAACACGTTTATAGATGCACCGAATGCCATTCGGCAAAGTAAAGGACGTAAATTCCATTAGCTATAAATATTTTCCCGTATAACTCTTTTTACACTTCTTCAATCCGCCCGGCACACCCTCGTAAATCACCTGTCCTCCCGCCGCTCCTCCCTCCGGCCCAAGGTCTATAACGTGGTCGGCACAGCGTATCACGTCGGGGTTGTGCTCGATGATAACCACCGTGTGCCCCCGCTCTATCAGCGCATCGAGCGAGCCGAGCAGCTTCTTGATGTCGTGAAAATGGAGCCCCGTGGTCGGCTCGTCGAAGATGAACATCCGCCGCCCCTCGCTGTTGTCCTTCAGCAGGAACGACGCCAACTTCACCCTCTGGCTCTCCCCGCCGCTCAAAGTCGAGGAGGACTGCCCCAGCCGGACATATCCCAAGCCCACATTTTGCAGCGGCACCAGTTTCTCCACAATCCGCTTCTGTCCCCGGAAGAACTCCACCGCCTCATCGACCGTCATCTCCAACACCTCGAAAATGTTCTTATCCTTATATCTCACCTCCAACACTTCGTCCTTGAACCGCCGCCCGCCACACGTCTCACACGTCAGCTCGACGTCGGCCATAAACTGCATCTCGACCCGTATCACCCCCTCGCCCTGGCACTCGTCGCACCGGCCGCCATCGGTGTTGAACGAAAACCACGCCGGCGGCATCCCATTGTGCTTTGCGTACGGCTGGTCGGCAAACAGCTTGCGGATCTCGTCGTAAGCCTTGACGTATGTCACCGGATTCGACCTCGAAGAGCGTCCAATGGGGTTCTGGTCGACCATCTCGACACCAGTTATCATATCCACATCGCCCCTCAGCTCGCCGAAAATACCCGGCTTGAGCCCCGTCTCTTCCAACCGCCGCTTGAGCGCGGGATACAAAACTCCTCTGACCAACGAGCTTTTTCCACTGCCGCTCACCCCCGTTACACACGTCATCACCCCGAGCGGAAAACGCACATCGACCCCTTTCAAATTATTCTCCCTCACATCGGTCAGCTCCACAAAATTCCTCCACGGACGCGGTTCGGCGGGAGGCTCGATACGTTTACGCCCCGTCAAATAATCGGCCGTCAACGAGCCCTCGACTTTCAACAAACCATCGAAATCGCCGCTGTAAACCACCTCTCCCCCACCCTCGCCTGCACGCGGACCAATGTCGACGATCTGGTCGGCCGCACGCATAGTCTCTTCGTCGTGCTCGACCACTATCACCGTGTTGCCCAAATCCCTCAGCTGCCTCAACACCCCTATCAGCCGCTCGGTATCCCTCGGGTGAAGTCCTATGCTGGGTTCGTCCAAAATATAGAGCGACCCGACCAGATTGCTCCCCAGCGACGCCGAAAGGTTAATGCGCTGACTCTCGCCGCCGCTCAGCGTGGAGGAGAGCCTGTCCAGCGTCAAATAGCCCAGCCCCACATCTTTGAGATATTGCAACCGATTGGTTATCTCCAACAGAATGCGCCTCCCCGTTTCGCTGTCGTGCAGGTCGAGCACCAGACCGGCAAAAAATTCACTCAACCCGTCGACCGTCATACCCACCAACTCCGCAATGTTCTTCCCCCCGATGCGCACCCACAACGCCTCCTTCCGAAGGCGCGAACCGCCGCACTCCGAGCACACCGTCTTGCCCGTATAGCGCGACAACATCACCCGATATTGAATTTTGTACCGCTCGCCTTCCAGATATTCGAAGAACGCATCGAGCCCCTTGAAATACTCATTGCCGCTCCACAGCAACCGCTTTTCCTCGGAAGTCAACTCATAGAAGGGCTTGTGGATCGGAAAGCCGAACTTGTGGGCACTCTCCACCAGCTGCTGCTTCCACCATCCCATCGTATCGCCCTTCCACGCCGCTATGGCGTCGTCGAAAACAGATTTCGATTTGTCCGGCACAACCAGGTCCTCGTCTATCCCCACCACTCTGCCATAACCCTCGCACCGCGGACACGCGCCCAGCGGATTGTTGAACCCGAACAGATGCTCGGTCGGCGGCTCGAACTTTATGCCATCCATCTCGAGCCTGGAAGAAAATTCGCGCACACGCCCATTGTCAATTATCCGACACACCCCCTCCCCATAATCCATCGCTCGGGCCACGCTGTCGCCCGCACGAGTCCGGAAATCGTCGTCCGGCGACACCTTTAACCTGTCTACAACAATATCTATATCGTCAAAATTCTCCCCCTTCAACACCTCCTCTATCAACTTCACCTCGCCCCCGTGCCACACCCGCTGCACACCCTCGCCCATCAACACCAACAGCCGCTCGATAACACCCTCGCCGTGTTTGAGCAGCAACGGAGCCGCAACGATCACCCTGCTGTCCTCCCCCAAAGAGACGACATACTCAACCACATCGTCCACCCCCTCGATGCGCACCTGGCGACCTGAAACGGGCGAAAAAATGTGCCCTATCCTGGCGAACAACAGTTTCAGATAGTCATATATTTCGGTGCTCGTACCCACAGTCGACCTCGGATTACGGGTATTGACCTTCTGTTCGATAGCGATGGCCGGCGCGATGCCCGTGATGAAATCGACGTCGGGCTTGTCGATACGTCCCAAAAACTGCCTTGCATAGGACGACAGGCTCTCGACATAACGCCTCTGTCCCTCGGCAAAGATCGTGTCGAACGCCAGCGTGCTCTTGCCCGAACCCGACAGCCCCGTCACCACCACCAAACGGTTGTGCGGGATCACAACCTCCACGTTTTTGAGATTATGAACCCGCGCCCCCTTGATATGTATCGCCCCCGTCAAAACCGGCGCGTTGTCTTCTCGCAATAACGGCACTTCAAAACCGGCACCCCCTCCTCAGCCACGACGCGAAACGCCGTCTCTACCCCCTCGTGGTTGGTCACACACATCGGATTGGCACACCTCACAAACCCACGAACCTCATCCGGAACCCTCACGTGACGCTTCTCCACAACGGCGAAATCGCGGATGGTGTTCACCCGTGCCTGCGGAGCGAACAGGGCTATCCTGTCGATCTCGCCCTCGGCCGGATAGCGATCGGCTATCTTAATAATCGCCTTGGTACCCATCCGCTTGCTTTCCAGATTGGTCCCTATGGTCATCCGATGCTCCGTGTCGCCGTCCAACCCCAGAATGGTGATGATCTTGAACAACGCCGCTACCGGAATGTGGTCTATCACGGTGCCGTTCTCGATCAGCCGCACCTCCATAGTTTTATCCTGTGTCGTCATAATTCCTTAACTAATTATTTTCAGCCCGCCCGACCCCCCTACGAGCGGGGCTGAACGACTTGCAAAGCAAGTCGAAATTACACCTTAACCCCCAACAAATAACATATCGCCGCCATTCGGGCATAAACTCCATTCCGGGTCTGCTCGAAATAATAAGCCTTGGGGCTCGCATCCACGTCCGTGGCAATCTCGCCCACCCGCGGCAACGGATGCAGCACCCGCATATTGTCGCGCGTCCCCTCCAACATCGACGCCCGCAAAACATAGGCATTCTTCACCCGCTCATATTCCATCGGATCGTTAAACCTCTCCTTCTGTATTCTGGTCATATACAAAATATCGACATCCTCCATCCGCCCATCCAACTCCTCAAACTCCTCGAACACCAACCCCCTGTCGCTCAAATATCTCCTATACTCCTCCGGCAGGCGCAACTCCTCGGGCGAAACAAAAGTGAACCTGGCATTGAAGTGCGAAAGGGCCTCCAACAACGAGTGCACAGTCCGGCCATACTTCAAATCGCCCACCATCATCACGTGCAGATTTTCCAGCGTCCCCTGGGTCTTCTTAATGGAATAGAGGTCGAGCAACGTCTGAGAAGGGTGCTGATTCGCACCGTCGCCCGCATTGACGACAGGCACGCTCGCCACCTCGCTCGCATACCTCGCCGCGCCCTCCAACGAATGGCGCATCACGATCATATCGCAATAGTTCGAGATGACCGAAATGGTGTCGTGCAGGCTCTCTCCCTTCGAAACCGAGGTATTGGTCGCGTCCGAAAAGCCGATCACCCTCGCCCCCAGCCGATTGATCGCGCTCTCGAAACTTAGCCGCGTCCGTGTCGAGGGTTCGAAAAACAGCGAAGCGATAACCCGCCCCTGAAGCAATCGTTGTTCGGGATTTTTCTCGAACTCGGCCGCCAGCTCCATCAGCCGCACGATCTCCTCGCGCGTCAAATCTCCGATAGAAATCAAACTCTTCATAATCTCTGGTCTATGACTTTTTCAACAACCTCCGCCGCCCTCAACGCCTCTTCCGCCGCCGCCTTATAGGCCGCTATCAGCCCGGGCACCCCAAGTTTCTTACCGCCGAACCACCTCACAACAGCAACAAGAGTATCGCTCACCCCCGCCGACATTATCCGTCCCAATATCGGCCTGCCTGCACTGCCGCTCGGTTCACCATTGTCGCTCGCCGCCCAAATGTCGCCCCGCGGCCCCAGTCTGTAAGCATAACAAACGTGGCTCGAATCGGGGAATCGCTCTTTGAGACCTTTGACAAGCACCCTCACCTCGCCCTCCGAAGAGACCGGCCACGCAAACGCCCGAAACCGGCTATGCCGCTCCTTGATCTCCGCCTCGACCGGACCCTTTATCGTCTTATAGCTCACCTCACCTTTTTAAACATCTTGCTCCACCTCACCTTGCCGTCGAACCAGCCGCGGGTCGGGTCGAGCGACAACCACACGAACGACGCCTTGCCCACGATGTGATCTTCGGGCACAAAGCCCCAATAGCGACTGTCGGACGAGCTGTTGCGATTATCCCCCATCATCCAATAATAGTCCATCGAAAAGGTGTAAGAATCGGCAACCTGTCCATTGATGTAGATAACCCCGTTCCGCACTTCGAGGCTGTTGTGTTCGTACACCTCGATAATGTGGCCATACAGCTCTATGTTGTCCAGATTCAGCTCCACCGTCGCGCCCCTGGCAGGCACCCATATCGGCCCGTAATCATTCTCTGTCCAACCGTTGACGGTCGGAAAAAAAGTGCGCCTCGCTTCGACCAGCTCGACATCGGTCACATTGCCCATCCTCTCGACTCTCTGCAAACCCTCCTGTGTCAACGGGAAAATAAACTTTCCGCTCGCCGGATCGTACTCGAAATCGCCCGGATATATCCTCAGATCGTCGAACACCACCTGTTCCGAAAAGGGCACGCTCGTCGAAATTTCATAGGTCTGTTGCATCCCCTCATAGCGAGGCTGCGGCACCCCGTTGACATACAGCTGCGTCCCCACTATCTGTAAAGTATCTCCGGGCAATCCCACGCAACGCTTGATGTAGTTGTCGCGCTTATCCACCGGCGTGTGCGCCGGATCGGCCGGCCAATTGAACACCACCGCATCGTCGCGCCTGATGGGCTTCAGCCCTTTTAACCTCTTATATTTCCACTGAACGCCCTCGCAATAGGACTTCCCGCCGAAAACGGGCAACACATTGTGCACCAGCGGCACCGCCAACGGGGTCATTATCATCCGCGGCCCATAGCTTATCTTGGAAACATAGAGATAGTCGCCCACCATCAAACTCTTCTCCATCGACTGCGACGGGATCTTATAAAACTGAAAAACACAGGTATGGATGACCGTCGCCAACACGACGGAATAGACGATCGCCCACGCCCAATCGGTTATGGAGTAGTACAAACGATTCTTCCGGGCCAATTCCCTGTGCCGAGGCAAAACATTTCTCTCGAAAAATTTGGTAATATAAATATCGAAAATCACCACCAAGCCCAACAGCATCCACCCCGAGCGCATCCACACCACGAAGATGAGCACCCACAGCACCGACGCTATGCCAAATTTAATCCAACGATTCATAGTTTCAACAAATTTTTCATAGTATAAACACCCTTTTTCCCCACCAAAAACTCCGCCGCCATCACCGCACCCAGCGCAAGGCCGCTGCGGTTCTTAATATCGTGCCTCAAAGTGATAATATCGCTCGGCGACTCGTACGTCACCGTGTGCGTCCCCGTCGCAACACCCCGCCGCGTGGAGACAACCTGCAAATTGTCGGCACTCTTCCTGTCGATATTGTCCAAAACATCGTGCGCCAGCACCATCGCCGTACCGCTCGGCGCATCCCTCTTCTCGACGTGGTGAGTCTCCTCGATGGTCACATCGAACTCCGGATAACCATCCATCAACCGAGCCAAAACCCTATTCAACTCAAACACCACATTCACCCCCACCGAATAGTTGGAAGCCCAGAAAAAAGCCCCCCCTACACGTCGGCACAACTCCTCGATCTCAGGCAAATGGGCAGTCCACGCCGTCGTGCCGCACACCACCGGAACGCCCAGCTCCAAGCACTTTTTGATGTTGCCCAAAGCGGAGTCGGGAGTGGTAAACTCCAAAGCGACATCCACACCCGCAACTTTGGACTCGCACAGGTCTTGACCATTGTCCTTATCGACAATCAGCACCACCTCGTGACCCCGCTCACGCAAAATCCGTTCGATCTCGCGCCCCATCTTTCCGTATCCTATAATAGCCGCTTTCATAACTTCTCAATAGCATCGTCGAGCCTGCGCAGAGTCTCCTCTCGGCCGATGATCTGGCAAATTTCGGCCAATCCCGGGCCCATCGACGCACCCACTATCGCCAACCTGAGCGAGTTCATCACCTGGCCCATCGGCCACTCGTTCGCCTCGATGGTGCCGTGGATGACACTATCCAAATTGCCGAAATCGGCATCCGCCAACACCTCGCGAAGGGCCCTCACACGCGAAGGATTATCCCCCTTCCAGTACTTCGCCACCGCCTTCTCGTCATACTGTCCCGGCCTTTCGAAAAAGTAGCTCGACAGCCCCCAAATATCCTTAACGAACGTCGCCCGCTCCTTCACCAATCCGACAATGCGGGTAACCGCGGAAATATCACAAACAACCCCCTTCTCCGAAAGAACAGGCATAAAAAGACGCGCCACCTCTCCGTCCGACTTTCTGAGCATATACTCGTGGTTGAACCATCGCGCCTTCTCGGGCTGGAACCGCGCCCCCGACTTCGAAACCCTGTCCAACGAAAAATCGGCGATCAGCTCGTCCATCGAAAATATCTCCTGCTCCGTGCCCGGATTCCAACCCAGCAGCGCAAGCATATTGATGAACGCCTCGGGAAAATAGCCATCCTCCCGATAACCCGCCGACACACCATCGCCCGAAACCCACTGCAACGGAAAGACCGGAAACCCCATCTTGTCGCCGTCTCTCTTGGACAGCTTCCCCTGCCCCGTCGGTTTCAACAGCAACGGCAAATGGGCGAATCGCGGCCGTTTCCACCCGAAAGCTTCGTACAACAAATAGTGCAACGGCAAACTGGGCAACCATTCCTCGCCCCGAATGACGTGCGAAATCTCCATCAAATGGTCGTCCACAATATTGGCCAAATGATAGGTCGGCAGCCCGTCGGAGCTCTTCCACAAAACCTTGTCGTCCAGGGTGGAGGAGCCTATCACCACCTCGCCCCGGATCAGGTCGTCCATCACCACGTCGAGCCCTTCCGGCACCCTGAAACGAACGACATATTGCTCTCCACGGGCGATCCGCTCCTTCACCTCGTCTTCCGGAAGCGATAAAGAGTTAATCAACCTCCCCCTGATGGCGTAATTATAGGCAAATCCCTCTCCCGCTTCGGCCCTGAGTCTGTCCAACTCTTCGGCCGTGTCGAACGCGTAATACGCCCATCCGCTCTCCACAAGCCGCCGAACATACTCGACATAAATATCCTTCCTCTCACTCTGCCGATACGGCACGTCACTCGCAACAGGTGCGCCCACGCCCTCGTCTATCTCGATCCCGCACCACTTCAACGCCTCCAAAATATACTCCTCCGCCCCGGGCACATAACGCTGGGTGTCGGTATCCTCGATGCGCAAAATGAACGTTCCCCCACTTCGGCGGGCAAACAAATAGTTATACAACGCCGTCCGCACACCCCCTATATGCAACGGTCCGGTGGGCGAAGGCGCAAAACGAACTCTGACTTTACTTGACACGATATTCCAATCTAACAGTTATCCTTGCCTTCTTATTGCGGCTCGAAGTGTTGAAGCTCCCTCCTGCCGTAAACTCCTCGTCGGTATTGGCACCGGTAATCTGAAACACCCCTATGGTCGCCTTTTTCAGCTTTTTGAGTTTTCCGCCGGCATTATCGGCAATCCGCTCGGCACGCTCGCGCCCATCTTTGGTCGCCTGCTCTATCACGTCGAGCTTCAACCCGTCCAGTTCCGAAAAATAGTACGCCGGCTGCCACAAATCCATCTGTACCCCCTGGGCTATGAGCGACGAAATATCCCTCGAAACAGCCTCCACCGAATCCAGATCGCCCGACTCGATGATAAACTCCTGGGTGAGCATATATCCCGTAAACCGCTGTCCCGAATAGTTCCCGTTGGCACCATACACCGGCTCCGACATCTTGTTGACATTCACAAACCCGAAATCGACCTCCCCAGCATCTATACCGCGGGAAGTGATGAAGTCCAGCACCGTCTGTTTGCTCCTCTCCAGTCCGGCATAACCGTCCGAAACCGACATACTTTCGGTGTTTATTGCTCCGCGCCACACCACCTGGTCGCTCGAAAACTCGGTCTCGCCCAAGCCCGTGACGGTGATGATGTTCTCCGCCCTGAACTTATAGGTGTAAGCACAACCCAAAACGATCGCGGCCACAATGATAGCCAATCCGATAAAACTGTAATCCCTAACCTTTTCCATAATCCCTAAACATTAAATAAGAAATGCATTATATCGCCGTCCTGCACGACGTACTCTTTACCCTCGACGGCGATTTTTCCCGCCTCTCTGCACGCCTTCTCCGAACCGAGGCGCACATAATCGTCATACTTTATCACCTCCGCCCTGATAAACCCTTTTTCGAAATCGGTGTGGATGATGCCCGCAGTCTGCGGCGCCTTCATCCCGCGCGTAAATGTCCACGCGCGACTCTCGTCCGCCCCCGTTGTGAAATAGGTCTGCAAATCGAGCAACCTGTACGCCCCCTTTATCAGCCTCGACACCCCACTCTCTTCGAGCCCAAGGTCGTGCAAAAACATCTGCCGCTCCTCATAGTCCTCCAGCTCGGCGATCTCCGCCTCGATGCCCGCCGCAACGACCAGCAACTCTCCATCGGTCACAGCCGACCGCACCTTTTCGGTGTAAACGTTCCCCCCGACGGCACTCCCCTCGTCCACATTGCAAACATACAGCACCGGCTTGTCGGTCAGCAGGTTCAAATCGTTCACCATCCGTCTCTCCTCCTTACCCAGCTCCACCGTCCGCGCATTCAGCCCCTTTTGAAGAGCGGTCTGGTACTTCAACAATATGTCGTAAACCGCCTTTGCTTCCCTGTCGCCCCCCGTCTCGGCCTGCTTTTTAACCTTCCCTATCCGGCTCTCCACCGTTTCGAGGTCTTTGAGCTGCAACTCCATATCTATCACCTCCTTGTCTCTCACCGGATCGACACTTCCGTCGACGTGGGTTACATCGCCATCGAAACATCTCAGCACGTGAATGATGGCATCGGTGTTGCGGATGTTTCCCAGAAACTTGTTACCCAGCCCCTCGCCTTTCGATGCACCCTTCACCAGTCCCGCAATATCGACTATTTCTATCGTGGTCGGCACCACCTTTTTGGGCCGGTCGATCTCCACCAGCTTGCTTAGGCGTTCGTCCGGAACGGTTATCACCCCCACGTTGGGCTCGATGGTACAAAAAGGAAAATTCGCCGCCTGCGCTTTTGCGTTGGACAACGAATTGAAAAGAGTGGATTTCCCCACATTCGGAAGGCCCACTATGCCGCACTGAAGTGCCATTCTATTCCCGATTTAATATTCGTACAAAGGTACAAAAAAAATTACGAATGACGAATGATCGATGGGCTAACGCGGAAAAATTAATCGCTAATCATTAACCGTTAATCGCTAAAAAAGCCCCTCTTGCGAGGGGCTTTTTTCTACCGTTTCTTATCCTCTCTCGGAGGCCGCTCCACATACCCCTCGGGCTTAGGCAACAGTGCCTTACGCGAAAGCTTATACTTACCCGTCTTGGCATCCACACCCACAAGCTGCACCTCCAACACATCACCCTCCTTAATGCCCGTCTGCTCCATAGTCTCGAACCGCTTATAATCCACCTCCGAAATATGCAACAACGCATCCTTGCCCGGAAGTATCTCCACAAACGCCCCGAAAGGCACAACACTCCGCACCTTGCCCTTATAAATCTCGCCCACCTCGGGCACGGCAACAATAGCCTTCACCCGACCCAAAGCCGCATCCAGCGCATCCTTATCGGGCCCGAAAATATCCACAAAGCCCTTATTATCCGCCTCGGTGATGGTAATGGTCGTCCCCGTGGTCTTCTGTATCTCCTGAATAATCTTGCCACCCGGCCCGATGACCGCTCCGATGAAGTCCGACGGAATAACTATCTGCACTATCCGCGGCACAAACGGCTTGTAATCCTCCCTCGGTGTGTCGATGGTCTCCCTCAACTTGCCGAGAATATGAAGCCGGCCCGCCTTAGCCTGCATCAACGCCTTCTCCAAAACGTCATACGGCAGCCCGTCGACCTTAATATCCATCTGCGTGGCCGTGATGCCGTCGGCAGTCCCCGTCACCTTAAAGTCCATATCGCCCAAATGGTCCTCGTCACCAAGAATATCGGACAAAACGGCAAACTTCCCGTTCTCGGTGATCAACCCCATCGCAATCCCACTCACGGGTTTCTTCAACTTCACCCCGGCATCCATCAACGCCAGCGTTCCGGCACAAACCGTCGCCATCGAAGAAGAGCCGTTCGACTCCAAAATATCGCTCACCACCCGAATGGCATAGGGATTCTCCTCACCCACCGGCACCATAGGCTTCAACGCCCGCCAAGCAAGATTTCCGTGCCCTATCTCCCTGCGCGAAAGCGACCTCTGCGGCCTCGCCTCACCGGTCGAAAAAGCGGGAAAATTGTAGTGCAGCACAAACTGCTCCTCGCCCTGAACCAACACCTCGTCCTTCATCTTCTGGTCGAGCTTGGTCCCCAGAGTCACGGTGGTCAAACTCTGCGTCTCGCCCCTGGTGAACAGAGCCGAACCGTGGGCGCAAGGCAAATAATCTATCTCGCTCCAAATCGGGCGGATCTCATCCGTCTTCCTTCCGTCCAACCGCTTCCCTTCGTCGAGGATCATATTGCGCATTGCGCGCTTCATCACATCGTCGTGGAAATATTTCTTGATAAGGGGCTTTTTGACAGCCAACTCTTCCTCGCTGAACTGCGCCGCAAACTCACTCTCGATAGCCTCAAAAGCCTCGCTCCGCTCGTGCTTGGAACTCCCGCTCGTCGCCACCGAATAGGCCTTGTCGTAGGTTTCGGAAACAATCTTCTCACGGAGCTCCTCGTCGTTGCTCTCGTGGCAATATTCCCTTTTGGTCTCCTTGCCGAGCTCCTTGCTCAGCTCCAACTGTAAAGCACAGTGGCGTTTGATCTCGTCGTGCGCAACTTTGATAGCCTCGATCATCACCTCCTCCGACACCTCCTTCATCTCGCCCTCGACCATCAGCACGTTGTCATAGGTCGCACCCACCATCAAATCCAGGTCGGCATCGGCCATCTGCGAAAACGCGGGATTAACCACAAACTGCCCGCCTATCCGCGCAACTCTGACCTCCGAAATGGGTCCGCCGAAGGGAATGTCGCTCACCGCCAACGCCGCACTCGCCGCCAATCCGGCCAGCGCATCGGGCTGAATATCCCGATCGGCCGAGATCAAATAGACATTGACAAACACTTCCGCGTGGAAATCGCTTGGGAAAAGCGGCCTCAAAGCCCTGTCGATAAGCCTCGAAACCAAAATTTCGCTATCGTTCGGCCTCGCCTCCCTTTTCAGAAACCCGCCCGGATAACGCCCCGCGGCGGCATACTTTTCGCGATACTCGACACTCAGGGGCATAAAATCGACATCGGGCTTGGCCTCCTTAGCCGCCACAACCGTGCCCAACAACATCGTGTCGCCCATCTTCACCACCACGGCACCGTCGGCCTGCTTGGCCAACTTGCCCGTAGATACCTCTATCGTCCTGCCGTCGGCAAGACTGATCGTCTTCTTTACTTCGTTATACAACATAGCTTCGGGGGGTTATTTACGCAGACCCAAAGCCTTCACAATGGCGCGATAACGTTCGATGTCCGTCTCTTTGAGATACTCCAACACGTGGCGCCTTTTACCCACCAGGCGCAACAGCGCACGTTGGGTTCCGAAGTCGTGTTTGTTCTTTTTCAGGTGTTCGGTAAGGTGGCTGATACGGTACGAAAACAGCGCAACCTGACTCTCTGCGGAGCCGGTGTCGGTGTTAGACTTGCCGTACTGGCCGAAGAGTTCGCTCTTCTTTTCAGCTGTTAAATAAGCCATAATCTTAATAAAATGTTTTTTAAGGTTCCACTTCACGATGCATTCGCCTTATCGAATCACACCGAAGCGTGGCCGCAAAGGTAGAAAAAATCTCAGGAAAACAAAAATCCCCCACACCCTTTCAAAAAGATTTTACTAACTTTGTCATAGCAATGAACTACATCGAGTTGAATATTCCCGTGGCCGATCCGACAACGAGCGAGGTGCTGGTAGCCGAGCTGGCCGAGTTGCCTTTCGACAGCTTCGAAGAGGAGCCAGGGCTGCTAAAAGCCTATATCCCAGCCGACAAATTGCCCGATTGCAAAGCTGTTTCAGACGACATTTTGGCGACCCACGGCATCGAAGGCGCGCGCTATATCGAGATCGAAACGCAGAATTGGAACGCCGTGTGGGAGAGTCATTTCGAGCCGGTCAACATCGACGACAAGCTGGTTATCCGCGCTCCGTTCCACGCACCGATTTCCAATTCATTTCGCGTCAAAAATGGCCAGATGCAAGGCTTGCAAAGTGATGAACAAGGGAGCGTACTCGACGTACGTGACCGAGTGAAGAACGAGCATAACGCCGCAGGTGGGCGTTTTTCACGCGAAATCAGGGAAATAATCATTATGCCGAAGATGTCGTTCGGCACGGGTCATCACGCCACCACTTCGTTGATGTGTGCCGAGATGCTGGAGCACGATTTCGGGGGCAAACGGGTGCTCGATATGGGTTCGGGAACGGGTGTGCTGGCCATTTTGGCGGCCCAACTGGGCGCAGAGAGCGTCGTGGCGGTCGACATAGACGAGTGGGCGTACGAAAATTCGCTCGAAAACATTGCGGCGAACGGCGTCGGCGACATTGTACACTCGATTCGGGGCGATGTTTCGGCCATTGCGGGGCGTCGTTTCGATGTGGTTTTGGCCAATATCAATAAAAACATTTTGCTGCGCGATATGCACTCTTACGTCGATTGCCTGAGCGCGGGCGGTTTATTGATTATGAGCGGCATTTTCGAGAGCGATATTCCGGCGGTGGAGCGTTGTGCGCTCGATTTGGGACTGCACCACGCCGGCCAGCGGATTAAAGATAATTGGGCATGTATAGTTTTTCGATCATAATTCCCCATAAGAACATTCCGGAGCTGCTGGAGCGGTGTCTTGCATCCATTCCGGAGCGCGACGACGTTCAGGTGATAGTGGTGGACGACAGTTCGGACGAGCGGGTGGTCGATTTCGGTCGATTTCCCGGATTGGGGCGGCCGAATACCGAGGTGATTTTCCACAAGAGTCCAATCGGCGGGAGTGGCGGCGTGGGTGTTGCGCGCAATGTGGGGTTGGGAGTGGCTCGCGGAAAATGGTTGGTTTTTGCCGATGCCGACGACTTTTTCCACCCCTCCATCGGAGAGGCGTTCGACAGACACGTCGACTCGGACGCGGATATGGTCTTTTTTCGCCACGACAGCATCGACGACGCCACGATGGAGCCCACCTGTATCAACACTTCGCGGTTGCGGGCAATGGATGCGTTCGAAAGTCGGGGCGACGAGACGGCGTTGCGCTATCGGGTGAGTGTGCCGTGGGGACGGTTTGTGAAGCGCGAACTGGTTGACACTCACCATATTAAGTTCGACGAAGTGCGGTTTTCGGCTTCGGTGATGTTTTCGTTGCAGGCGGGTCATTGGGCGCGCACGATCGCTGTGGACGATACGGTGGTTTACTGCAATGTGCGGCGCGAGGGTGCTTTGACCCACGAGGGCCGGATGGATTGGGACGCTATGGCGACGCGGTTCGAGGTGGACAGGCGGGCGGCGGTTTTTGCGGCCGAGGTGGGTCGTGGCGGACTTTTGGAGGGCGTTTTGGTGGACCGGTGGATGGAGTTGCGACAGATCGACCGCCGCCGTGCAAGGGCACTTTTGCCCGAGTTGCAAGCCGTGTGTTCGCGCTGGAAACGGTTGCGCTATATATTTTTAGGACGATGAAAATTTGTATCATAGGTACGGGGTACGTGGGCTTGGTTTCGGGCACCTGCTTTGCCGAGATGGGCATCGAGGTGGCGTGCGTCGATTCGAACGCCGAGAAGATCGAGAACCTGAAATATGGTCGGCTGCCGATTTACGAACCCGGGCTGGAGGAGCTTGTGGTGCGCAATCAGGCGGTGGATCGGCTTGGTTTCACCACCTCGCTTGCCGAAGCTGTGGAGGGTGCGGAGGTGGTTTTCATCGCTGTGGGCACGCCGCCGGGCGAGGATGGCAGTGCCGACCTGAGTCACGTGTTGGGAGCTGCCCAGCAGATAGGTAAAGCGTTGACCCACAGCGTGTTGGTCGTCACCAAGAGCACCGTTCCGGTGGGCACGACCGAGCGGGTGAGAGATATTATTGCGGGCTTGACGGATGTCGATTTCGAAGTCGCAAGCAATCCCGAATTTCTGAAAGAGGGCAACGCGGTGGAGGATTTTATGCACCCCGATCGGGTGGTAGTCGGGGTGTCGTCGGACAGTGCACGGCTGACGATGGAGCGGCTCTACAAACCCTTTATGATCAACTCCAACAGGCTGATAGTGAGCGACATACGTTCGGCCGAGATGATTAAATATGCCTCCAACGCGATGCTTGCGACGCGCATTTCGTTCATCAACGACATTGCCAATCTGTGCGAACTCGTGGGGGCGAATGTGAGCGAAGTACGGCGCGGGATGGGGGCGGATCCGCGGATAGGCAACAAGTTTTTGTACGCCGGGCTGGGTTACGGAGGTTCGTGTTTTCCGAAAGATGTCGATGCTTTGATAGCGACGGCGGCCGGGCTGGGCTATCGGATGGAGATTTTGGAGGCGGTGGAGCGGGTGAACGATCGGCAGAAAAACGTGTTGGTGGAGAAGATTTTGCGCCGGTTCGGCGACGACTTGACGGGACGCGTTTTTGGCCTCTGGGGTCTTGCTTTCAAGCCCGAGACGGATGATGTGAGGCAGTCTGCGGCGGTTTTTACGGCTCGGGAGTTGTTGCGGCGGGGGGCTGTTGTGCGGGTGTTCGATCCGGTGGCGATGGCGGCGGCGCGGGCGGAGTTGGGCGATGGTGTGGTTTATTGCGAGTCGATGTATTCGGCGACACAGGGGGTGGATGCTTTGTTGTTGGCCACGGAGTGGAAGGCGTTTCGGGTGCCAGATTGGGATGTTGTTGGGCGGATGATGCGTGGACGGCTGGTTTTGGATGGGCGCAATATTTACGATGCGCGCGAGCTGACCGGCCTCGGGTTCGAATACGAGGGAGTGGGAGTATAATAAATTGATTTTATGCGTGGAATTGTTTTAGCGGGCGGAATGGGGACGCGGTTGTGGCCGCTCACCAGAGCGGTGAGCAAACAGTTGTTGCCGGTGTATGACAAGCCGATGATCTATTATCCCGTCTCGGTGTTGATGCTGGCGGGCATCAGGGACATTTTGGTAATTTCGACTCCGGCCGATTTGCCGCTGTTCGAGCGGTTGCTGGGCGACGGGAGCGAGCTGGGGGTGAGGTTTAGTTATGCCGCTCAACCTGCGCCTAAGGGCATTGCGGAGGCGTTTTTGATAGCCGAGGAGTTTATCGGGAACGAGGCTGTTTGTTTGGCTTTGGGCGACAATATTTTTTACGGTCAGGGCTTTACGGGGATGTTGCGCGAGGCTGTGGCGAGGGCCGAGGGCGGCAGGGCAACGATTTTCGGGTACACGGTGAGTGATCCCAGAGTATATGGGGTAGTGGAGTTGGATGACGACGGGAGGGCGGTTGGCATCGAGGAGAAGCCGGTTTCGCCGAGGTCCGATTTGGCGGTTGTGGGGTTGTATTTTTATCCTTCGGGGGTTGTGGATGTGGCGCGGGGGGTACGGCCGAGTGCGCGGGGCGAGTTGGAGATCACGAGTGTGAATGAGGATTATGTTCGGCGGCGGTTGGTCGATGTTAGGGTGCTTGGGCGGGGGTTTGCCTGGTTGGATACGGGCACTCACGATTCGTTGAGCAATGCGGGGACGTTTGTTGAGACGGTGGAGAAGCGTCAGGGGTTGAAGATTGCGGCGTTGGAGGAGATTGCCTGGCGGGCGGGTTGGATTTCGTCGGACGATGTTCGGCGGCTGGCCGTCCCGCTTGCGGGAAATCAGTATGGGCAATATTTGCTTCGCCTTGTTGGGAATTGTCGACGAACCGAGAGCACGTGAACTTGTTCACGATGCCGAGGTGAGGATGACAATCACGCGAGCGAAGCGAGAGTAGTTACGAATTACGAGTGACGAGTGACGAGTAAGCTACGCGACGCCCAAGCTACGCAACGCATAATTCGGCTCGACCCCGCCGCCCCCCACGGGGCGAGCCGACGAGGTCTGCGACCTCGAAAAAATAACGAAACGCAACTATGAAAGTACACGACACGAAAATCAAGGAGGTGAAGATCGTCGAACCCAACGTGTTCACCGATCCACGCGGAACATTCGCCGAAACATTCTCCGAGAAATGGTTCGCCGAAAACATCGCCCAAGTGAAATTTGTCCAGGACAACCAATCGTTCTCCGTCAAAGGCGTCATCCGCGGCCTCCACCTCCAAAAACCACCCCACCAACAAGCCAAACTGGTGCGCGCCATCACCGGACGCATCCTCGATGTGGCAGTCGATCTGCGCCCCCAATCCCCCACTTTCCGCCGATGGGTGGCGGTGGAACTCTCGGGCGAAAACCGTCGCCAGCTCTTCATCCCAGCCGGCCTCGCCCACGGGTTCGTCGCGCTGGAAGACACCATCGTGGCCTACAAGGTGAGCGACTTCTACCACCCCGAGCTCGACGGCGGAGTGCGCTGGAACGACCCCACCCTAGCAATCGACTGGGGCATTCAAAACCCCATCCTGTCCGACAAAGACGCCGCCCTGCCATATCTGTAAAACAAAGGCAGGCCACAAATCCGTAGCCTGCCCCTGTCAAAGAACAAAAAAGAAATTACTGCATCAACAGCTCCAAAATCTTCACCGCGGCATTCGCAACAGGCGTACCCGGCCCGAAAATGGCCGCAGCCCCGTCCTTATACAACTGCTCATAGTCCTGCGCCGGAATCACACCGCCCACAATCACCATAATATCGCCCCGACCCAGCTTTTCGAGCTCGGCAATGATCTGCGGTACCAGCGTCAGGTGACCTGCCGCCAGCGACGACACGCCCACCACGTGGACATCGTTCTCCACAGCCTGGCGAGCCGCCTCCTCGGGGGTCTGAAACAACGGGCCCATATCGACATCGAACCCGATGTCGGCATAACCCGTCGACACCACCTTAGCCCCGCGACTATGGCCGTCCTGACCCAACTTGGCCACCATAATCCGCGGACGGCGACCCTCTTTCTTGGCAAATTGTTCGGCAAGGCGACGCGCCTCGGCAAACGTTCTATCTTCTTTCACGGCAGACGAATAAACTCCTGAAATTAAACGTACAACAGCTTTATAGCGACCCGCAACAGCCTCGCAAGCATCCGAAATCTCACCCAACGAAGCGCGAACCTTAGCCGCCTCGATGGAGAGCTCCAAAAGGTTACCCTTGCCCGTCCGTGCGCACTCCGTTATGGCCTCCAACGCGCGCTTAACAGCCGCCTCGTCTCTGCCCGCCCGCAACGACTTCAACCTCTCGATCTGCGAAAGTCGCACCGCCGTGTTATCCACCGCCAGAATGTCTATCGGGTCCTCCTTTTCGAGGCGATAACGGTTCAGCCCCACGATTATCTCTTCGCCGCTGTCGATCAACGCTTGCTTCCTTGCCGCGGCTTCCTCGATACGCATAGTGGGGACGCCCGTTTCGACCGCTTTGGCCATACCGCCCAGCTGCTCCACCTCTTCGATGAGCTTCCACGCCTTGCGGGCAATCTCGTCGGTCAGGCTCTCCACATAATAAGAACCTGCCCACGGGTCGACCTCGCGGCAAATATCGGTCTCTTCCTGAATATAAATCTGGGTGTTTCGCGCGATTCGGGCCGAGAAGTCGGTCGGAAGCGCGATCGCCTCGTCCAGCGCGTTGGTGTGCAAACTCTGGGTGTGTCCCAGCGCGGCACTCATAGCCTCGATGGCCGTTCTGGCAACGTTGTTGAACGGGTCCTGCTCGGTGAGCGACCACCCGCTGGTCTGGGTGTGGGTCCGGAGCGCCAACGACTTGGGATTCTTGGGATTGAACCCGCTCACGATCTTCGCCCACAGCAACCTTGCCGCCCTCATCTTGGCAATCTCCTTGAAGTGGTTCATACCCGCCGCCCAGAAGAACGACAACCGAGGCGCGAAACTGTCGATGCTCATCCCCGCATTCACCCCCGTGCGCAGATACTCCAACCCGTCGGCAAGCGTATAAGCCAGCTCGATCTCCTCGGTCGCACCCGCCTCCTGCATATGATAGCCCGAAATGGAAATAGAGTTGAACTTGGGCATATTGCGCGAAGTGTATTCAAAAATATCGGCAATGATCTTCATCGAAAATTCGGGCGGATAGATATAGGTGTTGCGCACCATAAATTCCTTCAAAATATCGTTCTGGATCGTCCCCGACAGTTGCTCCAAAGTGGCTCCCTGCTCCAAACCCGCAACGATGTAAAAAGAGAGGATGGGCAACACGGCCCCGTTCATCGTCATCGACACCGACATCTGGTCCAGCGGAATGCCGTCGAACAGCACCTTCATATCCTCCACCGAGCAGATCGACACCCCCGCCTTGCCCACGTCGCCCACAACCCTCGGATGGTCGGCATCATAGCCACGATGGGTGGGCAGGTCGAACGCCACACTCAGCCCCTTCTGGCCGCTGGCAAGATTTCTCTTATAAAAAGCGTTGGACTCTTCGGCGGTAGAAAAACCGGCATACTGCCTGATCGTCCAGGGGCGCATAACGTACATCGTGCTGTAAGGTCCCCGCAGAAACGGCGCAATGCCCGCCGCATAGTTCAAATGCTCCATCCCCGCAAGGTCTGCGGCCGTATATTGCTTGCTCATAAAATTCCAAGTTCTTTAAGGTACGACTTCAACGTTTCGAGCACATTGCTCCTCACCGAAATGAAGTGCGAAATGCCCGCGGCTTCCAACTCGCTCTGGCTGGCCGGAGCACCCGCAACCACAACTATGGCGCGATCGCCGATGAGGCGATGAACCTCCGGCGCGAGGGTCGCATAGTCGTCGTCCGCCGCGCAAACAACCACAATCTCGGCCCCCGACTTCAACGCGGCCTTTGCGCCCTCCTCCACCGAAGCGAAGAAGGTGTTATCCACCACCTTGATCCCCCCGCAAGCAAAGAAGTTACAAGCGAACTGGGCGCGCGCCCGAGCCATCGCCAGCGTTCCGCACGTGAGCATAAATGCCGTCGGCTTCTTCCCGCTCCTGTCGGTCGCAAGGCGAATCTGTTCGAACTCCACAGCACCTCTGCGGGGCTTCAACACATTGCCCTCGGCCATTGAGAAATCGACATCCGCATCGGACGTCTCGCTGAAATTGGGATATTGGTTCGCCCCCAACAGCACCGTGCGACGAGTGGCCACAGCCTTACTCTTATTAGCCGCCGACTCATCCACCTGTCCGACCACGAACCCGCTCTCGAACGCCTTCACATACCCGCCCTTCTGGTCGACCAAAGCGAGCAACTTGCGAACTTCGATGATAATGGAGTTGGTCAGATTCTCGATATAATAGCTTCCGCCTCCCGCATCCACCACCTCGTCGAAGTGAGACCCGTGCTTCAACAACAGCTGAACATTGCGCGCGATCCTTCTCGAAAAATCGGTCGCGTCCTCGAACGACACGTCGAAAGGAGTCACCTCCAACGAATGAACCCCGCCGATAGCCGCACTCATCGCCTCGGTCGTCCCGCGCAACATATTCACATAAGGGTCATACACCGTCTGGTTCCAACGCGACGTCACGGCGTGGACCACGATCTTCGCTCCCGACAGCTCCGCCCACAGCACCCTTGCGGCACGCAGTTTTGCTATCTCCATAAAATAGTTCGAGCCGATCGAGAGGCTGAACCTCAACCTATCCGCCGGCACCCCGCCCGCCACATACTCCTTGCCCGCCGCAAGCGCAAAAGCCAACTCCTGAACGATGGTCGACCCGCTGTCACCGAACAAATGTCCGCCAACCGTAACCAATCGCACGGCAGGAAAAGCACCATACTTCGAAACCAACGACTTAATATTATCCCAACACCCCTCGCACCTCGACCCGCCCATCGACATCTTCCCAACGACCGGATCTATGGCAAAAGCAATATTAACCCCCTTCAAATCCCTCTCAGCCAGCTTCTCGGCAACGGCACGAAGCCCATCCCCGCTGAAAACAACATCCGCCGCCGTTAAAACAATATCCTTCAACAGCACATCCAAATCGACCGCGCCATGCAAGCAAAAACCTATCGACGTACACCCCGCCTCCAAAGCCAGAATAGCCATCGCATTGGCCTCCCGTGCATCCTTAACCTCTATGGTCTGATGAACCCGCCAATCATTATCCGGCGCAGTGCCGCGCAGATAGGGGTACTCGCCCGCCTTAGTATCCAAAAAAGGGATCCCTTCCAGATTCTCCGCCCTGTAATAGGGTTGCACATCGAACCCTTCGGCGGTGCGCCAAACCAACTTCTTGTCGCGGTCGGCACCCTTCAGGTCGGCCGCAATCACCGCCTCCCAATCGGCCGTGGGGACCGGCGGAAACCGGTCAAACAATTTCTCCATAAAAAAACTATAAGTTATGAGTTATAAATTTCCAAAAATCCACTGCTGCAAAACAAACGCCCCGACACCGCTCGCATACCCCGTCAAAGCCATCGCACTGAAATTCTTCAGGTACCACATAAAGTTGATCTTCTCCAACCCCATCGCCACCACACCCGCCGCCGAACCTATAATAAGGATGCTCCCGCCCGTTCCCGCACAATAAGCCAGCAACGACCAAAAAGCCCCGTCGGACATAAAGTAACCCGCCTCGGCCAACGGATACATCCCCATCGACGCCGCAACCAACGGCACATTATCCACCACCGCCGACATAACCCCTATCAGCGAGTCGATAACATAAATATTGCCGATAGTCCTGTCCAGCAACTCGGCAAAGCTCCTCAAAATCCCCACATTCTCCAACGCCGAAACCGCCATCAGGATGCCGAGAAAAAAGAGGATGGTGGTCATATCTATCTCGTGGATAACCTTCGACACACGGTTCTGGTCCCCGGCAGGAATATCGGGACGCCGCTTATACATAATCTCCGTCACCGTCCACATAACCCCCAGCGCAAGGATCATTCCCATATAAGGAGGTAGCCCCGTCAAGCCCTTAAACACCGGAACAGCCAAGAGCAGCACCGTCCCCAAAGCCAAAATAAACACACTCTCCCCACCCGTCATATAGCGTTTCTCATGGCTCGGCTCGTCCTTATACCCGGGCGCAGTGACTATCCCGTGCAACACCCGCGAGCAAACAAAAGCGGGAAAAACAACCGACACCAAGCTTGGGAACAACGTACTCGTCACAATTCCCGTCGTCGTCACGTTGCCGCCCACCCACAGCATAATCGTCGTCACGTCGCCTATCGGGCTCCACGCACCGCCCGCATTGGCCGCAATGATTATGAGGCCCGCAAACACCCACCGCTCCTTATAGTTGGCCAACAACTTGCGCATCAACATCAGCATAATGATCGTCGTGGTCATATTGTCCAACAGCGCCGACATAAAAAACGTCAACACCGCAACGATCCACACCAACCTCACCTTGTTTCTGGTCGTGATGAGCCGGGTTATGAAGTCAAACCCCCCGTTCAGGTCGATCAGCGACACGACCGTCATCGCACAAATGAGGAACACAATGATCTCGCACGCCCCCGCCAAAGCCTCCAAAACATTCGACGAAGCGATCTCGGACGGCAAAATGGTCCACAGCAGGCCACACATCACCATCGCCACGGCCGCCTTGTTGATGCGCGTAAGATGTTCGGCGGCTATGAGCACATAACCGACGACAAAGACCGTCATCATCGAAATCGTAAGCATAAACTCCTGCAAAGATACTAAAATTTTATATCTTTGCGGGAGTTGAAAAATCTTTCGAAACATATCGATTTTTTGGAGCGCGAGGGCGAACTGGTGCGCATCTCGGCGGCGGTCGATCCGGTGCTCGAAATTGCCGAGGTGGTCGACCGGGTGTCGAAAAGTGCGGGCGGCGGCAAGGCGTTGCTGTTCGAAAATACAGGCACGCGGTTTCCCCTCGCCATCAATCTTTTCGGCTCCGAGCGGCGCATTGCTATGGCGTTGGGGGATGAACCGGACCACATTTCCGACCGGATAAATTCCCTGTTGCAACAGGCTTTTGTTCCACGCAACACGGTGGGTGAGAAGCTTGGCGCGGTGCCGTTGTTGGCACAAATGTCGCGCTGGTTGCCCGTTCGCAAGCGTGGCCGGGGAGGGTGCCAGGAGGTGGTGATGGAGGGTGGATTGGACAATTTGCCCGTCCTGAAGTGTTGGCCCCACGACGGGGGTCGGTTCGTGACGTTGCCCCTTGTCCACACCGTTCACCCCGAGACGGGCGCGCGCAATGTGGGGATGTACCGGATGCAGGTTTATGACGGCCGCACGACGGGTATGCATTGGCACATTCACAAAACGGGCGCGCGCCATTTCGAAGCATATAAAAGGCTGGGTATCAGGCGAATGCCGGTCGCGGTGTGTTTGGGTGGCGACCCTGTGTACACCTATGCGGCGACCGCTCCGATGCCCGAGGGGATGGACGAATATCTGTTGGCGGGCTTTCTGCGGCAACGACCGGTGAGGTTGGTTAAGTGTCTGACCAACAATATTTTAGTGCCGGACGATTGCGACTTTGTGATCGAGGGCTATGTCGATGTCGATGAGCCGCTGAGAACCGAGGGGCCGTTCGGCGACCACACGGGGTTCTACTCTTTGGAAGACCTCTATCCGACCTTTCACGTCGAGTGCATAACTCATTGTCGGTCAGCTGTTTATCCCGCAACGTTGGTGGGCATCCCACCGCAGGAAGACAGGTATTTTGCCGAGGCGACCGAGCGGATTTTCCTGCCGCCAATTCGGCGCGCGTTGCAGCCCGAGGTGTGCGATATGTATATGCCGCCCGAGGGTGTGGCGCACAATTTGGCTGTTGTTTCGCTCGATGTTTCGTATGCGGGTCAGGCTCAAAAAGTTGCCGGCGGGCTGTGGGGCGCTGGTCAGATGATGTTTTGCAAGGTTATTGTTGCGATTCCGGCGGGTGTCGATGTGCGGGACAGGGGTGCTGTTTTGGCGTTGCTGGGTCGTCTCGATCCGCGGCGCGATCTGCATTTTTCGCACGGGGTGGCCGATGTGCTCGACCACGCGGGCGAGGCGGTCGGGGTGGGTTCGAAACTTTTGGTCGATTTGACCCGACTTCCGCAGGAAGTCGTCGTCTCCCCCGCGGGGGGGGCGGGGGGAGACGAAAATGAAATTATTTTCCTCTTCGACCCCGCGGCGGAGGGGCTGTCGTTCGAGGATAAACTGTGGCTCGGGCTGGCCAATCTCGATCCGGCGAGGGACATTTCGGTTCGGGACGGCAAGGTGACGGTCGATTGCCGAGCGAAGAAGTCGGAGCGTTGGCCCAATGTGGTCGCTATGGACACGGAAACCATCGCTATGGTCGACCGGCGTTGGGCGGAGTATGGTTTGGGTGAGTTTTTGGCCTCACCATCCCGCAAATATCGCAAACTTCTGCTCTCCGATGGTGCCTCCGTTTAACATTTTTTCATTACCTTTGTCCCACCCTAAGCAGTAATTGGCATAGTTCTATTGCCGGAGGTTTTTGGCCTCCGGTGGCGGTGGAACTATGCCTATATGTAACTGTTTGGGGTGAACTTTTACAGCCGGAGGTCTTTTTTTTCTTTCTAACCCGAAAAAGACCCGAATGAATCGTCAGTTGCGAGCCGTGTTGTGGCTGCTGCCGTTGTTGGCGGTGGGATCGTGGATTGTGTGGCAGGCGACAAAAGTTGAGAGTGGAGAGTTGAGAGTGGAGAATTGTCGACGAGGCGAGAGCCCTCGAACTTGTTCGAATGGCCGAGGTGAGGATGACAATCAAGGCACGCAGTGCATTAATTATCCCGACTCGATTTCGAACTTCGAAGAAGTTCGTCGGCCGCCTGAAGGGCGGGAGGCGGCCGAAAAAGATTCTATTCCACCTGCTTCAATGCTTTTCAGCTTCGACCCCAACACTGTCGCTTATCACGATTTACTTCGTTTGGGTTTCACGAGTGGCGAGGCGTTGGGCATTGTGAAGTTTCGCGAGCGCGGCAAGGTGTTTGAGATAGCCGAGGATTTTGCGGCGTGCTATCAAGTGAGTGAGGCGATGTACAAAAAGCTGGAGCCTTATATCGTTATCGGCGAGGGGTTTCGGTTGAAAAAGTTTGCCTCGCAAAATCGAGTTTCTTCAGAAACTCGTGTCGCCCCCGAGGGGGGTGGGGGCGACAAAAAAAGTGACAAAAAATATGAACCCCTTCCCGAAAAAACAAACATTCAGCCCATTCTTGTAGATTTAAACTCGGCCGATACGACTGCGCTGGTGAGCGTTAGGGGCATCGGGAGCCTGACTGCGGGGCGCATTGTGGAGTATCGCGATCGGTTGGGCGGGTTCCATTCGGTGGAGCAGTTGGCCGAGGTTCGGGGTGTGACGGAGCAGAATTATGAGCGCATTTTGCCCCAAATTTATCTTTCGGAAGCGGATATTCGGAAAATAAACATTAACTTTGCACCCGCCGAGAAGTTGAGCACCCATCCGTATATTACGGCAGGGGCTCTTCGCAAACTTCTGAAAATGAGGCAGTTGAAGGGAGGTTGGTCGTCGTTAGAGGAACTTGTCGAGGATAGTGTTTTTACCGATCCGGAGCTCGAGAGGCTCCGACCGTATTTGATTTTTGATAATAATTAATTTTTTGATTTTATGATAGTTATGCCTATTAAGGAGGGCGACAATATTGAGCGCGCTCTGAAAAAGTTTAAGAGAAAGTACGAGAAGACGGGTGTTTTGAAGGAGCTTCGCAGGAGGCAATATTTCACCAAGCCGTCGATCGATAAGCGCAAGGCGATGCAGCACGCGGTTTATGTCGAGGCGATGCACCGCAACGAGGAGGAATAGCAGATCTACTAAAAAGTTAGTATTTGTCGCGTCCCCTGCCCTCTCCCGGGCGGGGGATGTTATTTTAATTGATAATTGAGAGTTGAGAATGGAGAATTAGCTACGCGGCGCCGTCATTGCGAGGAACAGTGTGACGAAGCAATCTTCAGATTGCCGCGCTTCGCTCGCAATGACGTTTCGCGTAGCTTTCGCGTAGCAATCAGTGACCAATGAACCCGGCGATCAGCGATTTTCGGTTATCGCACCGAACGCGGCGCGCCAGGCGGAATGAGAAAGATAGGCGTCCAGCGACCCCTCGGGCACAACCAGCGTATCGTCCCACGCAGCAAAATTGTTCTCACCCAACGCAGGCGGAACTTTGGCTCCGATTACAACCGTCGTCAGATTCGGCAAACCGGCAAAACAGCCATCACCGATGCCCGAAACCGAGGCGGGCAAATAGAGAACCGACACATCCAAACCCGCCCAAGGCGAATAACCGTAGGGCAACACACCCTCGCCCGAAATGGTCAACACCCCATCGGAAAACTCCCACGCAACGTCACCAGGTTGGGTCGGAGGCTCGGGTTCATCGGGCGGCTCAGGGGGCTGGGGAGGTTCCGTGCCCGGATCCTCTTCCTGTGCCTCGACTTCCACGACGCACTCGGCCGTGAATCCGCCATCGAGCGACTCCACCCAAATCACGGTGCGGCCGACGGCAACGGCATTGACCTCGCCCTGATCAACAGTCGCCACCGTCTCGTCGTCGGTGTGCCAACTCACTGCCCGATTTTCGGCGTCGTGGGGCGTTACTCCACAACCCAGCACACTCCTGTCGCCCACCTTCAACGAAAGATGATCCCTGTCCAGCACCACACCTTCAACCCTCACCGGTTGCTCGGGTTCGGGCTTCGGCCCGGGCCCCGGCGGCACCGGCGGAATGGTCGACGAGGGACGGCACGCTATTAATAGCAGCGAAAGGGCGAAATATGTGAGCACGCGGCACATCGGGAAACAAAGTTACGATTTTTTATCTAATTTTGTGTCCGATGAACGAAACGGTGGACAAACTGAGGGCCGCGCTCAGCAAACATTGGCACTATGAGGGCTTCCGGCCGATGCAGCTGGAGACCATCCTGTCGGTGTGGAACGGGCGCGACACCCTGTCGCTGATGCCCACCGGAGCGGGAAAATCGCTGCTCTATCAGCTTCCGACGATGGCGCGCGAAGATGGATTTTGCATCGTCGTCACGCCCCTGATCGCGCTGATGAAAGACCAGGTGGACAAACTGCGGGCGCGGGGGATCTCGGCGACGGCGGTGCACAGCGGAATGACGCCCGACCAGATAGATGCGGCGTTGGACAATTGCGTTTACGGCGATGTGCGGTTTCTCTATGTCGCGCCGGAGCGGTTGGCGAGCGAGCTTTTCAGGATGCGGCTTCAGCGGATGAACCCCACCCTGCTGGCCGTCGACGAGGCGCACTGCATCAGCCAGTGGGGGTACGATTTCCGGCCGTCATATCTGCGCATTGCCGAGATTCGCGCGCTGATACCCACCGTGCCCGTGTTGGCACTCACGGCGAGCGCGACGGACGAGGTGACGGAGGACATTATGGCCCAGCTGCGGATGGTGGGCGGACGGGTGATGCGCACCAGTTTCGAGCGCGCCAACCTCTCCTATTCGGTGCGCCGCGTGGAGGACAAGAACGGCCAGCTGATGCGCGTAATCGAAGGTGTGCCGGGCGCGGGAATAGTCTACGTACGCACCCGCGCAGGGGTCGAACAGCTGGCCGACTGGCTGACTCAGAACGGCGTGGCGACGAGCCACTATCACGGCGGAATGGAGGCTGCCGAGCGAACCATCCGCCAGGAGGAGTGGACGAGCGGGCGCAAACGTGTGATGGTCGCCACCAACGCCTTCGGAATGGGGATCGACCGCGCCGACGTGCGCTTCGTGGTCCACTGGTCGATGCCCGACTCGGTCGAAAACTATTATCAGGAGACAGGACGCGCCGGTCGCGACGGGAAACGGGCTTACGGCGTGCTGCTCACCTCGCCCGACGACCGCCTGAGGGCCGAGAACCGCTTTGCCGTCGAGTTCCCGTCGCTGGATGCCATCAAGGATGTTTACGAGCTGATATTCAACTACTTGCAGGTGGCGATAGGCGAAGGAAAAGACTTTTCGTTCGACTTCAACATCTATGAGTTCTGTCACCTAAACAAGCTATTCACGTGGACGGCGATGAGTGCCATTCGCGTGTTGCAGGCCAACGGCTATATGGTGCTCACCGACGAGAGCGACCACCCCGCGCGGGTGATGTTTTGCGTCAGCCGCGACGACCTCTATCGCCTGCGCATCGAACGCGAAGAACTCGACCACTTTCTGCGAACCATAATGCGGATGTACAACGGCATCTTCACCGAATTTCAGTCGGTCAACGAGCAGGAAATCGCCCTTGTGAGCGGCTACACGGTCGATAAAGTCAAGGAGTTGCTCAAAACCCTGTGGCAGTTGCGGGTTATACGCTATATTCCTTCGCGCCGCACGCCCCTGATCTATCTGCCGATGGAGCGGCTACCGATAGAGGATGTTTTCATAGCTCCCAACACCTACAAAGTGCGTAAAGAGTTGGCCCGGCAACGGTCGGAGCAGATTTTTGCTTATGCCGACAACGAGACCGAATGCCGAAGTGTATGGTTGCGAAAATACTTCGGCGAGACCGATGCGGCCGGGTGCGGAGTATGCGACATTTGCCTTTTGCGTTCGAAGAAGCCAGTGTCGCGGGTGCGTTTTTCGAGCGAAGCCATATTGAAAATCGTTGGCGACAACTCGCTGACAGTCAAGCAATTAGTCGCCCGCATCGCCGCCGAACCCGACACCGTGCTCGACGAGATCGACCAACTCGTCGCCGACAACTGGATAACCGTCGATCCCTCCGGAATCATAAAATTGAAATGAATTTTCAACCCTCCATATCCAAAGAGCAGATCACCGCCCTGCCCCTGCTCGCTTTCGGGGGCGAGATAGTGGTTGTCGACACATTCGACGGGGTGGAGCGAGCGTGTGCCGAGCTGGCGAAACAGAGCGCGATGGGCTTCGACACCGAATCGCGGCCGGCGTTCCAAAAAGGAGTGGTCAACCGCGTCGCCCTGCTACAACTCGCCACCGCCCAGCGATGCTATCTCTTCCGGCTCAACCGTATCGGGTTGCCCAAACCGCTGCTCAGGCTGCTTGAATCGAGTAAAATTGCCAAAATCGGACTGAGCGTCGAGGGCGACATCCGCGAGCTGAACACCATCGGCCGCGTGCGTGCAAGGGGTTTCGTCGACCTGCAAAAGCTCGCTCCGCAGTTTGGCATCACCGACCTGAGCCTGCTCAAGATTGTTGCGATAGTGCTTGGCGGACGAATTTCGAAGGCTCAGCGGCTGAGCAATTGGGAGGCCGCCTCGCTCACCGATGCTCAACGCCTCTACGCCGCCACCGACGCCTGGACCTGCCTGGAAGTGTACAACAAGTTAAGAACTAAAAGCTAAAAACTGGGCTGCGCGGCGCGTTAGCCTGTTCCGCGTTAGCCGGCCTGCGCGGTGGCACATTTTTCATTTTTTCATCTTTTCATTTTTCATTTTTCATTAAAAAAAAGCCACCCCTCACAAAAAGTGAGAGATGGCATAAAAAATACAGATATAATAAAAGTGTAACCCTACTTAACCGCCTTAATCACCGCCTCGAAAGCCTTCGGGTGGTTCATCGCCAAATCGGCCAAAACCTTGCGATTCAAATCAATCTCCTTCTTAGCCAACTTCCCGATAAACTCCGAATAAGTCAACCCGTGCATCCTCGCCCCAGCATTAATCCTCTGGATCCACAAACTCCTGAAATTCCTCTTCTTGGTCTTCCTGTCGCGATAAGCATACTGCAACCCCTTCTCGACAGTGTTCTTGGCAACGGTCCAAACATTCGACCGCGACCCGAAATTCCCCTTAGCAAGTTTCAAAACTTTTTTGCGGCGCGCCCTCGACGCAACCGCATTCACTGAACGTGGCATAATTTTTTAAAGTTTTACGAGCGGTCGGCGAACGGGTTCTCCCCGCCTCTTTGGGGCCGAAACACTCTTAATTAACACAATTTTTTTACTTAACCAACAGCAAACGGATCTTAGCCGCATCGGCCTCCGAAACAAGGCCCGAATAGTCCAGATTTCTCTTCTGCTTAGTGGTCTTTTTGGTCAAAATATGCGAATGATACGCATGTTTTCTCTTGATCTTTCCCGTCCCCGTGAAGTCGAAACGCTTCTTCGCGGCGGAATTTGTCTTCATCTTCGGCATCTTAGTCTGATAATTTGAAACGACAAAAGTAGTAAAAAAAAACAGGAACTGCAAAATCAATCCTCAATATCTCCCAACGCGGCATTCCACGGCTTGAGTATCCCCCTCTTCGAGTTCCTGACAAACTTGATTATCTCGTCCCTCTCCGGCGAGCGCGGAACAGTGTCCTCGATGATCTCGCAAGCCCGTCCATAACCATAACCGCTCTGGAACAGCACACGGAATATCTCCTGGATCTCGGCTATCTTCTCGTCCGAAAAGTTCCTCCTCCTCAATCCGATGAAATTAGCCCCCACAAACGACAACGGACTGCGCGCCGCCTTCACAAACGGCGGCACATCCTTGCCCACCAGCGATCCGCCGCTAACCATAGCGTGCGTACCGATCCTCACAAACTGGTGAACCGCCGAATGGCCCGAAATAATCGCCCAATCGCCAACCTCCACCTCGCCAGCCAACAACACCGAATTGACAATAACACAATGGCTCCCCACAACACAATCGTGCGCAATATGGGCACACGACATTATCAAATTGTAGCTCCCCACAACCGTCTTGCCCTTCGCCGCCGTGCCACGGTTGATCGTCGCCCCCTCCCTGACGGTGTTGTAATCGCCCATCTCCACCGTGGAATATTCGCCCTTGAACTTCAAATCCTGCGGCACACCGGCAATAACGGCTCCCGAGTGTATCCGACAGCTCTTGCCCATCCTCGTCCCCGCCATAACCACGGCGTGGGGCCCTATCCAACAATCATCACCGATCACGGTGTCGTCCCCAATATATGCAAACGGCTCGACCGTCACATTTTTACCGATCTTCGCATTGGGATGAACAAACGCCTGAGTACTTATCATATTCAATTTTTATTTCTTTCCATTAGGTGCCACCTGCGCCATCAGGTCGGCCTCGCACACCAGTCTGTCGCCCACAAAAGCGTTGGCGCGCATATTGACTATCCCCCTTCTGATAGGCTCCAGCAAGCTCAGCTCGAACTGCAAAACATCACCCGGAACCACCTTCTGCTTGAACCGCACATTGTCTATCTTCAAAAAATAGGTCGAATAGTAGTAGTCCGGATCCATTCCGTGCAACGCCAAAATCCCCCCGCACTGCGCCATCGCTTCGACTATCAACACCCCCGGCATCACCGGTTCGTCCGGAAAATGGCCCACGAAAAAGGGTTCGTTGACCGTCACGCTCTTTATGCCCGCAACGCTCTCATTATCTATATGAATGATCTTGTCGACCAGCAAAAACGGCGGCCGATGGGGCAGCTTCAACTTGATTTCGTTAACATCGAAAATCGGCGCAACATTGGGATTATAGCGATAAACGGGCTTCGGTCCCTCTTTCTTCATAGCCTTCCGCACCGTCTTGGCCATCTCGGTGTTGGCAAAATGGCCGGGCCGCGTCGCAACTATCTTCCCCTTGATGCGAACCCCGAGCAGCGCAAAATCGCCCAGCACATCGAGCAGTTTATGCCTTGCCGGTTCGTTATAGAAATGCAACTCGGTGTTGCTCAAATATCCCGCCCTGACCTCGATGTCGGGCTTGTTAAACAGCTTCTTCAGCCCGTCGATGTCGACACTCTTCTCGTCCTCGACAACCACGATGGCGTTCTTCACATCGCCGCCCTTGATCAGCCCCGCGGCCAACAACTGCTCCAGCTCGTGAAGGAAAACAAAAGTGCGACACGGCGCAATGCCCTCCTCGAACCCCTCTCCCTCGAAAACCGCAAACTGGCTCCCCAGCACCCGACTGCCGAAATCGACGTGAACCATCGCCGAGAAACCCTCGTCCGGCCAAATCTCGATCCGAACCTCCTTCTCGGGTATGTCATAAGAGAGTTTTTCGGTTACCTGATAATATCTTATCTCCTCCTGCTGCTCCGTCAGACCGACGCGCCCGATTGCCTCCACAAACTCCCGCGCCGAGCCGTCCATAATAGGAACTTCGATATTGTTTATCTCCACCAAAGCATTATCCACCCCCATCGTCCACAGCGCGGCCATAATATGCTCGACAGTGCTTATACGCGCCTCCCCCACCCCGAGAGTGGTGCTCCTCGAAGTGTCGACCACAAATTCGGCCAACGCAGGAACAACCGGCCTGTCGGCCAAATCCACACGACAAAACTTAATTCCGTGCCCTGCCTCGGCAGGCAAAACGGTCATATCGACGGCGACGCCGGTGTGCAACCCCTGCCCCGAAAACGAGACGGGAGATGCAATGGTTTTTTGCTTGTTCGACATTCGAATCAAAAAAACGGTTCGATTATTCACCTGTTTAGGGCACAAAGATATTAAATTTTCGTAAAGAAATCGTACTTTTGCGAGAAATATGGCCACACAGCAGAAACCCCAACGACTCCGACTTCCGTTTATGCGGCGCAGGACCGATCCTGTGACGTGGATATATCTCCACCGTGCCGGAGTATTCGCCGTGCTGGCCATAGTTCTGCTGATGGCTATTCTTTTCGTCGGCTCGAAAATTGTCGTTCGAACCCCGCAGTACGACGACGTCATTCTGGTCGAGTTGCAGACTTTGGAAGAGTTGCGCGCCGAGGCCCAGAGGCTCGAACGCGAGGTGAGGATGCGCCAGAGCGAGAACGACGGAGAATTTATACGCAACGCCGTTTCCAACGAGGGTGCCGACCCGGGCGACACGCGGGGGCAAACTCCCCGACCGAGCGGCCAGATGGATGCCAACCGCGAGGCGTGGAACCAGGGGCTGAGCGAGATAGATGCGATGAGCCGCCGAAGCGACGACACGAGTGGCAATGTCAATAACGATTCGCGGGCGCGGGGGCGGGTGATGGTGTCGTTTTGGCTGGTCGATCCGTTGCGTTTTTCGGCCAACGTGGTCGTTCCGGGATTCACGTGCGAGCGTGGCGGGGTTGTTGTTGTTAAGATTGCGGTCAATCGAAGCGGCGATGTGGTGAGTGCCGATGTCGACCGCGGGGCTTCGTCGGGCGACGGGTGTATGTATGCTGCGGCGGTGCAGGCGGCCCTGGCTTCGAGTTTCAATGTCGACAATCGTGCTCCGGCGCGCCATAGTGGAACCATAACTTATACTTTTATAGCGCAATAGAATGAGTTTAAGCCTGATGTTGTTGATCGGCGCGGCGTTGTTGGCCGTGAGTGTCGTTGCGAGTAAGGTGTCGTCGCGGTTCGGTGTTCCGGCGTTGTTGCTGTTCCTGGTCATTGGGATGGCGTTCGGCAGCGACGGGTTGGGCATTCCGTTCGACAACGCCATCACCGCGCAAACCATCGGGACCATCGCGCTGTGTGTGATCCTGTTTTCGGGCGGCTTCGAGACCTCGTCGAAAGAGATACGTCCCATCGCCACGGTGGGGATTGTGCTGGCCACGGCGGGGGTGCTTATGACGGCCCTTTTGACGGGTGCTTTTATATGGATGGTCGCGGGGCTGTTGTATGACGGGGGTGTGATCGGCATTCATCTCTCGTTTTTGGAGTCGTTGCTGATGGCGTCGGTGATGGCGTCGACCGATTCGGCAAGTGTGTTTTCGATTTTGCGCTCCAAGAAACAAGGTTTGAAGCAGAAGTTGCGCCCGTTGTTGGAGTTGGAGAGCGGGTCGAACGATCCGGTGGCTTATGTGATGACCATTGTGTTGATCGGTCTTATCAGTCAGGGGTCGGCTCCCGATTGGGGCGGGGCGGTGCTCACGTTTGTGTTGCAGATGGTCATCGGGGCGGCGTTGGGGTACCTTTTCGGGCGGGGTGTGGCCTGGGTTATCAACAAGATAAATCTTTCCAACGCTTCGCTCTATGGGATTTTGATGCTGGCGATGGCGTTCGTGGTCTTTGCCGTCACCGACCTTGCTCGGGGCAATGGCTATTTGGCGGTTTATGTTGCCGGTTTGGTGGCGGGCAATCGCAAGATTATTCTCAAAAAGTCGCTCACCAACTTTATGGACGGGATCACGTGGTTGTTCCAGATCGTGATGTTCCTTGCGTTGGGATTGTTGGTGCGGCCCAGTGCGCTGTTTACTTCGGGCCCGATTATTTTGGGCGTTTTGGTGGGTGTGTTTATGATTCTGGTGGCTCGTCCGGCGGCGGTGTTGGCGTGTATGGCTCCGTTCCGCAAGTTCACTTTGCCCGCCATTCGCTATGTGAGCTGGGTGGGGTTGAGGGGTGCTGTGCCGATTATTTTTGCCACTTATGCGTTGGTCGCTGTGGCCGACGGATTCGACGCGGGGGTGGCCGATCTGATATTCAACGTGGTCTTTTTCATCACCATCCTGTCTTTGATAATTCAGGGCTCGACGGTTAGTTGGATGGCGGAGCGAATGGGGCTGGGCAAGGTTTTGCCGGAGGACAGTTTCGGCATCGACCTGCCGGACAAGATCAAGTCGGCGTTGAGCGAGATCGAGGTTCGCGAGGCGTTTTTGGCGCAGGGGAACCAGCTGAAAGACATTTCGTTGCCGGGCGGGACGTTGGTTGTGATGGTTAAGCGGGACGACGACTATTTTGTTCCGACGGGCACCACGCCTCTTTCGTTGGGCGATAAGTTGTTGGTGCTGACTGATAACTCCGAAGAGCTGCGCAACGACCTCCGCAAGCTCGGGGTGAAATGCTGATCAAAAAGCCCCGCAAGGGGCTTTTTGAATGAAGAATGAAAAGTGAAGAGTGAAGAGTTAGGCTACGCGGCGCAAAAATTTTTGGCATCCCCCGCCCAACCGCCCGTATGCTCAGAGTCCTGGTTATCAGGGGAGTGGTGTTGCTGGGGTTGAGTTTAA
>QMCD01000105.1_pt1 | contig 196862 bp, 211 predicted proteins | sample 1821841 | NCBI WGS metagenome assembly QMCD01 (sample SAMN01991225, study PRJNA193472) | Termite gut metagenome, whole genome shotgun sequencing project. | isolation source: worker | host: Macrotermes natalensis
CACGCCCCCGAACGCGCTCGCGATGGCGCAGATCTTTGGCGTATCTCCCCTATACTACACCGGAGAAACAGACACAAAGGAGGCGCTGAGCGAAGCGAAGCGCATTCTGCCGGTGCGGCAGCGGGCGCCGGAGCAGCCGGTGCGCCGAATTTTGCGGTTCTGACGGGGCGAATCTTGCCCTGCGCACGCAGTTTCAGCGTGTACCGCGTCCCGTTCTTGCCTTCAAAGGTTTCGAGGCGGGCGCCGTCAATCGAAAGCTGGTAAATATCTCCCTCAGCCGGGTTCAGCTTGGCGATACGGTCAGCCATCTGTTCCCAGAGAGCCGTCTCAACGTCAACATAGGTATCTGCCGGCACCTCTATGCCAAAAAGATACTTAATGTCGGACGCCTCGTACTGGTCCACCTTTATGGAGCCGTACAGAGTGGCCACCTTCTTGTCGCCGCTTGCCGTCTTGGCCGTGCGCGTATCCAGCGGGGAATCCGTCTGGTATTTGTTTTTCAGCCGATATTCCACCGTCCCGCGGTAGGGAACTTTTTCTTCTTTCGTTTTCTGCAACATAATAGCATTGTACATATAATGCGCTCACTTTCTTCCGCGTTGCGGACAATTAAATCTCAAAGATTAAAACGGGCGCCAACACGTCTTGCTCCCGCAATAATTTCGTTGACGCCGCACTTTTTCTTTTATTCTTTGAGTATTACCAGTATATTTCACTTTTCGGGCTCCTCCAAGCCCAAACTACCCTCTGGTGCGCAGCCTGGCCAGATAGAGATACGTCTCAAATATCGAACTTGCCATCGTGCGGCTCACCATATCCGCCGTATACCCTCTCACCATCACCGCGCCGACCACAGGAATTTCGCCCTCAATCAACGCGGTGTAGAATTCGAAGGCGATATCTCCCTGCGTCATAATTTCCTCGGTGAGCTTTTGCGCATCTTCTGAAATTTTCCCCGATTCCCGTCCTGATACATAGATGCGCTCAAACACATTATTCAGGTTTTCGCAGACATCACAAATATCATCGAGCAGAGTGAGGTTAATTCCTGCGGAATTAAGCACAATCACCCCTTTGTGGAGCTCCCTGATTGCTGCCAGCGCCATCTTCTTCGGCTTTGCGTTACGCAGCGGGAAGCTGGTGCGGAACTCTTCTATGTCGGTGGCCACCAGTAAACCCTGTTGGTCGGTCCCGCCAATAGTAAGCTCCGACAACACAAAAGACCCGTCAGCCGACACAGGCACGAGCAACTGCGCCTTCGATAACTGCCGGAAAAAAGCGTAGGCAACACCTTCATAATCATCGTTTTGGCTGTTGATGGCAGAAACAAAGCTGTACAGGGCGCCGGTCAGCGTCGGATTCACAGCACCGTCCTCGACCTTTTTAACAAAAGCGTCGTCGGCAAAATAAGACGCATCCAGTGCGGCTCCGCCATGCCCTTTATTGACGGAAATACCGCTTACGCCATAACGCAAAGACAAATCGAACACGTTTTCATCAAGCAGGCCCGTCTGTCTAAGTGTCACACCAAATCCCTTCTGCTTGATTTGGGCGCACACGGTATTACCGATATTCTCTTCGGTAAAAATATACACCCTGCCTTGATGGATGAACGGAGCTTCAAATTCATCGCTCCAGAGCACATACCACTCTTCCGTGTTTTTCATTCGTTCCGCCAAAACGAGGACGACCTCCTTGCCAACGCTTCCCTTGGATGCGTGTACCGCATACAATAATTCTTCAAGGGTTGCGTCCAGCGCGGCGCCTCCGGTAAAACGTCCCTGGGATATCAAAACATCAATAGCTCTTTTCCTATTTTCGTCCACAATAAAACCTCCAAAATGTTATTTATCCGCGTTTATAACCATCTCTGATAGGGCGAAAAATCCCGCCGTTGGCAATCGCTCAAATAAAGCGAACCCTTCGCTGCTATATACGAGTCGGTAATTTGGATTACCTAAAAGGTAATAAGTCAGCGGCGTATCCTGCTCTGCGAGCAACCCATCAAACATATACTTCGAGATGGTCGCTTCCGGGTCACAACTCAGAAATTGCAGTTTCTTCCCGTCTCTCAACACACCCTCGGGATACAAGTCCGCTCGGCTGTCTATAAATACCGGGATGCCGTTATAAATAAGCTCACCGCCAGGATTATACCCGGAATACAGTCGCTCGAAATCTTCATCCTTGATGGCTTGTATCATCTCCGGCTCGACTACCGGCGCATTGGCAGAGCCGATGATTGACGGTGCAAAAAACACGGCGGCAGCAAGAGTTAATACCGAAATGACGGCAAACAATGGGAATTGCGGCCCCCATTTCAGCCGCAGCTCTTTTTTTGAAAAACGGAATTCCATTGCAAAAAAGAAAGCCATCGCCATGCTGAGGTATGCGGCGCCTCTTACATGCATGAGGGTTAGCCCGACTGTTGCAAAAAGAGGCAGGGCGGAATACAGCGTGTATTTTGTGTTGGAAAAAATAATGATAGCGCCTGCAACTACTATCAGCGCCATCCCAAACCCATTAGAAATGGTGGATGGGAACCATTCCATCACATTTTCTTTGGCTGCCGCATTATTTATGATAAATGGGTATATCAACAATTTGTACCCATATGGATTTATCAGTGACGCAAGGATTCCCGACACAAACCCAAACAAATATTTCTTCTGGATTTCCCTCGGGGATTTCTCCTGCCTTAATTGTCCCGCGCTGAACCTGAGTAATCCCACAAGGAAATACCCGGCACAAAAAGCCGGCAGCATCAAAATGGTCCCGCCGTGAAAATTGGCCCAAATCAACGCTATCACTGGTATCGCAAAATGCGCCCTGCTCTGCGGAGCCTTTTTTATCCTGTCCAGCACCCAAAGCATTATCAAAAAACATATATTACCAATCATATACGGCCTGGCTGTTACCGGAAGGCAGCAGATGATTGGAACGAGAAACATCATTACCGATGTAGTTGCGGTTTCGCCGATGTCTTTGATTCCTTTTTTGCAGAGGGAAAACAGCAAAAAAGATGTTATGCAAACAAAAACCGCTTGGTAAACATAAGCTCCAAGAAGCGGGACGCTTGCTGTTGCAAAGAGAGTGTGAAACCCGTATATTAGGATGCTCGACGCCCACGAATGAGCAAATTCATTTATGGGATAATATTGGGCTGACCACGAAAAAACATCCCGCCCCATCATGGACTTGTTTTCGACCATCCACTCGCCCAGTTTGACATGCCAGAAATAATCTGGTTCGACAAAAAAGCCAAGCATTTTGATAGACGCCAGAAAAATCACGCCAAAGAAGCAACACCAAAATAGCGTCTTTTGGTTTCTTTTTCGTATTTGCGCTTTCGATAAAGCCGATATCTCGTTTCCCATTTGCCCTCCAAACAGAAACCACGCCCCGAAAGAGGCGTGGATTGCGGCGACTACACGCCGAAAATTGGTTGCGGAGGCGGGACTCGAACCCGCGCATTCCGGTGATGAACCGGTTGTGCTGCCGCTGCACCACTCCGCGATATAGAAGGCGGCGGGGTTCAAACCCGCGTCTCCAAACAGTCGTCTCAGAAGCTCTCATTTCAGGCCCGTCCGCTGCCATCGAATCCTGCTCGGTCGAGCACGGCCTGTACACTGCCCCGCTCAAGACCCAAAGCTGTATGTTGCTGTTTAGCGTTCTCCATTGAACTACGCCCATGGCAGAGAGAGCGGGATTCGAACCCGCGAGGCCTCGCGGCCCTCCGGTTTTCAAGACCGGCGCCTTCAACCAGGCTCAGCCATCTCTCTACGAAACCGGTTTTAAGAACCGGAAACCTATTGGTGCAGGCTGCCGGGGACAACCCAACTCCTTCGCGAGGGGAGCGCGACGCTCGACATCGAGCCAAGCCTGCTTATTTGGAAGGGTCTTATTCGTCGCACGGGTCATCACATTCGGCGCAATTCCCGTCGCAACCGCACTCTGCCACGCAAGCTTCTCTCTCGGCACAGTTGTCGCAGTCGCCGTCGCATTCGGCGTCACCATCGTCGACGCAGCAAACACCTACAAAATCGTTTTCTTGCATAAAAGCGACCTGTTCATTCAACTCGCTTCTTAATTCTCCAGCCAGAGGCCCAATGGTGGATGCGAACGAAATCATGGCGTCCAAAACCATGAAATCAGCAAGAGCTATAGCCTTTTCGGATGGTACGCTTATATCGCCGGGAAACGGGCAGACGCGTGTTAAAACGTAGTATGCCTCGTCCTCTTCGATAACGAGAGAAACAGACGCCATACTCTCCATGTTGTAGTCGTTGAGCTGCCGGTGGACGACACACTCCAAACCAAACTCGAAGATGGCTTCGTTTAAATCCTCGCCGCCAAGCGTGGAATGAAAAACTATCTCCTTTGGCAAACAAGCGGCACGAACAGGAAATTTCAATCCGCTTTTATGAGAGGCTTCAAACTCAATCACGAGTTCGTCTGTCCGCTCCTTGACGCCGTTTACGTCTTTGTTGTTTTCTATCGCAGCCAGCACAGAGTGACGTCTCCCCACAGCTAAAGCCGGGGGATTCCGTCATCACTGACGGAAATTCCTGTTAGCAGTGGGTTTGCCAAGCGGAAGGCGATGCCTTCAACTTGGTAGGAACCCTCTTCATAGACAGGCTTTGGCTGCTCGTCCAGCAGTACCGTGATACCGAGGTCCTCCGCCATGCGGAGAGCCTCTCTTTTTACATTTTGCGCGGCGTTGATGTCGCCGCACCGGCATTCAAACACGCGCTTGCTGAGCGGGAGCTCTTTTTTAGAGAGCACGCACCCGCAAATTGGGCAAAGCCTCGATGACGGGAACCACTTATCAACTTTGATGAGATGGCCACCTTTATCCTTGAGCTTGTATCCCAAGAAATTGGTGAACATACCCCATCCGTCGTCGTGGACGCTTTTGCCGAGTTTCAGGCCACCCGCCATGCCGCGCATATTGAGGTCTTCTATGCCCACAAGGTCGTAGGAATTGGCTATCTTCCTGCTCTCTTTGTGCAAGAAATCCTTCCGCTGGTTAGCGATGCGCTCATGGATTGAGGCGACCTTCTTCTTTTGCTTTTGATAGTTTTTGGCGTCTCTTATATCAACGCCGCGCTGTTTTGCCAGTTCTCTGCGGCGGGATAAAACCTTTTGCGCTTTAGCAAGTTTCTTTTCAGACTCGCGGTAACGGCGCGGCATATTGGCAAAATCGCCGTCGCTGGAAGTGTAGAGGCCATTCATCATGAAATCCAAGCCGACAACCCTGTCTTCGCGGATTTCGGTAATGGGTTCCACCGGCGCCGCCGGCACATCAAAATGGCAGGAAATGAATACCTTACCAGTAGAGCTTATCTCCACCGTCGCTGATGTGAGAACAGCGCCTTCCGGCGGCTGGCGGTGCAGTTTGACTTTTAACAACCCAACCTTCGGAAGCTTGATGCAATCGTCGACGACAAGCAGGTTGGTGGCGCCGACGCTCGAACAGTAGGTCGTGTACGAATGCTTGGCGTCACCGCGCCTTTTGTATTTTGGGTGGCCCTCCAAGTCATAGGGATGGCGTAATTCCTTACCGGTTCGCTTAGCTTTAGCCAGCTTCTTTTTAGAATAGCGATACCCGTTCTTTTTACCACTTTCGTGGTATCGGGAAAAAGCGCCATTCAGGTTCCGCTGGGCGTCGCACAATGCGAGCGAGTCGGCGTCTGTCAGCCACGTCTTGTCTTTCTTATATTGAGCCGGCGTTTTGTAGACGCCGTTCATCCTGTCGGAGAGCGACATATTATACATTGCTCGTACTGAATGGCAAACACCGTCCATCACGGCATATTGTTCTTCGGTTGGGCACGCCCTATATTTTGCCGCGAAATGAGCGACAGGGCCTTTTGGTGTTTTGCGTTTCACACTATCGCTCCTTTCACGATTTCTATCTTTTATCACACCACAAACGTGTCATTTTCGCAACGCGGAAAACCTTAATCATTCGCGCCTTATATCCCCACGCCTAAAGGCGGGGGTTTTACGGCGCAAGTGATAAAATCCTCCAAAATCTTTAATAATGCCATATTTGGTACTGGAATTCAACAAATCCGGGCAAAAAGAAACGCCGCTTTAAAGCGAAATTTCTTTTTTCTTTAGCGGCGTAGCCGGAACATCAGAAAGCCTATAAAACCTCTTTCTGTTTTCAATAAGCTCATCCATTGTGAACTTATTCTTTTCCTTCACCCGGTAGCAGTTGCGGCACAACTGGCTTGCGTTTGTCCCCCAGCGGGTTGTTTTGCCGCATATTATGCAGGACCCTTCCAGGTCTGCGCCGGTACAGCCGGGAACCTCTCGGACTCTGCCGACACAACGGATAACACCGCGATTGTAGAACGCCATGCGGCATGTAGAACAGATGCCGGTTTCGTGGTTTTGTTCGTTGCCACAATAGATACACTTTCCTTTGTTTTTGCCGACACAATACTTCTTTCCCAATCTTGCGCTGGCTGCAAAGAAGTTTGCCCGGAAATCCACGTCTTTTGGGTTTTCGGCCTGCTCTACCATGTCTTTCATTTTCTGCCACTCGGCAGGCGGTAATATGCTGCCTGGTAATTGGTCGCCTTTTTTCATAAAAACAAACACCTCGCGATGCGATATAGCGTATCACTCTCTTGTCTTTAACTATACCACATTTCGCGCAAAACGTCAACTACACATCGAAATCGTCCAGCATTGAGAGAGCGCTGCTCTTTTGTCCATCGCTGGTTGGCTTCTTTTTGTTTCTGTGGCGCCGCCGGTTTTGTTTGGGTTTTGTCGCGACTGCATCGTCGCTTTTTACAGGTAGTTCTTTTTCGGATGTTTCTTCTGGCAGAGCCTCGTTTGGGCGCACAATGCCCGGCGAATCCAGTTGGGCGCCGCACTGGGCGCAAAAATAATGGTCGTTGTCGGCTATACACCCGCACGTTTTGCAGGTGCGATACAATACGCTGGGTTCGCCCTCCGGTTCAAACGGAGCGAAATCGGCGTCTTCAATGTTTGTGATGGCCCACCCGTCAGATTGTTCCGGCACATCTGTATGGTCAACTTCGTGCTCTTTCTCAGCCATCTTCCTTGCACCAATGGACGCCTCTATATCGAAGAGGTCTTTCTCAATTTCGGACATATCGTGAAAACCCTTTGGGATATCCGGCCTTTTTATCTCTTTCTTCCTGACGGGCTCGACAGCGTTTCCAATGGACTTCTGTGCCAGATGCTTAAATTGCACATATGTTTTTGTGAGGACGATGACTATACCAGACACAGCTATCGCCAGGACGGGCAATGAAAACAACAAAAGCAGTTCTACCACCAAAAGTACCCACTTAACGATGGACACGGCCTTAAGCCGGGAATACAGGCCGTGAACTTCGGCTGGGCTGAGAAAATTGCTCCCACCGAGATTTCCACACTCTATATTCCCATTAATTGGAGCGACAACATATTTGTTTTCGGCAACCAGCTTAATGAGATATATCCTGGGCTTGATGGCCTTGGACATATCATGTGACTGCTTAACAGACAAGGGGACGATTACGATATCCTGTTCCCCGTGAATCCGGCAAGCCGCACTGTATCCCCCGCGGCCATCCCACAACAACTTCTCAACCGTCCCAACAACCAGCTCATTTTGGCGGTAATACCGCTTCCCGGAATAGACGGCGCTGCATTCGTCTTTTTTGACGAATATACAATATGCTATGGCGGCCAACCACAAAAGGATAGCTAATACCGTGGAGAACATGGCTAATCCTCCTTAATGTGGTCAGATAGGTTTATCAACTTGTCATCGGCGGGAATAACGACTTCTTCGTCATCTTCCCCCACCGCAAACGACTGGATATCCGGCGGCATAATTCTGTATGTCACAAGATTATTCTCGGTATACGTCCCGCTCTCGTTTTGTCTAAAGAGCATACAGTATATCGCACCGGGCCGGAATTCGCTTAGGTTGGTCGTTGAAATGTAAAACGCCGCCTCCGTTTCATCTTCACCCATTGCTGTAAAACGGAAAGTCGTGCTTTTTTTCATTCCAACAGCCACGCGCCGCTTCGTTTCTGTCGTTTCGATGCAGGCGGCGTACACCGAAACCAGCTTTTTCCCTTTGACATCCCAATAAAGCGTAAGACAGGTCCAGCCATAATACAAAACAGCAAACCCACCCAACATCCACGCTCCAGGAATCCACGTCAAAAAGAAAACTGTTGCGGAAGCACCCACAGCTATGGCGGATACTATCGCTGATTTAAAATAAGTTTGCCTCAATATTTCCTTTTCCATAAAACGCAATGGGCCCCGCCGAAGCGGGGCCGCTCTCCTTTCCTTAAGCGGGAATAGTTGGAGTCAGATACACAACACCTGTTGCGTCCCCGGTGGATTCATCATCCAGTGGGTCGCCGTCCTGGGCGCCCTGCTGCTCTTCGAGAATGGCCGCGTCTTCATTATCTATGGTGAAATACCCCAAGACGACCTCTTTTTCTTCCCCTTCCGGCGTCACGATGCGGGCGACGATAACGACCGTTCGCGCCTCGTCCAACTCTTCCGGGGTAGCTGTCGGCAGGTCGGTCGGTGGCGTCACAGGCTCGGAAACCACCGGGTCTTCCGGCTCATTCGGTGTAATCGGTTCCGACACAACAGGATACGGGTTGTTGTTGAATGTCAGCATTCCCGACCACATACCGTAAACGAATGCCCCGAATACCAGTAAGAGGACAACGAACATCAGGATAACGGCTACCAAAGGCCCTTTACCGTTCTTTCCGTGGATATAGACCACATCGCGGGACTCCTCATGTTCCTCTTGGGTTTCAACAGGCTTTTCTTTCTTATGCTTTTTCTTTTGCGGCGGGTCGATGATTGCCGCCGCTTCTGCCGGCATTTCGGGCTCGGAGAATCCTGTCGCCGTAGGCGCAACGTAGTCATCCCTCATCTCTGGGTCCATGGCCGGAGAAAACGGTTGATACGCTCCGGGCTGCATTACCGGCTGAATCACAGGAGCCGGCTGAGCGGCAGGGGCCTGCTCAACGGGAGCCTCGGCAGGCTTTGGCGGCTCGACAGGAGCCGGCGGTTCCGCCGCGGGAACTTCCGCAGATTGTTCATCCAGTGCCCTAACCACAACCTCGTCGTCATCATCCATAAGCGATGATTTCAGGGCTTCTTCCTCTTGCCTGCGCTGAATCTGCTCCAACGCCTGCAAAAACTTGTCTTCCGGCAGCTTTCGTTTGGTGCCGCCGGGCAGGATTACAAATCCGTCCGACGTAAGCTCCACGTTGCGTTGTTCGCCGCCCACTCTGATGTCGATATTGCCGATGATGTTGCTCATTTTACAAAAACCTCCGTTATAAAGTTAAATATATAGGTGTACAGCTTTTCGCTAAAGAACCAATAACCATAGATTGCCAAGATAGATATAAACAAAAACCAAGCAGCGAACTGCCAGTATTTACCTGTCTTGCCCTTGATAGCCCACAGCCCGCCCTTGTGCCCCTTGCGCTTGTTGCAACGGCCACAGGCGGGGACGAGGTTGTGGTCGTCGTTTACACCCCTGTCCTTCCCCAACAACCTGCGGTAAAACCGACTGGTTCTCACAAGGTGAACGGGGATAATATGGTCTACCTGCATTTTTTTCTTACGCATGACGCGCCCGCAATAAACACACATATACCAACCCCTGAACCCCGGGTGCTTGTTGATGAACTCGGTGCGGTAAGAAGAAGAGCGATTGTATCTGGCGTTATTATCTATCATATCGACCAATTACGCTTTCTGATGTTGTACCACTCCGCGTATAATTCCGGGTTATTCTGCTTCCAGACAGCAAATTCCGCATCCGTGAGTCCCAGTAAATCAGCGTATACGCGCTCGTGCATCAACAGCTTCTTTTTCTTGACGGCGGGGTCGTCACGACGCTTATCCTCTTCTTTTTTGCGTCTGCGTATCCACGCTTCTGCGTCAGCCGCTTTTTTCCTGGCTTTGGCGCATTCAGGGCAATACAGTACGTTCTGTTTCTCTGTATCTATTTGTACGCCGCACTGTCGGCACTCTCTCATGAATTAAAATCCTCCTTCGCAGCCCGAAGGAGTCGGTTCCCCCGGGAAAAGAAAAACACAAGCCCTCCCCGAAGGGAGAGCTTGTGCGAAAATTAAATCTGGAAATCAACAACTGGGCCGCTCACGGTTCCACGCCGTCTGGCGAGCACAGCCAAAGCGTCTGCGTCGGTGTTTTCTTCGCGAGGAATCCATTTTAACACAAACGGTTTGAGCAGATTCGTCACGGCGTCGACAGCTTTGCCGTACCGCTTATTACGAGGCGCAACTCCGGTGACGCTGTCAACGGCGAAGTGGTTATCGTTACAAACCACCGCGCTCTCGACGTTGTTGGCAATCAGCCAATCTGCCGCCAACCGTAACGCCGCAAGCTCTGCGTCGGTCGAGTCTCTTGCCGGGACAACTTTTGTCACGGCGCCGACAGTCCTGTCGCCGTCTTTTATGATGCAGGAAACGCCAGCTTTCTGCCCCGAGTGGCTCGCGTCACTGAACAAAATCAACAACGACAATCAGTTTGCAGGTCTGGTTTTCGTCAACCTTGCTTTTTAAGTTGATGATTGCCGTTCCCGCATTCCTTCCTTCAGCCAGATTTTTGGCGGCGTCGTATTCTTCCCCGCCATCTGTTTTCACAAATTTCTCGGGGAGTGCCAGCAAAGCTTTCATAGCCTCCTGGATGGCCGCCACGGCGCTCTGCTGGGTTCGCATCATGGGCGTTGCCCGGTTCAGCTTTCCTTTGTTGTCATACACCAGCACCATCATGGCCGGGGCTGCCGGGCTTGCTGCTGGAGTTGACTGCTGGCTACCTGTGTCTTTCGCAGCCTGTTCGTCGCGCCAGGAGTATATTCCTTCTTTTTGCAACACATAGCTGCGGTAGGCGGTATACTCCGCCACGATTACCTGCGCAAAAGCTTTCAGCTCGTCGTAAGCCAGGCCGATGAAGATATATTGCTTCTTCGCACCGGACTTCGCCTGGAATCCGCCAATATCGTTTGTTTCTCCCTCGCACTGCATAACACCAAGGGAGAACTCCGCCTTGTCACCGGGGCCAATGGTGATTTCCCGGTATAAACACGGCCGGTTTTTGTCCGGTTTTGCCGGGCTCCCGCCCTGGGAACGGAATGCGGCGTCGGCGTACTGTTGGTTGGTTTCGGTTTTTCTCTTTTTTGATTCAATGACCGCAGCCTTCAGTTCCCTGTTAAGGATACTGGCTGCTAAAGAAAGAGCCTCGTCAAAGTCAATACCGGCCTCAATCGCATAATCCTGAACACACTGGGGTTTGCCCTTGTGTTTGACAAAGCTCAGATGGACTTTACCTATCGGGAACCAGTCCTGCTTCAGCTTAACGAAGGATGTAGCTCCCTGTCGCTGCCAAAACACGCCGTCCCGCGTAGTTTCGTTCGCCAATTTTGGAACCTCCTGTAAGTTTTTACAAAAACAAAAAAGCCGTCGCGGCACTTGCGTAGCACACGATTGGCTTTTAGTCTTTGGATACCCTTATAGTACCCCACTCTTCGGGGCAGGTCATCTCCGCTCTGTCAGCATCGTCAGGAAGGCTCCGGCGTCACAGCCCCACAATATAGCCCCAAGTGCCGTATAAGCCCGCGTCCTTTTTGTGAGGTATTGCGTCATAGACATCTCCAGGTCTGCCGCAACATCCCGCTCACATCCCCTGGACGCCTTCGCTTTTTGGATACCGGTGATTATCCGGTAGTAGTCCTCTCCCCCGTTTGGGAACGTCTTTACCATTTCAATGGCGCCCCCGATAAACCGGATATATTCAACCAGAAGATACGCCTGCCGGTATGTCGAGTCTGACTTGGTGATGGCCTCCATCTGCTTCGTTGTTTTGCAATTTAGCAGTTGCATCGCCTTGTCGTCGGAATGCTGAGCCCGCCACAATATGCGGTTATACTCAGCAATCAATTGTGACACGTTGTGATGGAGATACGCCATCTCGGAATCGGTCGGTATGCTGCCGTCGAGGACGACATCAAGATGCTGCGAAATCTTATCCCCAAAACCTTCTTTGACGATGGTCAGAGCTGTGTTCAGGTCATTGCGGATATAATATTTCGTTTGGTAGTCAGATTTTATATCATAAAAGATGTTCAGAAGAGCTTTGTACACGCGTCCTTTTTCTGGATAGTGGCCAATTGTTTCAATGGAGCTTCTCAAGACGGCATCCAGCTCTTCACAGGACTTGAAGTATTTTTCCCTGCGCTCCAAAAACAATCGCGGTTGACCGCCATACAACTCTCCGATGTATTTTTGCGTATACATCAAATTATTGATTGCCGCTTCGTCAGCCGAATCCATCACGACGCCTATCTTTCTGCCGCCCAACATCCAATTGATGGCCGGGGCGATGGCAAACGCCGTTACGACATCCTGTAAATAAGGGTCGTCTGCAACGGCACCGTTCGCCTGAAAAATAGCTGTTGATGCGAACGGATGCTCATTAAATGAGCGGACCAGGGAAAAATCCGGCACATCCGCATCTATAATCCCTTTTACTATTTCTTTAAACTGCACGCGAGGTCCTCCTTCTGTGACAGGTATTCTTTGAGTTCGTCCATCATGCTTCCCGAAAGCACCCCTTTTGAGCGAATATCGGGCAGACACTTGTTTTTACTCAAGACGAACATGACCTTTCCCCAGGCTCCAGCGTAATCAACGTGAGCCGTTTCACCCCTCTTAACCCACGCCCAATCATTCGCAATAGATGAACTCCCGGAAAACACCAATAAATTGCCGTCCGGCGGATATTCCTGTAAAAAGTCAGCCAGCGACAAAAGCACAGCCTCATCCTTGGCTGCGGCGTCCCTGTGAAAATACCTCACTTGCCCCTCGTCGCCCACCATCTCAATTCTGACAACGACCCGTGATTTCCACATCCTCGCATTAGCGTAAATAATGCCCAATTTATAACCCGCCTTTCGAGATTTTTTACACAAAGCACAAATATCACGCCAACCAGATAATCGACATTCAGCATTTTCTACAACAAGTTGTTGACAATAAAGCAAATCGTGGTATAATTAAAGAAGCTTTGGCCGTTGCCACTGCATATATATTAAGACACAACAAAGTTTTTGGAGGTAATTGCTATGGCACGGGGCGACAAGAACGGTATCTGGGACAAGATTAGTGAAGACGCAATCCAAATCAACAACGAAAAAGTTGACACGCTTATAAAAGAAATACTGGACCAGATGAACTATACCCGAGTACAGACCGGGCTTTCTTCCCGCAAGTTCTCCCTCTTGTTGGGTCTTGAGCCAACAACTTTTTACAAATCCCTTGACAGGGGCGGCATTCAATTAAAAGCCTTTTTAAGTTTTTGCCTGTTGTTTGGGTTCGACCTCGGCGATATCGTGAATGACAGCCGCTGGCGGACCAAAGACTCCCCATTAAGAGAATTTGCATCCCATTTCGAAACCTTGTCCCCGGAAGCAATGCAGGATGTAAGCGACGCCATCCAAAGTTCCGGGAATGTGGACGAGAAAACGAAAGAGCGGATGTCCTTGTTGATTGACGCTGTTAAAAACTTAAAGCTCAACCGCCAAAAGCGTTGATGGCGTCAAACGCTTCGTCATCGTCTCCCCCGGTTTCCATCGGAAGCGCGGGGGTTTCTTTTGCAATGGTTTTTCCGCTCAGGGATTCTTTCAGTATTTTAAGCTCGTAAAAGGTCGCCCTGGACTGTTCCCTCAACAAAGATTCGACGCGAGAAGCGATTCGTTCCTCCATCTCGGCGGAGCCTGTTTCCAGGTTCATTGCCGCAACCACCGCCGCTGTCTTACCCTTACCTTCTTTCATCAGGCGCTCGTACGCTTTGCGCTGCGTGTGGTCATCCATATCAAAACAGAGGTTTATTCGCATATACGGCATGAGTTACCTCGCTTCCGGGGAATCTTTCCGGCGTTTAATAGCCATATAGGCGCACTTCTCGCACCCCATTGCGTTCGCTCGAACATCGTCGATATAGATGATGTCTTTGCGGTTGAGGGCCTCCACGAGGAAATTCTTCATCAGAAGCGAACCGCCGCCTATCAAAACGGGGATGCTGTAATCCAGGTCTACCTGATTGTCTTTTATCTTCCGTATCAGCTTGCCGGCATACTCTCTGGTGCTTTCGAAAATAATCTCCATCGCCCGCTTGTCTTCTATCTCCTTGCCTTTGAGGACGCCTTCGATGATTCCGCTGGGGATGGTCCTCTGGTGTTCCTCCATGACTCTCCTGGAAACCTCGTTGTAGAGGTGGATGACACCCAACTCAAAACTCTGGCAGCGTTTCAAATCCACCTCGCCGCCAATCAGGGGGATGGCCTCAGTGGTATATCCGCCGATATCCAATAGTACAGATTGCAGCTCTTTTTTGACGAGGCTGAAATAGTTGCCCGACAAGAGAGCCGCAAATCCCTGCGCCCATACCATGACCTCTTTCACGGTGACCTCAAACGGGATGTCGTTATAAGTGAAAGAGAACGGCTCTTCGCGGTTGGAGAGATACAGTGTGTATCGGTCTTTCAGATGGCTAAGATGGGATGGTGGCAAGTCAGTAGACAGGATTATCTCTTCTTTGAATGGCCTCTTGGAGCGTTCGGCTTGCATCAAGGCTTGTTTGAAAGATGGTGCCTTGTCTGTCCCCGCCTCGTGCATCGCCCGCTTCATAATCAGTTCGCGGGCAATGGCTGCCTGCACCAGAATGAAATAGGTGTTATCTTCGGTTTTGTCGGAGCGATAGGGTTCCTGGGTATCAGAAAAGGTGTAATAGTTCCCTTCATACTGTATCCGGTTTACATTGATGGCCGGACGCAGACGCCCGTGTCGGTTAAGGCCGGCGCTGAATGGCTCTGCGTGGGCGGTCTTAATAAGCTTATTTCCCGTATCTACGGCGATAACAGTCATATTTATACTCCTTTGATTAAAAATTCAACAGCCTGTTTGGTGTAAGCCCGCACCTTGTCGTTCGCGGGCATATCGAACGAAAACCGGATGTACCTTTTCGCGGTTGTGCTTTTCGCTTCGGCGATATAATCCTCGCACTCCTTGCTGTACCCATCCTGCATTCCAAAGGCTGCGTTGCGTTGTAACAGCGCGCAGTAAGATTCGTCAGCGCACACAACCACTGATTTTAGGTCAAGCTCGCCGATAGCCTTAAACAGCTCTGTGGCACCCTTAAAAGCCGTGCGATTCGTCCCGATGCTGTGAAAGGATTCGGAATGCGTAACTTTTTTCCCTCCCGGAGGAATAACGGCAAAAGCGTATGCGCTCTCTTTTGTTGAAGCGTTAATACCGACAGAGAGGTGAGCTACGAAAGAATCGTCCAGCGCACCAAGGATTTCGAACGTGTCTTCGTTCTCCGGTTCCGGCTCAAGATTTTTATCTTCCGGGACCAGCTCAACAGGGACAATCACTTTTTCGACTCCCTCATTGCCCTCAAAAGGTATTTTCTTAACCTCCGGGGCTATCTTATCGAGAGGGTCCTCGATAATGTCGATGCTCTCGTCCCAAAAGTCGTCCTTTTCGCCATCCTTAATCAAGGTGTACTTCGGTTCCGGCTTAATCTCGGCTTTTGGTGGCTCTGACTGAATAACCTCCGGCACAGGTTCTGCTGTGAGCTCTGATATAAATTCCGGGGCAGGCTCCGCGATAGATTCCGGCACCACAGCTGATTGGGGGTCATCCGGCTCTCCAGCCAGCTCCTCATCATCAAAATCCAGCTCAATCACATCATCCTGGATTGTCGCAGCCTCTTGTTCTTTCGGGGCTTCTTCCCCACGCTGCTTGGCGTCATATTCCGCAAGCGTCATACCGAGTTTCGTAGCCTCTATTTCCCGCTCAAGTTCCTGCTGCATGCGCTCCAGCTCATCCATCGCAGTATCGGACCCTCCGCCGCCAAACATTTTCTGGCGACGCTTCCTGGCGTCATCCCGCTCTTTTGCCTGCTCTGCGCGGATTCCTTTGGCGGTATCTTCTTTTGCTTTGCCGATGCTGTCAAAAATTTCGTGCAGCGCTTTCTCCGGCAGATAGTTAAGGTCGTTCGGCATTAAAAGCTCTCCTTCCAAGCGATGCGCAATAGTGTATTTATCTTTAATTATACCATAATATAACACAATCGTCCACAGTTACAACAACAAAAAACGGCGTGTTTCCAAAAAGGATACGCCGATTTGACAATTATTTTATTTTACACTCTAATTATACCCAATTTATCTTTTTCCGTCAACAACAATATCCGAAAAGTAGCAAAATGCGCACTATTCTCCGAAAAGTAAGGGCTCACTTTGGAAAGATTGCCAATCGCCGGTGCTGTATGCCGCCACAAACATTTCTACATCCCTATCTGTCACCGCGCCAACAGCTCCGCTCATGATGGATTTAATGGGCAGCCCGTTGGCGTCGCTATAGGGAACGGTCTCCACTCTATCCCCGTCATTATCATATACAGGCTCATAGGCGTCCCCCAAACCAAATGCGTGGCCGAATTCGTGTGAAACAACATAGATGAAGGCGTCGGTTGGCGCTCCTTTGGCGGCGTCGGTGCCTAACGAGGGGGCGTTGGGGTCTCCGCAAGTATAAAACGTTGCCCTCCCCGTCCCGGGAACCCAATCTTCCGTGACCGTTTCCGGCGTATATTTAGCTGTTCCAAACCCTTCCATTACAATTACGGGAAAAGCGTTTGGGTCGTCCGATTCCACGACAACAACATTCACAAAAACGATTTTCCCAAACACAATATAATCCCCGGACCATGCGGTTATTCCACCAAGCACCAGTTCTCTGTAGGTGGGCGCCGCTCCCATAAAAATCGACGCAAACATGTTTTGAGCGCCGTTTGATTTCCACCGGCTATCTTTATCAGCCCCGTCTCCGGAGATATTAACCGATACTTCGACATTGATATGATTACCGTCAATATCTATCTGCACAGGAGAATCCGGGCTATTGGTTATTTGCACCAAATCTTCTAAGGTTTCTCCCCGTATGCTATCGGTGTCTTGCAGCGTCGAAAAAGAAACAACTACAAGCAAGATGGCGGCTATTAACGCTGAAACGGCAATGATTTTTTTAAACATAGGGTCCCCCAAGAAAAAGGCGCGGCACACTTTTGCATGCCGCGCCCGAAGTTGGTACGCTTTATTTTTTCTTCTTACCAAAGACGCGAAGGGCTATAATAGTAACCCCAACACCGACAGCTATAATCAGGACTACGTGCCCAAGACCAAAGTCAATGCCTGTCTGTGGGTTGTTGGTAGGCGGCGCTGGAGTGGACACGTCGATGGTGAATGTCTGAGACACCCCCGTCGTAATTGCCCCGTCAGAGAGCCGGCGTACATAGAATGTCATGTTGTGCGTGCCATTGCCGCTAACGGTCAGCGCCTGGCTCCAGGTATTCCCCAAAAGGGCGTCAGATGTGCTCAGGGCGTATCCGGGAGCCGCTGTGATGGTTACGTTACCGCCATAAGTGGTTTCGTTCTTGCGCGGGCCGCTCACAGTGGCCATATCGGCCGTGGCAGCCAGGCGGCTAACGCTAAGATTGCCGGACGCCATGCGATAGGTGTAGTTACCGCTGGTTACGTTGTTGGTGGTATAAGCGTCATCATACATGGTAGATGTCCCGTCCCCGGGCGCATAGCCGTTGATTCCAGCTACTTCGTCGCTTATATCAATCGTAATGGACGGTATCAAGCCTGCGGATGTGCGTCGAAGAGTCACGATAGTGCGGCCTGCGGCAGCCAATGCTTTATCATCGTATTTCCAGCCCTCATACTCAAGTTCCGGCACTGGCGTCTGTGTGCCATAAAGCTTGGTCATCCCAGTAATGGTGACGGTGATGGGAGCTGGGGTAACAGTATATTCACCGGCCTCAACCGTAAACGCATAATTGTCGTTGTTGAGGGTGCTGATGATGCCATATTCGCCGGCATTACGCGCATCGTCCGTATCCAGCTCGATGCCGCCAGCGACTACGTCGTCAAACAGGATGGCTTCCCCAAGGTCACACTTGAAAGAGTATGTCAGGCCAACCAAGGACTCGCCGTACTCGGATGATTTGTCGTCGATAACAACCTTCACCGGACGCGGGTCGATAGTCAGCGTACCGTCTACATAGACGATGCTGTAGTTGTCGCTGGTATAGCCGGAAGGAGTAAGAGTGTACTCGCCCGCGTCACTCTCGTCGCTGATTTCGCCATCTGTTGCGATAGAGAGCATTCCACCAAGCGATGTTTCGTCGTCGCCGTTCACGAAGCCCTCATACTTTGCCGTGAATTCAGGCATGTCGCTTTCGCCGTAATAGCGGGAAACGTCGTTTACGGTAACGGTCAGCCGCACCTTACCGATGAGGAAGGGGTTGGCCACGAGCGTCACGTCGTAATTTTCGTTCACCGTGTAACCATTGATGTAGTCGTACTCGCCAACGTCTTCTCCAGCCTCGCGAGTAATGTCTCCCGTTAGAACGATAAGCGCTTTACCGTCCCAAGCTGTGAAAGGCTTATTTGCCTGCACTGCGTTCGGCGCAGTCACGGTATAGGTTATCTCGGGGTCTTCCTCGCCGTAATCCTTGCCCAGGTCGTCAACAGTGATGCTGATATCACGCGGCTCAACCGTCAATGTTCCCTTGTTGTAAACCACGTTGTAGTTGGTCAGCACCCCGAGCCCGGAGGGCACGACGTTGTAGTCGCCTATCGTGGACTGCGAGGTCGCCGTGAAGGTGACGGTCACATCGCCCAGATTCCCCGGGTTTGTTGAGTCGCCGATGGCGTCACCCAGGTGTGTAGCAAGGCCAGCCACTTCATAGCCGGCAGCGAGGTCCTTGTTGCCGTACTCGCGGGTATAGGCCTGATGGAAATTCTGGTCGGCGTCCGTAAACCCGCCCGTTACAACCAGCATGCCCTTGTTAATAGTCAGGCTGCCGGTTTTCTCAATAGTAATGGTGTAGTTTGAGTTCGTGAGCTCGGCGTCCAGCGCGTAATTGCCAACCTGCTCGGTGGTCGTACCGCTCTTGGTGCGGTACACGCCGCGCCCATACAGGATATCGTTATTCACGATGGTGCCGGTCTTCACGGTGTAATCAAACACTGGGTCGCTCTCGCCGTATGTCTTGAAGGCGTCGTTGGTCGCCACGGTAATTGCCCGGCGCTCAACGTTGACCTTGCCGGTCGGGAGCAGGTTGATGGCAAAAACCTCGCTGTTGAAAGTAACGGCGCTCACAGCGCACAGAGGCACAGCTGTGTAAACTCCAGCAGAGGTGCTGGCGTTCTGAGCGGTTCCGCCCTGGATGGAAATACCCATCGCCTTGTCGGCGAAAACCGTTGACAGGTCGAATCCGTCACTCTCGCCAACGCCGTAAACCGTCATTGTAAGGCCGTTAGGGGCGTAATCCTCACCATAGGTGCGGCTCACGTCATTGACCTGGATGTCGATTTTCGCGGCGCCCGCAGCGTACTGTACGCGTACCCCGCCAAATTCGCTGTAATCCAGCGTGCTGTTGCCCACGGTATAAGAACCCGTCGAAGGCGGGTCTGCGGGAGGGTCAGCAGGAGGGTCAGCGGGAGGGTCGGTCGGCGCCGCGGGTGGGTTTTCGTCCTTGTTGGACTCAGTAAGCGTCCCTGCCGCTATCCTTTGTACCCGGTACAACAGTAAAGCAAAACCGTCTTCGGCGGCAGCCGCCTCCTTCTGCGGGTCTGTCAGCGCGTCATACGCCGCCAGCGCCGTATCCGCCGCATCCACGAATTCTGTTTCGCTGTACTGATTAGGTCCATCGGCCGACCAATTGGTATAAACCTGGGTCAGCCCCTCAATCACATCCGAAACGGGCGGTTCCGCTGCGAACACCGGCATAACAAACAGGTTGGTAACCAACATGATTGCCGCTAGGAATCCGCAAAGCAATTTTTTGGGTTTCATTTTAGAGCTCCTCTCAAATTTTAATAAATATCTGTAATCGAGGAACCCAGTCCCTCGCATTCGATATTCTAAGTATCTTGGACTTTTCGGGGTTTTTCTATTCCACGAACGACATCATTTGTCCACAATCGCCGCCCCGGGTTTCCCCAGGGCGGCTCCTGCTTACAGAATGGTGATGTCGTCCTCGCCGACGATTTCAATCTCGCCTGCGAATCTCTTTTTGCGGACAGTCAATCCGGTTACGACAGTCGCGCCCAGCAAGGCAATAATCGCCGCGATAATCCACAGGTTCTGGCTCAGGAAGTCCATGCCGGTTCCGGGATTTACCACCGGGATTGGAGTTACAGGCACATCCACCGCGTTCGACGGGATTTCTCTCGCCGGGAATCCGGGAATGTTGTCGCCGTTGCCCGGTGTTGCGGGAATCGCCGCAATGGCCACGTTATGGATGGTCTTGCCTGCGTCGGCGGCCTGAACCTTGTAGGAGTACCGTATTTCGATTGATGCGCCCACTTTCAGCTCGGTGATGGTAAATGTGCTTCCGCCGTTGTAAACGTATCCTGCGCCGTTTTTAGCCTCAATGGAGCCGGCTCCGTTCATCGAATCCCTTACCACGATATTCGTAAGGTCTTCGGTTCCGGTGTTGGTTACCACCAGTGTATAATTGATGGTCTCCCCTGCCTTGGCGGAGGTTTTGTCCGCACGCTTCACGATAGATATCGCACGGCCATCCACAGGTACTTCAACAGGGTTGGACGGTTTTTCTGTCGGCGGGCCATCCGGGTCTTCAAGGTTCGGAATCAAGCCCACAGCCACGTTGGTGACGTATCTGCCGCCATCTGCTGGAACCGCTGTGTAGCTGTAAGTAATGGCAATAGATTGCCCGACAGCCAGGAAACCGATGGTAAACACGCCGTCCTCGTAGGAGTACCCGGCGCCGCCGGTCGCGGTAATCTCTCCCGCGCCATCGTTCTCGTCCCGCACCTGCACATTCGCGAGGTCAATATTACCGGTATTGGTAACTTTAACGGTGTAGTTGATGGTTTCACCAACCTTGACCATCGCCTTATCCGCGGATTTAATCACGCTTAGATTCGGCTCTTTGTCGATGATGGGGACATCAACCTCGTTGGACGGGATTTCGATGGCGGGCTCTTCCGGCTCTTTTTCATTGACAACAGGAACCTCTACCGGCTCGGACGGAACGTCTTTGCCTGGGATTTCGGGGGTCCCGGTGTCGCCGGGGACTTCGGGGTTAGCCGGTACAGCGGGAATTGTCGGGATTGTACCGATAGCCACGTTGCGAATCGTATTCCCTGCGTCCGCTGCCTGCGCTGTGTAACTGTACTCAATTGTGATTTGCTCACTCACAAGCAGACTTCCGATGGTGAATACGCCGTTTGCGTAAGTGTAGCCGTCGCCGTCAAACGCCTCGATTGTGCCTGCGCCGTCAGCGTCGTCAGCCAGCGTTACGTTCTCAAGCGCCATGTTGCCGGTATTGGTCACGACAACGGTGTAATTGATAATTTCACCAACTACCGCCTCGGCTTTATCAGCTCTCTTGACTACAGCGATATTTGGCTCGTCATCGCCGAGGACAGGAACGTCCACAGGGTCAGACGGAACTTCTTTGCCGGGAATCTCAGGTGTTCCGGTATCTCCGGGCACTTCGGGGTCAGCCGGCACGGCGGGAATCGTTGGAATGGCGGCTATCGCCACGTTCCTCACAACATTCCCAGCGTCTTCCGGCATTGCTTCGTAGGTGTAGCGGATAATCACCGCTTCACCGATGTTGATATCGGCTATCGTGAATGTGCCGTCGCCGTTATACACATACCCGGCGCCGTTCACGGCCTCAATCGTTCCTGTACCGTTCGCTTCATCGGTGATAAGCACGCTTTCAAGGTCGTAATCGCCGATATTGGTCACGATAAGCGTGTATCCGATGGTGTCGCCCACGTTGGCCACTTCCCTGTCGGCAACCTTGACTACCGAAAGGTCTGGCTCGCTGGCGGAAGTGCCGGGAATTTTTGCAATAGCCACGTTGTTGACCACGTTGCCCGCGTCGGCTTCCTGTGCGACATAGGTGTAGGTGATGGTCACCGAGGTATTCACGGCGATTTCAGCGATATTGAACACACCGCCTCCGGCATAAGCGTAACCTTCGCCGTTTGTCGCGCTGATTTCTCCCGCGGCGTTCATGCCGTCGTCGATGCTGACGTTGCGGAGCGGCGTCTTGCCGTTGTTTGTCACCACCAGCGTATAGGTGATGGTGTCGCCCACATAGGCGGTCTCTACATCGGCGCTCTTGACAACATTAAGGCTGCGGCCATCTACCGGTATTTCTACCTCGTTGGACGGTACATCCTTGCCTGGGAGCGCAGGGGTGCCTGGGTCGCCGGTTTCCGGGTTACCCGGGGTTGCCGGGATGGTCGGGATAGAGGCTACCGCCACGTTGGTGATGTTTTTACCCGCGTCCTCGGCCACCGCCGTATAGGTGTAAGTGATAATGAGTTGCTCGCCCATCGGCAGACGTGCAATGGTAAACACGCCGTTTTCATAGGTGTATCCGTTGCCGCTCGAAGCAGTTATCTCCCCAGCACCGTCATTGGTGTCCCGCACGGAGACATTCGTCAAAACAGTGTTGCCGGTGTTCGTAATAACGAGACGGTATGTGATGGTTTCTCCTACAGCAACGCTGGTCTTGTCCGCAATTTTAACCACTTGAATATCGCGGACCGGGGTTCCGGCTGGCGGAAGGATGTCTAGCTTGCCGTCCTCGTACACAACGACGTAGTTATTACCCGCGTCAATGGTGGAGCTGTTGGAAATGTTGATGGGGTATTCCCCGATATCCGTTGTCCGGCCAACATCAATCCCGTTCGGCTCCTTGACTTCAAACACGACCTCGCCGTTCAGGACGCTTTCGTCGTCGCCGTTTTTCAAACCGGTGACGGTGTACGTCCACACGGGGTTCTCGTCGCCGTAGGTCTTTGATTTGTCGTCAGCAGACACCACTATCGTAGCCGGAGTGACGACCAGAGTGCCGGGGTACACGACCACGTTATAATTCGGATTGTCCTCGGGGTCTGGGTTGCCGGTGATAATATACGCACCGACATCTTCGCCGGGGTTGCGCCCAAGGTCGATGACCACCGGGGTCCCGCCAACCGGCAGGTCGGGCGTCGTGTAGGTGAACTCGGGGTCAGGGTCGCCGTATTCTTTGGCTTTGTTGTCAACCACGACGATGATGTCTTTCGGCTCGACCCGGAGAACGCCGTCCACATAGTAGATGGTGTAGTTGTCGCTCTCAAATCCGGACACAGACACCGGATATTCGCCCACATCGGAAAGCTTGGTGGCGCCGGTATCGTACACCGGGGCGCCGTCAAGGGCGCTGATGGAGTCGCCGTTCTTCAGCCCTTCGACCGCGTATCCAAACGCAGGCAGCGGGTCGCCGTAATCTTTGGTAAACACGTTGCTGTTATTGGAGTCGTTCCATACCGAGACAATCAGGTCGGCAGGAGTGATTTCCAGAACACCGCGCTCCAGTGTGATGATGTAGTTGGGGTCAGCCAGTGTCCCGATGTTGATGCGGTATTCGCCGACATCCTCGCCGGGGCGGCGGCTAAGAGAGCCGCTGAGGTCTTCCGGCTTAATGCGTGCCGCCGGGTCGGAGCCATCTACATACAATGTGTCGGAAAGCTCGTCATAAAGCTGGTAATCCAGCACCGGGTCTGCGTCGCCGTATACCTTGGTCTTATCGTTCGGAGTGATGGTTACAGGACGCGGGGTGATGGTCAGTTTGCCGGGAACGATGATGACGTTCTCGTACTTGCTGCTTTCCAGCCCTGTTCCGGTGATTCCATATACGCCCACATTGCGCGGCTGGTCGCCCTCGGCGTCAAATACAATGCCGCCATAGAGGCCCAGGCTGGCGATGTCGCGGATATCCGTGCCTTCCAGAAGCTCGTGCTGGCCGGATTCGTCCATGTACCAAATGAGGCGGTATTCATCCGTTGGCTCCGGCTCACCGTACACAGCCTGCGCGTTGCCAACCTTAATGATGAGGTCGGTCACGCCGTCCTTGAGGATAATAAGGTTGCCCGGAATGTAGGTGATGTCGTAGTTCGGGTTCTCATTGTTGAGGTGTTCCGCACTCGACGGGTCGCACTGGTTATCCAGTTCCTCTTTATCGGAGTAGATTGGATACGTGCCGTACAACTCTTCACCGGGCTGGCGAACCAGCTCAACGACCAGCGGAGACCCAGCCGGGTCAACCACAGTTTCCCCATTCGCGAAGGTGTAGGTCAGCTCTGGGTCGGGCTCGCCCTCGTACTTGAACACATCATCAGCAATAATAGTGATGGGCCTCGGGAGAACGTTCAGCGAACCGTCAAAGTAGGTAATTCTGTAGTTGTACAAGCCGTTCCTATTCGGCTTTACCGCTTCTCCGTCAAGCGTGATGTTGTAGCTTCCCACCGGAGAAACCCTCGTTGCCGAGCAATCTACTTCCAGAGAACCCACAAGAGCGGTTTCTTTGGAATCACCGTTCGCAAAGCCGGAGTAGACAACCTCAAACTCAGGGTTCTCGTCGCCGTAATAGCGCGTGTAATCCTGTGTGGAGATATATAGCGGGCGCGGATTGATGGTCAGCTCTGCGGGGATAAACGTAATATCGTAGTTTCCCTTATCGGTTTGCGAGAGCCATTTGTTCTGGTCGAGGAAAATCTCGTACTCGCCAACATCCTGGCCCTGTATACGGGTCAGTTCGAAATCAAGGTCGCTTTCCTTCACGCGCTCCACGCTGATGGTGTAGTCGAAGTACGGGTCGGTGCGCCCATAGGTCTTGGTTTTGTCAATCGCCTGGATGGTGATGGACAGGGGCAGCACTTTAATGTCGCCATCCACATAATTGATTTCATAGTTCTGCCAGCCATTTACGTTCATGGGAACGGTTAAGCCATATGCAGACACAGGGTACGGAACGATGGTGCAGCCATCGGACAGATATCGCACGTCGGATGTCTGTGTGCATGGCGTCGCAAACCGGAGCGTGCCGCCCAGTGAGTTCCCGGCGTTGTCGCCATTATCTGCAAACCCCTCAATCGTAACCGTGAATTGCGGATTCGGGTCGCCGTAGAGCTTCTCGTACCCGCCGTCAACCGTAACGGTCAACGGGCGCGGGTAAACCACAACCTGACCGTCCTGATGCATGATAACATAGTTGGACAACACCGGGTAATTTGTTTCGGTGAAGCCCTCATAGGTTACGGGGTACGAACCGGCGGGCGTCGTGTTGTCGATATCGCGGCTTTGCTCGAACCAGCTCAAGCTGTCGTCGATGGTCAGCGTGTCGCCGGGCACCAGAGAGATAACCCAGAGGTCGCTCGCCTGGCCAGCCTCAACGGAATCGTATGTCCCGGCTGTGGTCATATCAAGCGTCGCACCCTCGCCGTACATAACGGACTGATTCGCCACTTTGACAATCATCGCGTTCCTGTAGATAGCGCCGGAGTAACTCTCGCTGCCAATCACATAGTTGCCCTTATCGTTGTTGATGAGAGCGATTGGCGCCGTTCTTGTGATGGCATTTTCGGTGAGGTTGTTGAACCGGTCGGGTAGCACTGTGCCGTCAGCGTTCAGTGTCTCCCCTGCGTTCCGGTCGGCGTAGGTGCCGGCGTAGGAAGCCGCGTCTACCCAAACGTCGTCGCCGGATACCGCGTTATCTATAAGGATTCCCTTGATAACAGCAGCATTGGTGCCGTCGTACATCTTAATGTTGCGGGGATTGTTCTCGGCATCCGTATCCTGGTAGAGGCTGTGGATGTGCAGCGGGCGCGGAGAGATGGCGCCTGTGTAGGTTTCGCTCGCAATGTAGTAGTTTTTGTTCGCGTTGTTGGTCAACTCAATCAGAGAGGACGGGTTGCGGAGTATCCGCACCTGTTCTCCGTTGGTCTGGTTTTTCTTTTGGTCGGCGCCATCGTATGTTCCGGTGTAGCTGCCGGCGTTCAAGCCGATGGCGTCACCCGGCACGATGCCGGTCGTTGCGTCGGCAGCTCTGAACGTGATGTTGTTGATGGCTGCATCCGGTAAACCGTCGTAAATCTTGTCGTTGTTTGCGCTGACAAGATGTACCGCCCTCGGCGTGATGGTGAAGCTGGTGCTCAATCCCGACGAGTTCTCGTCAATGGAATACTGAGCCCAAATCGGGTCTGCCGAGTTGGCTATGACCACCCTCGCCCCGTAATTGCGGGCGTTGATTGCGCCGGAGCCTGTTGCGTTTGCAGCCGTGGTATTCCCGGGGGTGTATTGCACCCTTAACCCGGCAAGGATAGAGTTTCGCTCGGCGTCACTCAAATTGGCTCCATCGGCGCGGCGAACCGTTACAACCGCGTTGGTCTCCGTGCGGTCGTACAGCTTGTCGCTGGCAGATATTTCCACGATGATATCGTTCTTTACAAACGTCCCGCCGCCGATGATATCTGCGTCGTAGGCGCTGTTCGGCAGCCTGTCGAGCGTATCGCCGTCAACGCCATACTCAATCACGTAGCCGGCCTTGTCGGTTACAGCGCTCTGGATAAGCACGTTTTTTGACCTGGTGTTTTTCAGGTTTTGGTTGCACCACTCCAGCGTCGGTTCATTACCGGCGCCATAAGCCTCTGTAAGGTCATAAATATCTATATAGTACACGTATCCGCCGTTACCGGAAATATTTGCGCCGACATAGGCGTTGCGATAAGTGAAAGAATAATTCCCAGATGTTCCGGTAAACGTATGAAGTTTGGATGTTTCGACATGGATGTCCGCTGACGCTCCACGCTGGTCGTTTATATTGAAAGCAGGAAAAGACAGCGTAACACCCATGTTAGCGTCACCGAAATCTCCATATGAGGACGAGAAATAATAGGTGTGCCCCTGAACAAGAGATGTAGATGGCGACCATGTATTGCCAACATCAGTCCCTATCAGCCACAATATGCCGAAATCGTTATAATAACCATTGTTTCCGGTGGTTTGGTTTTTGTCTACAAGGTTGATATTTTTGTAAATATCATTCCTCTGCGCCGTCCAAGTACCATTCGTATTCATCGCCATATAAAGCTTGGCGGCGTCGTCGGTAGCGGGCTGGCCGGAAGACCAGTTGGTGTATCCAAGCGCGGTCCCGCTCGGGTTGGCCGCAGGCATCCAAGCCCAGTTGGCGCCCAACTGAGTGTATGCGTTGTCTTTGGTGCCGCCAATCCAGACATAGTTGTTCTGGGCGATTTGCTGAACAAAAGCGTTTTCATTAGCGTCGCCGATGTTGGCAAGATAACCAATCGCGCCAATGTCAGCGTTGTAATATCCGTTGGCCGCCGCTTTTGCGTCTGTCCAGTTGATGCCGTCGGCAGACACATACTCGTAAAAATGCCCTGTTTCCGAGTTATAGGACGCCGATTTTACGATTTCGTCGATGCGCCAATAGATAGATGTACCGCTCGCGTCGTAAGTCGTCCATGTCACCGCCCTGGCCAAATTCTGCCAGGTAGTATATGGAATCAAATCGCCGCTGGTGGATTTAAAGGTATATCCTATCGTGTTGTTTCCCGAAACCGAAATACCAGCCGGCATACTCGGAAGGTTGATGGTGTCTCTCGAATCCCGCTGCGCATTGGTAAACTGCACCGTCATCTGGCGCAATCCGCGAGGCGCGATTATTTCGAGGTTCGGGTAGGTATAGGTGTTGGAGCCGTTCCCATTATCCGCAGCAACATAATCTTTGTGGTGGATTTGGATTGGGCAGCTAACCGTCAAATCCGCGTTATCTGAACGGGTGCGGACGTTGTTGGAAAGATGGGTGGTCTGCGCGTCTACGATAAACCAGTGGTGCGTCGCCCCGGTGTCCATCAGGATGGGGACGTTCGTCATGGTCATCGTAGTCGTAACGCTGTATTCGTTGTCAAAGTTGCCTGTCGCAACGGGCGCTCCTCTTGAGATATTGACCACGATGTTCGAATCAGGGTACAACATCCTCGCAACAACCTGGTTCCACGGCGCGTATTGGCCTGAAACGTTGCTCTTGTACATCCATTGGATATTCGGGAGATTTACCGTGTCCTGCCCAGAAATCCTGCCGGGGGCAAAGGTGACGACGCTGGTATATGTCACTGTATCGGTGGACACGACCTGGTTTTCCTCAACGGCGCCGGTCACAACCGCGTTCGCCGTCTGGTTACCCGACATGGTCGCTGTGATTGCCGGCGGGCGCACGGTAAGCCAGCCCTCCCTGCCGGTTGTTGGGCTGCCGACAACAAAGGATTCCGTGTAGGTTCTGCCTACATCATTTATGTGTTGATACACCGCCTGGAACTGGTAATGCGTCAGGCCCAGCGGGGCGTTCGGGATAACCAGTTTTGCGGTATTGAGGTAAGGCTGCAACCCTGTCGGGTCGCTTGGCGCCGCCGCGCTGGAGTTGGTCATATAAGCCCCGGCCAGCATGTAGGAGGCGTCGAGGTCTTGCCAGTTGGTTCCGGCGGTCCTGAACTGCCAACGCACGTCGAAATTACTCCCAAATTGCTGGAAGAACTGGGCTGTAGACGTGAATGTCGCGGTTTCATCCGCAAACACCGTTACGTCAAGAGGATGGGTAACAGTAATCGGCCTCGGAAGCACCGTCAGCAAGCCGGTGTGCCCCGTTGTCTGCACATCAGCGGTGTTTTTCTTGACGCCGTTATCAGAGGTGAACACGGCGCGGAATTGGTATCCGCTGGCGCTCATCTTGGCGTTGTTTATCGTGATGGTGGTCTCTGTGAAGCCCTCGGCCAATCCCGCCGGAGGCGTGAAGGTGGACGGATTGATGGTGTAATCCAATCCGCTCACCGAAATATCGGCCCAGATATCGGTGCCGGGACGGCGGTACTGCCATTGGATATTGGTGATTTCGGTCGGGTAATATACGCCGCCCTCAACCATTACCGCATTTTGGCTCTCGTAGACCTCCCTGTTTTCTACGGGCGTCGGCTTGAAGCCAATCAGATAAAGTTCGCGGGTTTCGTTGGTTTCCCACTGGGAATCAAAGAGCTCCCCGCGGATTGGGCCATACTGCGTTACCTCATTCCCGTTGGAATCCCAGACCCTGGCTTCCATGATGTTTCTCTCGCCGGAGGCCAAAGACACGGGTACGTTGGAGATAATATACTTACCATCAAGGTTCGTAATACAGGAATACTCCCGTCCATCATGAGCGTAAACGACCACACGGTAGTTGGAATAATCCGGCTGTGAACCGGTTTCAAACAGGGTTCCAAGATAGCCGGAGAAACGAGCGATACCCGTTGTTCTCTGCGCTACCCCCTTGGCGTCTGTAACCATGACCTGCGTCACGCCCTGTGTCGGGTCAGTGCCGAGGTTCCAACCTTTGCGGGTGGCGTCTGCCGAATACTCTCCCCTATCACCTGTATCGTTGGCAAACAAAGGCTCACCATTCGCCCCAAGGGTCACGCGGTGCCCATCAGCGTGGAAATGCCCAAAGAACCCCGTGATTGGCGTCCAGTCATCGGGAAGCGTTACATCGTTGGCCAGCATGTAGCAGCCGTCCATATCGTATGTGAACCAGAAGCGGGAGTCGCCCATCTTCGCCAGCTCCTCCGCGCTGCTGATGCGGTGGACGAAATGCACGTCCTTGTTGCCGCCCTGCTGGGATTGGCAAATTTGGCATTGGGTGCGCTGGGAGATGTAGAGGATGGTGTTGGCGAAGAGGTACATCTCGGAATGTTGAGCTGCGCCAGCGTCGTAACTGTCAGCTTTATGTCCTATTTGGTTCATCGCGAAATTGCCATTTGTGGTCAGATAGAAGTTGTTTGTACCCCGTAAGCCGTTGTTGGTATGAGCAACAAGCCGACCGATGCCAAGATTTTGCATCGAGTTGGACGCGAAATCAACCCAGATTGTGCCGTAGGCGATTTGGAGGTTGGAGTGGGTGGCTTTTGTGGTTATTTCCACGCCTTGAGTAAAAGGGATTCCTCCTAACGATGAGGAATACGGGTAATTTGTTGGAGTGCGCAAATTCGGCGATGCCGTCGGATTTCCAGACACCGTTCTTGCAATTCGGAGTCTCGAATTATATCCATCATCACCATACAATGGCGTTTTATCGGTATAGTTACCCAGCGACAAAATCATCGACGCTGCTTCGTAGGGGCTCGCGTCGGTGTACAACTTATTCACGCCGACCAGCCAGTTCATGTTCCAGTGGCCGTTTATCGACGTATTTAATACGTAATATGGGGTGGTGGTGCTGTTTTCATCCGGGACGTAATTTGGGTCAGGATGGACGCCGCCGTAGGCGTACAGCATGTCGTGCCCAATTAAAAATCCGCGTCCGTCGGCTATAAAGTTTTCGAGAGCGTGAGCGGCTTTGCCGGAGAGGTCGGGTTCTTCGCCGACGTTGACGCCAACGGCGACGCTGTCATAAATGAAATTGCCTTCGGCGTCCTTTAAGAACAGGTCGGGGTCTGTGTTAAAACAGATAGGGTAACGACCGTTGTGTGGGGTGAGAGGAGCGCGGGACCACAAGATGGATGTTCCTGTTGTGGTACCAACAAGCCTGTAATCATTGTCTGGGTTGATTATGCCAGATAAATATTCAGAATAAAAATCCGATGGGGTTTCTGGCACACGAACAACTAAAACCGATACGGCGTTTTTATATACAGTTCTTTGTCCGGATTGAAAATCTACTCCCGTATATGCGGGGATGTTAATTGCCACACCGGTTCCGGCTGAGCCAGAAAGACGCACATATATTGTCTCGCCATACCATGCAGACAAAACGGGTAACTTACCACTTCTTGCAATAGAGAGTGCAGCATATCGCGAACCATCGGGTCGAGTGCCACCAAATCCATTACTATCGACAGCGAGCCTTGTCCAATACGGATTATTCGCTGCACTGGCGCCGAAATTATCAAAAGCGTCTTTTGTGATATATTCCATCGACCTATCGACACCAACAAGCCAATCTCCTTCTTGGCGAACGCCGGCAAGCGCTGGGCTGGCGCTCATCGCCCTCGCCATAGCGCGGAAACCCACGACAGGGGTAATCTCGGCAGCTTTAATCAGGACTGCCATATCGACGGTTTGGAGTACCGAGACAACCGGCACCCCGTTATACACGGTAACAGTGTCGGTAGCCTCGCCAAACCCATCTTCTGATGTGGCGCCTGCCGCCGTTGCAGCCGCAGCGAAATACGCCTCGTCAGTAATAGTGATGACGCAGCGGTAAACCGTGTTGGCGTCTTCTTCCGTCACGGTATGTGCGTATATTGATTGCGTAGCGCCCTCGATGTTTTCCCACTGAGGACCGGGCTCCGGCTCAGACGCAACAAACCCCTCGGAGTCGCTATAGGTAAAACCTTGTATCGTCACATCAGCAAGGGTTTTGGCGCCACGAGGAACACTGACAAGCGAAGCGTCGCCGCCGGCTATTTCGACAGCTTCTTGCCAAAGCTCGATTCCCTGCCAGGTGGCGCTTGGGTTCCATTCGAGCAGTTCGGATTCCGTCATGTCTTCAAACAAAAACGCGTACCCGCCCACTTGGAACTCTTCATCCGCAACCACTTCGTCGGAATTCCCTTCTTCCGCCGGCGGCGTGTAGAGTTTTTGCCACTGGTAAGAAACCGCAACATCCTGCCTGTTAAGCGCGACGAACAACTCAACAGATTCGCCGGCACCAGCTTCTATACTTACCGTGGAGTCGAAAATCTCAAGGTATTGAAATTCCTCTGAGGGTGCCGTTTCCGTTGGCGGCTCATCGGTTGAGAGTTGCTCCTCAACTGGGGTTTCTGGCTCAACAGATGCTGATTCTGCCGGAGACGCGGATTCGTCCCCGGGGCTGCCGCTTGAAGACGGGGCCTCAGAGCTTGAATCACTGCTCTGGCTATCCGGCGTCGAGGCAACCTCAGAAGAAACCGTGCTCTCTGTTGGGCCGCCTGCTGAAGAATCGGTAACCTCGCTCGCAAAGGCACTGATTGTGTTTGTAAACAGCATTAACACAACCAGCGACGCCGCGGCGAACCTTTTAAAAAACTTGTTCACGGGTTTTATCCTCCCAAAAGTAAAATACAACGATAAAGACAAGCAATTCTTTTACCATAATATTTTACTTTTCGGGGGATTCAAAATGCCGACCCTCAAAGAGTCGGCATCAAATGTTTTTGGGGAACGAGCCCGCCATAAGGCGGACTCGGCAACGAACGGGACATCTCGTTGCAAAAGAATAATATCACGATACAACGAAGATGTCAATAGCCTAGAAACCGCCGATATCACCACCACCAGTGGGGTCGCCAGGGGTGACGGGTTCCTCTGGGATGACAATCGGCACTGGCTCCGAACTAGAATCTGGAGGGGTTGCTGGATTGGGGTTTGATGGATGAGGTGGTGTGCTGGGTTCTGGGGTCGGCGGAGAACCCGTCTCGCCTGGCGAGCTTGGTATATTGGGTTGAGGGGTAGAGCCTGTGGATGTCCCGCCAGATGCGGCTCCTCCAGACTGCCCGCCCACGGCGGAAGCGGTTACTGTGACGCTATATTCTGTTTCCAGGGCCGCATCAGCTTGCCGGCCCGACACATCCACAATGCTGGCGGTAATCACCGTACTCCCAGGCGCCACAGCGGTGATTACTCCTTCTTCAGTTACAGTGACGATTGATTCGTCACGGCTCTTCCACACAATCGAGTACCCAACATCAATCTCTAGTGGCTCAACAATTGGCACAATCTGATATGATGCTCCTTTTCGCAACCACCCCTCATCTTGCTCGAAGGAAATTGCGGTCGGGACGGAAACAACTTTGATTTTAACTTCAACCTCCGCGCCACCCACCGCTGTAACGGTCACAACCGCATCGCCGCGGCCAACCGCAACTATTTTGCCGCCGGAGTCAACGGTGACTACATTGGGGTCAGAAGTTTCGAAGACTAGAACTGCATTATCTCCAGCAATGTCACTTGGATGTGTGGTTGGTAAAAATTCTACCTCGTTGCCAATCGGCAGTAACACAAGCCCATCGTCGTCTTCGGTTCCCCATGCCGGTAAATCAAAATCAATGGCGATGCTTTCTATTACTGGCTCTTTTACTGTCACCACAACTTCCGAGGTTACATCTTGAATCGAGAGGCTTATCGTGGAGGAGCCTTCCGCAACTGCTGTTATCGTCCCTGCGCCATCTACCACAACAATCGTTTCATCGCTGGACGACCAGGTTGGAACAAAATCCCTTACAGTTTCGATTGCTTTTTCGTCAGAACCACTAATAGCGGTGATTTCGGCTCCGGCCGAAACAGAAAAAGCCATCGGAGAACCACCAATGTCCACGGCGACTGTATATCCAGCCTGAACGGTATCTCCTGGCGCAAGCTCCAAATCAGCGACATCTATTGTTACCCCTGTTAGTTTTGTTGCAGGAGAACAACCAGCTAACATGGTAACAAGAACCGCCAAAGCAGCTATCAACGCAAATAGTTTTGTTTTCATACTCTTAACACCTCTTGATTTTGCAGATGATGGCTACTGCAACGCCTCGCTTTTTTAATTTGCGTCTATCTTGCGTTATTCGCGCAGTAAATTATTTGGGATATATACCTGTATTTGTTACCTTTAATTATACCATAAGCCAACACACAAGAATATACCTATCTTTTCTTTCTTTAATTATACCACATCAAAACCAAAAAAGCAACACAAAAACAAAAAAAAACAGGGGTGGAACAGCCGCCCCTGTGTTTGCGTATTTACACTCCTGTTTCCTTCGTCTTTTTCTTCTTCATATCTTGCAAAAGATTAAGACCATACTGCGCTTCTTTGCGCGTATGTTCAATAATTTCTTTGTGCGTCATATTTTTCGTCCGCTCATAATTGGCGTAGCGGATATTGTGAATATCCGCAATTGTAAAGCTATTGCCGGGCACCACGTTATTCGCCATCTTCATTCCCTCCTAACAGCATTGTCGGCGGTACAATGATAATATCATTATACCCGTAGAGCTTGTTTGCGGACTGTACTTTTTCGATTGTCTTTACATTGACGAAATGCTTGAAATTCCAACTGGCGATATATTTGCAGTCAGTTACGCTCGCTACCGAGATATGGCGCAAATCGTCCATGCTCTTGCTTTTCAGCACGCCGTATTCCAAGTAATTATCCGCGAGCGACAGGGTTTCTTCATCTTCTTCAACAATTTCATAATCTATTTCGTTCAACCGCTCAAACAGCGCTGTCCTTTTCGGTTCGGTGCACTTTGTTATTTCGGCAACCGTAACATTTGAAATGACCACCTGATATTTTGCCGCTTTTAATTCTTCCCAAAAGAGAAGGGTGTCGTTCATCTTATCAGGAACATCGGCCGCATCCAAATGGCTGATTACCGAGGTGTCTAAATACACTTTTGGTTTCCGCACGAGGAACCACCACCTCTCTGTTTTTAGTATAGCACACTTTATGCGCACAATCAATTTTGGGCGTTCAACGAATCCCCCGCCTGTCTTATGCGGGCAACAAATACTTGACAGGAGAATCACATACATATATAATATACATATGTTTGAATGGGATGAACAAAAAAAATGAAATCAACACCAACAAGCACGGTGTTTCGTTTGAGAACGCCGTAAAAGCCTTTTCCGACCCTGAAAGGCTGACGCTTCAAGACAGCCAGCACTCGCAAACAGAAGACCGTTTCTTTTGCATAAGCAAAACAGACGAGGGAATTTTAACGGTAAGGTTTGTCATTAGGGGAGCGTCAATCAGAATCATCGGGGCGGGATTCTGGCGGAAAGGAAAGCAGCTATATGAAAACAGATAAAAAATACACCGCCGCGCCTGCGGAGATTGAAAAGAGCCTTGAACGCTCGGTTGCCGTGCCGAATTTCGACCTCACACCCGAAAGCGTGAAAGCGTTTGCGGCCAAGAGGGCGAAAAAGCCGGTGAGCATCTATCTTTCGGTAAACACGATTGAGAAATTCAAACAGGCGGCTGAAAAAGAGGGAGAACGCTATCAGTCTATGATAAGCGATGTCCTTGATTTATACACACAAAAATATCTCGACGCACAAGCGTAAACAAAAGGGGGCAAAATGCCCCCTAAATTATTTCAAAACACTTTTCCAAAAACTCGGCCGGAGATAGTGCTTTTACCGGCGACGTCTCGAAATCTTTCTTGTTGCGCGTAATAATGTAGTTCACTTTTTGCCGTGCTCCGCAAGCTGCAAGGAGAGCGTCTTCGTAATCGTCCATTTCAGAGGAAAGAGCCTCCATAACATCTGTTGGCAGAACCCCCACAAGCTTAATTTTTTCCGTCAGAGTTTGCAGTATTTCTCTCGCCTCTAAAGGAGACATCCCATCCCGACATAAGAGATAGAAAATATCGGTGGTTTGGCTAACAGTAATAAACCCGTGAATTCGTGAGCCACACAATCCTAAAACCTCTGCCGATGACTCATAATGAGGTTCGCGTTTTGATAAAACATCAAGAATGACGTTTGTATCAAGTAATATTTTCATGTTTTTGAGCCAACCTCTCGCTTTTTATGCGCTTTATGTCGTCAACCGGAGCAATTACTCCGGTTATCTTATCAACCCAATTATCTTTTGGTGCAGGCGAAGTTAAAACAGCTATATCGGCGCCGTTTTTTGTAATGTGTATGTCTTCGCGCCAAACTAGCGTGAGGTATTTTCCAAGGTTGGTCTTAAAATCAGTTGCGGTTACTTTAACCATGTTGTTCTCCTTTCGCGCGATTTTTCTTAATTATAACATATCGCACTAAATTGTCAAGAATCTAAGGTGTCGTTCAATATGGCGTTTTGTCCTAATTCGGGTGTTCGCAATATATCCCCATGCCTAAAGGCGGGGGCTTTACGGCGCTATTGCACACCCAGCCTGTCCAGCAAATCCAGCATGTCGCCGATGTCTTTCAGCCCACGCACGTCGCCGAGGTTAAACTTGAGGCCGTATTTTTTCTCAATCGCCGTCAGCAAATTGATTTGCTCAAGGCTGTCCCAGTCCTCAACGTCGGCGGCGCTGGTTGCGTCGCTTAATACAATGGAATCATCGTCGAAATTGTCGCGGAAAATCTCCTGAACTTCGGCCATTACACGCGTTCTATCCAAAATGTTTCCCCGCCTTTATCGCGGTATTTTTCGCTTCGTATTTGTTCGGTATACGGTAGCGGTACAGCCTTTCGCCGCCCGTGTCCTCCACCAGCTCAAACCCGATTGTATCATAGAACTGCCGCACCAACAAGTTCTTTGGCGTTTCGCTCCACCGCCCGTACAGCCACGCCGCGCCTTTCGCTTTCGCAAGGCGCACCAGAGCATCGAACATCGCGTATTCCAATTGCCTTTTGAACACGCGGCAGCTCATCACCCACAGCTCAATCTCAAATCCTCCGTCGCGCGCTTTGGCAATCAGCGCCGAGGTGAGGCCGTTGTCGCCGAATTTGTCGCGCAGCTTCCCGGCCAGCGTGATATGCCGGCTGTCTTCGGCCGCGGCGCTGACCTCGGCCAGCGTGTAGCGCCTTGTGGTCATGTTGAACTGGTTTGTCTTGTTGATAAGCTGTGTGGTGCGCTCGTAAGTGTCCGGCGCAAACGGTGCGATTTCCGCCGTCATTTGCAGGCTGCGCAAAAAATCGTCATAGTCGGCAAAGCTCTGCTGCTGCTGCTGCCTTGCCGCGTTTTGGCGCATCATGCCGACGCGCGCAACGTCGTCCTGCGAGAGGCTCACCGCCTCAAAATATCCGGCCCTGTCCAGCAGGGCGATGCTGTGCTCGGGTTGTGCCACTGGCGGCGCACTCACCTCCGGGTACACATTCTGCACCTCGGCGCGCTCGGCGGGGTTATCGTCCATGAACACAAGACTGTCTGTACCGATGTTCAGCTGGGTGGCTATTTCTGCCATGCTCTGCGATTTTGGCCACCAGCCCGCGCGGAACGCGACGATATCGCCGCGCTTCAGCGGGTTTTCCTCCCGCGCAAGGCCCGCCTCGGCGGCGTCCAGCTCGTTCTTCGAGGCCACGCCGAGAAAAACGCCCCGCGCAGCCAGCATGGCAAGATACTGCTGGAACTCGGCGTAGGCTTCGCCCGTGGGGCTTTCGCTGCCAATTTCTATACCTTGCGGGCCGGTTTCACCCACAACGCCGCCCCACAATGTGTTGTCAAGGTCCAGCACCACGCCTTTTTTCACGCGGCCGAACAGGCCGGCCACAAGGTTCGCGAGGCTGCTGCACAGGTGCGGGATGTGTTGCGGCGCACAGGCGTATTTGTAGGCGTGCCACGCGGCGTTATCGCAAAAATTGTCAAGGCCGATGCAAGAAGCGAGATAGTCGAGGTCATGCACGAAAAACCACTGGTTTTTGCGGGCAAAATCCGCCATGCTTTCGTTCAGGCGGCGCGTAAACTGCACGCGCCCGCGCGCGTCCCACGCGTCCATGTGGCCGAAATTGCGCCACAGAGGCGCTTCAAAATTATTTTGCACCACAAGACAGCCCAGCTTTTGCGCTGCGCGCCACACTTCTTCATAGCGTGCCAGTTCACCTTCCAGCTTTTGCCGGGCAGCTTCGGGCGTGTCGGCCGGGTGGGGCCACGCACGGATGTTGCGCGAGGACGTGTGGACATACAGCAAATCGGGCGCGAAATCCCTCAGCGGGCCGGAATTGAACACCACGTCTTCGTAAAACAGGCCGTATCCCCCCACAAAAAACTGCGGGCGGATGCCCCGGCTGAGCAGAAACAGTTCCAGCACGGGCTGAATGTCCCCGACGGTGCTACCGCACACGACGGCGATTTTTTTATCGACCAAGTTTTCCTGCGCCAGCAATGTTTTGCGCAAGACGCGCTTTTTTTGCAGAATGGCGGCGCCGTCAAAGGGGTACTCCATCATTTCCATAAAAGTTTGGCTCTTCCAAATTCGTGGTGGCTGGCGGTCTATACGTATTGCCAGCCCCCACCATTGTTAACGAAAATACAGTTCTTTGGGGGCGTCTTGCCGTACCCCACAAAATCGAAAGATATGCTTTCTCCGTTTTTGGTTCTACCCTGCCTGCCTTGCAACACAAGACGTTTGCCGTCTACCAGAAAGATGGCTCCAGGCAGCACCCTCTTGGTGTCTGTATACCTTGGTCCACCCTTCTTGACGGTGAGCCGCGCCACATCTTCCGGCTGTTTGTTGCGAAACTCCGCCAAGCTATCGTCAAACTGCTCGGTTCGCTTGTTGCGGTTTTTGGCGACCAGTTCTTTGTCGAGGTAGTATTTGCGCTCCTCGACCCGCGAGGTCGCCGCCCTATCATGTCGACGGAATCGTCGTAGCTCATAGTGCTGAGTAGGCGGCTTCGGAGTCACTAAACCAAGCGTAGAGCAAGCGATGCAGTAGGCGTCGAGATGGTGGTCTTTCGGGATGAGATTCACATCCCTAAAAGCCGCCGTGCTCTTGCCGTCTGTGACGAAAAAGCTTCCCGGAAATCTTTTGGCCAACTCATCCGCCAAAAACGGGGTAACCTGATTCAGGACGCTCAGCGCGTGGTACTTTTTGTTTAAGCCGGCTTTGGTTTCTGCAAGCTTTTTGCGCCATTCCTTGTCTTTGTGGACGAGGTCGTGATGCTCGTTACACAACCCGGCGCGGTTTTCGATGCCCTCGCTGCCGTTTTTGTGGCTCGGTTCGAGGTGATGGTAGTGGTCGATATCTTTGTCGCAGAGCAAGCACTTGCCGCCCTGTTGAACGTAAACCGCTTCCTCAACGCTTCCCTTATCGTAGAGAGGGCCACGCTGATACTCCCATCGCTGGGTGTTTGGATTTTCCGTCGCCATAAAAGCGAATTTGCTGACCTCCAGCGTTACACCTGTCACCGGCAAAATCTTCGCTATCTTATCTATCTTGTTAAGGTGACACAGGAGCAGATGATTCGCCGTTGGCGTAAGCCATCCCTTGGGGCGCTTGCGGTTGTTGAACCGTGCCTCGCTGTTTTTGATGGTCTTGCAGGTGATGGGTTCTTCACATCCCGGCAGAGTGCGCTGCTTCTCGGTGAAGCAGGTGCCGTTTTTCTTGGCACGCCGCTGTCGGCGTTTACGCTCTCCCCTGCGGGAGGCTTGCCTGTGGGCTTTGCGCTTCTTCGTGCGCTTTGGGACATCCTTGTTGTTGGTCGTCCCGTGGGCGCTGAAAACGCATTCCCCGTCTTCTATCACAACCGCGGCGCCGATGTTCGTGCGCCCCGGGTCTATGCCCAGCATTAAGGGTTGTGTGATTTCCGGCGTCTCATACTTCAGCCGGATGGTAAATGGGTTGTAGCTCACCACAACGGCGAGCTTGTGGTTCAGGAGATAACACACATGAGCGTTTCTCCGTGTTGGCATTAGCGGGTTCCCGCGTTTACCTAAAACATAGGTCATGTGCGCTTCTCCTTTCTCAAAATTTGCTGTAAGCCGTCACCGCGTAAGCGGTGAGTAACGGGGCCGAAACCCCTTCCCGAAGCTGGGTGCGCCCTGTGCAGGGTTTAAGACTGGAAAAATCTTAAAGTGCGGCGCGCATCCGTGTGCCTGCGTCCTTCCCTATCGGGTGTTAGCCACCACGAAGTTGGAAGGGCCAAGAGTTTTTGCTCCTGTTGTAAAACAAGCATTTCTTCTGCTCTTATTATACAACAACGCCCCGGAAATTAAAACCAAAACATTCCAACACCAACTATGGGTGGCGACCCAATCCGCTACACCAAAACAATGCCATCCCCATACTTCCCAACAATTTTATCTGCTGTAACTAAAGTATAGTTTTCCGATGTCGCCTGAGCCAACAGCATCCTGTCAAACGGGTCTTTGTGGTTTTCCGGCAAGGCCGCAACGGCCAAGCTGTGTGAGACCCGGATAGGCAGCTCTTTATATCCCGCCGCAAGCAGTCCTTTATGTAAGGCCGCCGCGTCCACAGAAAAATCCGCTCGCCCAAGCGTGTTTTTGATGATAATTTCCCACAAGCTCACAGGGCTAAAATAAAGCGTATTATTATCATTCTCAATAATTTCCAACGCCTTCTTCGGAAGCCTTCCGTCAGCTGCCCAAAGAAGGATGTGCGTATCCAGCAAATAGTTCACCCAAACATCTCCCCTATCTCAGTATCCCCCATTCTGTCAAAATCGGCGGGAACTTTGATTTCCCCCGTCATGAAACCGACCCGGGTGGGCGCTGATGCAATATAAGGAATGACCCGCGCCATCGGTTTGCCGGCCTTGGCGATGATAATTTCATTGCCGGCAGCGACCTTTTCTATAAGGGAAGAAAAGTGGGTTTTCGCTTCGTATATGTTAATCTGTTCCATAACAACCTCCATGTTAAAAGTAGACCAATCACCTTGACTAAGTATATCACTATTTATGAGCACTGTCAAACGAGAAAACAGGCGCCCACGAATGAGCGCCCATTTACCTGCCTCGCCTTGCCTTGCAACGCCGCAGTTCACCCTATCCGAAGACACCACACCTCTCCTGCCTCACCACAACACTCCGGGCCACGCCAAACCTAACCGTGCCTGCCATGCCGCGCCTTGCCTCGCCCTGCTTCGCCTTGCCTGCCGTACCTGACCACACCTTAACATACCTCGGCTCACCCGACATCGCCTAGCCACGCCTAGCCTGCCTCACCAGCCCAGACCTTGCCTTGCCCCACCGGACCATGCCTTCCACGCCTGCCATACCTGACCGCCCTAACCCGAACGCACCCTACCATTTCCCGCCTGAATATACCTTGCCTGCCAAACTGGGAGCATTACGCTCCCAGCTTGTCAATTTCTTTAAACACGCCGCTCAGTTGCTCTAAATCAGCGTATTTACTCTTGAAATACCCCAGCTCCGCCAGCGCCTTGCGATACATTTCATCACGGAACTCTTTCACTTCAAGGACAACCGGCAGCGGCTTGTAATCACTGGAAATGTTTACAAACGCCCTGATGGGCGTCGGCTGCGGAACATTGTTCACCACAACCGTAACCACATTTTGCAAAATATCTCTCGCCTGCTCTTTGCGGTACTCCTCGGCAGCCGCTTCATCGTCCCACTCAAAGCAATTGTGGAGCACTGTCCCTTCTGCGCGGCTCTCGTCCACCACATCGTATGGTGTGAGCCGCCCCCGCGATTTGCTGATTCGCATTAGCTCCTCGCCAGCCACTTGAGCCTCTACGGGATACTTCGGAATTTTCCATTTATACGCCATGTTTGATTGCATGATTTAACCTCCTTTCAAAAGAATTTAGCTAAGCCTGCCATGCAGGCCACACCCATCGAACCAGGTTGTGCCATGCCCTGCCTGCCACTCCACGCCCAACCAAGCCTGCCGCACCCAGCGCACCAAAACTCACCCCGCCAAACCATGCTGCGCCATGCCTGCCATGCCTTGCCCCACCAAAACCGACCTTTCCAAGCCTAACCACGCCTGCCGCTCCATACATCGCCTCGCCTGACCACTCCTGAATATACCACGCCATGCCTGCCACACCAGGCTCTATCGCGCCCCGCCATACCAGTCCGCGCCATTCCTGCCAACCCAATCTCGCCTTAACAGACCTCGGCCCACCCCGCCCTGCCTGCCGCGCCACAACGGGCCATACCAAAACTAACCGTGCCTGCCGCACAAACCAAACCTATCCTATCCTCGCCTCGACCTGCCGCACCCTGTCGCGCCCTGCCTGCCACGCAAGCCCTACCGGACCGAGCCCAAACACGCCTATCCTAGCCATACCTATCCTGCCATACAATCCACCCCTTGCCCCACAAAGCCGGAACGAGCCTGGTTCCGCCTTGTTTGCCTTTACAACCTGTGAGCGGGAAAACCCAAGCGCTTTAGCCTTGGGTAGCTCACGCCGGCTTATTGCGCCTCGCTTGTCAGACTATTCTGTACGGCATACGCTGGCCGCAATGAGGGCAGAGTGGTCGCCGCAGAAGTCCTTGTAGATATGGCATAAGAAGCGGCGAAATACCTTTGATTTTTAGCGTTGTCGTGCGAAGGTCTAAATCCGGGATTTTACCGTTTTTGTTTTCCATAAAAAACACGCCTTTCTGTTTAAAATATAGCTCGCGCCGAGGTTCTCTCGGCGCGAGCCCAAATCGTTTTACGCCACAGCAAACATGCCGTTATTGCCGCCCTTCTCCGGGCGCCACTCGCCAATGCCGCAGGCGAACCCACCGATGTTAAACAGGTTGGCTAGTTGCTGTGCGGAAATGACGGATGCATTGTACTGGATGGTAATTTCCGCTTCCCAATCCGTGAATTCACCGCGATGGCGAACATCCGCCGTGCCCATGCCGACACGCACCATGTCTTCGCGCATATGCGGCGTTCCCTTGATTTCGACCAAGTCACATAGGATATGAAACGCGCCATTCATCGACACCTTATCTTTCGTGATGCCGGCGCGATATCCCGCAGAAACCGCGGCTGCCTTAAACCCTATCGCGGGGAACCCGAACTTGGCGCCATTTTTCACGGCGGCCTCAAAAGCCTCTTCAGTCATTTCGGTCGGCTTACCTTCAATCCAATAAAGGCTCTCGATAAAATCCTCAACGGGATTTTTCGCAGTCCGACCTTTTTTCGCGACCTGCATCTGCTTATCCAAAATCTCTTGTTTAGCCTTCTGGGCAAACACATGCTCGATGAGCGGCGTCTTGCCGACGACCCTCAGCGTGATGGTGCGCAAGTCCAGCGCGGGGATAACAAGCTCCGTAGTTGCCTTTTTTGTAGCCATTTTCTTTACCTCTTTCTTGTGTGTTGTATTAGCAAAGAGAACCCTCTTTTGCTTGTCTTTAATTATACCACAAACAACGCTATTAGTCAACAGAAAATTTCGCAATATCGCCGCGATTGTATGGGGAGATAGTATCGTGTGCTATCATCTATCGTCATGCGGCTCGCTCATTTGTTCCTGGGCCGCCTCTTGCTTGCCCTTATCCCTCTTCGACAACTCGTCATACGGTTTTGAGCGGCACATAGGACAGGAGCAGTGGATTTTTGCTTTATCTAAGCGCCCAAGCTGACCATCGGTGCGCAGGCAAGGTTCGCTTTGGCCGAATATCCGGCTCAGAATCCCAGCCTTCCGACGGATAGCTCTCTTGCGATTTTTGCGCCGGTCGGCCAATGTTCGCCGGGATTGTTCGTCTGGCTCATTAACATCGCAAAGAGCCTCTACACACTCATTCCAGGCCAATACAGCATCCCGTTCGTTTTCCTCGAATGGCCCACCAAGATGACACTCGCGGCACCTGACGGAATATTCTTCCTCGTAGTTTATCAGCGTGATGTTCTCGCTGCCGCAATCACATTTTCGCGCTTCTACGCTGTCCCAAATTTTCCCGCTCATTGCTACCCCCACTATTTCTCGTTCCCCAACAATTGTTCCTCGTCGGGCAAATAATACGCCTTGAAACGACAGTCTGGATGTTCGCTACAACCCAAAAACATCCCCCGCATATCACTGCGCTTAACCATTGGCTTTCCACACTTAGGGCAAACCATCGTTTTAATTGCTTTTTCTCTCCATGTTTGGTTTTTAATTAGTCTTTCGGCTCTGGGTATCGAGATGTCGTCCAAAGTTTTTACACGCTCTTCCCCCATACACAAAATCATCAATGAGGTGTAGGTCCCCTTATGTAATAAGTAGGGGCAGAAATAACAATCTTCCCCGGTCTCAGCATATGCCGCACCGCTGATTATGGTGGACCGCAACGGACAACCCATTGCAAAATCGGTGTGTATTATGCCAAAACCTTCGTCTTCCTCGCGATAAACGATTGGATACTCTTTTGCGAAAGGGAAGAACGTATCCCATAGCTTTTGGGGTACTGCCTCATGAGCCCATGATTTTATTTCGGGCAAACAGGACCCTATCACGATTTCGCGCAATTTTTCGGCGGAAATATTGTCCTGTTCACGAAGGTCAATTTCAAGGGTGCTAATATTCGCATCTCGAAGTTTCCGATATTTCACAGCGTCTATCCCATGTGTGACGGTGATTTCGATATATATCTTTTCACCGCCGGCCACAACAATAACATCGGGAACCACGAACCCTTCCTTCTTTTCAATGGCCACAGACGATATATTATACACACCTTCTTTGTGGGCGCCTTCTCCGTCGAATACGCCATTATGTGGGTATCTGGCAGGAAGCCATATTTCGCCCGCATCCGAAAGGATGTCTTTTGCGGCCAAATGAAGGGCTGTTTCTTGCCCGTATGCGCACTCATCGGCATTGTGGTGGGCAAAATGGTGCGAATTGATATCGCCTTTCTTGGCGACTAATGATTTTCCGCAGGCCGGGCAAAAACAGTTGCACGCCAGGCCGCTTTCTACATCGTCTACATGGACCAGAACGCCATTTTTTATCGCGTATGTAAGACTATTATCGAAACTACTCATTCCGCCGCTCCCACCAAATAATCGTACAGCTCCTCTGTGCGCTCCAAAGAAACCCTCTCACCATCAGGATACCAAACAGCCTTTTCCACGTCCTCATACAGCCACCAATCAATCCAATCGCCCTTGTCCTGCATGGTCTCCGCCAGCACCATTAACAGTGCCTGGCGGAACTTGTTTTCGGAGCCATACAGATAGTAGCCGTCACCCACAAGGGATAGCGCTTCAGATACCTTGTCATCTATGTGCTCCTGTTCCTGGATGAGAGCCAGGGCCTTGCAGAAACTTTCTTTCGTAAGCATGATTATCCTCCAACTCATATTGTGCGCCGGGAACCTACGCCCCGGCGCACAAAACCAATATTATTCGGTCGGCGCAGTCATACCCTCGGGCAACTGCACCATAGGTAGCGCATCCCCGCCAATCACATACGGACGCCACTCACCGATAGCCTCTATCCAACGCCATTCAATCATTTCTGGTGTAATGGACTCAGCAATCAACCTGTTTGCCTCGGCCTGCGCGGCGGCGGCAATCTCTAACGCGTCGGCCTCGCCCTGGGCTCTGATGCGAGCCGCTTCCGCCTCAGCGGTAGCCTGGTCGATATTAGTCTGGTTGATGATAGCCTGTTGGGCCTGTGCTTCTTGCGCCCGGGCGCGGTCGCTGATGGCCTGCTCATATGCCTCGTCATAGGCGACGTTATTGATGACCACGGCGCGGACATAGATTACGTCGGCGCCATATTTTGCATCCAGCGCCTTCTGGATACGCTCTACTGCCAGGGGTTGCAAGACCTCGCGCCGCGTGACCTGGTCCACTGTCAACTGCTGGGTGGCCTCTTTCAAGCCAGCCGACACAATGTCGGCGCTCACCAAATCTTTGTCTGCCACGTTTGCCACCAGCCATGGAACCATTTCCGCATTGATTGCGTAGGTCACGGTGACATTTGTGATAGTAACAGTGATTTTCTCTTTACTTTCGGCGCTGAACCCATAATCGGTTGCAAAGGTGGCGTCGTGCTGCTTGGTGGAAATGGTCTCAATAGATTGGACAAACGGCAGCTTCCAGTTTACGCCCTGGAACACAGGCGCCGTGTCAACCTGCCCAAACGACACCCGAACTCCGGCGGAACCGGTCGGGACAATCACGAAAGATTGGGAGATGATGATGACGCCCAACCCAATTGTTGCCAAGAGAGCGATGAGCCCTTTCTTAGCCTTTTCTCCGTAGTGGGACGCATACGCGCCAAGCGCCACCGCGCCGCCGACCAACAAAATGCCAATAACAAACACAAATACGCTCATTTCAGCTCTCCTTTTCTTCCTCGTGGGAAGTGTTTTTCATTTATCTTTAATTATACCACAAACAACACAACTAAGCAACATGATTATGCAGAGGAAAACACAGCAGGCTGTCCGCGAGAAGATGGTCCTGCTCGGACGAGGGACGACCTATCCGGCGCAAGAGATGGGAAACACCGGACTGTGCGTGCCGGCAATTGCGCCGCGGGCGAGCCCTTATATACAACTATATTTCTGTTAATGATGACGCGGAAGGTATTCTTTTTGCGGTAACGGCGGATTTTTTTCTGCACAACGGGTTCGGTTGCGACAGTTTTTTGAGCCGAAACCTTACGGCGTCCCTTGGTGAGGTTGTAGTAAGTCGCCTTGCTTATACCCATCTCAGCGCAAACCTGAGCGATGGTTTTCCCGCTCGCTCGCAGCTCAGTGATTCGTTTCTTCTTCTGCGCCGTCTCTTCTGCGCGGCTAATGTTCCTGCCGTACCCCAACCTGCGGCGGCGGGCCTTCTCCTCCTTGGAGAAGATGGTCTTCATTTGTGTTTGAGTTTCAGGCGATATATCGAATAATGCAATAAGGGTCGTATTCGAATATCCATAAACCTTATCTGGTGCCGTGCGCGTTGCTTGGGACGCCTCTCTTTCAGATAGAGGGATGGCAAGCCGCGAATTGAGTTCTAATGTTTTGGCGAGCGCGATATCAAAAGACACCCCCGATAGCGAGAGATTGTGTCGATATAAAAACAACCCAACTTCGCGGTATCCAACAACATCCTCTCCCTTATCAAGTAAGAGGGTTTCAATATCTTCCGCCCTCATGGCGGCCACTTTTTTATTTACGACCCTTGGCCTGTCGCCTGTTTTGCGGGGCTTGGCGGTCCTTGTTCCCGCGTCACGCTTGCTTGGCACGGCTTTCTTGGCAGGTTCAGCCGGCTTTCTTGGCGCCTTGGTATTCTTCACCCAGTCATCAATAAAGTCAAGCAAGTAATCGGTTTCGTGCTGTTCTATCACGCAGACGGGCTCGGCGTCACCCCTCTTGGTGTTCACTGTTCCCGGAACCCGCAACACCCTGGGGGCGTCCAACGCCTTGTTGTCGGCCCCGTAGTGTGCGAGATTGGAATACAGCTTGCGCATGGTCTTGCCCCACACAGGTTCTTTCTCCGGACCCTCGGGCGCAATTTTCCAAATGAGATACAAGCCAAGCCCCGAGGACACCACATAGGTGGGATATGGGATGGTTTTCCCGAAATCATTCTTTCTCATTTCGGCCAATACAACCCCTGAATCTTTCCCAACACTGTAGGTGTCGATATCGAGATACAAGGCGTTAAGCGATACCAGTTCTTCCTTGCGGCGGGTTTTACTGGAAAACGTGTTCAGTGTGACGAAGGCATCCACAGTTGGAATATCGTATTCGGCGATATCTTCGGCCAAAAGCATTCTCTGTCCAACACACCGGCTTTCACCGTTTTGGTAACTCAACAACAGGAGTCCGGCATAGCCGTCCACGTTTCCGAACACATTTTTTAGGTAATTTATTTGCTCCGCTCCCGCCATGCCGACCCCTTTCTAAAAAAAAAAATACGTCCCGCAGAAGGCGGAACGCAAGAAAGGTGTTGACATTTATCCGATTTGTGGTATAATTAAGGATAAAGAACCACAAAGGGGATGTGGAGCGCTAACTCCATGTTTCTTGCGGAAGACCTGCCTTCCGTATTCGGTTCTCCCCCGCTTCGGCGGGGGTTGTTTTTGTTTATAGCCGAGTTCCTTTATTATACCAGCAACGATATATTATGTCAACAAAATCATTGTTGGGCAAATTCGCCAGAATAATCCTCAATTCTCACAAGTTTTGCACAAACGATAAATCTTGTTGAAAAATCTCCACCACCAGAACAGGTGGATAACACAAGGATTCTGTCATCCAAAGACACCCCTACATCATACTGGTTATATGAGACAGATTTCATCAGGGTGACTTCGGACCAGAAATAATCGTCAGGCGGGTTCGGAAGCATGTAATCGTTTCCAACGTCACTTACTGGATAATCTCCGGCAGCGAATATTTGCCAGGTCGTCTTCATCCCATCAACCCATAAAATAATTTCTCGCGCCTCTTGAGCATATTCGGGGTCTTTAAGCAGCTTTAAATAAGCAAATTTTGGGGACGTGGCGTTCCCGTTGGAGTGGCCGAAGATAGTGGTCACCCTGTCTAAATTCAGAACGTCGCCGAGATTATTGCTGGCGCCCACAAAGTACGAACCCCACGCATCACTCTCGTCGTAATTGTTGTGTGTGAGATAGAAGCTGTTGTCAGTGGTCTGAACGATAATGTTGGCCGATTCCGCCGGCAACCCGGGGATTTCCAACCACCCAATCATGTTTTCTGTGATTTCCTCATCTGCGAGCGCAGATAGATATCCGTCCGGGAATGGATTCTCCATTTCCGGTGCGTCAACGACAATGGGTTCTTCTTGGCCCGCACCCTCGCCGGATATAACCACCGGGTCATATTCTTTTGGCACATAATAGTCCCATATTCTGTACCCGACATACGTGAGGACGCACGCCCACATGGCGACGAGGCCAATGATAAGATATCTTTTGCGCATGATGGAGCCTTTCTTTGGGTTGTGACGTCTCCCCACGGCTAAAGCCGGGGGCTTCCGTCATCACTGACGGAAATTCCTGTTATCGGGATGCTCACCACACAAAGAGCGTTGCTCCATGCATCGTAAGACCTTCCTTCTGCGGCTTGCGCCGCGACAGGCTTTGGCTGCTCGTCCAGCAGTACCTTAATGTATTGTACCCCACAATTCGGGCAGGGCCACCCCCAAGGGATGACCCTGCTTGTCTATGCCCTCACACGGCTTTTGATACCACAAAGAACCGCGTTCACGCGCTCCACAAAATCTTTCAGGTCGGCGCGGTGAACAGCCAGAACCGGCGAATGCGTTTCAAATATCAGCCTGACTCTTATCGGCTGGAAGCTTTTCATTACATTCTTCCAGCGCTCCGGGTCGACGCAAAACCCGAAATCCCCCGCGGACGCAAGCTCCCAATCTTTTGCCAACTGGGCGCTGTCGCAATAAATCGTTACCAGCTCTGTCGGGTTAAAAATCTCGCCCATAGGCAGTAAAGCGATAGCCTCAAGCGCAGCCGAGTCCAATCCTATCTCGCCGGACGAAACCGTAAACTGAAAATCCTCTTTCATTTCGCCTCGATAAGCGATATGTGTTGCGATGGCCCGAAGTCTGTTTACCGGAACAGTGTTTACATACAAATATCCCATACGAAATCCCTTTCTCTCTGAGGTTTGTTTGCGAATAGCCCCACCGCCGGGAAAAAGTAGATTCAAAACGCCGCTTTTTTGGCAACCACTCCCTGTGTGTTTTTTCACGAAAATCACCGGCGATGGTGCCTATAAGTGTATTCGGTGAATATTCGTGAAACTAAACAGAATCAAAGTGTTTCATTGACCAAAATATCAACTATTTAACTAAGTTGGTTTTTGTGATATGCTTAAATTGGTACGATAATACGAGGAGGGATATTGTGCAAGCGAAGCGACCCGTTACCCTAAGACTTCCAATGGACATGTACGAGAAAATCCGATATATCGCCTACCTTGAGCACCGACCCATCAATTCACAGGTGGAGCACGCTCTTGCGTACTACCTACAAAAATACGAAGAAAACAAAGGCCCTGTAGAGGTGCCGGTCGCGCCATAGAGTTTTCTTTAACCTCTTTAATTATACCACAAAGCGCATGAAATCACAACACCCCCCAAAAAAAAAAGAGCCCCGAAGGGCCCTTTTGCGCATTTAAGCAACGCCGAGTGCAGCAAGCAACTCTTCTGTGGTTGCAATGGTTCTGAAAGAATGAGCGTCACCGACGATGCACCGCAAAATAGGTGCGTCTTCCTGAAACTCCCCACGGCTAAAGCCGGGGGGGTTCTTTGGTAGTGGGAGCTTTTCCTGATGCTCGAAAGACATCAAGCGCTAACTGCCTTTCCCAAAGACTTTTGCAGCCGTCGGCTTCATGGAAGCCTTATCTCCCAACGGAGATTTAGCGACTGCGGGGTTCCGTTTCAAGACCCCTGGTTTTTAATATATTGCTATGCGATTTTCTTGATACCCATGCTGCTGAGGTTTTGCTTACAGCCGCTTAACTTCGATATCGTGCATCTTTATGAAACTGTCGAACTTGCCGGCGCCCTGTTGCCCAGGGACTTGCCAAAACGCTTTTTGGGTTTGAACTTCCCTTTTTTGTTTTTCTCTGTCTTTTGGGCGCATTTCTGCAAACCCTTAAAGTTCATCCGCTCCACCATCACGTTGTCGCCCAAAGCGATGATTTCGTTGGCGAGGCACTCGTGCTGGTACTTGCGAACCGCCGCCTGCTTACGCTGGATTTCGCGCAGCCCTTGCTGTAATTTCTTGCAGCGATTAGACACCTTCCAAACAACCTTTTTGGAGCCTTGTTTTTTGATGGTTCCGTCTTCGTTAAAATTGTCTGGATTCATGGCGCGGCGGCTTCTGTCTATCTTGCGCTGGATGCGCCGCTTCTCGTTTTCGATGTTTTGCACCCTATCGGCAAGCTCATACAGCTTGACTGAAGACCCGGAGCTGATGGCCAGTGTTTGCGTGCCGATGTCCAAGCCAACGTCGCCTTTGCCGATATGGTGTTTCAGCTCACCGGTGCGGCGATTCACCTTGGGAGGCGCCACGCCCTTAAACACAATCTGGAGAGCGAAGCGGTTCCGCCCCTTCTTTGGGCGATAGACTATCCGGCAGAAAGATATTTCGTGCTGGAGCGCCATCTCCTCATATGGGGTTTTAGCTTTTCCTATCGGAGCGGAGACGCCCAGCCATTCCAGATATCCGTTTTTGAAGCGTATGCCGGCAGCGTTGTTTTTACCCTCAACAGATTGGAGCTCACCGTATCGCTTAAAGTGAAGTTCTTCACCGTCGCCGAACAAAACATCTTGGTAGGCACTCCACAATCTGGTCGCAATCTTCTGCGCAGCGTGTGAGTCCACATCCTTTTTGTAGAAGTGCTGAAAAGGCTTAACATCGTCGTGAAAATCATACTCGCTGAGTCGATACTTGCTGCGCAAGCCATTCAGTATGGCAACAAGCTCGTCGTAGAGAGCTTTGTCGCTTTTGCGCCACTTTTTCTTATCTTTGATGGCTTTGTTCTTTTTGTTCAGCTTGCGGAGCTCTGCCATCGCTGAGCGGTACGTTTTCGTCTTAATCATCTCTTTGTAGCGGCGGCGCGTTTTTCCCAATAGCGCGTTGTATATCTTGCGCCCAACTTCCAGCCGCTTAAAGAGAATGTCTTCCTGCCACAGCTCTGTTATGAGCAAAAACTCAACAACAAAGCAATCTTTTTTATCTTTGCCCATAACGAGCCTCCTTTTCTTTAATTATACCACAAACGAGTTATGATTCAATAATCACCCGCGCCTTATATCCCCACGCCTAAAGGCGGGGGCTTTACGGCGCGGTTAGTAACATATTATACATCGCTCGCACAGAATGACAGATACTATCTATTTTGTCGTATTGTTCTTCTGTTGGGCACGCCCTATATTTTGCCGCGAAATGAGCGACAGGGCCTTTTGGTGTTTTGAGCTTCACACTATCGCTCCTTTCACGATTTCTATCTTTTATTATACCACAAATAAGTGGTTTTCGCAACGCGGAACACCATAATCATTCGCGCCTTATATCCCCATGACTAAAGCCAGGGGATTTACGGCGCTTTCGCTAAAATCAGCGTAAAATGATTATTACAGGTGCGACACCCCGCCACAATGGATACACCGCATATATGTCTTTTCCGAGCCTACGCGGTTATCCAGAACGAAGACTCCGTTGCCGTAGCAATTGCAGTGGTCACCGCTTATACGGCTCTTTTCGCCCTCATAATCGGCGGCTGTAAAAGCCTTTGTTCCTGATACGGCGTTTGCGATAGCTGCCATTTCTTCGCTCGAAAGGGGTTTGGAACCGCCAAGTCTCCAGACTCTGTTCACTCCTACACCTCCTGAAACGCCGCGGCTGCGGCTTCTTCGTCAAAATAAGCGCCGTCCTCGTTTTCCACAACAAAGGCGCATTGCGGAATAATATTCTCATATTCCGGGCCGCTGGGACCATAAAAGACCCGCTGGATGAATCGCAGGCCACAGGAATTGATATACATGTCTCGCAACTCGTCTGCGCTGTGAATACGAACCAGTTGGTTGCTGGCTCCCATCTCGTTGATATCCTTGATGAACTGGAGCTCCTGTCCATCGGTGGGGATGTAAATCTTATGGCAACCGTCATATTGAGCGACGCCGGGGTTCACGATGTGATTATTTATTACCATTTGACCTCCCTATTCCTGTTTTGATGCACTCATCCAGGTAAACAATTATCTTGTCGGCGAAAAAGAGCGAGCGCCCGTTTTCGTCGGTTTCGACCTTCGACGTTTTGCGACGGCTGGAGTTAGGCCAACCCCAAACAATGCAATCGTCTACGTCATACTCGATGTCGAAAATCTCAATTCCGTAATCCGCCAACAAAGGATACACAGCTATCGGCATGTTGCTCATTTTGCCTCCTCTACACGATATTCGTGTTTGTTGTGGTCTAAAATCCCTTTGACCTCGGCAAGCTGAAAACTGGTCAGCGAAATCGTTGTTTTCGTGCTGTCATACTGAATTCGGGTTTTTAGGAGCTTGCGGACATAATACGGCGAACCGGCCCCAAAACTGATGATGTAATCCTTTTTCTGGATTCTGTCCTTGTTTGCCTTCAGGTAGTCCACCAAGCCGTTCAGCAGCTCCATGTTTTTGTAGTCATACGAACCCTTGTAGCTGTCGTACAGCTCCTCACCGTTTTGCTCGGCAGTCAGGTTGTATTCCCGCACGCTCTGCCAATCGGACACCGCGTCATCGGGAAGGTTGTGCCGCCGCAGGAAATCTGCGTGGTACTTTTTGCTCTGTTCGGCGATATACTCTTCAGCCAGGCGCTGGTTATTCTTCCAACGTGAAACATGATACACATCACCGCCGTAACAACCGGCCATCAGCATCGCGGCCTCGTACTGCTCTTTGGTGAGCCCCGGCATGGTCCTGGCCCAGTAATCGCTGACGGATTCGTGGTACTCTCGGGTAAGTCTGCCGCCGTAAACCGAAAACACATTGTTATCGGTTACCTTAGCGCGAAAGACGCCGGGTTCGATTTGTGCGATTGATTTGTAAATTGAATGTGACAATTTAGTTCTCCTTTCGTCGTTTTTATGTGAACAGCCAAAGGCTGGGAAGCGGGTGTAAATCTATATAAACAAAGAAAAACACAAGCTGCCTGCCCCACGCGACATCCCGCCGCGTAATTACGGAGCACACAATTTGTGTTATATTCTTTGGATATATGAATTATGACCTACTTTTCTTGCAAAAAGAAACCCGCCACCAAACGGTGACGGGCTCGATTATGGGGCTCACGCCCCGACACAATACCTGCTGTTGCAGAAGTCGAACTTCTCGTAGTTAGCGGAATACTGCTGAATACGTGTCCCGTCTGGGCGCTCGACATACGATATATCGTCCCCATTGCAAATCCCCGGTACGCCGGAGTTGGCTAACATGATAGCAAATATATCATCCTCGGCCATTACCTGGACCCGCTCCGTTGTCACGCGGGCGCTTCCGGCGGAATCGGTTCCGTAGGAATCCACACCAAAAATATACACTTTCTTATCCATTTTTATCCTCCTGAAGGTATTTCAGCAATTCCTCCAAACAAGCCACCGCGCCGGGAGCCAGTTTGATATTGTCCCGCTTGATGTGAACAACCTTACTTGCCACAAACTGCTCGATGAGATTCACCAGCTCGTTGACGCTTCTTACGCCAAACAGCTTGCTTTTTATAGCCTCGGTCTGCCGCTTGATATCGTAGTCTTGCGGTGAAAAGCTCAGATTTTTGGTGAGCGCTGCTGATGACACAACCATTGTTCTCGGCTCGCCGGACAAAACTGTGACCCCATCTATCCCGGGAACAGCGTCCAGCGACTGCCCAATCATCTCCATCAGCTCGTCAAACAACCGCTGATGGGTCCTCTCAGCAATGCGCATCATCGCAACTGCGGCGCGGGCGTTTTGGCCGAGTTGTTCTTTCTGGGCTTGCTCATAATTGGCTTCCGTCTTCCCTGCCGCCAACCACTCCTCTTTGGAATTGCGTGCGGTCAGCTCGTTGTGAATGCCGTGGTTTGGCGTCGTTCGTTCCTCGGGTGCCAGAGGGAGCGCGGTGTCGCGGATGTCGAATGCTTTTTTGCGATATGTGCAAGTCTCCAAATCCCGCGGGCAGAAACTCCAGCTCGCACCGAGGCATTTGCGCTGGTCACCAAATGTACAAATATATTTTTCCATCAGAGAGCCTTTCCGCCGTGCCGGTAAGGGCGCAACTTATTGTATTCGTGTTTCTCTGAAATAGCAGCCTCCAAGTCGATGCCATAGTGCCCGCACATATCCATGATGCGGATAACACAGTCGGCCAACTCTGACGGGATGCCTTCAGGCTTCTGATTGATAATCTTGTATGCACCATCAAGTTTAACTTCGGTGCCGCCGCTGTAATGCGTTGTTGTCGGCGAACAGCCGTTGCGGTATTCCTCCAGCGCCTCAGACAACTCTGAGTGACACAAAGCAATGAGCTCGCCGAAACTGCGCTCCTCGCCATCCCACCAGCCGTGGCTTTTTGCGTTGTCATGGACATCCCGGGTGTAATCGCTAATCGTTTTCGTTTCTGGTTGGTTTGTCGCGTTGATTTCCACAACATCTCCATCGCTGACACCGAGCCAATCCACGACGGCGGCTGTTTCGTCATCCAGGGAAGTGTCGTATTCCGTTATATCGAGGATGAACGGCATTCCGCCGCCATAGCAGTTGAATACAAGGCAGTAAGCCTCTATGGAATAGATGCAGGTAACTCCAAAACCAAAACCAGCGTGGTTGCCCTCGTTTACATGAAAACCAAGCACCTCTCCCGGCTTCAGATTAACAGCCTTTTGAAGGAATTCGTTGACCGAAATTCGCTTTACCATTATAATTCTCCTTTTTATGTTAAATTGGTTCGGGAAGTTCCTCGAACCCATACAATGCCCCATCGGCGCCCAAATCAACAAGAATCAGGCCGCCGGTTTCGTCGTAAGCATCAATGCCTTCACAATTCTCCGGCACATCCTGCTCAGAAACGTGCTCACTCATCGCAGAAGCCCTTTCTGCACCCAGAAGATACCGGTAGGCGTTTGGCTTGTCCGCGAGCCATAAGGCGTAGCGAATGCGTTTGCCGGTTACGTCTTTGATTGCGTCGAGAACTTTGCTGAAAAAGCTTTTGGCGTTGTCGAAAGTCCAATCGCTGATGAAGCCCTGGTCTTGGAGTTCCTCTCCGATGATTTCACATTCTTCGGCGAGATTATGATATTCCAAAAGGCAAAGCAGAGCATAGCAAACATCGCTGTTCCCAAGCTCAAATGCCTCAAAGGCCAAAACCTCCGCGGCATCCCTCACGCCTGAACCGGCAAAAAGTTCTGTGCGATATAACATGTTATTTCCTTTCCGCCGCGAGAGCCATAGCTTCCCTCAGCTCCTGACAAAATTTCTTTTCGTCGTCCGACACTTCGTTCCGCGATTGGAACGCTAAATAGCGATTACAGATTTTTTCGGCTTCTCTAAACCCATGTCTCCCAACGGTACTCCGCCAAAACATAGTGGCGGTGTTGTGTGTTGGTTCGGAGATTTTCCGAAATTGGTCCTCGCCATAGACGAGTCCCAAACCAGAACCCGTATCCCACCTGCAATGGACCGTACCGGCGTCATCGACATCGACAACGGTGCCGCGGTCGCCTGGTTTAAGTTTGCTCCACGGGTCATCCATACAAATGAGTTCAACCCTGGTTCCGATGGGATAGGTTTCGCGGACGCTCCTTACCTGTTCTTTTGAGGGGAAACCGGTCATTCTTTTTCCTCCAAATCCATCTCCACCAACGTCAAAATGGTGTAGTTGGCGAAATCGGTTAATGTGTCGTTCGCGCTTTCATCGCTGACCTTGCGTTCTTTTTTGTCCACGGTCAGAGCGACGAGCCGGTTCATTTTGTCCGATAGGCGGATGCACGACATGAGTATACCGTATTTCTGTAAGCCGCGGCCGAAGCTGTCGTTGTAGTCGCGGTTTTTTCGGTCATACAACGCATTCATGTCCATCAGTAGTTTCCGAAATTCGGTCTTCCTGCTTTCAATGGTCTCCGCCGGGTTCTCGAATGGCGTCTCATGCAGAATCTCCACCATCGTCGCCACCGCTGAATACGCTATCTCGGTCAGCGGGACCCGCAGATGCGGGTCGGCCAGTGAGACGCGCCTTGTCGGGTCGGACAATACGAAAGCCTCAAGGTCGTTGAGCTGGCAGCTGATGTACTCCAGCGGCAGTTTCATCCCGGCTTTTGCGTAGAGCGACGAGAAAAGCTGGCTTTTGCTTCTTTGCTCATAAAGTTCGCAGAGCTGTTCGCATATTTTTGCGTGGGCTGCGGTTTTGGCGTCTTGGTCATATTTGTAGGCCACTTTTTACCTCCTTAAAAAACGCAGACTATGCGCACAATTACGGTACACACAATCTGCTGTTTTATTATTTTGATATATGTAGTATGACCCACAATTCGGGTAAGGTCATCACATGTTCGCTTTGGCGATAACGTCATCGAAATTTCTTGGATTCGGTTGCGACCCGCCCACCCTCGTAAACGTCCCGTCATTGTTAATCTTGTACAAGTAGAAGTTAAGCGAGCCGTCAGCCTTTCTCGTGATGACGTGGGTTGGCTCGTGCTTCTCGTTGAGGTGCGTAACCTGTGTTTTTTCGCTGGATGGGATAGATTTAATTGTTTTTGCGTCCTTTTTCTCTGCCATCAGTTCATCTCCTTGCGAAATCGTCGCGCCGCGTTTGCCCAAAATGTGTCCACCATCAGGATTTCAACCAGCCATGGGTCGAATTGGGCGCCGGCGCATTCATTTATGATTTCCAATGCTTTTTCTTTCGACGCCGCCTTAGAGTACGGACGCTCTGAGGTGATGGCGTCGTAAGCGTCTGCTATACAACAAACCCTTGCGACCAAAGGGATTTCGTCTTCTTGTAATCCATCCGGATAACCGCGGCCATCCCACCGTTCGTGGTGATTATAGACGACGGCAGCAACGACGCCCCAGTTTTCTTTGCTATACGTCATCCCGGTACTGGCGGCGCAATCCTTGAGGATTTTGACGCCAAAGCGCGGATGCTCTTCTATAACCATTCTTTCGGCTTCATCCAGCGAACCCGGCTTGTTTATAATTGCCTCCGATATCAAAGCTTTCCCGATATCGTGCAACCAGCAAGCATGATGTACTGCGCTGAAATTTACCGGTTCTATAACTTGGGATGAGCGATGAATCACACTCATCATAGCACAGCAGTATCGCGCAACATTTTCTGAGTGGGCCCTATAAGCAGCCGGCAACCTCAAAAAAAGCTCCAGTAGCGCATGATTATTCGCCCTAAGTAACACCTGTGACCTCTTTCGTTTGTTTTTCTTTTATTATACCACAAAAGTCGAAAATTGTCTATAAAAAATCGCCCCCTATAAAGGGGGCGGCTGTTGTTTAAGCGAGTTTTCTGGCAGTTTCCAGTATCACTTCGCTGTAAATGATGTTGCCTTCCTCGTCAGACTCGGTATTTGTCCTGCCTTTCGCTTTTATCAGATTCCCCTCCGCAAGCTGCGTAGAGAGCCTGGCGTAGCTTTCGCAAAAACAAATCACCGGGATGCTGCCGGTCAGGTCTTCGAGGGTGAACTTACACATCGGCTTGTTGTCTTTCTTCCGGTTCAAAGGCGTAAAACCGACAACGCGGCCCATCAGGTCAGCCTCTTTGTCCGTGCCAATGTCAGAGATGTTTTTGTGTACGATTTGAGCAAACAACTCCTTGTGCTTGTCCAGCGGATGTCCCGATATGTAGTATCCGGCGACATCCAACTCGTTGCCAAGCCGCTCGTCATTGTCATACTCACATGACTTGTAGGCGATAGGTAGCTCAAGCCCCGACAAGGTATCGTACAGGATTTCTTCGGTCATCTCAGGAGCGTCCGAACCGGCTTCCCGCGCTTTTGTGAACTCGCTGGCCATCCTCTTGGCGGCCTTGGAGCAGGTGTCCATCCAGCCGTCGATGTTCACGGCGGCTTCCTGACGATTTGCGTACAGCCCGTCACAGGCGCCGGCCTTAATCAGGTTGACGATGGCGTCTTTGTTTACCCCGGCGATATTGCAGCGAACAACGAAGTCGGTCATCGAAGTAAACTCGCCGCGCTTCTTGCGTTCAGCGACGATTTTTTCGGCCGCGGAGCTTACTGCCTTCAACCCTTCCAGCCCAATCCGGATTTCTCCGTTTTTGGTTGGGGCGGTGTAGACGATGGACCGGTTAATATCCGGCCCTAATACGGTAAGGCCGTAGTCCTTGCAATCCTTGATGTACACGCCAACTTTTGATTTGTCCTTGTAGGACATCAGGGACGCCATGTACTCGGCTGGGTAATAGTGCTTCAGCCATGCCGTGTAGTACGACAGGACCGAGTAGGCTGCGGCGTGGGATTTGTTGAAGGCATAGTTTGCGAATTCCAACAACTGGGTCCAAAATGTCTCAATGTCTGCACCCTCTGCGCCTTTGCTTTTGAATCCTTTAACGAATCCGTCTTTGGCTTTTACCAGTTCTTTGTGCTTCTTCTTACTCATGGCCCGGCGAATGATATCCGCCTGTCCGAGCGAGAATCCGGCAACCTCGTGGAAAATGCGCTGGATTTGTTCCTGATAAACAGGATAGCCGTATGTCGGCGCCAAAATCGGTTCCATTTCGGGAACGATGTACGACGGTTCTTTTCGCTCATGCCGCACATCTGTGATGTCTGGTATCCATTGGAGTGGGCCAGGCCTATACGCCGCGTTCAACATGATAACGTCTTCTATCGACTTAGGAACAAACGACTGAAGCGTTGATTTCATGCCACCGGATTCAAACTGGAAAATCCCGTCTGTGTCTCCGGTCGCGTAAATGGTTTTGATGACCTCGGGGTCGTCGGCTCGCAGCACCTTTTCGGTGTCCACCTCGACCTTCTTGGACGACTTGATGAATTTCTTGGCCCGAAGGATGATATCCAGGTTGTTTAATCCAAGGAAATCCATTTTTAACAGCCCAAGATTTTCTTCGCAGGCCACCATGTCGTACTGGATTGCCCACATATTTTTCTCATCGCTCCAAAAGAGCGGCGCGTACTCGGATATGGGCTTGTCGGCGATAATCACGCCGGCTGCGTGAACGCCTGTCTGGGTCGGCATCCCTTCGACGACCAATGCGTCTTCTATGAGCTGTTTTACCTTCTCGTCCTGCTCAATAGCCTGCGCAAGCAGGGGCGTGTCCTCAATGGCCTTCTTAATCGTCATTTTCGGCACGTTGGGGACGAGTTTCGCTATCCTGTCACACAGGAAGATTGGAACCCCTGTGACGCGCCCAACAGCGCGTATAGCGCCTCTGGCGGCGTTCGTACCCAGGGTGGTGATGACGCAAACCGTATCGTTCAGGCTGTGGTCGTCGTGCGGCGTCGTCACCTTGGTCTTTCGAATCGTTTCCGCCCAGAATTCGCCTTTGTAGGCGTATTTGCTGGCGGTGTACTGCACAACCCCGTCGCGGACGCTTGGTGCGAAATCGGTGTCTATATCAGGCATCGAAACGCGGTCGGGGTTCAGGAACCTCTCGAAGATGAGGTCATATTTCAGCGGGTCGATATTGGTGATTCCGGTCAGGTAGCACACAAGGCTCCCCGCTCCGGACCCGCGCCCCGGCCCTACAGCTTCGGGCGAATAGGTCGCCCTCGTCCAGGATATAAAATCCTCGACGATGCTGAGGTAGCTGGAGTAACCCATCTTCTCAATGACCCCAAGCTCATACTTGAGCCTGTCCTTAAACGCCTTCTGGCGTTCCGCGTCCCAGCTCTTGCAGTCTGGGTAGCAGCGCAGCACGTTGGTTTCGGCGACCTTTTTGAGGTATTTTGCCGGCGATAGTCCCCCTTTCGTGTCAACAAACTCAGGAAGATGAAATTCCCGGCTGTAATACACATTGCACTGTTCCGCGATTCTGCTTGGGTTTTCGAGGGCTTCCGGGAGGTCTTTGAACAGTTTTTCCATGTCGCTGTTCGGCTTAAACCAAAGCTGGTCATTTCCCGGATGATTGGCGGTTTCGCTGAGAGGCGTATTGAACCTCAGTGAAGCGATGATATCCCGCTTGTGTTTTTGCTCAGGGTTTTTGTAATGAACGTCGTTCGCGATGGTCAGCGGGATTCCCGTCTCCCTCGCAAGCCGCACGATTTGGCCCCGGACGACAAACTCCTCGGCTATGCCGTGGTCTTGAAGTTCAAGATAGAAGTTCCCTTTGCCGAAGATAGCCTCATATCTTTCTGCCAACGCTTTCGCCTCAGCGAATACGTCGCCCAGGCAGTTGGCTTCTTCAGTCAGTGCGTCGATTTTTGCCTGCACCCTTTGCGCCGGCGCGTTCTGTTTTTCCAGCCCCTTGATATTCTCTTTGGTCTGGCGGATGCTGTCTTTGAGCTTTGTTGCCTCAGACTCCATTTTGGAGAGATTCGGCACGCACTTGGCGGCGGCGTCAAACTCGGCCTGAGCCTTATCATAACGCTCTTTCGCTTTGGTGACGCGCTCATCGACAGGGGTTGGCATCATGGACTCCTGCGCGTTGTCGCCGTACTTGGCGACAGCCTTTTCATATGCCTCCTTGGTTTTCTGGAGATTGCCCGCCACGTCTTTCTTGGCGAGCGGTCGCGCCGCTTTTAGTTCTTCCGAAAGCGCCGCCAGTCTTTCCGTCATTTGCTCTACGCGTTCTTTTGCCTCATCAATCATCGAAACAGGGATGACGGTACAGCTTTCCAGCTCATCGAGCATTTTCTGATGCTGGGCTCGGAATCGGTGCGGCTTCAATAGCGTCGTGGCGATACGCCCGTTCATGCAGGCGGAGGTCACGATAACGTGCCCGTGCCCCGGGGCTCCCTTGCCGAAAAACAACTCTATCGTCTCCATCGTACATCTGGGCATCGGCCCGCTGCGCGAGGCGTACCGGTTGAGTTGCGCGAGGTTACAGAACGCGAACAGCGTCTTGAGCCCCACCATATCTTTCGCGTAAAAGATGATGTGATGACGGCTCGTGTCGCCCTCGGTCCCCTCGCCCTCGTACATCTCGATGCCGGGCACAAACTGGATTGCCTTTTTCGCCGTCGCAACATACGCCGCTTCATATTTTTCGATGAATGGGCGCATCTTGTCTGTCGGGCAGCGAACGCTATCAAAATCAGACATTGCGTTGATGGCGGCGTCGATTTCTCCTTGTTCTGCACTCAGGGCAGCCAACTCTTCCTGCAAGATTTTTTTCTCTCGCATGGTTCGCTCTTTCAGGGCGTCAAACAACGCCATCCAGTTGCCGTGGTCGGTAATCGAAATTGCGTTCCTGCCGTTTTCCTCGGCGGCGTCAAACACATCTTTTACTGAGTTTGCCGCGTCGCGCAAAGAATAAACAGTGTGGACATGCAATTCCTGATACCCGGAATACTGGGGTTTGATTTTGTCCAGATAAAACATTACTTCTCCTTTCCGGTTGATTATCATCTTTAATTATACCACAAAACAACCTGATTTTCCAAAAAAAAAAGCGCAAGCCGTATTTCCGTAGCACACAACTTGCGTTTTATTTGTTTGATATATGGATTGTATTTCAGAATTCGGGGTAAAAGAAGAGCGACCCGAAGGCCGCTCTCGAAAAAACAATAATTACCACTTCGTTCCGTAGCTTTCCAAAAAGAATTTTGCCAAAGGTTCCGGAAGAATCCCCAGCATAAACTCTTTGTCTTCCATCTCGGCGCCCATAAATTCATCGAAACAAGCCCAAAGCTCTCCGCCGGGGAAGCCGACCTCCTCAAGGTCTTCAATGGCGTCAGCGTCTTCTTGTGTGTAGCTGCGCTCCGACATCCAGCTTTGCTTGTACAAAGCATACGCGATGTCTTCGAAGGCGTCACAGACGACATCGAAATACCTTTTGCGACGGTCCACCACCCAGGTTTCGCCGTCCCAGCACAAAGTGTCCTGACCGCGGTCCAAGGTTGCGTCTGTGACGTATTCCCAAAGCCTGTATCCTTCATCGTTGTTGATGCCGAGCTCAGCGGCAATATATTCCCTGAGCTCCCCCACACACTGGGTTAGCTCGTAGAAGCCGGCAGCCAATTTTGCCTCATCCCGGCTTATCCAATAACCGGATTTTGCCATGTAGGCGGTCGGCTTTACATCCTCGTACTCGAAGGCGCCGGGAAACACCTGTACCTGCCATACATCAAGGCTTGTATCCACCTTGGGGCCGCACATCACCCACGCCATGCCGATTTCGCTTTCGGCAGCGTCTGTGACAACACCAAATTTCTCAACCGCTTTTTGGCGATAGGTTGCGAAGATTTCTTCGCGGATTTTTTCCGAAACCGTCATGCGCCGGCAATCCGCTTTTAGCCCTTCATCACCCCACGACAAACCAATCGCTTCCGCGATGATGCCGTAGAACCCAGGAATAGTCTTGCCGACAACATCTTCTTGCTCCAGATATACATTATATATAACCTGTACCATTTCAACCTCCATTATTTTGCGTTCCTGCGCCCAGCCATGAATTCAGCCAGTCGGCTCGCTTTCTCCATGGTTTCGCAAGCAGCATAAGCCTTGCCGTTATGCGTTACCGTCGTTCCAACGACTTCCCAAACACCGACAGAAAAAGTCGGATGCTTGTAGAGCCATTTGTTGCCTGTAATGTCCTGGATAGCCACAATTTTGTGGTCCAGTATCGCTCCGCCGCCAAGGCTGCGCCTTGTAGCAAGGAGCAGTGGCACGCTTTGCGGACCAGTGGAACATCCGACAAAGCCCATCGTGTCGTATTCTTCTTCCCAGGCTTCGCCAGTTTCTGTATCGCCGCACCAAATTCGTAGCCTGTTGCGGAAATCGCCGCGATATTTAGCTAAAATATCGCAGACTTCATCCGGCGTTTCCTTGTGGAAAAACAAACTGCCAACTTTCTTGTGTTCTTTTGCATCCAACATCACGACGCCTCCTTTTCCAGTCCATTCGCAATAGCAGACGCGATGGTCGCCGGGTCGGTGTGCATGAACACTTTTTCGCCATCCCAGGAACCATTCGTGCCGTTGACGCCGTTCATAAGCTTGATGCCTCTTGCGCCGGCTTGTGCCCATTCGTGGAGGTTTTTGGAATAATCGTCCAGTAAAATATCATTCTCACAAACTCCGCCGGGAATGGCGTCGCACTTCTTGCCTGACGGAACAAAAATTTTGTTCTCGTTTCTGATAAACGGCATAAACATCTCTATCCACTGGCTTTTTCCGGGAATAGCGTATTCGCTGTCAGGCAAAACCGCCGACAGAATAAAAACCTCGTGTCCTTGTTCGTGAAGGATTCTTGCCGCCTCCACTACGTTTCTGTTGGGTTTGAGCGACAAGAAGTAATCCTTCTCGTATAAATTTTCCATCGTCGCAGCCGCTCGCCATTCAGCGAGGCAGCCATCCATATCGAAAAATATTCTCAAATTTGACTCCTTTCACAAAAATGCGAACCGAAGGCTCGCCAATTACGAGGCCCACGATTCGCTTTTTATTTGTTTAATATACTGATTATGACCTACTTTTCTTGCAAAACAAAACCACCCCGAAGGGTGGTTTTGGCGTTAAGCCTCGTTTGTGGGGCCAGACTTATTTTCGAAGAGCTCCGGTACGAAGCTGCGAAAATTCCCCTCGTAACTATCAATATACTCGATAATCCTGTTATGGATAGCTTTCGCTTGCCCAATGTTTTCAAAAGAATTTTCCTGAGTACACGCCCTAAACTTCTTGATGTCCTCAAGTAGTTTTCTCGAGCGATAGGAAGAAAATACATCAAAAATAACAGGTACGCTGTCTTCAAAATGCATGGCGATATCCGACATTCTTTTTCTAAGCACTAACCAGCGCCCTTCAATTTCTCGCAACTTATCGCTAAAATCAACACTTTTTGCCTCTGCAAGTAATTTGCTGGCCTTGTATGCGCGAAGCCGGTCGTTAAGCTCATGTTTGTATGCTAAAACCAAATACCGGCTCTTATCCATGGCGGGCGGATTCCCGCGTTCCAGCGCTTTGTGGTATTCCTTTTTTGTGTGCCTTTTGAGTTTGGCGGCCCGTTGTTCTTCCAGGCTGGGAAATTGCTTGCTTGGAAGGAAAAACGCCGGGTCTTGATAAATTACAAATCCTGCCGCCTCGTTAGACCTGCGATACTTTTCAAGCGCTCTTTTTGTGTCGAAATCATCGGTACGATAGGCGTAGCGTCTAGGGGTAAGCACAAACTCGTCATCTTCGCACGCCACTGTGACCAAAGAGTTGTTTCTCCACAACAAAAGGTGGGAGCCTTTAAGTCCCGTTCTCTTCTCAAGAGATTTTTTTGTGAAGGCTCCTGTAAAGCCCACTACTTTAAAAGGCTTAGTCCAGTCATATCCGAATCGCTCATGCATGACCTGCAGGGCTTTAGGGTCTACTTGGAGTAATTCTTTTTTCGCGTCCGGATAAACATTCCTTATATTCCCGATATCGCTTTTGTTGGCGCTGCCCAGAAACCCTTCTTTCATATCCCGCGTAAAAAACTTTGCTTGCGCCGAAGGGCCTATAACCTCTTTTTTTTGAAAATCAAAAACCACCGGTGTTTTCAACTTCGGCATTGAGGGAAACGCGGAGTTGTGAGCCCCGTTTTCCACGACAAAATATCTCTCGTGGTCAACATACATCGGGCCCGTTTGCCCGTTCAGCGCAAAATCACCGTAATAGACGTTATTGGCTTCAGCGAACCAATCCAGATACACACCGCCGATTTCAACAATCCCGGGATACATGGGTTTATCTCTGCCGATTTTCGCAAAGCCATAGTAGCCCAAAACCATCCGTTGCAAGCCATGAGATACCACGTCGAGATTATTGTCGAATGTATTATCCGGCGCAACAACTGTGTGGTTGTAGCGGTTTTTAATGGACATATGCGAGCCGTTTTTAGCAATCTGCACATTCAATATGCTGGTGCCATACGCGTCGTCTCTACGGGGCGGGTTGCCCCTTCGGATATCGTCGATATTCTCTTTGACGGCGACCAACATATGGTAGTTGCTCATTCTGTTGCGAAGATTGTTGTAGGTGCAAATCGTTTCTCTGGGCCTGTAATATTCTTTGCACGCCAGAATTTCGTCGTAATCATCAAAGATGACCTTGTCGTATCCACCCTTGGCGAACGCCTCGATGATTTCTGCCTGCGTCGTCGGCCGAACCTTTGCTATACTGCTGTCGGCTCCGCTCAGCATAGTGACGAACTCAACAGCGAATTCTTCCGAGCGGCTGTTGAATATTCTCCTGGCGTTTCCAGGGGTGATTAAAGCCTTTCGGATGGCTGCTTCGTCGTAGGCCATGTTGCGTATGGCTTTATACCCTTTTTCGCCGATAAAATTTCTAATATTTCCCATTGATGCCTCCGAAAATAAAAAGCGGACCAAGCTCATGCTTAGTCCACCTAAAATGTTTGAAGAACGGCGCCGGTTTCCCGGCGCCGCACTTACTTGCGGTTTATGAAAAGTTCCTCTGCAAGCTGTAGGGCATAATCCCCGTATTCCCTGCGGCTTGTGCCGCCGGAATAAATCGCGGGAACGCCGTGTGCCTCACAGTAGCGGTTGCAGGCGTTGACTGCCGCAATCAGTGCGTCATGGTTGATGGAGCGATTCCTATCGAGCTCGGCAACCGTCGCTGCCGAACCGCCAAAAGTCCGTTCTGTCTCCATCTCGCACACAGCTACTACATAGGCGCTTGCTTGCTTCGGGACGTTCAAAAAAAGCCCCGCAATCAGCTCTTTGTCCCGTTCCGGCGCCGCCTTGACAGCAGCTTTCATGGATTCCATGAACCGGTTCAGAATATTGGTTTCCTTGGCCAAATGACCACCTCCTCAATCCAGTATACGGCTTTGCTTGTTAGCTGGCTACAGCTTTGGCGAAGTCGTAATATTTCTCTCGATTAGAAGCCAACACAGCCTCGAATTCTTGAGAAACCACTGGGATATTAAACATTTTCCCAAGACGGATGACGACGTTTACAGACGACATCAGCGCGTCATGGGCGCATCTGCGAGCCCTGTCCAGGCGGGTAACCGTTTCCCGGTACTCTTCGCCGTCAAGGCGGAATCTGGCGACCTCAATGGCGTGAGCCATCTGGTCGACGCTTAAAATGTATTCGCTGCAATTCAGCGAGCACCTTTGGACGAGGTCAAACATATCCTCGTCGTTTTTCACTGCTTCCAATAACTCGGAAAGAGTAGATTTAACGCTCTCCATTAGAGAATCCTCCCGGTAAAATAATTTAGATACGAAATTTATATAAACAGCCAAAGGCTGGGAAGCGGGTGTAAATCTATATAAACAAAGAAAAACACAAGCTGCCTGATTCCCAATTTGTCTCGCTGCTCAACCACGAACGTGGTTTTCGCCGCTTCGACGCAGCATCCCGCCGCCTAATTGCGAAGCACACAACTTGTGTTTTATTCTTTGGATATATGAATTATGGTTCACTTTTCTTGTAAAGAAAAGAGCGCCCCGCAAAGGGCGCTCTCTCTGGGAAATCAGGATGTACTTTCACCGGCGGCGATAGCAGCGGCACGAGCGTCACGTCGGGCCTGCTCTTCTCTGGCGGCTTTTTCTGCGGATTCGGAAAATCTGACGATTGCCCTCCAAACCTCGCGTCCGAGGATGAGTACCGCTTTAACGAAAAAAACCACACCGAACAGCGCGAGATACACGAGCTTGCTGATGACATTCAGCAGCTTTTGGATAAGAGTTTCCTCTTTCCTCGTGCCCTCAAGTACAGAATTGAAATACGCCTTGATTCTTTTTCCCATAAGCCTCCTTCGGATGCTCTCCAAGAGAGTCTGATTCCGCGTTGCGCCCGTAGAACTGGGCTGGCATTTTACTCCATCCGCAAAGATGAAGTTTCGAGGTAGGCCCCCGCCGGATATCAGCCGGCTCCGAGGACCAATCTATAATAAAAACAGACCCCGATAAATCAGCGTCTGTTGGAAACGAGGAGGCCTCGATATTTGCGTTGTCTCATAATTCTTCTTATATTTATTATTATGTATGCAGTATACTCAACATTTCGGGGCGCGAAAACACCCCGCCTTGCGACGGGGTGTTCGACGTTAATTTTCTTCCTCTGCCAACATCGCTTGCAAGGCCAAAGGCCCCTCCATCTCTTTCTCGGATACAAATTCTACTTCACAGGAGACGCATCCAACGGATTTTGCCATATAGGCTTTCCTTATCGTCTCCAACACTTCCGCAGCCATTTCGTCGGTGCAATTATTCGGCACACCTACCGTCGAATAGTGGGCGTGGCACGTTCCGTCAGGGAAGTGAGCAAACCCTCTGGTGTACAATCTCAAATTATTCGCCCTCGCTTTCCGAGGCGGAACCGTCTTCAATAGACTCTTCCGCATCCGCTGTCACTTCGGAATCGTCGCCAGTAGACGAATCATTCTCCACCAATGACGAATCTGGCATCTCAACCTCGCCGGTGGTATCATCGTTCAGCTCATCAAGGGTAAAAGTCATATTCCCCTCAAGGTCAACGACGCCGTTCTGATAAAGATATGCGTATCCCTCGCGAATTGATGCCCAGGCAAATACGCCATCATGAGCAACGGTTTCCCCTTCGTTGTCGGGGTCTGGGCGCACAGTGTTCACGGTTACAGCGCCGTCGCTGCCAACCACAACAGCGGAAACAATCCCCTCACCGGTTGTGCTGAAGTATTCATCCATAACTCCGAAGTAGGCGTTGATGACAGCCAGCATTTCCTCGTCGGTCAGTTTGCAATCCTCAATAGACTGAACGGCGATATCACCAGGGGTCAAGTTCTCGTTCGAGGATTCATCGGGAGTTTCTGTCTTTCCGCAGGCAGCGAGGGAGCCAACCATAAGTATGACCAAAACCAAAGCAAGTATTTTTTTCAATTTAATTTCCTCCAAAAAAACAAGATATACTCAATAGAGCGGTTTCTTTTATTATACCACAAAAGACACAAAAAGTCTACAAGACCGCTGACAAGAACCGGATGATTTGCGAACCCAATGCGCAGCCAAATCCTATACTGAGATATGCGTAATCTGCTCCCAGACCTCTTCTTATGTTCGACAAGGCGATGATAAGCCCAAGAGGGACAAAGAAAATTGCGCACATATACAGGTAAGCCATGATTAGCCCCGCCGACAAACCTGTGCCGAACAAACTAAAACTTCCCCCAATACCAAACAAAAACATCGTTATCCCGAAAGCCTGGAGGAACAACCTCGTGCGCTGGCAACCTTGTTCAAGCGGAATGCCGATATGAGTCAAATTAAACACCCCTTAAGTCGTTTAGAAATATTGTATTCCAGAATTCGGGGCAAAACGATGCGGAGGAGGAAGCCCTCCCCCGCAGTTATTTGTTTTAAGCAGGAACCGGCTCGGCATTTTTCAGAGCCAGAAGGCGGTTTTTCAGCTCACCCTCGATGCGACCTAATTCCACCTCAGCCTCCGCTCGCTTCTGGCGGCCCTCAGCCTGAATCTTGACGACCTCGTCAAGTGTAGCAATCAGGTTGCGGTTGGTCTCCTGGAGCGTCTCGACATCAACGATGCCTCTCTCGCTTTCTCTGGCCGTCTCTATGGCGGTCGTCTTGAGGGTTTCGGAGTTCTGCTTGAGTAGGTTATTCGTAGCGTCAGAAACGCTCTTCTGAGCCTTTGCAGCCTCTGCGGAGTGCGCCAACCCAAGGGATAGAACCATCTGGTTCTTCCAGAGGGGAATCGCGTTGACCAGCGTGCTCTGGATTTTCTCGGCCATTACGGTGTCGTTGTTCTGGACGACGCGAATCTGCGGCGCCATCTGCACCGAAATGGTGCGGGTCAGTGTCAGGTCATTCAGCTTGCGTTCAAAACGCTCGCACTGATTGACTAAATCATTCGCCGCCTGCGCGTCTTCCGGCAACCCGGTCTTTTTGGCTTTTGCCTGTGCCTCCACCAGTTCGTTGGCGCGAACCTCTTCCAGCTTCTGCTTGCCGGCCAGGATATACATCGTCAGCTCTTTGTAATACAGGACGTTCTGTTCATACATTTCGTCCAGCATTACGACATCCCGCATCAGCGAGGTCTGGTGTTTCTCAAGGGCGCCTGTGATGCGCTCCACGTTCTTCTCGGCCGTGTCGTAGCGGTTTCGCAGCGCCTTGGCGTCGTTGGCCGCTTTTTTGAAAAACCCAAGAACGCCCTTTTTCTCGTTGAGAGAAGTGAGGTTGCTGGCTAAGCCCGAAACCATGGTCCCAATCTCGCCGAGGTCGCGGGTCTTCACGCTGGAAAGCGCTCCCTCTGAAAAGCTGGTCATGCGTTTCTGCGTCGCGGCGCCGTACTGCATGATGACGGCAGCATCGGTGATGTCGATTTTCTTTGCGAACTCCGCAACAGCGGCTTTTTCGTCGGGCCCCAAAACATCTTCCATCTTCGCCGGGGCAACAAGCGCGGGTTCCACTGCGGGAACAGGGATTTCGTTGGTTAGATTCAGAATGGGAATGTTCCCATCCATTTCCTGTAATACAACGGTTTTTTCGCTATTCATTTTGATTCTCCTGTTTAAAATATTCGTAGTGAGAGCTTTCGCTTCATCTATCTGTCTTTAATTATACCATAAATTACAATACATGTCAACGAGAAAACGCAATATGTTGTGGTTTGGCAAGAAAATAGGGCCCGAAGGCCCTATTTCACCACGCCGGGTCGTAGATGGAGAAGTTTGTGAACGGATTTCCGCCCCTCTGCATGGTCACGGATACCACTTTCCATGTCCCGCTGTGGTTCTGTACGAGTATGGTCGCCTTTTGCCTGCTGTCCCCGGCTGTGGTGGATATGAGCAGCTTTACGCTCATATAGTACCCGTCCTCACCGGCGAGCCTGTATGTGTAAGCGTCCGGGTAGCCCTTCTGCATGTCGTCCCTGTACACCGTCACAGAATTCACTGTATTGACGCTTTCAAGATATGCCGCCCTGTCGTCTTCATTTTTGGGGAAGCAAGCTTTTACAAGCGATTCCTGCAAAAGAAGTTGGGCCACCTCCGTTTCGGACGCTCCGGCTTTCAGCAGAGCGTAAACGCTGTTGAGCGCCCCTTCGAGGATAGCGTTTTGCTCTGTTTCCTGTTCGGCGGAGAAATCGGCCAGCAGCATGAATCCGGAATTCGTCTCATACATGGTCGAGTTATAGCTTCCAAGGTTAGAATCTACGGTAAACGCCGGGTAAACATCCATGATTGGCATCCTGGGAACAGAAAAACTCCAGAGCGTTCCATTCTCATTAGCTGAGATTGCGTATTCAGAGAGCGACATATCCCCGCAAGATACCCGCCTGGTTGCGGCACTAAAGGTAAACTTGTCTGTGACGCCGGCAGGAGGAGCTAAATACCATCCGCTCCCCTCGAAAACGGCGTAATACCTGACCTTGCTGCCGCCGTTAATTTCGACATCCAAACGCACCTTATTGTCTTCTTTTTGGGGATAGACCTTGATGTTGTGCGGGTGGGTGGCGGCAATAGATTCATATCCGTTTGCGATAACCCATCCATACAAGCCGTCACCAAAGACATCAGGGACCCCGAGCGTCTTTGCCACCATCGCCGTGTCCATAGCCTGTAACCCCGCCACGAAGTCCCGCAGGACGATTTCATAGCTTTCAAGGTTCGGGCTGGTGAGGCGCCGGATACCCGTCTCCGCCTCTTCTTCCGCCGCGGCAGCCATTGCCGCCGCTTCATCTTTTGCCGCCTGCTCCTCTTCGGTCAGTTTTGAGCTGCATCCGGCCATAATGCCAACCAATAAGGTTAAAGCCATAAGCAACGAGATAATTTTCTTCACAACAAAACCCTCCTGTGTGCGTTACAATTTCTTATTGGAGAAGATGTCCCCAAAGGTTTCGCGGACCTTATCCCAGTCCGCCACCAATATTTTGATTTCGCGGTTTTCGTTCATCCTGGTTGTTACGCTGTTTACATGCTGGGTATCTATCAGTCGGCGCAGCATTTCTTCGTAGCGATACTCGTCTCCGCCGTAGGCTCTCACCGTGTGTTCGACGCTCTTTAAGAATGTGGCGATAGTCCCTCTATCCTCGGCTTTTTTGAGGTTCCTCAGAAGGTTGCGCTGATATTCCTGCTCGTCTCCGTCAATAGCCGTAATCACTTTCGCCCAAGATGAGCAGTCGATGAGCTGGCGGCTGAGAGACCCGTTCACCCCGTAAACCCCGACGGTTTTGCCCATGAAATTTCTAAGGAATGTCGCCGCCGAGGAAAAGTGACCGTCGCCTGTGACGAATATGAACTGCTCGATGGCGGGGTTCTGAATAAGTTCCTGATATATGGTGTCCAACATAATGAAATCGGTGAAATCTTTTTTCAGCATTGTGCTTTCGTTTGCGCAGTCGATGATGTTGCTTGTGATTGTCCGGACCCTGTTTCTTTCGCCGTTCAACGCGGGGCTGGAGAAATCTCCGAAAGCGTAGATTTTTGCCACTTTGCCGTGTTGTTTGATTTCGTTACATATTTCTTCAAGCATGGGCGGGCATGAATATCGGCTGTCGAAACTGATGTACAGGTATTCATAGTCGATAAATACAATGGAGTACGGGAGTTTTTCCTCCTTTGGCGGAGAATTGCCTGCGATTTTGAACTCTATTTGCATGATAACGTCCTTTCTGTACGAATTATTCTGTGGATTCTGCGGGGACAACCGGCGTTAGAATTATAGACGACACAACACTCTCTACATCGCTTAAAAGCTGTTTCGGGGTTTTGTCGTGGTAACTTGCAAGGCAAACCAACACCCCGTCGTTCTCAGACAGGATAACTTTCGCCAAAAACACGCCGGTTTCCTCTCTCCCGGCGTTCACTGAATTTTCCGGCGGAGAATAGGTATAGCTGAAGCGCAGTAAATAGACCGAGCCAGCTGCGTCGTATTTAGCGTTCCTGCCAGTATAACTTGTGACGTATCCGTCTAACAATATACGGATGCCTTCGGGCGTGGTCAATCCCTCGGATTCCGCAACCTCTTGCGTAAAACGGAAAACGGTGAAGAAGGTATCGCTTTCCTGGTCTATACATAGTGTCTCAGAGCCGGACGTGGTCGTGTCGGCCTTGAGTTTCTGCCACAAAGACGCGGTATACGAAGCCTCAAAACCGTTTCCAACAAGCGTGTTGGGCGGCGGAGAAACCTCGGAACATCCGGCGAGAAATATGATTATTAGAATGATTGCGCTAATAATAGCTTTGGCCTTTTCTGAGATTCCATTGAACTTAGGCATTAGTTTTCCTCCTCAAACGCGTCGGCAAACTCCTGTCCATAGGTTTCCGCAAGAGCCTCTTTTGTGTCGAACTTGACAATGCAGTTGTTTGCCTGTGATGAAGCAATCGTTGAGCCCAGCGCCATCAAACCACATGCGCCTATTGAAGCCCACATGGCGGCGCTATTCCCACCGGCAATACCAAGCGCGTACCCAACAACCAAAAGTCCCAGGACAAGCATTTCTCGCCTGTTTTGAATCGCCGTTGTCACCATCACAAGATATTTGTGGTTGTATATTTGCATCCACACCTGCTTAATGGTGTCCGAACAACCCTCTCTATACCTCGTGACGTTCGCCCATGGGCCCAAAACCATCTTTAACAAAGCAAAAGCGTCGCAAATATTAACCAGGAGAACAGTGAGGGACGCAAACCGTGTAAACATGAGAAACGCGCTGTTGTCTCCCAAATACACCTGTCCCTCAAGAAACGCAAATAAAGTGCAGCAAAGCGCAATAGATAAAACCGACTCGACCCCGACAATGAGGCGAGCGGTTTTTGTTTTTGTACTATCGAACACAGAATATTGCGGCATTAAACGGTCTCCTTTTCTGATGAGTATTTCCCGAAATATACGGTGGTCGAATCCCCATCGGCCCCGAGGGCCGCAAGAAAATCAGCTCTTTCATTGAACTCGTTGCCGGAATGTCCCTTGACGTGGAAGAACCGGATATCCGCTTTCTTCCTGGCGTCCCAGATAAATTGGACATAACATTGAGTTACAGGGTTATTCGCCTGCCATGTTTGGTCGGCCCAGCAACCGACGCCGGTGTAGTCGTGAATAATATCAATCACTTTATACCCGCGCTCAATGGCGGTGGTAATAGCCACCTCCGCCGCCTCGATTTCGGCGCCGATATTTCTCAGTGCAGGGTCTTTGGTACAGCGCCCACTCAAGCTGCCAACTACGATGCTCTCTTCCACAAAGACCGCGGCAAACCCGCCGATTCTGCGGTCGCCGTCGAAAGAGCCGTCGGTGTAGATGATGACATCCGGCGTGCGCTTCTTTTTGCGGGTTTTGCGTGGATTCACAAATTCTTTCGCGAGCTTCTCGGTGTCGAATTTCTTAAATACCGCCCCCGAATAACCTTTGACCTGCGCCTCGCACTCGTCCCAGGTTCTATATATACCCGGCTTCCGACCGGTTTTTACGGCATAGAACATGCGGCCTCCTCGGCGATAGTTTTTACGATGGGTCGACGCAAACCGTTGTCAGTGATAGTCGTTACAACAACATCTTTGCTGAACCCGTCTACGGCCGACACAACCTCAAGCGTACGGACATCCGTTTTGAGGTCAGCCACCTCAGCCTGCATCAAACCGCTCATTGTTTGTTCAAAAACACCAGTTAAGGTCTCTATCCCTTTGATAACCGATTCCTTAACCGAAACATCCACACTTGGGCAACTCCGTTTGAGAGAGTTGTAATCCGCCAGTATCTTTATCGCCGCCGGGACGTAGTAACTGTTTACCTTGGACACCCCGTCCACAACCTTCTTTTCCCTGGCAAAAATGACGATTGCTCTGATGGCTCTTGACATCTCCCACGCCTTTTCGATGATTTCTTTATCTGGGGGAGACCACTTTTCCATCTCTCTGATTTCGAGGTTGACCAGTTCCAACCCGGTCAGTTCTCTCGGAGGGCTTTCGTCCTCTGATTTTTTCTGGCTTTTCCACTTTCTATAAGCTTTTTTGCTTTGTTCCTCGACGACCGCTGCGGCACAAAACGCCGCCAGCACATATACCCAGAGCACGCGCTCACCTCCTTCTTCTTTAATTATACCACAATTATGCTCGATTGTAAACAGCAATACAACATATGGTGGCCCTTGCGGGCCACCCGGGTACTTATGGCTTGCATTTGCCTTTTTGATTGAGGCGGACAATCGCTTCTTTTGCGAGCGGCGAGCGAACACATTCGCTTTCATCGAAACGTATCTGGGCGCACAAGGGGCTGCCTTTCATCCTTTGGGCTGCCCACGACAATCCGTTCGTTCCCGCGTCGAGAGCCGGGTTGTCGATTTGGTCTGGGTCGCCAACCAGGATGATTTTTGTCCCATAGCCGGCGCGGCTTATGATGCCAAAAGCCTGTAGCGGCGTCATATTCTGCGCCTCGTCCAGGATGATGTATGTATCTGTAATGCTCCTGCCGCGCATGTACTCCATCGCTTGCGCCACGATTTTCCCGCTGTCAAACAAGTCCTGCGCATAGCTGTTCGGCGCCGCGATTTTGTCTAGTGATTCATCCGCTCCCCAGGGTTTCTTCCCTTTTTTTCCTTGTGGATAGGACGGTTCCGCATATACGGCGGTGAGCTGGTCAAGGTTGTCCATGATGGGGCGAATCAGTGGCCCGATTTTCTCCGCCTCTCCGCCTTTTAAGAAACCAAGGGTTTCGTCGAACTTCACATTGGGGCGCACCACCAATATCCGGCGATACTGCGTGTCGCTTCCCAGCACCGATTCCAGTCCGCAAGCCAGGCTCAAAAACGTCTTTGCTGTGCCGGCGCCGCCTTGTATAATACAAAGGGGAATCTTGTCGGCTGGCGCCATCATAGCGTGCATAGCAAACTGCTGTCCGGCGTTTTTGGGGGCGACATCGTAGGCCTTCCGTTTCTGGAGCGAGTGGATGTGCCTCCCGTCGTAATAAGCCAAGGCGGAGGACGCAGAATCCACGGATTTTAGCGTGAGGTATTCGTTGGGTACCAATTCAGGCATGGACTCGTCGTCTTCACAAAGAACCGCGAACTCGCCGGGTTTCATATATCCTTTCATCAAGGCGTTGATGTCTTCCTGGGAGGCAAATAGGCTGCGGCGACCGGTATATGGTTTATCTACGTCTACGCTGTCCGACCGGTACACCTCGGCGGTGATGCCGGCCACGTTGGCCCGGACACGCATATTGATGTCATTCGTCACAAGAATCACGTTTTCGGCTTTCGGAACGCTGGAATCGTGGTCCCACGAGTCCCCGCCGGATAAGCCGCAGGCGACCTCGATGACGCGGTAGTCATTCTGCCGCCGGTTCCAAAACGCGGGCATCCTGTCAAGCTGGCCCCACGAATGTGTTTCGACGCGCAGGCTTCCGCCGCCTGGCAGTTCCACCCCGTTGGTCAAAGAACCTTTTGCCCTCAAACTCTCAAGGAGCCTGGCCACTTCTCTGGCGCTGCCCCCGGCGTCGTCGTTCCGGCTCTTGTTGGCGTCAATTTCTTCCAGCACTACATCAGGCAGCACAACATCATGTTCATCGAACGCAAAAACAGCGTAAGGAGATTGTAGTAGGACGCTCGAATCCAACACGTAAGTTTTCTTAGACATTAGCGACCCTCCCGAATTTTGTTGTTTGTTAGAATGATGTTGTAGTGCGTCGGACCCGGCAAATGGATTCCGAACTTATCCCAAACTTTCATGGTTAGAAATGGCAAACTGTATTTCAGTGTGTACTCGGCACGATATGCCGGCGCCAGCACAAACCGAATGATTCCAGGCGAGCTGGCGAAGTAGTCTTCCTGCACTTCTGTTTCCCAGTTGCTGCGATACCAGCACTTAAGAAGGAAGTGCGATAACGATTTAGTCGTGTCTATCTCTCCGTGGTTTTCTTGGAAGCTTGGGATGAGGTCGGCAACATCGCTTTCCTTTATGGCGAGAATATCTTTTGGGTTGACTTTTTCCGGGGGACCCGGGAACCCCATATCGCGCACGATGATGTGCGCGGCGCCGAAGCTCTCTACAGCTTTAAGCGTTGTTTCGATTCCGTTCTCCGACTCAGAGCCTATCTCATGCAGAACGCTGGAAAACAACACAGCAGTTTCGAGCGGCTGACACAAGCAGAAAGCCTTGTCCAGCGTATCAGTTATATACGTTCCCGGGATGTTACGAGAGCGAGCGATGTCCATAAACTCGGTGTTTCGCTCCACGCCCACAAACAATGTGTGCGGCCACAGTTCGCGCAGCGCAGCAAGCAACGCCCCATCGGCACAACCAAAATCAATCAGGTATCGGGTCGGCGCCCGCATTCCCGCAAAGAACAACTTGTACTCCATCCCCGGCAACAACCGGTTCAGATATCCAGTCTTATCTGTCACCCTGCGTCATCCTCCCCAACGGTTTTTAGCTCAGAAAGCGGCACCGCAAAACACATGATGGTTCCGTTGGTGCATTTCGGTGATTTTCTGATTACGCCGCCGTCTACGCTGTAAAGGTCTGGCATGGACGGGGTTCTTGTGAACTTGATGAAGTTTTCTCCTGCCTTCGCCTTATGACAGGCGATGAGAACGGTGCGGTCTTTCCACCTTGGTTGCCAAATTTCTATTACATCCATCGTAATTTCCTCAAACGGGGGCGAAAAACAACAGGTTCGCCTTTCCTTGTCTTTTATTATACCACAAACAGGATAAATAGTCCACATAATTCAGCAAAAAAGAGCCCACCCGTTTGGGTGAGGCTCTAAAAACAACTATTACTCCTTTTCCGGCTTGCTTTGGAGAAGGTCTGTCACGAAATCGAGAATCTTCGAGGTCGTCTTTGGCAACCTTCAGCCACTCAGCAACAAGAGGATTATCGCTCATATAGCAGCACCCCTTCGTTGGCCACGGCACGCTCCAAAGTCGGACCCTTTGCTCTCGCGGCGAAAGCTCCTGCGTAGTTTGCAACAATGTCAACAGGAGTCACTCTATTAACTTTCCGCATCGCATGTCTTGCGGCCACTACGACATCGAGAAGCCTCGGGCTGTTTTCTGGAACAACGAGATATAAATCGTAATCGCTGTCTTTGCCGGGCGTCCCGTAGGCGTGTGAGCCAAATAGATATATCTGCTCGGTTGGAACGTCCTCTTTTATTGCCTCGACGATGTTCAGCAGTTCCTGATTTACAGCCATAACCAAGACTCCTTTCGCATTATCATTATACCACACTTTGACGGAAATCCAAAATCGTGGTTCAGCCAGACACAAGAAAACCAGCCACGATAGAATCGTGGCTGGTAGATGGCTGTTACAACGCCGCCTCGCCGTTAATCACGGCAAACAAATTCTCTTCCGAGATAACCTTGATGCCGAGCTGGTTCGCCTTATCCAACTTGCTCCCGGCAGCTTCTCCCGCCAGCACGCAGTAAGTATTTTTGGACACGCTGCCGGACACCTTCCCGCCGTTCGCCTCAATTATCGCTTCAGCTTCTTTTCTCCCCAATGAGGGCAGCGTGCCGGTGATGACAAAGGTCTTCCCGGCCCAGATGTCAGATGCGGCTTTGGTTTCGGCGTTCATTGTAAGTCCGGCGGATGCCAGCCGGCCAAGGTCAAAGGCAATTTCCGGGTTGGACATCATATCGGAAACCGAGCGGGCAAGAACATCGCCAAACCCGTCTTCCTTTAATAGGACCTCATACAAGCCTTCGGCTGCCATGATAGCCTGGATGCTGCCATATTTTTTCAGCAGCGCCTTCGACACATGGCTTCCGACGTTCTCCCAGCCCATCCCTTTCAGGAGGTTGGCTGCCGGACGTTCCTTGGATTTCTCGATTGCCGCCAACAGGTTGTCGAGGGATTTTTGTTTTCCCTTAAACAAGCCAGCCAGTAGCTCATCGCGCTTTGTTGCCAGGTCATAGATGTCGGCCGGCGTTTTTATGAACCCGCCGTTCACCAGCACTTCAGCAACCGCCGGCCCAAGCCCTCGGATGTCCATACAGTCCCTCGACGCGAAGAATACGATACGCCGCAGGGTTTTTGACGGACACACAGCGTTTGTGCAGTAAAAGTTGGCGCCGTCATCCTCCCTCTTAGCAGCGGTAGCCCCGCATACAGGGCAGGTTTTAATGACAATAGGCTCGCCGCAATCAGCGGGCCGCTTTTCTTTGGCGACGCTCACGACCTCCGGGATGATGTCGCCGGCCTTGCGCATCACGACGGTATCCCCCACCCTGATATCCAGCTCATCGAGCCGGGCCTGGTTATGAAGTACCGCACGCTCAACGGTCGTGCCTGCCAGCATCACCGGAGCCACGACGGCCACCGGGGTTATGCGCCCCGTGCGGCCTGTCTGGAAGATGATGTCTTTTACGGTCGTTTCTTTCTCTTCTGGCGGGTATTTGTAGGCGATAGCCCATTTTGGGTTTTTGGTGCGCTCACCCATCCGTTCGCGGATACTCGGCTGGTCCACTTTGATTACCGCCCCATCAATCCCATACGGGAGAGATGCGCGGCGCTTGCCGATTTCCTCAACCCATCGCCATACCTCGTTACAGATGGCTTCCGGAGTCTGGGCTTCCGGCTCAAGGCATTCATCATGCTGCGGAGCGACGAACACTCCGTATACGGTTGGCACTTTATGCCCACGCAAAACCGCCATCGCTGCGTTGTGCCCCGCTTCAGACAGGAATTCCCCGCCCTTTTGCAGGTTAAACACAAACACCTGGAGGTTTCTATCTTTCGCCAGCTGCGGGTTGGATTGCCGGAGGGTTCCGGCGGCACAGTTGCGCGGGTTCGCAAATATCCTGCCACCGACCAATTCCTGTTCTGCGTTCACCCGCTCAAAATCGGCGTAACTCATATAGCACTCGGCCCGCAGGATGGTTTGTCCTTTTATGATGTCTTCCGGGATGGATGTTATATCTTTGGGAATTGTCGGGAGCGCCAAAACATTTGGCGTCACGTCTTCTCCAACAAGCCCATCGCCGCGTGTGGCAGCCTGAACCAGTTTCCCGTCTTCATAGGTCAAAGATAATGACAGCCCATCAATCTTCTCTTCGACGCGGAATCCCGCGTTTGGATAATCAACGAGCGTGTTTTTCACGAAACCCATTACTTCCTCTTTTGAAAACACATCCATCAGGGAAAGCATAGGTACTTCGTGCTTGACGGGGATATTCATCACCCGCTTGCCGCTGACCACCTGCGAGGGACTGTCAGCCGTCACAAGCTCCGGGTGTTCCGCCTCGATTTTCCGCAGCTCTTGCGTGAGCAAGTCGAACTCGAAGTCGGAAATTTCCGGGGCGTCCTGGTTGTAATACAGTTCGCTATGGTGTTCGATTTGTTTTTTTAGCTCGTTGTAACGAGTGGTTGTATTTTGCATGAATTTACTCCTTTTTTGTTTTTCCAAATTCGTGGTGGCTGACGGACTAAACATATTGCCAGCCTCCTCCGTTATTAACAAAAACACAGTTTTTTGGGGCTGTCTTGCCGTACCCCACAAAATCGAATCGCTTACTTTCTCCGGCTTTTGTTCTCCCACTTCTGCCTTGCAGAACAAGGCGCTTGCCGTCCACCAGAAAGATTGCACCAGGCAGTACCCTCTTGGTGTCTGTGTACCTTGGTCCACCCTTCTTGACAGTGAGCCGCGCCACACCCTCTGGATGTTTTTCACGAAACTCCGCTAAGCTATCTTCAAACTGTTCGGTGCGCTTGTTGCGGTTTTTGGCGACCAGTTCTTTACCGAGGTAGTATTTGCGCTCCTCAACCCGTGAGGTCGCCGCCCTATCGTGCCGGCGAAAACGCCGCATCTCGTAGTGCTGAGCCGGCGGCTTCGGAATCACCAAACCAAGCGTAGAGCAAGCAACGCAGTATGCGTCGAGATGGTGGTCTTTCTGGATAAGATTGACATCCCTAAAAGCCGCCGTACTCTTACCGTCTGTGACGAAAAAGCTTCCTGGAAACCTTTTGGCCAGTTCATCCGCCAAAAACGGGGTTATCTGGTTCAGAACACTCAGCGCGTGGTACTTTTTGTTTAAGCCGGCTTTCTTTGTCGCAAGTTTCGAGCGCCACTCCCCGTCTTTGTGGACGAGGTCGTGATGCTCGTTACACAACCCAGCGCGGTTTTCGATACCCTCGCTGCCGTTTTTGTGGCTCGGCTCGAGGTGATGGTAGTGGTCGATGTCTTTGCCGCAGAGCAAGCACTTGCCGCCCTGCTGAGCGAAAACCGCTTCCTCAACGCTACCTATCCCGTAGAGAGGACCACGCTGATACTGCCAACGCTGGATGTTTGGATTGTCCATCGCCATAAAGGCGAACTTGCTGACCTCCAGCGTCACGCCTGTTATTGGCAGAATCTTTGCTATTTTGTCCCCTTTATTGAGGTGGCAGAGTAGCAGATGATTCGCTGTTGGCGTCAGCCAGCCCTTGGGGCGCTTGCGGTTGTTGAACCGTGCCTCGCTGTTTTTGATGGTCTTGCAGGTGATGGGTTCCTCGCATCCTGGCAGCGTGCGCTTCTTTTCGGTGAAGCAGGTGCCGTTTTTCTTAGCTCGGCGCTGCCGGCGTTTACGCTCTCCCCTGCGGGAGGCCTGCCTGTGGGCTTTTCGTTTCTTCATGCGCTTGGGGACATCCTTGTTGTTGGTGGTCCCGTGGGCGCTGAAAACGCATTCACCATCTTCTGTCACAACCGCGGCGCCGATGTTTGTGCGTCCTGGGTCAATGCCCAGCATTAAGGGTTGCGTGATTTCCGGCGTCTCATACTTCAGCCGGATTGTAAAGGGTTTGTAGCTCACCACAACGGCGAGCTTGCGTTTCAAGAGGTAGGCGACATGCCCACATCTTGTTGTTGGCATCAGCGGCTTGCCGCGCTTGCTTAATACGTAGACAATAGCCATGTCGCTACTCCTTTCAAAAATGATGTAATCTACCCCCGCCATAGGCGGGAGATAACGGAGCCTAAACTCCTTCCCGAAGCTGGATGCTCCCTAAGCAGGGTTTAAGACTGGAAAAATCTTAAAGTGCGGCGCGCATCCTTGTGCCTGCGTCCTTCCCTATCGGGTGTTAGCCACCACGAAGTTGGAAGGGCCGTTGTGAATTTCCACCAACTGCCGAATTACATCCTGCACTGTCATACACAGCCCCTCAGCTTGGTTTGTTGAGGCTATTCCTTATAGTGGTGCGCATTTTACTTTTTGCCCAAAAATAACCGACGAAAAACCCACCGATAATGGTATCAGAAACGCTTGTTTGGATGCCGCCATCAAATAGCAGTTCAAAGCCACACCAAATAGCGTTCAACACAAGGGTCAATGCGATTATGCAGCCGATATCGACCAGTGCCATTTGCACATTCTTAGACATTTTTTCTTTTCCCCTTCAGTTCTTCGTCGTGATTGATTTGCGACCCTGTAGCTCCCCGCTGTCCCTGATACTTGCCACGATACGGATTCTCCGCGTCCTGGTCCATTTGGGCGAACACCAGTTGCCCAACGCGCCGCCCCGCCTCGATAATGATAGCGTTTTGGCTGGCGTTGAACAACTCCAGCGTGATTTCGCCTCTAAAGCCGGGGTCTACCCATCCGGCGTTTTGGATAAAAAGCCCAATGCGCCCAATGGAGCTGCGGCCTTCCACGAAAGCCGTCAGGTTGTTTGGCAGCTTGAAATACTCCATTGTGGTGGCTAGAACAAACTGGCCAGGCAAAAGCGTGTAACTGTCTGCCTTCGTCACAGTATATTCCATCTCATCGGAAAGCGATTTTGGTTCGTCGCTTCGTCTAAGCTCGCGAAACGACGTGCCGATTCGGATATCGACGCTCGCCGGCTGAATCAGGTATGGCTCGAATGGTTCGATGCCAAGTTTTCCCGCCAGCCACATACTTTGAATGGTCTTGTCGGAAAGAATCAAATCTCTCTACCTCCCACGGTAATACCTAATTTGTTTTTTTGGACGATTATAGCGTCCGGCACTGTATCGACAAGAATGGCTGTTACCCAACCCCAATCGCCACCGGCAAGGCCGCACCCCAATCCCAAACGGGATGTAAATTTGGCGGCCGGTTTGCTCGGAAAATGCCTGGACTTTCTTCAATCCCTTCTCAAGCGCGGCGTAATCGGTGAAGACATCACCGTACCCGTAGCGGTCTTGCCCGTATATGGCGGCAACAGTAAGCCCGTCTCCAACATCGGTGAAAATCGCGTTGCCCAGAATAGGTTTGGTCATGCGATATTCGTTGTAGTGTTCCGGGTATTTTTCGCGGATGGCTTTTGCAAGACCCGCACCCATGACCCGCTGGCAGTTGACCTGATGCACGATGATTCCTTCTTTGACATCTAAGATGTCGCCTGGAACAATTTTGATTGACATCCCTTTCTCCTTTCAAATAAAAACGCAAACCAGCGCTACTTGCGTAACACATGATTTGCGTTTTTACTGTTTGATATATTGATTGTATTGCAGAATTCGGGTAAAGAAAAGCCGCCACCAAAAGGTGACGGGCTATCGGAATTTTAGAGCAAGAAAAATCGTTCGCGGAAACCGCCTAAACAGACTTCGCTGCTCTTGGCAATTGCTGCGACGCAGGCAAAAATTCCAATTTAAGCACCATGCCCATTCCCTCAGCCAATCTCTTTAAGGTTTTGAGTGATGGGTTTGCTACCCCTTTTTCAATTTTGCTGATATCTGCCTGCCCTATCCCTGCTCTTTGGGAAAGTTGTTTTTGCGTAAGACCGGCGTCTTTCCTTGCATCAACTATTGCGCTTATTATGGCAAATTCCGGCTCCAACGCCTCGTATTCTGCGCGGAACCCAGGGTCTTCCATTTGCTTGTTCAAGTATTTTTCAAAATCATCCATGTTCCTGCCCCCTTCTGCTCAAAAATTCTGAGCGGTACTTCTTTGCTTTTTCGATTTCCGACGGCGGAGTCTTCTGGGTCTTTTTCACAAACCCGTGCCTAAACTGCGGCGTCGTGATAGACCCAAACTTCTCTGCCATGTCCTTGGGCAGCCTGGAAAAATAGTAACAGTATCCCAAAAGCAAACTCCTTTCTAAAAGCGCCACCCCGGTTTCCCGGGGTGCGCAAATTATTCCTCCTCATTCGACACGCAATCGAACCCCGCAGCCCTGATTTCGTCGTCGGTCATCTCCAAATTCTGGGAGAGCCACCCATACAGTTCGTAATCGTTCAGTAGCCCATATAGCGCATCCAGAGCCTTGGCGCAAATCTCAGCCATGCGCTCCCTTGACGCAAAATTCTGCGTAGTCAGCGCAGCTATTGACCCCAAATCTTCCACCGGCATATCCCCGTTCTCATCCAGCCAGATGATTTTCTGGATGGTGTCAGGATTGGCGGCATTGGCGTAGACGAACCCTTCATCCGGCGCCCAGCGCTTACGGTAAACGTCTTCGCCTTCAAGCAGCACCAAATACGGTTTGAAGAAGGCTCGAAAATTGAATTCGTAGCCCATAAGCCGGACAATCCCTGTACGGTAGGCTTCAGGGCTTTTTACCTCACTGAACAACACATAGTCGTTCATACTCACATCATATCCCGGTCGCTGAATGTAATGGCCGTTTTCGTCCTTATATTTAAAGCCATCCCAACCATCGTCTGTGCCGGTGGTCAGAGAGCCGCCGTTGTTGAGTTTTTCCATCACGCGGTAGACTCTGGATTCTACCGGCATCTCGCCGGGTTTTTCAACAAACGGATATACATTTTCCATAAAAACCTCCAAAAATCGTCATTTTATATAAACAGCCATTGGCTGGGAAGCGGGTGTAAATCTATATGAACAAAGAAAACACAGCTTGCGCGCACCCATTTGCGTGACACACAAGCTGCATTTTAATCTTTGGATATATGAATTATGATTCACTTTTCTTGCAAAACAAAGCCGCCTCGGCAGGCGGCTATCCAAGCGCCGCAGCGGCTTCCCGCCTCACCGCCTCATATAATTCCGGCTGCGTCAGCATCAGTGTTACACATTCGTCCAAACCACTCTGTTTGGAGCCAACCAAATCCCCCGTCCCTCTCAACTCAAGGTCTTTCTGGGCAATAACGAATCCATCGTTCGTCTCGACCATCGCCTGTAACCGGGGGTTGTCTTTTTTGTTGGAGAGCAGCACACAATATGACTGCATATCGCTTCTTCCGACCCGCCCCCTGAGTTGGTGGAGCTGTGCCAACCCAAACCGCTCGGCGTTTTTAATGAGCATCACGGTGGCATTCGGGACGTTGACGCCAACCTCAACGATGGTGGTAGATATCAGGATATCCGTCTTCCCTGCGACAAACTCCGCAAGCTTGTCGTTCACTTCACCCGGCTTCATGCTGCCTGTAAGTATATCAGCCTTTACATCGGGGTACTGAGAGAAGAAACTTTCTATCTTTTTGAGCGTTGTTTCAACCGAGTCTACATTCGCCATCGTTTCGTTGTCGGAATCCTCAATGAGCGGGCAGACGACATAACACTGCCGGCCTTCTTTGATTTGGTTATACATACTCTGGTAGACCTTCTCCTCATTTGAATAGAGGATGGTCTGAACCGGCTTCCGACCCTCTGGCATGGAATGGATGTTGATGACCTCCGTACTTTCCCCGTATATGGTCAAGGCGAGAGTCCGTGGAATCGGGGTGGCGCTCATGCTGATATTGTGAATTCCGCTCTTCGCCTTTTCCCGCAGCAGGTTGCGCTGCTCGACGCCAAACCGGTGCTCCTCATCAACGACGGTGAGCCCGAGGTCTTTGAACACGACCTCGCTGCTGATGACGGCGTGCGTCCCAACAACGACTTTGATTTTCCCGGAGCTTATCGCCGCAAGGGTTTCGCGGCGCTCTTTCGCTTTCATCCCGGAGGAAAGTAAGGCGACCCCAATTCCGCTGAGGCGCTCGCTGAACTCCAAAAAGTGCTGTTCGGCCAGAACGGTCGTCGGGCACATCACAGCCGTCTGGAACCCGTTTTCAGCCATAAGCATCGCAAGGATAATCGCTACGATTGTCTTACCGCATCCAACGTCGCCCTGGATAAGTCCTTCGACCCTCCTACCCTCGCGCATTTGGCTCAGGAGCAGTTTTACAGCCTTGTCTTGGTCATCCGTCAGCTTGAACGGGAGACGCGAAATGAAGGCCTCTGTGGCCTCTGAGAAGACGGCTTTTTTGTCTGACTTGGCGACGAAGGCGCGTCTCCTGCTTTCCAGTTCCAGGCAAAACGGATACAAAGCGTCCACGGCTTTCCTGCGGGCGATGTCAGCCATATCCTTATCATTCTGCGGAGCGTGGACCTGCTGCACAAAAGTCTTATAGACTGGAATTCCAAGCCTTTGGCAAGTATCCTGCGGGATTGAATCTACAAGCTTATCTTCAAGCAGCAGATGCCCTATTGCGGCTTGGATACAGCCGGAGAGATAGTCGGCCGCCATGCCAGGGATTTTCCGGTAGACAGGCGCGATTCGCCGGAACTCCAGCGGATTGCTGCTGAAAAAGACCGGGACCGGCATAGAGGGCTGCCCGATGTTGTCAAGCTGGATTTTCCCGCAAAAAACATATTGGCGGCCCGGCTGTAATGTTCGCTCGATATAGAATTGGTTAAACCAGACAACCGGAAGCGTGCCCGTGTTGTCGGACACCCTCACCCTCAACACCTTCTGTCCGGAATAAATATCTTTGGACGAAAAGGTCCCGATAACGGAAACCAGTTCTCCAAGGTGGTCGCCAACCTCGCCAATCGGAACAATGGTGCGGAAGTCGTTATATCGGCGCGGATAAAAGGCCGCCAAATCCTCCAGGGATTCGAAGCCTTTCTTGCGGAGCTGATTTATTTTTTTCTCGGGGATGTCAAGGTATTCCAGACGCATAATGTATCCTTTGGGTTTTCTTTTATTATACCATAAAATAGTTAAAAAGTCTACAACAAACCCAACATGTAGTGGTTTCTACCGCAAAGATTGCAATTATGTACTGCGCATTTTGCATCTTTGCTGACAATTATGCTGCCTGTACTTTGCATCTTTGCTGCAATAGTGCAGAAATCGCGATTCTACAAAGGAAAAGCGCCCCGAAGGGCGCTTTGGCAACACTACTGGTTCACGGACAATAGTTCATCTGGAGTCCACGTGAGTCGCTCAGCATTTCCTGCCTTAACTCGCTGCTCCATCAAAGCCTTAAGATTTTCAGGTGTTCAAGAGCCCCCGACAAAATCGGGGGCTCTATTGTTATTCTATTGCTATCAGCCCCGAATAATCGTGTCTTTTGCGTGGTTCGTGTTTTGGCATCTCAGCCATCGGGTTCGGCAGCCGCGGACAGGTCTCCCAGTGGTAGCTCTTATTAGCCTCCGCCATGTCGGTGATATACCAGCCGCGCTTCGTCTCCAGCAGGTCTACACTCCACTCGCCGCCCACAGCCTTCCCGGCGGCAGAGGCCAGAGCTTTCAACTCAGCTTCACTGTCGGGCGTACAGAAGGCGTCGTAATCGAATCCTGGGTCTGTCTGCGCGTCGCCTTGGCCAAACGACTTTGGCGGCCAATACGGATGGTAGCATAGAACTTCGTCGTCCCGGACGAAAAACCGGAACTCCTTTGTAATGGGCATGTTGCTGTACGAGGCGAAATGCCCATACGGAATGACCTTCAGATATTCGCGCACCACCCATACATCAGTGGGCGCGCCGACCATGTTTATGCATTCCCACATATAGGCAATACCCATGATGTGGCGCCGAATATCATCGGGTTTTTTGACGAAGCATGTATTATCCCAGTCATGTTTGCCGGAAAAATGGTCGGTGCGCAGGAACGCGGGATACCCGAGTTTGTCACAGGCGGCCTTCACCCTTGCTGCCAATTCATCAACTGCCGGCTTGGTTTCTTGTTGCTCGAAGGAGTCCCATATTGCTCGCAATTCCTCGTCTGTCGCCTGAACGATGATTGTCTTTGGGACCGGAAGTCCCGCCTCAAGCAATTTCGGAAACCAATGCGTCAGTCTGGTTGGGTCGTTATTCATCGTCTTTCTCCTCTTATTGGTTTGTTAGCCACCACGAAGTTGGAAGAACCTATTGGTTACTCTGTCGCGACATTGGCGCAACAGATGCATGATAGGTTCCAATCAGCGTAGTTCCGGGAACAGCATCTACCACCGCCACGTCAAATCGGTTGCTATTGGCTTTTTCTGTTTCGCGGGCTCGATTAAGCGCCGCATCTAACGTTGTTCCCGAACAATCTTGCAGCCACGTCCCATTGATGGTCCCATCCGGGTTGCGGCCATTTTCTTCGTCCACATGAATCAGAGAATAGTTTGGCATCATATCGCTCCTTTTCTAAAATCTCGCCGCCGCCAACGCTCTTTCGTTCGCGTGCGGTAGGCAGGCTAACATTACGTGTGCCAGCATGATGGTGTCGTTGTCGGCCCTGTGGGCCTCCAACACCATATTCGGCTGGCAGCGAGCAAACAAGTCGCCCAGCTTGTACTTCTTTCCGCTCTTGGAAAGTGCCGCAGCAAGCAGCATGGAATCCAGATGGTTATTCGCAAAATGGATTCCCGTTTTCTGCGAAGCAGCTTCTAAAAACCGCTTATCGAAGGTTTTCCCGTTATGGGAAACCATCAGCGATTTCCCGCAGAATTCACGGAACTGCCTCATGGCATCAGCGAGCGGGAACCCCTTTTCTTTGAGTATTTCTTTTGTGATACCAGTCAATTCGGTGATTTTTTGCGGGACATCCCCGTAGATGTCGATATAGCACGACCACGTTTCACCTATCTCGCCATTAACAACCTCGGTGGCGGCAATCTGTGTGAATTCGTCGTTCCTACTGCTAAAACCGGTGGTCTCCAAATCCCAACATACAAAACTATCAAACAACAGAAACACCTCCTGGCGGTTTCGGGAGCGGCATCCAGTGGGTGACATATTCTTCCTTTAAAAATTCAGGCATGAGTGTATCAAATCCAATACACCACAAGCCATCGAATTTTGAGTTGAATTTCGAATTGAACTCCAGTTCCCCGGCCAGATAAAGCATACCGGTTGTCATTTTCTGCTCATCCACGGAGCTCAGACACAAAAGAACAAGCGTTCCTTTTTCCGGCAAACGGTCTTCGACGCTAATCCAATTCTCTTCCAAAATCTTCTCCTTTCAAAAAATGCGGAATCCGCAACACTTACGGGACTCCGCATTTTTGTTGTATTGGTGGATATAAGGATTATGACTTACAATTCGGGCAAAACCTACTCTAATATTGCAAAAATTCACCAGCGGTTTTTCTGCATAAAACTCTTGACCCGCTGTCTGATTGACACCCGCTCCGGGATTTCCTGCGCCTCCCCAAAGATACCCAGCTTAGCCTCTTCGGAACGGCGGCGCTCAAACAAAAACACATCAAAAGCCGTCGTTGCCGCGATTATGATTGTCGCGAGTGTTGTTACCGTAGACGTTTCTGTCGCAGTCAGAAGCGTGGCGAACATCGTCGCAGACAGCAATAAACCAATCGCCGCCGACTTACGATATTTCTGCGCAAGCGTGAACATGGCGTATCTATTGTCTTTTCTGGCTTTTTCGAGTTGCTTGGTCATGATGATAACCTGCGCCAGCCGAGCAAGAATGCAAATTGCTGTTAAAATACTACACACCAACATTAAGCTACCCCCAGCTCCTGCTAGTCGTTTAGCAAGTCATAGGCCACATCACGCGAAAAGGGCCCCGAAGCGCTTTCCCATCTGGTGTTTTCGGGTATGTAAAACACTACATGCGAAAACATTATTTCTTCTGGTAGCGGGAAGTACAACCACCACGATAATGAGCCGTAAGTACCACTGCCACTACAGCGCTTTTTGTAGATTTCGACGTATGGTTGAGCGGCTGTTTCTTCGAAAAAGCAAGCATCGCGCTTAAGACTTACATAGGCTCGCCCATGCTCGTCTTCTGTGACAAAACAACAATTGTTTTGATTGTAACCAAAAACGAATTCGGCGTCTGATTGCTCACTTATGGAGTATATGGGTTGATTGTGCGCAACATAAGGTTCGCTTATCGTTCGTAATACAAACCCAATAGCTACACTTATGAGGCTCCCCCCTAACACTGCTGCTATCGCAGAAAAAAAGAGAATAGGCACTCGCTCGTCAACCCAGGATTTTCCATAATAAACAATATTGAAAACTAAATAAGCAATGAAAACAACGACCATCCAAATCATGTCCGTCAACCTCCGCTTCGTTTCTTTTTTTGATTCCTGAGTATCTTTTGCAAATAGCTCAGATTTTTCTCACTCTGTTGTTCTTGCTTTGGCTCTGCTCCCATGATTTTCTGCATCGCCCACGGGTCGCTGTACAGATGGTCCGGGACTCCCGCCTCGGAAAGCCAAACCTGAAGGTTTTTCAGAAAATCCTGCGTAACAAAGAAAGATTCCTTGAGCTGGCTTTTTACGTTCATCGGGACATCTTCTTTGCCGCGCAAATCCATACAAACAAATTGATACGCTTCCACATAGCCGTAAATGATTTGCATCTCGGCCACTGTAAGGTTACAGTTTCCGATAATCCCCGCAAGAAGAGCCCCGAATTTGTTTTTGATGGAGTTGGCCAGCTCTATGTTGACCTGCAACGTCGTTTTCAAGGATGGGGCGTTTTCGATGGCGTCGTTCATGGCTTTGAGCTGCCAGTTGGTGGCGGCGTATATCATTTGTTGGGTGGGTTGGTCGAAGTTCAGGCGTTTCACGACGCATCCTCCTCGCACAACCCCTCAAGGTAGCCAAACTCGTCGTCGGTTTCGCCGAGAACCCATTCCAGTGCATTCAGGTAAGCTTTATTGTGCGGCAGGTTGATAAAACCTTCCATGTGTCGCTTGATTTGCTTGCGGGTGCGCATTTTCTTTTTTGGCTTAAAGTCGCCCAGCCCATCATCAGAGGCATTGCCGGTTTCTGCGGCGGCGACGGCATTCTCGGCAGCCACCTTTACGTTGCCAACTGTCGGTTTGATTTCCTGCACCTGGATTTCGTGCAGCAGCTCGACCTGTTCTTCTTTTGGCAGGTCGGCCATTTGCATTGCGGCGGTAGCCGAAATTTCATCGGCGTCGATGGCTCCCTTCACTTCTTCGCTTAAGCCATCCACCGCCAGCCAATTCTCTACCGTCTGTCGGGTCACGCCAAAGTCGATGGCAATTTGCTGCACAGTGCGGCCCATGTTCAGCATCTTGCGAGCCTTCTCTCCCTTACTGACGGGAGAATCCTCGCGCCGGATTTCGTTTTCCGACACCAAAACCCCGTATAGGTCGGCGTCGTCACCGCCGCGAATCATCACCGGCACCAAAACCGGAAGTTTTCCCTCGGCGCTCAGGCGCACATTGGCTTCCAGCGCGGCTTTTGTTCTGGCGCGCCCAGCCACGACCTCGATATCCTGCCCGTTTTTGCGCACGATAACAGGCTCAATGACGCCCTTGACCATGATGTTGCGGACCATATTTTCGTCTGCGGGCATCTCGACCCGCGGGTCGTACAAGAGATGCTCTTTGTCATACACCAAAACCAGGCGCTCGGGCTCGATATAGAACACATTACCGCGCTTGGCATCAATTGCGGATTTACCCATTGTTTACCCTTCCCTCTCTGTATCTTGGATATCTTCTTTTTCTTCTGGAGTGGTCAGCATGGCGGTTAGTATGTCTTTTGCTGTAAAGCCATACACCAACACTGTGGCGACAACAAGAACAAAACCAAGAACTACGAAGTGGCCTGTCTCCCAGCGGCTGATTTCTCCAAAACACGCATACCCCAACACTGCGGTTGCCAAACAGACCGTCATTAGAACGTTGGTGATGCGGCTCCCATATGCCATGATTTCGTCTGTTTTACCAGGGTGCTCCGCTTCTAGCTTCGCTTTGATACGGTTGGTTGAACGAAAGCTCAACACACCAATGACCCCAGCGATAACCACCATTAGAATTCCAACAACTTTGTCCATTGTTTTTCACCTTTCTTTTTCACCTTTCTTTTTGCTGCGCCGTCCGGATATCAATTATTCTCACCTGCGGTTTCGAGCCATACTTACTATCATTCATCTCAAGATACCCCACAACATCCACCTTGCGCGGCTCTCCCAGCTCGCGATATTTTGCGGCAAGTCCAAACCCCACAAGGGAGTATCCAAGAGAAGTGAACCGAACATGTTCCTCGTTTTTCCCCATATACTTTACGAAAGAGCCGTAAGACTCCATTAACTCAACCCCGGACACCATGAACGCTAGCTCCGGGCAGCCCTCTCCAAACGGGGCATATTCAGATAGTTCTCTGATTCCGGCCACCACGTCTCCAGAATCAATGGCCAGGTCATAACAGACAGAGCCTTCGTCTACGACATAGCCGGCCAGGCCTTCTTTCGCGGCCGACACAAAGGCATTCATCTGCCCATAATCAACCGAGAGTCCAACGGCCCCAGCGTGCCCGCCGCATTTCGTAGTATGTTCGGAGATGGAATCAACAAATTCTTTCAGGTTGACCCCACCGAAAGACCGACCCGACCCTTTATAGGATTCCCCGTCCCCGGAAAACACAAACGCCGGCATTTGATACTCGTCCGCCAGTTTCCCGGCGATAATCCCGACCACCCCTTCATGCAGCCCTTCTACACACGCGATTATCGGCGCGGATGAGTCGGTTATGGACGCCTTTACAGCCTTGTAGGACTCTTCAACAAGAGCTTTCCGCTCTTCGTTTGCCGCAATGAGCTTGGCGGCGGTCTGCGGGGTTTCTTTTTCATCCTGTGCCAGACAAGCACACGGGACGCGGGCCCCATCGTCTACAAGGCGCCCCATAGCGTTCAGGATTGGTGCAAGCCTATACCCTATATCCGATGCCTTAATAACCGTGAACTCGCAAGCGTCGAGCACTGAGGCCAGACCCTGGGTGACCTTGCGGGCATTCAACGCTTTGAGCCCTCCCATCACTATGGCTCGGTTGTCTCCGATAAGGGGAACCACATCCGCCACGGTGGCTATTGCCGCCAGCGCCTGCATTTTTTCAAGCAATTCCTCATCATCCAGAATATGCTGGGCCAGCTTGAATACCAGCCCCGCCCCGCAATAAGGGACGAACTCGTTTTTCTCCGGCTCGACGTGAGGATTCACAATGACGTCGGCCTCCGGGATGGCGTCGCCGGGGAGATGATGGTCAATGATGATGACTGACAAGCCTTTTGCCTTTGCGTCGCTCATGGCTTCATTTGCGGTGATTCCGTTGTCAACTGTAACAAGCAGCCCATCGTCGATTTCATCAACGATATTCGGCGATATTCCGTACCCCTCACTGATTCTCTTGGGAATACGGATACGCGGCACGGCGCCCAGCCTGGTTATGAGGAGATACATCTCCGCCACCGAGCAAATCCCGTCGGCGTCATAATCTCCGACGACCGTTATGGGTGTCCCGTTTTTTGTCGCCTGAAGCAACAAAGCCCCGGCCTCAGCGATGCCGCTGATGCCAGATGGGCTGGCTTTATTAGGGCTGACAAGCTCTTGCTTGCTCAGACCGGATAAATTTCTTATTGCTTCTTCGATAGATTCTGCGGAGCCGCGTTTTTCCCATTTCACTTTTCAAAAATCCCCTTCAGCCGACCAAAAACCGGTTTATGTTTTCCGAACGCGTTATCCGGCATAATTTCGACCTTACTAACCACGATACTTGACGGTCCCCTGCCGGTCATCACGACGAGGTTGTCCCCCACAGCGTAGTTGCTGGACGCTTTTGCCATCCATGTGTACACCCGCTGCTTCTCGTCCTCTGGATGGGAACCATATATCAGTACATAGACATCGGGTTTTTTCGGTTTAACGCCGTCCAAAGTGATGATGCCCCGGTCCAGGAACAAATTGAGATAATACAGGCACTCCTCCTGCGTCAGCAGGTCATGCTCGGCATCCATCTCATCCTCTTTGAAGAACTCAGAGAACTCATACCCGCACATGCCGTCCTTGGATGAAAATGAAACGCGAACGGTGTCTTTGCCATCCGAGAAGATGATGAAAAACTCGGTACGGTTCTTGTAAGGAATGCCGCCTATCATTGCCTTGAATTGGTTATAGCCGCCGGATACCATCCATGCGTGGATAACCTCGTTTCGATGAAATAGCGGTTCACCCAATTTAGAACGGTCGCCAACATGCAGGTTTTTGAAGTCTGCGGGGGTTAGTTTATATTTATTATTTACGAAAGGCTTGCGCATTATGTTCCTCCAAAATTTACTTCTTTAATTATACCACAAAAAATATATTATAGCAACATGTCCAAAGAAAAAAAGCAGCCCGAAGGCTGCTTTGGAAGCCTCATTGGCATCACGCCATGACGCTGTGCCTGTAGAGATGTTCCGGCGCGATGTCAATAGCGCCGTTATCCCATGTTGGAATTCCAAAATCTACATATACGGACCGAAAACGGGCCGTATCGCGCAAAGGCTGAAAGGCTTCTGTGACAAGTAGTGGAGTGGCGTCGAACAGTTTTGTCTCTCCGGTCGAGAACCGCAGCCACAACCTATATCCGTCCAATGGGCGCACAGACGTAACTGTAACAGGTTTTGCTTGTTCGCCAGCGTATGCAACGCCGTCTACGATGTACATTCTTTCGCCTCCTTTTAGCGCAGAGGTTCGATTTTGTCGAACGGCTCGTTCTTTACTGCCTTATTCCAAGCAGCATACAACTCGTCTTCATGCAGCACAGCCCATGCCTGAACCAGCTTCAACTGTTTTACCGGTAGGCTGCCAGCCACCAACTCTCCGTCAATCCCGACCGAAGCTCTGTACTCATTGTAAAAGACGTGGAAGTGCGGCTTACTGTGTTGTGCGGTATCCGAAAACAACATTTTCACCAAAATACCGTAGAACCGAGATAGCTCAGGCATCAGATTTCTCCTGTTCGACTTCCTCCGAAAAAACTTCTTTTCTGTTGGTGCGCCTGTAAGAGATAACCTCAAACGGCAAACCGCGTTGCAAGCAGACCTGGTGGAGGAAAATATCGAAGGCGCCACTTATGGTAAGCCCAACTTCTCCAAGAATATTTTCTGCTTCTTTTTTCTTCTCCGCGTTCACGCGGAGGTTCATCGTCACATTTTTTCCCACTCTAATCACCTCGTGGTGTAATTATAGCACCAATTATATACAATGTCAATAATTCGTGGGAGCTTTTCACTAAAACTGCCCCAGCTAAAGCTGGGGCAGTTCGGGTTCGTGAGCGACAAGCCCCCATGCTCACCATACCGGGTTCACCTTGTCCGGCTCGAACAGCTCGCCAAACTTTTGCTCGTGCGCCACGCAATAGGCTTCGAAAAACTCCTGCTGCGAGCAGGGGCCGATATCAGAAGCCATCTTCTACCGGAGCTCGTCATCCATCACTGTGGCCATTACAGACCAACCAATCAGCTTCCGCCTGGTTATCTTTTCGAGTTCTTTGCCGGGGGTAATGGGCTGGCCGCCGCGCAGCGTATCAAGCGTGTTGCGCGCCTGCGCCAGCTTTTGCGCCATCGGCGTGTAGGTAGCAAGTCCCGCCAGCTTTTCGGACAGTACGCTCATCGCAAAAGTAATGTCGTCTGTCTGGGCCAGTTCTTTCATCGTCCATCGTTTCATATTTTTCTCCTTACCATGTTATATTATCGCCAAACAACAAAACAAATGCATTCCACGGCGCGAAATTGCCATAATCCGCTTGCAGCGGGTTGTTGTGCGCATTCACATCAACAAACGACAACATCAGCCATGCAATGATTATCATCCCGATGACAAAAACGGCGTTGCTGATGAGTCGCCTTGCTTTGCGGAAAATCCGTCGAATTATCTTTAAGGCGAATATACTCGTAAAACCGTCCATTCCACACCTCCCTTGCGGCAGATACCGCGTTACAAAAAAAAAGCAAGGCCCCGTTCCCCTCAGCCGCCGCCTATTGGCAGTACGCCCGGGTATTTGCGAGCCTCGCAATTTTGTTTATATTGTTGTGATATATGGATTATATTCCACTTTTCTTGTAAAAAGAAACCGGGCCCGAAGGCCCGGTTTTGGTTACATCATCCACACTTAGAGAAGCCGCAGTTGCGGCAGACGGCACAGCCGCCCTCGTGTTCGAGTTCCTGCCCACACTCGGGACAGAACCAGTTTCCGTTCTCTGTCTTCGTTACAGGCTCTCCCTTAATAGGGTTTGTTGCGGGCTCACTCTTAACCGGATTCACAACGAGTTCGCCGCGAAGCCCCGCCACCTTCTTCATCACCCGCGCAATCGCGTCGGGGCAGGATGAACATCCGAGCCCGGGAATCCGGACAGCAGACGGGCAGCGAATACCTTTGAGCTGGTCAAATATCTCGTCAACCGAAATCCCGCTCCTCAGCGCCACCGAAATGAGCCGCGAGGTCGATTCTGACTGTGAGGGACATCCCCCGCCCTTGCCGGTACTGGTGAACACCTCGCAGATACCGTCCTCATCAAAATTGACGGTCACATAGAGGTTGCCGCAACCGGTGCGCACGCGCTCTGTAAACCCTTGGGTCACCTCCGGGCGCGGCTTCGGAACGATTTGGCCAAACACAGGTTTTTCTGCCGGTGCTTCTTCTTTCTTCTCTTCTTTGCCGATATTCAGCACCTGGCTGTCGCGGCTGCCGTCGCGGTAGATTGTGACGCCTTTACAACCCTCCTCGTAGGCGAGCACGTAGACGGTGAACACATCTTGTACCGTGGCGTCTTTACCGAAATTCACCGTTTTGGAAACGGCATTATCGGTGTACCTCTGGAACGCCGCCTGTATCTTTGTGTGATACTCGGGTGAAATGTCGTGCGCGCACCGGAAAACCTTGCGTATTTCTTCTGGTATTTCCTCGATGTGGGCAATCGTTCCCTCCTGAATTATTTTATCCATGAGAGCGTCGCTCATTATGCCGGCCTCTGTCAGCTTTTCAATCAGGAGCCCGTTTGCCTCGACCAGCTTGGCGCCATCCATCACATTTCTGTAGAAAGCATATGCGAAGATGGGTTCTACACCAGAAGACGCGTTGGCGATGATTGAGATTGTTCCAGTTGGGGCTATCGTGGTGACTGTCCCATTGCGCAGAGGTTCGCCGCCGGCGTAGACGCTCTCGTCGAAGAGCGGGAATGTGCCGCGTGTGGTCGCCAGGCGTCTGGTTGCTTCTAACCCGACAGACCTGATGATTCCCATCACGTTTTCAGCCATCTTTACGGCCATCTCCGAATCATACGGTATGCCCATCATCAACAGCATGTCGGCAAAACCCATCACGCCAAGACCGATTTTGCGCGTTGCCTTGGTTGTTTCGGCAATCTGGTCATTGGGGTAGTTGTTTACCTCTATAACGTTATCCAGGAACTCGACCGCATCAAACACGGTCTGTTCAAGCAGCAACACATCTATATCGTACTTTCCCGCCGCATTCTTCTTGAGCATCTTAGATAGGTTGATGGACCCAAGGTTGCAGCTCTCATAGGGCAGCAGCGGCTGCTCGCCGCAGGGATTGGTCGCCTCGATTTCTCCCTGTCCCGGCACCACGTTGTCTTTGTTGAGGCGGTCAAGGAAAATGATTCCCGGCTCGCCGTTCTGCCATGCGTTATGAACGATTTTATCGAACACGTCGCGGGCGCTGAGGCTGCCGGTCACTTCCTTGGTATGCGGGTCGATTAGCGAATAGTCTTTCCCGTCTTTCACTGCCTGCATAAACGCCTCGGTTATCCCAACAGATATGTTGAAATTCGTTATTTCGGCGTTGTCCTGCTTGCAGTCGATGAATTTCAGGATGTCGGGGTGGTCGATGCGCAGGATGCCCATATTGGCGCCGCGGCGCGTGCCGCCCTGTTTGACCGCTTCCGTGGCGGTGTTGAACACCTTCATAAAACTGATGGGGCCGCTGGCCACACCGCCGGTGCTTTTTACGGTAGACCCTTCGGGGCGAAGCCTCGAAAAAGAGAACCCCGTGCCGCCGCCGGATTTGTGAATCAACGCGGCCTGCTTCACCGATTCAAAGATGCCTTCCATGCTGTCCTCAACGGGAAGCACAAAACAAGCGGAGAGCTGGCCCAGGGGCCGACCCGCGTTCATAAGCGTCGGCGAATTCGGCAGGAACCGTAAAGAAGCCATCAGGTCATAGAACCTTTCGGCCGTAGCGTCTACGTCGGCGCCGTAGTTGGCTCCTCCTGTGGCCACAGCCTCGGCTACGCGCCGGAACATGTCCTCCGGCTCTTCTATGGGTCTGCCGTCCACGTCTTTCTTGAGGTATCTCTTTTGGAGAACCTGTAAAGCGTTTTCTGTTAGAGCTAATTCTCTCATAAATCTATTTCCCTTCGCGCATTTTTTTGTTGTTCAGCAGAACTTCTCGTCCATGTGGGCGCTGATATTACATTTTTTGGCATACACACAGTTTGGTCGGTCGCACAACGGGTAAAGAGTGTTTTCTTCGGGGACAAAACCCTCGCATCCCTTCCCCTTGCTGTCGGGCACAAACTTGTCGCTCATGACGAGCCTCCCAAAAATATTTCCAAAGAAACCAGCAATTACGGAGCACACAGATTTACTTCTATTCTTTGGATATATGGATTGTATTTCAGAATTCGGGGGAAATCATCTGTTGCAAACATTTTATTGACAACGCTTTTCTATTGTGGTATAATTAAAGAGAAGAAAAGAGATGGATACACACCCCGACGGGGAAAGTGTATCCATTTTTAATTTTAAGGAGAGTAAGATGAAAAATATAAATGAGATGTCCATTCCTGAACTGTATCAGGAAATCCGCCGCCTTGAGTCTGCCGTCAATAAGGTGAATGAAGGCAAAACCAATTCCTCGGTGGCCAAAGAACTTGCGGCCAGGTATATGGAGAAGATATCGGCAATGTATGCCCGCGCCAATGGCTTGAAGCGGAAGTTCCGGGAAAAGCTCGGTGTATGTCCCATCTGCGGGGAGCCCGGAAAGCATTCGGTATATTATGATGAGCGGTATTGCCCAGACTGCGATGTCTGGATTGAAGACCGAACCGGTGCTGAGAGCGAGTTTGAGGGAGGGCTTCCTGAAAAACCGTCAATGGCGCCCCATCTAAATGAAGCATAAGGAGAAAAAATGAAAAATATAAATGAGATGTCGGTTCCCGAAATGGTCCAAGAGATTAAGCGTCTCCGGTCGGCCATTAAGAAGGTCAGAAAAGATAAAGCCAGCAATCCGACAGCCGTTGAACTGGCGGGCAAATATGAGACGTCCATTGCTGAAATGGAGGCCCGCATCGGCTCCGTAGACGCCCCAGAAAAAGATTGGGCTGCGGAGACCCCGGAAGCTGCAATGGAGCTGATTCAGGAGCTTAATGATAAGCTTCGCTCTATGTGCAATAATATTCAGCGCAAAAAATCTATCATCAAGGCTGTAGATGACGGCGAAAAGCCGGAGATGGCAGAAGTGGCTGCTGTATATAAGGAAGAGTTGCCTGCTCTCGAAGAGCGCGCCGAGGCTCTGCGTCAGAAAATAACCAGTGGTTGTCCTTGCTGCGGCGGCGATAAGGAGTATTCCTCGGATTTTGACGCCATGTTCTGCCCTGTCTGCAATATTTGGCTGGATGTGCGGTGTGGTGATGAAATGTGCGATTTTTGCTCTCGGCGTCCCGAGCGCCCCATGGTTTCTTTGGCTGTTTATGAGCAAGCCAACGGCCTTGGCGTGTGGTCCAAAGAATATGCAGAGGCAGAGAGAGTCAGAGAGGATGGCGTCATCGCGTTTGTCGCCTCCCTCGAATCCGTTATTGGCGCCCGCATAGCTGCCATTGGCGCTGGTTCTCTTTTGAACGACAAAGAGTTGGGAGAGGCTAGAGATTCTTTTTATGCCGCGCTTAAATCTATTCCGTCGGAGGGGCGAGAAAAGTGTTCTTCCAAAACGCATGGCCTGTTTGTGGCGGAAAGCGAATATCGTGGCGTCATCAAAATAAAGAAACGGCTTGAATCCGAAGTAGAGCTTCATCCCAGATATGAGGAGAGGATTGAGCATTTTGCTAAAGAGCTTCCCGTTCGAGAAAAAGCTCTCGAAGACATTCTGAATAGCTTTAACGGGTGAGAAAAGAAAACCGGCCCCTGTAAAGGGGCCGGTTTTGCTATCGAGTCTTTCGCTGTCGGTCAGACAGCTTGACCTCGGGGATGAACTCTCTGTCTGTGATGTATTCCCCATTATTCAGTTTTTTGATACACTCTTGCCCTTCCCAAACAAAGAAGGGGCGCTCCACCACTTTGAACACCGTTACCAACCTTATAAAGGTGAAGCCGCATTCAAACACATAGACGTTTGGGCTGCCTTCTTCAACGATGATTGTCGTGTCGCACGTTGTGTCGTCTTCGGTCTCTACGGCTACACAGCAATCGCGCTCCTCGCAATATTGAACTTGATTATGCGCGATACGCTTTGCCAAGAAGTCGTCTTTTAGAAAGCCCTCTATTTTGTCAAGTATTTGGGCGGCGACAAGGTCTGTTATCCTTTCTCCGGTGTTATATAGAGCGTGTTTAGACGCTATCAGGACAAAAGATTGGATTCCCCATCCGGTTTGGCACAAAATTGTTTTGTATTCTCCCGGATTGAAGGTGTCTTGCGCCAACTCCTGCATCTCTTTGATGCCTTTCACTTTTCCTGCTTCTTTTTGAGCAAGGAAAACCCCCTGCCTCATTTGAGCGCTTTCCCCTCTGATTCGCGGTTCTCCTCTCATCAGGCTACCTCACTTCGAGGAGCCTGATATAAGTGAACCCCGCCTCAAAGGAATATTCGTTGTCGCCATCCTGAATAACAGTTACGAGGTCATCGCCGTCACAAAACGGCACAACTTCGTCGAAATCCTCGTCATACATGATTCGGCTTCTGGTAACCAGTCTGGCTATTTCTCTATCGGTCAACAACTTGGCTGCGGCGGCGAGGTTCTCGTTGTCATCAGCGATGAGAACGAAATCCTGGCCTCCTTCTTCGGTAAAACAGGAAATAAGCCTGTTCGCGCCGAAGTTTTCTCTGGCGAATCTCGCCATTTCACAGATGTTCTGCACATCGGTGTTTTCTGCCACGGTTAAGCAGTAATTTGTGTTAGTCATTGTCTCCTCCTTAAATTTGACCAGGTGTAATCTGCCTGGCGTATTCGAATTCTTCGAAAATAAGAGGGTTTTCAGCCTTTTTAAGGGCTCTCTTTAATGGTTCTCCGTGTTTGTCGGCCCAGCGACGCATTTTGTGCTCCTCTAAACCGAACAAGCACTCTCTCGTGACGCCAAAGATACCGCAGAGGATTTTAATAGTGTGTTCATCCGGCAAGTGTTTTCCGAGCTCCCACGCCGATATCGACGTGTCATCCACGTCCATCAGCCTGCCTAACTGCACCTGCGTAAGCTTTCTGTCTTTCCGAAGTGCGGTCAGCTTGCGACCGAAGACGGTTTCGAGGTTTGCCGGTTTTTGGTAATTGATGTTATCCAGCTCCGGACAACGAATATTGAAGAGTTCTTGGAACGCAACCAATAACCGCCGACTTGGGGTGTTTTTAGCTTCTTCCCATTTCGTAATTGTCACAGGGTTAACGCCAAGGCACTCAGCAACCTCTTTTTTGGTCATCCCGGCCCGAAGACGCAACATTTTTACGCGCATCGGCAGCGGGGTATCCTCAGTGCAATCCGCGCCGCCAAAGAAGTAGCAATTAAGGGCCTTTGCTACACGCGCAACCGATTCGTCTACCGGATTTAGGCGACTGGTTTCCCACTGATAAATTAACGAGGAAGAACATCCCATCAAGGAGGCAAGCTCTTTTCTGGTCAACCCCTTATTGGTCCGCATCGCGAAAATCTTTTGGCTATTCGTGATTCCGCTTGGATTGGGAATAGGTCCTGCCGGCTTGTTTTTAACCGGCGGAGGAATCTTTTTCAGGGCTTTCTTCGCCGCGGCAAAATTTTTGTCTGACATGCGGGCGCGACCCGTTTCCCAGCCAAAGATTGTCGTATTGCTCATTCCCATCGCCGATGCGAGCTTGTGTACAGGAATTCCTGCTTTTGTTCGCATTTCGCGCAGTTTGACAGCGTTTTCGCTTGGCGTCACCGCCAGCTTTTGAGCTTCAATCTGTTCTTTCGCTTGCCTATGCATTGCCTCGAAAGACTTGTTGTCAATAAGCTCCAGAATGTCGGCCATCCGATGTTCCGGGCATTTGCGGTTTTCCCACGTGTAAATCACCGCCGTACTAACACCTAACATGAATGCTAATTCCCTGGCAGACAAGCCAATACTTCTCCGCAGAGATTTAATATCTGTAGTCATAATTTTTACCTCCCAATGTTGGGGTTTACCTGAAAATCAGGAATACCATTTTTCAAGACTGTTAAACGCTTCCACAGTTTTTGTGTAGCCCAATTCGGTGAGAATTTCACAAAGCAGCTTGTCTGCCGCTGAGTGAACATCCTCTGCGTCCCAACCAGGTGTGTTTTCGAACTTCGCCATCTTTTCAGCAGCGATTTTGTCCAACATTTCGATGTTTTGCATTTTTCACGCTCCTTTTCTAAAAATCAAAATAGAACGCAAAAAAGCGAGGCCCCGTTCCCCTCAGCCGCCGCCTATTGGCAGTACGCCCGGGTATTTGCGAGCCTCACGATTTTGCGTTCTATCAGTTTGATATCTTAATTATGGTTCACTTTTCTTGCAAAGCAAAACCACCCCGAAGGGTGGTTGTAAAACCAGGGCCCCAAAAGCTCTAGCCCTTAGTTATGGCGACTCTTTGGCAGCAGGAACTCCGCCGCACCCTGAGCCTCTTCCGCCAGCTTCGACATCCTCTCAGCCATCCTTTGGATGTGGCACATCTTATCGGCGACCACGTCCAGCTCCTGCGCTGCCTTGAGTTTTGCGATTATTGGCTCGGTAGCCGTCCACTCATTTAGAGAAATCCCCGTGGCTCCCTTGATGTCCTCCAGTTTTGCGCGCAGCTTTACCAGCGTCTCCGTTGCGCTTTCCTGCTGCCAAGAAAGACTCTCGCGAATGTCTTTCTCCATCTCTCGGCGCTCGGCATAAAACTTGTCTGCCGATGCTCTTTCTCGCCCCCGAAGCATGGCGCACAAGAAGCCGGCGGTTACGGGTTCCTTATCCAGCTTGGTGGCCTTGATTTTCTGTGTCAGTTTTCCATCCTGATATTCGATGACGCCCCATGTCGGAGGTAGCGTGAAGCTGTCGGTGAGACCCTTTGGGACGACGAGGAACCAATAGTCGCAGTATTTTGCAACACTATCGGATTTCGCGCCCACCTTCAACTCCGAGGCGAGGTCCTGCTTGGAAACCTTTATCTCGAAACCTCGAATTTCGAACCCCTTGGACGGGTATGCGTTGATGGCCACCGCGTCGGCGTGCCGCCGGCAGTTGCTGCCGGTGGAGTTGCCAACCTCGAAGCCGAGATACCATTCCGGCGGCAAATACACCTTTCCCAATGCCGCCCTAATGTCGTCGGCTGAGACATTACCCATCTTTCTCCTCCACGATATCTCCCAACTCAGCGGCGTTCCAATCATCGACATCCAGCACCGTTTCGGCGTTCAGAATCATCACCAGATTTCCGTCGATGCGGCTTACGTTTTTGATGTGCCGATTGCTGTTCACCGTCGCAAATTCCGGCAATGGCTGTGTGCCGGCCTCGTCCAGTGTGGCCACATTGATGACCCTGTCCACCGCAAGACCGACCCGTGCGTCGCCGACCTGGGTAATGATGAAACTGCACTGCTCGTCGTATTCCCGCTCGCCGAGACCAAACTTGATTCTGGCATCCACAACCGGAACAATGACGCCCCGAAGGTCTATGATGCCCCGGATATGCGGCGCCGAACTCATGATAGGCGTTACCGGCTGGACGTTGATGATTTCCAGAACATTCGCGAGGGGGAGCCCATACGTGGACTCCCCGACGCGGAAGGTCAGCGCCATGTTATCTAACTCGCCGCGTTCTCGTTTCGCGGTTTCAATGATGTCGTTACCCATGATGCCCTCCCTCAAAAAATCGTTTCGGTATGTGTGCGTTGTGTGGTTGTTTGCCGCGCCTGCGGCATAGGTTCAGAGGGGGCGTTTCGCAGCCTAAACCGCGCCACAAGTTCTTGAAGCATCTGGGATTGGCTGCTCATTTCCTCAGCAGCAGCGGCGCTTTCCTCGGCTGTAGCGCTGTTCTGCTGGACAACCTGGGCAACCTGGTCGATGCCGACGTTCACCTCTTTGATGCTGACCGATTGCTGGTTGGAAAGTTGGGCGATTTCTTTGGACATGCGCTCGCTTTCTTCGATGCCGGAAACAATACTCTTTAGTCCTTCCGCCGTCTCCATCGCCGATTTTTCGCCGGCCTCGGCCTTGGCGATGGTGGTTGAAATCATACCGTTGGTGTCTTTCGCGGCCTGCGCACAGCGCCCAGCAAGGTTCCGCACTTCCTCCGCGACAACCGCGAACCCTTTGCCGGCGCTTCCGGCCCTGGCGGCCTCCACGGCGGCGTTCAACGCAAGGATGTTGGTCTGGAATGCGATGTCCTCAATGGTCTTGATGACCTGGCCGATTTCTTTGCTGGACGCGTTGATGTCTTGCACGGAAACCACCATATCCATCATTTTTTGGTTGCCGGTTTCCGCGTTGCTGATGAGTTGTTTGGAGAGCTCTGCGGATTTCTCCGCCATCTCGGCATTTTTCCGGGAATTCTCGGCAATATCAGCAATCGTGCTGGACAGTTCTTCCGTTGACGCCGCCTGCTCTGTCGCCCCCTGAGCAAGGGATTGCGCCCCGTCGGCCACCTGATTTGCCCCGATAGCCACCTGCGACGTGCCGGCGTTGATTTCCGCAAACATGGAGTTCAGGTTGTTCGTCATTTTCTGGAGAGATAGTCCCAGCACATCCTCATCGGAGAGCGGCACCAATTCCTCGGTAAGGTCGCCGCCAGCAACCGTAACAAGGGCGTCGCTCACTTCATTGACCCGCTGTACGAATTGTGCGGCGGCGGCGATAGTCTGCCCAATTTCGTCTTTGCGCACCGCATAGTTCTTGATTGCCTGCGCGTCCTCTGGCTTGAGAACGATATTCCCACTCTCTCCGGCGTTCTTCATAAAGGCCGTCAGAGGCAGGAGCGGCTTGCTGATAAGCCTGGATACATACAGCGCAATAAAAATCGCGACGCCCGCGGCAATCACTATGACGCCCAACATCACGAACAACAACACATTCGACGCACTGTCTGCGGCGCTGTCCGCGGCCGCCATTGTCTCAAGTCGAATTTCTATCATGTGGCGAAGGTTGTCCGCTATTTCGGCTGCCGCGTCGGTTGTTTCTGACATCTCAACCAACAATTCATCTTGCGATATCCCCTCGCGAGCAAAATCAAGCATTTCCCCTGTAGTTTGCTCGATGGTGTTTACGTACAACTCCATCGTTTCGTCGAACTCTGCCAGAGCGTCCGGACTGGTGATGCTTGGTCGGTAAGCTTCCATGTGTCCCTCGAACTCGGCGAACCGGTCATTTATACTGTCCTCTGTCATATCCAGATTAGCCTGCTCGCCGGAATAGATGACAATGTTCCTTAATTCCACCCGGATGCGCTGGAAATACTCTGTTGCCTGAGCCAGGTCGCTCATCGGCACCGCCATATCTGCGTACATATGGTCTGCTGAGCTTGTCATTTGCGTGATGCCGATAACACCGGCAACGCCCACGCAAAGCGTGAGAGCAAGAACAATACAGAAACTGACGATGAGCTTTGCTGAAACCTTTAAATTCTTCACCGAAAAAACCTCCTATAATATACGCTTCGATGTTATATTTAAGGGCTAATAGCCCGCTTACCGATTTTCGGGCAACGACGAAAATATCAGAAACTCCAATTCCGGTTTACACCGCTCCAGAGCTGTTTCGCAGCAAGTAAGGATGTGTTCTACTTCTCCAATATAGTCGTCATTGTAGACTTCATCCGATTCGCTGTTCGTCGGCAGTAATTCTTTTGCCACCGACGGGTCTTTGATGATGAGACGCTCCCTTTGCACAACCACTATTTTTCCATTATCCATCACCGCTTCCGGCGCAACGACCATCTCGGTTTCAGATGACAGGATGACCTGCATGCAGTCATCCGCAATGGCTCGGAGTGCCTGTCGGCTCACAGGACAGAACAAAGCCTCTCTCTTTGCTCTAACCTTTAAATGATTCACAATCCACAGCAGCAGTATATCGGTTTCCCATATACCGAGGATTTTTGCCGCTATTCCCGCGACGCCTCTCTCTTTGTTATATTTCCGGTATGTTCTGAGGGGTTTTGGAATCGGCGGATTTTCGCCGGAAAGCAGGCGCCGGTGAAGCAATACCATCTCCCGCGTCGAAACGTCTTTAATTTTGGGGAGAGTGTATAGACCGACGCGCATTTAGTAGGCCACCTCGCTTTTTGTTTCGTACTGCGAAAAGTCGGCCCAACCTTCTTTCAGCGCCTGCGCGATAGCGGCCCCGACGCCGGGGGTTGTGCCAAAATCAGCTCCTTCTGGAACGGAAAGCACCAGTCTTTTCCCGCCTTTGTTCCGGGCGATATGAACAACAAGGAGCGGTCCCGAATATTCTTCGGTATATTCGTTCCTGGTATCGGTTTTTTGGAATCCATCAGGCAAATACTTTATTCGGCTGGCCTCTGCTACTCTCAGCCGGCCGTCCATCCCCACATAACTGATTCGCATTATTACCCTCCTACGGCCTTGGCTCCGGCCGCACGCCCCATATTTTACACAAATACCGGTCCAATTTTATCCCAAATACATGGTATTTCTCTTCGAACGACACCCGGCCCATATTGTGGGCTATAGCGTGCATCTCAGGCTCCAAAGGCAGAACCCGGTATCCCTCATGGATGATTTCGTCCCGGTCATTTCCCATACCAACTGCGTCAACGTGGTGCAGGTGGGCCTCTTTTTGGGTGACGCAACACTTTTTGTTGGCCAGGCAAGCATAAATGTACCGCGCCGTGTCCTCATCCCGCTCAATCAGCGGATTCTTCGTCGGGATATTTTGCTCCAAACAAAAATCAATCAGAAATTGCAGGAAGAGCTTGGCTTTGGTCATGTCGCAGTCAGAAAGAGAAAAATCTTCGAAGCCGGTCTTATTCAGGTAGGCATATTTCATCACCAGCTTACATTCACCCGGCTCGTATCCGGTTGCCTTGGCGATGTCATCAAGTGTAGCGTGTATGTGGTTCCTTTGTGAGGCTGAAATCATTCGCCCATCATCGAGGATTATTCTTCCTGTGGTGATTTCTTTTCTTTCGAGGACGCTTGTTTCCGGGAAGTGTGTAAAAGACCAGAAGCCCTCTCCCTCTACGATTTCGGTAATAACTGTCTCAGCTTCCAATCACCCACCCCCCTTACATCTTTCTTTTATTATACCACAAAAAGCAGTAATAGTCTACAATTTTCGCAAAAGAAAAACGCCCCGGAAGGAGCGTTGGTGCCGCCGGCGAGGGTCGAACTCACACGCTTTTTAGGGCGCCGGGGTTTAAGCCCGGTGCGTCTGCCAGTTCCGCCACCAAAACATGTTGGAGCTCCCGGGCGGAATCGAACCGCCGACCTGATGCTTACGAGGCAACCGCTCTGCCGTCTGAGCTACAGGAGCAAAATTGGTGTCGTCCGGGAGATTCGAACTCCCACTCCCTTTCGGAAATCAGGGTTTGAGCCTGACGCGTCTGCCAGTTCCGCCAGGACGACATATGGAGCGCAAGACTGGATTCGAACCAGTGAGTACCGAGGTTGCAGCTCGGCGCGATAGACCAGCTACGCCACTTGCGCGTTTGGCGGAAGGAGTGGGGCTCGAACCCACGCGGCCCGAAGGCCCTACCGGTATAGCAAACCGGCCTCTTGCCAACTTGAGTATCCTTCCAAAATGGTGCGCCAGGGAGGACTCGAACCCCCAACTCTCCGGGTAGAAGCCGGATGCTCTGTCCAATTGAGCTGCCGACGCATGGCAGAGAGAGTGGGGTTCGAACCCACGGCGCCTTTCGGCGCTCCTGTTTTCGGGACAGGTGCCTTCATCCAGACTCGGCCATCTCTCTAAATTGGTGCATCTCCAAGGAATCGAACCTTGCCACCCGAAGGGAATTAACAGCCGGACGCTCTGCCGTTGAGCTACCCGCCAATATTGGTTTCCGCAGCAGGGCTCGAACCTGCGGCCAATCGCTTAAAGGGCGATTGCTCTACCAACTGAGCTATGCGGAATCATGGTGCCCCGGGGAAGTTTCGAGCTTCCGACGCCCTGCGCTTCAAGCAGGCGCTCTTCCGTCTGAGCTACCGAGGCATATTTTTCGATTCTTAGCGACGGAGGGACTCGAACCCCCGACGCCACCGCAGCCAAAAGATGGTGCCGAAACACCATGACTGCGGTGTGCTCTGCCAACTGAGCTACGCCGCAAAGAACCGAAATGGCGACTCTGGGGGGATTCGAACCCCCGACCTCTGCCGTGACAGGGCAGCGCCCTAACCATCTGGACTACAGAGTCATGTGGTGGGACTCCCGGGACTCGAACCCGAAACCCTCCGGTTATGAGCCGGATGCGCTAAACAACAACCCTTGTGCTTTGGGCCCCAATTCAGAAACCCACTCTGGTACTCCCGCAGGGATTTGAACCCCGGACCAACGCCTTATCAAGACGCTGCTCTGCCGACTGAGCTACGGGAGCATATGGATGGGATGGCTGGATTCGAACCAGCGAATGTCGAGTTCAAAGCCCGATGCCTTACCACTTGGCGACACCCCATGGCAGGAGAGGCGGGACTCGAACCCGCGTCGCATGGTTTTGGAGACCAGCATCTTAGCCACTGGACCACCCTCCTACGAAAAAGCACCCAGTTTGGGTGTCCCAAACCAGGTGCTGCAAAGATTCCAATTATGGCGAATCAGCCACGTTCTCGGAACTGCCCAACCTGGTTTTGGACGCAAAAATTACTAAACCAAATATTCGATAATTGGTTCGTGCTTTTTATATCCAAATACAAGTTTCTGAGCATGATTCCGATTCCTTTCTGATTTTTTTTTGGTGATGCCGGCGGGAGTTGAACCCGCAAATTCCGCCTTGAAAGGGCGCTGAAACTCCCCACGGCCAAAGCCGGGGGGTTCTTTGGTATAAACGGCTTTTCTTAGAACTCGAAAGCACCTAAGCGCGTACCGCTTTTCCAAAGACTTTTGCAGCCGTCGGCTTCGTGGAAACCTTATCTCCCAGCGGAGATTTAGCGACTGCGGGGTTCCGTTTCAAGACCCCTGGTTTTTAATATATTGCTATGCGATTTTCTTGATACCCATGCTGCTGAGGTTTTGCTTCAGCCGCGTGACTGTGACCAGTTCGTCCACGGCACCAAGTGGAGCGGCTTGCGGGTCTCGAACCCGCGACCCCCAACTTGGAAGGATGGTGCTCTGCCAACTGAGCTAAAACCGCAAATCTTTCATTTCCTTAATTATACCACACTCATAATATATTGTCAACAACATTCGCCCAAGATTTTCCTGGCGCCGCTATCAGCCCTAACCAAACAATTGCTTTTGGCGAGAAAACAAACAATAAGAGGTCCTATCTGCGATGATACCCCTGTCTCTCTCAGGATAGTATTCCAACGCAGCGCTGAGTATATCGGATATATCGCTGTTGGATAATCGCGGAATATCCAACTGGCGCCCAAACAACCCCCTAACAGCCGACACCTGCCGGTTAAACGATATCCCAAGCGGGCTGGCCACAAGCGAAGACGCGAGCGCTTTTGGCTCCACATCCATCCGCATCAGCATGGTGTTCGACAATAACCCCGCCCCGTTGTCGAATATTGGGCAATATTCATATCCTTGTTCACTACGGATAACCGCGATATTGTTGAGATGACGGTCATCGTTGCAAATCAGGGAATCGAGCTCAAACAATACGGTGAGATATTGCGGGAACTTCGTCAATCCCGTGTACTCAACCACAGCATCCGCAAGATACTGGATGCGCCTTTTGGTGCTTGTGAGGGCTGATAGTTTTTGCTTTAAAGGGAAACCAAGATGATTCGATAATAGTCGGTTTATCGTAATGAGCGATTGGTTCGGTTTTAGGAAATTTTCGCTTGCACAACCAACGCGCTCTCTGCCGCGAACAGAAACTTTTTCCATGTTGTAACGAACGAATCTGAATGGAAAATTCTTCTCCACGTTGCTGCGTGCAAGGATTGATGACGAAATGACCTCCGTCAGCGCCTCATATCCAAATTGGTCCAGCTTATACCAAACCTCACCATCGAACCATTTCTCCTGGTTCCCCTTTGATGATGTTTCAGCTATCTTCTCGTCGGTAACTAATTTGACGGCCATTCGTTCGCCTCCTTCAGCCACTGTTTATCCTCGGCCATCCGGCCCGATGTTTTTCTGATTATCTCTAATGGCTGATACTCGCCCACGCCTATCGAGTCTAAGTACGGCCTTATCCCCGCCCTATGTCTTGGGATACAGCGCTCTTCCAGAAAAGACATAAAATCATCCCATGTCGGTAGTGTGTTGACGCCGAAAGGCAACAGAATGGGGTCGGCTACATAATTTTCAACAGCCAGCGTCATATCGCTGAAATCGCAGCAAATTACCGAACACGGGATGTCCCCGTCATAATACAGAAATACTTTTACATCGTGCTTCGCGGATGTTTTCCGCACAAAAAATTCCTTTGCGGATAATCTTTTTGTCACAACGACGCGTTCGCCATCAAAAGAGAGCTCCACCTCTCGCGAATCGTCCAAACTGAGCGAGTCCAGCCATTTCGTGGGTATGGTTAATTTCGCCGTTCTTGCCTCTTTACTGGCTGTCCCGCCGGCGTGACTAATATTGACTTTCGCTATACGATGTTCCAAGGCAACCACCTCCGCCCACATTATATCCTATTCGGTACGAATTTGCAATATAAAACCGCCCCAGATTTATTCTGGGGCGGCGTTGTTTAGGTTGTGTGCTTGACGCGTTCTTTTTCTTCGGCCTTTTTGGCGTCATTCCATTTTTCGAGCGAGCCGGTCAGGTAGCCTGTGATGCGGCGGATGCGCTCGAACGGTACGCCGGCGCCTACGGTTTTGGGGTCTTGCATATCATTCCCCTCCCGCAAGCTCGGCCATGCTGTCTCCGATGGCGCCCATCGTGAAACTGCTGGCTTCCCGCGGAGTCATCCCACCTTCTACCGCCGCGATGTTGATGGCGTCGGCAAGGGTCTTGGGGTCGTCGGTTTCGTTGAGGCCGAGGGCTTCTTCGACAGCCGATTGGACGCTCAGAGAGCCTCCGCCGTTGCCCCAGCCGCGGACGTAGCGGAAAACTTTGTCAGCAAGGCCTTTTATAGGGGCGTCAGATAGGCCGTTGTACCACGGCTCGTAGCCGGGCGTTGGCGACATCATGGATTCCTTGACGGTCTCCAGCTGTATCTCGCGGCCAATAACTTCCTTGGCCAGCCGTTGCATACCGCGGGCCTTGCGCTCCAGCCTATCTTGGAGGTCGAAGTAGTCGCCTTCTCTGGCTAGTTCTTTCAGCTCCGCGATTGCTGTTCTGGCTCTTGCTGCTTTTTGTTCTGCGTGTTTTCGAATAGAATCCAGCTCCGTTTTTAGCCCCGCGCACGCTTGGGCCACTTGGTCTGCGCGGTAAATAACGAAGACGCGTCCCATTTCCTTCTTGATAACGCACATCTCGGATTTTTTGATAACGCTTCGCCACGGGAATTGAGTTTGGTTCACGCGGTAGGTTTGCGATGTCTCACCCTCTACCCTGATTACCATTTTTTCGATATCGGTATCGTCATCGTAAAAGCTGACAACAAGACAATAGATTTCTGGCGTCATACCCATATTACGCATCCTCCTCGCCTTCTTCAATCACCGCCATGATGCGGCGAAGCTTATCCAGCGGCAACTTGCAGTTGTAGTCAAACTCTTTTTGCAAGCGGCGAACAAGCTCGCCTGTTTCATCAAGGTCACTGATGTCCTGCGTACTGGTGAACAGCCTTACGCCGCACCCGTATTTCGTTTCTTCCAGCAGGGTGTCCTTGTTGAATTGCCGCTTCCTGCCGTAGCTCTCGACCGTATAATATTTGCGCCCGACGGTTACGATGACGCCCTCTTGCAGCCGCGGATTCTTTGCGCGAAAAAAGTCTCCTTCGCGCATATACACGGCCTGCCCTACCCTCAGCCTTTCTGTTTCTTTTTTCACTGTTTCTCCTTTCGGACGCCTTCTTCTTCGGTGTCCCCAGTGAACGCCAAATCGGTGTTCCTGTACTTGAATATTTCCTGGACCTCGTCGGCGCCTAAATCGGTGTAGATATAAGCGGTAAGGCCTTTGCTGTGGCCCGGCATATCATCCGACAACCCTTCGACCACGTTGGGGTCTGGGCTGTCGATGGTTACGAGGCCTGCCCCATAAATAGGGCCTTTTGTGGGGCGAATGTTCTCCGGCTCCACAAGGTCCACATAGATGCCTTCATAACCGATGTCGCCTCCCACATAGGCGTGAAGAACGCCTTCCGGAACCGGCTGAATGATACCAACCTGGAGGCTGTCTGCGCCGGCTTCCCCTTCGGCGAAAACGCCGATGACGCGCAGTGCGCTGAAAAGCTGTTCGTCGCTGATTTTGTGTCCGTTTACGATAAGCATATTAAAACTCCTTCTTGCCGGGCAGGCTTCCCCGCCCGGCGTTTTTGATTTTTTTGCGGCGTCAGTTTGACTCCTTTTCCCTTACAGCGCGAATTCGCGCCCATCCGACTTTTTCTTAGAGAACGGAACGAGCTTCTCCGCAAACTCTCTCAGAGAAGAAAACGAAAAACGCTTGCCGTCATCCGTATAGCTCGCAATGAGAGCCATTTCTTTTGCCATCGCGCTGTTTTCAGCGGCGACGGTGCAACTGCCGTCTTCTGTTAAAACACAGTATTTCATTTTTTTTCTCCTTTTTGTGGGATTATTGTTCTGCCTTTTCCTTTGTATACGGTTCTTCCGTCGTTCCCTCTACCTCAGCAAAACTGATGAATTCGCCAACAACGGCGTCATCGTACACATTTTGGTCTACATAGTAGACCTCAGTGACAATTTTGCCTTCGTATTCCCCACTGATGGTTATGTTCCACCGGTTTGGGTAATGGTAGTAGTACGGGACCGGGATTGTTGTGGTGCCACCATTTCCGTTTGAAATAACAATGGGCAGCATCATAAGCACTCGGTATTCAGGTTTGAAATCCTTTGCAACGATGGTTCCCTTGTTAATAGTTTTGGCGCAGCCCGCAAAAAGAACAGCGGCGAGCAGGACGCACAAAATTGTCACAACAACCCTCGATTTGCGGTTCACTTTATCTTCCTTTCCCGGCCGCAGCCGCCTCCAAAAGTTTTTTAGTCAGATAAATCTGTCCCTTGCCGGTAACCATGGTCACGGTGTAAGGCTCATAATCGCCGTAGACGTTTCTCCTGGTCCTGCGGCTAACCTTGAACCACCCCTCCTGCAAGCTCCGCTGATACGGCATGTTATAGAGGTTCAGGTACTTGTGCTCTCGCAGCCACTTAAACAGGCGCGTCCGGCCAATATCCAACTTCTCTCGGTCATGCAAAAACTTGGCAAAATCTCCGATTTCCATCGCGGCTTTCTCTACAGAAACATGTTCTGCGAATTCTACCGCGTCTTTCTGGCTCCCAATGATTTCGTTTTGCTCAGCGATAACCTCCGACTGCCCGCGCAGCGCCTCCAGGGAGCCCACAAAAGCCTCTTTCGTCGCCGTATCGGCGTCCGGTATCAACTTGTCCACAAAAACTCTGCAATCCAGCACGTAGCCGCCGTTGCGGCGCAGTTCCGGTAGAACTTCGTCAAACAGCCAGCGCTCGAATTTCTCTGCATCAGGCAGTTTACTGCGGATGATGAGGCGGTACACATCCCCTTCGGGGATAAACAGCATTTCTGTTTCCCGCTCGAAACTGTCGTACCTGTTGGCGCTGTTTGTAGTGACGCCCCGTTTCAGGGCGTACCTACAATGTCGCGATATAGCGTTACGCGATTTCTCATAACCGAGCGCGTCTGCCACATCTTTGGCGCAAAAAAGGACTTTTTCTCCATCTTTCAGTGCCCTCACCATTCCAAACAACTCATTCGTAAACTCTCGGTAATTCTGTGTGGTCATTTGATTTCTCCCTTCATCATTTTTTACCCGCGGTGCGGGATATTCAAACAGCCAAAGGCTGGGAAGCGGGTGTAAATCTATATGAAAAAGAAAAACACAAGCTGCCTTCCCCATCTTGCAGCTCAACCACGTTCGTGGTTGGCTTCGACAATTACGGGACACACAACTTGTGTTTTATTCTTTTGATATGCTTATTATGACCTACTTTTCTTGCAAAACAAAACCGCCCCGAAGGGCGGATGTGATGTCAAGGAGTCGTTATTCCGGGGACCCCCGGCAACACGCCTGTACCAGGCGGTTCCGGCCCCGGAGACGGGATATAGTTCGCCGTGACTTCGAGGGCTCCAGTCACGGAATTGAAAGATTTGTCCCATCCATTGAAAATATATCCTGGCAGTTCCGGAGCTGTTGGTTCAGAAGCGGGTTCCCCATGGTTGATTTCTTGGGTGCTTATCAGCGTCCCGTTCGCATAGAACCGAACGATGTGGGTTGTGCTGACTGGGCCAACCGGAGGCGTCGAGGGGGTGCTGTCGGATGAGCTTATTTCTCCGCCGGATACAGAAAACAATATCCCGCCGCTTGCGTCATCCCAGTTGGCGCAGTATTCCTCCGCAATCGAAGAGTCAAATCCGTCGCCGCTTATTGTAACTGTTGCAAAATTATCGTCGGTATCGTACTCCCAAGTATAAAGCAGGCGAGCTATTCTCGAAGAAAGAGCGTACTTTCCATTCGGCTGCTGCGCCGCCGTTAGATACTGCACAACGCCGTCGGCATGTACTGAGCGAGCATTAGCTTCCCATGTAGCGGCTTTCGACTTATTCAGTGAAGTCGTAAACACAGGGATTGCGATGGCCACAAGGACTGCGATTATCGCCACGACGATAAGGAGTTCCGCAAGAGTAAACCCTCTCTTGCTTTTGGTCTTTTCGTGCATGTTCTTTTACCTCTTTTGAATCTCCTTTTGGAAATATACACTCTGTCCAAAGACAGGTTGTGCGTACTCTACCTTACTGTTACCATAAGGGTTTTCCGTCTTCACCTCGACAATGTCAGTATCCCAGAGCAGAAGTCTGGTGCGTCAACTTCAGGTGTTGTGGATACTTGACGTAGCAGCCATTTCTAACCGCTGAGTCTGGTGAACCTGTTGCCCTTCCTTTCGGAAGCCCCGTCCTAGACAGTTATACTGTCAGGGCGGGGTGATTCACTTCCTAATTATACCATTATAGGAAAGTATTGTCAACACATCGTTATTTACGGCGAGACCGGAGCCTCTTCCTTTGCCGCCAGCCACTCGTTCACCGCGTCATAAATCTGCTCATCCGTCATTCCCCTATCCCTAAGAGCTTGCATCGCCTGCTCGCTATCCAGAATCAGCGCCGGATTAGAGAAAATCTCTGGAGTAATCCACGACGCGTCTCCCAGAATTGACTGCAAATTATCTATGCCAAAAGATAGCGATGGCGTAGGCTCTGGCGTAGATTCTGACATAGAAGATGGCACAGATGTGGATTCTGCTGGTTCTTCCTGAACACTTTCTGATGCGTCATCCTGTACGGGTGCTACGTCGTCTTTAACCGTTCCCGACCCATATCCACCCAAAGAAGCGCCCTGAGAGGATTCCGGTGTTTTCTCTGGTTTATCAAATATTGACTTAAGGCTAAACGTCACCGCACCGGTAATTACGGCGGCGACCAGTATCAGTAACAAAACCTCTTTAAACGATAGCTTTTTCAACTTTCCCATCCTCCTTGGCACGTAAGATTCGCTCCTGCGCCGTATCAAATATATTCTTGTCTTTCTCAATTCCGATAAAATTACGCCCCGTCCTCATCGCCGCCACGCCGGTTGAGCCGCTGCCCATACAATTATCAAGCACTGTGTCCCCTTCGTTCGTGAAGGTCAGAATCAGGTTTTTCATGAGGGCAACGGGTTTTTGGGTCGGATGCAGCACGCCCTGCTGCTGGTCTGTGGCGAATGTAAGGATGCTGGTCGGGAACCTCTCGGTGCTATCATACGACACCTTTTCATATGTACCGTAATTAGAGCCCAGCTTGGAGTTTCTCTTGTGCTCTTTTGTTGCAACTTTTCTCGTGTGCCCAGATGTTTTCTGGGGATTATAGGTCGGCAACTTCTCGTAAAACACGCAAATGTCTTCGTGGGCCCGCAGAGGCATCCGGTTGGCGTTCAGGAACCCGGCAGGCTTTGTTTTGTGCCAAACCAGGTTATACCTCCACGGTATCCCGGGGTTGGTCATCATTTGTTGTGTATATTTACCCGCCGAGAAGACAACGACCACCCCGTTCGGCGCCAGCACGCCGGCGTATTTATCCCACATGCCATTCTGGTATGAGTCGTCCCACATCTTTAAGGCGTCCAGGTATTCTACGCCCCGCTTATACATCAGCTTCATGAAGCCGTCGTATTCATATCGGGCGCCCTCAAATTCGATGAACCGCTGCATCGGCACAGGCACATCCCAAATATTTCTGGTCATCCCGTATGGCGGGTCAACCAAAATCATATTCACCGACATCGGCTGTAATTTTTCGACTTCGTGCATGCAGTCGCCGTTCACGAGAATAGTTTGCATGATTCCCCCCTACAGGATAAGCGACGCCTTGATTACCGTTCTATATTGCGTGCCGTCCACTTCCTGATGACCAGTAACGATATACAATACATCGCCTGAATTGTTGATGCTGGTGAGAATATTACCTTCTGAATCAACAATTTCGCCGGTATTGTAATCAACGAATCCATCCGTAACCGAGTTGACCTGGTACAAATACTTCCCGTAAGATGTCTCGACAGCGAACCTGGTCCCGGCTGTCATGTCTTTGACGCCAGAGACCCCGTTTGCTATGAATATGTGCGAGGTCGCCCAACCAATAGGATATGTGGCGGTATCCTGACCGACCATCCCAACAGCAACGCTTCCATAAAACACAGAGGCGTCTACACCGGTGGACGGGCAGTAAAGCGTGGCGTATTGCTGACCGTCCGCAACCTGCGATGGCTGCGACGTGTATGTTTCTGTCCTGTTTGGCAGCGGTCTTTGGTCTTCCGTATTCCCGGGATACTCGTCCCCGCCTTCCCAGACTGTCGAGCCGTCCTCCGGGGTTTCATCTGGAACGTTTTCCGGAACTTCTGCCGGCAACGTAGTTACGTCTTCCGGCGTATCCTGTGTGACGCTTGGCGGAGCAGCAGGGTCTTCCTGCTTCTCTTTAACAATAAACTGCGTCGCCAAATACACGAGGCCCGCCAGCACAGCCAATATGATGCAGACGACCAAAAGTGATTTATTCCCTTTTTTCTTGGAGTTCGACGAGTAATCCCATGTGTGGTACTCGGTTGGCCAAGGTTCTCTGTCGTCGACCCCTTCTTGGTCGTCTTGATAAAACCCGTCCTGGGCCTCGTCGTGATTCACAAAAGGCACGCCGCCGTATTCCAAATCTCCTCCGGGAATCTCGTCAATTACATCATCAGAGACGCTATCATCAGGCGAGAGGCCGGATTTATCTTCGGCGGCCATGTCTTTGAGAAACTCTTCCTCTATGTTGTTAAGGGGAGCATCCCTATTCTTTTTACGAGACATTTTACTCTTCCTTCCTTATCTTTAATTATACCACAATTTGCTCATTTTTTCAATGCTATCGCAGAAAATATGCGATTGCCAAGAACACCAGATTCGCTATTGCGAACACATGCCAGCGCTTCACAACTGATTCCCGGCGCCCTTGAGTCTCATTGCGCCAAGAATATAGAACACCGGCAGAAGCAGCCCGGTGGCGAACATCGTATACCCGCCTCCCGAGACAATCAGGTTCAGCGTCTGGAGCGCAAACAAGCCAAGGACGATTCCGCCGGCCGTAGCGCACTGGGTCGCCATTGCCGGATTGTTCCAGTTTTTGATACCCATCAAGCCGACGCCAATCAGGATGACGGCCAGCACCATTAAGATGACGAACGGCACGGCGCCGCTCACCAGTCCGGCAAGGTATCCCGCGCCGGAGCCTTCTCCTGCGTTTCCCGATACGCATAGTATCAGAACGCCGAGACCGAACGCGCAGACCCCGAGCCCCGCCATTACGAACCCGCTCACCTTGAGCAATATCGAACCATTCCCGTTACGCATAACAAATTCCTCCTGTGGCAGCGTTTTTTGTATTTTGCTTATTGTTCTGAGGGTTTCTTATAAGCCCCGCTTCATCCAAGCAACGGTCTATATCTATAATCACCCGCGCCTTATATCCCCACGCCTAAAGGCGGGGGCTTTACGGCGCAAGTGGTAATGGTCTGCCCATTTGATGTCGATTCTTGCGGACGCTCCTGCACCAATGCGACTTCGCCTACCAAATCTCCGCCCTGAATTTCAAGCCGCGTTTCCAGGATATGTACGCGCCTGCGCAACTCGTTGTTTTCGGCTGTTTTTGCGGCAAGCCCCTCATTTAATAGATGAATCCGGTTTTTGTATACCGACGCCGCAAACTCTATATCCGAGACCCTCATCCGTCCGAACAAAGCCGGGTCTTGAAGAGAAGAAATAGCTTTCCTTATTAACCCCTTTACCCCATAAGATGTCAGCCCGAGTCTGCTCCCCGAGTTCTCGCGAGACATACCGTACCGGTATTCAAGCTCAATCGCTAACCGTTGGTCTTCCGGCAACGCTTTGACGGCGTCGAGAACGCCCTGTATGTAAATATCATTCACTATCTCGCGAGTGTGCGGCTCCCCGGAAACCGCCAGAAACACTTTGCGGGCATACTCAATATCAACCATGTCGTCTCCCGATTCCTCGGGTGGTTTGACGGTTATCCCCAGCGCTCTTTCCGCCCTCGCCCTTGTGTCGCTGCTCGTCAGCCTGTTATACGACGAGTTTGTGTCTAAACACACCATCCCAGTCCACCCGCGAAGAACCGCTTTCGCCAGTTGCGTGACGGTGGTGATATTGTTCTCAGCTAAGAATTGCTGGGAATTATACGGGAGCATCAACACGTCGGCCGGCAGTTCATCATCGACGCTCTCGCCGTTGCACACTAAAGCCGCGATGGCTTTCGCCTTATCCTTACTCCTCTCAATCCTATCGTCCAGGCCGTCTGCGCCGAATTCAAGGACGAGCCGACCCGGATATGCGCACAGCAGATGGAGAAAATCGTTTATCATCCGTTTTGCAACGGGCAGCGATAAACCTGTTTCAAACGCTATTTCGTCCGGCTTTATATTTTCAAGAAACCGCAAATCAACTACTTCCCGAAGTCTCTCGTCTTTACCGACAACATAATTAACGGCGGCGTCGAGGTGGTTAATTGGGAAGCTCTGACCAAGTCGGTTATGTGCCTCTTTTGCTAAGAGTGATGAGTTGTTGTATGTTTTTTTCAAAATCGGATTCCCCCAGGGTTAAATCACCAAAATTTGTGTTACAAATAACGAAATGATTTATCGTTATTTACAGTATCCCAAACTTTTCGGGGAAATGGAACTCCCCCGCAGCTATGAAAGCCACGGGGGAGCCTGGGAGAAGTAACGAGGAGGGTGGAGCTGATGGCCGGCACCGACCCGGCGACCTACCGCTTACAAGGCGGTCGCTCTACCATCTGAGCTACATCAGCACACGGTTACGGGTGCGGGAGTCGAACCCGCGCAGGTGGATTATGAGCCCATCCGATGACCGCATACGCCGCAACCAGTCCCGGTATTCGGGTCCGGGAACCCAGCTACAACTGCCTGGAAATGACATTCCCCGCATTGGGGATGGTCGGCACAGCAAGATTTGCACTTGCAACCTCCGGGACACGTTTCCCGGCGCTCTACTGTTGAGCTATGCACCGAGGTTTGCGGCTCACTCGGAGCCGCGCCCCCAATAAAAAAAGAAAGAAGTCACACTGGGGAACGCCCTTCCCCTGGTCGGAGCAACAGGTCTCGAACCTGCGGCCTCGTGGTCCCAAACCACGCGCTCTACCAACTGAGCTACGCCCCGATATGCGGACGGGATGGAACCGTGCCTCCCCCGCCCAAAAGGCTTTCTGCGCGAACCGATAAAAGTTTTTCAAAAACCACGTAGAATGCATCGACTATAAACCGGCACTACAACGGATAATTCTCAAAACATTAACCGGTCGCCATAAACGCGAACCATAACACCTTTTTAAAGTATCTTCCCAGAAAGGAAAAGGTTCGCGCACGGAAAACTGAATTACATCGTTTTGTTGATATCGACCTCGACCACATTGGTCAGGTTCGTGCGGTCGATTGCCATCTGGAGGTTTTGGATTTGTGCAGTTATCTCATCCAGACACCTTCTGGCCTCCGCCACGTCGTAGTTGGTCTCGGTGTACTCCACCTCGCCGCGGTATCCCGACTGGCGGCTTTTTGCTTCCCTGTTTGCCAGATGAGACAGCGTGCCGCGCTCATTGTTGAGCTGGGACAGATACACGAGCGCCTCGCCGATGGTCATTCCGAACCCTTCCACCTCGACGGTAGCATTCGCCTTGGCGAGCAACCCCTTGAAGTAGCGGGTGATGGCGTTTACCTTGCTGACGGCGTCGCGTGTTTCGTTGAAATGGTACTCCGCCGGGATTTTATCCGCCTCGGACACATAGGACGTGGTGCAGTTGCGCCGCTCGTCGGCGAGGATGCGCTCTTTCTGCTGGTCAAGCGTCTTGAGTTTCTTGATGATTTCCGCGTTGCAAAGTTGCATTGGAATCTCCTCCTCGATTTTTTTTGTGGTGCAAGCCCCGGGAATCGAACCCGCAAATAGTTTTCGCTCTGCCAATCGAGCAGGCTCACATGTAGGCCACCGAGGATTCCTCCCTGGCTTCGGCGTGGCCGCCGCGGATGCCTTGTACCGCTTGACCTCTCATCTTTTCGGTCCCCGGAGGTCATCCCGGCTCCCTATCGGTTGTTTACGAAAACCGAGAACGGGGGTTGCCGTGCCTGCGTCTTGCGACTTGGCTTTGTCCGACCACGGACGGGACGGCGCTCTCCTCCCCAACGTGCGCCAACCCCGGGTTGCTGTACCGGCCGAAGCCGGCGCCAGGACGCGACCCACACCCTGGCTGTGGTGGAAACAGAGGGCTTCGAACCCTCGGCCTGCGGCTTGCAAAGCCGCCGCTCTCCCAACTGAGCTATGCTCCCATGTGGCGGTGCGCTCGCGAAACGCTTTTCCTTTCCGGCCCCGCCAAGCCGAGCACCAACCGTTTATACCCAGCGCTGGCCTGGGAGGCATCCCCTATTCTTTCGCAGCCGTGCCCAATCTCTGCGACATATCTTCCTTTTCAAATTAAGCAGCCAGGAAGCCCAGCCCCATCCCCGTAAAAGTGCGCCAACCCCGGGGTTGGGATGAGCTTCCCGGGATTATAGGCGCATCGGGCACTGCGTTCTGGCTCTCTGGGAGCTCTGCCGTCTGGCCCGATATTTGGCACTGGCGCTCCAGGCGCTCCGGCCATTGGATGCGGAGGCGGGAATCGAACCCGCGGCCTACTGGTTATGAGCCAGTCGGGCTACCGCTGCCCTACTCCGCTATATATGACCCGGCGCGCCGCACGCCTTCCGGGTCCGGCACGGGGGATTGGCTATCTCCCCCGTGCCACTTACTTAATTATACCACAAACAATGCCATTAGTCAACACGTTTCGGCAAAAAGACTCGCCCCTCTTCCGACTTGTCCACTAGCCACTCAGGAAACCCAAAACGACGCACGACGCCGATAATTTCTTCCGCCGATTTTCTCCCGAGATTGCGAACCTTGAGAAGTTCATCCTCGTCAAGTCTGAGCAAGTCCTCAACCGTATTTATTCCTGCGCGATGGAGGCAGTTGTACGAGCGCACACTTAAATCCAGCATCATGATATCCTTAGTCATAAGCACAGCTCTCGAAATATATTTGTCATCCGGCGGCTTCTTGTCTTCCGCAAGCAATGCAGCCGTTCTGGCCAATTCCCGGCATTCTTCTTTTTTTGCCGACAATTCGTTATCCAGTCTTTCAATAAGAGCCAATAGGTTGCTTACCAGCATCCTTCTCGAACGGGACGGGTGCCGCATCTTCCTAAACGCCTTTGCCTCAATCTGGCGGATTCGCTCTCTGGTCACGCCATTTCTTTGTGCCGTTTCTTCGAGGGTTAAACCCTCTTGGTAGCGCTGTCTGACAATAGCCTCTTCTCTCTCCGTGAGCGTACCGAGAGCATCTAATACCCCCGCAATATAGATGTTTGACGCCAGTTCGGCTGTGTGCTCGCCAAAAATCATCATCGCCAGCCTGATTGCGAATTCGGCGCTATCTATAGCTGCGTCGCGCTCCTTTATACGCTGCCTGGTTGACGGCAAGCCCAACATCTCCAGAAGCTCGTCTCTCAAACTATTGTGTAGCTCAGCGTGATTTGCGTCACGAAGATATCTGGCAAGTTTGGCAACCGTGAACACATTGCGCGTATTTAGGGTGTTGGTTTTACCCCGCGGTAATTCAAGCACATCCAGCGGCAAATCATTTTTGGGCTCGAGGCCTTTCCACCCGGCTTCCGCTACAGCTTTGATATCTGCTTTTTGCTGAGCAAATATTTCTTCTGCTTTTGTAAGGCCGACACTCATTATGACCCGCGGTTTCCGCTGGGTGAGGGCGACAAGGAATTTCCGGATGAGAGCGGATGTGCAACCAAAAGATTTACCTATATCCCTGCTTACGTCCATAATCATCATGTCGTTTCTGAACCGTAATTCAACGACCCGGCGAAGTCTTCCGTCGTTGTTTAACACATACTCAACGGCGTCGTCTATATGTTCGGCTTCTTCTGGTTTGATTTTGAACTTTTCCAGTTCTTGATATAGGTTTTTTGGATATCCCAGATTTTTTCTTGCGTTCGGCATGAAATCTCCTCCTTGTTGTCTTTTATTATACCATAAATAAAACAATTTTGCAACAGAAAACCCCACATCCGAAGATGTGGGGCAACAATATATTGGGAAATACGGCTATTTTGCCGGCTCGGCGGTCAATTCGATTTTCACGCGCCGTTTCTGGATGAAATACCTCCCGGAACCGTTCTCGCGGCACGACTTCAGGTCGTTTCTCGCTTCCTGCGCCGTAGAGCAGGTGCATTCCACTTTCCAACCGCAGCCGTAGTTCGCCATGATTTCGAAGACGTCTCTCGTTTTGCGTTCGTATGCCATTTTTTACCTCCAATTTGTTGTAAACCAGTTGTTGTGGCCGTCACCCGTGAAGAATCTGTAGTCCGACGTTGTAGCATACGGCACAACTATCGGAGCTTCTTCTCCGGCGACCCATTTCTCCGCTTCTGCAAGACAGAGACCGCGGATAGTCTCGTCCACGGGAAAGCTCAACGCATATCCGTAGAACTGCCCTGGCTGGACAATTACGTCGTTGATGGTGTCCGGGAACCCCGGGTCATCAACCCGATTAAACACCGTCCAAGCTACACAAGCTTGTTCCTCCGGCGCACAACCCCTTGCCTCACCCCACACCAACATAGCGAGCATATCTATCTCTTTATCGGTGTACGGGGCCCCTGGAACCTCTTGGGTTTCTTGTGCATCTGAGGTCTCTGTGACCTCCGGAATCTCTTGAATCGTCTGGGCGTCGGGAGCGGCTTGCGGAACATCTACCATCTCAGCAGAAAAGTTTACCGCGAAACCCTCTACGACGACTTCTGTTCTTTCTCTTACAACCTTCTCGTTCACCTTCGCATATGCGGCGTCGGCGCCGAAATATGCAGCGAGGACAATCACGACAACGATAAGCGAAATCATGATGGCCACAATCGTTATCTCTCTCTTGACTGCGCGATGGCGTTCCAGCGAGAATTTCCTTTTCTTCAAATTAGCCTCCTTTGGCGAAAGGGCCGCTTTTGCGACCCTTCCTTGTGTAAACTTTTTTGTTCTTGACGACGCGCGTTATGGGGTTCATATTCCAAACCCCGCGCCGGCGCTTTGCGTCAGCTTGCTGCTGCCTTTTTTGACGTTTTTCCGGTTGCACGAATTTAGTCATACCAGCACCGCTGCTCACCCAATTCGCATGTGAACTCATCGGCTTCGTTGAACATTTGCGCAAAAGCCGCGATGAATTCGGCGTCCCGCGAATCGCAAGTGAGCCCTTCGATGGTTGTTCTGTAGTCGTCTCGCTTCAGCGGAACCGCGTACCCGTGAAACAAGATGTTCTCGTTCGGGAAGCGCGCCGCAAAATCGCGGTATTCGCCGATGGTTGGCGAGTTATTGAACTCGTCGTCTTCGTCAACAAAGTTTTCGGCGATGAGCAGATTTAACCCTTCCGGCGTCAGATTATCGAAGTTTGATATATCTCCACCAACTTCTTCCATCTCACCGATGATTTCAGCCCTTCGGGCCTCATCCTGATTCAAGTTTGGCCAAATGTATTCCATAAAATCCTCCATCAGAGCCGGTCAATCCAACCCAGTTTGTTGATGTGCTTCTCGCAGAGTTCTTCCAAAGTCGCGTACTCTTTCGGGAACGCGCCCAGTTCAGTCCAAAGAAAGCTGTCTTGGATGGTTTTCCTGACAGACCCAATCCGCGTGCCGTTCTGAGAAACAAACAACCCATACTTCCTGGTGTTCGCGAGAAGATATTTTTGCAGGGCGTCCTGGTCGGCCGTTTCCACAAAACTAAACCACAGCGGAGTTTTTTGGCACTTGTAGTCTGAGTTGTATTTCGCGAGAAACTCGTCGGCGCTTTGGACTATACACCCTTTACAACCAGGCGCAACACACCGAATCGGAAATTCCTTGTGCCGCGATGCAAAATAAGCTATTATAACCAACTCCTTTCCGAAAACCCGCAACCAAGCGAGCAGTTGCGGGTCACATGATTTGCTTTTATTGTTTGGATATACTGATTATGACTCACTTTTCTTGCAAAACAAAACCGCCCCGGAGGGCGGCTGCGACTAGCAGTACATATTGCTACTCCCTTCTCGCGCCTCTTTTTGGCTGCGGACGAATCCGATGGCGAGCAGAACACAGGTCGCCAACGACGCGACTGCGGCGCAAATGACAAACAACTTTTTGACCACGGAAACAATCCTCCTTTCGTTCTTCACGCGTGAAATACTATTTTGTCGAGCTCCTCATCTTGTGCAATTTCGGGCTCGGTGTCCGCTTGATGCGCCTCAGCAGACTGTCTGATGTTCTCGGCGATGGTTTCCGGTATACCGTCCGCAAAATCCAGTATCTGACTGCTCATCGACGGGTGGCGGAGCTTCCGTAAAGCCGATTTCTCGACCTGCCGTATTCTTTCTTTTGACACTCCGTAAATTTCCCCAATCAGCGCGAGCGACCTCGGTTTATGGCCGTCTAACCCGTAGCGATATATGAGAACGTCCTTCTCCTGGGGTTTTAAGTCTCCCAGTAACTCTTTAAATTGCTCCGCCAATAATTTATTGTTGATTACATCCGCTGCGTCGGGGCTGGTTTTATCAAGCACTGTGTCGCCAAAGGTGCTCTTTTTTCTTTCCTGGCGCGAATATTCCAAACTCAGCGGCTCCCGCAGTATTTTTAGAATATCGTTCAACTTTTTATCCGGGAGCTTCACGATAATTTTAAGCTCGCTCAGCGACGGTTCGTATCCGTATTCCTCAAAAAACTTTTTCATCGCCACTCTGACGCGCTCCGCGTCAAACTGGATGTGCCCCGGCATCCTGATGGCCCTGGCTTGCGTAAATGATTTCCTGACCCCTCTGCGTATCCACCAATAAGCGTAGGTGGAAAACTTCAATCCTCTTGTGTGGTCAAACTTATCAATCGCCGTCATCAGACCGATGTTCCCCTCCTGTATGATGTCCAGCAAGGGCAGGTGGTCGTAAGAATATTGTTTTGCGATGTGTATGACCAACCTGAGATTTGATTCAATCATCTGTTGCTTAGCCGCGTCCCCGTCCTTCCCCCCGGCCCTTATGCGGGAGAAAATATTGTATTCCTCCTGTTTGGATAACAAGGGGAATTGGGACACCTCCATCAGATACATAGAGGTGGAGTCGCTGGGGTTGGGTTCTTTCGGCCGGATATCTTCGTCCGGCGAGTCTTCCACAATCCTTACGCCCTTTTTTCTCAATGCGTCGTAGAGATTTTTCTCAAATTCTTCATCAAACCCCATCTCACCCAATGCAAGGCTGATGGTTTCTTCCTCCACAAAGCCGCGCTTTTTTGCTCCTCTTAGAACCCTTGCAATGACTGTGTCTCCATGTGATTCCTTACTCATGCTGCCCCCAAGCCGCTCAATTGATTGGCAACCAGCGCGCAACGAGCGAAATTGCGCCGCCGGACTTTCTTTTATTATACCATAATCATTTTGTTTCATCAACACTTTTCTGGCAAAAAGAAAGCCGGCCCGAAGGCCGGCTGTTTACGCAGGTTTGTTTACGGGGTTGGCGGAACAACCTCTCCGCCCGTTATAACAAACGAGAAAACGCTGTTGGTCGCGTCCCATGTGCCGCAATACTGCGCTGCGATGGACGGGTTAAATCCTGTCCCGGATACAGCAACGGTGGCTGCGTCATCGGACGTGTCGTAGCTCCAATTGTATGTCAGGCCGCTGAGTTCGGCTGACAACGTGTACTCTCCATCCGGCTGCTGCGCCGCAGTTAGATACTGCACAACGCCGTCTGCATGGACTGAGCGAGCGTTGGCTTCCCATGTGGCGGCTCTCGACTTATCAAGCGAAGCCGTGAACACGGGGATTGCGATGGCCACAAGGACCGCGATTATCGCCACGACGATAAGGAGTTCCGCAAGAGTAAACCCTCTCTTGCTTTTGGTCTTTTCGAACATGTTCTTTCCCTTTCTGGGCGATAAGGAGCCCAACCCTGAATCTCCTTAATTATACCAAAAAGGGGAATATCTGTCAATATATCGCACAATTTAACCCCGCTGCAATAGCAACGGGGCAATGAAATACAATTTCTATCCACGAAGGATTGCGTCCTCGAAAATTTTCGTCAGGTAGCCGTAGTTGGAGTATTCGCCATCCGATGCCTTAACGAGGGCATCTCGGACATATGCCGAGCTTTCTTTCAGGAGGGTCTTATCCATGCGGAAACCGTGCGCCTCGGCAAATTGCGTCGCAAAGGTAATGATGGTTCTGGTGTTGCCTTCGCGAAAAGGATGAACCTGCCACAATCTGGCCACCGCCACCGCAAAATGAGCGGCAACCTCCTTTGTGCTTAGGATTTGCCATCTCGTTACGGCAAACTTCTTTAACGCTTTCTCGCAGTCTCGTTTGATATTGTTTGGCTGCGAATATCGCACTGTATCGCCACCAAGAACGCGCTCACCCTTAACAATCTGGATTGTTCTTGGCGTTCCAGCCCATTCGTATATGTCGCCAAAAATGTACCTGTGTGTTGCCATCAGGTCTTCGTACCCGTAACTAGACAACTGAAGTTCCTTTTCAACGACAAACAGGCGAATACTGGTTATATTGGCCTCGGCTGCCTCAAGAGCTTCCGCATCCTTGATTCCCAGCAGATTTTTCATAACAGACGAACCACTGAGCAAATACGGGTCAGCCATGGGTGTTCGCCACACGGTATCGTTGTAGTGTAAGGTCGAGGACATCGCTTATTTCCATCTTTCCATCGACATACTCGCCCAAAAGACGCATTGTTTCCTCGTCTGGCATTGGTGCATCAAGAGTGGATAGTCCGAGAGCCTCGTTCAAATACCGCTCCCTCTGCACCTTCGTTGTGCCGGCAACAGAATAATCTTTTGCCATAATCCTTCACCGCCTTTCTTCAATATTTTACTACTTTTCCTTAAAAAAAGCAAACAACAGAGACCAAAGAGGCCCTGTTGCTTGCTGTGCTCTACCCAAAAATTTTCAGCCTGGCTGCCTCCGTTACCTCGACGTCATCGAAGATGACGGGGAGCTTGGTCTTGAGCTCATCCAGAAGCGGAATTGTCACTTCCAGCATTTGCGGGTGGCAATCCGCTGCTGTGCGCAGCTCAAAGAAGGTGCGCCACTGGCGGAGATTGCTGGTCATGACGACCTCTGTCTTCACGCTGTTCGGCAACACGGAACGCGCTTCCTGCGGCTTGCGGCCAAGCCCGCCCTTTTCGATGGGCGTTACTATTTTCAGGTAACATTCCTCGGCCTTTGCCATCGCGGCGCGCCACGCCGAGTTCCCGCTTGGGTCCTTGCCCTCGAAGAAGCATGGCTGGATGAACGTGCATTCTCCGCTCTTTCCATAGTTTACGTAGCGCGTACTCTCCTGCGTGAAACTGGAGAGCCGGTGCCGCACCAACTCGTGCGATACGCCACGGTCCACGATGAACCGGACAGTGAAGCTGAAGTGCTCCAACACCGACTCGTGGCCACTCTTGATGATGCCGCGAACGAAGCGGGCCGCCGATTCGTCGGTGATTTTATCCTCGCTTTTGTAGGCCGTTCTGCCGCAAAGCTCTATCTTGCGAAGAATTGCGGCGCCGTCCAATTCGTCCATGATTTCAGTTTTTGCTTTGATGATTTGCATTTTATTCTCCTTTTGGCTCAGTAATCCAAAATAAAGGCGCCATTGCTCAGACGTTTCGCCATTTCAATGTTTTCCATCTCGCTCTGCGAAAAACAGACAAAATCCTGATTCACGAGCTGCGCCACGTAAAACCAGCGAAATTCCGGGTTGTAGTTACCCACGTCTCCCGACAAAAGCACAATCGTGCCGTCGTCTATGAGCTGGTTCAGGATATCGTTGTCTATGTAGAAAGCGCCGCGGTCAGCCATGTTTTCGCAAGAATAATCAACTTCGCAAAACTTGTCCGCCACATCATCGGGTATTTCGAGTCGAAACACCACCACATGCGACGCCTGGCTGCCTGATACAGCGGCAGAAAGGATAGCATTGCCTTCGGCTTCGTTCGCCGCGTCTCCCTCATCATGCTCATCGTGCTCAGAGTACATATAGGTGCAATCGGGGTCGCTGCAATCCCATATCAGCCCCTCGCGAGGATAGCTCACCTCTCTGTTCCGGCCAAAACCGTGCTTGCGGATATTATCGGCGCACTCGACGGTCGTTCCGTGGTAATACACCTTCATAGAACGCGCCCCCTTTCGCCCACAACACCTGAGCGATACTCCACCACGGCGCCGACATCAAACGGTTCGGCCAGCTCGACGATACCGTCAACCAACAATGTGATAGTTTTCTTCGTCAGCACAAAAGGATGCCAGCCCTGTTTCTTGGCATTCCGAAGTAACCGGCGCACCAACTGCGGCTTTGTGAGGTCTATTTCTGCCACTTCTGCCGTCGTCGTTCCCTTACGGCAATCGAAGCCGATGAAAGAACGGTCGCAGCCGCATTTACCGTCTGGGTTACCCTTATCTCTGTCACAAGGCGTTCCCGGCATGACGAATTCGCCGTTTGGGACAAAACAAAAATCGCTGGTTCTCTCGCCCTGGGTTTTTCTTGTCGAGGTAAATACCTTTAACATGATGGTTCCTCCTCCAAAATAAGTTTTTATATCAACAGCCAAAGGCTGGGAAGCGGGTGTAAATCTATGTGAAAAAGAAAAACACAAACTGTATCGCCCAATTTCGGGACACACAGTTTGTGTTTTATTCTTTGGATATATGAATTATGGTCCACTTTTCTTGCAAAAAGAAGCCGCCCCGAAGGGCGGTTTCGTGTGTCAAATCAATATATGAGCTTGTGCTTTCGCGTTTTGAAACAATGCCAAATCGTCCCGGCGTCCAATTCAATCGTTGACGATTTGATGAACGCGTCGTAAACGCCGCTCATCAGGGCTAACCCACATTCTGTTTGTGCGGTTTGCATTCGGCGCCAAATGGCACCTTCGTCGTCTCCCCTGCCTCTGATTCGCTTTTCGAGGACATTCTGCGGGGCGAAAAGAAACGCCGCATATGCGTCCGGGAATATCTCTTTGAGCTTTACGGCTCCCGGCACGTCTACGATGGATATGCACGCATTGTCGTGTGCGGTTTTCTTTGCGAGCTCCTCAGACAGCGTTCCGTAGAGGTTCCCGCTATACTCGGTATGCTCCAGGAACCCGCCTTCAGAGAGAATCCGCGTAAACTCCTGCCGCTCAATGAAGTGGTATTCTATCCCATCGGTCTCCCACGACCTCATGGGCCGGGTAGTGCAGCTAACCTCTTCTTTCGCCTCGGGATGGTCCAACAGGATTTTCTTGACGGCAGAGGATTTTCCTGACGCCGAAGGTCCCGAAATGATGAGAAGGTTTTGTTGGTTGATGTCACTAATGGTCAACATCGCTTTCCCTCCTTATGACGACGCTTTACGGTTGTATATCGGCCTAAGATGTTCATAGACCGTAACTGTATCGCCGATGTGTTTTTCGATTTCTTCCGCGTTCTTATACGCAAATGGGCTTTCGTCTATGGTGAACTCGTTGACAGTTGTGGAGAAAACGCCCTCCATAGACGCCTTGAAATCCTCCAGGTTGACCTGCTGTTTTGCTTGGGAACGAGAAAGGATTCGCCCCGCGCCGTGCGGCGCCGAGCAGTTCCAGTTCGGGTTTCCTTTGCCGACGCACAAAAGGCTGCCGTCACGCATATTCATCGGGATGAGAACCCTTTCCTCTGGCATTGCGGAGATTGCCCCCTTGCGCAGCAGGCCGCGTGCGTCAGGGTCGCTCCCCAGGCCAGGCTTTATGAACCCCAGCATTTGGATGTAGTTATGTACGGTATGCTGGCGCTCCGCCTCCGTCTTCGCCACACCAATCGCAGTCAAGCCCTCAATGATGCGGTCCAAGATGATGTCTCGGTTCCAGCGGGCGTACTCGCAGGCTATCTCCATATCGTGGAAGTAGTTGTCCGCACGCCTACCAGTCAGATATTCCATCCCCACAGGAACAGTTTTTGCTTTCATTTCGGCCCTATATTTAGCTTTGCGGAACACACGATTCTTGTTATATTCTTTGGATACCTGAATAGTACCCCACTATTCGGACAAAAAGAACGCCGCCCCCCCTTATTGGGAGCGGCGTCCGTAGGTTTTACGCCTTTGTAGAATCAAACCAAACCATGGTCTCTTCGTATCCTTTTGGAATGTCTTTCTTGCTGGGAAAAAACTCAATGAGGTCGTTCGCCCATGCCCCAATATCCGCCTGCCCAAGTTCGGGGTCGTAGTCCCCGCCACCTTGGCCATTACCAACCGCGGTAAGCAGCGGGAGCGGATGCAGCCACCAGCCGTTCTCGTCGGGCTTGTTTTGCCTGGAATAGTTTTTCAACGAAAGAAAAGTTTGCTGGTTATGGTTTACCAGATATCCTCCCGGATTTTTTGGGGATGGATACCCTCCTAATTTAAGTGGTGTTACATTGTGTTTATCACTATCGACCACCGCCTTAAGAGCGATGACGTTTTGATAGGCAACACCATTCGGAATTTCGTAGCTTTTCAGTTGGTTTGCGTAATCGCCGAGCCAAACCAGACAAGCAGGATTCCGTCTTATCCTCGCCATGACGGCGGCGACAAAATTGTTCCCAATCCACGAATGTTCGGTAAGTTTCATCCCATTGTCGTAATCGTGCGAGTAAAAAGTTTCAACCTTAACCGGATTTCCGGTGTTGGGGTAAACCAACACCGGTGTGTAATACTGTCCCATCTTTACGCCTCCTTTACAAAAACAAACGCACCCCGTGAATATCGCAGCTCAAACGCATCATCTGCCATACACTTGCGGAAAAGCGCGGTAAATCGAACAAATGCTTTGTACACATTCGAAGCTTCAGGTAACCAAAACAGCGTGTCGCCGTATTCCAATTCCACATCCTCGCCCGCCATGTTGGTTGCGAGGAATTCGCCGTCGCTTGGGTCTACCACCATCGCGGGGCTCCTTATTGACGGGCGCGTTGCGGCTGCAAGCACATCTTCAATGGCCGCGCTGAGCTGCCCCGTATTTGCGTCGCTGCTGAACATGGTGTCCAGCGAGGTGGACAAACCTTGCGGGATTCTGCGGTGTAAAGACACAATTCCCCTTACTATCGCTTTTTTTGAAAAAAGCTCGCCCATTTTCCCGGAGCGAACCAAAATTGCGGTGCTTGATATTCGTTTGTCTGTCACGACTATACCTCCTTGATTTTGTTGTAGGTCTCCGGTGCCAGCATCCCCATACTCAGCAGCATAAAATGTTCTGCCGCCGAACACGCCAGCGCATCCAGCAATGCCGGATGAAGTATATTGGGGTTTCTTGTTTTTATCAGGTATCGCTGTAACACATCCGGTTCCTTGGTGAGCGTTTTGCGGTACAAAATAGTACCTCTTTTTTCCTGTTGTACATAATAAACCGTTCCGTCAGGAAGCAGGCAGTACCAACAACCGCTCGGCGCTCGCCGAACCTGTGACGTCTCCCCACGGCTAAAGCCGGGGGCTTCCGTCATCACTGACGGAAATTCCTGTTATCGGGATGCTCACCACACAAAGAGCGTTGCTCCATGTGTCGCAAGACCTTCCTTCTGCGGCTTGCGCCGCGACAGGCTTTGGCTGCTCGTCCAGCAGTACCGTGATACCGAGGTCCTCCGCCATGCGGAGAGCCTCTCTTTTTACATTTTGCGCGGCGTTGATGTCGCGCGGTAAAACCGCACCGGCATTCAAACACGCGCTTGCTGAGTGGCAGCTCTTTTTTAGAGAGCACGCACCCGCACACTGGGCAAAGGCGCGACGACGGGAACCATTTATCTACTTTGATGAGGTGGCCACCTTTATCCTTGAGTTTGTATCCCAAGAAATTGGTGAACATCCCCCATCCGTCGTCGTGAACGCTTTTGCCGAGTTTCAGGCCACCCGCCATGCCGCGCATGTTGAGGTCTTCTATGCCCACAAGGTCGTAGGAATTGGCTATCTTCCTACTCTCTTTGTGCAAGAAATCCTTCCGCTGGTTAGCGATGCGCTCATGGATTGAGGCGACCTTCTTCTTTTGTTTTTGATAGTTTTTGGCGTCTCTTATCTCAACGCCGCGCTGTTTTGCCAGTTCTCTGCGGCGGGATAAAACCTTTTGTTCTTTTGCGAGCTTCTTTTCAGACTCGCGGTAACGGCGCGGCATATTGGCAAAATCGCCGTCGCTGGAGGCATAGAGGCCATTCATCATGAAGTCCAAGCCGACAACCCTGTCTTCGCGGATTTCGGTAATGGGCTCCACAGGCGCCGCCGGCACATCAAAATGGCAGGAAACGAACACCTTGCCAGTAGAGTTTATCTCCACCGTCGCTGATGTGAGAACAGCGCCTTCCGGCGGCTGGCGATGCAGCTTGATTTTCACCAACCCAACCTTCGGAAGTTTAATGCAATTCTCAATGATAAGTAAATTGGTTGCGCCGACACTTGCTCTGCGAGTGGTGTATGAGTGCTTAGAGTCACCACGCTTCTTAAATTTTGGGTGCCCTTCCAAATCATAGGGATGGCGCAGCTCTTTTCCTGTTCTTTTGGCTTTAACAAACTTTTTCTTGGAAAAGTGATACCCGTTCTTTTTGCTCTGTTCGTGATAACGAGAAAATGCGTCGTTTAAATACAGTTTTGCGCTATCTAAAGCAAGAGAGTCGGCGTCTTTTAGCCAAGGCTTGTCTTCTTTGTATTGAGCTGGTGTGTTGTAAACCCCGTTCATTCTGTCGGAAAGCAAAATGTTATACATCGCTCGTACAGAATGACAGATGCTATCTATTTTGGCGTATTGTTCTTCGGTTGGGTTATTTTGCCGCGAAATGAGCGACAGGGCCTTTGGGTGTTTTGCGTTTCACACTATCGCTCCTTTCACGATTTCTATCTTTTATTACACCACAAACGGGTCGTTTTCGCAACGCGGAAAACCTTAATCATTCGCGCCTTATATCCCCATGGCTGAAGCCAGGGGGTTTACGGCGCTTTTGCTAAATAGGTATTAAATTCTGGCATTTTCCGGCTCCTTTCTGCGAGAGCCCCGCAAACACCCATCCCTGCGTCGCCTACTGGCAGCGCTCAGATATTTGCGAGGCTCAAAATTTTGCTTGTATTGGTTTGATATATGGATTATGACCCACTTTTCTTGTAAAAAGAAACCGGGCCCGAAGGCCCGGCTGTTATTTTTTTTTGGGGTTATTCTTTTTCTGTGGTTTTTGGTTTGCGGAACGCCACCACAAACACAGTAATGATTGCGCACACAGCCACCGCAAAGGCCGCTGTTAGGCCGTCAAATACCACCGTCAGGTGTGTGGTGTCCTGCGTCATAAGGAACGCTATGGCGCACCCCAGGCTCGCCACCGCAGACAGGGCGAGCAGTTTGATGGACGGCGGGCCTTCGAGTCCTTTTTTCTTCTTATACGCGCTTCCGCCAATGGCGAATAATCCGAATGCGGCGGCGAGGATACAAAGGATAAGGTTGGCCAGCGACCAGGTGTATCGACCATAGGAACCCGAGAACATCGGTACGCTGTAACTTCCGAATTGGACGACGCGCACGCCTTCGTCTTCAATCGCTTTCAGCACCAGCTCCCTGGGCGGCTCCTCACCAAGGTCTTCGTACTCCTGGATTATTTCCGCAGCCGGAGCGGATGTGATTGGCTGCGGGCTCGGTACGACGACAGGCGGCGGTCCCGGGGCCGGGACGACTGGTTCCGGCATGACCGGATTTTCGACCACCGGCGGAAGCTCGATATCTTCCGGCGGCGCTTCGATGACCGGCGGTTCTTCCGGTGGGGTCTCAACAACAGGGGGTTCTTCCACCGGAATCAGGCTGTATTTCGCCGTGATATTCACGTCGCCGGTTATGTTTGCGTAATCCCCTTCCCATCCGTCAAAAGTGTAGCTGTCTCTGGATGGATTTGCCGGCGGCGTCGCCGTCCCAAGATACTCGACTCTTTCAACCTTGAGTTCTATATTGTCCCAGTCGAGGAAGCGGACCGTATAAACATTGATGGTGTACAAGGCGTTGATAACCGTGTTTTCTTTGACGTTTTCCGCAACCCCGTCCCAGCCGGTGAAGGTATAACCCTCTCTTGCCGGGTCAGCCGGCGCCTCAAGGTTGCCTAGATATTCAACCAGCTCCGATTTCAGCTCTGTCCCATCCCAGTCAAGGAATGTGACGGTATACGTGTTGATTTGGTACTGAGCGGTTATCATGGCGCTCCCGTGAATATCTTCTGTCGACGAACCCCATCCGGTGAAGGTGTACCCTTCTCTCTCAGGGACTTCCGGCGGAATCGCGTCGCTGCCGTATTCCACATACTGTTCGGACAAGATTTCGCCGTCCCAGCTGTAGAAGGTTACGAGATAGCTGTTGATGGAATACTGCGCCGTCACCACCAGGTCGCTTGTAATATAGTCGAACGCGGTGCTCCAGCCGGTGAAAGTGTATCCTTCCCGTTCGGGGTCGGCGGGGGCAACGGCAAAACTGAACTCCTGGACTTCCTGAAGACTGATGACGGACCCGTCGTAATCCACGAACTTGACCGCGAAATAATCAAGCAGGACATACTGGGCGGTGACAGTGATATCGTCCGAGATATAGGTGTAATTCGCGTCCCAGCCTACGAACCGGTAATCCATCCTCGACGGGTCCGGCGGAGCTATTGCGCCGTATCCAAACACCACCTGCTCGGATTTCAATTCGGTTCCGTCCCAATCAACGAAGCGGACGGTGTAGATGTTGATTTCGTACAGCGCGTTAAGCGTTCTGGCGGCCGTCACGTTATCCAGCGCCTGGTCCCAGCCGATAAAGGTATATCCTTCCCGCTCCGGACTCTCCGGCGCCGTGGCCGCACCTCCGTGCGGGACCATCTCTGTTTTCAGGAGCGCACCGTCGTAATCGTAGAACGTCACAGGATAGGTGTTGATGAGATACTGAGCGGTAATCACCGTGTCCCCGGTGATGTTTTCCATCCCCCTGCTCCACCCCGTGAACCCGTAACCCTCGCGGGACGGGTCAGCCGGCGGAACTGCGGAGTTGCCGTGCTCAACATAGATGGTTTCTATCAGCGAGCCGTCCCAATCCTTGAACGAAACCTCATAAACAAAGATTTCATATTGAGCCGTGACTGTGATGGGTTCGGTTATGCTGTTAAATTCTTTATCCCAGCCCACGAAATCGTGGTATGGCCTGGACGGGTTGGCGGGTGGCGCCGCCGCGTTCAGATACTCGACCATCGAGGTCTGAATCAATGTTCCGTCCCAATCCACAAAATCAACCTTGTAGCTGTTGATGCCGTAAACAGCGGTTATGTCGGTGTCTTGTGTGATATGGCTGAAATCGGTGTCCCAACCGGCAAAAGTGTATCCCGTTTTATCCGGGGCCGACGGAGGCGTCGCCGCAGTATTGTAGGCGACCCGCTGTGAATCCAGCTCCGTTCCCTCGGCAAAGAAACGCACGGTGTAATAGTTGATATCATACTGAGCCGTGATTTCCATGTCGCCGACGACGGCTGTAAAATCCTCGTCCCAGCCCGCGAAGGTATATCCTGTTTTCTCAGGGTCTTCCGGGGCGGTTGCGGGAGAGCCGTGCTCGACTTGTTGGGTTTTGAGCTCCGCGCCGTCCCAATCAATGAACGCAACCGTGTATACATTGATGTCGTAAAGAGCCGTGACGGTGGTGTTTGCGGTGACGGCGCCGAATGTTACATCCCACCCGGCAAATTGGTAGCCGTATCTTGACGGGTTTTCGGGAGCCGCGGCGGCTTCGTTGTAGAACACCTCTTGTGTTTTCAATTCCGTTCCGTCCCAATCAAGGAACTTAACGGTGTATACCGCCTTCGTGTATGTGGCGGATATCGTCATGTCGCTGGTCACGTTATCAAATGATTTATTCCAGCCGGTGAAGACGTACCCTATTCTCTCGGGGTCGTCCGGAGCCGTTGCTGCCTTGCCGTGTTCTACGGTTTCGGTTTTAAGCTCCGACCAGTCCCAATCGACGAATTGCACCTCATAGGTGTACGGAGTGAAGGTGGCGGTGACAACCGTTTCGTCTGCGATGTTTTTGTAACTCTTGTCCCACCCGGTGAAGTAGTGGTAATCTCTGGACGGGTTTGCGGGCGGCGTCGCGTTGTTCATATAGAAGACCGCTTGCTCTTTCAGGAGCGAGCCGTCCCAGTTAAGGAACCGAACGTTGTAGCTGTTGATGGTATATTGAGCCACCAGTTCTATATTTCCTATCACATTATCCAACGTAGCGCCGTCTTCGCCGTTGAATGACCAGCCGGTGAAGGCGTATCCCGTGCGTGCCGGGTCGTCAGGTACGATGGTTGCCGAGCCCCAGTGTTCTACCTGCTCACTATTTATAACCCTGCCGTCCCAGTCTTTGTAAACCACATCATAGACGTTGATATCGAACAACGCGGTCACATTCAGGGGTCCCGTGATGTAGCTGTAGTCCTCGTCCCAACCGGTGAAATGATACCCCTCTTTGGTCGGCGTCACCATCGGTTCCGGGGCCTCTCCGTATATGACAGTCTCTTTCCATAACTCTGTTCCGTCCCAGTTATAGAAAACAACAGGGAAAGCGTTGAGTTTATACTGCGCCGTTACCACAAGAGGAACCGTTACATTTGTGAAGTCGGTGTCCCAGCCGGTGAACACATATATCGGCGTGCGGTCCATCGGGGTCGGAGCTATAGCGCTCCCGCCGGGCGTGACCGCCTGCGTCTCGATAACTGCGCTGTCGTATTCCCGGAATGTGACGTTGATGTCATATTTCGCCGTAACATCCAAATTGGCTGCGCCGATGGAGTTAAACGCCTTATCCCACCCGGCGAAAGTGTAATCCACCCTTGTCGGGTCGTCAGGAGCTGTGGCTGCGGCTCCGTAATTTACGGACTCTGTTTTTAAGACGGTTCCATCCCAATCGAGGAAGCGAACTGTGTAGCTATTTATGCTGTAGGTCGCCGTCACGTCCAAATCGGCTGCGCCGATGGAAGTGAACGATTTATCCCACCCCGCAAACGTATATCCCGTTCGCGACGGGTTTGCCGGTGCGGTGGCGGCGGCTCCGTAATTTACAGATTGCGTCTTTAATACAGTTCCGTCCCAATCAAGGAAGCGAACTGTGTACGCGTTGATATTGTAGGTCGCCGTTACTGTCTGGGCGCTTGTTACATTTGTATATGTTCCGCTCCAGCCCGCGAAGCTATAACCGGTCCGCGATGGGTCGGCGGGCGGGGTGGCGGCTGAGCCATAATTCACAACCTGTGTTTTAAGCGTAGTACCATCATAGTCCTTAAAAGTTACGTTGTATGAATTTATGTTATATGTTGCAGTTATTGTCTGGTTTGCGGCGACGTTGGTGTAGGAGCCGCTCCAGCCCGCAAAGGTATAACCGGTCCGCGATGGATTTGACGGCGGGGTGGCGCTTCCATTATAAGTCACAGTTTGCGTTTTAAGAACAGTTCCATCCCAATCTTTAAAGGTTACAGTATAATCCGGGATTGTGAGTGTAGCTCTGACCCCGGACCCACTAAACGCCGAATTCGTAACGGTGCTGATGTTCCAGGTCAAACTTACACGCACTTTAACACTGGTTCTTGCCGAGACCGACTTACTGCTTATATTAAGGGTTTGTCCATTTGAGAACCCCATCGAAGACCCGTCAGCAAAAACTAATGAATAAGAAGCAGAGCTCTGATGTACCGACCCGGCGGGTGATGTCCAGTAGTAAACACTCATTGTTTCAAGTATAGCCATTGTTACAGACGTCCCGCTTGACATATTGTAAGTTGCGACATCCCATGTGCCCGACCCGGAGTTTGTGCCGGGTCCTCCCGGACTACTCATCCATCTATCTCCAAGAGATGTTGTTGCCGCCCCCGTATTCGTAAAAATCCCCGGCACAAATATAACCAGGGCCGCTGCCGCAAGTACAGCGGCGACCACCTTAGCGACTACTTTCTTTGTTTTCGAAAACATAATAACCTCCCCGCTCCCAGAATCTGGGAATTAGCAAAAATTTAATCCTATGTTTATAGTGTGGTTTACAATTCGGGGAAAAACAACAAGAAAAGCGCCCCCCAAAAGGAAGGGCGCTCTTGTTTCGGTCTAAGCAATTGCGATGAGCAGGTTGTTGTGCTTCTCGCTTTCCGGTTCGATAGTATCATATGGGGCGGTGTTATTCCACAGCCAATCCTCGACCGCCTGTTTTTTATCTATCGGAAGAGCCAGCGATAACATGGTTTCGTTTACGAGCTCATCGAAAAGATAATCGTCCGGCTCAGGGATGTTGTCCCATGTAAATTCCAAATCGACATAACTCTGTTCGTTGTACCGGAGCGTCGTCCCGTCTGATGTGAGTTCGCCGCTGCATTCCTGCAAAAGTCGGTTGCCGCCTTCGTAGTCGGTATACTCCACCTTTACGGAAAGGTTTTTTTCTTTCATGGCCCCAAACAGAGCCTCGACCTCTGCTTTGTCGGCATTTTCGCCGTTCAGCGTCCAATCGCCGAGGTTTTCAAGGTTGTTTCTGAATGACCATCGACCATAAGCGTCAAAGCGCGAGGTTCTGTATCCGGCTTCGAAGCGAACGCCCTCGATGTTGTAGGCGCCGTTCGGCCATACATCTGCGGCGACGCGATTCAGTTTCTCTACATCTTTCGGCGACCAATCGCCGACCAGTTCCATATACCCGGCTGCTTCACTAATATTTGCCATATTTCCTCCGAAATCTGCCGCCCCCATTTCGGGGGCGGCGTTTAATCATGCGTGATTGTCGTTTACTGGCTCATTGCGACCCATCGTCTGATGATGTCTGCGTTTGAGGTATACACCTTTTCCGGCAGGATTCTGCGCAGGTACGCGTCGTCCATGAGTTCATTACCCATGAATCCCGCGACATTCCTGTAAACCTCTCCTTTGCCGTCAAAGCCGTTGACAAGAAGGTATTCCTCGAACTTTTCGTCCGACAACCCTTCTTTCCCGGCGTCTCTCCTGTATAGTTTATAGACGCCCAACAAATCAGCTTCTGTGTACCTGTGAGCCGCCATCCAATCTCTTTTGTAAAAATCGTAGGCGGTTGCCAGGAAATTGTCGATTCTGCCTCGCGTCCCCTCCCGGAACTCCCGGGGGTTGCAGTCGCACGAGATAAGCTGCCCGCCGCAGGCGGGGCACCGTTCAACGTCGCAGCCCCCGTGGTGGTAATGACCCTTCACGGCGCCGCAGTCTCCGCAGCGCGCACCGTCATCCCTGTATTCTCCCCAGTCACCCGGGTCGCCGAATTTGATGCGCTCGTATCGCTCTCCGTTGATGAGGAGCGCATAGGGGCGGCAACCTTTGGCAGTAAGCATATCTTTGTTGCAGATGCTGCATTTCGCCACCTTAAAACACCTCGATTTCCGTTATATCATCGACCTTTATCGAATCGTCCACGTAGTTCCCTTCCGGCAGGGGACAATCGGGCCCCAAAGCGATTTTTATCGCCTCCTGCTCCGATTCAGCCTCAACCGTTACGAGTCCGTACATTTCCCACACGAGAGGGATTCGGTATTGCTTTTTATTCATTTCACACCCCAAAATCTTGCCAAGCCCAATGATTTCCAGCAGCTCGGCGTTGTCTTTGATTGGCTGCGGATACCCGTAGGCGTCGATGAAAATAAAATCTTCTTCGCTGACATCCATTTCGTCAAGCGCCTTTAGGCACCGGATTTCGAAGCTCGGCCACTCATACTTGTTCAGCTCACCCCGCATTCGGTTTACCAAATCGCTGGCGAATCCAATGACGGTTGTCACTTCGCTTGTGTCTATGGCTTCAAGCAACGCCTCGTCTGACTCGCAGAGTACCATGATGTAGTCATAGAGCTCTCTGACCGGTAGATGTTTTACTGCGTTGCGGATGAGTCGTACAGTTCTGTCTTGCATGTTAATACCTCCAAATCTTGTATTTCCCAGCGTTATATTCTTCTTCAGTACCAACCTCAAACTGTTCGCCTGCTACCGTTACAGATTCGCCGGTGCAGATGTTTACGCCATGAACGTCGACGCATTGGATGTTAATTATTTCCCTGGTCATGACGGAAATCTCGCACGGCGTTGTAATAACGGCGGCGCCGTCGTCCCACACAGATGTGTATTGCGCCTGGATGCGCCCGGTGTGTTTATCTTTCTTCACAGCGGCAAACTCCATCAGATTCGGACCTACTTGTCGGCCGAGAATGTCGTATTCGCCTCTGTAGTGCGTTGGTTCTGTGAATCCAAGCAACGCCGCCTCTTCACGCGTCAAGACCTTTTCGATGGTGACTGTGAGGAATCGCGGAGTGCTGATTTTGTCTCCGACTTGCATATTTACCTCCAAAAGTTTGTTTTATGTAAACAGCCATGGGCTGGGAAGCGGGTGTAAATCTATATAAATAAAGAAAAACACAAGCTGCCTGCCCTAACTCGCAGCTCAACCACGTTCGCGGTTGGCTTTGGCAATTACGGAGCACACAACTTGTGTTTTATTCTTTGGATATAGGGATTATATTTCAGAATTCGGGGGAACCATAATCTCCCCCGGCTTTTGCTTCGGCCGCATCCAGAAGTTCGCGCAATCTTATTGCGGCTGCGTCGATGTCTTTTTTCATTCCGGCGCGACACAATTTTTTGTAAACGGCTTTCCCGTGCGCGCCCTGCTCTTCGGTTTCCTTTGGATTATTCCAATCCAAGCTTTGCATGATTGTTTTCCTTTCTTCTCCCCCTGCCTATAGAGGGCACTGCTCGCGGAAGACCAGTCCAACAGCAAGCGTCAGTCCCACCAAGAATACAAATCATCTTTAAACAGCTCCGCCAACCGGTCGAAGTCCCTGTCGCGGGCCATTTCGCCTTCTTCAGCAGCCTTATCCAACTCCAGTTCGTACTGGTTGATTAGACCTTTCCGCAAGCACACCCCCACCTCTATAGGTGGGGGAAGAATTGCGGATAGTTTACTTTTTGCTTAAATTGTGGTATAATTAAAGAAAAAAGGAGGGCGCCATGAAAATCACATCCAGCTATAAGATTTTGCTGCGCGGCATTACGACTTTGTTGCAGCCAACCGTAAAAATCTACCGCGATGCGCTCGCCTTCCTTGTTGGGGTGTGCGACGCCGAATGGGATGATATTGTCGCGGTTGAAGGCAACCAGCAGCGGCAGTTATTCGTGGAGCGGTTGGTCCACAACACCAAAAACCGGCAAGCCAAATACCCGGCTTTCGATAAGTCGTTCTACAAGATGCCGTCATACTTGCGCCGCGCCGCCATCAGCGAGGCGCTTGGTGCCGTCTCCAGCTACCGCAGCAACCACGCGAACTGGGTGGCTGGCGGCAAGGTTGGCGGCGAACCAAAACTCCAGTGCGACAGGAACGCGATGCCAACCTTCTTCCGGGGGAATATGCACCTCGAATCTGACGACCCGAACGCCGCTCACCTCAAGTTGTTTGTAAACGGCGATTGGGTTTGGGTGAAGGTTTCGCTCCGCGTCTCCGACGTGCGGTATCTCAAGAGGTATTGGAGCCACGTCAAGGCGTCGGCGCCCACTCTGGAGAAGCGTTACGGCAAATACTACCTGCGCTTCGCTTTTGAAGAGAGTGTCGCGCTCAGCGACACGCCGGTTGCGGATAAGCGAATCTGCGCCGTCGATTTAGGCTTAAACAGCGATGCTGTTTGCAATATAATGTGTTCGGATGGCGCTATCCTCGCAAGGAAATTTATCAATTTCCCGAGTGAAAAAGACCACCTGTACACATTACTCAATCGCATTAAGCGTTTTCAAAGGGAGCATGGCTCCCACGATGTAGGCTCCTTGTGGGCTTACGCCAAGCGCTGCAATCATGAGCTGGCCATCAAGATAGCGCAAGCCATCACCGATTTCGCTGTTCTTTACTCCGCAGACGTTATTGTTTTTGAGTATCTCGATTTCAAAGGGAAAAAGAAAAAACGCAAAAGCAAGCGGCAGAAGCTCCACATGTGGAAGAAGAACGGCATCCAGGAGTTGGTGACCCACAAGGCGCACCGTTGCGGGATACGCATTTCCCGCATCTGCGCTTGGGGAACCAGTAAGCTGGCCTTCGATGGCAGCGGCGAGGTCGAGCGTGACAAAAACAACTATGCGCTCGCAACTTTCAAAAACGGCAAGCGGTATAACTGTGACCTGAGCGCCAGCTACAACATCGGTGCAAGGTATTTTATCCGCGAACTTCTTAAATCTCTGCCGGCGACGGCAGAGTCGCAGATTGGGGCAAAAGTCCCCACTGCTGCGCGTAGAACCAATTGTACTTACGCTACACTGCTTCAATTAAACGCAGCATTGCCGGAACTTCTGGCGGCGTAAGGAAATTTCGGCTTCGCTGTAGTTAGTCTTTGTGCGGCGCCGCGGAGCGCAAGTTTCGCGGAGGCTGAGCTCAGACCTTATCTACAGGAGGATAGGTCGGCTCCTAAAGAGCTGACAGAAGCCCCCGCTTCAAGCCGTAAGGCTAAGCGGGGGAGGTTCACGCATTTAGCTTTGCCGCTCTTTAGCAACAACCTTGCTATTGCCGGAGAACACGGCATAAGCGGCTCCCCATCCTTACTTATGACGTATGCCATTTTTGAATCTCCTTTTGGAAATATACACTCTGTCCAAAGACAGGTTATGCGTACTCTGCCTTACTGTTACCATAAGGGTTTTCCGTCTTCACCTCGACAATGTCAGTATCCCAGAGCAGAAGTCTGGTGCGTCAACTTCAGGTGTTGTGGACACTTGACGTAGCAGCCATTTCTAACTGCTGAGTCTGGTGAACCTGTTACCCTTCCTTTCGGAAGCCCCGTCCTAGACAGTTATACTGTCAGGGCGGGGTGATTCACCCCCGCAATATTTTGCAAACCGCTTCATCTGGTATTCGGTCACTTCGTGCATACGCACGTTATTTTCAAACATCCACATGCTCATGGTGATGGGCCAATCTTCTTTTTCGAGGATTTCCGGCGCCAACTGCTCCAGGACAGCGCTGGCGGCCTTTTCCCTGCCTCGCAGCCACTGTTTGGCGGTGTTGATGTAAGGTATCAGGTCGCCGAACCCAAACTCAGCATTCCCTACTTTCACACTGCCGGCCGACCGGCTGCGCAGCACATAGTCCAGCCACACGGAATTCATGAATGAGAGGTTGATGTATTCCGATGGACGGAGCCGCAGGTTGGCGCGGGCACCGAAGCGAGACCACTCTTTTTTAGCCGACACAAACACATCCCCGCCCCTGATAAGGTTGATGCGCTCTACGGACCGCCTGCCGATACTTGCGTCGTGCGTCCAGGCAATGTAATTGTTCGTACCGCGGACGTACTCCTGCCGTTTCGAATACGAATTGTAGCTCCCATCGCTGATACCAATCATAGTAAGGATAGGGTCACCCACCTTGTTGGTGGAACAATATTTTTTGATATACTCACTGAACGACGGGTAGGTGGTTTCGGGGAGCCAGGCGTCGGCCATGCTGAACAGCACATAATGTGATGGTTTCCCGCCGGCAGCCTGCGAGATGCTTTCCCCTTCCGGCAGGCGCAGCATATCCCCGCGCTTCACAACCCCATCCAGAATGGAGAACGCGAATATGCGGCTGATACTTTGCGACACAAAGGAATCCTTGAAGGCCTTCGCCGCGGTGAGCTGACGGTAATTCTCGAAGGTTTCCTTTTTCTGTTCGTCGTCAGGGTCGCCCATGAGGGCACTCCGGTCGGAATATGAAATATCTTTGCTTTTATTGAACCATTCAGGCAAATCCCAGGAGCTTTCTGTGAGTTCCCCGTCCAGTTCCCACGGGTTTTTCTTCCCATCCTCTGCCGCATATACGATTTCGCCGCGGGAATACACTATTTTCCCGTCACGGATATTGATGCGCTCTTCGTCGGTCCAGCCGTAGAACAGCTTTTCTCCATCACGGATAAGGATTCCGATTTTGCCCGCGTGCAGGCGCTCGTGGGATTCGAACAAACCATGTACTTCGTCCAAAACGGCATACGACCGCGGGCGGTTCGACAACTTCGTGAAGCACACAGATTTCTTGTTGGGGCAAAAGATGTCGACGACATCCTCGCGTGCAGCCAAAAGGTCCTCAAACAGCTTGACCTTATCGAAGTTTAGTTCGTAGATAGAGCAATGGCGACCGAGCTCCTCGTCCATGATACGCATTTTCTGGTAGACAACCACTGGCTCCTCAACCGGGGCCGCCTTGCCGTCCTTGATGCAGATGAAGTCCACCGTCTCGCCCTCGAAACAGCGCACGGCATACAGCGCGGCGTCCAGCGCTTCGATGGTGTTCATCTTGCTCTCGATATCCAGCATCAGGCTGCTCTTTTTATTGACCATCTGCCCGGACAATTCCGCCACCATCAGTTCAAACTTTTTCTTAGCGGCTTCCATCTCAGCATATATCTTCTCTATGCCTGGATGCTTTCCCTCTTTAATAGCCTTGAGCTGCTCATTGATATCGGCGGCCTGTGCCTCAGCCAGCTCTTTGGCGCCCCTTGCCGCCGCAAGCGTCAGGTTATCCTGTGGGCCTACAGCAGACAGTTCGCTGCCGTTTGCCGCCTGCTCCCCGCTCCCTATGGCCTTTTTTATCTCGCCAAGGGTCAGGCTCTCGCGGGATTCAAAAAGCTCCAACGCGACGAATTCCGGAAGGATGGCGAACAACTGGCTGCCCATACCAACGACGCGCAGGTCGATGGCCGAAAAATCTCCCCCATCTCGCTGCAACTCCCTGTCTTTGCGGGTTAAGGGGACGAGCACGGAGCCGAAATAGTCAAACTTCAAGCCAAAGCGAACCAGGTATTCCCCTACCTCACGCAACCTGACGCCGCTCTCCTCAACGCTCTCAAGACGCTCTTCTTCAAGCTGTTCTTGCGTCCTTCCGCTGAAGTGTTTCCACTTACTGCCGTAAAAATTATAATCAACGCGCGAAAACTTCGTGCGCTCGAACGCGCTTTCAACCACCGAAAAACTCTCGAACGGCGACCTTCCTTTGACAGCCGAAAGAAAGGCGTCAATGTCGACCGTTGCCTTACCATTCGATATGAGGTTTTTGTCGTTTCCCATCTTGTTATACCCCCATGAGCTACCCAAGGCTAAAGCACTTGTGGTTTCTGTTCTTCCAAATTTGTGGTGGCTAACGGCCTATGCATCTTCTTGCGCGTCCCGCAATAATGCTTCAAAATCCTGTTCTACCGACTCAATCATCGACATACCAAAAAGTTCGGCGTTTACAAGAAACCGCTCGAGTTCCATCGCCAGCACTTGTATGTCCTCTTCGTCGGCGTCTTTCCCCAGAATAACTGGGATATAGCTTGTGAGCACGAAGCACGGCGCATCATCCTCATCCTCGTCCTCATCAGGTTCATATTCAACATTCTCATCAAAAAAGATGGATAGAGGGGTGACGGAGTGCTTGTTTGCCTCATTGAGAATTTCGAGAACCTGAAGACGCATGTCTTCTCTTTCGCATACGCGCACAAGGGCGTCGGAGTCAACCATGAGCGTGAGATACACGAGATTGGGGGAGCAAAAGCAGCTCAAGAATAATTCCTCGCCATCTTCCCCGTCGAACTCTGCGAAAAAGTCAAGCCGGTCGTCAGATACCTCAACGCAATCCTGCTCAAAAACCTCATATAAGGCTGCGCGAACTGCCCGCCCTACCCGCCTGGCGTTTGCGAAATCTTCTTTCGATAGAGAGGTTTCTTTTGGCTGCTCAAATTTGCGTGTGTCTCCCATATTTTCCCTCACAATTTAAAATATATTTTGAAGTAACCCTCTTGCTTCCGGCGATTCATCATACGCTTTTTGGATGACCGACGAGCAATTCCAAAGGTTCAGTTTCCCCGGGCATGGGATTATATGCGGGAACGCCACAACGTCAGCCAGCTCGAAGGCATATCGACCGAGCGAGTAATCCCCAAAAAGCGTTTCCGGCGGTCTGATATCAAAACTGGTTTTATTTTTGTTTTTGAGTGTGACTAAATTGTGGGGCCAAACTATATCTGTTTGCCAGACATCCACAAGGTTTGCTACGGCGACAATCCCGCCAAGTGGACAGGCCCATTCGATGTCGCTCCAGTTAGCCATTTTATCAGGATAGAAGAAGGGTTTGAGCGCGTTGTACATCGCTATCTGGGTTTCACGTTCGTGGATGACGCTCTCTGGGCTTGCGTTGCCCGTATGGATGAAGATGGGCCCGCGGTAATTTGTCTTCCAGCCCCGCGTTTCGAACCTCTTGGCGCCGCAAGCGATGAGCGAGGCCCAAGGCTGACAGACAGTCACGGCCTTATATTGCATTATCGTTCTCCTCCACAAGCTTCCTTTGTGCCGAGCACCTTCCGCCAATCCTCGTTTAGAGACGCCGCGTCCCGTCGCCACGCCTCGCTGACGCTTAGAAGGGTTGGCTGAACATATTGCTTGCATCTCGCTTGGACTACTGGTTTCCCGGCAAACCCGTCTGCGAAGCACGCGGACAAAAAGTTTGCATAGCCGCGAAACAGCCGCATATACCGTTCGTTATTGCCCACGACGTTCCCCCTCCTGCACATTATCTTGCGCTTGTTTTGATTTCTTTAGCCAAACGTTTTCGTACCATTCCAGAAACGGTCCAAATATCTGCTTTTCAGCCTCTGCTCTTGCGGCCGCAGCATCATCAATGTTTTTATAAGACCCAAGATTGTGCGTTACCCCCTGAAAACTGATATATGCGCGCCACACGCCTCTGGTTTTAGAAAAGCAGACCCCGCGCACCCCCGAAGTATTTTTTTTGCTTGGCTTATTATTTAAGTTCCTTGGCTCTGTTCCCCTCACGTTCTTTGATAACACCCCACTATCCGGTGTTATATGTTCTATGTTGGCGCATCCACAAGATTTTCTGTGGTGGTTGCGTAATTGCGCCGCCGAAAGCAAAACAGTGTTTCCGCAATCACATACACATCTCCACATAAGAGATGGTTGCCCTTGTGTTATTTTTTCAACAACTTGCAATCTGCCAATCTTTTGACCCGTAAAGTCGCGTGCGTTTTTCAACTGCCTTTCTTTTTGTTTAGCAAATACTTCATCCCGCAAGCAACCACAACTTCGGGTTTGCCCCCTTCTTAGGTTTGACGATGCAGCATAGGCGTATTGTCCGCAATCACACAGACACTCCCACAAAACATGACTGCCGCATTTACGCTCTGTCGGCTTAATAGCAGTTAGTCGCCCAAATCTCATTCCGGCAATATCTATGCGTGTACGGGAACATCCACAACTTTTTATCTTTCCCCTGGTCAAATCATTGCTTTGAGCAAGTTTTGTGCCGCCACAATCACACACACACTCCCACACAAAACGACCACCTCGACCATTCTCTGTGGGTTTAACAACTACAAGCCTGCCAAACCTCATACCGGTTAAATCTTTTCTCATTATATACCCCGCACAATCACAGCCAGCGCATCAGCCAGCTTATTTTCTTCCCTCTTTACCCACTTCACCGGCAGCGGCTTCTTATACCTCCAAAGCCGCTCCACGAAAGGCCGATAGTTGATGATGACCGGGATTTCATAGGTCAGCATATTCATCACCGTCTTATTATCGGTGAACAACTTCACCCGCTCGGCCGGGATTTTATGGCCCTCCAGCCAGTTGACGGCTACACAGAGAGCCTTGAACTCGGCTTCGATAACGTCCACGGCGTCGACCCTCGCAGACAGGGCGCCGATAACGCCGGATTCGTTTTGTATGATGGCGGATAGGCCAGCCACCCCATCGCGCCAGCTCGCATCACAATAGATTTCGAATTTCCCTTCCGGGGGTTCCGGGATTTCAATATTTATAGTCGAAAGCAGTTTTTGGGCTGCTTGATAGCGTTCTTGGGAGTTATGCATGGGAATACCTCTTTTCTTCTTTAATTATACCACAAAATGGCTAAAATTGCAACAAAAACCCGCAAGCCGTAGCCGCCAAACGGCTTGCGGGGCTACCTCTTTTTGCGCCGCGTCTGGATTTCGTCGATAATTTTCGGAGCCGAGCCAAGTCTCGGGTCTGCCGCCGCGAAGATATCGTCTATCTGTGCGAAGATGTCGTCGTCTATGGCTGTGCCTGCGAGTGTGTCGTCCTCTGTAGGGACGCCCGGGATGTAATCGTCGTCGGGGATGTCAACCACGTCGTCCTTCATCTCGGCGGCGAACTCGGCGACTCCCCGGCATTTCTCGCAGTATACGCTTTGGTCTGCGTAGAGAATGGCGTCAAAAGTGGCGCCGCAATTTTTACACGTTCTGATACTAACTGGCATGAGAACCTCCAAAAGAAAAAGACCCGCCAAGTGGCGGGCCGGTGTTTGCGAGTAGAAATCTTCAGAGCTTCAGCCCCGTCTGGCTTTGCACCGCCAGCGGCGTCAGGCGCATAGAGGACGGAAACCTGAGCATCCGCAGGTCGAGCTCCTGTATTCCGAACCGTACCCGGTCGAGTGCGTCTGCGTCCTTCAGGGCTTGGTATATCCGCCTAGCTATCCAAATCCCGCAGGGTCATTTCGTGGGCGTCCTTGATGAGTTTTCTCTTTTCTTCGCTGGTTAAGCGTGCATCGTTTATCATATTGTTTCCCCTTTCTTTTTCGCTTCGCGCTGTGGTTAATGCTTTAACTCTGCGCTTGGTCTCTCGGCTATCGGAGCCTCTTTTCTTCGGTGGAGCTCGATGTGGATTGGTGCGAATTCCTCCGGGGGAATAGGTTCCAACCCGCAGGCGGGGCCATGTTTCTTGATTTCCCCGTTTAAAAGATTCCCGGTAAACTCCATCAGGTTATTATAGTAGTCCCAGGCCTCTTTGGTTTCGCAAGCTGTCCCCCAATCCTCTAACCCTACGCCTTCATTCATTTTTTGTATTGTGATATTCCTAAAACACGCCAGGGCGTCGAGAATGGTTAATAGGTGGCCAAGGCTGATGTCGTACTCCGAAGCGCCGGCTTTCCCTGCATTCAGAACTGCCGTTACGTGCCGCTTGCAGTCGAGATAGATGTTTCTTATGTCTTCCTCATTGGCGCATAAGGGGTCGTACTTCAAAGTAACGTCTATTGCTTCTGCGATGGATTCCATGTCAAATACACTGAATCCCTTCTTTTTCTGCTTGGTTGTTACCCGGATGGGGCGCTTGCGATGGCGGTTCTTTTTCTTAGGCATTACGACTCCTCCCGCAGCACAGCGGCTGCTGCTATATATTTTTCACGCCGTGCAATATCTTCGTCGGTTATCGTTCTCAGGCGGCTGAGGTCGGCATTATGCCGCAGGTCGGCGAGTTTGACGGTGATGGCGACTTGGTTCCCGCTGGCCTTGATGCTGCGGATGTAATCCTCGTATGGCACACTGGGGTCCCGGGTCAGAATCTCGACCGCCGCAATCACCTCACCGGGCATCCCCTCCGCCCGCAGGTCGTCCGCGGTATAATCGGAATCCTCCAGAACGTCATGAAGAAGGGCTACACAGACATTGATTTCTCCCTGTACGTCTTGTGCGACGTGGATAGGGTGTAAAACATATGGCATGCCGGAAAGGTCGGGCTGGCCCTCGTGGGCCTTGTACGCAATCTGGGAAGCTTTGTCTGTCAGGGGCGTGTGCAGCATTTTATCCTCCGATGGCCAGTTCGTCAGGTTCGGCGAACGGCGTTATGTTTTCTGGCTCCCCGTTTAGGGATGGCGGAACCCAAGAATCTATGAGGCTTAGTTGTCGCTCGCACTCTTGTGCAAGCGAAGGATATTTCTGGGCTGTCTGATTAAGGATTTCAGTTTTTATTCGAAAGTATGTCTCCTTATCTGGGTCGGATTGGAGAAAGCGATTGTATGACGGGAACCCGGGAACAAAGGTGAGTTGGTGACGAATATAGTCCACCACCCATTTCTTCACATTGCCTTCAAGCGGGTTTTTAAGAGTCTTAGCGATTTCTCGCGGCGAAGCCCCGGAGCGCAGAAGCTCTCTCTCTTTACCTTCGCAAGCCCTCTTTGTTGCCATTTCCAAATCTACAGAAAACACAAGGGCGCGCCCCGAATAGGTTTCGATTGATGGGCGAGGATTGCTTTTTTTGACGGGGGGCTCCTTGATGCGGCGATGGGGGTTTTTGTCGCGCAGGAAGAAATCTTCTTCGAGTTCTCTTTCCCGCTCTTTCTTAGCTTCGAATTTCAGGCGCTGTGAACGCAGGTGTTTGCGCTTTTGCCCTTTTGGGATTTTGGTTCCTTTCTTCCACTCAGGGAACTCAATGGCGTGTTCGCCGGAACTATGCCTTGTCATGTGCGGCTCCTTTCTTTTTTTTTATAACTGCTGAGTCTGGTGAACCTGTTACCCTTCCTTTCGGAAGCCCCGTCCTAGACAGTTATACTGTCAGGGCGGGGTGATTCACACTTACCTCCGCGAAGATATTGGGCGCTATGTAGTGGGAGAAGTCGCCCTGATTCTTCTTTAATTATACCATAAAATTAACATGATTTCAATATCAAAGCCGTCTCGACATTGGGTTTCTCAGCTGATTTCGATTGGAAACAACAGCTCTTCCAGGTCTACGTCCGGCGTCTCCAATGCGGCAATCAGCACGTCCTCGGCGAACAAAAGCATGAATAGGTCGCCGTTATACCTGGCCACGACACCTATGTGCGCGGCGTCTTCGTCTCTCGCCACCCGGCGGATATCTTCTGCGGTGAAGTCGGCGCCGAAATTCACGTATCCGTCATCTGGGCGTCTTGTATCATAAACCTTCACCTCGTCGATTTCACACGGAAGGTTTTTGAGAAGATTGGTTACGGCTTCATAGTCCTTCGTTCCGTCTTCGTTCGATATGCGGAACGGCTTGCAGTAAAAGCTGCACAACATTTTGATTTCTCCTTTGCGGGGTTCTTGTTTGGAAGCGACTACTTTGATTCTTTGACGGTTTTAACGTGGACGGCGTTAATAGACTCAAGACCCTTGTTCTTGTCCCAGACGAACGAGTAACTGCGCTTGTGTGCGCCGACGAACCCACTGTCGTAATGCCACGTGTCTGTGGCGGTCACACTCGGCAGCCACCTAAACACGATACCGCCCTTTTCCTCAACTTTCTCACTGTGGATGTGGGCGAGATGGAACTCGCGGTAAGTCGTCTGGCTCCAAAGGCCTGGAACTTCAATGCTCATCAGGTGCGGCAGGTTCTGTTTTTTCTCGTAGCTGGAGTGAGAGAACCCGATGAGGTTGACGCCATAACGGATGTAGTGCCTGGCGCGGCAGGTCAGGTCAACCTTGACGCGCTTTGAGTTTCGGAACCACGAAGATAGATAAGTTATACCAAACCATTCTGTAAGCCTGCCGTGGTTCGAGGCGATATAGAAGGTTTCCACCGGAGCGTACTGCTGGAGCATCTCGATGGCGGTGACTATCATCTCCATGCCTTTAAGGAACATCTTCTGGTGGCGGATGTCGGTGCTCTGCTGAGTACCCGCCGTGGTCGTGGCCTCGGGATTATCGGAATTGAAAAAGTCGTTTGTCCACACGAAGAGGACTTTTTCGAAATTACCGGTTTTCAGGCGCTCAACCTCGGCGTTGATAATCTGGTAGAAGTAGTTCCTGGCAATCTTGTAGTCGTAGTTCTCGCCGCACTCCGGGTCCCAGCTCAATTTCGCAAAATGAAGGTCGGCCAGGTTGATTTCCAACATCCTGTGCTTTCTCTTCTGCTTCGGGGTCTGGATGACTGGGAGGTGAACCGGGGTGACTCCTGTCTTGGCCAGCTTCGCAAAAGCCTCGGCGACCTCATCTAAGGTCAACTCTTCGTCTTTTTTTGGGCGAAGGACGATTTTGAATTGCCACAGGTTCATCTTCCCGTTGCCGTCGCCCTCACGGGTCATCCCTTGCCACATATTCACGGTGAAGGACTGAACAACCCATCTTTCCGGGGCAGCGTTACATACGCCCATCACGGCTTCCGGGGTGACGACCTTGCCGTCTAAAAGCTCGATGAAGCCTTCGTACAAGGTGTCGCCGTTGTCCCTGAATTTTACCGAGGTCACACCGGTGGATGCGCTCGGGGCGGGTTTGTGGCCAATAGGGTTCCCGAGCGGGTCTGTCGAAGTGTTTAGCTTCTGGCGGCTTCGCTCCCTGATTTCATCGGGGTTTTTCGGGGCGTAGGGCTTGCCGTCACGGGTTTTCTTTAACCTCGCCGCTCCGTCAGGTCCAACTGGCCTGCCGTCGCTGTTGCCCCGGGTCACCTTGTAATACTCCTTTTTGACCATGTTGTAGACGCGCCCATCATCCGGCTCCTGAATATACGGCCTGCACGCAGAACGTATATCCTTGATAGACATCCCCTTTGCCGCACCCTCTTTGACCAAATCCTTCCAGTCAACTTTTGGCGTCAATTTATCCTGTCCCATAACAACCCCTTTCGCAGGAAGCGAGCCCTGTTTCCAAGGCTCGCTTCAATGATGTTCGTGGTTATTCAATTTCGTTCTGGTTCAACCGCTCGCTCTTTCTTAGTCTATTTCTGTTTTGTCCTTAGAGCGATTGGATTGTATGGAAAATATACCCAGCTTTTCTTCTGAAACTCCCCACGGCTAAAGCCGGGGGCTTCCTGGCGGGTTTGCGGTGAAGCGAACTGTTCGGGATTAAAGCGCCGTGCTTACTCGCAGATAATCCATGAGGTTGCTATTACTGCCGCTCTAACTCTCGACAGAAAAGTCTAACACCGGAATTTCTGATACATTCTTTGGTTTTATCTGGATAAACACAGCAGAATTGGCAATCTTCGACTACGATTGACCAGGACTGGCGCTTGAGCTATGAGTCATATCCCCACGGCTGCGCCGGGTGTTGCTCCGCCGCTTCCTGCTTCGCAGTCTACGGCTACGCAGATGAGTACGCCGGCTTCGCCGGGTACTCAGAATTTCCACGGCTGCGTATTCTCCGGCTACGTTTCGCTCGCCGGGATTCGGGTTGGCGCTTCGCTTTAGCTGGAAATGAGTACGCCGGCTTCGCCGGGTACTCGCTACGCAACCGGTAATTGGTTATTGGCGGGACCTGAATCTTATTGGAATCACAACTTAGCTCCCAGTGCGTCATACAATCCGTGTTTAAGGATTTCGCCGGTTCTTGTCCTGGCAGATATAAGAAGGGGGCCCATCACTCTCGCCACGGCTTCCTGGGTCCCCTTCGGGATGATGAAGTGGCACCGGGTTCCCTGTTTCTTATATGCTTCCAATTCAATCAGGTCCATATACGGCATGAACACCGTTCGCTGGCCTTTTGCCGAGAGCCCCTGATGCCATCCATAGGTTTTTAGCCGGGTGAATCCCTGTGTATTCTCAAACCACTCCTCGCACATATCGTCCTTTATTGTTTCCGAAAGAGAACACGCAAGCTTAAACAGGTTTATCCCATGCCTACCCGCCGGGACATAATACGCCGTATCGAACACCTTGGAAAGGTTGTAACTATTTATGTTTGTGCGAGCTACGTTTTTTACAAACGTCTCGTTCTTGCTCTCGTCAATCCTCCCCCACTTCCTGCCGGTTACGATTTTCGGAATCATCGTATACCCTTTCCCACAGACAATGCAGGTGGGCCTCGATGGGAACTCCATAAACTCGGAGATGATTGGAGAGGATTTGAGGAAGCCGATTATCGTGCTGATGACCCGCTCCTCATTGCTTGGAACCCATAAAATGAGTTTATCGTTGATGCTGTATAGGAAGCGGATTTGGGTGCCCTTGAATATCACCCCTATCAGGCGGGAAAGGTTTGAGATGTCGTTCTCTCCGCGAAGCGTTCGGCGTGCCGTGCGGATTTCACCAGTGCTGTAAAAGAGTCCGTCTTTGAGATGATTTACAAAGTCTTTCTTTTGCTGTTCTGGTGCGGGCTGCGCGAACAGTGTGTCAAATGGCGGCTTCGCGCTTGTTGCGATTCCGTTCGCTTCGCAAAGAGCGAGAACATCGTTTACCAATGCCGCTCTTTTTTGTTCTTTCGGGGTCTTCGGGAGCGCCTTGTTTCTCTCTTTTTTGATGTCGTTGTTGCTCTGTTTTTCCCCTATGGCTTTGACGCCTTTTGGGGTGATGGAGATGTGGTTGAGCTGGTTCTTGCGGGTGAGCTGGATGTAGTCCTCTGTGAGGAGTCGCCGCACGGTTTGAGAGTAGGCGTCGTAGTTGTATGTGGCGAATGGGGTGTAGAGATTTTTGCGCGGAATAGACGCCACAGACAGCAGGTATTCGAGTATACGCACACTCAATGAGCCGTCATATAACTGCAACAAGAATCACCTCCTCAAACGACTGGTTTATCGGTTGGTTTTAGGGTTGGAATAAAGCCAACATTCGCAAGGCTGGGCAAGAAAGGTCCCGCAAACCCCCGAAAACACCGGGTTTGTTGTTGCGAAATACCCATATTTCCCACAGGGGTCGGGCTACGCATCAAAAACTTGGTGTATGTGGGGTGCTTTTCAGGGGCTGCGATACCCTCTCGTCTTTGAGATAATCAAGGAACAGGGAGAGGTTTTTCTCCTCTATCAGGGTTGCCTCAACCAGCCTGTTTGGGTTCAGAACGGCCGTGTAAACCAGGGATAAATTGGCCGCCTCGTCAGAGCGGCCTATCGCTTCAATGATGGCGTTTGTCACCCGCTGGGACTCCCAGTTGTCGTTGTCGCAGGTGTAATCCGAGCTGAGATTTGGGGCATATTTCTTGTACAGCAGGAACAGTTTTTGGTCAGTGGTTTCCGGTATTCCGTGCTCCTGGAAGTACGCCGAAAGCAACTCTTTCAACTCGAAATATACGTTGTATGCACCGCGCATTTTTGCCCACATCAAAGGGGGCAGCGACACCCTCAAAAGGGTGTTTCCCGGGCGCCCAATCACCGTTCTCCGCATAGCCATCAGCTTGTCATGAACCGGCTTTTTGTCGGGTCTATCACCAAACTTTATCGCGTCTCTGACGGCAGCCTCAATCATTGCGGACTCCTCAAAAAACCCCGTCAAAACCCACTCCGGGAGCTGGTCTATAGGTGTGTTTTCCCGGGTGATTTCCCCCGCAAGCCTGCCGAGCTTATTGACCCTGGCAGACAAGAATTTGGCGCTTGCTACCCCTGTTGTATCGGGGACAAAAACCGCTGATTTCTCGTCGGAAATGGAGCCGTCTATATCGGCAAAAACCCCTTCCGGCGCCCCGAAAAGGCCTTGATTATCGCCCTTGTTTTCGATATATCCAAGCAGTTCGCTCGTCTCATCGGGCGGGCGCCTATTTTTCCGGGACATCAGCCCACGCCTCCTCGGGGGCGCATTTGGCGGCAATTTTGAATGTCACAAAGTCGTTTTCGACAGTGCAGAAATTCACAAACCCAGCCGCCTTGATTTTCTCCAGGTTAGCGACGTTTTCGATGATGGCAATGCGCTTGATTTCCTCGCGGTCGCTGAGCGGGACAGGCTTTTCAGCTATCATTTTGCTCGTCACGAACTCCATGCCGTTCTCGATGTAGCAGACCTGGATGAGGTTAGAGCCTTTGGGGAAGCTCAGGAGCCAGGGGCTTGACGCCTTTACAAAAGTACGGCTCTCCGGCAGAAAGTGGATTGCTATGCGGAAAGCTTTTGCCAGCTTATCAGCCGAGCTGTCGGGCTCCACGAACCTCGAAATGGCAATGTAATTACCCTTTTTGAAGGCGATTCGGGAGCGGCAGGCAGAGTATATCTGCTGGCGGGCCAGGTTCTCTGTCATCACATCCGGGAACATGGTTCTTAAATACAAAACGAGCAAATCCTCCGGCACAATCTGTAATTTGCGGAGCAATTCCTTGATGACTTCGTTATACATGGTTTTTCATCCTTTCGTTCTATGATTTTTTATCGTTCTAAACTTTCTCTCAAAACCGGTACGAAGCCGCTATCTTACTGGGTTTTCCATGGTTCCAAAACCATAGAAAAAGCGTGCCTTCTGGCTCTAAAACAGCGAGTTTAGAACGTAAAAACCAATAATTTTCCGCCGCCAGACCCTTATAGTTCTAAAAATCTGGCGACGGGCGGACAAAACACGTTGCTAAGGGCGTTTACAGTGTTGTTTATCGTTCTAAACCTTAAAAATCAAGGTCTATCACGTCGTCTTCCAACTCCACGGCTGGCGGGACGTCCTCTTCAAGCTCCACGACTTCCTCGGCCTCTTCTGCCTGTAGCCCCATCAACCTTGCAGCTTCTTTTTCGGCGGCGAGTTTCTTGCGCAGGAATTGTGGGTCGGTCGTAATGACCTCAACCTCAAAATCCGAGGCCTTAAATTCCACAAACAACTTGCTGTTACCGGTGGAAATCAACCCGTTGCCGCGTTGGAGCTTCTGGATTTGTTTGTGCTCTTCCTCGGTCAGCGACATGATTTCCGCCACCATATCAGCCTCAACCTTATCAAGGTGCAGGCATATCTTGGTGTCGGAGTTGCCGATAATCGCCTTGCCGTACTCGCCGTCTTTCAGCGAGAAGAAGTCGGACACCTCTTGGGTCATAACAAACGCGGACCCGCCGAACGCTCTTATGGTTTTGAAAATCTCCTTAACGTACTCGGCCGCCAGCTCATTTGACTGGGAACCAATAAGCTGCCACGCCTCGTCGATGAACACCGCCTTTTTATCCAAGCGGTTTTCTTTAATTTTCGACCAGACGAAATCCAGTGTGATAAACATCGAGATGATGAGCGTCTGCCCTTTGGTGCCGTTCATATCGAACACAATATACTTGTTGGTCAGGTCCACGTTGGTGGGTTTGTTATACACCGACAAAGACCCGCGTATCATAGGCACAAGGATGTTGCACACCCTTTTGAGATATGGCTCGTCCTTGATGGCCTCATAGAGGTCGCCGAGCAACGGGAACTGCTTGTATGTCTTTGTCCCCGGCACATAAACGGAGTTATTGTCTTCTGTGATGCCGAACTTCTCATACGTCTTATAGATGTACCCATCCAGCAATTGTTCTTCCTCTTGTGAGAGGTCGCGAACAACAAGATGCATGAAGGTATGCAGGTCTTGCACTTTTTTCGCCAGCAAGGATGTCTCTTCACCGTATCCATCCAAGGCTTCCAGCCCGGCGGTGTCCGGGACATGTATGTCGAGGATGTTGATGGAATAAGGTGTGCCGGGCCCGAGCGCCACATACTGACCATCTATCTGGTCACACGCACGCTTGTAGTCTTCCATGCCCTTCAATGGGGTAATGATGAATACCTGCGTGTTTTGCAGCCTCATGCGGATAGCAAGAAGCTGGGCGGTGAAGGTCTTGCCGTAGCCGGATTTACCCAGGATGGCGCCGTTGGCGTTGGCGTGGATGTGTGTATCGAAAACATCAACCGCCACCAGCGAGTTGTTGCCGTGATTGACGCCCATCATGATGCCGTTCGGGTCTTGGAGTTCAAAAGAAATGAACGGGTAGAACGAGGCGGCGCCACTCGACAACATATTCCTGCGGGATTTGCGCTTGAGTTCTTTGCTGATTTTGCACAGCGGCAGAACCGACTCAAACGCAGCTTCCATTTGGAATAAGGTGCGGCGCATCTTGATGCCCATCGACTGCGCCATTTTATCCAGCTCGGCGTATCGGTAGTTGGTGTCTTGCAGCGTATCCCCCGTTACCGTGAGGATGACGTTGACGTAAAAGAACTCCTCACCAGAGGCCAAGCCTTCCAGTAGATAGAAGCCGGACTCAACCAGCCCAGCCACGCTTGACGCCTCTGTTGTGGTATCGCTTGTTTCTTTCAGCTTGGCGCGGTTGTTGCGGATTTGCCGTCCGATAGAACCCTCGACTTTGCTTGAATCGACCTTCTCAAAGAAGATGTCAACATCTATGCCCTCGCAGGCGTTAACAAAACTGCTCAACCAACCCGGCACGACATAGTTTGGGTAGCCCTCTCCGGTGAAGTAGCCGAAGGTGTAAAATTTGTCGTCCACCACCATGTGTCGGGGGTGTTTATAGTCTATCCATGCCGGGGCAATAAATTCTGTCGCCGGAACCGTTGGGACCTGTCCGCCGGTTTCTTCCGCTTCCTCGATGTAGTGTGAGTACACCTGCTGAGCGCGGACAGGAAACGGCTCCAACTCCGAAGCCCTGCGGTTCAGAACCTCATAAAGAAATGAGATTGTCCCCGCATCACTTTCGCAGGAAGGAATGAAGAAGTTGCCGGCCTGCTCCATGTAGTTGCGAACCCTGGAAGCAGTCTGATTAAGAGAGGCAACGATGGCTTTAAAGTTAGTGCCGTCGGTCGCTACATCATCCGAGAACTCAATGATAATGAAGAACCGGCGCGTGACACCCTCTCTCAGCGCCGTATCCCTGATGAGTTCCATATACTCTTCCTGCATACGGCGGCACAGTGCGTTGGTCTCATACTGGTGGCACGCTTCCATCGTCTGGAGCAGCGTTTCTATCTTCGCCTTGCGGGAAAAGGACTTGAACTGCATTTTGGCCGGTATTACCTTTAGCATAGCGGTGAAGTCTTCGATAATGCGATTCCGTTCCCTGTTTCCATACATCAGGAAATTCTGCGGCGCAAATTCAAGGATTTTCAGATACCGGCTGTCTTTGGTAATCACTATCCCGCGGAGCACGTCCCGGATGGGGATAGACATCTGCGTGCTCTTGATTAAGATGTGCTCCTGGCGTTTGCGCTCCTCATCATCGGCCTTTTGTTGAGCCTTACGGTCCTGCTTGGCGCGAGCTTTCTTTTGTTGCTCAAGCTCTTTCTTGCGCTGCATAAGCTCAGCCAGACGCTCATTGTCAATAACAGGAGCATTCTTTTTCTGCTTTGCCATAATTATCTATCCCCCTTCCTGTAAACATTGGTGTTATCCTTTTTCTTGGCTGGTTTTTCTCTATCTGGTTTCGCCGGTTTATTTTTGGGCTTTCCGGATTTTCTGTCTTCCTTAGCAAGCTGCTTAGCCTCTTGTGCCGCCTCGCGCCTCTTCTGTTTCTCATTGCGCTTGCGCTCTTTCGCTTCTTTGCGCAATTCGCCCTTGGTTTTAAGGTCGTCCGGCAACTCAATGACGCCCACGTCGTCTTCGAAAAACTCGATGTAAATCGGGTCGTAAATATCGCGGCTTACAGCGTCTTCATCACCTTTGTTCTGGGATTCCCTGAACTGTTCTATCAGACGGATAATCTTATCCCTGGGCAGCTCATTCTGTTCTTTGGTGAGATAACCCGGAGACGCCTCGTTCTTGACTCGCGGGTTGTACTTGGCAACGCGCTTCCGCTGGTTATACTTGAACACAAGGGACAAGAACTCTCCTACGCTATTCCCGTTGATGCCCGCAATAAACCCGCCCAGCATTCCGCCGCAAACAATAACCATCACAACAATTTTGGGCTGCAAATCCATCTCTACATTAAGCAAAGCAAAGAAGATTGGCAGCACGAAGATGACGCCTTCAATCAAATTCCGGGTGCGGAACATACCATGAAATATTCGCCCGGTATCCACAAAGTTTTCCGGAATACTGCAAGACATCAGTTCTTCTTCCTGCTTTACGCCAGCCGCCTTATTGAACGCCATCTCTGCTTCCTCCTGACCTGTGCAAAACATCGTGTCTGAAAGCCTTTATATACGCCAGCCCATTATTTAGGTAATGGGTCACGGTTTCATTCCGGTGGCGCTCATTAAGTTTGCATGGAACGAACTGCGTATATGTGCAGACGAAATTATCGCCGTGTTTTGCTAATTTATATTTTCCGGTTAGGGCGCGGTTGTTTGCGTCCTCGACAATCTCTTTCATAAGAGACTCTTCGCCGCCCTCAATCACGACAGAACAATCAATCTGCATAATTCCCACCGACCGGCTGACAAAGACGATGCACTGCGGGAGCTCTGCTTCATCAACGCAGAAATATTGCCCCCCACTACTCACATCGGTATCGGCGATTTGACGGATGAGGTCGCCGCTTTCTTTTGTTGTGTTCATTTTTAAACTCATCCTTTCGAAAAGATGCGGCGGGGTTTCCCCCGCCGCGTTCACGACAAAAATCAGGTCTTCATGCAACGGCCGATAACGAGGTTCTTCTCCTCGTTTACGCCCGTAACCAGCATGGCCACCGTGTCGCCTGTTACCAGTTTGTCGATGCCGGCGTACTCCGCGACAGGAATAAGCCCGCGGATTTTCAGGCCATTGATGATGACGATGTAGTAATTGGTAGTAGTTGCCACCACCGTCGCCATATAGCGCCCGCTCACCATACTGCGGTTAGCTGTTTCCACCTTGGCGCTCAGTCGTTCAACCAGAGAGTGGGAAAGCGTTGCCTGCACAGTGCGGGCCGCCTTATCCACTTCCAGTTTCTCCACGGCCACATACAAGCCCTGGCCGGTCTTGAAGTGCTCTGACGCGTCCTCGATGTACTCGTAGGCGGAAAGACCGCCTGTACCGATGGTCACCTCAATACCGAGACACTCAACCGTTACATAACGCGGGCCCACAGAGATAATGCTGGCCTTCGCCATCGAACCCACCTTCACGTCCGCACGCGGCCCGAAGAAATGTTTCTCCTGGGAGGCGTCCATAGCGTCCTTGCGGGAGCCGATGACGAACGGGATGCCGTTGTCGTTCTCGCCGATGGCGCGAGGCACAAAGGACACGACGGCGCCCAGCATATGGGAGCCCTTGCGGCGATAGCGCAGGAATTTCTGCTCGTCGGAATCAGCCTCGATGTCTTTCATTTGGGAATGGAAGAAGAAATCCTGTGCCGGAATCAATACGCGGATGGTGTCGCGCTTAACGGCCATATAGACGTTCTTTCCGTCCGAGGACGTTTCCACGCCGAATACCGTACCGTAGGTCACCTGGCGGGAACGGATGAATCGCTTCATTTCGTTGATTTCAGCCTGCTGGTCTTCCACCGGCAGGTCGGCAACGATAAGGTCGTTGTCGTCGCGGATGATGGAACCAAGCCTGGATACCTGTGACGGCCCTGTGTACGGCGTTTTGGCGGCTCTGCGCGGCCTCTCAGCGCGTGCAGGAGCCGGTTTCTCCGGTTCGGCGGGAACGTCCTCTGCTACCGCTTCGGGCTCCTCTACGGTTTCGGCAGCGGCCTCTATCGCGGCTTCCACCTCGGGTGTGACTTCGATATCCAGAACATCTTCGGTCTTTACTTCTTCGGCCACACTCACATCGTCCAAAACGACCTCTGTGGCCACGACTTCGCTTTTCTTCGCCATGATTGTTTTACTTCCTTTCAGTTGTTTTTTAGTTTTCCGCGACATGATGCCGCTGAATAACCTGGTCCCGAGCGCCGGAGTTGCACCGCCGCAAAAACTCTTCCCGGGATATAAAACAGCCCCGCCAAAATGGCGGAGCTGTTTGGGTTGCGCTATTGTCAGAAATCGAAGGCTCCTGCGTCACTATCTACCGGGGTCAGCTTGGCTGGCGGTTCCTTGCGTGACATGTGCTCGTTTATCCCTTTTTCAAGCGAGGCAAAAAAATCGCTCCCGAGGGACTTTTGATGCACGAGCTCTTTGTTTCGGGCCGCCATGTTGGTCACATCGCCCATTGAGAAGGCGTCAGTGTGTTCAGTGTCGCTGTACTTATCCCTTGCCAGCGGGTATTCCGCAGCCCTCACCTGTGGCGGGAAGCCCCGCTTATAGAGCGGATGGGACTTATAACTACAGCGCTTGGCCTTTAGCACCGGGTTCCGGTCAAAAAACACCAGAATGTCGTTAAACGGGATATTGGCTATCTCGTCAGGAGTAAAGATATTCCTTTTACCAACGCCACTGCTCAGTTTCTGGCCGGCCATCATTGGCCTGTTTCCCATCGCCATCCTGCTCTCACTGGTGGAGTTGACAATGATTGTCGCCACACCGCTGAGGCCAGAAAGGAATTCCGTTGTTGTGTCGTCTTTACCCCCAAAGAACACGATAACGCTACAGTTGGATATGAACATCTCCTTAATGTTCTCTCCATACGCCTCGGTAAGCTGGGTCAGGTTCTGCACACAGATGGAAATATTGATTTTGCGCGACCGCACCACAGACAGCACGTTGTCGAAGTTAGGCAGCACGCCAAGATTATAGAACTCGTCGCACAACACGTTGACCGCCAACCTGTTCTCCGCTCCCTCTCTATCTGCCACCGATTTTAGGTCGCGGAACAAAAAGGTGAAGAACAGTGATGTCAGCACCCTCATAGAACGGTCATCGTCAGATATACGCAAGAACACGGCTGTCTTTTCGGCACTGATGTTTTCCATGACGATATCGTCGTTGGAAGTGATGCGCCGGATGTCTTTGGTTTGGAACAACTGGAGTTTAATCGCCAAACCTGTAAGAAAGTTCGGACGAACATTGTCGCCGCCCTTGCTAAAGATACCCCACGCAATCGCCGCGACGTGCCCCATTGGAACCACTTTAAACTTCTCTTCCAGTTGCTTGAGGTCATTGGCGGCACAGAGGTAATAAACCTCTGCCATGTCGCACCGTGGCGCCATGCGCTTAATTTTGGCTATGTGCTCGTCCGCCGCCTCGGGTCCGTGCGCCAATCCGATAAGTATCCGAAGAGCAATCTCACGGGTTCGCATGGTAATGTCTTCATCGTCGCTAAAAGCAAACATGGTGCGCTCCCTCTCGTCCTTGGTCATCATGTGACCGACCTTGGAGAGAAGGGATTTGCCTTCCTGTTCATACAAAGCCTTTAGCTCTGACTCGCGGCGCCAAGCCACAAAAGCGACGATGGCTTTAAATAGGTTCTCTTCGCCAAGCGACCAGAACGGGTCGTCCTTCCCACCCTCTGTTGTGTTTTTCATTACCGTGTTGGCGAAACTCGTCAAGCGGTAATCATCTATGTTCCCATCAACCGGGTTATAGATTTCCGAAACACAGTTCCATGCGTCGCTTCTCTTCGGGTCGAGTATATTGTACAGATATACCTTATACCCCTCCTGGCGAAGCAGTTCCGACATTTTCTCAAAAAGCTCGCCCTTAACGTCGGCAGCGACGATGCTTTCGCCGCGGATAACCGATTGAAGTATGGAATTGCCGGCGTAGCTTTCTGACTTACCGGAACCGGAAGCGCCGATTACGAGGATGTTTTTGTTGCCGGGATAATCATATGGGAAGGAAACACTCTCTTTCCCGTCCGAACTGAATTGACCCAGCACCACGCCCTGTGCGTTGTCGATATTCCCGACTTCAAAAACCTGCTTGGCTTTCTCTTTTGTCATCAACTCAGCGGTTCCGTATACGCCATCCTTGGCGTACTGGACTCCCCTGTCGTCAACGTGCTTTATGGTATCCAAGCTCTTCATCCTCTTGAGCACCATAAAGCCAAGCAGAGCCAGCAGGGCGGCCAACACGAGCATCACAAGCCACCCGGTCAGCGTGGTCACGGCGGACACAAAATACATCCACCACGGCTGAGTAAATCCCTTGGCCCCCTCACTTACAAACAATGAGATGAAGCCTGCCGTATAAGACACAAACAGAAAAACAAGAACGCCGGCGGCAATAAGCAGCGGCTTTTTCCTCTTCCACCCATCCTGCCTTACAAGGCTCTGCATTTTCTCGACGAAATCATTCCCCTTGGAGAAATCATCGTCTTCGTAACTTTTTCCAAACCTCATATAAACCTCCTTATCGCTAACCGATTGTTGCGGTATAGTCTATTGCTTCTGCGTTTTCTGAACCGCTAACATCATTAGGTGTATCCGATTCGCCTGCTTCTTCCTCTGGAGCACCGTCATACGGGGTTCCCTCCCCTGTCCACTCCACGCGGCTCACAACACGGTCGTATTCATCATAGGTGTATTTGACCCATGTGCCGTCCTCTTCTTTATAAGTCGCAGACAATTCTCTATTTCCGGTGTAAACAATACCTAAATCGGTATTATTAGCCTCGTCTGTGACGATGCTCAAAGTATTGCCGTCCGTGAAGAAGCGCCAGCCGCAGATTTGCATCAGGGTGCTGATTGACATCACAGAGCTCCCAGCCCGAAGCGCCGGCAGCCGCAGGTTGAACCGCTCGCCGTTCCAGCTCCTGAAATCAAAAGACACCCCGTCATACCCAAGAGCTACTGCTTGCATCCCCCTAATTTGTGTGGTCACATACTCCACACCAACAAACTCACTTACTGGAAGAGATATAACGGGGCTCCACTCAAAATCCAGCGGGATGTCAGCGAACCACTCAAACAGAACACCTGCATCCAAATAATATTCTTCGCCGGATTTACGATAAGTGAGCGGAGTGGCCTCCCCATCCAACACAACCGTCCCTTGCTCTGGGATTGTCGCCCCAGACAATATGTCCGCTCCGGTTTGGATATTGGCGCGAAACTCATCCAGCTTTTCTTGCGTAAGAAACACGCGAATACGTTTGTTTGTGTGTTCGTCGCGCAAAAACACAAAATCAGTTGGGGACATCGCATCAAGACATATCAACCTGTACCCGGAAACGATATAAGACATGTTGTTGACGCTGCTTTTGTAGATAGTATGCCCCGACGGAAACAGAAGGGGCGCTCCCCCTTCCCCTACAACAGGAGATAGCTGTAGATATTCTTTGTTGGACTCAAAGATTTCCTTGATAGAAGAGAGCTCGTCATAACTGCCGACACCCTGCATAGACGGTGTGCCGTCTGGCAGAAGTATTTCGTCGAACCCGGTCTTCTCACTGTTTCCCAAGTCGTCTACAGGGACATTTTCTTGTGGCGACGTGGTTTGTGGAGCGCTATCGCTCACAGACTCTTGTTTTTTTGGAGCAAATGTTGTCAGTAGAACAAACACCAAAAACCCAATCACTAAGATTCCTGCGCCAACAGCAACCCATAAACTTCGTTCACTTGCACGTTTATTCACTTATTTTTCCTCCGCCACAAACTCTAATCCCTAACAAAAACGGGTGCGACGCTTGTAACCCCGTCTCTTATTACCGTTCCAAGCTCGCCATACTCCAATGGGTCTTGCGGTTCACCATCGACTCGCAATTCAAAATGGAGATGAGGCCCTGAGCTGTCTCCCGTATTGCCAGACAATCCTAACCCGGTCGCCGTGGTTGCCTCGTCGCCCACACTCACCCATATTTCGCTAAGGTGGGCATATCGCGTCTCGACTCCATTACCATGGTCTATAAATACCACCAACCCGTATCCTGTCATAAAATCAGCAGCAGTAACAGTTCCGGCTCCAGCTGCATAGACATTGGTGCCAACCGGTACGGGTAAGTCAATTCCCCTATGGGGGACAGTTCTAAGCCATTCAAAGCTCCCAAACGGGGAATTTATATTCCATTTACCAGCCTCTACCGGCAATGCCCAATCGCCCTCTATGTCTCTGTAAACCGCCGAACCGCGATAAAACCTCAGTAATTCCTTCGCAGAAGATGTTACCATCTGTCGCGAGTCTTTATCTTGTTGTGTATCCCCCATCGGTACGTTACAATAGGTGTGAACTTCGGTTTCAAACTCTGTTTTAGGCTTCATGGCAACAAAATATTCCACCACTTGGTAGTAATATATTTTTGTTTCCTTTATTTCCTCGCTTTTTTGGTCACCATTTTCATCAAAAATAGGGATTGGTTCCCCATCTTCGTCAAGCGCCGCGTCATCAACGTTTGTTGTCTCACCACCATCCGGTAGCAACCAGAAGTATTCGTATTCTCCCGTACCTTCTACGCGTTCTTCTGACTGAACCGCCAATTCTTGTGTTTTGGGTACCCAAATGGTTCCGCCGGAATATGAGAATAGTCCACCACTGTCGGCGCCGGAAAGATAAAAGGCCGCCTCAAGCGTTTTTCGGGAGCTTACTTGGAAATCATCGGTTGACGGGTCTTCACCATCTTCTTCTGATTGAAATCTGTCATAGGACGCCGCGGCTATGATGTACACCGCTTCATTGCGGTAGTTTTGCTCACTGGTGTCTCTTTGGACAATCAAATCAATAACCGCACCACCTTCAAGGGTGTATGTCCCGCTTACAAAAACTTGCTCAATAGGAACACCGTTCTGGTCGGCTATTTTCTGTCTCCTCTGCTCAAGGGTCTCCGCGTTGTTCGCCATGTTACGGGCCTGGCCTAAAGTGCTGCTCCCGCGCAAAGCCCCCTGGCGCAAAGCTTCGTTGACGATGGCGACTAAACGGTTGGACGAAGAAAAATAATCCTCGTTCTCCTCTTCGTACTCACCCAATTTTACTGTATCTGCCGCATTGGCGAGGTCGTTACGAAAAGTTTCTCCCCTGTTTCCCCAGCCATTACCGGTAAACCAGTTGCCAAGGTCGCTCCACCAAGCGTTTGTTTCGAGTGCCGCCTGAGCCGCGTTCATCGCAGCCGCCTCGTCGTCGTACCACGATGTTCCCACACCACCAGGGACTTCACCATTATTGGAGTCCCAGCCAAAAACAGACGCAAAAATTACCGCAGGCAGTATGATAAGGATTATAATCGCCAAAATAAAACCGCACCCACTTGGGCCGCTCGATGCGCTAACGACAACTCTTGCTGCTATTTTGTCTTGTATTTGCTTTTTGACTTTTTTGGCGACTTTTTTTGCTGCTTTTTTGGCAACGTTTTTCGCTTTACCTTTGGCCGCGCCCTTTAATTCCTCGCCTACGGCGTCTTTTTCGCGTCTTGGTGTGATGTTAGCCATAAGCCCTCCCGAAAAACAGGTTGAGCCGGCAGGAATATCCTGCCGGCAGAACCCTTATTCATCTTCTTTTGCCTTTGCGGGGTTTTTCTTGGTTAACCCCTTGAGTGAGCCCTTTCTTGCGTTTTTGAGTAATCCAGGAGAGAGCGGGTCCACATAATCGTTATCCGGCTTTGGCGCACCACTGGACACAACCGCGAAGTCGTTCCTAAAGCCAGAAGATTTTGAGCTATCATCCATCATAAGATTGATGCCCACATCTTGCGCGCCGGAGCCGGCTTCGACATTTACGGTATATGCCGGCGCGGAGCCACCGGAACCCTTGACCTCGTATGCCGTAATATAACCATTAGCGTCTTTAGATTCTACGCTGAGTGACGCCTCGGCAACGTGTCCATCTGCTGTCCTATACTTGATGTTCGCCCCACCATCGCTTGTGGGTTGGATATCGTACTGGTTGGTCCAGTTTGTCCCATCGCTCCTGGAGCCCTCAATAACAGACCCTGTGCCGGCATCGTATTCAGTTGCGGCATACGTTCTTGCGTTAGAAATACCGCCTTCGTGTGTTTGGAGGTTTTCCCTCGCATTATTCATCGTGTAAGACTTGCCCAGCTCTTCTTTGGTTGTTGGTGTTGACGGTTGCATAAGCTCAGACGCAATTTGCGCAGTGCTTGAATCGGCGCTTCCATAGACCATTCTGGTGTTGCCGGTATCACTGGTTACATTGTAGGCGCGTCCGTTTTCTACGTTGCCAAATTTTTTGCTATTTTTGTCGTAGTCGGCATCAGCTCTTTCGACGCTAAACGTCCGCTTATTGCCTTCGCTATCAGTGAAGCTCCCCACCATTTTGCGGTCTGTTTCGGGAATGACTGGCGCTGCCGAAGCAGAAATCTCTTTCCCGGTATCGTCAAGCTGCGGAGCGCGAGTATGTCCTTTCGGCACCCCGTGCCCATCGGTATCGCCGCCAAACGCGCTGTTGTTTATTCCGGTAACGGTGCTCATCGTTAGGCCTTGAGGCGTTTTTGTCGCCACGCTTGCGAGCATCTGGCCTTCTTTGTCTACCGCGAGGCCCGCTACTTGTTGGTTTTCTCCTAAACCAAGCCTTTGGCCAACATATGCTTTGCCGTGACTGAGGTCTTCTTTCGTTAACCCCTTCAAGGCATTCGCTTTATCCGTCGCGTTTTCATGACTAAGCGCCCTGTCAATCTTGGCGGCCGCGATGTTTTGGGCAGCACCCAATCTCTCGGCTTTTGCTTCTGCTTTTATAGCCCCCTGCGCCTTTATTGCGGCCATAGCTAAGCCGGGAGTAGAGTTGTGCCAGATAGCTTTCCATTTATCCGCATCTTGCTGTTCGCCCGTTCTTGAATACTGGCCGGCTATATTTTTGGCGGGCTGATAAGCCTGTGCCCCGGTGGGATTCGTCCCCTTAGCTACCCCAACACCAGCGGCTTTCGTTGCCGCATTGGCGGCTCCGGCGGCTCCGGCGGCTCCGGCAGCGTTAGCAGCGCCTGGAGTTGCAATCGGCTTTGCGTTTTTGTTCGCCTGTGCGTACTGTTTAGCGTCTTTACCAAAAAACTTCCCGCCGTCGATTTTGCTTTGCAGCCTGCTCCTGAGCCCTTCTCTTGCTTTGAGCGGAGCTTTTACTGCGTTTCCAGCCATTTTAAGTCCGCCGCGCACTGCGTTAAAAGCGGACCTCATTTCAAGCATATCGCCAAGCATACTTCCGCTAAACCGCACATTGTTTGCGCCAACAGCATTGAAAACGTCATCTAATTGTTGGGCGACCTTCATGAATCCATATGCCATGACGCACCACATAATGATGCCGGAAGGACCGCCTTCTATTGACGACATCGCGTTTCTTAAAATAACTAATGCAACCCCGACGCTCCACGTGTTCAGTATCCATAAAATGCCGGAACTCAAAAACAAGCCAACCCATCTTTTAGTAATTTCTATTGAGTTTGAACCGACCCCACAAGCAATTGCAAGCGGCGAAAGATAGGCATATATAACCATCGCCACAAATCGCTGCGCTGTCTCAAGCAATAATTTTATTAGGTTCCATATCACGATACACATAATGAGTGACACAACAGCGGTAAGCATTACGCCGCTGACCATGTTCCTCACGGCCGCCTCAACCCCTTCCCCACCGCTGGTAACCTGGGTGGCCGAAAGCACACCAGACATTAAGTTAAGCTGCCCACTGAGGTTTACGTCCACCAAAGCCCCATCAGAACCCCGTATACCGGCGTTAGCAAGAAACGCTGTGTAAATTAACTGTATTTGGCGCAAGGCAATCATGGCCCAACCCTGTATCACATATGTCAGCGGGATAAAAACAAGGGCCCTCCCGACAGTCATACCCACAGAACTTTCTTGTTTTGTGCCAAGAAACGGGCCAAATAAAACCGTTACCAGCTGCCAAAGAACAATGACGCTCGCTATCCCAACAGCGAGTGCGCGTATCCCGTCACCAAACGACGTAAACCCATTCCACAAAGGAAGTCCTTCGAGTGTGAAAAGGTTTATCTCCAAAAACATAAGCAGGAAGCCCGCGATATATTCCAGGAATATAAGCGCTATATAAGCAATAATAGTCAAAATGATACCAACAATAGAGATAAGTAAAGCTTCCACAAGTTCCTCCTCAACCCAACTTCTGCTTAACAAAGTCGCGATTCAAATTTCAATCTATATAAACAACATAACTGTTGGAAGGCTACCGCCCCACAAAAGGAGCGGTAGCCAAGCGCTACTCAGCGGATAGAATTGCCGATATCTGTTGCCAACTTAATAATAAACGGCACAGCGAAGATGGCGACGATAGCGATAACGATGGTGATACACCATGCACGATAGGTTTCCACTTTCTTCTGATTCTGACTTACCATCATCATAATAAGGCAGAAGATGAGTGCGCACCCCGCAATCGGAGCCACAATAGCATAAAGTGTGCTTTCCAGAGAACTAAATACACCATTTACTGCTTCTTGCGCGCTACCCCAGGGATTGGTTGTCGCAAAGGTCATCATTGCTGTTGCGACCAAAGCCTGCGCCCCGAAGATTGCCCCGGCCACCTTGTTCCGCATGGAGCCTTTCTTCTGAAGGGCGCCATTTTGAGCGACGGATTTCATAATGCTTTCTCCTTTCGTTGGTTTATTACCATCGTTTCGATGGAATGGATATGGGGTCAACCAAGGCGGTTTTTTCGCCTCATTCGAATGCATACCACTATCCACTGTACTAAGTGTATCCGACTTTTCGGGGCGCAGGTACGTAAGATATTCCTATTTTCGGATAAACTTTTGTTTGTTCAAAGTTACTATCTAATTATCTTTTTTAGACAAAAAACAACCCCCACTGCACGAAGCAGCGAGGGTTGTTAAAAATCAGAACCGTTACAGGTACGTAGCCATCATGTCGGCGATGTGAAGCGCCGCAATAAATTTATTGCTGTTGAAAGCGTTGCTCAGCGAGTAGCTTCCGCCCTTCACCGAATCATCGAAGCCGCCCATATGCCAACGGATGGCGAGCGCCTCTGTGGGTTTCAACCTGACATACCGCTCGACGCAGTATACGCTCTTTTCCCCGTGGCCATATGGGAAGGCGTCCTCTACTGTATAGTATGGGACCTTCTCCCACTTACCCGTGTCGTCGTTTTTGACATTGCGGGTGGTTTCTTTGTAGAACTGTGCCTTGCACAGGTCGTGCAGTAGTGCGCAAAGTTTCATCTCGTCCTCTCCAAATCCTATCGCGTTGTCCGCGTTAAGCTTAGAAAGCGCGTCATAGACGGCGAGGCTGTGCTGACACAAGCCACCCTCATAGGACTCGTGGTATCTGGTACTGGCCGGGGCGACGAAGAAATCCGTCTTTTGCAGCCAATCCAGCAGGCCATCGACCCCTTCGCGGGCAACGCCGGCCAGAAGAGAAACAAACCTCTCTTTGTTTTCTTTTACCATCTCTTTGGTTATAGGTGTCTGTTCGACCATTTCTTACTCCTTTTTGATGAGGCGGCCGGGTTATCCCGGCCGCCAGTGTTTACGCGGCAAGTTTCTTTTCGACGAACCTTACGATACGCGCAGCCAACAGGTCGCGCTTCGTTTTGGCGCCAGTTCTTCTCACCGCTTCCAATACCGATTCACGGCTCCCAATCATCAGCATGTGTTTTTTAGCCCTCGTCACCGCTGTATACAGCAGGTTCCGCTGGAGCATCACGCCCTGGGTCATGGATGTCGGATAGATTACCGAATCGAACTCGCAACCCTGTGATTTATGTACTGTTATACAGTATGCTAAATCCAAGGCAGAAAGCTTGTCCGGGGTATATTCTACCTCTGTGCCGTAAAAATCGACAATCACCTTGGCGAGGTCTCCGGTTTCAACCCGCACAATTGTGCCGATATCACCGTTGATAACCTCGTTGGTGTTTTTCAGGTTTATTACCCTGTCCCCTTCCCTGAACGTCCTTTTACCAGACTTGAAATACTTCTTGTCGGCCGAGGCGGGGTTTGCGATGTCTCGCAATATTGGGTTGAGGTAATTCGACGACAACATTGTTTCAACCGTTACGCGGCCATCCTTTATCGTCGTCTTTCGTTGCGGAGTCAGCACATAGGTCTGCTCCAGCGTGTATTTTTTGATGCTCCACCCGAAAGCCAGCTTCACCTTTTCGATGATGTCAAAAACTTCATCTTCAAGGTTCCCCTTCTGCGCGTCTCGAAAGCGCAGGTCGGTGTTTTTATCGCTGAAATACTGGTCGAATGTTTCGTTGGTCAGCGTGCCGTCGTTTATGGCATAAGCCGCATCGACAATCGCGCTGCCGGCCTCTTGCCGGAAGTTCTTGGTCAACCGGGTGACCTGCACCTGCTTGCTTGTGATGAGGTCTGCCAGCACCGCTCCCGGCGAAACCGGGGGAAGCTGGTCGATATCCCCCACTAAAACGATGCGGGTGTCTTGCCGCAGGACCACGGCGTCCATGACGAACTTGAATAGGTGAATGCCCAACATGGAAAGCTCGTCAATAATAACCAGCCCCCCGTCGATACTCATACCGTTGTCGTCATTGAATCCGGCCTCGTTGTCCGCGGGAATTAGCCCAAGCTGCTTGTGGATGGTCAAAGCCCTCCTGCCGCAACTTTCAGCCATTCTTTTGGCGGCCAATCCTGTCGGCGCCATTAGTGTTATTGGCGGTGACGTTCCGTTCTTACCGAACGCCTCCTTGTAGGTTTCCATGACAGCCTTTAACACTGTTGTTTTGCCTGTCCCCGGCCCGCCGGTAACTACCGAGATGTAATTATTGGCTACGGACCGGACGCCTTCCTGCTGTTTGTCTGCGAGATGGATATCGGGATGTTTTTTCTGCCACCGATTGAAAGCTTTGTTGAAACGCTCGGCATCCAAATCAGACTTCCCTTTGGTGATGTACTCAACTACCTTTTCTCCCAGCTCGTATTCAGTGAGGTAATCCTCATAGATGTACCAATATTTACCCGCCGTCACGATAACCCGTTCTTCCCGGAGCGTATCGTACATATCGTGCAATGCTGATTCATCTACATCCAGCAGTTTTTTAGACATTCTGTGTAAAGAGGTCTTATCAACAATGATTGCTGATGTCTGGAACTTGATGGTGCGCATTGCGCACAGGATTCCGGCGCGTAGCCGGCGCTCATTAAGCCTGTCCCAACCAAGGGCGATAGCCACCTTATCGGCGGTTTCAAAAGATACAACCTTATCTTCCGTCATTTTGTATGGGTTATCAGAAACCACTTTCGAGGCATCCTGCCCATACCTTGCGGCAATCGCCCTGATTTCCATGCCGGGAATGTTATCCTGTAGCAATTTCGTCAGTTCAGCGATTACATTGATTCGCTTCACTATGTTGCAGAAAACGCTTGCCTTGTTCTGGGTCATACCCTTTACTTCGGCTATCAGAACAGATATATCCTCGACTGCAAGCGCCAGGTCAGAACCGTATCGCTCATATACTGCTTTTGCGGTCACAGGCCCTATTCCTGACATCGTTTTGATGAATTGAAAAACGCCCTCTTTAGTCGTTGGTAGTGTGGGGATGATATATTGCACGGTGAAGGCGTAGTTCTTATACACATTATCGTACCGCCATTCGCCGTGCAACTCAATCGACTGCCCCTTGAAATCAGGGCGGGCGAACCGTCCTTTTGCAATGAATACTGCGACGGGGCCTTTAAATCCAACAGGAAACCTGTCAGGGTCAAAAGGCGCCGTCATTGAGAGAACCTGAAAATCGTCGCTGTCGTGCAGTGAAGCCTCAAAATCAGCTACGATACAGGTTTCCTCGCCAACTTGAATAGCCATGTGGCGCCTCCTATACTTTACGCCGCCTTATGATTTTCATACAGGCTGCGGATAGTTTCCTGTTTGAGACAGGTATCTCCTTTTGTGCCAATTCCGGCTTAATGGATTCAGGAGCGAAAATTTTCTTCCCGTGTTTGGCTGCACATTGCAACTCGCGGGACATTTTGCCGGTGATGCGGTCGCCGATAACGGCGACTACATGACAGGAACGAATCAACTCATCTAAGATAAGTTCATCCACCTCTTCCGGCAAAAACCTTTCCGCTTCTTTCTTCGTTCTGACAACAACATCCGTCATGATTGTCGCCATTTTAGTATCCATAAGCCCCGTGTTCTCATTTTTTATGAGATTTACGGTGGCGGAGGAGAAGCACCTCGCCCTGACAGAATCCAGGGCGAGGGATAATTCCAGCTCCTTCTCCAAGGGTAAAACTTTTTTGATGGCCTCGTCGCTAACGATAAATACGTTAACGTGGTTCCTCACCTTACGTTGACCTCCGTGATTGACATCGGGCGCGAGGCCTCCGCTTTCTTGGTCACCCACCGGTCATACATAGCCGGCTCTTCGCGCTTGAAGCGGTCCCAGTCAATGGCTCTGTTCCCTGCGCGTGGCTCCCATTTGATTTGGAATGCCCTTGTGCCATCAGACACATACGCCCTTGTATTGGTAAGCATGGCGTCACAAAGTTCTACCATGGCTCCTTCTTTCAACCCTTTCAGGCGCTTGACCTCCTGATTTGCGGCGTCGAGCTGCTGGGTTATCGCATACAGCTTTTCAGCCTCGGCAGTCAGGTTGTTTGGAAGCGTAATTTCCGGGGCCTTGGGATTCCCGTAACCGGAATATCTCCTCAGCGCATTGATGATGTGCTCCGCCGGCCCCAACAGAGGCGGCTGGATGTTCGCCATCACGTTGCCAACCCAGAAATCAACGCCACCCTCAATCGTTTCCATTTCAGCATCGAGGTCGCGGATGTAGTCGCGTTCAAGAACCTTGTCTCGGCTCAAGAGAACAAAAAGCTTTGACTCCCACACACCCATGATGTTCTGGCACTGAATGAGCTGCCGGCGGTAGTGTGGCGGAATCGAATCTCCATCATACGCCGCGTCGCCGAACTCATTGGTAGTCTTGAACTCAACATGAATCCAACGGCCGTCCGGCATCAACATCATCGCGTCCAGGTTCCCCGTCAAAAACGGGTACTTGGGGTTCGCGTAGATATTGGTGTCAATGAAGAGCTTGGCGCCGGGATATAAATCCTGAACCAGCTCTTGGAGAAAAGACTCCATAAGATGACCCCACAGGAACATAAGCTTTCGCTTTTGAGCCTCTGTCGCGTCATCCGGGATGACCGGAGCCATCCCTGTTTTTTCAAAATACAGGTCAATGTTCGTACAGCCGGGATACGGGGATTCCCCGAACACCTGGCTGATGGCGCTGGACCCGATTGAGTCCGCCCGCATTGCCTGCCACTGGTCGTGTTTCAGCGTGGCCGCGTCGCATATCACCTTCGGCCCCTTGTAATTCAAGGGGTCCAGATAAGCGATAGCTTCCGGGCTCGCCGCTGCCATAACCTTCTTTTTTAACTCCTCCAAATATGGAGAGGTAGCCTCGTGATACTTTATATCCCGCCCCTTGCCAGCCTGCGCCTTAAACGAGCCGTCAAAGCCAACATTCATCGCGGCCTCAACCTGGTCTTGCATCACAAGCGCTTTTTGCGCTTCGGGGGATAGCGTTTTTACCATAAGCGTATCCTTTCTTTTGAATTGGGCGCCCGTTTACACAGGCGCCCGTCGTTTCTACCAGGAGAATTCACCGGGGATACTCCCCAGTTCAGCCCAGCGAATTTTGGTGGAGCGCATAAGCGCTGCCGCCGCGTCGATGTGCTTTCTCTCGTCTCCCGGGTATTTCGCAATGATGAAGCTGACCGCATCAGCTATGCCGATATAGCAGTCATACGCCGTTGCGCCGCCGCTGTGGATGTAAGTGAACGCGTCCACCGCTTCCATCCCCTGTTCTTTCGGAATCCCCAGGGACTTCATGGCGCGCTTCAGCGCGTTGGGCGCATTCCTCACCTTGATATTGCGGAGGTTTTCCACCTCAGCCGCACCAGCGCCAAAAGCGGTGTTGATTTCGGTGAAGCCCTGTTTTACAGCATCAACCATCTGGTCCTGCCGTTCGGTGGCTGTCCCTGACCCCTTGTGAACAATATCAATACTCGAACTCAAGGGAATCGGGTATCCGCCAACCCTCAGACCAGGCGCCAGACTCACGGCACTGGTGCCGGTGTGAGCTGCCGAAACGATGAGGAGCGGCGTGAAGTTTTGCTGTGTCAGTGTCGGATACGCACCCAGTATTTCTTTGGTGTATTTGGATAAATCCACAACCCACCGGGTGAAATCTTGACACACATACGCCGCCGCAAACGTCGCGTCGGGCCGCTCATTCTTAATCCAGTCCATCGTCTCCTGGCAAGCCTTGGAATGCGGATAAATGGCGTACCTGCCGCTATTGACGGCGCGAACCATTTCGTCCTGTTCCAGAATACACAGGTTGCCTTTGGTGGCCTTCATCAGACGGTTCAGTATCTCGGACAAATCCGCCGGATTGTACTTAACCATCTTGTCCCAGCCCTCGGTAGCGAGTCCCGCACGGTTCATCACCCCTCGCAGGGCGCTGTTACCGACCGGAATCAGCTTACCTTTTACAAAAATGAGCTGGGTGCTGCCGGAATAGCCATACTCGGGGCAATACATCGCCTCGCCGTAGGCCTCTTCCGACGCTGTGAATTTCGGCATCCTTGAGTTTTTCAGCTTCAGGACGTTGCCGGGAATGCAGATAGGCTCCGCACTTACCGGCTCAAAACGAACGCCGTCGGCGCGCATGTCATCCTCGTCGGTGTACCACTGGCTTTTCTCCTCACGTTCTTTGAAGAACGCAAGAAGACCGGTGAAATTATCGGGTCGGAATTCCGCGTCGTTCTTGATAAAATCCATCGAAATATCTCCTTTTTATTTAATCACGGCGTTGCCGTGTTGCAAGGGGAGCCCAAAACAAAATGCGCCCCGGCAATTCCGAGACACACAATCAACATTCTATTTTTGGGATATTCAAATAATACCCCACTCTTCGGGGATGGTCATCGCAAGCGCCAGTTTCTGGTTTCGGAGTGAATCCCTACATATTGTGTTAACGCGATTTCCTGCACAATATATTGACACAGCAATTCCGGTGTGGTATAATTAAAGACAAGAGAAGATGCTTTCAACGAATGCAGGCACTCAAAACTAACGAATAGGATTAGAAAAATGAACAAAAATAACTTGATTTACCTGAACAACATCTCCACAGAGGAACAAATTATTTGCAGCGCCCCATATTGCATAGATGAAGACGGTGATATCCGCATAGCTGCGGAGCCGGAACCTCAGTACAGCGAGCGCTTTCTGCGGCTCATGAAAAACCCCGTCATCAACCATCTGTACTTCAAAATTGTGAGAGGCCCTGTTGGATATTATGTTTCAAAATTGTTGGCTACCCTGAAAGGCCGGTTCTCTCGCTCGCGCAATCTTCTGAGTTTCCCGACGCAAAATTGATGTTTTGCAATAAAAAAGAGCCCACAAGGGCTCTTTTTGTGTTTTCAGCTTATTCGCAGTCGTTTTGGATGTTTCAGCGTTTTCCTCTGCTTGTCAGAGTCGCTCTGAAACAATCTCATCTGTCGTTGGGGTATCCGGCATTTTCATCCACGCATCAGGAGCACTATCTAACCTGCTCCTGCCAAGTTCCCACTTGGAGTACCAAGCTCCGTGATACTTTGTACGGGAAAACACTACTTCACGCACGACGCCGTTGACCACGCCGAGAACAACGATAGATTTATATCCGTCGTACACCTCGTTTTTGGCCGTCATCCGCGGCGTAAAGTCTTTTCCGCTATACCAAACTCCATCTTTTGGGAATACTGCTTTCACAATGTACCTCCTGTTTTGGGCGCTATTGGTAATAGTGGGCCGTCACCATAACGATGCCCGCCGCGTAATCGTAGTCCCTGCGAAGGAACTTTCCCCAAAGCTTTTTTGCCATATTGATTGCAGCTTCCGGCCCGGCGTAAACCGGCTCTTTGTGATTCTTCGGAGGAAAAAACCACGGACACGGCATCTCTAAAATCAAATCATTGTCCGCGTCCCGCTCCTCATCCAGTTCGACTCCGGGCCACCGCGCCAAATCCTTACCTTCTGTGCTGTACCGAATGAGCACCGGGCGCTGGATGCAAAGCTCCGCCCCGTCAATGGCGATGGCTGTGTGGAGCGCGCTCTGCATATTGCCGATAGCCTCTGATGTCGTCATCGCAGCCTCGAATTCATCTTCGCAGTCGGAAATTCCGAACGTCTTGGCAGCGGTCTTGTTAAAATCGGTCAAAGGGTTGACCAGCAACCCGCAAGTAATTGCGAATCCCATAATTTCACTCTCCTAAAATGTTTTTTACAGCTTTTTTGTACATTTTTCTCCGGAACTCCCCCAAGGCGTCTTCATCGTAAATGATTTCGCCTATAACCTCGACGCCTGGCGCAAACTCCTCGTAACTCACGCTTCCCTTCTCCGCCAATTGAGCGAAAAAGTGGATTTCAAGATACTTGATGAGCGTCTGCCCATCTGCCACTTCAAAATAGCCTATATTATCCTCGATAGGGAAATACTCCCACACCTCTTCCGCACCGAGAATTTCGCGGGCAGCATGATACAACACAAAATAGTTTTCGTCGAGCGTTGATTGTAATTGAAAATAAACGCTCTTATAATCTGTTGCGCTTATGCCCGGTGCCTGGGCGGAGACGAGCTTTTTCAGCGCAACAATCGCCGCGTCCTTCCTGGCCAAATCTTCTTTGAGTAGACCAATTTCATTCATGCAGTTGTCGCGGTCGTCCTCCAGCATTCTGAGTTCTTCGGCTTGAGCGTTTAGAGCTATCGCCTCGCTACAGGCATTCGGCTCACCAAACACATTGATGTCGAAAACTTTACGCATCCACAGAACGAAACTTTTCACGCAAATCGCTCCTTTCCCATATCGTCACCTATAATGAATACCCGTTTATCGGGTCCACAGATGAGCGGTTTTGACGCGTCCTCGGGTAGGACAAAACAGTAGTCCGTTGGTTTGCAACGAACTTTGCGAGCTTTCCCGTTGTAGCTCCTGTCATTAAAATCCCGATACAAGACCGTCATTAACATAATTTCGTCCCTGTTGTATTTCGTCCCCATCGTCATCATATAAAACCCTTGAATATTCTCAAAGTAGACGATAGCAGACCCATACGCCGGCGTCTTGTTGTACACTTCCACAAGCCGCGATTCTTTCAGCTTATCGGCCAAGAACCGCAAACACTGATACGGGTTAGAAAAAGTTTTCTCAAACCTCTCCCCTACCCTATCTATAACATGTTCTTTGTTAATGGTCAGGTACATTTTTTTCACGCCAGCAAATTTAAACTGAATTGACGCACATACGCCCATAGCAGCCCTCCTAATGATTGATTTTATGTAAACAGCCAAAGACTGGGAAGCGGGTGCAAATCTATATGAACAAAGAAAAACACAAGCTGCCTACCCTCACGCTCACCGCGCAATTACGGGACACACAACTTGTGTTTTATTCTTTGGATATATGGATTGTAACCCACTCTTCGGGGAAAATCAGTACAGCCGAAACTCTTTCTCTGGGTATTTATGCTTAAGTAGCTTCCACTTTAAGCTAAAATCTTTTGTTTTTATGTGTTTCCCCGTCTTAAAATCCAACCCCTTCACATCTTCAACAACATCAACGCCGTTTTCTTGATAGCAAAAATCAGCCACATATACGATAGGGGATAGCTTCTCCCCGCGAACCACGCATCCATCTTGTATCACCAGCGGTTCTTGCCTTTTCAACCCCTTAATTACCCCGGCTTTTTCGAGCAACCGGAGCTCCTCGTGCCGGCTATATTCCTTTTGGCTATCGTATACCGCAATGATATCGCCCAGTCGGTCGTCCTTTTGTGGCACAACCACGCCGCAAGCATACAGATACATCTTTTTATTGCGATATTTGGGTTGTTTCTTTTTTGGGAAATCGCTTTTGGGTTGCGTCTGTACAACTAATCCACGTTTCTCCGCAAACTTTCTGAATTCCTCCTCCGTCATTCTCATTCAACACCCTCAATTCCGGCGGAGCTGATTGTAAATTTCGCCTTGGCCAAAATATCATCTATCGAAATATAGGGATTTTCCCAATATCTCGAATCGAATGATTCGTTCCGGTTGTCGCCCATACAGAAATAGCAACCTTCCGGCACCTCATATATCGGGAACGTGATTTCTTTTGGCGGTTCCCTCAAATACGGCTCATCCAACTCAACGCCGTTGATATAAGTCACGCCGTCCAAAATCTCCACAACGTCTCCAGGAAGTCCTACTACTCTTTTAACCATCGCGACTTCGTTTGGCCTTTGGAAAACGATTACATCTCCCCTTTTTGGTAGAGTGAGCCAGTAATCCGTTCGCAGGCTGAACATGTACGACCCCTCTTGGAGCGTAGGAATCATTGACCCCGAGGGAACAAAAGAATTCAAAATGAACACCCTCGTGATAATTAACACAACCCCAACGGTGATAATGACGCTTTTTATAAACTCAAATATCGACCTTTTGAATTCTTTACCAGCCGGAGCAAGTTTTTCTTCTAATGCGGTTTTCCCTTCGCCCATTATTTTTTCCTCTTCGGTACGTCATTGAAGTCAAGGTTCAGAAATACAGAACTTCCATTATCGACCATCACGATGTATGCGTCATACTCTTTCCCTGTTTTTTCAGACTTCAGCCCTTTTACGAGGTGCTTGCCCGCAGATAACAGGTGTTTTGCCATTGTTTCGGTTACTTTTTTCTTCGAATACGCCAAAACCTTATGGGCACCATATGCCCCGGTCTTCCAAATAGCAAATTTACATCCCTCTTTATATCCGGTGCAGCCGAAGCTTTTTTCCCACTCAACCACCGGACGACCGCATCGCGGGCAAACGCCTATTTGTTCTTTCGCCTGCCCGAACCCTGACAAATTCATCGCCGGATACGACTTCGCAGCCAATTTTCGGTATTCGCTCAAAACGTCCTTATATAGCGCCTCGGGCGTAGCTGTCCCCTCTTGGATGGCCTGTTGTATTGCCCACCATTTGGCCGTCAAATCAGGTTTTCTGATTTCGTCGGGCAGGATATTATAAAAATCCCGCCCCAGCTTTGTTGAGATAAGTTTCTTCCCCTCATTAACCAGGAATCCGCGCTTTTTAAGGGTTGCGATAATTGCGGTTCTCGTGGCCGCCGTCCCTATAGACCCATTCTCCTCTTTTTCGTCCTTATCCTTTAGGAGCAGCAGCCTCTTGGCCTCCGGGTCAGTGACGTATTTAGCCACGCTTTTCATGTCCTCTTCTAACGAAGTGTCGGTGTACCGGCTTGGCGGCTGGGTTTCTTTTTCGGTTATCTTCGGGTTTTGCAGCTTGCTGTTGTATTTTCCAGCCGGGACATCAGACAGGATAGAGCTCTCGTCCTCGTACCCCTCGTTCAAAAACGACCGGTATCCAGGGGACAGGATTTTCGTTGAAATAGCAGTGAATTTGTTTCCGCCCTTCCCGCTTATCACCAGTCTCGTCTGCTCTTTTTCGCACAAAGGCAGGAATTGGACGAGATAATACTCACAAACTGCCCGATACACGTTCTTCTCGTCTGCGGTGAGCTTGCTGATGTCGGCTCTCTGTGTTGTGGGAATAATGGCATGGTGAACGCTGGTGTTTTTGTCGTTCCAAACCCTCGACTTAAACGACGGATTCAGCCCAACCGGATTTAACCCAAGGTTCGCCTGTATTGCTCCGATTACCTTCGGCGCCTCGGCGTGTTGATTTGTAGGCAGATACCGGCACTCGGAGCGGTTATAGGTAATCAAACCCCCGTAATTCATGCGGAGAGACTGGGTGATTTTTAGCGTATCATCAGGCGATAAACCAAATTTGTTGGCGCAATATGTTTTTAGTGCGCTGATGCTGAACGGCAGCGGAGCCGACTCCTGAACTCTGTTCTTGCTTACATCAGCGGGGAATTCCCTGTCAATAAGCGCCTGCCCCAGCTTCTCCAAAACAGCTTTATTCTCAATCCGCCCATCAATAAGGTGTGGACTGTCTTCTGCGGGAATGAAACGCACTGGATGCGGACCCGCCGGCTTGCCATCCAAAAGAAGGGCTTCAATATCGAGCAGGTAGTATTTTTTCTTCAGATGCCCCTCTATTTGGGCGTCCCTGTTCACAACCAACCCCAACGCCGCAGTCTGCACGCGGCCAACCGACAGGTTTGCCTTATAGGTCGCGCTGAAAAACCTTGAGCAGTTGATGCCGTGCGCAAAATCAGCCACACTTCTCGCTCTTGCGGACACCGCACGCATATGCCATGCTCCGTTGTCCTGAAGATTGGCCATCGCTTTTTTCATGCTCTCGGCATTCAGCGCCGTTGTATCAACTCTTTTGAGTGGTCCTTTGTATTTGTGCCACTCCAGCAATTCTTCAACCAGAAGCTGCCCTTCGTCGTCACAGTCTCCTGCAATGATAACCAGAGAGGCCTTATTTAGCAGGCTCCCTATTGTCCGAACCTGCTTCCCCTTATCCGGCGGCGCCTTGCCGCTTTTCAAAAGAGCCGTCCCGCTCTCAGCAATTTTAAGCCCCCAATTTTCAAAGAAAATCGGTAGCTTGCTGATGGGCGTGTTTTCGCGGCTGTATTCCGGGCCATAATCTTCCGGTTCCTTGAGCGTGAGCAAGTGTCCATAGCACCACGCTATACAATATTCGCCCTGCTCTATATAGCCATCCTTCCACTCCCTTTGACCGGGAAGAACAGCGGAAATAGCTTTAGCTATGTCGGGTTTTTCTGCAACAACGACTTTCAGGAAGAGCACCCCCTTTTCTTGTTCTGTCTTTTATTATACCACAATTTTGGTATTTTGACAACAAAAAGACGCCCCGAAGGGCGTCTTTTCAAGTTTTAAATTACACCAGCTCAGGGATTGCCCCGCAGCGTATAATGAAGCAGCCGTCGTCGGTCAACTCAACCGATTTGGTGGGCCTGCGGCGATAGTTGCCATAATCATCCATGCCGCCGATTGTCGCGATGTCATCGAGCTCGCCCAGCGAAAGCACTGTCAACGGCTCGTCTTCGTTTGCTGACAATTGTGTGTCAGGAATCGCAACCCGCAGCTCGTTACCGTGCTGCTCAAGGACAAATACCTCTGACCGGAGGCTCAAAGAGCTCATTCCCGCCAATTCGGCTAATTCGCGGACCAATCCGCCTAACATTTTAAACATGTTACACTCCTCAAAATTGCGCTTATGCGCTTAATTGGTTAATCTTCGTAAAACTTCCCGCTGGCTTTTGTTAATCCTTTTGAGTAAGCCAGGAGATAATCGTCGACACCTTTGTACCTATGGTCCCATTCGTAATGAACTACCTTAAAACCCCTGTCTTTGGCGGTCTGGCACATCTCTTTGATGGATTTCATCACGCCCGGCTTGTCAAACCTGTCCATATCGAACGCTTCGATGATGGTGGTGACTCCCCGCTCGCGTAATCCAAACAAAAGCGTGTCCCAGGCTCCGGTGTCGTGGGCTCCGATAATACTTACGAACCATTTCCCGGAAAGAGATTCCGCAACAGAAGCTTTTAGCCCGCCTTCCGTGGCGAAAACCTTGGTTCCGCTGAACGTCTTGCCTTGATTGCCGAAAAACGGCGGGTTTGTCGCTCCGGCCCCGGTATTGATATACGAGGTCGAAAACGGCCTGTATCGCAAACCGCTCAACCTTTTTCTCTCTTCCGGGTCTGTTCCGGGAGGAATCTCGATGTCTTTCCTGATTTGCAGGTAGTTTATCAGGTTGTCTTTGTTGGTATAAGGAATGAAAAAACCGTTATCCCTCGGAATGGATATTTTAGCTTCTCCTCCCTTTGACCGGTAAAAACCGGGCACCCCGTCAACCACATATCCTTGCGCCTCTAACGCCGCCGCAATGCTCGATTCCCCGTTTTGGGGCGCGGAGCGGAAAAGCCCGCTGTCGATATCGGCGTCGCTCATCCCCCGCCGCTTTAGCTCGTTGCGGTGTTTGTCTGACAACGATAACGTGTCGAGAAGCGCACGGTAGGTTTTATCAAGCACTTCATCACTTGCCTTGTTGAGTTGTTCTCTTGGGGCTGCCGCGCTTACGCGGATTTCCCTTTTTGGTGCGGCATGGCCGCCGTTCTCCCAGGCGTCAATGATGGCCCGATGCGCCTCAGATGCGCTCTTGCAGTGATGGAACAACATGTAAAAATGTAATATTCCGCCAGCCGGTTTTTCCAAAGGACAGTCCGGACAGTTGTGGTAACATTTCCACGTTCCACCCTTGCGCATATTTATTTCAAAAGTTCTTTTTTTATCCGTACTGTGAGGACACGAAACTTCAAGTTCACCTTTCGGTGATGTTTCCCCATTGTGTGTCGCATTACAAAGCGTGTCGATAACGAACTCCAACGGGAACGGAAACTCAGTTTTTGCCATGGCCTTCACCGGCATTCTTTTTTAGAATGATAGTAAATGGGGTTTTGCTCCATACCGCAGCCCTTCCCTCGTTCAAAAGCTGCCGCGCCCTTGCCGGATGGCAAGGGGCGAGCTTTTTGCGGTCGCTGCTCAAGACTCCAACCATAAAAAACCCTTTCTCCCAAATTTGGGGTGTAATTGTATTTAAGTGCAAACGATTGCCAGCGCCACTCCGAACGGCTTATCCGCCATCTTGGCGCCAAACATTTTGTTCATCATTTGCACGGTGTCTTCGCCGTATTTCTCGATTGTCTCTTCAATAGTCATACCTTTGGATTTGCCGAACGGTACAACAACTTTTAACGCTTCCTCGCGGGTTATTGGCATAACCTCTTCCTCGGGCTCAGGCTCTGGCGCAGGCTCAAGGGCAGGCTCTGCCGCAGGTTCTGGTATGGGTGCCGGCTCGGTCGTCGGTTCGGCCATAGGCTCGGGCGCAGGTTCCGGTTCGGGTGTCTGCTGTGAGGCAGTTCCAGGTTCGCTCGGTTCAAAAGCCGGCGGAAGCTCGCTCGCCTTTTTCTTTCTCTTCGCGGGAACGACAGTCGGCTCCGGTGTCGGCATTTCCTCGGAAAGGATTTTGCCGGCGTCAACCTGCTCAGGAAGAGTCTGCCCTTTCGCCAGGCTCTTGGTGATAATCCCATCAACCTCTTCGGCATCCAGCGGGGTTCCAAAACCCAGGTAGCCCAGAGCCTTGCGGTAGGCGGCTGTAACGGCATTTTGCGCGTAATCCTTGCCGTACATATCCTCGCCGTAATACCGCGTAACCGAAGCGGTAGCTGCGGGCCTCTCGTCTGCAACGTCACGATAGACGCTGGCCGTGGCTGTCGCCATCTTGTCGGTTAGGGCGTTAAACGTGTGGTTCATACACCCCTTCGGGAAAACCGTGTTAAACAACTCCATTGCCGCCTGTGCCGGGAGATAAAGGTAAGTTTCCGTCCCGTTTTCCGTTTCTCGTTCGTATTTGACCAACAACTCGTTGATGGACAAGCTTTCGAGCTGATACGTGGGTAGGAGTTTTCCGTCTCCGTAAAATCTCTTTTTCTCCATACAAAATCTCCTTTAGCTAAAAGATTTATTTGACAAAGAAAAAACGCAGTTGCGTTTTGGCGCCGGAACCACAAAAAATATGGCTCGGCAGTTCCGTCACACACAATTGCGCTTTTATACTTTGGATATACTGATTATCCCCCACTCTTCGGGGAAAGCGAAGGACCCCCGGAAACGGGGGCCCTTGTCGTTTAATCGCGAACAACCTTAGCTCTATATCCCAGGTATGTACCCATGACAACCATGGATATGAGCCACGCCCATATTGGCAGTCCGAGACGTGCGAGCAGGAGAAATGCGCCGGCGATAATACCAGTCACAACCGGTCCGCCGCCAAACAACACCTCACCCAATGCGCCGGCTGTCGAAAAGCCGCCAGTGCCTTTCTCTTCCCGATATTGTTTATAACATAGCCACCCACCCAGGGTAACGATGAACGCCCAAAACGGAAACTTCAAAAAAACAAAAACTAAAAACAAAACGATAGCTAGTTTTTTAAACATAAAACTCCTCCCAAAACACACTAAGTCTTATCGCCTGAAAAATCCATTTTGCCGATGCGAACCAAACCCTTGGGCAGGGTGATGGCGGTCAGGCCGGTGCAGCCACGGAACGCCCCGTAGCCGATGTGGGTCAGGCTCTCTGGCAGGGTGATGGCGGTCAGGCCGGTGCAGCCCTGGAACGCCACGTCGCCGATGCGGGTCACGCCTTCGGGTACGATAACTGTGCCGTTTTTGATGTCGCCATCTTCAATTTCGATAAGAATATTTCCTTTTATATACATCATGTTCTCTCCTTTTGCGGGCAAAGCCGCTCATAATAAGTGCGTATAGCCGTTTTATATAAACAGGTTTTACCTGTAAAGCGGTAGTTGTTCTATATGAAAAAAGAAAAACACAACTTGCCCACTCCAGTTACGGAGCACACAATTTGTGTTATATTCTTTGGATATATGAATTGTGGCCCACTTTTCTTGTGAAGAAAAGCCGCCCCGAAGGGCGGTTGTAAGAATTATTTTGCGGTGACGCCTACGCTGCCGAAGAAACCCTTATTTCTCGCCCATCCGTTTCCATCACGATTGTTCCGTTTAGGTCAGTTCGGTAAACGGTCGCGTCAGCGTCTCTTAGTTTTGACAGAACGTCATCGGTTGGGTGTCCATAATCATTATCAGCGCCCACCATGATAACCGCATACTCAGGCATAATTGCCCTTAACCATGGATATGTCGTACTTCCAGCAGACCCGTGATGCCCCACTTTCAGGACATCTGCGCTCACATCATAACCGGCGTCAAGGATGGCAAGCTCGCTCTCTCTCCCGGCATCCCCGGCAAACAAAAAAGAAACCTCACCGCAGACCAGTCTTGATACGATAGATGTTTCGTTTGCGTCGTCTGCGCCCTCGTTCGAGCCAATGATTTGCATAACAGCCGTTTCGAGCTCAAAAACGTCCCCAGGTTCAACGTAAATGATATTTGTCCCCGCAGCCTCTTCCATCATTTTCGTGTAGCACACCGAGCCAGCCTCTGCCCCATTTTTCACGAGCGAGCCAACCTCAAAAACGCGGAGAATGGTTGCCGCACACCCAATATGGTCTTCGTGCGGGTGTGTAACGATAAAATAGTCCAGGCTTTCTACGCCCAGACCATTCAGATAGTCCGTCACGAACGCCGCGTCTCCGTAATTCCCGCAATCCACAAGGACCTCGGTGTCCCCATCGTCAATGAAGATGCAATCAGCCTGCCCCACATCCAGGAAGTGGACTTCTACCCCTCCACCCAGTTCCGTAAACGCAACGCTTTCTGCCTGCCCTGTATCTTTTGCCCCAAAAAGGTCGTTCCACCCATCCTTGATGCTGTCAAACAAATCCTCAAGCGGATTTTTGCTTCCATCAATAATGGATGTTGCCTCGTCTTTTATTTTGTTCGTGATATTGGCCATCGGCACGCCGAAAAATTGCAAAGCCAACACAAGGATGACCACCGCGGCGATAATGCTAAGGATTTTACCGACGCCTTTAGCAAAACAAGTTACGATTGCTGCGATAACCGCAACGATAATGATAATCTCAATGTTCTCTGCAATATAAGCAAAAATATCTTTAAGCATAACAATACCCCCTTTTAAAACCAGTATACCCGGCTTTTCGGGGGAGTTTCCGAGAGCGATGAACCACGCTACTGAATCTGTGGCTCCAGCGCCCTCAAAAATGGCTTTGTTTTTGATTTAAGCCCTTCGCGTGGTGGGTGACCAGAAAACACACAGAACGCGCTGTAGACCCCACAGAGCCGCGCTCAGCGCATCATAAGGCTATTAGACCATTCTCTATACAGTATTCGAGGGCAATACTGGTAAAAATATATTTTTCTCTCTTTTGGAGTCGCCTCGAATAAAACCGAAACCTTGTGTACCCCTCTGTTTTTGCTCGCTCCTCTTCTTGAAGCTCTAAAAGCGCAAGATAATTATCTGGCTCCACAGCACCTTCGCTGGCGATATCTCTCTTGGCTTGTCCCTGTATTTTCTCAAATGTCCCCGGGACAGCTCTTATTTCTATGCGGTGAGCCTTTCTTTGTGGGTTTGACGGAGCGCCGACAGCCGGAACAAACGCTTGTGCCAGCGGATGTCCTTGATAGCAATCATTATCTTTTTCAAAATTCAAGGCCGCCGCCGCATAAATCCCACCCAGAAGCGTTGATGGTTTTGTCTTGGCTGCTTTTGCACCCTTTTTAATTGCGTCCCAAATAGCAACATCCAACCGTATATGTCTGGATACAAAACCCCAGCCCGAAACCCTAAGCAATTATAACCGCTCCTTAAGGATTTTTACCTGCGCCTCAATGTCGTCGAGCTTGGCAAGTATATTTTTCTTCTCATCATCATCAACGCTGTCTGAATTCAGTACAAATTTCATCACGCTGGCGTTTGACACCAATCTCCCAAGAGCGTTCTGGGCGCTGGTAAGTGTTTTTGTGAGCTTGTCAGTTTCGGTTAAAACAACGTGATTCCTTTTTCTCGCGGGTCTTGCTTCGGGAACCACCCCCTCCCCCGTCACGGAATCCTCAACCCGTGCCGTGTACGCGTTGGCAGCCTCCCACCCATGTTCCTGCTCGATTTGCTCATAGGTTTCCGCTATTTGTCGCTGCTCACCTTCTGTTAGTTTTACGAAGACAAGACTGGCATTTTTCGATATTTTCCCCTCATCCAGCAATTTTCTGACCTCGGGAACAAGGTCGTATTCGATTGATAAATTCCTTTGGAGTGTCGATTGCGATATTTTGGCGAATTCGGCAGTAAGTTTTTCAGCTTCTTCTTGTGGGATTTTAAATTCCTGGCGTATATTTTCGATAAATCTTGTAACAGCTTTTCTATAACGGACTTCAGCTTTGGCGCCTTGCCCTCTTGTTTCCAAGTTGGCCGCGTCTAAAATAATCATCTCTCGGATTGGGGTCAGGCCGGTTCGGACCTGCACGAACACCTCGCTCCATCTTTTGTCGTCCGGATACTGCTTGGCGTTGAGCATAACAGCTCGCAGCCGCCGTTCACCGGACAGCAGCAGGTACGAATCCTCGTTTTCGCGGTATGACACCACGAGGTTATGTAAAACCCCGTCCCGGTAAATCTCCTTAGCCAGCCGCGAAATATCGTCTTCGGTATCTTCTTCGGTGTAATCATTGCTTGGGTTGAAAGTGATAGCTTCCGGCCGCAGCCATTTGTGTTCTGGCTTTCCTCCAGATACTATATGCTGGAGAGCGGCTGTCTTTGTTTGCTGAATATCTTCCATTGTCGGCATAGGCGCCGCCGACTTGCGTAGCGCGTCCCTTTTTGAAGCCATCTTCAACCCCCCATTCGTTTTTTGAGTTCTGCGTATAAAGCGCGGTAGTCTTTCGCGGGATTGCTTTTGGGGTAGGCGGTTACAACGGCTGTTTTCTGCTCTATACTCTCTACCACCGGCTGCCCCTTGCGAATTTCTGTTGCAAACAATAGCTTACTCAACTCGCTTTCCGCTATTTGCTCACGATATATATCCTGCACAACAGTTCTCTCGGATTTAACGAAGAAGATTCCCGCGACATTTATATCAACGCCTTCCTTACGGCGCAGTTCCTCTACGAGAGCCAGCGTGTTGATTAAGCCCTCGCGGCTGTAGGTATCGGCAACGATTGGGATAACCACATCAGTACAGGCGTACAAAGCAGAAACAGTCAGGTCGTCCTGAGACGGGGGAGTGTCTATCAAAACGATGTCATAAGCCGGGAGTATATCTTCGATGCTCTGTTTCAGGAACTTGTAGGTGGCAACGCCCTTGTTTTCGCTTAAAATCTTTAGTTGGCCAAGAAGCTGTTTTGTGTACCGGTTACTTGGGATGATATCAATGCCCGGGGTGGGGGAGTGCTGAATGAATTCCGTTTTATCTACCGGAAGTCCGCACACCTGCACCAATTCAAATATACCCCTGTCGTTCCACTCCGCCTTACTCACGCCGGTAAGCGTCAGCGTAGCGTTTGCTTGTGGGTCACAATCAATCACCAAAACCTTATATCCGTCCTCACAAAACAAATGGGCCAGATTGATGACAGAGGTTGTTTTCCCGATTCCTCCTTTTTCGATTGCAACGGTCAACACCCTCATAGCCCAAGACCTCGTTTCTGAATTTTCATATGAATTGGATAGTAGGTTTCGCCCATGTGAATTAGACAGCAGGTTTCATATTTTAAAATTCGCATCTGCCAGCGGAGTCTTAGAGGCGAGTTTCGAGAAATGCTTTACGGTTTACTCTTCGTCGTGGGGTAGGGGAGAGGGAAATGCCTTCTCAAGGTCTTGCATAAACCGCTCCTTAAGCGTCTCGACATCTGGCGCACCCCCTGACTTACCTATTCTTTTTCGTGGAGAAATCTCGCCCTCATCTTCGCGGTCAGCCAGCTTCTTTTGGTTTTTCTCAGGTGTTACCATGAAATAAACGGTTTGCACCCGTCCTTTGGCGCCTTTTTTCTCTCTAAGCTCAACCGATAAATCCGTAAATTCGTTAATATCTTCTATCGCGGCAGCCAAAACTCTTGCTTTGAATCCGTTATATCTTGTATATTTATCTTTAGCGACCCCCAATCTGGCGCGGAGGTCATCCACATCAAAATCCGAAATGGGTTTGAAGGCGTGAGCCGTCAGTAATTCATACAGCCGCGCCGAATACTGGCTACGGAACCTGAAAAGGTAATAGTATTCTTCAGTCGAAAACGGCGTTCCCATGAAATATTCGCGCAATTCCGGGTTCGGCGTGATTTTGACCACACCGTCGCCGTCTACATATTCGACTTTTGATATCCATGGCATGGCGATGTAACTTAATTTTCCAGCCGCGGTTTTGATGGCCACCTCGACGTTCTTTTGTGTTAAACCATTTGCGGCGGCACGAACCATTGAATATAACCGGCCGCCACTATAGCCGGAGAGTTCGGTAAACACCTTGACCGGCATAGCGATAGGGGAAAACGGCTGTTTGGCCTTTTCCCCCATTAAAATTGCGTAATATATGATTCTTTGCTCCGAAAGCGTCAAGCTATATCTTGCGAACCGGAAGAAGTCGCTTGCGGCACGGATAATGCCTCGCTTGGTCTTTCTAAGGTCTTTCTCCCCAGGGATGTGCGTGTCGAGCAAATCATTTGCGGAATCATGGATATCCAACCAGCATCACCACGCTTTCATCGTCACATTAAAAATACCACATCCGGCCACATCGCGTCAAGGAAAGTGTGGCAGCAGGGTGGGGTAGGGGAGTCGATAGTGACAGCTTTCGCAATGTTGGCGGAGAGTAGGGCGGGGGATGACTAAAACAACACCAACCTTCATTTTCTCGTAAGATAGAATTAGGATTTTTTAAGGAATGAATAAGGGAAAAGAATAGGGCGATTAAGGTATATAATAGCTGCCACAGATTTCCCCCACAGAAGACACACCTGTACCCTTTGCTACAACTCAAATACCCTCGTGCGGCAACAGATATCACCCTCACGAACAACGGATTACCCCTCATAGCGACCACAAAATTACCCTTGTGAATTTATAGTTATCAACCAAAACACGCCTTATGCAACAAAAATACCCCTTGATTTTCACACAGAGCCGCTTGCTGCAACAAAAATACCCCCACATTACTGACGCCAATATCTCAAAAAATGGCCAGATACAACGCATTTACCCTCGTTGTGGAAAATTTCTCTTTTTGAAGCCGAACTTTACTGCCACAACCTAAACGCCTCGAATTCGATGCGTTTTAGCGACATCAGTTGCAACAAAAATACCCTATGAAATACATGTAAAGCGTTTTGATTTTACACTGCGTATAATTGGCGATTTAACAAAACTATTTGCAACAAAAACAGTCGTCTTTAACACAGCTTACAGGTCAGGGCAGGGGAGTCTGAACTGGTTGTATACCCTGATTTTCGCCATTAAGAACCCTTAAAAGCTTTTTGTGAACCTTCTCAGGGTAATCCTGTTGCAGTTAGCCATGCCAGAAACAACAAAAATACCCCAGCTTTCGCCGGGGTCAAGTAATTTGCTTTACAGACACTAAGTTTACCTGTACGCGAAAAATCGGGTATTTCTTGGCCTGCATGCACATGACAACCCAATCACCAGTTTCTTCGGAAATAGGGGATATGGATGCGCTATATCTTATTTCGGTAAACCCCGTTCATTCTGTCGGAAAGCAAAATGTTATACATCGCTCGTACAGAATGACAGATGCTATCTATTTTGGCGTATTGTTCTTCGGTTGGGTCTATATTTTGCCGCGAAATGAGCGACAGGGCCTTTGGGTGTTTTGCGTTTCACACTATCGCTCCTTTCACGATTTCTATCTTTTATTATACCACAAATAAGCAGTTTTTACAACGCGGAAAACCTTAATCATTCGCGCCTTATATCCCCACGCCTAAAGGCGGGGGTTTTACGGCGCTTTCGCTAAATCAATATTTAGCGAAATTCAGGGGATAAAAAAGAGAAGAGGCGCGAAAAACACCTCTTCTCCAAAAATTCAGTCATAAAATTCCAAAGTAAACGGATTTCTCGTTTTAACCGAGACCTTTCGGACAAACTGGTCGCCAGGAATTCCATCTACCGTCAACTCATAGCTTGTAATGAGTTTGTTCTCGATACAGTCACGGTAGATGACGGCCCCACTGGAGAGAGCGTTTGCCTCTTTCTTGGTGTACCTCTCTCCACTCGCTTTTGATGCGGTAATAAGCGCGTCCCATTGTGTGTCGAACCCATCTCGGAAAACCTCGCCCTCTTTATCAATCAATCGCCACATTCGGGGGCCTCCTCAAAATCGAGGCTACCGTCTTCCATTTGTTGAATGAAGAAATGGCTGCCGTCCTCGATGATATCGACCATATAATCCGGGTCACCGCCGCCGAAGTTGTACTCAACAGCCTCGCTCCAATCGCCGCGCTCTTCCAACTGTGCCTTGATGTCTTCAGGCATATTGTCCAGCGTTGACTGGGCAATCAGCACGACGCCCTCGTCCAGGTACTTGTGGATGATTCTCATATCTTCGTCGGGAACAATCCTCAAAAATGCGCCCATTTTTTACCTCCTTAACGCCGGGGAGATTTCTCTCCCCGGCAGATGTTTTATACCCACAGATTTTGCTTTATGATTTCGACAAGCTGGACCGGCATCTCGCTGATGTTGGTGATGTCCATAAAGTTTTCACCAAACTCACGTTCTACCGCAGCCTTGTCTGCTCCAATCCCACATCCGATAACTAATATATTGTCCTTTTTCGCTTTTGCGATGAGGACATCAATCGGCCTCGGTCCACCGGGAACCTTTGGCACATTGTCGCCGCTGGCGCCATCCGTTACCACAAACAATATCCGCATATCGACGTTCATCCTTTGCAGGCGGTTCGTCATGTATGCGAGCGCCGTTGCGGTCGGAGTGCCTCCGCGTGCAGCCATTCCGGTGATGCGATAGCGGTTATCGCCGTCGATTTCATTCATCTCGGCGTAAGAGAAAATTTGCGCTGCCGCGCCGCCGCCGGTCGTGTATCCGCATATGATATGAGGAATACTCAGTTCCCGGCAAAAATCTTCAACAACAAGCGCCGCGTTGGTGGTGGCCCCGATAAGAGCCCCGCCGGTCGACCCGCTCTCGTCGCCGAGGAACCCGACGCCAAGGCGCGGGGTTTCGGTCGGCAGTTTGTTGCGGCTAAAATACTTGCCATCGCCATGAGGGATGGACGACACTTCGAGCTTCCTTCCAAAAGGAAGGTTTTTTCTTTTGCCGCCCTCGCGCCGGTCTTTTAGCAGGATTTTGATTCCCCGCTGCATATCCCTGCTGGCGCGGATGTACTTGTCGGCGTTCTTATCGTAGCTTGCCCGGTTCGATTCCGATACGCTGGCAGCCCTTTTAATCTCGACGTTTTTGCCGCGATTATTAAGGTCGCCAAAGTCAAAATCTTTCGTCTCTTTGTTGAGCTCTTTTTCACGTTCGGCCTCGGCCTGCGCGTTTGCGCTGGCTCTCACGGTTCCATCGACGATATTGTCGAGGTCTCTCTGAGCGGCTGCCAAGGAGGATTCTCCACTGGTCGCTCCGGGTCCTTTCGAGCCGGACTGCTGCTGAGGCGCCGCCGCGTTGTCCGGTTTCGACGGATTGTTGATGGCGTTCGATTTCCGGTCTGAGTTGGGGTTGGACGCCCCGGCAGCGTTGGCTGCGTCTTGTAGCATCTTGTTGATGGCGTCGGCCACACTTTGCGGGATTCCTCCGCCCTGACCGCCTTGTCCGGGCTGACCGCCCTGTGCCCCAGGAGAACCTCCTTGGCTCGAAGAACCGCCTTGTCCGGGTTGTCCTCCTTGCTGGCCTTGCTGGCCCTGCTGACCCTGCTGATTCTTCTGGTTCTGCTGCCTTTGCTTCTCGTCTTCTATTTCCTTTTCGAGGAACGGATAGAGGTGGCACAACATCTCGTTCAGGCCGGCGACACGCTTCAAGGGGTCGCGCTCCATTCTGGTGTCTTCAATGATTTCGATGGCCTCGTAAAGAGGTTCGAGGAGCTCGCCGTCATAGTCGCCGATGATGACCTCACTGAATTTGGCGTACAACAAAATCTGGAAAGTGAGAGCCCCAAAAGGACTTGCATCTTTTTCAGCCATCATGTCTTCAAGGCTGGACGCGTCATCCAGCATGATGGCATTTGTCGTGTTCAGGCAATCAGTGCCAGAACCCGGGCACATCTCCATCATCTCGCGTTCAACGAAACCATCCTCCAGACAGTTTTGAAGGTGTCCGGCGCAGCTTTGCAGGATTTCTGCGAATTTAGGGTCGTCCTGCATCCTGTTGCTGAGATTGATTCCGTTGGTTGTTTTAAGGCCGGCGGGATTTTCCGGGAAAAACACTCCTCGCCCCAACTGATTCAGCCACGCCCGCATTGTCGGGTAGTCGGTAAAAAGCACGTGGCCAATCTCATGGTAAAGGAAGCCCAGGATAGCCAAGTGTCGCTCGTTGCGGTCTGTCGTGAGTTCGCACAACCGGTTGGCGCCGTTAATCATTATGATATTGGAGCCGCGGCCCGTATCAATCGCGCACGCCGTCAGTTTGTCTTTGTTGTCAAACATCATCTCGACGCTCAGGTTGCTGATGAGGTTCCGCTCGGTCGTAACCGACACGTTAAACCCCAGCTTCCTGAGATAAAAGCATGTTCCCGTGATGATGTTTACGGCTTTTCTTTTCAAATAGGCTCGATAAGTCGGGCTGTTAAAAATTTCCTTGTCAGTGACAGATTTATACTTGTCATTGACAAGGTCTTGAACCCTTTTATAAATGTCCACCAAATTACTCCTTCCTGTGATATTTATATTTAACAGGCGGTTGCCTGGGAAGAGGGTGTAACTCTATATGAACAAAGAAAAACGCAGCTTGCGCACACCCATTTGCGTGACACACAAGCTGCATTTTAATCTTTGGATATATGAATTATGGTTCACTTTTCTTGCAAAGAAAAGCCGCCCCGAAGGGCGGATGCGAGAACAAAAGGAGGAGGAGCGTTACCGCCCCTCCTCTCTGATTAAAACTTCTCGCCAAGCTTTTCCGTTAATTCGCCGATGCCGGCATCGTCTGCCGTGGCGCCGGGAATGATAGTCATCTTCGCGGATTTTACCGGGTCCTGGGTAATCATTGTAGAGAGAACCCAGTCGGCCAGTTTGCGCGGACCTACAACGCCGTCGTCCAGTCTGCGCTGTTTCGCAATGCGCTGGAATTCGCGGTAGGTCAGCAGGTACAGCTTCAGGTCAATGAAAGAGTGTTTTACGTCGTCGTAGTCGGTCATCGACTTGATGCGGGCGATAAGCTCGTCATCATCCGGTTCAGGAAGGTCGATAATCAATTGGTTACGGTCAACCCAGGCCTGGTTAAGCGCCCGGCAGCCTTCGAGGTCGATATTGGTCGTCGAAACGAAGATGCAATTTGGATGCCGCTTCACGATTTCGCCGTTCGGCAGCGTGATGGACTGAGTGCCATCCATTGCCGAGTTCAGCGCCGGCAAAACGCCGGGATTCTGCGGCAGGTTCACCTCATCCAGACCAAACACTCCGCCGTACTTCATGGCCAGAACCAACTGTCCGGGCACGAAGCGGAATCTCTGCTGTCCATTGTCCCCATTAAGGGCGTGAGCTGCCTTCTTGAACGCGGCCGAAATGCAGTCCATGTCGCTTACGCCGGGCTTTTTGTTGCCCGTGATGGCTTCGTAGGATGCCTCGGGGTCCATCAGGATGTCGTCCAGATGTGTCACGCCGTTCAGGATTTCGCTCAAGCCAAGCGGTTTCCCTTCTTCCTCACCCACCGGCACGAAGTTGCCGAAAAGGTCGTAAGGCTCGCTCATCGCGTTCAATGCCTGTGTGTAGAGCGGGAGCCCGCATCCGTAGGCGATACCCCAGTAGGCTTCGGATTTACCGACGCCGGGGCCGCCGCGAAGCAGGATGTTTCTGATAGGCCGGAAGAACCTCGTGGATTCTTTCAGGTGTTCGCACATCATCAGCAAATTCTCACCGACGATATATTTTTCCGTCAACTGCGGCACCAGAGCCTGCAAATTCGCGGGTAGGTCGCCGTCGTAAAACTTGTACTTGCCTCCGAAATCAGTAGTGGCCATGGCTCGCCCATTGCTCTGAGCGCCTTTGGGTTTGCGCGGCGCAGACGTGACCTTGAACTCCGTAAACAACCCCTCGTAAACAGCGGGTCTCAGTTTCGGAGAATCCCGACGCGTCGGGGAGAGCCGAGGAATATTGCTGTCGTCAGGCGTCTTTATGTTGTCGTTTTTCACCTTTTCGTAGACGATATCCGCCATCAGGCACGCGGCGCTTCGGAGCTCGTCGTCATCGCTGCTCGCACAAAAAGCATCAAAGGTGTCGCTGAATAGCTGGTCTTGGCAAAAAACACCCCATAAAGCAAAGAAATAAGGCGCCGCTGAGGCGTTTTTCTTGGCGTCCGGGGTTTTGTCGCCAAACGATGCGGCGAACTTGCCGTCCGCTATCGTGTAGGCTACACACGCCTTTTCCCCGATACCAACGGTTGAGCCGGTGAATGCCGAATTGATGGTCATTTCCCCGATAGCAATTTCGGAGTTGTAGCCATAGCCGTCGGCGTCAGCCCCGTTACGAACCATCTTGGCGCGGCACAAAGCTTTGATGAAGCCATTCGTAACCTTACCGGATTGCCCGGCAGTCGTTTGTGTCACCTTTGTTCTGTGAGGGTTGGGAGCCGTACTTGCGTACTGCCCAGTGAACAGAGCCCGCTCCTGCGCCCACGGCGGCAAAGAGCCGTCCGGGGTAGCACCCCAGTGAAATAGAAAATTAACCGACATATATATCCTCCAAACTGCTCAAGGCAGTGTAATTTCCCCAAACAGGGGTGTTTTTAGTGGGATTTCAGTTTTATCACCGGCACCCCGTCAGGTTCTATATGCATCACCCACGCCACAGTGTCGTCGTTAAACACTTCCATTAGCGCATTCAAGTCCACCCATTCAGGGACAAACTCAAAGTTGGTGAAATATACAGTTGTTACATGCTTGGGTCTAAGTTCGCACAACCAATAGTTGAATTTCTTATACCCACCTTGGCGATACCACGCTCTCGTTCGTTCGGCGACCAACACTACACCTCCATCCCGGCGCCGTAAAATAAAAAAGGCGGAGGTATATTTCTATACCTCCACCATTGCGCCGTGTGAATTAAAATGGCAGGTCGTCACTGTCGTCGATGGCTGCCAAGTCCTCGTCAATTGCGGCGCTGTTTGTTCTCAGATAAATACAAAACACATAAATGCAGTGTGGGCAGAACGTAGAGTTGTTGAATGTTA